>Ga0233437_1000073_pt1 | contig 245569 bp, 231 predicted proteins | sample SI_122_August201_FD_182714 | JGI IMG/M metagenome (GOLD analysis project Ga0233437, IMG submission 182714) | Seawater microbial communities from Saanich Inlet, British Columbia, Canada - SI_122_August2016_200_MG | ecosystem: Environmental > Aquatic > Marine > Inlet | place: Canada: British...
GCGGTTGAAACAAATTCTTGTAAAAAAATATTTGTAAAACCAACCAATGCAACACATAAAATTATTGGTAAAAATATTTGTTTAATACTATAACCAGAAGCTATGCTTGCTAACCATTCTCCAGACGATATCATATCTGAAATAACAAATAAACAACCAAGCAAACAGGCTGCCGGCATTATGGTTAAAACCCAATATGGAATTGTCAAAATAAGATACTTTGCAACAGCAAAAAACCCTGTAGAACTTTTTACAAAAACATTCATATTTTCAAAAGTATCTGCCACAAAAACAAGTACGGCAAAAACTCCTAAAGAAAATAAAAACGGCCCCCAAAATTTGGCTGCTATATATTTAAAAATAATATGTTTATCTTTATTAAAATATTGTTTTAAATTTTTAATTTTTTCCATAAAATTACACTTCCACCCATTCCTACAAATATTGGTAAGTACGGCGCAATGTATGCAAGAAAGCTTACATTTTTACCAATACTAATACCAAGCGCCATCAACATATAAAATGAAAATAATATCCCTATACTTAAAACCATACCAAAACCTTTAGACTTTTTAGGAAGTAAAAAACCTATCGGCACTGATAATAAAAAGAAAATTATCGGCGATAATGCAAAAACTTGCCGTACAGAAAGTTCTGTTTTATATTCATTAGTTTTTTCTTTATTTAAGCCATTTGCTTTAATAGCAGCAGCAAGTTGAAAAATAGTTTTTTCTCTTATTTTTACAGTTCGCTCGCCCACCTTCCTAAACAAAGGAATAGTGATTTTATATTTGTTAAATTTTGCAATTATTGTTTTATTTAAATCCTTATCTACGCGTTGAACTTCGCCATCATTTAGCAAAATATTTATTGCATTTTCTGTCAAATCAATAGTGCCATCTGGTGCATTAATTTTAACATTAGAATTTTTCATTTGGCTTGCTAAAAAAACATCTTTTATATAATTTTGTTGTTCGTTAATCTCGTCGATTTCTTCTGCATAAAATTTCCAGCCTGCAATGTTTACCAAACTTCTTGGTTCTAAAATAACTTTAGAAATTTTGCTTCTAATTTCATGCTTCGCATTTTGAATTTGACGATATCCAATTGGTGATAAAAAATTGTATAAAACAAGTAAAAAAATTGTTGTAAAAACAGCAGCTTTAAAAAACGGTTTTGAAATTTCTTTAAAACTAAAACCGCTTTGCCGAAGTGCCATAATTTCGCCATTTTCGTTTAAAGAAGTTAAACTTAAAAGTATCGCAATTTGAAAAGCAAGTGGCATACTAATTGAAAGTATGTTTGGCACTAAACTTAAAACAACTTTGCCTATCCACCAAAAATTTATGCCATAAATAAGCGCCATATTAAAAAAGCGAACAAATTGTTGCATGAAGATAATTACAAAAAATATCCCCAATGCACCAAAAAAGAATGGCAACATTGTTCTTGTTAAATATTTTGACATTATACGCATAGTATTTATTTTACTAAAATTATCAAATAAAATTATTATAAGTTCAGACGATAAATGATTATTATTTGACAAAATGATTTCATTTTTAATATTATTAAATCATACTTATTTCTCTTTAAAATCGCCCGCGAGTATATATAATAAAATGCTTAAAAAAATATTAATAGTAATATTATCAACACTACTGACATTAAACCCGTTAGCTGTTTATGCACAAAGCTCGGGCGACACTTTTAATTTATTTAACACACAAGAATACGAAATTTTCGAACAAAACTCCCTACCCAAAACAATAGAAACTCAAGAAGTAAGACAAGAACAAAAAGTTTCACCAATTCGTTATTCCAAAACTACCTGGAAAAATGTTGTCCAAACAGAACACAAAGCATACTACCTTGAAGATGTAGATTATGAAAATGCTCCTCTCTTAGAAGATATTTCGCCATCTTTTTATATGCCGTATTATCAAAGTCAAATATCTGTAACTGGTAGAAAAGTTTTAGATTTTGAATTAGATAGCAAAAAATATACTGATGAAAATGAGTCTACAATTCAATCTAGAAGTTATAGCAACTTTGTTATGGAACAACAACTTCAACTTACAATGAAGGGTAATGTGGGTGATAGAATTTTTGCAAACATAAACTACGATGATCAAAGAGATGACGAACAAGATATTTTAATTTCCTATCGCGGTAAAGATGACGAAGTTGTACAAAGTGCAGACTTTGGGGACATTATGGTTTCGCTTCCAATAACAGAACTTGTTGCATTTAACAAACAAATATTTGGTGCAAAAATGGCATTAAAATATAAAAATGCAGATTTCTTTTTGCTTGGAAGTCAAACAAAAGGTTCTAAAAAACAAAAAAGATTTGTAGGAAATTCTATTTTCCAAAGAGTATCCATCGCAGATAAAGAGTATGTAAGAAGACAATACTACGACCTCACTTTTGACAATAATGTTTCATGGTCTATCGGCATAACACCAGATACTGAAAAAATTTATCTTGATGATAATGACATCTACAATGCCAACGATCACGAACTTTACGATTTAACCGCACAAGACCTAGATGTCCCAACATCTACCTACACCGCACGATTTAAACTTTTACGAAGAGGGATAGATTATACCGTAGATTATAATCGTGGTATTCTAAAATTAAAATACAGCTTAAAAGAAAACGATGTCGTAGCGGTAGATTTTCAAAATACAGCTGGCACATGGATAAGTTCTGGTGCAAGTGTGCCTAACGATGATATAAAAATTGTTAAAACAGAAAATGATTTACCTATCGCATCTAGTTCCGAAATTGGTTATCAGCTAGAAATTAAAAGGTTCTATTTCACAGGACAAAGCCAAATTGTTCGTGATAATGGTTTAGGAAACTTCTTCTTAAAATTATTTGACTCTAACGGAACATATGTAGGCGACACTGCAAGCCCAACCCAAATTTATAACGAAGATGTGTTTATAGATTTTGAACAAGGTATATTTGAACTTAATCAAAGAATGTCCGATGACCCTGGCCTGTATAATTCCACTCCAGTATCAACTAAAAACAGATTTTGGAGAGTTGAATTTGAATCTCGTTTAAGGACATTCTTTGTTCAACCAGATATGGTTGTAAATTCTGATGTTGTGCTTTTAAATGGTTCGGAATTAACACGAAATGAAGATTACTATGTGGATTATAAATCCGGTTTTATAAACTTCTATGACCCTGATACCGTAGGTAAAGATAGTGTTATAGATGTGTTTTACGATGTTGAAGGTTTTGCAAAAAAAACCTCTTTACTTGGCGGACGATTAGGTTATAATTTAAGCTCAAAAATGTATCTTGGTGGTAGTGTGCTTTATGAAAGTGAAGGAGCTAGTGGCACAACTCCTTTTGTTTCAAACACCTTGCAAGATTTAAAAGTTTTCGAAGCAGACTTTTCTGCAAAAGATATAAACATAACAGAAAATCTTAAAACAACTTTATATGCAGAAGGTGCAAGAAGTATCAAAAACCCTAATACAGATGATCAGGGTATTGTAGACAATATGGAAGGTGTGAAAGAATACATAAGAACACCTTTAACTTTCAATGAATGGTTAATAGCTGCAAACCCAGGTGTAGAAAGTGCAACCCCAGGTTCTGCCAACTCGTATTTTGATGCTATCAAATGGGATAGCGAAGAGATTAAAGCATTAGAAATAAATCCAGATGGACAAAGTGGATCTAATGAAACACAAAGAGTATTAACCATAAATTATGACTTTACCGAAAACTCAGCAACTAATAACGAAATATCGCTTGTATACCCATTAAGTGAAACTGGATTAGACTTCACAAATAAAAACCTTATGGATTTAACCCTATATTCTGACACTACAAGCGGACCAGAAATTAATATACACTTTGGTCAAATTAATGAGCTTTCTGACTCTAGTAGCGGTGAAATCCTATCTTGTAGCAAATACACAGGCAATACCCCAAAAACAGAGGATATAGACTGTACTGGCACACTATCTGGCAATGAAGATATTGGTTGGCTATACGAAAACCCAGATGGTACATTGCAAAGGTATGATCCGTTTATAAACAATACATTCAACAAGTTCATACAGCCAAACGGTATGCTTGATACTCAAGACCTTGATGGCGACGGACAAATAGATTATTACTCTTCTGCATTAGGTGGAAGTTTTGGTTATCTTGGTACAGATATAGATTCCTCAAATTTACCAGGCAATATAATTAACTTTAGCGGTTGGGAAAGTTTCCAAACAGAAATTGATACCACAGATGAAAACAGATGGTCAAATGTAAAACATGTAAGAATAACTTTAAGAAAACCAGTAGGCGGTGCAGATACTGGTACAATAAAAGTTGCAGCTTTGGCTGTTTCTGGTAGCAGTTGGAAAGAAGAAAGTACTAGTGGTTTAGAAGTTTACGGAATAAATAATATAGATAATCCAACAGATTACGATCCCATCTTCTCAGATACTGGCGACGGCGGAACAGTTTACAGATATTTATATGGCGACCCTGATGCAATAGAAGGACAAGCAGGTGTAGAAAACTTATCCGAACAATCGCTCGCATTAAAATTTGATATGGCAACAGCGCCCGGTGGCGAAGCAATAGCATTTTATAATATAGGCACTTCATTAGATTTATCCAAACATAAAGAGCTTCGGTTCTTACTTCATAGTAGTAGTTATAGTAATTCTACATTCTTCTTTAAAATTGGTAGTGATACAAACTATACTCAAGTAGATGTAGATTTAAACTACAACGGCTGGCGTCTTTATAAATTTGCTATGACAGATATTAACGGCGATAATATACCAGATGAACTTTCAAATATTTCAGACTATTCTGGTGTAACCGTAAGTAAACTTGGTTATGTAAATTTTAAAGAAGTAGGGCTTATGAAAGCCGGTGTTAAAAAAACAAATGGAGCTGGAATAAACGATAGTGGTGAAGTTTGGTTTAATGAAATTCATCAAATGGAATCTGAACTGCTTGAAGGTAGTGCATACTTAGCAAGAGTAAATTTTGAATATAAAGATTATTTAGAATTTAAATCTGCATTCCGTGGTAAAGATAAAGAATTTGAAACTCCTATGACTGTTGCTTCAATGCAAGATCAAACCGAACAAGACTACTGGCTTAAATATTCCAAAATAGAAACCTTCCCAATAACAGTTGGGTATAATACAACATCTTACACAACACCAAACTCGCTTGGCGAACGGGACGATAACCTTGTATCTTTACTATCGCAAGGTAAGGTAAATAGCGATAAAGCATTTATTCGTGGTGAATATACAAAACCAGATAAACCAAAAATAACCGTTCAATATAGTTATGATAATACAGATTACGATTATATTCAAAGAAAAGATGCTGATAAAAAATTAAGTATAGATTTAGATCATGAGTTTAAAGATACCAGTTTAATATTTAAAAACTTAGAAGCAGGATATTCTCGTACTACAAATAAAATAAATAATAGTATTACAAACATAGTAAGCGCACCTACAGAATTTTATAATGCAAATGAAAAAGTGGATAATGTAAATCTTAAATTTAAAGCAAACCTTTGGAAAGATTCCTACATAATACCCAACTATTACTTAACAGAAATTAAAGAGGATAGAATGTATTATGAAAGTACTAATTTTATAGAAAAGTCTTATCCTAAATCTTTAGATCAGCAGACAGGTTTCACAAGTAATTTTAAAATATTTAAGTGGCTTATACCTCAGATAAGCTATAAAGTTTCTACCTATGAAACTAACAACTTGTTTAAAAAAGATGTGCTTATAAATGGTGTATCTGAAACTTACGATATTGGTGAAGTTAAAAACTTAACTAGAAAATCTAACGGCGGAATAAGCTTAAACTTAAATGGTAAAGAATTTTTACCAAAAAGCAAATTATTCAATAGTTTTGTACTTGCAAACTCTTATAAATTAGACGATGCTGATAGCTGGGAAGATATTGAAAGAGGATACAAAAGTAAAAATAAACTTTGGTTAAGAGAGGAACTAGATATTTCAAACCCACTTGCTTACAGAAAAACTTTAACTTTAAGAGATATTTATTCATCTATTTTAAGATGGTCACCACTTACACAATATAATAAATTATGGTCACCTTTAAGAACTTTAAACATATACAATAATTTCAAATATACAGATGAAGATAGCGAAGAAACTGGTACATTAGTTAAAAGTAAAACTATTCTATTACCAGATTTGGTTTTATCTATTTACAAACTAGAAGAAGGGCTTGGTATATCAAATACTATACAGGATTCTAACTTAAGATTAAGTTTTGCTATGACTGATACAAAAGCATCTGGCATAAGCAAAACTATGGATATTAAAAAAGGATTAGACCTTAGATTTATGCTACTAAACTACTTTGATAATGCCTTAGTGGCGAGCACAAGAAATTACGATCAGAAAGATTTGATTTCATCTAAAACTATAGAAAAAATTAAAACAAATAGTGCTAGTTATCAAATAGGTTTTAAACCAAACTTATTTAGATTTACACCAAGAATAGAATACTTCTCTACAGAAACAGCAGGCGTAAACGGTGTTGTTACTGATAGAGAAAAAGATATTATCCCAAGTTTAAATATCAGGGCAGACTTTAACCTTAAAAAAGGACTTATCCCAATTAATGAAACCATTAAAGCAACTAACCGTATAATTTGGGATACCAATATTAGTTATACATCTAAACGAGCACCGCTTAATATAAACAACAATTATAACTTGTTAGATGCACGAACCAATTTGGATTATGAAGCAATAAAAAATATCCGTATAGTTTTATATGGTGGAGCTTCAAAATTATGGCACGAATATTTACCACAGGAGAATTATATTGCTTATAATATTGGCTCAACAATAATAATTCAATTTTAATATTATGAAACAAAAAATTAAAAAACATTTTTACAATGCAAAAGATGCATTTTTATACCTTGTATTACCAAGAGTATGTGTTTGCTGTTTTGAAGATTTAGGTTTTAAATATAAAGATCCACTTTGTCCTAGTTGCTACGATAATTTAGAATTTATGCCAGATTTAATTTGTAATAGATGTGGCGTTTATCTGCCTAGCGGAGGTTCACATTGCCATAGATGTCGGGGTAGCAAAGAAAAAGAATATAAATGTAGCACCATTCGTTCTGCCTTTATGTATAACAAAGCTGGAAGAAGTTTGATCTTAGCTTTTAAATATAATATGGATTTATCTTTGAAAGATTTTCTGTCTGAAAACCTTATTTCTACATTCTATAAATATAGCGAAATTAAAGATGCAGATATTATTATTCCCATACCACTTCAAAGTGCAAAAAAGAGACATAGGGGTTTTAATCAAAGCGAAGTGCTTGCTAATTTATTATCTTCTTATACTTGCAAACCAATGCTAACTGATGTTTTAGTAAAACATAAAAAAACTAAAACTCAAGCATTTTTGAATAGGGAACAAAGAATAAAAAATGTTAAAGAAGCATTTAAATGTATCGGGGCGGATAAAATTAAAGGTAAAAATATTTTGCTTATAGATGATGTCGCCACAACCGCTTCCACATTGGAAAGCTGTGCTGTAGAACTTAAAAAGAATGGCGCCAAAAAGGTTTATGGATTAACTTTAGCTAGGGAGTAAATTTTATGTATAATAGACATATGAACAAAAAAGCATTCACACTTATTGAACTTTTGGTAGTAATACTTATAATTGCAATACTCGCTGCAATAGCACTTCCTAAATATATAGCAGCAAGAGATAAAGCTCGTCTTGCAGACTTAATACTTATTGCTAAAAATATTAATGATGCCCTAGATAGAAGAAGTTTGATTGATAGTGACGAGGAAGTTTGTGCTATAGATTTATTAGATATAAATTTTAAGGATGCAGAAGGAACTGAGTGTGAAAGTAGTATTCTTGATGGAGATGGTAATTATGGTTCTTGTGGAATAAATGTAGCAGGTAAAGAATATATGTTTTGTCCTGTTTTAAACCAAGGATTCAACGTTGGTAGAAATTACACACTAATCTCCCCTAAAACTGGAACAACTGGAAACTCTTTTGGACGGTTTGTTGTCGCTGGGGAACTTGCAAAAGAACAACTATGGACATACACCTACAGATTGTACTGCTCAGAAAAATCTTATGGAATACCGGACTTATCAAAATGTGTAAAACTTGGTAAATCTATGGGGGCAACCAATTCACAATGCGACGATAGCAATCCAACTGGATACTGTTATTTTAATGTAATCTAAAAAATTTGGAAAAACAAATTAAGCCTAGTTCGTTATAACGAACTAGGCTTAATTTATTAAAACTCAATTCTTTCTACTTACCTGTGCCACAACATTTTTTGTATTTTTTGCCACTACCACATGGACAATTATCGTTTCTACCAATTTTTGGTTCTTCTCTTGTAATAGGATCTACACTACCAGCAGAATTTTCTTCTTTTAGTTTTTGCTCGTTTTGTTTAAGCCATTTTTTTATTGCCAGTGGATTTTTTAAATTTACACCATCTTCTTTCATTTTTTTGGCAACACCCACTATTTTTTCTTTCACTTGCGGATCTTTCGCTTTTTCTGCTAAACCTTTTGGTAAATGTTTAAGCTCATCTTCTACTTGTTGTTCTATATTTTTTTCTGTTTTTTCGCCAACTTTACCAGCTGGTATTTGTTCTGTTTTTGTTTTTTTCTTAAATAAATTAAATCCCATTTTCATTTTCCCTTTTTAGTTTTTTAGAACATCTGTTATTATTTCTAACACTTGTTCTGTTTTGTTTTTATAGTCGTTAGCATTTTCTATTTTATAAAAATTTGGATGCTTTTTACATACATCATATATTCTTTTATCTATAGCCAAACTTTCTGACACATCTTCTGTCCTTGTAGTGTTATTACCACAATAACATTTTGGATCTGAAGGCGATGGTAAATGAACAATCGCAAAATATTTTGCAAATTCTTTTTCCAAACTACTATTACCATTCGCTTTTAAAAACCCTTCCAACCCGCTCGGCCAAAATGCAAAACCATCTAAAGTGAATCTATCGCAAAGCATAACTTTTGCATCAGAAGTTCTTTCTTCAAGTTCTTCAAGCTGTTCTATCATATAATATATAATTTTTTGAGCTTGTTCCACATGAGCAGGACTATCGTCTTTACGAGGATAACCACCTGCAAAAAGTATTGTTGCAGCTTCTTTAGCAACGGATACCTGTTCACCAAAAGTTTCTTTTGCTATTTTTATTATAGAGCTTTTACCAGAGTTCGGACCACCAGTAAAAGCTATCTTCCTAATTGTTAGTTTGCTCATTATTAATATTTAACCTTTTTAGATAATCTTGTGCAAGAACTTCAAAATCTTTCATCTTTTCTTTAGATAATTTCTTGGTAGATATTGTCTTATTTTTCATTCTTAAGAAATCAAAATGTTTGCCATTTTTCTTAATCCTAAAATCTAAATGAGGACCAGTAGACAAACCTGTAGAACCCACATAAGCTATTATCTGCCCCTGCTTAACTTTCTTGCCTCTTTTCATATTACGACCGTATTTATAAAGATGCCCATAACCTGTTGAATAACCATTTGCATGCTTAACTTCTATATAGTTTCCAAACCCACCGTTTCTACCAAATCTTGTAATTTTACCGTCTGCAACTACCTGAACTGGTGTGCCACGAGGAGCTGCATAATCTATACCCAAATGCGGACGACGAATTCTTAAAATTGGATGTCTTCTACTATAACTAAAACCAGAAGATATTCTAAAATTACCAAATTTTATTGGCGATCTTAAAAATTGTTTTCTAAGTATTGTGCCATCTTTTTCATAATAATCGCCATCAAATAATATGGCTGTGTTTTCGCCTACAGCACCACCCTTATAATATGCTGCAAGTATGGTTTGGTTAGTTATTTTTTCTTTCGAATTTTCTTTAAAATATTCTTCTTCCCAAACAATAGAATATTTATCGCCCCTTCTTGTTTCTGTATGAAAGTCCACATTCCAAGAAAACACATATGCTAAATTTATAATAAGTTGTGGGTTAATATTTTTTTCCATCATAGATAAAAATAAAGCACTTTCAATTTCACCATTAGCATTTTTAATTCGTTTTTTAAGCACAATATCGCTAATACCAGATACAAGTTCTCCGTCAATATTAGCCACATAATATCTTTTTAATTCTTTTGTTATAACAAGTATTAAAAAGTTGCCATTATCACCCATAGAAATTTTAAAATTATCCTGATCGTTCAATTTTCTAAAGTCTAATTTTTTTGGTATAGCACGAATAACATCAGACAACACAGGTTCTTCTAAACCTGCTTCTTTTAAGTGAACATAGATTGGAAATTTTTTAAAGTTGCCGTCTGTTTGTGTTAAAACTTTTCTATTTTCTTTAATTTTTTTATTTTCTTTATCGGTAATATGAACAGATAAATTGAAGATGAATGAAAAAATAAAAATACATAACAACATCAACCTAAAAATTTTGCTTAGCAAGATAGCTTTAAGCATAGCTTTGGTTTCTGGTGTCATTATATTGGAAAAAGAACCAGCCTTTCTCTTAAAGTACAAATTACGGCGACTGGTTCTATTTCTATTAATATTTATTTTTGGTCTTTTAGAAAACTGCATAATGCTATTGAGTTTAATTTTACCTCTGGTTCGTCCGATCTTGATGGTAATATTATAGGTATTTTAGAACCTGCTAATATCGTCGCTGCTTTTACTCCTTCCCCAAAAAAGTTTAGACATTTGTAAAATGGATTTGCTGCATCTAAATCGTCTAAAACAATTGCATCTACATTGCCTGGCACTTGTTTGCCAACAATTCCTTTTTCTCTTGCTTTTTCTTCTGAGAAAGAAATATAAACATCATAAGGACCTTCCACAATTGCATCTATTTTACCTTCTTGGCTCATTTTTTCAAGTTCGGCTGCATCTACGGTGCTTGGTATTTTTTCATTAACTTTTTCAACCGGACATACTATAGAAATTTTTGGTTTTTCTACACCTAATTGTTTTAAAGTTTTTGCTGCGTTTTCTACAATTTTAATTTTATGTTCTAATGTTGGGTGTATTATAATTGCAGAGTCTGTAACTATAAATGGTTTTTTGTATCTTGGGGTTTCATACAAAACATTATGTGTTAATAAAGCACCTGGTTCTACTAAACCTGCTTCTTTATTTAAAACTGCTTTCATATAATATTTTGTGTCTACTTGACCTTTAATTAAAAAATCGCCTTTGCCTGCAACAATATTATCTACAGCGATTTTACACATTTCTTTTACATCATCACAACCGATAAGTTCAAACTTGCTTTCGTCTAAATTATTTTCTTTTAATTTGGTTTTGATATCTTCAAGCGGACCTATTAAAACACCGCCCGAAATCATACCTTTATCGTCTGCCATTTTTATCGCTTTTAAAGCTTCTTCGTTGTTTGCTCCTGGTACTACTACTCTATTGGGTTTGCCTTCCACCATGGAAAACAGTTCGTTGAAATTATTAAATTTCATTCTTTTTCTCCTGATTATTTATACTCTTTTATTATTTTTGGTTTACCTAGTGCCGTTTCTGCTGCCTCTTTTAAAGAAGCATTTTCATCGCCACCTGGATAACGAAAAATTTGTTTTATAAATTTAACTTTCTTTGTTATATTATTAATAATATAATCGTTGTAGGCGAAACCGCCTGTTAAAATTAGTCCATCTATTTCGCCATCAAGCACTGCATACATTGCACCGATCTCTTTTGCAACTTGATAGCACATTGCTAAAATAATTTCTTCTGCTTGTGCTTTGGTGCAGGTTAATTTGGTATCTTTTTCTGATATTTTTCCCTCAATAAGATCTGTCATTTCAACAGCATCTGATGTTCCTGCATAAGCAACGATTCCACCTTTGCCTTTTAGTTTTAGTTTAATTTCTTCAAGTGTATATTTACCACTAAAACACATTTTTGCAAGCCCACCTGCTGGTACCGTACCCGCTCTTTGTGGTGTGAAAGGACCGTCGCCATCAAGTGCATTATTCACATCGATAACTTTGCCATTTTTATGTGCACCTATTGAAATTCCACCACCAGCATGCATAACTATGAAGCTACATTGCTCATATTTTTTGCCAATTTTTTTAGCAGTTATTCTTGCAACTCTTTTATGGTTTAAAGCATGAAAAATAGATTTTCTTGGATTTTCTGGCATACCAGAATATTTTGCAATGGCGGACATTTCATCAACCACAACAGGGTCTGCAATAAATGCTTTAGTTTCTGGTTTTGCACCTTTTGAAAGTTCGTCTGCTAGCACGCCACCTAGATTAGATGGATGTTCGCCATTTTCACCAGATTTTAAATCTTTCAACATTGCTTCGTTAACGGTATAAACACCACCTGGTATTGGTTTTACTAAACCACCTCTACCGATGATTGCATCTAAATCTTTCAAACTAATATTATGTTTTTCTATTGCTTTTAATATGAAGTTTTTTCTTAAATCAAGCTGAACCATAACACTTTTGCCGTCATATTTTTCCATATCTTTTGAAGAATAGGAAACCTTTTCTTCAAATAGTATTTCGTCGCCATTATAACAACTTATATCGTCTGAAGTTGAACCCGGATTGATTACTAAAATTTTATAACTCATAAAAACTTATCTCCTAGGTAAAAATAAAACTAATCTGTATAAAACTACTAAAAATAAAATACCCAAAAGTATTCGCACCCATGGATGATTAATTTGTTTTTGTTTAAGCTCACTACTTAGCACCTGTTCTGTTTCTGCTTTTTCGCCACCGTATGCCTGCTCTGGCTTAACAGCTTTTTTTTCTATTTGTACTGCTGGTATTTCTTCTTCAAACAAATTAAAATCTTCGCTAACTATTTGATCTATTTTTATTGTGGAATATTGCGTTTCGTCTTTGGCAAAAGCCGAAACGCTAATTAGCAAAAAAATTATAATGAAAAATATGTTTCTCATTTTCCTAATGCCTCGTATATTAATTCTGAAAACGATGGATGTGCAAATACAATATCTTTTAAACTATCTTTATCCATTTTAGCATGAACTGCAACAGATATTATGTGAATTATTTCGCTAGCACTTGCACCAATTATATGTGCGCCTAAAATTTTGTTTGTTTTAGCATCTGTAAAAATTTCTAAAAAACCTTCCGCATCGCCTTGTGCTACTGCTCGCCCGTTTGCTAAATAAAACGATTTATAAGTTTTAAGTTCTATGTTTTTTTCAGATGCTTCTTTTTTTGTTATACCAACACTAGCAATTTCTGGCCATGTGTAAATAACTTTTGGGATATTACAAATACTATAATCTGCATTTTCACCGATTATGTTTTTAGCACAAACTTCGCCTTGTTTATGGGCGGCGTGTGCTAGTTGATGAAAACCATTAACATCGCCTATTGCATAAATATTGTCTTTAACTTTGAGTGTTTTATCGTCTGCTTTTATGCCTTTATTGGAATATTCTATACCAACACTTTCAAGCCCTAAATTTTTAAGTTCGCAGGTTCTACCTACACATACTAGAATTTGTTCGCTTTCTAGTTTTTCGCCATTAGCAAGGGTTATTATTTTGTTTTCCCCTTCAAAACTTACATTTTCAACTTTTGTTTTTAAATGAAATTTTATGTTCCGTTTTTCTAAAGATCTTTTTAGTTGGGTAGAAATTGCAGGGTCTTCCAAGGGTAAAATTGTGTCTAGTAGTTCTACTACATTAACCTGTACACCTACGGCATTGAATAGACAGGCAAATTCCATACCAATAACACCACCACCAATTATACTAATACTTTTAGGTAATGTTTCTAGGTTGAAAACAGATTTGTTATCTAAAAGTTTATCCTTATGCTCTTCTAAATCTGGCGGGAAAAATGCCTCTGTGCCAGTGGCTATAACAATATCGTCAAATTTTAATATTTCGCCATTAATTTCAAGTTCTTTTTCTGCGATAAATTTTGCAAGACCCTCTATATAATTTATGTTTTTGGCTTTAATCATACTTTGTAAGCCAAGCTGAAGTTTTTTTATAGCAGTATCTTTTCTAAGTTTAATTTTTTGCCAGTCTGCTGTAGTATCGCAATAGGTTTTTGCAATTTCAAATTTATGAGCAGAATCTAAATAAGACTTAGAGGGTATACAACCCCAATTTAGGCAAACTCCACCTATTTGATCTTTTTCTATAATAGTAACATCAGCACCCAAATCTCTTAGTTTGAAGGCACAGGGGTATCCTGCTGGTCCGCAACCTATTATGGCTATTTTTTTAGGCATTTGCATTTATCCTCATCACATCATAGATTAAATAAAATTAAAAAAGGTTATAATATATAATAGGATATCAAAAATAGAAGAAAAAGACTATAATAAAAAATATGAAACCTAAACCAACCCACCTCGGTCATAGAAAACGATTAAAAGCTAGACTTTCAAAATCTGGGCTAGACTCTTTTGAGTCACATGAGGTTTTAGAGGTTATATTAACATTTGTAATCCCAAGAAAAGATACAAAACCAATCGCATGGGATTTAATCCAAAAATTCGGCTCTATTTCTAATGTATTAGATGCCAAAGAACACGATTTAAAATCTGTAAAAGGTATTGGCGACACTGCCGCCGAATTTTTGGTCTTATTAAGACAGGTTATTAAAAGATATTTTTACGAAGAACTTAAAACTCGTGGTTCGCTAAAATCTCCACAAGATGCCGCCGCATATTGCAGAGCATCTTTGGAAGGCGAAAAAGACGAAATTTTTGAAGTTATCTATCTTACAACAAGAAACACAATTATAAAAAGTGAAAGGATAACAATTGGCACTATTGATAGAGCTTCAGTATCGCCAAGGAAAATTGTGGAAAATGCTTTAAGACATAAAGCAGCGGGTGTAATTTTCGTACATAATCATCCATCTGGTGATCCTAGTCCATCGCAAGAAGATATACAAATTACCAAAGAAATTTCTGATGCTGCAAAAGTACTTGGTATAACCGTACATGATCATATTATTGTCGGCAAAGGCAGTTATTATAGTTTACGAGCAAACGGTTATATTAAGAAAAGCTAAGAAAATTTGATATAATTTAAATATAGACAAACTCTTTGTCTATTTTTTTTGAAAAAGGTTGGGTGGCTGAGCGGTCAAAAGCAACGGTCTGTAAAACCGTCGGGCTACGCCCTACACAGGTTCGAATCCTGTCCCAACCATTTTTTTTACTTCGTCTTTTTGGCAAATTTTTCCTTTTTTGTTTCCTCAAGTAGGGAACTCGCATTCGCTCGTTGTTTCCACCTACTCTTCGTTACAAACAAATAAAAAATTCACACAAAAACACTCGTAAAAACATTAGTGCATTATTTCACATAAAAATCGTAAAATATAATTATGAACTTAACAGAAAATAAAATTTTTCAGGTATCAGAATTAAATGGTATCGTCAAAGAAATCCTAGACGAAACATTTGCAAATATCCTAATTGAAGGCGAAATCTCTAATTTAAGAAAAGCGTCCAGTGGTCATTTCTATTTCGATTTGAAAGATAAAACTGGGCTTATCCCAGCCGTTATGTTTAAGGGTTATGCCTGGCAAATGAAGCAAGATTTACAAGACGGCACAAATGTTTTGCTCCGTGCAGATTTAAGTTGCTATATCAAACAGGGAAGGTATCAATTAATAGTAAAATCTGTACAAACAAAAAGTAAAGGCGATCTTTTCTTAGAATTTGAAAAACTTAAAAAAACTTTAAAATCCGAAGGCTTGTTTGATGACGATCACAAAAAACCTATCCCACAAAGACCTAAAAAAGTTGGTGTAATAACATCTTTAGAAGGTGCTGGGTTAAAAGATATTTTATCTGTTTTAAAAAGACGAAGCCCAAATTTAGAAGTTATTATTTGTGGCAGTTTAGTGCAAGGCGATGATGCAAAATTTCAGCTAGTAGAAGCCATAGAAAATCTAAATAATTTACCAAAAAAACCAGATGTTATTTTATTTGGGCGAGGCGGTGGAAGTATTGAAGATCTTTGGGCTTTTAATGAAGAAATTGTTGCTCGTGCAATTTATAAAAGTAAAGTTCCAATAATTTCTTGTGTAGGACATCAAACAGATTTTACAATTTCAGATTTTGTATCAGATTTGCGGGCAGAAACACCAACGGCAGCCGCTCAAATAATTTCAGAAGCTAATAAAGATACCGTGTTTTATTTGAAAACAATTTCTTCAAATTTAATAAATACTTTTGAAAATTATTACCAACAACTTGCACAAGAATTAGACGGTTATGCAGACGATATAGAAATAAATATAGAAAACTTGCTAAACACCAAAGAAGATAAACTTGCCAACACTTTAGACAAACTAAATTCGTTAAGTCCACTATCGGTTTTGAAAAGAGGGTTTAGTTTAGCGATTAAAAAAAGTGGCGAAATTATCAAACAAAAAAAAGATGTAAAAACTGGTGAAAAAATTAAAATAAAAACACATAAAGATACAATAGATTGTGAGGTATTATAATGGCTACAGAAAAGAAAAATACTTTTGAAACAAAACTTGAAAGATTGGAAGAAATTTCTAAAAATTTAGAAAAAGATACCAAAAATTTAGACCAATCTTTAGAACTTTTTGAAGAAGGTACAAAATTAAGTAAAGAGTTGTTTCAAACTTTAAAAAAAGCGAAACTAAAAGTTGAAGTGTTAAAAAAACAACACGGCAAAATTTTTACAGAAGAGCTAAACTTAGAAGATGAAGATTAAAAAGAAACGGCTAGATGTTTCGCTTGTGGAAAGAGAAATTTGCCAATCTCGTGGCAAGGCACAAGCAAATATTATGGCTGGTAAAGTTTTGGTAAACGGACAGGTAGAATATAAAGCAGATAGAAATATTTTGCCAGAAGATGTTTTAGCTCTAAAAGAACCCGCCTGTCCATTCGTTTCCCGTGGCGGTTTCAAACTAAAAGAAGCGCTAGAAAAATTCAATATTTCTGTATCTGGTAAAATTTGTGCAGATATCGGTGTCGCAACTGGTGGTTTTTCCGATTGTATGCTTCAAGCAGGTGCTAAAAAAGTTTATGGTGTTGATGTTGGTAAAGGTCAGCTTGCTAGCGAAATGAATAAATATGATAATTTCATATTCAAACCAGAAACCAATGCCCGCTACCTAACAGCAGATATGTTTGAAGATAAATTTGATATTGTAGCTATAGATGTATCCTTTATTTCTTTAAAACTAATATTGGAACCAGTTTTAAATTGTATGGCAAAAAACTCGCATCTAATATGCTTGATAAAACCTCAGTTTGAACTTTCAAAAAAAGAAGCACCCGGTGGGATAGTCAAAGACGATGCTATTCGCCAGTCTGCAGTAGACGGGCTTAAAGCTTTTTTTGCCGAAAATTTGCAAAACAAATTTTCGGCCACAGACACGCAAGTAATAGAATGTAGCACACACGGAACGAAGGGGAACATAGAATATCTGTGGCACATTGTTGTCAAAGCTACCTAGAATTATGTATAATATAGAAAACCCGAGGTTAAGGTATTTAGACAGTCTTAAAGTGGTATAAGACTGTATTTTTATCTTTAATTTATAAAAATAAGGTGATACACAAATGAGCAAAACATTTTTACCTTCTGTAAAAGAAGTAGAAAATTCAAGAGTATGGCATAAGTTCGATGCAGCAAATATGCCTCTAGGAAGATTAGCATCAGAAGTTGCAAAACTTTTAATAGGTAAACATAAGGCATTCTACACTCCGCATATGGACTGTGGCGATTATGTAGTTGTAATAAATGCATCTCAACTAAAATTGTCTGGTAGAAAGATGGAACAAAAATATTATTTCAGACATTCTGGTTATGCAAGTGGTGCAAAAGAAGTGCCAGTAAAAAGACAACTTGGTAAAGATGCAAGAAAAGTTGTAGAACTAGCAGTAAAACGAATGATATGCGACAACAAATTAAGAGCTAAAAGAATGAAGCGACTTAGAATCTTCGAAGGCGAAGATACACAATTTACTGGCAGATTTAATGCCAAACAAACAGAGGCAAAATAATGGCGAAAGATATTATAAAAGTAGGAAGAAGAAAAACATCCGTTGCACAAGCAAAATTAATACCTGGTAAAGGCGAAATGAATGTAAACAAAAAACCTTTAGCAGATTATTTTAAAGGCTGTGGCAGATATCAACAAATGGCATTATCTCCACTTGTACTATTAAAAGTAGAAGGCAAGTTTGATATTAAAATAAAAGTTGAAGGTGGTGGTGTTTCTTCACAAGCGGGCGCAATAAGACACGCTGTAGCAAGAAGCTTAGCTTTAATGAGCGACGATAACAAAAAAGTTATGAAAAAAGCTGGCTTTTTGACAAGAGACCCAAGAATGGTAGAAAGAAAAAAACCGGGTCAACCAAAAGCTAGGAAGAAATTCCAATTCTCTAAGAGATAAGACTAGAGAGTTAAATATTTTAAAACCCCCAGCCAATTGGCAGGGGGTTTTTTTATTTAGGATAATTTGTTATATTAAAGGGAAGAAGCAACCTATGCTTTTTAACAAAAATTAAAAATTATCAGGAGAAAATATTATGCCAATACCTAAATGTTCGGAAGATTTAACAAATCTTCCACCATACGTTTTCATTCAAGTAGCAAAGTTCAAAAATAATGCTATTGCAAAAGGCAAGGATATCATAGAGTTTGCACAAGGCAACCCAGATACCCCAACACCCAAACACATTGTGAAAAGTGTTTGCGATGCTGTCACTAACGATCCTACAACACATCGTTATCCAACATTCGAAGGCATTAAACCTTTAAGAGATGCAATTGCTGGTTGGTACAAAAGAAAATACGATGTAGATATAGATCCAGATACCGAAGTATTACCACTTATTGGTAGTAAAGAGGGGCTTGGTCATTTATATTGTACATATGTGTCCGATAACGATTATATAGTATCTTCAAACCCATCATACCCCGCACATTATTTTACAGTAAATATGTGTCCGGGCAAACTGCATATGCTTCCAATAAATGAAGAAAATAATTTTATGATGGATCTTAAAGCAATACCACAAGAAATTGCAGATAAAACCAAAATCCTAATTCTAAACTATCCTAACAACCCAACAGGCAGAACAATAGATGACGGCAAAATTTTTGACGAAGCAATAAATTTTGCTAAAGACAAAAATATGATGGTTTTAAACGACTTTGCATATTCCGAAATATATTTTGACGATTATTATCCACCATCGATAATGCAACATCCTGAAGCAAAAAAATATTGTTTAGAATATAATTCCCTATCCAAATCTTACAATATGGCTGGGTGGAGAATCGGCTGGGTAGTTGGTAATGCAGAAATTATTGGCAACCTAAAAAAATACAAAAGCTTTATAGACTATGGTATTTCTGGTTTCATACAAAAAGCAGCAGTAACCGCTTTGACAGGCGACCAAAAATGTGTGGAAGATATGCGAAAAATCTATCAAGGTAGAAGAGATGCAATGTACAAAGCATTTAAAGCTGCTGGCTGGGAATTAGAAAAACCAAGAGCAACACTTTATTTTTGGGCAAAACTTCCAGAAAAGTGCAAACATATGAAGAGTATAGAATTTGTAGAAAAACTTATTATGGAAGAAGGTGTAGTATTTTCTCCAGGTAGTGGTTTTGGTCCGCATGGTGAAGGATATGTACGAATTGCGCTTGTTGAAAGTGAAGAAAAAATTAAAGAAGCAGGAAAAAGATTAGAACGATTCCTCTCTAAAATGTAAAATATAAGTAAGCAATAAATTAAAAGGCAGAGCTTATTGTTGCTCTGCCTTTTTTAACGGAGAATATTATTATGAAAAAGTTACTAAACAAAATAAATTTACTACTTGCACTTTTACTAGTTGTTTCGCTAGCTGGTGCAAAAGAGATTGTTATATATCATACAAGCGATACCCATGGGCATTATTATTCAAAGTATGCCGGCTGGGACGAGCAAAATTTTGATAGAAAAATAGGTGGCTATGCAGTTCTAAAAAATTTGATAGATCAAGAAAAAAATCCATATCTATTACTTGATAGTGGCGATTTTACTAGAGGCTCAATAGAAGACGATGAGTATAAAGGCAAATATGCCATGGAATTTATGAACAAGGTCGGATACGATGCCACTGTAATAGGAAATCACGAGTTTGATTATGGAATTGACAATTTGAAAGAAAGACTCGCAATGGCAAAATTTGATATTTTAACCTCAAATATTTTTAACGAAAAAGGTAAACTCCCAAAACATGTAAAAGCATATAAAATTTATAAAGTAGACGGTATCAAAATCGCAGTTATCGGCGTAGGAAGAGGATATAAATCGCTAGAAAAATGGCAATACAAAACAGCAGAAGAAGGGATTGGTAGTGTCATCGAAAAAGCAAAAAAGAAATCTGATATCGTGATAGTTTTAGCTCATAGTACTGTCAAAAGAGATGATATGATGGGCGATAATAATATAGATACATCAGAAAAATTTAAGAACGAAATATTGGTGTTTTTCGGTGGACACTATCATGCAGAAGTTCAAAATTATTATTATCACAAATCATGGCCGATGTTTGTGGAAAGTGGAGCTTATTTTTATAATGTAAGCAAAGTTGTTATCGACATTGATCCAAAAACAAAAAAAGTTAAAAAACCTAGATCTGAATTAATTCCTCTGTGGGTTGATGTTTATGGTGAAAATGAGGAAATCGTTGCCTTCGGGGATAAATTTAGAAATAAAGAAGCAGATATTATTATAGGTCAAGCAAAAACACCTATAAAAAAACAGCCTGATTTAGAAGCAGAACCGCTGTTTACATCTTCTCCGCTAGGAAGTTTTGTATCAGATATAATGCGTGAATATGCAGGCACACAAATTGCAATTCAAAACCTTGGTGGTGTCAGAGCAGATCTTGGGAAAGGCAATATCGCATATAGGGATATTTACAATATTTTCCCATTCCCAAACACACTTGCTTATATGAATGTTGATGGAAAATTTTTAAAAGAATTATTTGAATATGCGGTAAGAGATAATGGTTCTTGGCTACAAATATCTGGTGCGGAAGTTGTTTATAAATACGAAAATAATAAAGCTAAAGATTTAGAAATATTTGTCGATGGAAAACTAGTAAAACCAGACGATAAATTCACTCTCACAACTAACGACTATATTGCCAAAGGCGGTAGCGAAGGCAAGTTGTTTAAGAACATAGAAAATAAAGTTATAACAAATACTTTTGTAAGAGATGTAATTATAAATTACATAAAAAACAACAAAGAAGTTTCAGCACCAAAACAGGGTAGAATAAGGATGAAATAAATTGAAAAAGTCGCTACTATTAACAACTTTAATATGCACAATGTTTTTAACCTCTTGCTTTAATAAAAGCAAAGAAGTGGATATTTATTTCATAGGTTCTGTGCAGGGTTATTTTGAAAATTTCAGTAATCTTAAAACTTTTTTAGCTACAAACAAACATAAAGATAGCTTGGTTTTATCGTCTGGAAATTACTTTTCTAAAACTCCTGAAGGTATATACAGTCGTGGCGAAAATATATTTAAACTTTTGAGCCTTGTTGGTACGGATGTTGTAGGTTTAAATTCTGAAGATTTGGAATTTGGTTGGAAAAATCTTAAAAACAATATCAATAAAAAAACTGTTTCTATAGTTTCTTCAAATGTTTCCAATGGGCTATTAAAAAAATATTACATAAAAGAAATTAATGGCACTAGGTTTGGTGTGTTATCTGTAATTTCAAACCAAAAACTTGAAAATTTTGAACCTACAAAATTAGAGGGTCTTAAAATAAAACAAGATGTTTTAGAAATTAAAGACTTAACACAAAAACTAAAAAAACAAGTAGATGTTTTTGTTTTATTAACAGATCAACAATTACTTTCTAAACACTTTCTCAATGAAGATTTGGGTGTAGATATCATATTAACAAACACAGACGATAAATATGACAAAAAACAAGATGATTTTTACCAAGAAAATGGTATGTTTGTAGCGTCTTGCCAAAACAAATTAGAAGATCTTTGCAAACTAAAAGTAAAACTTAAAAAAAACAAGAAAATTAGAAAAATTTATTTTGAAAAACATTCATTAACAACTTTAGAAAAAGATGAAAATATAGAAAATATAGTTTCAAATATTTACAAAAACATAAATAAAAAAATTAATAAAAAAATTGCGAAAAACGAACAAGAAATTGCACACAACATAAACGCACCATCGCCAATGGCTAACAAAGTAGCGCAATGTTTATCTCGTGTTTATCGACGAGGTGTTATTATTAATAGCGAAATTATTAAACAAGGTTTAGCCGTGGGCGAAGTTTCGCAAAGAAATGTTTACGAAATTATGCCGAAAGAACATCACACAATTTTATTAGATATTAAAGGCTATCAACTTAAAAAAGCAATATCGCAAACATTCCAAACAAACCCAACACCATGGCTTGGTTTGGGTGGTTTGGAAATTGTTTATACAGAAAATAAAAAAGGCGAACTTAAACTTTTGAATATATCAAGAAATGGAAATAATATTTTAGATTGGCAAACATATCGACTAGCAATTTCAGACGATATTTTGCGAGGTTCGCTTGCACACGACGAATTTTTAGATATGGTGGAACTCAAAAAAACTTACAAACCAATTAACGAACTTTTAACCTGGTGTTTTAGAACCGAGCGAAAAGTGAAACAACCAAAAAACGGATATACACAAATTGATAAAAAAAATTAAAATAGGCAATCTAACCCTAAAAAATAATTTATTTCTTGCCCCGCTTGCTGGCATCACAGATAGCCCGTTTAGAACTATGTGTCTAAAAGGTGGTGCTGGTTTGGTTTGGGCGGAAATGGTTTCCTCGCAAGCATTAAAACACGAAAATAAAAGAAGTAATAAAATGCTTTTTATTGGCGAGGATGAACATCCTGTTGCAATGCAAATTTTTGGAAGCGAACTTGAAAGCATAGCAATTTCTACCAAAAAAGCTGACGAGTTTGGTGCAGATATTATCGATATTAATGCTGGGTGTCCTGTAAAAAAAATATTAAAATCCAATAGCGGTGCAGCACTTATGTATGACGAAATTTTGCTTGGCAAAATTATCGCTACAGCTGTAAAATCTACCAAAAAACCTATCACACTTAAAACAAGAATTGGAATTAAACAGGGACAAATCTCTGGCGATAAACTTGCTAAAATTGCAGAATCTGAAGGTGCTAGTGCCGTTTGCATTCACGCAAGGTATGTATCACAAGTGCATAGTGGTGAACCAGATTTGGAAGCCCTCAATAAAGTTTGTAATGCTGTAAAAATACCAGTGATTGCAAACGGCGGAGTAGAAAATTTTGAAACAGCTAAAAAAATGTTTGAAACAGGAGCACAAGCTGTTATGATAGGCAGGGGCGCAATTGGAAACCCAAGTATTTTCAAAAATATTATAGATGAAGCTAATGGCAAAATTCCCAAGCCGTTAACCTTAGAAAACCAGTTAAAACTATTTTTACAACTAGTAGAATCTAACACAAAATATTATGGCGAAAAAATGGGAATTTTGCGAAGTCGCAAAGTTGTGGGCTATTGGATACGAGGTTTTGACAATTCTGCCACAATAAGACAAGAGTTTATGAAAGCTACCACCCTCGCCGAGGTTAGACAAGTAATCTCCGAAATGATATCATAGACATATATAACATTACTTGGAAACCCCTATGAACACAGAACAAAAAGCACTTACCCCCTTGATGAAACAATATCAAGACATAAAAAAACTGCATCCAGACGAAATTTTATTTTTTCGGTTAGGAGATTTCTATGAAATGTTCCAATCAGATGCCAAAGAAGCCAGTGCAATCTTGGGTTTAGCCCTAACTGCGAGAAATGGTCATGCAATGTGTGGTATTCCTCATCATAGCAGTTCAAATTATATTGCAAAATTGCTTAAAGCTGGTAAAAAAGTAGCATTGTGTGAACAAGTGTCTGAACCTACTGCAGGTGTAAAACTTGTCGAACGAAAAGTGGTTCGTGTAATAACTCCTGGTACAGTTTTAGAAGATGATATGCTTGATAGTAAAAATTCCAATCACTTAGTATCAATTTATGCTGAAGATAATGGCTGGGGATTAAGTTGTTTAGATGTTTCCACAGGACAATTTTGGGTAAGTCAAAATAATAAAGACAAACATTATTTGTCGCTTTCTGGTGCACTATCCAAAACAAATGTGACAGAAATTTTAATAGACAAAGAAAGTTATGTAAAACTAAAATCTAAAGTTTTAATACCAGATAGTATTGTTTTCACTCACACAAGACGACTAACCGGCAATATAATTATCCCAAAACATTGGGCTGGCGAAAAAGTGTGGGAAGATAAAAAACTAGCACTTAAAAGTGCAATTTCTGCCTATGATTATGTTTCTAAAAATGAACAGCATATTAAAGATTTTTTAATACCAACCCATCAAGCCCTCGGCGATTATTTGGTATTAGACCAAAATGCCGTAAGAACCTTAGAACTTGTCAAAACAGAAGCAGGGCGAAAAAATTCGCTTTGGCATACACTTGATAACACAAAGACACCAATGGGGTCTAGAACTTTGAAAAGTTGGATATTAAATCCGCTGTTAGATATACGCAAAATTTCAAAAAGACAGCAATCAGTAGAACATTTTGTTAAAGACGAAAATTGCAGAGCAAAGATTTTTGAAATTTTGCGCACCGTTTCAGATATCGAAAGAATTTCTGCCAGAATATCTGCATTCCGTGCAAGTCCAAGAGATGTTGCGGGGTTAAAAAGATCTTTAGAAACAATAACTAAATTTAAAAACTGGCTTTCAAATTATGGTGAAAATTTTGAAGAAATCAAAGAAAATTTTGCACAAGTTTATGCTCCACTTCAAGAAGTTTTTGTTTTACTTGAAAAAGCCATTGAAGACGAGCCTCCTATAAAAATTGCAGACGGTAAAATTATAAAACAAGGCTATCATCCAGAACTTGATGAACTAAGAAATTTAAAAGCAAACAGCGCTACAACCCTTAACGAAATTTGTGAAAGAGAACGAGCTAGAACAAATATCCCAAAACTAAAAATTGGCTATAACTCTGTATTTGGTTATTACATAGAAGTTGGCAAAGCAAATGTTTCAAAAGTGCCATATGATTATGTTAGAAAACAAACCCTAACAAGTGCGGAACGATTTATTACAGAAGAATTAAAAACAATTGAAACTAAAATTCTAAATGCTGAAGATAGAATTTCAAAACTAGAAACTTTCTTGTTTGATGAAATAAAAAAATTCCTAACAACCCATATCCACTCTTTAAAAACATTTGCAACCTGCTTGGCAGAATTAGATACATATAACTCGCTAGCTATTGCATCGGTTAAAGGTAATTACACAAAACCAAAAGTTAATGGTGGTGCCGATATTCAAATCGTCAAAGGCAGACACCCCGTTGTAGAAGTTAATTTACCTACCGGTAAATTTGTAGCTAACGATTTGAATATCGGCAACAAAGATCCTCAGATTCTTATGATAACAGGCCCTAATATGGGTGGAAAAAGTGTCTATTTAAGACAAAACGCATTGCTTGTTATTATGGCTCAAATTGGTAGTTTTATACCGGCAGAAAGTGCGACCATTGGCATTGTCGATAAAATAATGACCCGTATCGGAGCTCAAGATGCACTCAATCGAGGCGAGAGTACTTTTATGGTCGAAATGAAAGAAACCGCAAACATACTTCATTCTGCAACCGAAAAAAGTCTGATACTTTTGGACGAAGTCGGCAGAGGCACATCAACATTTGACGGAATCTCAATTGCTTGGGCTATTACAGAATTTTTATATAAACCGAAAGGTGGTCCGAAAGTTTTATTCGCAACCCACTATTTCGAACTAACAGAACTTGAAAACAAATATAAAGGTATCAAAAATTATCATGTTGAGGCACAGGAATATCAAAATTCTGACGGCGAAACTGAACTTGCATTTTTATATGAAGTAAGAGAAGGTTCTGCTGACAAATCATATGGTATTCACGTTGCCGAGCTTGCTGGACTTTCGCCAAGCTGTATTTTAAGAGCTAAAAAAGTGTTAAAAGATTTGGAAACTAAAAGTGATATAAATATTATCAAAAGAGAAAAAAATCATCAGAATGATTTATTTTCCGCTCCGCTTTTAGAAGAAATAAAATTAGCAGATCCAGAAAAACTTACCCCCCTTCAAGCATTAGAGCTTATTGGCGAATGGAAAAAGAGGTTATCAGATAATGAATAAATCAATAATTAAAGCTTCTCTATTAATTCTTTTATTGCTGTTATTAGCGTGTAGCAATAATAACTCAAATAATCAATCAATAAAAAAACAGCTGAATAAACAAGAAGAAATAACTAATGCTAATTATAATGAAGAGTTTATTAAGTTTTGGAACAAATTCAAAACTGCAGTATTAGAAAAAGATGAAATTGAGTTGAAAAACATTGTATATTTTCCATTTGAGGATTCCTATAATGAGATTTATGACCCAAGTGCTTCTCTTTCCTGTGAAAACATAAACGAATTTTTAAAGAATTTTGATTTAATATTTGACGAATGTGTAATTCAAGCAATAAAGAATAATAAATATCGAGGTTATGATAATAATTACGCTTATTATGGAGATCTTATTGGTAGAAAAGATTTTCTATTAATACCAAATTGTTCAAATAGAGATAAAGACCTTCATTTTACAATAATTGACGATAAATACTATCTGAGAGGGATTCAATATTATGAATAACTATCAAAAAGAGCTAGCAAAACCCCAAAACAAAATATATAATAAAATACAAATTTTAGACGAACAAACTAGTGGTAAAATCGCAGCAGGCGAAGTTATTGAACGCCCTGCAAATGTGTTAAAAGAACTTTTAGAAAATGCCATAGACTCTGGTGCAACTATAATCAATATAGAAATCGAAGATGCTGGCAAAAAATTAATACGTGTGAACGATAATGGCAATGGTATGGGAAAAGAGGATTTGAAATTATCTGTGGTTCGTCATGCGACTAGTAAAATCTCAAATTTCAATGACCTTGATACACTCAACACTTTTGGGTTTCGTGGCGAAGCATTATATTCTGTGAGTGCAGTTTCAAAATTGACAATTTCAAGTGGCAACGGCAAAGAAGCTAGTAAAATTTTAATCGAAGGTGGAAAATTTAAGAGCCAATCAGCGTCCCCTAACATAAAAGGTACAACTGTCGAAGTGCGAGATTTATTTTATAACTTTACCCCCCGATTAAACTTTTTGAAATCTGATAATGTAGAGCGTTCGCATCTATTAAAAGTAGTGGAAGAATGTGCTCTTGCCAATCTTGATATTTCATTTAATGTGAAAACAAATGGTCGAGAAGTTTATACTCTAAAAGCTCACGCCAGCAAGGATATCCAAACAAAAATATTGGCAAGAGCACAAGAAATTTTAGGTGAAAGCGTGAGCAAAAATCTAAAATTTATAGAACATAAATTCCTGAACTTCAAAGCATGCTTTTTGCCAGTTGATAGTATGATTTCAACAAGAAATTTACAATTTTTCTTTACAAATAGACGGCCCGTCACTAGTAAAATATTTCAACAAGCACTATACAATGCGTACAAGGATTTTAGACAATCTAATAAACATCCGGCTTGTGTGATTTATTTGGAAATGGATCCATCAGAGTTTGATGTGAATATTCACCCTCAAAAACGAGAAATAAGTTTTATTGATAGTAGTTCTATATATAATCTGGTAAAAAATAAATTAGCAGAAGCACTTCTACCAAAACAAGTAAAAGAAACAAATTTAGGCGAAGAACCAAAAAATTTAGAGCAAACATTAGATAGCTTTAAGCCACTTAAATCCGAACTTGATGGAAAAGTTCCAGACGCTGTCGTGCATAAAAGTTTTGAGAGCAAACAAAATGCCGTCAGAGATTTCGAAGAAGCTGAAGTTTATAAAGCTCAACAAAAAGCTCCTCAAAAAGAAGAAAATTTAACTTTTGAACCTGAAACAAAACAAAAACATTGGCATAAACCACCATACGAATATAAAGGACAAATTAGTAAAACTTTTTTATTATTTGAAAACCCAGATGGTTTGATAGTAATGGATCAGCATGCAGCACAAGAACGGGTTTTGTTTGAAAAATATTTAAAAGAATTAAATAATAAAAAAGTATCTGTTCAAAAACTTATGTTTGATGTGTTAGTCAAACTTCCAGCCAGCAGTGTAGATAATATTATGGGCTGGAGAGAGTTTTTTAAAAAAGCTGGTTTTGATATTTCTCAAGCATCTTATGCGGTATTAAAAATAAATTCTTACCCTAATGTATTTAAATTTAATGAAAGTGAAATTACAGATTTGTTTACATCATTATCGGAACTTTTGGCAGATCCAAAGTCTGTAACGGACGAAATTAAGAAAAATACTATTGCACTGTTTTCTTGCAAAAAATCTGTAAAGGCTAACCAAGCATTAAGTAAAAAAGAAGCCGAGGTTTTAATTGAAAGTTTAAAAACCTGCTCCGACGGACTACACTGCCCACACGGACGACCTACAATGATAAGTTTTACAGCTAAGGATTTATATAAGAAATTCGGGAGAATATAGTGCGAATCGCACATATATTTCACCTATGTCTTGCGTAAACACTAGTACTAAAGTACTACTACAAAACTAGTACTAAAGTACCTTGTATGTATTTTATGTAAGAGCTAAAATATAAGTATATTAACCTAAGGGTTGGAGGAATAAAAATGAACAAAGTAACAAAATTAATATTAGCAACAACTATTGTTTGCTTGCTAACACCAATTGCAAAAGCAGAATTGTTTTCTGCCGAAACAAGTATGCTAGTTAATACTAAAATAGAACAATCTTATGAAAACTATGACAAAAAATTAAAAGCAAAAGTAACCTTAGAAAAACTTCTCGAGAAAGAAAACTGTACTGATAAAATGAAAAATCATATTCGTGCAAACTTTTCGAAACTTCAAACATTAATAGATTCACAAACAAACAATAAGTATGTTCTCTTCACAGATAGTCTTGACTGGCTACAAAGCTGGGATAATGAAAACGGCAAGCAAGATCATAGGATTACTTGGCTAAATATGTTCAATTTGATTTCTGAAGGTTTGTTCAGTTTTACAAATGAAGAAATTATAGAAAAATTTAGCTATAATAAAAAAACAAATACTGGTTTTGTTGAAAGCATAGAAAAAAACAAAGAAAACAATATAATCAAGATCTCTTTATACAGCAAAGACATACCAGATGCACAAATTATAATAACAATTAATACAACAGAAAACATTATACAAGTATCTTATAGAGATTATACTAGAGCATAAAATAATATAAAACCTATTAAAAACCCCCTGCAAAAATATTATGCAGGGGTTTTTTATTTACTAAAATAAATGTATGTTAAAAATAAAGCTCGTTATAGGACTTTTAATTGCTGTTTTTCTTGTCGGCTGTGGCGGTAAAGAAATAAGCAAAAAAGATGCAAAACAATATTCGCAAATTGATAGTAATGAAGTTTCTGTCAAGAAAACTTTTTTGGTAGAGGATACTCTATATATTAAATATATAGTGGAAGATACTCCGTTCTTTATAAAAACTAAAATTCCTACAGAAAATAAAAAAGATGTTTATTTACATACCATCTCGCAAATACTTTTAGAAAAAAAACCTAACTTAGAGTATAAAGAAAAAGATCTTGTTGTTTATCTAGAAGAAACAGCATGGGATAATTTTGTAAATAAGGCAGTAGAATTTATAGCACCTAAAACAAAAACAGAAGCAACACTGTTTTTTATACAACACTACGAAGTGGTAGTTTATAAAGACAAAAACAATAAAAACATCCTTGCAGATTTAAAAGATTTACCTACAAATATAAAAATAACAAAATCTATAACTAAAGAATATTTTGAAGATTTATTCACAAACACAATTATAAAAGAAGTTACATCTAGCCACAAAGGACGCACAAAGTTTTTACTTAAAACAAAAGGAATGTTGCTAACACCCTATATTTATTTAGATACAAAAAATAAAATTTTTACCGCCATAATGTTGCCAGATTATTATTCCTCTTTCGGCGAAATACCTTCTTTATATAGCTCGGCAGAGGTTTTATATTCTGCAATTGTGAGAAGTCACTTTATAAAAATAATAACAGCACCAGTAACATCTTTAGGTAGACTTTGGGGGTTGTTAAAATATAGTTTGTTTTCTGCAAAACCATTTGCTGTGCACAATATTAAAGGCAAAATTCCCTCTGTAAACCCAGGTGCAGAACCTATGGATTTGGAAGATTTTAATATGTATTTAAACAAAAACATATCGCCAAAAACATATAAAGGTACATTAAAATTTTTAATAGATGGCGAGCAGTTTTTTCCACATTTCATACAAACTGTAAACAATGCAAAAAGTAATGTTTTAATAAGAATATATTTATTCGGAACAGACGAATATGCAATTAAAATTGCAGATCTATTAAAAGACATTTCCGAAAACATAAAAACCCAAATTATTTTAGACGACATTATAGCCCGTCTTGGCGGCGTAGGTGGTTCAACCGATGCACAAAATAAAGATTTCAAACAACCAAGAAGCATAACTAGTTATTTGCAAAAAGATTCTAAAATAAAAATACACAGAAACCCAAACACTTTTTTTGTTATGGATCACACCAAAATTCTAACCATAGACAGACAAAAAACCTATATAGGTGGTATGAATATTGGTAGAGAATACCGCTACTACTGGCACGATATGATGGCATATCTTGAAGGACCTATCGCCGGTAGATTTGCTAAAGATTTTTATGTTGCATACTATGCTTATGGTGCTTGGGGCGATCTTGGATTTCTATATGCAAAACTTTTTAGAAAGAAAAGAACCAATACAAATAAGGTTATCACAGACGATATGATAGATATTCGTCCACTATACACAAAAACAAATAATCCACAAATTTACAAAGCACAAATAGAGGCAATTCGTCGTGCCAAAAAATATATTTATTTAGAACATGCCTATTTTTCTAGCAATGCTATTTTAAACGAACTCATTCGAGCAAGAGAACGAGGGGTAGATGTAAGAGTAATTTTACCAGGTATAAATAATGTTGGAATAATGAATAAAAGCAATTTAACAATGGCAAATAAAATGCTCAGAAATGGAATAAAGGTTTATGTATATGATGGTATGAGTCATATTAAAGCAGGCATTTTTGACGGATGGGCATGTCTTGGTTCCGCCAATTTAGATAAGAGCAGCTTGTTTACCAATAAAGAGGTGAACATAGCTTTTGATGATAAAAAACATGTTGATATTTTATTGAAAGATTTATTTTTAAAAGACCTTTCCAAATCCCGAGAAATTAAAGAAAAGTTAGAACTTTCTTGGGGAGATTATACTAGCGGATTTTTTGCAAATCAACTCTAAGTCACCTCTTCGTCCGTCCTCACACCAAAAATGATAAAATGTATACATACTTATTTTTCAAGTATTCTGTGTTGAATTTCGGTTTTCTTTATGACGACTAGTAGGTGCGACGCACACGAGCGAAGCGAGTGTTCCTACTTTAGGAAGAAAAAAACCGAAATTCAACCAGAAGATGCAGAAAAAGAGGGGCTGTAGCTCAGTTTGGGAGAGCGCTACTCTGGCAGAGTAGAGGTCGTGGGTTCGATCCCCATCAGCTCCATTTTACTTCGACTTAGGAAACAAAAATGACTATTCAACAAACTTCTTATATCTATGCTTTATCGTCCATACTATTATGGTCTTTAGCATCACAAGCATATACTAAATATTCGCAAAAAATATCTGCTGTTTGGGTTACAGGGTTTAAAACTTATATTGGGTTTTTCTCCTTTTTTATAATGATTTTTTTAACCACTGGGCTAGGGATTATACCCACAAAAGCAGTTTTTTATTTTTTAATTTCTGGCTTCATTGGGCTTGGAATAGGTGATATTTTCTTAATAAAATCCTTCTCATTAATGGGTCCTGGCAGAACAATGATGATATTTGCATTCCAACCTGTTTTTATTGGAATTTTAAGTTATTTCTTATTTCAACAAGATCTTGATAGTAAAAAATTAATAAGCATAATATTTTTTATAATATGTATTTTTATTTTCGCACTTGAAGGTTATAAAAAAAGTGGCAAATGGCATCTTGCACCATTTCTGTTCGCACTTGCTGGTATGATATTAGACGGTTCGGGCGTTATAATAACAAGGCTAGGTTTTGAAAATAGCGATATAAACGCTACACAAGCAAACCTAATCCGCTTCTCTGGTGGAATGATAGCCTTCTTAATACTTGCCAGATTTGTAAAATTTAATTTAGTAGAAAATTTTAAAACATTATCAGGCAGAGGCAAAACATTAATGCTTTTAGCTGGTTTCTTTGGCACATTTTTAGCATTATGGTTCTATCTAAAAGCTATACAAACAGGACATTTAGCAAGCTTATCAGGAATAATGATTACTGGTGTAGTTTTTGCAGCTTTGTTTGAATGTATATTTTTTAAAAAGCTACCATCAAAATATTTGATAGTAGCTTTTGGTTTTTTTCTTATCGGAATAAAAATATTATTTAGTTAATGCGAGTCGCATCCCCTCTTTTTTTTTGTGACCACATAACACGAGCATTGTTATTGCTTCATATATTCTGTCTCGCCTAAACACCGGCACTTAACCTATCTGCTAAAATTCTTGGCAATTTTGCTTTTCTGATTTTTTCCTGAGCACTTGCTACAGGATATTTAACTCTAATAAGTCTAAATGTGTGCTTAACGCTATCGTAAATACCAAAACATGCTTTTGGATTATTATCTCTTGGTTGTCCTACGGAACCTGGATTTATCATATACCTAGTATTCTTTTTAAGTTCTATTGTGGTATCGTCGCCGTCTATTATCATAACTTCTGGGAATTTGTTAGCTTTACTGTAAATCATTATTGGCATATGAGTATGTCCTAAAAAACATATATTACCGCTCCATTTATCTCTGTTAACTTCAAATTGTTCGGCTGAAAGCAAATACTCTCTGAACGGATCTGTAAAAGAACCGTGTACCGCCCAAAAAGCTTTACCTATATGGATAGTTTTGAAAGTTGATACAAATTCTAAACTTTTAGGACTGAGAAATTTTTTGGCATACAGAATACTTTGAATAGCAGCTGAACTGAACCAAGAAAACATATTAGGATCTAACAAGGATATATCATGATTACCCATTATACCAGTAAAATTTTTAAGTTTCATTAATGCCTGAGCACATTTTTCAGACTCTGCACCATAGCCAACTAAATCTCCACAGAAAAAATATTTTTCTATTTTTAGTTCTTTGGCTTTTGCTAAGACACATTTTAATGCATCGTAGTTTCCATGTATATCAGAAAATATTGCGTACTTCATATTCTGGGAGAACCCCCTTCTTTTTTAAACTTTCTACATAACACCTGTTTTGTTTTCACCTTATTCTTTTCTGAAAGAAAAGAAAGCACTGCCCACTAAACGAAAGTTTCTTGTTTTTCTTTTTCTGGCACTTCTGTGCCAGTAAATTTTTCGGAAGCTTCTTTAAGCCCAACGCTCATCAACTTAGATACACCAGACTCTTGCATAGTTATTCCATATAAAATATCTGCCACTTCCATCGTTCGCTTATTATGTGTCACCACAATAAACTGAGTATTGCTTACAAATTGTTTTAACAAACCAACAAACCTTTCAATATTTGCTTCGTCTAATGGTGCATCGGCTTCGTCCAAAATACAAAATGGCGATGGGTTTGCCCTAAAGAAACTAAATAGTAAAGATAATGCTGTTAATGCTTTTTCGCCACCAGATAATGCCGAAATATTTTGAAGTTTTTTGCCCGGCGGTTGCGCCACAATATCTATACCAGTTTCTAACATATCCTCTGGTTCTGTTAAAACTAAATCTGCTTCGCCACCGGTAAATAGTACTTGATAGATATCTTTAAAGTGTCCTCGCACCACATCAAATGTAGCTTTAAAACTTTCTTTAGTTGTTGCATTTATTTTAGATATTGCCTGTTTCAAATCTTGTTTAGCTTGATTTAAATCTTCCATCTGACTTATTAAGAAATTATTTCTTTCTGTTAATGCATCGTATTCTTCTGGTGCTGTCATATTTATAGCACCCATATTTTCTATTCTTTTTCGCATCATTTTAATTCTATCGTGGTCTATACCCACATCTTTAAATTTGTTTTGAGCTTCTTCTAAGCTAAGTTCCCATCTTTCTTGCAAGTTATTAATAATTTCTGTTCGTCTTCTTTTATTGTTGGAAATATCATTTTCTAAATCGTGCAATTTAATTTCTAAGCGAGAATGTTTTGTTTTGGTTTCGTTTAAGTTTGTATTTTTTTGTTCGTATTCATTCCTCATTTTTTCAAGGTCTTCTTTAAGTTGATTTTCCGAAACTTCGCTTTTTGCGAGTTTATCCCGCTCTGTATTTAGACTTTTTTCAGAGGATACTTTCTCTTCCTGAAGTTTTGTTATTTTTTCATTAGATTCAAAAGCTCTGTCTTGTCTTTTCTTGGTAGAATCTTTTATATTGTTAATTTCTATTTCTGCACCTTTAAGGTCTAGCTCGTTATTTGCTTTTAACATTTTGGCTTCATATAGTGCAGAATTTTTTTGTTCTAATTCTTTTTTAACTGCTGAAAGCTGTTCGTTAAGTTGTAATTTTCTATCTCTTAGTTTACCTGTATTAGAGGACAATTCCTCTTTTGTAGAAGACATTTGAGATATATTGTTTTTAATTTCTTCAATATTCTTCTTTCTATTATTAATATCTGTTTCTATTCTTTTTTTATCATCTTCTACTACAGATAAAATTTCTGAAGAATTTTTAACTTGTTCTTTTTTATTACCAATTTCGCCAACTAAAGAGTTTACAGATACATGTGCATTATTTACTTCATCGTTAATATTTTTTATTTTTGAAGAGGTCTCTTCAATTTTTAAATTGTTTTGTTCTATTTTATTTAAGATATCTTTGGTAGAAACTTCTTTAGCTACAATTTCTTCTTTTAAGTTTTCGTCTTTCCAGTAATTGTCCTCTGTTTTAACGGTGTCTGCACCTGCAGAAACCCAAAAACTTGTTTTTACCTGTCTTCCGCTAGCTTGATACCCATCTAATAAATGATTAACAAGAGGTTCTACACTAGGGTCAAATTTTAATTGATTTTTTAAATCTTGATTCACATTTTCAGCTTGTGGCACCGCCGATAAAACCAAAAATCTACATCTTGCTTTTTTATTACTATCTAGGGCTTTTACAGCTTGATTGACGGTATCGAAACTATCACAAACCAAGCTATCTAAATATTTACCAAAAATTTCTTCTACCAGAAATTTTTGGCTACCTTCAGCTTTAACTAAATTCCTTAAAACATCTTTAACACCTGGTATGTTTTTTTCTCTTACAGTTTTTGCACCTAGCCAATAAGGGTCTTGCTCGCCCTGTTTTTCTAATACTTGAACTTTTGCTTCAAGCGAAGCTTTAAATGTTTTAGCTTCGGACAGATTATCCTGTAAATCCTCTGCATTTTTCTTTAAATTTTTGGTTTCTTGCTCTAAATTTTCAAGCTCTTTTTGTTTGTTTGATAAATTATTTTTGGAATCTTGAAGTTTATTTTCTAAATCTTTTATTTCTTGGTTAAAAATATTTTCTTTATCTAAATGTTTTTGTTTATCTTTATCTAAGTTGGCTAAATTTTGTTGTTGATGAGTAATGGAAGATTCTTCAAGCGAAACATTATTATTATATTCCATTTCTTTTTGTGTAAGTTTTAAAATTTCGGAAGAACCAATTTCAAAATCTTTTTCAGTTTTAGAAAGCTCTTCTTCCTGTGTTCTTATTTGCTGAACTTTTTGATTATACTCTTCTTGTATAGGTTCAAGTTTTGCAGATGCTTCTTCTAATTTTGTTCTAAGTTCTGTAATTTTTGGCTCAAGCTCTGCCATTCTTCTCTCGCCAAGTGTATCTTCTTCCTTCGAGGTAGAAATCTGTTTAGAAAGCTCCTCTACCATATTTTCACAATTCTTAATATTACCTTCAAGCAAACCTATTTGATATTTTACACTGGCAGTTTCTTGACTAATTTTACCAAGCTCTGCTTGTTTATGTGTTAAGTTTAAATTTAATGCAGAGGTTTCGCCTTCAAGTGCGGAAATTGTTGTTTGAAAATCTGTAATCTCTTTTTTTACAGGTTCAAATTCTGTATTATTTTTAGCAATTTTTTCTTCATAATCTTTTACAGAAGAAAGTGAAATTGCAACTTCGCTACCCTTTAGCTCATCTCTATATTTTTGGTATAAGCGGGCTTTTCGTGCCTCGCTATCTAATTTTTTAATTTGTTCTGCGATAAGAGCTACGGTATCTGAAAGTCTACCAAGATCTAAATCTACTTTTTCTAATTTTCGTTCCGCTTCGTCTCTTTTGCTTTTATATTTTGATACCCCGGCAACCTCTTCAAACATTTCTCGTCTTTCAAATGGATTGGCAGATAGTATTCTTTCTATACCACCTTGGTCTATTATGGCATAACCTTCTCCGCCGATACCAGTATCTAAAAACAAGTCCCTAATATCTCGAAGTCGGCATTGAACTTTGTTTAAAAAGTATTCAGACTCGCCCGAACGAAATATTTTTCTTGAAACTACAACTTCATTAAAATCTATAGCAAGTTTTCTTTCCGAGTTATCAAAGGTCATACTAACTTGCGCCATATTTGAGGCAGGTCTTTTCATTGTGCCGTTAAAAATAATATCTACCATACTGGAAGAACGAAGTTGTTTCCAACTCATTTCACCAATAGCCCACCTTACGGAATCTATTATATTAGATTTTCCGCAACCATTAGGACCAACAACACAAGCAATGCCTGGTTTTAAGGTTAGTTTTGATTTTTCAGCAAAAGATTTAAATCCTACAATCTCAATAGCTTTTAAGTACATCTTTTTTTCTTGCCTTTATGAAGTTATTTATTAATAATATAGTTTATATGATACCATTTAGCCGAATTTTTTTAAAGTTTGGTTTTTGTATACATATCGTACATTATTATAGACCCCGCAGAAGCCGCATTTAAGCTATCCGTACCTTCTACTTGAGGAATACTTATCAAATTGTCGCAATGTTCCTTGGTTTTGTATCTCAAACCATACCCTTCAGAACCTATTATAAGCAATGCCGGTGTTTTATAAGTAGCTTTTGTGACAGGTTCGCCTGTCATATCTGCACCATAAATACTAAAACCTTGTTCTTTAAGTTCCAAAATAACAGAGTTTAGATTATTAGCTTCTACTATTTTAATTTTTTCTATCATACCACTTGCAGCTTTGTAAACCGTTGGTGTTAAGCCCACGGTTCTTCTTTGTGGTAAAACAATAGCATCAAAACCAAGACATGCTGCCGAACGAATTATAGAACCCAAATTTTGAGGGTCTGTCATTTCATCTATTGCTAACCAAAGTGCATCTTTTGGCTCGTTTCCGTTTTTTAGACTGGTCAAAATATCGTTAAATTTCATTAAGCTAATTTTTTCTACCCGAATTATAACGCCTTGATGGTTTTGTTTTTTAGATAGAGTTTCCATCATTTTACTTTCTACTCTTTCAATTTTTACATTATTTCTTTTAGCAAGCCGTACGATTTCTTCTACGGGTCGGTGTCTTGCAACTTTTTTTTCTATAAAAAGCTGAAACACAAATCGCTTTCTGCTTCTTAAAGTTTCCCTTACTGGGTGTATACCGAATATATATTCGCTTGATTGTTTACTATTAAGTGCCATATTATTTATTTTCCTTTTTTAGATTTTAATAAATTTACTCTATCTCTTACTTCTTCCACTAGCCAACGAGGTGTGGAAGTACCTGCTGTTATAAAAATATTTTCAGACGGAAGAACCTGTTTTGCAGAAAGTTCCTTGGCAGATTCTATATGTATAACATTCTTTGTAAGCTCTTCACACAGATTTGCTAAACGAGCAGTATTTGCACTATGTTTACCACCAACAACTATAACAAGGTCGGATTTTTTTGCAAATGCAACAGTTTCTTTCTGTCTTTCTTTAGTTGGCTGACAAATGGTATTTGCTATTACACATTTTTTGCTATTTTTTTTAATAATTTCGGATACTTTATAAAAAATTTCTTCTTTCTGTGTTGTTTGCGAAACGACATTAACTTCGTCAAAATGAGGTAATTTTTTAGCTTCTTTTTCATTAGCAACAACAAAACCTTTTTCTTTGGCGTAACCTAATAAACCAATAACTTCTGCATGTCCTTCATCGCCGACGATTACTGTACTATACCCTTTTTTTGCATATTGCTCTATTTTTTTCTGAGCAACTTTTACAAGCGGGCAAGTAGCATCTACGACTTCATTGTCGGTATCTTCAATCTGTTTAAAAAATTGTGGAGTTACACCGTGTGCACGAATGATTAAAACTGCATCCTTACCTTTAACTTCTTTTAGATTATTTATTGTATGGATACCCTTTTTTTCAAGTTCGTCGGTAACATGTTTATTATGTATTAAAGGGCCAATAGTGAAGATTGGTTTTTTACTTTCTTTTTGAAGTTTAATAACAATATCAATAGCACTTTGAACACCGGGACAAAAACAACCGTGTTTGGCTATTTCTATATTAAATTTTTCTTTAGCCATATGTATATGATATCAAATATGGAGCACCTATAGAAGAGGGAAAGTTGAAAAACACAAAAACCAACACAGCAAGTTTTTTTTGCGAATATTTTGAGATGAGTTTGGATTTTCTCTGCAACCTATTAATAATATTTTTTGTATAATTATTCTATGGATGCGGGACTACTAAAGGACATAATATATTTTCTTTTTCAGTTGGCTCTTTTTATTTTTATTGTTGTTTATGCATTAAAATATAGAAAAAAAGAAAAATCTGGACTTGTAAAAGTATCAAGCAAAATAAAAACAAATCATATTGTATGGTTTTTTTCCATGCTTGCAGGAATTTTTTTATTATCAATACTTTATTTTTTATCAATAATTCCAGCTGATAAACAGAAAGATAAAATTATTGTGCCACTTGTTCTTTTTATCCTTGCTTGTTTATTTGTATTTAGAGCTATAAAAGAGTACAAAACATCTAAAAAATTGCAAGAAGATGAGACCAAAAAAAAATCCATTCTTCCTACAATTATAATTTCTACTTTAATTCTTATAGCTATACTTTATATCTTTAAATAAAAATCAATAGGAAGTGTTTTTTCAAAGTGTCCGCCAAACCTAATGCTTTTTTCATTTCTATTTTTTCTTTTTTCCAGCCAAACCGAATGAATTTCTTGTCCCTGTTTTCTAGAAAATTTTTGTTTTCTTTGTAACGACCAGATTTTTTTGCGAATATTTTGAGATGATAGCCAGCCAATCCGAAGGAATTCCTTATCCCTGTTTTCTAGAAAATTTTCGTTTTCTTTGCGACGACTAGTAGGTGCGACGCACACGAGCGAAGCGAGTGTTCCTACTTTAGGAGCTAAAAAACGAAAATTTACAGAAAAGAGGCAAAAGGAATTCGGGAGTGACGGGATTTGAACCCGCGATCTCAGCCTTGACAGGGCTGCGTGTTAACCAGCTACACCACACCCCCTTTTTTGCATCACCTTTTCGGTTTTTTCTTTGTTTTCGTTCGATCGGGTACCACTACTGCTTCGCAGTATTCGTTGAATGTACACCTTCCTCACTCAAACTTCGAAAAACCTCGAAAATGTTTGTAAAAAGGTTAGTTGCTATTAAAAATCTTTAATAGCCAACATATATATTTTATCTTATTTGCTAAAAACCGTCAATTTGTTTTAGAGCTTTTGCAAAGTTTGTTTCAAGTAATTTATCTGCATCGCCAATTGCTTGCTCAAAATTTTCGTCCTTGGGTATTGAACCTAAAATCTTTAAACCATCAAGTTCTCTTGCTTTACCGTCAGACATATTTTCTACAAAACCAATAATTTCAACTTTTTGCTCTTTTAATAGTTTTGCAGATTTTGCTACCAAATTTCTAGAAAGTATCGACGGAGTAGAAATCGCTAAAACTTCTGCTTGTGGTATCCAACGGATAATATCTAATGCCGTGTCCGACAAGCCAGGAGGCATATCTAAAATCAAATAATCAAGCTCGCCCCAATCTGTAATTGCAAAAAGTTCTAACAAAATATTTGAAATTTCGTCACCTCTAAAATGTGTCGCCTTGCCTTGCGAATAAAAATATGAAGAAATAAATTTTATCCCATTTTCTTCCACCGGCTGAACGCCGTGTTCTTCCTCGGGATACTGGGTTTTTATACCCAAAATTGTATTATCGCAATTACCGGTTAAATCTAAGTCCATAAGCCCTACTTTTTTGGTCGAGAGGCTCGACGCCCCCCCTTGTTTTGCTAAAAGCAAACTCAAAACACAAGCGATACTGCTTTTTCCAACGCCACCTTTGAAACCAGAAACGGCAATTATTTTTTTAATTTTTGAAAGCCGAGTTTGTATTATATTTACACGAGGATCTAGTTTCATTTTGTTTCACCTCTTATTTCCTTTACATACAAACCACGACCTTTTGTTATATGAAAATCTACACTTTTACATTTTGGGCATTTTATAAACAGCCGTGCGGTTTCGGGGATAAAATGCATATCTTCTGATGTTTGATGTTCAAAACCAGTTCTATCGTCAATGCCAAAAATATTGCCACAATTATTACAAGTAAGTTCTGCTTCTTCTATTTCTGTTACAAGTTTTGTAGATTTTGTTGACGAATATTGAAGTTTAACTTCTTCAAAAATTCTATCAAAAACTTTGGGTTTTATATTTTGAACCTGACCAAGCACAACGGAAATTTCGTCTACTTGTATAAGATTTTTATCTTTTGCAATATCTTCTGCCGTTTTACAGACGGCATCTGCCAAAGCCCATTCATGCATTTTTTTTCTCTCCTTTTTGGTAAATTTTTATTTTTTTGCTTCCTTAAGTAGGGGTGCTCGTATTCACTCGCTCTACCGACCTACTAGTCGTCGCAAAGAAAATAAAAATTTCCACAAAAATGCTCGTAAAAGCATTTATTTTTTATTTAAATGAACCAATTAATTTTTGTTCCAATTCCAATTCTATATTTTTTTTAGCTAAAACTTTTGCTTTAATTTTTTGTATTAATTTGTAAATATCTTGCGATGTTGCACCGCCTCTATTTATAATAAATCCTGCGTGTTTTTTGGAAACTTCTGCTCCGCCAACTTTTAAACCTTTTAATCCTGTCTCGTCTATAATTTGCGACGCATAGCCATCTTTTGGCCTTTTAAAAACACTACCTGCTGACGGATAGTTTAATGGCTGACCGTCTGCCCTTCTATCCAAAACTTCTTCTCTTATTTTTTCCAATTGTTTGCGATCTGAATTTTCAAAACTAAATGTTGCACTGGTTATTATAAAGTTCTCTATACCTTCAACTTTTCTATATCCAAATTTTAAATCTTTTTTAAAAAAAGTTTTTTTATTTCCGTTAAAATAAAACCCTTCAAAACTTAAAAGAGTATTAAAGGTAGCCTGCGAAAATGCTCCTGCATTCATATAAATAGCACCGCCTACTGTGCCGGGTATCCCCGATAATTCTTCAATACCATAAAAACTATTTTCGCAGGCGATTTCTACAAACTCATCCCAAGTAGTGCCAGCTTTACATAAGATTTTTTTGTTTTCTATTTTTGTGCCAACTAAACCTTTTGTACAAATTACAATACCTTTAAAACCTTTATCTGAAATTAAAACATTAGAACCAAAACCTAAAACAAAAAAATCTAATTTATTTTTTTTACAAAACTTTAAAAGCCACACTAAATCTTCTTCGTTTTTCGGGGATACAAATGCATCCGCCTTGCCACCAGTTTTATATGTTGTGTGGTTTAGTAAAGGTTCGCCAAACAGACATTGCTCGACGAACCTTTCTTTTAATTGTTCTTTAACTTTCTGTTCCATTTTTATTTAAATCTTATACCTATACCTGCTTGAAGTGCATCATTACCATGCATGTGAATATAAGAACCTGTTAGGTAAAGAATTTTTAAAATCTCCAATTTTACACCTAAATGATATCTTGGTTCTTGTTCTGTTACTTTATATCCAGCAGAAAAATCTGTGCCGTCTATTTTACTTTCAAGTTCTGTTTTATCTACACCTGCACCACCGAAAAGTTCTAAAAATAAAATTTCGTAAGAAATTATTGCATCTGCAGATAAATGATCGAACTTAAATATTTTTTCATCAAAAGTATCATAATAACCAGCAAGCGTTATGTTTGGTAAAAATGGTAAAAGTCTGCCCTGTTTTAAAAGCTGAAGTTTTGCACCACCACCAATTGCATAATAATCTGCAAGTCCAGAAATTCTACCACCTATTTCTATAGGAAGATATGGAATACCTATGTTTGCATAAGCTGTTGGCATTGGTAATACCCCGTCAGACCTATAGTTATGAATAATTGCATTCTTGCTAGATGTTTTTTGAGCACTTGCTAAAACACCAACATCTAAACCTAACCCTTGGATAATTGTTGCTTTATTAAAATCTGAAGAACCTATGGACGAACCTAAATCTTGCACAAAATAAGGAAGGTTTGCTTTAGATGCTATTTGTTCATAATCATCATCATAATCGCCACTTACAGCATATGCAAATTGTGAAACTAATATTAAGGACACTAAACTAAATAACAATTTTTTCATAACATTTACTCCTATACTTTTTATATACTCTATATTATATTCAGTATAACAAATTTAGGGGTTTTTTATGATACATAAAAATGCAGGCAAATTGTCAGAAACTAAAATAGATTTTAAAACTTTGGTGGAAAATTTTTATAAACCACAAGGCCAAATTTTACCAGTAAAATTTGGCACAAGTGGACATCGTGGCAAACTTGGCGAAGGATTTTGCGATATCCATGTAAAAGCTATTGCTTATGCTGTGGCGAAATATCATAAGGAGAATAATATCACTGGTTCTGTTATGGTTGGGGGTGATACAAGAATTTTATCTGACAAAATTGCCATAACCTGTGCAGAAGTTTTAACCGCTGAAAATATACCCGTAATTTTATGCACAGTGCCAACCCCAACACCAGTGTTTGCTTATGAAATATTAAAAGCAAAATCCGCCGTTGCGGGATTAAATGGCACGGCAAGCCATAATCCGCCAGAGGATATGGGCTTAAAATATAATCCATCTAACGGCGGTCCCGCAACGGCGGATATAACAAAAAAATTAGAGCAATATGCTAATCAAATCATCTCAAACTCTAGCGAAATTAAAACCATAACTTTAGAAGAAGCAAAACAAAAAGGATTGTTAAAAAAAATGGGTATTTCGCAAAACTATATAAAAGATTTAGGAAGCATTCTAGATTTTGAAAAAATTAGAACATCACCAAAAAAGCTAGCACTTCACCCGATGGGTGGCACAGGTTTGGTTTATTTTGAAGAAATAAAAAAACACTACAAACTAGACAATGTAGACATTTTAAATAAAGTAATAGATCCTAGTTTCTCTCACATACCGCAAGATCACGATGGCAAAGTGCGAATGGACCCTTCGTCAATATATCCTATGAAACCGCTTATAGATATTGTCAAAACTGGCAAATACGATTTTGCCGGCGCATGCGACCCAGATGCCGACAGATTTGGCTGTGCAACAAAATATGGAGAACTAATTAATCCAAATCATGCTTTGTGTATAATATTGGAATATCTTTTATCAACAAAAAAATTCCCATCAGGTGTAAAAGTGGCAAGAACAATTGCCACAACTCATTTGCTTGATAAAATTTCAGAAAAATATAAAGTGCCAATTTTAGAAACAGATGTTGGTTTTAAATATTTCGCTAAAGATTTGGAAGAAAATAAATTAGTTATGGGTTGCGAAGAATCCGCCGGAGTAAATATCTATAACTGGACTACCGATAAAGATGGTATACTCGCCGTATTCCTGCTTGCAGAAATTATGACAACAACGGGAAAAGATTTGTCTGAACTTTATGCAGAAATTATAAAAACCTATGCTATTCCTAATTATAAACGGGTGGATATCCCCACAACTACAGAACAAAAAGAAAAGATTAAGAAAATAGACGCTTCCACATTAAAAGGTGTTTCGCTTGGTGGTGGAAAAGTTGTAGATATCCGCACAACAGATGGCATAAAGCTATATGGGGAAAATTGCTGGATATTAATTCGTCCGTCTGGCACAGAGCCAATTATAAAACTTTATGCAGAAAGTTTTGTAAATAGCCAACATCTTGATACAATTATAAACGAAGCATATGAATTATTTGGTTTAAAAAAATAAAAATTTAAAAATATTGGAAAAACTGGTGTAATGTAGTTACAGAAAAAAAAGAAGAAGTGCCCTTGGCACAAAAATGATAAAATATAAGTATATGAGTAGTATAAATCCTCTTGATGGAAGATATTCAAATAAAATCAAAGAGCTTTCCTGTGTGATGGACGAAGCTAGCTTGTCTACAAACAGAATGCTAGTAGAAATAAAATATCTACAAGCATTGTCAAACCTTAAAATAAAAGATTTTAAACTAAACCTAAAAGAAAAAAAAATATTAGAAAACATCTTACCCCTTTCTAAAAAAGATTTACAAGATATTTTAGATATAGAAAAAACTACTAATCACGATGTTAAAGCAATTGAATATTTTATAGCTAAAAAACTTAAAAATACTAGTTTAAAAAATCGTTTAAACTTTATCCATTTTGCACTAACTTCAGAGGATATAAACAGTGTTTCCTATGCCTTAATGTTAAGAGATGGACTAGAAAAAGCAATATTACCATCACTAAAAAATATTTTAAAAACTTTAGATGCTATGGCAAAAAAATATGCAAACATAACAATGCTTGCAAGAACTCATGGACAACCAGCAGTACCAACAACTTTTGGTAAAGAAATAAGAGTTTTCCATTACAGACTAAAAAAACAAATAGCACAACTTGAAGCTCAAAAAATATCCGCCAAATTTTCTGGTGCAGTTGGTAGCTTTAATGCACATTGTTTTGCATATCCAGAAATTAACTGGCAAAATTTTAGCAAAAAATTTATAGCAGAGTTTAATAAACAGCGAAAAATCAAAATTTATCTAAACGAAATTTCCACCCAAATAGACCCTCACGATAGTTTTGCAGAAACTTTCCATACTATTAACAGAGTAAACAATATCCTTATTGATTTTTCGCAAGATATGTGGCGATACATTAGCGATGATTGGCTTTCCCAAAAAACCGTCAAAGGCGAAATTGGAAGTTCAACAATGCCACAAAAAATTAATCCGATAGATTTTGAAAATGCAGAAGGCAACCTTGGTTTAGCCAATGCAATGTTTGGATTTTTTGCAAATAAATTAATGGTATCAAGACTTCAAAGAGATTTGTCCGACTCGACGGTACAAAGAAATATTGCATCTTCACTTGGCTACAGCTTAGTAGCTTATAAAGCATTATTAAAAGGGTTAAATAAAATAGAAATTAATAAGAAAAAAATTAACGAATATCTAAACTCTCACCCAGAAGTTTTGGCAGAAGGTATACAAACAATATTAAGACAGGCAGGGGTCAAAAATCCTTATGAATTATTGAAAGGTTTAACCCGTGGCAAAACTTTAACTTATGCAGATTTAGATAATTTTATAGAAAAACTTGATGTATCTGCAAGCATCAAGACAAAGTTAAGAAATATAAGTTTCAAAAATTATTCAGGAATATCCGAACAGTTAGCTAGAAAAAAATAAAAAATTTTAACCTCGCGGTTTTCTGCGAGTATTTTTGAGGAAATTTTTTGTTTCTTTGCGACGACTAGTAGGTCGGTAGAGCGAGCGAATGCGAGCAACCCTACTTTAGGAGCAAAAAATAAAAAATTTACCAAAAAGACGAAGGAGAAAAAATGATTGATATAATTTGTGGTGGTCAGGCTGGCGACGAGGGCAAAGGCAAGATTGCGTCCTATTTATCCTACACTGGCGACTATGCTTACAGCGTCAGAATCGGCGGACCGAATGCAGGACACACAGTAGTATTAAACGGCGTAAAGTACGCTCTTAAAAACATACCATCTGGTTTTGTTAACCCCAAAACAAAAGTAGTATTAGGTGCAGGTGCATACACCAAAACCGAATGGCTACTTGAAGAAATGAAAAAAACTGGCGTTGAAGATAGACTTATAATAGATCCTAATGTAGTTTTAATCGACGAAAGACAAACCAAAGCCGAAAAAGAAGATCCTCATTTTATGCAAAATATTGGTAGCGTTGGCACAGGACTTGGACAAGCAATTAAAGAAAGAATCGAAAGAAGAGATATAAAATTTGCTAAAGACGAACCATTGCTCGCACCTTATGTTAAGGATGTTTATGAAGTTTTAAACAAAGCAACATCTAAAGGCGAAAAAGTTTTAATAGAAGGCACACAAGGTATGAAACTTTCCCTGCTTCACGGCGAATACCCGTTTGTAACTACAAGGGATTCAACAGCATCAACCTTTTTGGGTGAAGCTGGTGTTGGACCAAAATATGTGAACGATGTTTTCTTAATTTTCAAACCTTATGTTTCCCGTGTGGGACCAGGACCACTCGAAAACGAAATTACCGACGAAAAAGAATTGGAAAGATACCGAACAAAAGGTCATGAAGTGGGAACTGTAAGTAAAAGGTTGCGACGAATCGGTAGATTTGAAATGGAAATGGCAAAAAGAGCTGTTATGATAAATTCAGCCACAAAAATAGCTATTACACATATAGATTTATTTGAAGGTAATGATGCTGGCACAATTAAAACTGTTAATGATTTTAGCCCAGAAGCAAAAGCTTTTTTAAAAAAAATGAAAGAATTAGAAACGGTGTATCCAAACCCAAAAGTTGCATTAATTTCTAACGGACCAGATGTATTGGATATGGTCGGCAATGCCGACTGATATTTTTGTTTAAACTTTCTACATAACACTAGTTTTGCTAAAGCTTAACAAGAACCTTATAGATTTAAAAGACCCCCAATCCTTGTGGTTTTGGGGGCTTTCTTTGTAAATAGCTTTTATTTTTATTTATTATACTTGTTTTCAATGTTTTTTATAACTTTATCTGATTCTTCTTTTATTAAAGCTAAATATGGAAATTCCTCATCAAGACCTATTGATAAATATTTCATGCTTTCAGCTTCTATTCTTTTAGCTCTTTGAAGATCATTCTCTGTTATGGATTCTTGGGCACTTATTTTCCAAAGCTTTTTTAATGCATATACTGGAACAATTTGTCCATTATATAGAAGGTCATAAATTTCAAAATAAAAAGGAAGTCTAGTTTCTACTTCAAACTCTTTTTTTTGTTCTTCAGCTAATATTTCATCAAGATTCCTTTCCATTTCAATTAACATCTTTGTAGTTCCGAGATATTTTTTTAGAAAAGATCTTTTATCTTGACTAGAACTTAAATATTCATATTTGCCGCTTGCTTCAAAAAAAGATGGGTTTTGTTTTTCATATTCTTCAAACATTGTCATAGCAATCCCAATCTTTTCCACAGAATTTTCAAATTCTTTTGATGTTTGTGAGTCTAATAAGTTAACAGCTTGATATTCATAAAAAACGCTTTTATAACTACCTTTTAAAATATCCTCATCAAACTTTTTGTTTTCTATCATTACTCTGACATCTTCTTTTGCAATTCTTTTGAGGTCCTTATAAGGATTTTTATGATATTGCCATGCATGTAATATTTCGTGTCCTAACGCTCGCAGCAACAAAACAGCAACACCCTCTGAAATCTTGTTATATTTTTCATCTTCTTTAATATCATTATAAAATTTTATTATTTGAAGAGTTTTTTCGGTAAAGAAAACTTTTATTGTTCCTGCTGGGTAATATCCATTATTTTTATTATCAAATTCTAAGTCGTCTTCAGCAGAATATCCCATATAATATTTTGTTAATTCCACAAAACTATGATTAATTCCAAAAGGAATCTCTTTTATTTCTTTTTGGAAATACAAGGGTGGAACCTTGCTGTCTTCAAGTGTTAACGGATCTTTTCCGCTTTCATATTTTTCTGGCAACAAAGGTGTAAATTCTGTTAGAAATTTTTGTAATGTTTCAACCTCATCAATTCCGCTTTCTGTTGCTAAGCATGAATCTCCTGTTAATAGTTTTACTTCTGGTAATACCTGTTCACAAAATATATTAAATTTCATGCTTGGTGTACCTTCTTTGTTATCAATTATTGATTTTATAAAAGTATCTATATCTTTTGTAATATTTTCATTACTCGGGGTAGCGTTAATTATTGTGCTCAACATTAATATTGAAAACATAGCTGTAATTATTTTTTTCATTTTTCTATTTTCTCCTATTGTTAATTTTGGGGTTCTTACTATATTATAAGCCACAACACCATTTCGCACAAGACCCAAAAGTACTATATAGCGCATAGTACTTTTGCACTATATGTTTAACCTTTTATGATATCATTTGAAAATTCTGATATAATAAACCTAGCATAAAATTTTTTAATAGGAGAGTAAATAATGGAATTATTAACAGCTTACTTAGAAAAACTTAATGGCTTTATCTGGGGAGTACCCATGATAACAATTCTTGTAGGAACCCATATATACCTAACAATAAAACTTAAATTTATACAAAAATACACATTTAAAGCAATAAAACTATCTGTAAGACCAGACAAATCTAAAGGTACAATATCTGGCTTTGGCGCATTAGCTGTATCTACAGCTGCAGCTATTGGGACTGGTAATATTATTGGTGTAGCAACAGCTATATCTTCTGGTGGATCTGGTGCTATTTTTTGGATGCTATTTTCCAGTGTTCTTGGCATATCAACTAAATATGCAGAAAGTTTATTAGCTGTTGTTTACAGAGAGCATAGAGAAAGTGGCGAATATGTTGGTGGCCCTATGTATGTACTTGAAAAAGGACTTAAAAAGAAATGGTTAGCTGTAATTTTTGCTATAGGAACTTTGCTTTCTGCCTTTATGATGGGAAATATGGTCCAATCTAACTCCATAACAGATCTCATGAAGAGTGCATATAGTGTTCAACCTTGGATAAGCGGAATAGTTTTAACATCAATAGTAGCTTTTGTAATTATTGGTGGCATAAAATCCATAACAAGAGCCTGTGAATACATTTTACCTTTAATGGGTTTGATATACATCTTAGCTGGGCTTGTTATAATAGGTTTGAATTATGTTCATATACCTAATGTTTTAATAGATATCTTTAAAAATGCATTTACCTTTAAGGCAGCCGCTGGTGGTGCAATAGGTATAACCATAAAAGAAGCATTAAGATACGGTATTTCCAGAGGATTGTTCTCTAACGAAAGTGGGCTTGGTAGTGCAGCAATAGCATCTGCAGCTGCAAAAACACATAGTAGTGTTAAACAAGGGCTCATTATGTCTACTAGTGTTTTCTGGGATACCATTGTTGTTTGTTCCACAACAGCATTAATAATTTTAACCGCAGGAGATTTAAACTCTGGGCTTTTTGGTGCAGATCTTGTACATAATGCTTTTAACACAATTGGTAATATTGGTCCGTTAATATTGACAGTGTCTCTTATTTTCTTTTGCTTTACCACCCTTATCGGTTGGTGTTATTTCGGCGAAAAAGTAATAGAATATCTAGAGGGACATAAATCCATAAAAATTTATAGGTGGTTATTTATATCTACCGTTATGATAGGTTCCACATTAAGTGCAAAACTTGTTTGGCAACTTGCGGACACTGCGCTTATCTTTATGGCTATACCAAATATAATTGGTGTGCTAATGCTAAGAAAAGTTATATTTAAAGAAACAGATAAATATTTAAAACAAGAACTTAAGGATGTTTAAAAAGTGAGAAGAATTTATAATATAGAAAATAAAATTTTAAAAGAAACACCCGCTAAAGACGGTCAGGTTTTACTATTTATAAATCCTTCTGAAGAAGAAAAAAAATTCTTAACAACATCTCTTGAAATCGACGAACATACCCTTATGTCCGCATTAGATCCTGAAGAACTTTCTCGTTTGGAATTTGAACCAAAACACACAGCATTAATTTTAAAAAGACCACGAAACTATTCTGGTAAAGATCAGCTTTTATTTAAAGTTGCATCTATGGGTTTGTTTTTATTTCAGGATAAACTTGTAATAGTAATTTCTGAAGATATTGCACTTTTTGTTGGTAAACGGTTTAAAAAAATTGACGATATTCGCGATGTGTTTATCAAAATAATTTATAATTCTATTTCGCATTATATAGAACATTTGAAAGTTATCAATATGATTTCTGAAGAAATAGAACAAAAAATCACAGAGTCTGTTAATAATAAATATCTATACAATTTGTTTAGTTTAGAAAAAAGTTTGGTCTACTATGTGAATGCAATAAACTCTAATGGATTTGTTTTTGAAAAGATGAATAACTCTTCTAAAAAAATTGGTTTTGATATAGAAGATAAAGAAATTTTAGAAGATATTATCGTTGAAAACAATCAGTGTAGAAAACAGGCAGAAATATATTCAAATATTTTAACATCGCTTATTACAGCTCGCTCTTCCATTGTTAGCAACAACCTAAACTTGCTTATAAAACATTTAAATACCATAACAATTTGGATAATGGTGCCAACATTTGTGGTATCTGCATTTTCTGTGAATGTTAATATTCCGATGCAACACCACCCAAATGCTTTTTGGATGATTATGGGACTTGCAGTAATCTCTGTTTGGCTTATGATTAACTATTGGAAGTACAGAAACTGGTAGTGCCAGGGGCACTCCCTCTTTTTTTCGTGACAACATTACACTTAAACTATTTTAGATTGAAAATTAAGTATAAAAGGCGAAGCAAAAATGCCAGGGGCACTTCCTCTTTTTTTTCGTGACAACATTATACTTAAACTATTTTAGATTGAAATTTAAATATTTTCTAACATATCCCAAAATTCTTTTACACTTTGTATTCTTTCCGACGGATCTTCCTTTAAACATTTAGAAATTATTTCATCTATCTTTGGCGGTATAGAAGGCACTAATTGTGATGGTGGCACTGCGGTTCTTTTATGTAAATCAAATCCTTCTACATTCCAAGGCACTTGCCCTGTTAATGCTTCATATAAACACACACCTAAGGAATATATGTCGGATTGTTTCTTTATAAACCCTTTGTTCTGTTCCGGTGCCATATATACTGGTGTGCCTGCCACTGTTCTTGCAGATACTTTGCCATCTAATTTTTTTGCTACCCCAAAGTCCATCACCTTTACCTCTTTATCGTCCGTTATCATTATGTTAGATGGTTTAAGGTCGCAATGTATAATATCTTGCGAATGGGCATAATGAAGCGCCTTACAAACGCTTTTAAATATCCATTTGGCTTCTTCTACATTGATATAGCCATCAATATCTAAACGGGTTTCTACCGTTTGCCCTTCAACATATTCAAATACTAGATATAAACCTTCACCAGTTTCTATAACGGTGTAAATTTCTACTATACATGGATGTCTTAAAAGCGCTACCATGCGAGCTTCTGTTAAAAATTTCTCTCTTATATATTTGCTTTGTAAAAGCTCTGGCTTAACTTTTTTAATTGCCACTTTTCTGTTTAAGGTTTTGTCATACCCTTCGTACACAAAACCCATTCCGCCTTCACCTATCTGGCGGACGAATACATATTTATCTTTAATATCTGTAATTTGTTTTTTTGCTTTGTTGGCAAACTTTTTAAATAACCAAAGCCCTAATACTAAAAATAAAGCTATTATAAAAATTGCAAGATATGCTTTTATTAAAAACACAGCTTTATCGCTTCTTTGTGGTTTATTATCAAAATTAAAAGCATCTCTATATATTGGTTTGTTTTTTGCGTTTTGTTGTTTAGCTGTCGCTTTTTGAATATCTAACAACTGTTGTTGTTTTTGGACAACTAGGTTTTTTAGTTTTTCTGCTCTAAAAGATTGCGGGTTAACCTCTAATGCTCTTATAATGTCTTTATTTGCAAGTTCAAAACTATTAAGCATATAATAAGAATATGCTCTTTCATTATAAGCACCTGTACTAAATGGTGCAAGTCCTATTGCAAAGCTGGCATCTTTTACAGCTTTCTTATATTCTTTAAGCCCATTGTTCGCTTTTGCACGAAGTATGTATAGTTTTGTATCTGAGGGATTATCTTTAATTAATGGATTTGTTTTTTTGATTACAGCTTTATAATCTTTTATATAAAGGTCTTTTTTAATGGTATCTACTTTAATAGAATAAGAATTCTCTTTTGGGCTATATGCTTGCACAAAATTATTTGCCCCTAAAAAAATAACTACTAATAGCAGTGCTAGTATTATTATTCTCATTGTTGTTTTTATAGAAACCATTGTTAAATCTCCGCTGTTGTTTTGTGTATCTTTATAAATTTTATTATATCGTGAAGGTCTCCACAAGGTATAAAAGTACTACTTGCTAATAGTAGTTTAGTACTATATGGAAAAATTTAGTAAAATTTCTACATGACAAAAAATAACAAACCTATCGGGATATTTGACTCTGGACTTGGCGGACTAACAATACTAAAACAGGTACACAAGCTTATGCCAAAAGAGAACCTTATATATTTTGGCGATACCGCTCATGTACCCTACGGATCTAAGAGTAAGCAGACCGTACAGGAATATTCGTTAAATATAGCCAAATTCCTAGAATCTAAGAATATAAAGATGCTTGTAATAGCTTGTAATAGTGCTAGTGCCTTAGCCATAAACACTGTTAAAAAGCATTCCAAAGTACCCGTAATAGGTGTTATAGAGCCAGGTGCATTTTATGCAAACCAAAAAACTAAAAATAAAAGAGTTGCGGTTATAGCAACAGAAGCTACTATAAAAAGCGATGCTTATAAAAAAGCTTTAAAGAGATTGGATAAGGGATTGAAAATTTCGCAAACACCATCGCCTTTGTTTGTGCCTTTAATAGAAGAAGGTTTAATTTCAGATAAAATTACACATATGGTTGCAGAAAAATATCTTGCAAAAGTTAAAAAGAATAAGCCAGATACAATTATTTTGGGTTGCACACACTACCCTGTAATAAAAAAACTTATATCAAAAGTTGTTGGTAAAAATATTTATCTTATAGATTCGGCTGAAAGTGTGGCAAAAAAAGTGAAACAATATTTATCTAACAAAGATATGCTTAAAAAAACTGGTGCTGGAAAAATGGAAGTTTTTGCTAGCGACTCGCCAGAAAGATTTAAAAAACTTTCCAAATTCGCATTTGGAAGCCCATTAAAAACAGTTAAATTAAAAAAACTAATCTAATAAACCAATGGAAAATATTAAAGATATTTTTATAAAAAACATACCAATAAAAGCTGGTACTACAACCACAAGTTTGGGCGATATGAGGGTTTTAGAAAATAGGAATAGCCTGTTTAAAAAATTAGCAATACCAAGTTTTAAGGTTCTTAGCTTAAAGCAGATACATTCTGCTGATATCGTCGAAATAAACACCCATTCTGATATTAAAACATATAGCCAAAAGCCAGCGGACGGCTGGCTTTTGGCAACTAAAAACTGCGTAGCTTACATTTTAACCGCAGATTGTGTTCCGCTTTTTTTATTTGATAAAACTGGGGAAGTTATAGGGCTTGCTCATTGCGGGTGGAAGGGTGTTGTGAAAAAGTTGCCACAAATTTTGGCTACTAAAATTATTAATCACAAAAATTTTACCCCTCCCCTTTCTGCACACATAGCGCCACACATAAATGCCTGTTGTTTTGAGGTTAAAAAAGATTGTCATAAACATTTCAACCAAAAAAACATAATAAAAAAAGAGGGTAAAATTTTTGTAAATTTAGAAGTAGAAATTGTAGATCAATTAAAAGCTATTGGAATATCAAAAGACAATATATCATCTTCAAACAACTGTACAATGTGCGAAAAAAATAAATATTTTTCTTTTAGAAGAGATGGTAAGTTAGAAAGTCAAATGTCTTTTATTATAAATCTTTAAAACTTCCTAACTTTTCTTTTTCTTGCTTTTGTTTCGGTGTTTTTTCACATCCGCACGAGATTTGCCCCGCAAACCAGTAATCGTCAATCTCGAGGATACAAGCCTTTCAGAATGCTCTTTGCTATCCTTTTTAACTTTATCTGGATATCCAGAAAATATAATACCGTAAATTCCGACAAAATATCCTTTTTCAAGCATAAAGGCAAGAATAGTTGTAGTTATAATGCTGAAAAGTATCACGGTATAAACAACATCTTGTATAACCAACACACTACTTATTTGTTCCTTAACAACTAAGGCAGCAAGAACCGCTGCAACAAGCCCCTTTGGTCCCATTGCAGAAATTACAGAAGCGTCCACTCTGGAAAAGCCGTCTTTCTTAACAGACCAACGAGTTGCGATAATTCTAACCAAATAAACAGCAATTGTTATAAGCACCCCGCATGCAATAAGATACGGATTGGACATTTGGATAGATATCCCAATAAACAAGAAGAAAAATATTTTAAATAAAAACACAGCTTCAGAAATAAAAGTTTTTTCTATCATATTAAATGTAGTAATTTTTTCTTCAGCGCCGGCTAAAAAGCCAAAATATTTAAGCCGTCTAAAACTTTTCATATTGCCAGAAATTATTCCTAAAAATAATACAGCAATAGCACCGCTTGAACCTACAAGTTCACTCAAACCATACACCACAAGTGAAAAAGCGAGTGTAAGCACAATTCCGTTCTCTATATGACGGATATGGTTTAAAATATAGCTCCAAAACATACCTGCTACAACACCTATTATAGATGCCACCACAAATGAAAATAATATACCCTGGAATACAGATATAATATCTATCTTATTCATATGAGCCATACCCAAAAAGCCAAGGGTGAAAACGATACAAAGTAGATCTGAAAAGGCAGATTCTATTGTGAGTGTTGTTTTGCAATTATTGCTTACGGTTAGTTTTGAAACTAATGGAATAACCACACCAAAAGATGTGCCCGCTAAAATACTTGCGAGTATTAAAGATGAAACCAAATCTGTATTTAAAAGTATTGTGCCAAATAAAGTTATTATTATAAGCGAACCAAAAAAGTTTAACACAGCAAGTTTTGAAGATGCAAGCCAAGAATCTCTTATTTGTGAAAGTTTAAGCTCTAGCCCTGCATGAAATAAAATTACTATAAGTGAGATTGTTATAAAAATATCTGCAATATTCCCAAAGTCGCTAGGTCTTACAAGCCCAAAAACAGGACCTAATAATACACCTAAAAATATTAGGGGGAGGACATCTGGTATTCTTGTTTTTTCAAAAACAGCGACAAATAAATGTGCCAAAAACACTATGGCGCCAAAAAATATGATTGATATTTCCATAATCATATAATATCATATTGTATTATGACAGAAACAAAAAACACAGTATTAATAGCTGAAGATAATATCGCACTTCTAAACCTAATGGCAGAAGCTATGACGGCAGAAGGGTTTGAGGTTATTAAAGCTAAAGATGGGGAAGAAGCTCTTCAGAAAATATATCAAACCTTCCCAGATATCGTTATTTTGGACTATTTTATGCCCAAAAAGAACGCTATAGAAATTGTTAAAGAGATTAAATCTCAAGCTTTATATTCCAATATTCCATTGATGATACTAACCGCAAACCAAGATAGACAATTAAAATTAAAATCACTCAACTTGAGTATTGAAGACTTTTTGGTCAAACCAGCAGATATGGAAGAAATTATTATTCGTGCTAAAACAATCATCAAGAAAAATAAATCAATTTTAGATACTAACCCCCTAACAAAACTTCCGGGCAATCCAAGTTTGCAGGAAAAAATTGAAAAATGTATTTTATCTGGTAAACTATTTGCTGTTCTATATTGCGATATAAATAATTTCAAACCTTATAACGATATATATGGTTTTGAAGCTGGTGATAATGTCATAAGAAATACAGCTAATATTTTGGTGGAAATTTCTACACAACAAGATAGAAATAGTTTTGTAGCACATATCGGCGGGGACGATTTTATGATAGTTACTGATTATGATAAAGCAGTAGAAATTTCCGAAAGGATAGTAAAAACTTTTGATACCACAGCACTTGCTTTTTATAATGAAAAAGATAGGAATCAAGGATCTATAATAGCCAAAAACCGAAAAGGCGATACCGAAACATTTGCACTTGCAAGTTTATCTATTGGTGTTGTACATAATAAATATAAGAAGCTAAAATCTTTCGCAGAAGTTTCACAAATAGGTAGCGAACTAAAATGTCATGCCAAAAAATTTGGCAAAAGTACTTATATAATTGATAGACGAAAAGACTAAACAAAAGCCCCTTTTAAAAAATGTATAATTTAAATATGAAAAACAAAAAAGCTTTTACATTAATAGAACTTTTGGCGGTAGTACTTATAATTGCAATACTCGCTGCAATAGCTTTACCTAAATATATGGCAACAAGAGATAAGGCTCTCTTAATTGGTTTAATGACAATTGGTAAAAATGTTAATGATGCTTTAGATAGACAAAGCCTTATCACTGAAGAAACAACTGATAGTGCACTACAGGTAATAGATTTAACTTTTAAAGATTATCAAGGTAGCGATTGTTCTTCTGGATCCTGTATAATAAAAGTTTCTGGGAAAAACTACCTTTTAACTCCTTATCTTAACTACAACTCAACCCATAAAGGTAATTATGTATACTTGTTCTCTAAAACAAACCCTTCGTTTGCATTGCTTACTGTTTATGGGGATCATTCAAGTTATGTGAGTAATGGAAAATACCGCCTTTCATGCGTATCTTCTGGTTGGCAGACTACACAGGCAACCGTAACAATAGATGTTGATAGATGTAGAAAATTGGCAGCTATTATGGGATCTACAAGTGGAGCTAGTTGCACTAGTTGTTATTGGGATTAAAATTTTAATTAAAAGTATTCATTGCAGTATCTGTGCCATTTTTTAAAATTTCGACTACTGCCTCTTTGGTATCAACCAACATTTCATTAACTATTGTTTGCTGATCTTTAGAGAATTTGGAAAGTACAAAATCTGAAGTATCCATATCTTTATGTGGCTTTGGTCCTACACCTATTTTTATTCTTAAAAAATCTTGCGTTCCCAAAACTCTGATAATATCCTTAACACCATTGTGTCCACCAGCACTGCCGGTTTTTCTTATTCTAACTGTTCCTAAATCTAGGGAAATATCGTCATAAATAATAATTATTTCGGAAGTTTTTATTTTGAAAAATCGGGCGAATTCTCCTAGAACTTCGCCCGATTTATTCATATATGTTAAAGGTTTTAACAAGAAAACAGTATTGTCCAAAAATTCTGTTTTAATATATTGAGATTTATCATCTTTCCATGTTTTCCAGTTTGCTGAACCTAACTCACTAGCAACAAAACTATCTAAGGCTCTAAAGCCTATATTGTGCCTAGTGTTTTCGTATTTAGCACCCGGGTTTCCAAGCCCAACTATAAGAATGTTTTTTTGAAACATAGCCCTCACCTCGCTAACCATTCTGGTTAGTCGTCCTCTCCCAGAGGCTGGGTCCCCGACCCAAAAGGAGAGGAAATAGTGCATAACGCGAAGCGAAAAAAGGGAGGGGAAGCTTCCCCTATTTTTTACCTTCGGTTTTTTTATCTTCAGCTTTCTTTTCGCTACCGCCGTCTTTAGCGCCTTCTTTTCCTTCTTCTTCTTTCTTACCTTTTTCTACGGAAATTTCTGGCTCTGCTCCATCTTCAGTTGCTTCTGCATCTTCGGCTGGTTTTTCTTCTTCTTCAGCTGCTTGTCTTGGTATTATTAAGTGAACGATAATTTTATCTGCATCGTCTAATATTTCTACATCTTTACCAAGGTCTAATTTACCAATTGTATATGATTCATCTATTGTAATTTTTGTCATATCAACAACAATCTCATGTGGAATGTTGGTTGGTATACATTTTACATTTACAACTCTGGAAATATGATCTACAATTGCACCATGTGTTTTAATATCTGGACTTTCGCCTTCTAATACTACTGGTACTTCAACTTCAATTGTTTCTTTCATAGAAACTCTTATGAAATCCACATGTATAATTTTATCCGTTACCACATCATACTGTATATCCTTTATAATTACTTTTTCTGCACCTTTTGGTAGGGCAAGCTCTATAATAGAGTTACTACCCATTTTCAATGCTTCAGTAAAAGCTTTTTCGTCAATTGTGATAGAAATAGATTCTTTACCTGTGCCATACAATACGGCTGGTATTTTTCTTTCATCTCTTATTTTGCTAAGTGCGCCTTTTACGCCTATATTTTCTCTTAGCTCTGCGGTCATTTTAATATTATCCATTTTACTTTCCTTCTCCTATAAATTTAAATCTTACATAAACATTTCTGATATAGAGTCTCCTCTATGATTTCTTATTATCGCCTCTGCTAGTATTTTAGCAACGGACAAAGTTTTTACCTTTTTACCAAGCTTTCTATCTACTGGCAAGGTATCTGTTATTACAAGTTCCTCTAGTTCGGAATTGTTAATATTTTCTACACCTTTACCAGATAATACACCGTGAGAACAAACTGCATATATCTTTTTAGCACCTGCTTTTTTAAGATTTTCAGATACTATTTTAATTGTTCCTGCTGTATCTACAATATCGTCTACAATGATACAATTTTTGTCTTTCACATCACCGATAATATGTAATACTTGTGCTTGATTTGGTTTTGGTCTTCTTTTATCTATGATTGCAAGTGATGCATCTAATCTTGCGGCAAATTTTCTTGCTCTTTCCACACCACCAACATCTGGCGATACCACTGCGATATCTTTAAGGTTTAGCTTTTTTAAATAATCTAACAAAACAGGTCTTGCTTGCAAGTGGTCTGCAGGGATATCAAAAAAACCTTGTATTTGCCCCGCATGTAAATCTATAGCCATAACTCTATCTGCACCTGCTTTTGCTATTAAGTTTGCAACTAGCTTTGCTGTTATTGGTACACGAGGTTGAGTTTTTCTATCTGCTCTTGCATAACCAAAATATGGGATAACCGCTGTTATTCTGCTAGCTGATGCTCTTTTTAAAGCATCCATCATAATTAAAAGTTCCATTATGTTTTGGTTTGTAGGTTCGCATGTTGGTTGAATTATATAGCAGTCATTACCTCTTACGCTTTCTAAAATTTTTACATTTGTTTCGCCGTCGGAAAATTGCTCTACTTTGCTTGCACTTGTTTCCATATTAAGTGCTTTACAAATATCTTCTGTTAATTTAGCATTTGCATTACCAGAAAATATTTTAAGTTCCCAAAGTCTATTCATTCTTCTGTTTTTACAATTATTTTGAGTCATTTTTTTTCCTCGTTTAAGGTTTTTTTTCTATTTGTCTTGTTCTTGCTATTGCAAGAGAGTTTTTAGAAACATCTTCAGTTATCGTCGAACCTGCACCTATTTTAGCACCACTATTTACTTTTACAGGCGCTATTAAATTTACATTTGATCCTACAAAAACATTATCACCAATAATGGTTTTGTATTTATTTTTTCCGTCATAGTTTGCGGTTATTGCACCTGCACCTACATTTACTTTTTTACCTAAAACACTATCGCCCACATAGCTTAAATGTGGAACTTTTGAACCTTCGCCTATAATTGATTTTTTTATTTCTGAAAAATTACCAATTTTGGCATTGTTCCTAATATCGCTCTGCGGTCTTAAATGAGCGTAAGGACCAAGCTCTACTTTATTTGCAACTTTACTATCAACAATATAACAACCCATTTTTACTATGCAGTTTTTGCCTATTTTGCTGTTTGTTATATAAACATTTGGCTGAATAATTGTATCTTTACCAATTTTTGTATTTGCGTCTATATAAGTGCTATCAGGATCTACAATTGTAACACCTGATGCCATTAATTTATCTAATATTTTATGTCTTAAAATTTTCTCAGCTTCTGCTAATTGTTTTTTCGAATTTATTCCCATAGCTTGTTTAAAAGTGCTAGATGCACCCTCCCCTTGTTTAAGCTTGCTAGCAATAACATGTTTTGCTAGTGTTTTTTTATTAAGCAATTCTATAGCATCTGTTAAATAATATTCTTGTTTTTTGCCTTTCTTTTTTATTTTACCAAGCACAGATAATAAGCTTGGTATATCAAAAATATACACACCAGAATTTACTTCGTTTATTTTTTTTATCTCGTCTGTTGCGTGATTTTCTTCCACGATTTCTAAAACATTCCCCTTTTTATCTTTTACAATTCTGCCGTACCCGTGTGGGTTCTTATTATCAAATGTAAGAATAGAACAAGCGGGCTGATGTTTACAAAAATCTTTTTTAAAGTTTAATAATGTGTTAGATTCAAGTAGTGGAGTATCCCCGCAAAGAATAAGAACTTTTTTGTGTTTCTTTAAAAAGCTACTAGCACACTTTACTGCAGATGCTGTGCCATCTGCTTTATATTGAACTATAAACTCTATATTGTTTTTCAAAGACCAATTCTTAATATTCGCTCTTACTTGTTTCTCTAGCAAACCATTCTTTTCGCTTACCACTATTCCCACTTTACTAGGAGATAGTTTTTCAGCCGTTTGTAGTATATGAGCGATGATGGGTTGCCCTGCTAATGGCTGAAGCGACTTGGGTAACATGGACTTCATTCTAGTCCCTTTCCCAGCCGCTACTATTAGTACGGAAAATTTGCTGTTTTTTGCACCCATCTTATATATAAATTATACTAAATATGGGATTATTATTAAATAGTCGGTAAGTTAGACTTTGATATTTTGATGGTTATTAGCTGATTTTTAAGTATTTTACTGGTTGATGCGCCAGAAATTTGCAAATTTTCTACCCGCTGGAAATTCCCACATACCCCAATACCAGATTTTTCTATTAAAACCTGTTGAGTAGTACCAACTAGATTATTTGCAAATTTCTGGCGAAGCTGTTTATCTAATTCTCTTAATTTTTTTGCTCTTTTTGTAATTATGCTGGCTGGTAATTGTTTCAAATTGTATGCTTTTGTACCATTTCTGGCTGAAAAACTAAAAACATGCAAGCCAGAAAGTTTTAATTTTTTGATAAAGTTTAATGAGCTTTTGAAATCCTCATCTGTTTCTGTTGGATACCCGCAAATAACATCTGCATAAATACCAATATTTTTACCAAAAATTTTGCGAATTTTATTTACTTTGTTTTCATAATCTTTAGCATCATATTTTCGGTTCATTTCTTTTAAAACTTTTGTTGAGCCAGATTGCAAGGGAAGATGAAAATAATCGCAAAATTTTTGATCAGCGGCTTTGGCAGATTCAATTAATTTATCTGTTATCGAGTAAGTTTCTATCGAGGACAATCTTATTCTAAACTGCTTTTCCATTTTAAAAATTTCTAAAAGTAAATCTGCCAAATCCACACCGCTATTTGGACATTTATAATTGCCAATATTTATACCAGTTAGCACAATTTCTGCAAAATGATTTTTCAAAATTTCTTTAATTTCTTGCACCGCTTTTTTTAGCGGTTTGGATGTTTTTTTAGGCCGCGCAAAAGGCACTATACAATAGCTACAAAAACTATCACAACCATCTTGAATTTTCACAAATGCGCGACTATGTCCTTTATGAGTTTTTACAGCCCAATCTGGTTTTTTTTGGAAATATTTTTGCGAAATTTCCACTTTACTTAAAACTTTTATATTTGGGAATTCTTCTAAAATATTTTTCTTATTAACATTAGCAAAACAGCCAGTTAAAATTACTTTTGCTTTTTTGTTTTGTGTTAAAATTTGACGAACCTGTTTTTTAGCATCTCGTTCTGCCTTATGAGTGACGCAACATGTGTTTAAAATACACAAATTGGCATCTTTAAAATTATTTGTTATGGATATATTATGGATAGCTTCAAAATTTTCTAAAAAATACTGACTTTCTGTCTGATTTACACGACACCCGAATGTTTTTATAAAAACTTTACTCATTGTGGGAAACCCACTCCTTTCTTTTAGTTTTGCTACTGTTTTTTATAAGAATTTATTATTTTAAAATTTCCATTCCGTGATTATTAATAACAGGTTTATCAATTTTAATATTTTTATTAATTTTGACCGCTGTGCCATATGCAATGGCTTCAAAACAACCTAATTTATTTTGCCCGCCACCTATAGAAATTTTTACTGTTTCAACTCGTAAATTTACAATTGCATTGGCATTTTGTGAAATTGCCTTTTCTTTAGCTCTTATAATTGCTTCTCTTCTGGCTCTTTCCATTAAGGTTTCATATGCACGAACTCTACCGCCAAAAAGATTTCTTATGGCAAATAAAAATGCCTTAAAATAGTCGTGTCCGATAACAACATTGCCTGATACTAAGCCCACAAATTCTGCATCTTTACCAACATCCTCTTTGTTTACAACTAGGAAGCTGGAATATAAAAATTCTTTTTGTTTTAGCTCTTTAAAATGTTTTCTTTCTATAGCTCCGCCAACAAAACAAGCGATAATTAAAAGAGCTAGTATTATTAATAAATCCATATTATTGTACTTTTACTGCTGTACCGTAAATTAATATTTCTGATGCTCCTGCGGCGATTGTTGATGTTGTGAATCTAACATTAACAACAGCATTTGCTCCCATTTTTTGTGCTTCGTTTTTTAATCTTTTCATTGCCTGTTGGCGAGATTTTTCTAATAAATCTGTATAACTTCTTAACTCTCCGCCAAACATGTTTTTTATGCCAGCACCGATATCTGCAAACATATGTTTTGTGCGAACTGTGCTACCATAAACCATACCGTAATGTTCTACGATTTGTTTTCCCGGAACAGTTTCTATATTAGTAAGTATCATTGCTCCTCCCAAAATTTTATAGCCCAAAGAAACCTTTCTTTTTAGATTTTTCATCGCCACCAACACCCATAGTTTTTGCAAGTTCTTCCATTAATTTTTGTTGTTCTTTATTAACTTTTTTAGGTACCGGTATTGAAACTTGTACATATAAATCGCCACGATATTTTGAACCCAAATGTGGCATACCTTTATCTTTTATAGAATAAATTTGGTTATGCTGTGTGCCTTTTTTAACCTCAAACTTGACAGTCTTTCCATCAATGGTAGGCACCTCTATAACATCGCCCAAAACAGCTTGTGGAAATTTAATTTCGGATTGGTAAACCAAATTGTCGCCATCTCGCTCAAAATATTTGTGTTTGGACACATAAATTTCTACATATAGATCGCCAAAGCTTCCGCCTTTTGGACCGGCATCGCCACCTTTTGGCACTCTTAATTGCACGCCACTTCTTACACCTGCTGGTATTTTAATTTTAACTTGGTTTGTGCTTTTTACTCGTCCGTTTCCGCTACAAGATTTACATGGTTTATCGACGGTTGAGCCTTCGCCTGAACATTGTGGACAGGCTTGTCTCATACTAAAAAAACCTTGCGAATATTGTATAGTTCCGCTACCTTTACAGGTGCCACAAGTTTTTCTTTTCGAACCTTTGGCTGCACCAGAACCGCTACAAGTTCCGCAAGCGTCTATGCGATCGTATTTGATTGTTTTTTCTACACCAGAAAATGCTTCTTCAAGCGAAACATTTACACGATATTTTAAGCCAGCGCCTTCGTTTCTTTGTCTGGCAGATTGTTGTCTTCCGCCACCAAAAATATCGCCAAAAACTCCGCCGAAAATGTCGCCAAGATCTTCAAACCCTGCGCCCGAAAAACCCTGCGCTCCGCCAAAACCTTGACCGCCTCCGCCGAAACCACCTCTGCCTTGTGCGGCGTCGTGTCCGAACTGATCGTACATTTGGCGTTTATTTTTATCTGACAAAGTTTCATAAGCTTCGTTAGCTTCTTTAAATTTTTCCTCGGCATCGTTATTACCGGGATTTCTATCTGGATGATGTTTCATCGCCTGTTTACGATAAGCAGATTTAATTTCCGCATCGCTCGCATTTCGTGAAACGCCAAGTGTTTTATAATAATCTTCTTTTGCCATTTTCCTTCCACTTTTGAGTGCTTTTTTGTTTTTTTGCTCCTAAAGTAGGGAACTCGCATTCGCTCGCCTTTCCAGTCTACTAGTCGTCGCAAAGAAAACAAAAAATCATCTCAAAATTCTCGTAAAATTTTTATTTTTTATTTTTTCCTATTGGTCCTCTAGGAAAAACAATTTGTCTACCAGTTTGTTGTTGTATTTGTTGTTGTCCATCTAAATAAATAATTTGACATCCCGGAGGAATAGATGGGTCTAAAACATCAGAAATAATTCCCTTGCTTTTTGCAAAATGAGGCTCTTTTGATTCTCCCACATTAAACATTTCTTGTACCTCTTTTGCATCAAGGTCTGTTTCTTCTGCATATATTTTTGAAATCCTGTTTTGGTCTTTTTCTAGACCATCTTTTATTTCTTTTAACTCGCTTAAACTTCTAGATGTTGGACCACCTGAAAAACTTTTTACTCCGTGAAAAATAAATCTAGATCCTTTTGCAGCTATTCTTTTTTCTCCAGATAAAAAAACAACAGTAGCAATAGAATCAATATGTCCTATATTATGCATTGTAATCTTAAGAGGTAATGCTTTTAAAAAGTAATACAGAGTTATCCCTGCTGACACGCTTCCCCCATTAGAAGAAAACATGAAACATATCTCTTTCAAACCTTTAACCTGGCTAACGATATTTGTTAAAACTCTCATAACATGCTGTACGCTTTGATCTGTAATATTATCAAAATAATTTATATAAATTATTTCATTTGTGCTTTGTTTCTCTTCTTTTATATTCATTTTTATTTCTCCTCATAAAACTTTTAGGTTTGTGGGATTTTCGAGGCTTGGATATGCGAAGAATATTCTTTTATATTCGAGCTATCCATAACAAAGAAAATCACCAAAGATGAAAGTTTTACTATTGTTTCTTTCTTGGTCGCTGTTTACCAAATGGTGCATTAGGTCCGCCCCTAACACCACCAGTATTGCCACCTTTTGTTGGTGCAAATGGATTACCGCCTTTTTGCTTACCCATAAATAAATCCCTCTTTTTATTCTCCCTTTTAAAAAAGGGAGAAAAATTATATTTTTTTAACAGAACCAAGCCTTTCATATTTGAGATGATTTTTTGTTTTCTTTGCAACGACTAGTCCGTTCAGCGAATACTGCGAAGCAGTAGCGGGACTTTAGGAGCAAAAAAACAAAAAAGGGCTCAAATATGAAAGGTTATCTAAATTACTTTTTATCAGCCTCGCTACTCTCGTCTTTCTCTTCAACAACTTCTGCATCAACTACATCATCTTTTTTGTCGCCACTTGCTGGTTGCTCCGCACCTGGTTTTGCACCCGCTCCTGCTTGTTGTTGTTTCGCTTGCGCTTCTTTATATATTTCTTCGCCCAACTTTTGAGAAGCTGTTAAACAGGCATCTTTTGTTGTCTTAATTTTTTCGGTATCGTCGCCTTTCAATGCTTCTTTTAAGTCGTTAAGAGCTTGCTCTATTTTGCCTCTTTCTTCTTGAGAAACTTTATCACCATGCTCTTTCAACGCTTTTTCTGTTGAATAAACAAGGCTATCTGCTTCGTTTTTAGCCTCTACGGTTTCTTTATATTTTTTATCTTCTTCGGCATATTTATCTGCATCTTTAACAAACTTATCCACTTCTGCTTCGTCCAATTTGTTTGGCGCAGTAATTGTTATATGCTGAGTTTTATTTGTACCCATATCTTTTGCAGAAACTTTTAAAATACCGTTTGCATCAATATCAAAAGTAACTTCAATTTGTGGTACCCCTCTTTGTGCTGGTGGGATTCCATCTAAATCAAATTTACCAAGTGGCACATTGTCTTTAGCTTGGGTTCTTTCACCTTGCAATACATTAATTGTTACAGCTGGTTGATTATCTGCTGCGGTTGAAAATACTTGCTGTTTTTTTACAGGTATTGTTGTGTTTCGTTCGATTAATTTCGTCGACACACCACCCAAGGTTTCTATACCTAAAGAAAGTGGTGTAACATCTAATAACAACACATCTTTAACATCGCCAGTTATAATACCTGCTTGAATTGCAGCACCTGCGGCGACACATTCCATAGGATCTATACCTCGTTCAATCTTTTTGCCGACATGGTTTTCTACAAACTTTTGAACTATCGGCATTCTTGTTGGTCCGCCAACTAAAATGATTTTGTCAATATCGTTTGGCGATGCTTTTGCATCGTTTAATGCTCTGTCAATTGACTCATCACATCTTTTAACAATATCTTCTACAAGTGTTTCTAGTTTTGAACGGGAAAGTTTCATTGTTAAGTGTTTTGGTCCGCTTGAATCTGCTGTTATGAACGGCAAATTAATATCTGTTTCCATTGTGGTAGAAAGTTCTATTTTTGCTTTTTCACAAGCTTCTTTTAATCTTTGTGCTACGGTTGCATCCTTTGATAAATCTATCCCTTCGGATTTTTTAAACTCGTCCATTACCCAATTAATAAGTGCATCATCCATATCTGTTCCGCCGAGTTTTGTGTCGCCAGATGTTGATATAACTTCAAATGCACCTTCTTTACTCATTTCCATAATAGTTACATCAAGTGTGCCACCACCAAGGTCAAACACTAAAATTTTATGTTCTTTACCGGCTTTATCAATACCAAAAGCAAGTGCTGCTGCTGTTGGTTCGTTTACAAGTCTTACAACCTCTAAGCCAGCAATTTTACCAGCATCTTTTGTTGCTTGTCTTTGGTTATCGTTAAAATATGCAGGTACGGTTATAACTGCTTTTTCTACTTTGTCGCCCAAAAATGCTTCTGCATCTTGCTTAACTTTTTGAAGTACGAATGCGGATAATTGTTGTGGTGTAAATTCTTTGCCTCTTAAGGTGAATTTATGCCCCTCACCCATTCTTCTTTTGAATGCAGTTGCTGTACCTTCTGGATTTGCAATTGCTTGTCTTCTTGCAGGTTCGCCCACAAGTCTTTGTTCGTCTTTTGTGAATGCTACATAAGATGGAAATGCTTTACCACCGATACTTGCACCTTCTGCAGACGGTATTATTGTAGATTTTCCACCCTCCATTACAGCTGCTGCTGTGTTAGAAGTCCCCAAGTCTATTCCTATTATTTTACTCATTTTCTTCCTCTCCCTTTTGAGTGCTTTTTTATTTTTTTGCTCCTAAAGTCCCGCTACTGCTTCGCAGTATTCGCTGAACGGACTAGTCGTTGCAAAGAAAATAAAAAATCATCTCAAAATGTTTCGTCAATTTTTTTATATTTTTTAAATTCTTAAAACTTTCAAGTTTGAGGAATTTTCGAGGCTTGGACAAGCGTGGAATATTCTTTTATATTCGAGCTGTCCAGAACAAAGAAAATTTCCAAAATTGGAAGTTTATTTTGTTTTTCCTACGACAACTTTTGCCGTTCTTAAAACTTTCTCGCCTATCATAAAACCTTTTTCTATCTCTTCTAATACCAATCCATCTTTTTCTTTTGTGGTTGGTATGGTTGTCAAAACTTCGTGCTGTTCGTGATTATAAGGTTTATTTAAGCAATCCATTTTTGTTATGTGTTCTGTCTTAAATAGTTTTGTAAATTCCGCAAAAACCATGTTTAAACCAGTTGTAATTTTTTCTAGCTTTTCGTGTTCTGTTTTATTGTCTTTGTCTGAATTAATTTCTATTTCTGCTTTTAAAATAATGTCGTACAAAGGAAGAAGTTTTTGTAAAGTATCTTCTTTTGTATAAAGCATTAAATCTCTTTTTTCTTTTTCTACCCTCTTTCTATAATTATCTAATTCTGCTTTTGCGCGAAGAAATTTATCGTACATTTCTTCTGCATTTTGTTCTGGTTTTTTATCTTCTTTTTCTTTTTTAGTCATTCTTTTCCTCTTCTAATAAAGGTGTTTCCCATTTGTTGATAACCTCTTCAAACATATTGCCTACAAAGTTCACAATGGATATCATTCTGTTATATTCCATATGTTTTGGTCCGACGATACCTAGCATACCGATAGCTTTGTCGCCAACTTTGTAGGCGGACGAAACTATACTTAAATTTTTAAGCTCTGCCAATTCATTTTCAGAACCTATTGTTATATTTACTTTGTCTGTATTTGGGTTTTTAAAATCTTGCATTTGTTCTTCAAGTAGCGAAGAAAACTTTTCTCTTTCTTCTATAACTCGCATCATATTTCTCAACTCTTCATAGTCTTCTTTTGTTGTGGTTTCTATTAATTGCGATAACCCTTCTAAATGTAATTCTTGCGAAGTTTGTGTTTGCATATCTTCAAGCACTCGTCTTGTTAAATCTGCTACATCTTCAAGTTCATTGTGTCCAGATTTCATATACTCCCACATAACTCTTTGTGCATCTTTAAATGGTAGTCCAGAAATTTGTTCATTAATAAATACACTTAATACTCTTAATCTTGTTGGGGAAATTATATAGTTTAATCGGACTGTCCAATGTTTCACTTGCCCACTTTCGGTCACCAAAACCACCAAAATATGTCCCGGTGCGATTGGTATAAAATCTACCCTTGTTACACATTGCTCTTGCATATCTGCTGTGTAAACAAAACCTGCAGATTTGCTTAACATTGCAAGCATTTTGGATGTTTGTATCATAGCTTTATCAAGCTCTTCCATCTGCCCGTGATATTCCTCTTCTATAGATTCTCTTTCTTTTGATGCCATTTGCTGAGCTTTTACAAGATAATCTACATAAAATCTGTATGCTTTATCTGTGGGAATTCTACCGCCAGAGGTATGAGGATGATATAAATAGCCTTTTTCTTCCAATTGTTTCATTATGTTTCTAATAGTTGCACTAGAAATATCTTGCATACCTTTTTGGGATATAAGCTCTGAACCAATTGGTTTTTTGGTTTTGACAAACTCTTCTATTATAAGACGAAGTATTTTATCTTCTCTTTGTTTTGCCACCTCGGGCTTAAGTATTCTCATAAATACATTTTATCAAAGTTATCAAACTAATGTCAAGAGTGCTAATTAAAACACCATTTCCACTGGAATAATAGGTATAATATATATATGAATAAAGATTTACTATATATAGATTCTCATGCACATATAGGCGACCAAGCTTTTGATAAAGATAGAGCGGATATTGTTTCCCGCTTAATTGCCTCTGGTACAAATATGCTTGTGGAAATTGGATGTACCCCTAAAGAATGGAAACCAGCTATAGAATTAGCGGAACAATATCCGCAAAATATATACGCTTGCCTAGGTTTTCACCCTATTTATGCAAATACATATAATAAGGAAGAAGAAAATCATTTGGCTAGCCTTCTAAAAAACGAAAAAGTTGTAGCACTTGGCGAAATTGGTTTGGATTACGATCATAGCAACGCAACCCAAGAATTTCAGCGAGAAGTGTTTGTGAAAATGTTAAAATTTGCTGAAAAAGCGGATTTGCCTTTGGTTTTACATTGCAGAAAATCGCCAACACCTGAAGACTTTTCAGCTTATAAAGATTTGTTAAATTTAATAGAAAAAAATTACAAGGCAAATCCGCAAAGAAAATTTCAAGGGATATTACATTGTTTTTCAGGACGGCTTGAAGACGCACAACGAGCAATAAAATTAGGTTTTTTAATTGGTGTTAACAGCATCATCGGGTACAAGGGAAAAAAGAACGATCCGCTTCGCCAAACCATAAAAAAAATTGGAATTGAAAATATTGTGCTTGAAACCGATTGCCCTTATCTACCACCACAAAGTAAACGAGGCGAGAGAAACGAGCCGAGTTTTATCCCCGAGATAGCACAAACCGTAGCAGATGTTTTAGAAATTTCTTTAAAAGAAGTTGCACAAAAAACTACCGCAAATACAAAAGCTGTTTACAATATAAAATAATTTTTAAAGATTATATTTATCTATTATTGTGAAATTACTTTCAGGATAGTTAGGATGATCTTTTTTAAATTCTTTGATAAGTTGTTTAGCTTTTTCAACATCAAAAAACGGACTTTTTTCGTCCAAATGAATTCTTATCAAAACTAGCGCTGCTGTTTGTTTTGCAAAACAACCTTTTTCTTTTACAAGCATTATTTGGTCAAAACCTTTTTGAGCATCACCAGTAGAAATAAACATACTCAATACTTTTACTACAGATGGTAATGTTGCTGTATAATATTCAAATAATCCAATACCAAAATAAGCATCGTAAAAATCTGGCTTAAGCTCTATGGCTTTATGCATATATTTTACAGCAGACTTTCCGTCGAAATAGGCAGCAATAAAATCATGCACCAAAAGTTCGTAATTTCCCTTAAGACCATAAATTCCACCCAAAATAAGATACCCATTCGGGTCGTATCTATTCTTCTTTACCCATTCTTTGGTATAGTCCCTAGCACTCTTAACTTTTCTTGTAAATTGTTTATGATTGAAAAGAGATTTGTCGCCACCTTCTGTATAATTTATCCAATCTACAAGAAGTTCTGCAAATAAAACAAATGGATGTCCCTTAAACTTAGCTTCAATTTTTTTTATATCTTTTCTTGCGGTATCAAATTCAAAATTATAGACATGAGTCATAAAAGTTTCGGCCATACTATTTATAGTTCCTCTATTACCAAATGTTTTGGCAACAACACCAACAAAAGCATAAATAATAATTACTGAAACTAAAAGAAGAATTAACCGCTTCATTTAAACCCCTTTATTTTTTAGCATAAATTTTCTTTTTACCAAAATATTTTACAAGTGCTTTTGGTATTATTACAGAACCGTCCTCTTGTTGATTATTCTCGATAACTGCTGCAAATAATCTGCCAACAGCAACGCCACTACCATTTAGGGTATGGACAAATTCTGTTTTCTTTTCATTTTCTCTTTTAAATCTCATACCCATTCTTCTTGCCTGAAAATCTGTACAATTTGAACAAGATGAAACTTCCCTAAATCTATTTTCACCAGGCATCCAAACATCTAAATCGAAAGTTTTGGATGCAGAAAAACCCATCTCGCCAGCACAAAGTTGTGTTATGCGATATGGAATTTCTAGAGTTTTTAAAACCTCTTCTGCATGTGTTGTTAATTTGTCTAAAGCTTTCATAGAATCCTCTGGCTTGCCTATCCACACAAGCTCTACTTTATTAAACTGATGGTTCCTTATAAGCCCACGAGTATCTTTACCATAAGAACCAGATTCCCTTCTAAAACAAGGTGTGGCAGAGGTAAAACTTTGTGGTAAATCTTTATCTGCTAAAATTGTTTTTCTATACATATTTGTTAACGGAATTTCTGATGTTGAAATCAAATATTGCTCTGGAGTATGTGTAAATTTATACATATCTTCTTCAAATTTAGGAAGTTGCCCTGTGCCATATAAAACATCTTTATTGACGATAAGTGGTGGTAAAATTTCGGTATATCCGTTTTTTGAATGTAAATCTAACATAAAGTTAATTAATGCTCTTTCCAGTTTTGCACCATCGCCTTTTAAAAGCACGAAACGGGAACCAGATAAGCGGGAACCTGCTTCAAAATCTAAAATTCCTAAATTTTCGCCAAGTGTATGATGATCTTTTAGTTTGAAAGAAAACTTCTTTTTAGTTTTTTTATAAACTTTTACAATTTTGTTTTCTTCTTCTGTTTTACCTTTGGGTGTTGTTTCGTCTGGTGTGTTTGGTATGTTTAATAAAATAGATTCTATTTCTTTTTTTAACGAGGATAAAGACTCTTCTTTCTTCTGAAGCATCTCTTTAATTTTATTAGCTTCTTTCATTGCTTTTTTAAATGTAGCTTCGCTTTTTTTTCTGGTTTTAGCTATGTTCTTAGAAATTTCATTTCTTTGAGTTCTCAGCTCTTCTACTTCGATAAGCTTGTTTTTATAAATTTCTTGTTTTTTTAAAATATCGTCTATCGCATTAACAAGTTTTGGATTTCTTAATGAAAGTAAATTTTTAATTTTTTTAGCATTTTGTTCTATTAATTTAATATCAATCATAACTTCTTCCTCTCTTTTGGGGTTGGGAAATATGGTTTTAGTTTTGCTATTTTATCCTCAACATATAGCTTAAAATGTTTAACTGCTATATTGGAATCTACTGGCGAGGTTGATAATCTATCATACACAAACACCACCGACACCATTAAAATAAAAACCACCACAAAAACTCGTACTAAAAAAAACGAGCTGTGTTTTGATTTATTTAACATTGAAAATTGTTTCTTCTTCATAATAGTAAATATATTTTATAAAATATATGCAATGAAAGTATTAATATTAGGTGGTACTAAATTTTTCGGCAAATCGTTTGCCCTAGATATGCACAAGAGGGGGCATGAGGTTTGCGTATTTTCACACACCCATTCTAACGATTTGCCGAAAGAAATAAAACAAGTTTTGGGAGAACGAGGTTCTTTTAAAGATTTATCCCCATTAGCACAAGAAAATTGGGATATTGTTTTAGATAATATTTGTTTCACTGCTGAGCAAGCTCAACTAGCCGTAGATTTGTTCAAAAATAATATTAAACATTGGCTTTTTGTTAGCACAGGCGATGTGCATTTGGTTTTAAAAGGTGCCAAATCGCCATATACAGAAAAAATGTCTAAAACTCTTGAGGTGGATAATAAAAAAACCGAACCTTACGGAGGAGGTAAATTAGAAGCCGAAGAAGTTCTAAAAAAAGCATATAAAGATTTCCGTTTTCCATACACAACCATTCGTTTTCCAATAGTTATCGGGGAAAACGACCCCAAAAACAGATGTCTCCCTTACTGGCAAAAAATTGTAAATGGCGAAGAAATCCCCCTTCCAGATGGCGGTAATTTTAACAGAAGATACATATATATAAAGGATTGTGTTCGTGCATTAAATAGTGTTATAAAAAACTTCCCGCAAACCAAAAATGAAACATTTCATTTTGGCGATAATAAAACTTTAACATTAAAAGAGTTTATAGAGCTTTCGGCAAAGCTATTAAATAAAAAAGCAAACACTAAAAATATTTCGTACAATCTACTTAAGGAAAAGGGGTATGATTTTACAAAAAATTCTCCCTACTATAAGCATGGCGACTATGTGCTAGATATTAACAAAGCAGAAAAACTTTTAGACTGGGTTTCCACCCCTCTAGAAGTATGGTTAAAAGATACAATGAATTTTTATTTTAAACAGGAGCAATAAAATGGCAACACCCAAAAGCATAGTAGCAAGAGCAAAAAAAATTAAATTATTTTTAACAGATGTCGACGGGGTTATGACCGACGGCAAACTATATTTCTTCCCACTAAAAGATGGCACATTTTCTGAACTAAAAAGTTTTAATGTGGAAGATGGGTTAGGTCTTTTACTTTTAAACAGTCTTGGCATAACTACTGGAATGATAACTGGTAGAAAATCTGCAACAGTAAAACATCGTGCGGAAGCAATGAGTGTTAAATATGTGTTTGAAGGGTTTTTATCAAAAAAAGAAGCATTAGAAAACATCATGAAACGAGAAAAAGTCAAAGCATCAGAAATTTGTTTTATTGGTGATGATTTAATCGATCTTCCAATTTTAAAAGAAGTTGGATTTGCTATCGCTGTTAAAAATGCAGTATCTGAACTAAAAAAACATTCTCATTATGTTACTCAAAAAAGAGGTGGAGAAGGTGCTGTTAGGGAAGTCGCTGAGATTGTTTTAAAATCTAAAGGACTTTGGAACAAAGTAGTTAAAAATATTGCAGATTCCAAGTGGAATAAAGGTAAAAAACCAAAAACAATAGTGGTTTCCGCAAAATAATTGTTATGTAGCCACAAAAACAAAGAGGAAAAAGAATGGTAGAGTTTATTTCTGCATTTGTCGCCGGTATGTTATGTTTTTTTACACCATGCGTGTTCCCTGTCGCTATTGGTTTTTTTGGCGCAATTTCTGGCATAAATTCTAAACAAATATTTTCTCATAATAAAAAAATTCATCATAAATTAGAAATCACAACTTTGCTGTTTGTTTTAGGTTTTTCAACCGCATTTTCAATACTTGGTGCTGGTGTTTTTTATGTAAGCGATATGTTTGCAAAATATGCAGATTATATAAATATAACAGCTGGTATAATTGTAATAATTTTTGGTCTTCATATTTTAAGAATTATAGATTTGAAATTTTTAGATAAGGACGAACATTTTAATTACAGAAAAATTCACTCTGGTTATTTTGGTGCTTTTGCAATTGGTTTTCTTTTCGCAATTGGTTGGAGTCCGTGCATAGGACCAATACTTGCTAGTATTTTAGCTATGGCGATTACAAAAGAAAGTGCTTTAAAAGCATCAGCCCTGCTATTCACATTTTCACTTGGACTTGGCATTCCATTTATTGTAATTAGCTTTTTTGGAAACAAAGCATATTCCTATTTTAGGCATCATTCTGGCTTTGTGAAATATAGCCAAAAAATGATTGGTTTAATGCTTGTTGGACTTGGTTTTTATTTAATTTTAACTGTATTTTAAATTGGGAGGAAATATGAAAAAAATAGTATTAGCAGTATTGTTGACATTGTGTTTTTCTAATGCTTTTGCGGGGATAGACGAAGGTATAGATGCAGGTACTAAAAACCTATTTGTTTATGGTGGTAGTGCTTATCCGTATGCTCTTGAACTTAATGGTGTGGAAACCGAATATGGTTCTTTGGGTTATGCTTTTGGAGCTCAATTTGTATACAACTCAAAAGATTGGCTTGGACTTGGGCTAGACTTTAACTATTCCAAAGCAGATGATAATTTAACATCAACCGGAGATACAACAAAAAGCCAAATGTGGACTGGTATGTTTATGATGAAAATATACTTATATCCAGAAGAAGGAGTAAGATTTTATTTACCATTATATGGTGGTTTTGGGAATGCAAAAATATCATCTTCTGGCACAACAAATTTAAATAGCACAGAAACAGGTCTTGCTGCAGGTACTGGTTTGGGGATAGATTTTGATTTAAATGATATGTGGATTCTCGGGGTAGAATTTAGATTTACAAGAATGTTTATAGATAGTTTTGGGGCAAACAAACTCAATAATGATTTTGATTATTCCAACGGGCTAATAAAACTTGGTTATAAATTTTAAGGGAAAATAAATGAAAAAAATAATATTAATATTGGCAACAATACTATTAATACCAGCCTGTTTATTTGCAGAAACAGAAAATGTTGGCTTTGGGGAAGAGGCTAATTTTTATCTTGGTAGCGGACTTGTGCTTCCAAATATTGATATTCCAGATGGGGTAGATATAACCCCAAAACCGGGTCTTGCTTTTGGGGCAAATTACTTGTGGTATCATAAAGAAAGATTAGCAACTGGGTTAGAGTTTTTCTCTCAACAGGGCGACTATGATGTTAATGGCAGAAAAAATACTCTTGGCGGAACTTATTTTAACTTGAATCTGTCCAACAAATATGTTTTTGGTAATTTGGAAAATAAAATAACAGGATATGTCCCTTTTGGTATTGGGTTTGGTACGGTTCAAATAAGAAAAGATTTGCCATTATCACAAGTTGGACAAGAAACAACAAAATCCTCTGGGTTCACATGGTTTGTTGGGCTTGGTGGGGATTATCATATAAATGAAAAATATCTTGTTGGCTTAGAAGGAAGATTAACCCAAAACTTTTTTAAAAAAACTTCTACTAAAACAGTTAAAAGTTATTTTTGGAGCACATCTTTAGTAGCAAAATTTGGAATAAAATTTTAAAATACTTGTATAGGAGAAAAATGATATGAACTTTATAAAAAAATTCTTTGCAAAACTAGACACCTGTTTAAAAAGCAAAGATAAAGGTTCTTGTGGCTGCAAAGCATCTACTTGCGAACCAAAAGAAGATAAAGAAAATAAAACAGATTCTTGTTGTTAAGTAAAATATTATTATGAAACATTTAGTAGAGCTCTTAGTCCATAATGTTATGGGCTTTGGGCATGAGAGTGCATTAGGACACACCATAAACTTTTTTATTTACGATAGTATAAAACTTTTGTTTTTACTTGTCGCTATGATATATATTTTAAGCTTCCTTAGAACATATGTCCCAGAGGATAAATTAAGAAAATATTTAGGTGGAAATAATAAAGTTTTAGCAGCTTTCTTTGCGGCTTTGTTTGGGGCTCTAACTCCTTTTTGCACCTGTTCTTCTATTCCAATTTTTATAAGTTTGTTTAAACTACGATTACCAATTGCAGCATTATTTGCATTCCTGATAACCTCCCCCCTTGTTAATCAATATGTGGTTGCAATTATGCCCGGTATGATTGGTATAAAAATAACATTAATATATGTTTCGCTTGGACTTGCTATGGGTGTTGGTGGTGGTTTGTTTTTAGATAAACTTGGTGTACAAAAACATTTCGAAATGGATTTTGCACCAGAAGGTGAACAAATTTTACCAAAAATAAAAACCACTAAAGATAGAAATAATTTTGCAATTGATGAAGTAAAAGATATTGTTAAAAAACTTTGGAAATGGCTATTGCTTGGTGTTGGTATTGGTGCGATAATTCACAATTTCATACCAAGAGAATCAATAATATACTTAACAGAACTCACAAAACCATTCGATGTTATAATAATAACTCTTATAGCTATACCAATGTATGGTAGCTGTATCGCTGTAATACCAATAGCAATAGCATTATTTAAAAAAGGTATCGCACTTGGTACCGCATTTGCATTTATGATGAGCTTCTCTGGTTTAAGTTTCCCAGAAGCTGTAATTTTAAGAAGGGTTATGAATTTGAAACTTATCGGTATGTTTTTTGCAATAGTGTTTGTAGGGATTGTTCTTATTGGTTATATTTTAAATTTCCTTCAACCATATATCACTAATTACTAGGAGTTAAATAAATGGAACTTTCCGTATTACAATCTGCAGGTTTATCGGCGATAGCCGTATTAGTTTTAACGCTTCCATTCTTTATAAAAAAAGTAGAAGAAGATTTGGAAATATTCCTATTTATAATGGGTGTTTTAGCAGCAACAATTTCCGGTATGTGGAATTGGCATTTAATAGAAGAAGGTTTTAAAGAACCATTTTTTATATCTGCCACGGTTCTGTGTGTTGGTTTTGTGTTTAAAAGATTTAGAGATCATTGTAAAATATGTGTGCTTGCCTGTGTAAAAAAAATAGGACATAGAAAAACTGTATTTGCTGCAATACTTGTATTGGGCTTATTATCCAGTGTAATAACAGCGATAATTGCTGCCTTAATATTAAGTCAAATATCTGCAAATATGCATCTTACTCGTCGGAATGAACTTAAATTTATAGTATATGGCTGTTTTGCAATAGGGCTTGGCGCAGCACTAACACCTATCGGAGAACCGCTTGCAACAATTGCTATTGCTAAGTTAAAAGGTGCTCCACACTATGCAGATTTCTTTTTCCTATTAAGAACATTGTGGATGTGGATAATACCAGGTGTTTTGTTTTTAGCATTTTTGGGTTCTAAAATGCCTCAACTTCATGAAAGTAAAACTGAAGAACACATAGAAAAAGAAACCTATAAATCTATATTGCAAAGAGCTGGTAAGGTATATTTATTTATCATGGGTTTAATATTTTTAGGTGCTGGTGTAAAACCACTTGCAGAAGTTACTGTAGCATTAATTCCCCGAGAAGGATTATATTGGATAAATATTATTTCGGCCGTTTTAGACAATGCAACATTGGTAGCGGCAGAGATGGTGCCAACAATGTCGCAGGATACAATTGTGTTTTTGCTTATGGGACTTATAGTTAGTGGTGGACTTTTAATACAAGGAAACATACCAAACATTATTTGTGCTGGTAAGATAAAAATTAAAAGCAAAGAATGGGCTAAAACAGCATTCCCTGTTGGTATATTTATGTTGCTTGTATATTTCATTTTGCTTTCAGTTTTTGTTGTTTAGGAGGATAATAATATGTTTGAAATGTTTTTAAAAATAGTAATTGCCATAATTTTAGGTGGTGTGATAGGTTTAGAAAGAGAGTATAGAGATAAACCCGCAGGGTTTAGAACAAATATATTTATATGTCTTGGCTCGGCGATATTTACAATAATGTCGTTAAAAATGTTAACCCTTTATGGTTTTGATCCTGGAAGAATAGCAGCACAAATAGTAACTGGTGTTGGTTTCTTGGGTGCTGGTGCGATACTTCGTTCTGGCAACAAAATCCGCGGACTAACAACAGCTGCTGAAGTTTGGTTAGTAGCATCTATCGGTATGTGTGTTGGTTTTGGGCATTACATAGTTGCCACATTTGCAGTTGTGCTTGTTGTTATATTACAGCTTTTTGTTAATTGGGATAGTCTGTTTTTTGGAGGATTAAAAAAAGCTGAAGTATTACATATAAAAACAAAACCAGATACAAAGATTTTTGAGAAGATAGAAAAGATAGGCAAAAAACATAAAATATCTATAGGTAATCATAGCTTTGCAAAGAAAGATGGTTTGTTTAATTTAAGAATAATAGTGCCTTCACAAAGGAGAAGTTTTAACAAGTTCCTCGAGGAATTAGCATTATTAGAAGAAGTCGTAGACTTGGAGAATTAGGCGAGAGGCTCGCCTCCTTTTTTGCCTTCGGCTTACAGGTGGTTAAAAAAATTAGCAAAACTAGTGTTATATAGAAAGCTTAAACAAAAAAGGAGTGGGCTTCCCACAGGAGAAAGAAAATGACAAATGAAAGAAACATACCCCTATTCAACCTACAAAAACAGTTTGATAGTTTAAAACCAGAATTAGAAAGTGCTTGTTTAAAAGCATTGGGTTCTATGAAATGGCTACTCGGACCAGAAACCAAAGAGTTTGAAAAAGAATTTGCAGAAATTATGGGTGCTAAACATTGTATCAGTTGCTCTTCTGGTGCAAGTGCAATACAAATTGCATTAATGGCTGCGGGCATAGGCAAAGGTGATGAAGTTATAACAACCCCCTTCACTTTTGTTGCGACAACAACATCTATAACACTAACAGGTGCAGATATTGTTTTCGCCGATATAGAGCCAGAAACATACAATATAGATCCTAAAAAAATTGAAGAAAAGATCACATCAAAAACAAAAGCAATTTTACCAGTTCATCTTTACGGCTACCCAGCAAATATGGACGGCATAATGGAAGTTGCTAAAAAACATAATTTAATTGTTATTGAAGATTGTGCACAATCGCATTTATCAAAATACAAAGGTAAAACAACCGGCACAATTGGTTTGGCTGGTAGCTTTAGTTTTTATCCAAGCAAAAATTTAGGTGCTTGTGGCGATGCTGGTGCAATTATCACAGATGACGATTCTCTCGCCGATAAATGTTCAAGAATTCGCCATAGTGGAAGATCCAATAAACCTTATGAATACGATTATGAGGGCTCTACTTTGCGAGCGGACGAAATTCAAACAGCGATGCTTCGTGTAAAATTAAGACATCTAAAAACTTGGACAGAGATGCGAAACAATGCAGCACAAATGTATAACAAATATTTAAAAGATATTTCGCAAATCAAAACCCCGAAAAATTGCGAAGACGGCTCTACTCAATCTTTCTATGTTTATACTATTTTTGCAGAAAAAAGGGACGAGCTTAGTAAGTTTTTAACAGAAAACAAAATAGGTAATTCCATATATTATCCAAAAGCTTTGTACGACCAACCTATTTATAAATATATGGGTTTATCCTCGAAAGATTTTCCGGAAACAGATCTTGCATGCAAATCTGTTTTAGCATTACCAATGTATCCAGAAATTTCTGAAGAAGAAATTAAAATAATTGCTGATGTTATAAAATCGTTTTATGGGTAGTACCTCTCCCCTTGGGTCGGAGACCCAACCGCTGGGAGAGGTCGACCAATCAGAATGATTGGCGGGTGAGGGCTAGCCCAATCCTAAAAATAAAAATTTGATAACATAAGTAAAGCTTAAAAAAATAGGAGGTGCACCTCGCACATGGAACAGAAATTATTTATCATAGGTATAATCGCTTTGGCATATTACCTACTATCCAAACATCTAATTAAAAATGGTTTGTTAAAAATAAAAAAGAACCTTTTGGTATGGAACATATTTTCCATGGCATTATTTTCTTTTGTTATCGCTGTAGTGTTTTCAGTAATAATACAAAACAGCGGTACGGGCAAAGAGCTTGGTGGTAGCTTTTGGCTTTTCTGTGTTTTATTGACGACAGGTGCTATACTTTTTGCCGTTTATCAATTAAAAACATCTAACACAAAAAAAGCTTTGGATAAAATAATACATTCCAATATGGATTGGCTTAATACTATTTATTTCGCAGCCATTTTGGCATCTATTGTGATGTTCTTTTTTATACAAGCTTTCAAAATCCCATCTTCTTCGATGGAAAAAACATTATTAAAAGGCGATCATCTTTTTGTTAGCAAAATGACATATGGATTAAAAGTACCTTTTACAAATAAAAAAGTTTTCCCCCTCAAAACAATAGAAGCTGGCGATATTGTTATTTTTGATTTCCCATCAACATCTAAAAGAGAAAAGTTTTGCGGAGCCCCACAAGCAGGTAAAATATTTGTAAAGCGGGTAATAGCCGTCGGTGGAGATATTGTGCGGATTAAAGGAACAGTCGTATTTATAAATGGTGTGGAAATAAATGAGCCTTATTCATATTATGCAAACGATAGCAGAGAGAGTGTTAACCTAAAGCATGGATTGGCGGTATATCAGAATCTCTGGGAAAAGCGTAAGCTAGATAAACACTATGGTATATATTTAAAGGATGATTTTGGGCCTATAAGCGTACCAATGGGCTCATATTTTGTAATGGGTGATAATAGGGATTATTCCTGCGATTCTCGTTTCTGGGGACCTGTGCCAGAGGAAAACATTAAAGGAAGCCCCCTCTTTATACATTGGCCACCTAGACGCATTCAACTGGTGGCGAATCGCCACTGATGTTTTTCGCCTTCGGCTTTTATCTTGCTGCCCTTTTTTATTCTAAAAAAGGGCTATTTAACAACTAAATATCTTTAAAAAATGCTTTCAAGGGTAGTTTTCACGTGAAAACTTTTAGCAGTATTTTATGCGTATTTTTAGGCAAAAAAGAAAGGGGGTGCCTCTGGCACTTTTCACGTGAAAAGTGCGAGGCGCACCTCCCCCTGTTTTTTAGCTACTTTTTGCTTTAATAGGTGGTTTTTGGGAGTAAAAGTTTTCACGTGAAAACTTTTAAGAGGCACCCCTGAGCTTTTTACAACTACTTTTAAACTTTCAGGGAGAATTTTGGCTATATTTATGTTTTTACAATGAAATATTGTAGAAATTGGTGTTTTTCCCCTAAAATTCAAAAAACAACTACCCTTTAAACCCAAACACCGCAAACCTTTTTCCTAAAGTTTTAAAGTTCAAAGTTTTCACGTGAAAACTTTTTAAGTATGTTTTGCGGTAAATATTGTTGGTTTTTAGCTAAAAAACAACATTTTAAAAAACCGCAAACCTTTTTAAAACCAATGTCAAACCTCTTTTAAACTTTTTTGAAAGTTTATTTGCAATTTGCTGTAAAAATATATAAAATATTGTTAATATTTCAAATTTCAAAAACCGCAAATCTTTAATGTTTGTTGTTAAAGTTTAAATAAGGATAATTAAATGGCAGAAATCATATCAATAGCAAATCAGAAAGGTGGGGTGGGGAAAACCACAACAGCAATTAATTTAGCATATGGCTTAGCTTGCCTAAACCAAGAAGTTCTTTTGGTAGATTTTGATCCACAGGGCAATGCAACATCTGGACTTGGTGTAGATCTAAAAGAGGGGGACAAAACCATATACGAATTGGCATCCAATATGGGTAGCTTTAGCCAAGCTATAAGGCAAACTTCTAACGAGCTTTTAGATGTGCTTCCAGCCAACAATAATTTGGCTGGTTTAGAGGTAGAAATCGTCGGAATGAAGGGTAGAGAGAATGTGTTAAAAAACATATTAGAACCGCTTAAAAAAATGTATAAATTTATCATTATAGATTGCCCTCCATCGCTTGGTTTACTAACACTAAATGCTCTTGTTTGTAGCGATAGTGTTATCACTCCAATACAGGCTGAATATTATGCTATGGAAGGACTCGCACATTTTATAGATACAACTTATAAAATAAAAAAACACATCAACCCACAACTTAAAATAGATGGGGGGGTTGTTACAATGTTTGATGCAAGAATGAATCTTGGTAGACAAGTTAAGGACGAAGTTTTTAAATTCTTCGGCGATAATGTCTACAAAACAGCTATCCCAAGAAATGTTAGATTGGCAGAAGCGCCGGGTTTTGCACAAAGTGTTTTTAGTTATGATCCTGGTTGTAGAGGTGCAAGAGCATATTTTGAACTTGCAAAAGAATTTTTGATAAGACGCGGTGCAAAAGTAGAACATTATGAGGAAGCGGTGCCGTATCAAACCGACACAAGCTTGTCTTATGATTTTGGCGGATAGTGCCAAGGGCACTCCTTTTTTTGTTAAGCTTTCCACATAACACCAGTTTTGTTTAAGTTTAACAAAAACCTGGGGAAGTTTATCCTCGAGAGATTTAAAAACTTGCGAAATTTAAGGTTTTTTTAACCTTTTGTATAGTTTGGTATGGGTAAAAACGATTTTAAAATTTAGAAAAATGAGGTAAAAAAATGAGAAAAGCTTTAGGTAGGGGTCTCGACTCTTTAATCAAGCAAACAATAAAAGATGTTAGTGTTGAAAACACAACTCAAGAAACTGCGCAACCAATAATTTCTAAAACAGAAAATGTGCAAACAGAAATTAAGGTGGGGGAAATTCAAAATATTTCTGTAAATAAAATTATTGCAAACAGATTTCAACCACGCCAAAATTTTAATCAGGAAAGTTTAAAAGAGTTGGCAGAATCTATAAAAAAACATGGTATTGTTCAACCAATTGGTGTCACATATGATGCCGGTTTAGATAAGTATGAAATTATTTTAGGTGAACGAAGGTTTCGTGCAAGTAAACTTGCTGGGTTAACCGAAGTTAAAGCAATTATACACAAATCTATCGACGATAAAGAGAAGTGTGCGCTTGCTTTAATTGAAAATATTCAAAGGGAAGATTTAAGCCCAATAGAAACTGCAAATGGTTATAAAAATTTAATAAATCAGTTTGGTGTTATGCAAAAAGAATTGTCTGAATACTGCAATAAAAGTAGCAGTTCAATTTCAAATACACTTAGACTTTTAGAGCTTGAACCATACATTCAAAAAGCAATTAACAAAGGCAGTTTGTCTGAAGGACATGGACGAGCATTATTAATGGTACCTGCTGGTTTTAGAGAACATATATTTTTAAAAGCAAGGGATAGACAACTTTCTGTAAGACAAACTGAAGAACTTGCAAGACACGCTCTAACACCAAAACTAAAAGTAAAACCTAAAAAATCCGTCGATATTTTGGATTTTGAAAATAGTTTGCAAGAACTTTTGGGAAATAAAGTAGAGATAAAATCTGGCAAGAAAAAAGGTTGTGGTAAATTAATTTTACATTATAGTTCTTATGATGACCTTGAAAAAATGACAGATAGGTTAAGAAACAACTAAATAAATTTATTGTGTTTCTCTGCGAGAATAATATTCTCGCCTCAAAAAACCCCGCTTAAAATATTAAGCGGGGTTCCAATTTATAAAAAATATTTAGTATATATAAGGTGGCAAAAAAACTTAATAAGATTAGTGTTATGTAGTGTGCTTAAACAAGGAGGATGTGCTCCTAGCACAAATAGCTCATCAGTCTATAAATCAGTTTTGCTGTATTAAATTCAGATAATGTATCAAACTTTCTTGGCGCAACCTCGACGATATCCACACCAACAACACTTTTCTTCGTACAAATAGCTTTAAATAAATCCAATGCTTCATACCACATAAAACCACCCGGTTGAGGTGTGCCTGTTGCGGGTATTACACTGGGATCAAAACCATCAACATCTATTGTTATATAAACCGTGTCGGTTAAGCTTTTTAAAACTTTTGGTATTAGTTTTTTCACATCTCTATTTTCGTGCATCAAAAAAGTTTTTACGTTTTTTTTATTTATTTTTAGTGCTTCATCTTCCGAAACACTTCTTATCCCAACTTGTACAATTTTACATTTCAAACTTGCTGGGTACAAAGCACATGCATGTGATTTTGAAGAACCTTCATAAGACTTTCTTAAATCTGCATGAGCATCGAAATGTAAAATGCTTATGTTTTTATGTTTGTTAATAAATGGTTTTGTTAGGGCTTGTGTAATACTATGTTCCCCGCCGATAAAAAATGGAATTTTATTTTTCAAATCGCAATATTTTTTAGCCACTTTTTCTATATTTTTAAAAACAGAATTTTCACTACCACTACATTTTATCGGCGAGGATGTGTAAATTCCTTTTAGCCAGTTTTCTTTTTTGGTTTCCTCGTCCCAAAGTTCTATTTGTGAAGATGCTTCTATGATTTTTTTAGGACCAAATTTTGTGCCATGTCCATAGCTTGTGGTTTTTTCGTAAGGAATTGGCACAACAATAAAGCGACATTTTTTGATGTCGCTTTTATCGTTAGTTAATCCTATAAATTTTTTTGTATTAATTTTTTCCATTTTTTTTATTTCTCGCAAAACTTGTGTTATGTAGAAGTTTAAAAAAGAGGGAGGCGAGCCTCTCGCCTATGCGGCAAATACTGCGGCTGCTACCACGGTTGTCCAAAGTCCATCGCTACAAATTGCAGATTGTGTTATATTTGTGCTTCGTACAATTTTGCCACTCATTTTCCAAATTTCTTGTTTCTTATCCCAGTCTAAATTCTCGTCGAATTCAACCCCTAAAGTTGTTGCTAACATCATAGCTGCCAAATCTTCTGCATAATCGCCAGATTGCTTATCTGTTTGTCCAAAACTATGATGTTCAGAAATATATCCATGCACATTTCTATCTTTTGGTATCGCCAAACCTACGGATGCAGACACTAATCTTCTATTTTCATTTGTAGAATTTCTACTTATCACACAATGTAAAATTTGTCCTGCTTGAAGATTTTTTATCCCTTTGCTTACGGGAATTGTTTTGCATTGTGGGGGGAATATGCTAGAAACTGGCACAAGATTATAACTTGCTATTTTTGCATCTCTTAAAGCTTCTTCAAAACTAGCTAGTTTTTCTTTATGTCTACCAATTCCTTTTGTTAAAAATATTTCTTTAGGTACGAAAGCGTTTGTCATTTTTTCTTCTCCACTCTATAAATAATAAATGTAATAATATTATATAATTTATTAAACAATATTAGGAGGTCAAATGAAAAAATTATTATATACATTTTTACTGTTATCAATATTTTTGACTTTTGGTCAAACAGGAGAGGCAAATATGCAAAACTCAACAAACACAGTATTTAACAAAGGGGTTTTACACTTTAATTATACACCCGAACAATTACCACAAATAGAGAAACAAGCAAGACTAGAGCTTGAAAAAACTTTCGACGATATCTTGGCAATACCAGCAGACAAAAGAACTTTTGAAAATACTGTTTCTGCTTATCAATTTGCATTTATAAATTATGGCACACAATTAACCGTGCCTGGTTTTTTAGGTTCGGTATCCACCAATAAAAAACTTAGAGATGCTTCGCTTGCTTTAGATCAAGAGGTATCAAAATATATGGTGGACACCATAACAAGAAAAGATCTGTATCAAGCAATAAAAACTTTTAACGATGCTCATAAATTAAGTGGCACAAATCTCGGTGTAGAAGAAGAAAAACTATTAAAAGAAATGATGATAGGTTTTAGACATAGCGGGCTTATGTTATCAGATGACCAACTAGAAGAGTTTAGAAAATTAAATAAAAAACTATCAGAACTTTCCATAAAATTTTCACAAAATATTCGTGAAAATAAAGATACTTTGGTAGTTGAAAAATATGAACTTAATGGTATGCCAGAAGATTTTATCAACCGCTTAGAAAGAACAAAAGACGGCAGATACATAATAACTATGAACTATCCAGATTACAAACCTTTTATGCAAAATGCTAAAAATGAAACCGCAAGAGAAAAACTAGAGTTTAAATTTAATACTAGAGGGGGGGAAGAAAATGTTTCTTTATTGGAGCAATCCATAACCCTTAGAGATACGGTTGCAAAAATGCTTGGTTATAGAAATCATGCAGAATCTCGTCTCGAGGATAGAATGGCAAAAAACCCAAGAACAGTGGATTTGTTTTTAACAGATTTAGAGAAAAAACTAAAACCAAAAGCTAAGTCTGAAAAGAAAGAACTTATAGATTTAAGAAACACAACAACAAATATAAAAAACAATAATTTTCCTGCATGGGATTTGGGTTATTGGATAAATCAATATAAAAAAACATACCATAAAATAGATGAGGAAAAAATAAAAGAATATTTCCCAATGCAACATGTTATAGATAATATGCTCGCAATTTTTTCTGAAGTTTTTGGCATAAATTTCACACCATTAGAAATACCTAGTTGGAATAAAGATGTAAGAACTTTTGCAATTATAGATGCCAAAACAAAAAAAGTTTTAGCATATTTTTATATGGATTTATTTCCAAGAGACGGTAAATACAAACATGCCGCATGTTTTGGTTTGATAGATGGTTATAAAAAACAAGACGGGCAATATCAACAACCTTTTGTGGCGATAGTTGCAAATTTCAACCCGCCTACAAAAGATAATCCGTCATTACTTTTACACGACGAAGTTGTAACCCTTTTCCATGAGTTTGGTCATGTGCTTCACAATGCATTAACAACTGCAGAATTTTCTGCATTATCTGGCACAGCAACCAGTAGAGATTTTGTGGAAGTGCCTTCCCAAATTTTAGAAAATTGGGCTTGGGATAAAGACCTTCTTAAAAAAATATCAAGCCATTATCAAACAGGTAAACCATTACCAGATAGTATGATTACAAAAATGCATGATGCAAAAAATTCCGATGCGGGAACTTTTTGGACACGCCAAAATTTCTTTGCACAACTTGATATGAAATATCATACATCAAGCAAAATAGATACTACAAAAACCTATGCTAAAATGATGCAAGATATACGAATGGTGCCAATGACAAAGGGAACAATGCCACAAGCAAGTTTTGGTCATTTAATGGGTGGATATGATGCCGGTTATTACGGTTATTTATGGGCATTGGTAATTGCAGATGATATGTTTGCTAAATTTAAAGAAGAAGGGATAATGAACCCAGAACTTGGTATGAAATTTAGAAATGAAATATTAGCTGTTGGTGGTATTTATGATGAGGATATTATTGTAGAAAAATTCCTAGGAAGACCGGTAGATAATTCTGCATTCTTTGAAAATATTGGAATACCAGTGAAAAAGAAAAGATCTACAAAAACTTCTAAAACGAGATATGAGAAAAAAATATAATTAAAAACTTTCTTTAATAAAAAAACCCGAGCAAATATTTTTTGCTCGGGTTTTAATTTGTCTTCTAAACTTTTAGTTTATTTTTCTTCTTTAACAACCTCTTTAACGGTTTCTTCGTCATCTTCTTTTATTACTGGCGCTATTCTAGCAATTTTGTCATTGTCTGCTTTAAACTTAACAAGCCTTACACCTTGTGTGTTTCTGCCTACTGCACGAATTTGTTGACATCTCAACCTTACAGCCATACCGTTTTCGGTAATAACCATTAAGTCATACTCTTCGCTTATTATTTTTATTCCAACAACTTCGCCGTTTCTTGCACTTGTTTTTATAGTAATAACTCCACTACCGCCTCTTTTTTGTTTTCGGTATTCAGAGAATGGTGTTCTTTTACCATATCCGTTTTCACAAACCGTTAATACTTCAACTTCTTGAGTAGGATCTATTGTTTCCATACCTACAACAATATCGCCTTTTTGTAATCGGATACCCCGCACACCTTTTGCGGTTCGTCCCATTGCTCTTATTTGAGTTTCTTCAAACCTTATAGACTTACCTTTTTTAGTTGCAAGCATTATTTCCTTATTACCATTTGTCATTTGAACAGATGTTAAAACATCGCCCTCTTCTAGTCCGATAGAAATAATACCGGTCTTTCTAATGTTTGCAAATAAGGATAGTGCTACTCGTTTGATACTACCAAACCGAGTACACATTGCTAAGTATTTTTCTTCACCATTTTTAGGTTCAAAACTATCTATCGGAAGTGCAGATGTAACTTTTTCTTCACCACTTATTTGTAGTAGATTTGCCATTGCTCTTCCTTTTGAAATTCTCGTACCTTCTGGTATTTCAAAAGCTCTTAAACTAAACACTCTGCCACGAGTTGTAAACATAAGTATTGTTGCGTGGCTTGATGTTATGAAAAGGTTTTCAATAAAGTCATCTTCTTTGGTTTTACCGCCGATAATTCCTTTACCACCTCTATTTTGTGCTTTGTATGTTGAAAGTGGAATTCTCTTTGCATAACCAGCATTTGAAAGTGTTATTACAACTTTTTCTTTTGGTATCATATCTTCCATAGAAAATTCTGTAACATCGTGGGAGATATCTGTTTTTCTATCATCGCCATGTTTTTTAATAAGTTCTTCTAATTCTTCTTTTATTATGGCTAAAATTTTCTTATTGTCTGCCAATATACCTTTTAACTCTTCTATGAGTTTTAAAAGCTCTTTTTGTTCGTTTTTAAGGGTATCTGATGCAAGTTGGGTTAATTGATGTAATCGCATTTCCAAAATTGCTTGGGCTTGAACTTCGCTTAACTTAAACGCTTTCATAAGTTTTATTTTTGCATCGCTAGCATCTTTAGATTTTTTAATTATTTCTACCACTTCATCTAAATTCGCAATTGCAATCATTAAACCTTGAAGAATGTGTTCTCTTCTTTGCGCTTTTTCAAGATCAAAAACTGTTCTTTTTGTGATGATTTCTTCTCTATATTTAATATAGTTTGTCATTACAGATTTTATTGGTAAAACTCTTGGTCTACCGTCTACAATAGCCAACATATTTACACCAAAAGTTGTTTGAAGTTGTGTGTGCTTGTAAAGATGATTTAACACAACCTGTGCATTACCATCTCTTTTTATTTCTATTACAACTCGCATACCTCTTCTGTCAGATTCGTCTCTGATGTCGGAAATATCTACTATTTTTTTATCACGAATTAGACCAACAATACTTTCAATAAGTTTTGTTTTGTTAACTTGATATGGTATTTCATTAATAATAATAGCTTCTCTACTTCCTCTTTCTTCGATGTCTGTTTTTGCTCTTACTTTAACACTACCACGACCTGTTGTGAAATAATCAAGTATTCCTTTTGTGCCGATTATTGTTCCGCCAGTTGGGAAGTCTGGACCTTTAACAATTTTAAATAATTCTTTTATTTCTATATGTGGATTATCAATAACACTTATTATACCGCGACAAACTTCTGTCAAATTATGTGTTGGAATATTTGTCGCCATACCCACAGCAATACCACTGCTACCATTTACCAAAAGTGTTGGAAGTTTTGCTGGTAATACTGTTGGCTCTTTTAAAGAACCGTCATAGTTTGGTGCAAATTTTACTGTGTTCTTTTCTATGTCAGATAAGAGATCGTCTGCTATGCTATGAAGTCTACATTCTGTATACCTCATCGCAGCTGCGGAGTCTCCGTCCACACTACCAAAATTACCTTGCCCGTTGATAAGTGGTTTTCTTAAACTGAAATCTTGAACCATTCTGACCAATGCATCATAAACAGAAGTGTCGCCGTGTGGATGGTATTTACCAAGCACATCACCAACAACACGAGCAGATTTTTTGTAAGGTTTATTGTATTTTAAACCCATTTCATGCATTGCATATAAAATTCTTCTATGTACTGGTTTCAAACCATCACGAACATCTGGTAATGCTCTTCCTACGATTACACTCATAGCATAATCTATATAGGAGGATTTCATTTCCTCACCGATATCTCTTTGTTTTATATTTCCAAACAAATCTACTGCTTTTTGTTCTTTTGGTGTTGATTTTAAGTTGTCTATCTTCTTTGCCATTTTTATTCTGCTCCCTTATACATCTAAATTCTTTACTTCAAGTGCATGGGTTTCTATGAACGCTCTTCGCGGTTCAACCCTATCACCCATAAGTGTGGTAAATATTTTTTCTGCTTCTGCGAAATCTTCCAAAGTTACTTGTAAAAGTTTTCGCTTTTCTGGATCCATAGTGGTTTCCCAAAGTTGTTCTGGATTCATTTCACCAAGACCTTTATATCTTTGAATATTTACACCACTAGAACCTAATCCTCTTACAGCTTTTAAAACTTCAGATAAAGAATATAAATATTTTTCCACTTTTGAATCTTTTGCAATAAACATTGGTTTTGTTTTTTTGTTTATTTCTTCTGGTGGAAAATATTGCTCTAAATTATATTTTTGACTTGTTAGTTTTTCGTCAAGCAATAATAATTTTCCAAACTCCCAAAGTCCTTGGTGTTCGGGGATAAGATTGTCCTCGTTCAAAGCATCTTCTTCTTTACCTGCTGAAATTAATTCTTCTTTTTTCTCTGTTATAACTTGCATTTCATAATCTTTATATTCTTTTTCAGAATAGAAATATTTATACCCGCCACTTTGAAGTGGTATTCTATAAACCGGCATTTTTCCAAGTTTTTTAAATGAGAAATAATCTTCCAAACCAAGATGTTTTGGTTCTAGTTTTATTAAAATTTCATCAATAGATAAAATTGTTTTTAACATTTCATCTAGCTCTTTAGGTTTTATTTTTTCGCTATTAGCATTTGTTATTTCGCTATTTGAAACACCTTCTTTTAATAACCATTCTTGAAGTTGGTTTTCATTATCCATATATTTTTCTGTCTTACCTTTCTTTACTTTATATAAAGGTGGTTGAGCTAAATATATAAAACCTTTTTCAATAAGTGGTTTTAATTGTCTGTAGAAAAATGTTAATAATAGTGTTGTTATGTGTTGTCCATCAACATCGGCATCCGCCATTAAAACAATTTTGTGGTATCTTAATTTTTCAATATTAAAACCACCTTCTTTTTCGTCTGAACCAGAACCAATACCTGTACCAAGAGCAGAGATTAATGTTCTTATCTCCTCATTAGAAAGTATTTTTACTAGCTGACTTTTTTCTACATTTAAAATTTTACCTTTAAGTGGAAGTATCGCTTGAAAAACTCTATCTCGTCCTTGTTTTGCAGAGCCACCAGCACTTTCACCCTCAACAATAAATATTTCAGATTTTATAGGATCTTTTTCTTGACAATCTGCCAACTTTCCCGGTAGACCAAGTCCGTCTAAAGCTCCTTTTCTTCTTGTTAAATCTCTTGCTTTTCTAGCAGCCTCTCTTGCTTCAGATGCTTGTATACATTTTAAACAAATTAGTTTTGCTGTTTTTGGGTTCTCTTCAAAAAATGTTGATAAAGCATCGTTTACAACACTGTTCACAACACCTTCAACTTCACTATTTCCGAGTTTTGTTTTTGTTTGCCCCTCAAACTGTGGATTTGGTATTTTTACTGATAAAACTGCTGTTAAACCTTCTTTAACATCGTCGCCCGAAACAACTCTATCTTTGTTTTTGCTGATACCATATGCTTTAATATATTTATTAAAAATTCTTGTTAAAGCACTTCTAAAACCACTAAGATGAGTACCACCTTCGATTGTGTTAATATTGTTTACAAAAGAGAAAACATTATCTGCATAGCCATCATTATATTGAATAGCAAAAGATACATAAGTATCACCTTGTTGTTTTTCTAATTTGATGGGTTCTGGATTTAATGTTGAACGATTTGCATTTATATATTTAACAAATTCTGATATACCACCCTCATAAATAAACACATGGCTTTTATTTTCTTCTCTTGCATCTGTAAGAGAAATTCTTATACCTGCATTTAAGAATGCGAGTTCTCTTAATCTTTTAGAAATTGTATCGTAAGAAAACTCCAAATCGCCAAAGATTTTTGTGTCTGGTTTAAATGTGATTTTTGTTCCATGTTCTTTTGTTTTACCTGTTTGCGCTATTTTTGCTTCAGGTACACCGCGATGATATTTTTGATAATAAATTTTTCCATCTTTATGAATTTCTGCTTCCAAATATTCAGACAAAGCGTTTACACAACTGACACCCACACCATGCAAACCACCAGAAACTTTATATGCACCATCACCAAATTTACCACCGGCATGAAGCACTGTCATAACAACTTCTAATGCACTTTTACCTTTTAGTTTTGGATCTTTAACTTTTGTCATTACATCGACTGGAATACCCCGTCCATCATCTCGTACCGAACAGATATTTCCTTCTTGTAAAACTACTTCTATACTTGTTGCTCCACCTGCTAAAATTTCGTCCACACTATTGTCTACAACTTCGTAAACTAAATGATGCAAACCGGGTGCGCCAGTTGAACCAATATACATAGCTGGTCTTTTTCTGACCGCCTCTAAACCTTCTAATACCTGTATTTTTGATGAATCGTAATTGATTTTTAAATCAGACTCTACACTTGCCATTTTTTTCTCCTTCACTAAGTTGTTTGTTTTTTTAAATTATTTTTATATATTTTATCCACGGACTATCAAAATTTTTATTTAAACTTTTTACAAGCACTTTGCTTCTCGCTAAAAGTTCTTGTTTTGCTGTTGGCACATTAACCTCTACTAAAATAGTTCCGTTTTTTACAGCGGTTAGTTTCCAGTATTTTGATCTTGCTCCAACTTCTTTTTCCCACAATTTATCCAATATCATTAAACGATTAAATTTAGAATTCAATCTATTCCAATTATTTTTAAGCTCATCTGTTTTTTTCCAGTTTTCAGATTTTTTTTCCAAAACTCTAGCTTTTTTATATACCATAAAATCCTCATACCCCTACTATTAAGCCACAATAAAACTAGTGTTATGTAGTCGCTTAAAAAAGAAGGGAGTCGACCCTGTCGACTAGGTGCGGACGGGCATTATTACATATTTATATTTATCATCTTCTGCGGTTTCAATTAACACTGGTTGATCTTCGCTTATAAAAGAGAATATAACCTTTTGGCAAGATAAGTTTTTTAAAACATCTACCACATATTGCGGATTAAAACTTGCATTAAAAGCTTCGCCTGTATATTCTATTTTCATTTCGTCATTAAAATCCATTTTCTGCGAAGAGGAAGATATTTTTAAAACACTATCTTCCAAAGTATATTTTACTGTCCCACCCAAATCGCTTGAACAAAGTGCTGCTCTTCTTGTTGTAGCTAAAAGCTCTGTTCTTAAACTTTCAAAACTTATTTTCCCTTTTGCGGGGATAACTTGCTTATAGTTAGGGAAGTTGCCTTCTATTAAACGAGACATAAATGTTGTATCTTGCATACCAAAGCTTATTTGATTTGAAGATACTTTTATTGCAAGTTCATCTTTATCTGTTGGTTTTTTCATATTTAAAAACCTAGATATTTCGCCCAATATTTTAGAAGGAACAATAATTTTAAAATCTTGTTCTTTATCTAAATCTTTTACTGTTACATGTGCGAGTCTTCTACCGTCTGTTGCAACTATTTCTAAAAGATCTTTTTCTTTATTCCAAAGCAACCCGTTTAATACATATCTTGTTTCTTGGGAAGAGCAAGAAAATATTGTTTTTTGTATAGCATCATTAATTATTGTTGCTGGTACTATTATTGTTTTGGATTTTTCCATCTCCGGTATTACAGGATATTCGCTTTTAGGAGCCCCTATTACCCAAAATTTTGATTTTCCGCTTTTAATATGTACTTTGTTATCAGAAGCGACTTCTATGGTTATTTCTTTGTCTGCTGGCAAGGTTTTTAGAATCTCAGAAAATTCTTTTAGGGGTATTGTTATAGAACCTTCTTCTATTACTTCTGCTTTTGTATGGTGTATTGTTGCCATTTCCATATCTGTTCTTGATAGCTTTAGTTTATTATCAACTGCTTCTATTAAGAAGTTTTGAAGTATAGGCAATGTTGTTCTTGCTGAAACTCCAGCTTGAACGATTTGAAGGTTTTCTAGAAAGGTATCTTTTGTTATTGTTATTTTCATCTTATTATTCCTCTTATTAATATATATGTTAGTTGTGTTGATGCTGTTGATAAACAGTTATAAATATTATCCCCAAATTTTGTTAAGTTATTAACAAACCATTAACAACACTAACAATAAAAAGGTTATCAACCTTATTTGATCAACTTATCAACACGCTTTTAGCTTTTATCAACAACCTTAACCTCGTTTATTATTTGGTTAATTTCTGCTGCAAAAAACGGATTTTCTTTTATTTCTTTTTTTATCTGATCTCTAGCATGCACTACGGTTGAATGATCTCTATTAAAAGCACGACCGATTTCTGGTAGTGACATATCTGTCAAATCGTTAGCTAAAAACATAGCTACTTGTCTTGGCCAAGATATTGCTTGGGTTTTCTTTTTAGAAATAAAATCACTCATTTCTATTTTAAAATGGGCTCCTACTATTTTTTTAATGGAATCCACATTGATTTGTCCGCCCTCTTCTTCCAAAGTGATAATATCTGCTAAAACTTCTTTTGCAATATCAACGGTTGGTTCTATGCCTTGAATATAGCAATAGCTATTAAGGCGATACAAACAACCCTCTAGCTCTCTTATACTTGCTTTTACACCTGCTGCTATGAAAGCGAGAACATCGTCAGATACAACAAAATTTTGCTGATCTCGTTTTTGGCGGAGTATAGCAATTCTCGTTTCAAGGTCTGGTTTTTTTATTTCAGATACAATACCAGACAACAATCTAGATGCAAGACGATTATCCAATGATAGTTGTTGTGGCGTTCTGTCTGATGTTAAAACTATTTGTTTTTTACTTTCAAACAAAGTGTTAAATGTATAGAAAAATTCTTTTTCACTTGCGTGTTTACCGGCTACAAATTGAATGTCGTCTACCAATAAACAATCCAATGAGCGATATTTTTTTCTAAAAGAGCCAGAAGTTTTCTTTTGTAAAGATTCTATATACTCGCTAACAAATTCTTCGCCAGACATATACAAAACTTTTTTATTTTTATTATTTTTTAAAATTTCGTTTCCAATTGCGTGAAGCAAATGGGTTTTTCCCAAACCGGGGGAGCTGTAAATAACAAGCGGATTATTTTCCCTATTACCAAGTTTTTTTTCAACAGCTTGTGCTGCTCTATATGCAAACCTGTTTGATGGTCCCTCGATAAAACCTTCAAAAGTATGTTTATCGTTTAATCTATGTGCAAGTGCATTTTTTGTGATACTTATTGTTGAAGGAGCTGTTTTTGGCAAACTTTTCATTATTGTTTTAGTTTTATCAACAGCTTTTTGTTCTTTCTCTTCTTTTATTGGGACATTATATTTTAATTCAATATCTTTACCTAACACATCTTTTAATGATGTGAGGACATCTTCTTCGTATCTGTTTTTAATTGTTGAGTACCAAACATGATCTGGCATTTCGATTGTTAGTTTATCGTTTTCAAAAATAAGAGGTTTTACTGGTTTTAGCCACATTTCACAAGAATCTTTACCAATTTTTTTTTCGATATTTGCTAGCAATTTTTCCCAAAGTTCTTTTGCGTGCATAACACTACTCGTTTCCTTATATGTAATATAGATATGATATTATAAAGCCTACCCTTTTATTATAGAAAAATAAGAGGTATTTTACTAGTTAAAAATTGTCCCAAAATATTGTAAACTATTTGTAAGTGCTTGTTGTGATTGTGGGGATATATTGTATATTATTGGAGGAGAGAAGACAATGTCAAAATTAAAAGGCAGTAAAACAGAAAAAAACCTGTTGACAGCGTTTGCTGGCGAGTCTCAGGCACGAAACAGATACACATATTTTGCTTCTAAAGCAAAGAATGAGGGGTATGTTCAAATATCCAAAATATTTGAAGAAACAGCAAATCAAGAAAAAGAACACGCAAAAAGACTTTTTAAGTTTTTGGAGGGTGGAGAAGTTGAAGTTATAGCCAAATTCCCAGCAGGGGTAATTGGTTCTACCGCCGAAAACTTAACCGCATCATATGGCGGAGAAGATTATGAATGGCAGACAATGTATCCAGATTTTGCAAAAACTGCAAAACAAGAGGGATTTGATGCCATTGCAGATGTTTTCTTAGCAATAGCTGTAGCAGAAAAACAACATTCCAAAAGATATAAAGATCTCTTGAAAAATATTCAAGAAGGAACTGTATTTAGAAAAAATGAAAAAGTTATGTGGCAATGTCAAAATTGTGGATATTTACATCAAGGTGAAGAAGCACCAGATATATGTCCGGCATGTGCGCACCCACAAGCTCACTTTGAACTACTGGGAGAGAACTACTAATTTTTCAAGTTAGCCGTGGATGAGATTCCTCATCCACGGCGAAAAAAACCAAAACAGCGGGGGCTCAAATGAAAACAATAACATTATCGGGAAACGCAATGCATTTAGAGGGGAATTGTCTAAAAGTTGGCGATACAGCACCAGATTTCACACTTCTAGACACCAATCTAAAACCAGTACATCTAAAAGACTATAAAGGCGAAATTGTGGTTTTGTCCACAGTGCCTTCATTAGACACACCAACCTGCGATACAGAAACAAGAACATTTAATAAAAAAGCTACCGAACTTAGCGAAAATGTAAACATATTAACAGTAAGTAAAGATTTACCATTTGCTCAAAAAAGATGGTGTGCAGCAGCTGGTGTTGATAGAGTTAAAACATTATCAGATTACAAACCAACAACATTTGCTAAAGATTATGGTATCTTAATAAAAGAACTTCAACTTTTAACAAGAGCGGTTTTTATTATAGATGAAAATCAAAAAATAAAATACATACAGTTTGTAGAAGAAGTTAGCGAAGAACCAAACTACGAAGAGATTTTAAAAAACATATAGAGGATATTAATATGACAACAAAAATGAACGGAATCTATAAATGTGATATTTGCGGAAACATTGTAGAAATTTTAAACACAGGTGCAGGCGAATTGGTTTGTTGTGGTGAAAACATGAAACATATGACAGAAAACACAGTAGATGCAGCAACAGAAAAACATGTACCAGTAATAACAAAAACCGAAAAAGGTTTTTTAATAAAAGTTGGTGAAGTGCCACATCCAATGGAAGATAAACATTATATTCAATGGATAGAAGCATCTGCTAATGGCAGAATTTATAAAAAGTTTTTAAAACCAAACGATAAACCAGAAATGGAAGTTTGCACAAAAGACGAAAAAATTACAGCAAGAGAATATTGTAATTTACACGGTACTTGGAAAAAAGATTAACTTTAAACAAGGAGAAAAAAATGAAGGCGGTAAAAATATCAGAAAAAGTTTATTGGGTAGGAGCTATCGATTGGAATCTTAGCGACTTCCACGGTTATTCAACACAACGGGGTTCAACATATAATGCTTATTTGATTTTGTCAGACAAACCAACACTAATAGACACAGTTAAAGCACCATTTTATAACGAAATGATGGAACGGATTTCTGATATTATAGATCCTAAAAAAATTGAAATTTTAATTTCCAACCATTCTGAAATGGACCATTCTGGTGGTATCCCACAATTTATAAAAGATGCAAATCCGAAAGAAGTTTATGCTTCCCCAATGGGCGAAAAAGCATTAAAAAACCATTTTGGAGAAATGGATATTAAAACCGTAAAAACTGGTGATAGTATTGATATTGGCGGGGATAAATTAAGTTTTATAGAATCCAAAATGCTTCACTGGCCAGATAGTATGATTTCACATTTAGAAAAAGAAAATATTTTATTTACAAATGATATTTTTGGTATGCATTTAGCTTCAGATAAAAGATTTGACGACGAAACAGCAGCATGGATGTATGAAGCAGAAAAATATTATGCAAACATTGTTTTGCCATATTCAGATATTGTGTTAAGGTTTTTAGATGCTTTTGCAAAAACAAACATAACACCAAAAATTATTGCACCAGACCACGGACCAATTTGGAGAGATAATCCTATGAAAATAGTATCTCTTTACAAAAAATGGGCAGAGCAAAAACCAACAAACAAAGCGGTAATTATTTATGATACTATGTGGAAAAGCACAGAATCTTTGGCACTTCAAATAGCTGATGGACTTGCTAGCGGTGGCACAACAGTTAGGGTGATGAACGCAACTAGATATAATAGAAGCGATATCGCTATAGAAATTTTAGATGCTGGTGCAATTGTTTTAGGTTCTCCGGTAATTAATAATGGGCTTTACCCTGCTATGGGCGATATTTTAACATACCTTAAAGGGCTTAAAAAGAAAAACCTTATAGGTTCAACATTTGGTTCTTATGGTTGGGGTAAAAACGGCACAGCAGATTTGGAAAGATTTTTTGACGAACTAAAAATCGAAAGAGTAGCAGATGGTTTGTATTGCAATTATGTTCCAACAAAAGAAGATTTAAAAAACGCTTTTGATATGGGTGTTAACATAGCAAAAAAACTGAAAGAAAAAACACAATAACAAAACAAGTGTTATGTGTAAGTTTTTAAAATATAGAGGGTGGCTCTGCCACAAGGAAAAATTTAATGGTTGATAAACAAGAAGAAAAAAAGGCATTAAATAGTATTTGTTACGGACTTTATGTAATAGGCTCTCATAATACGAAAGGTAAAATTAATGCACAACTTGCAAACACTGTTTTTCAGGTTACAAACAACCCTGCTAAACTTGCTGTTGCTATACATAAAGAAAACCTAACTTACGAATTTATTAAGGCAAGCAAGGTTTTTAGTGTGTGTAGTTTAAGAAAAGGCACAAGCATGGTTTTTGTTGGGAATTTTGGTTTTAGAACCGGCAGAGATTTTGATAAATTTGCAAAAGTTAAACATAAAATAGGTAAAACAGGGTCGCCACTAATTTTAGAAAACACTCTTGCCTGTTTCGAGGTAGATGTAGAAAAAGAAATAGATTTAGGTGAACATGTATTATTTATAGGAAAACCATGTAGTTGTGAAAACATTTTGGACGGCGAACCTTTAACTTACGATTATTATCAATGTGTATTGAAAGGGAAAGAGCATAAGCGCGCAACACATGGGTAAAATTTAAAATAAAAAAACATGCTCAGTTTTTACGAGCATTTTTGTGGAAAGTTTTTCTTTCTTTGCGACAAAAAATGTTTGTCATTGTGAGGAGCGTTAGCGACGCGACAATCTCAGCTAAAACAGAGATCCTTCGACTCGCTTTGCTCACTCAGGATGACTCCCTACGGGGACACTTTAGGAGCTGGGAGCCAGCCTCTGGCAAAAAAGAAAAAGTTTAGCAAAAAGGAGATTAAAAATGAAATATATATGTGATGTATGTGGTTATGTATACGACCCAGCAATAGGCGATCCGGATAACAATGTAGCAGCTGGTACAGAATGGAAAGATGTTCCTGAATCTTGGTTATGCCCAGCATGTGGGGTAGGCAAAGATCAATTTTCCAAACAAAGTTAACTTCGTCTTCCGGCTGAATTTTGGTTTTCTTTCTGACGACTAGTCCATTTAGTAAATACTGCGAAGCAGTAGCGGGACTTTAGGAAGAAAAAAACCAAAATTCAGCACGGAATACTTGTTCCCTAGCGGGAGTTTTAAGGGTTGGTAAATTTAAAAAGGCAGGTTTTTACCTGCCTTTTTTTGTTAGTGCGAATTGTTTTTTTTAGTTAAACATACAAACAGGGGTTGATGTCGAGCCAGAGCATTCAGAATTATTTGCTCCAAGGGCTTGCCCTAAACTTACACATACTTGTTGGTTTGGATCTATTGTTGATGGGGTTACTTGATAACAAGAAAGTTTAAATTTGTAAGAAGGGTTTGCTGGGTGTGTGTATACTGTAAATTCTCCAAAAGATGTGTTTGTGTAAGATAAAAATCTTGTAAAATTTTTCTTAAATCCCCCATAATTTAACACAGGATTAAGGAGATAATCTTTTCCCAATCTTTTTATCCTGCAAGAACCACCAGTACACGGGTTTCCTTGGTAATCAACAATTGATATGTTTAGTTGTTCTAAAGCAGCAGTATCCTGAGCGGAATAGTTCATACTTGCTTCATTTAATCTTAAGTTTATTCTTTTTCCAAGTTTTATAAGATTTTTCAAACAAGTAATATCTGTTGAAGGTGCGGACTGAGCAGATAATTCTTGAAAGGAAAGTCCTAACACCAAAGCAAGAGCAACAATTATATATATTATTTTTTTCATTTTTTTATTCTCCGATTTATTGTATTGGGTCTTTTTTATTATACAAACACCCACTTAAAAAAGTCAATGCTTGTTTTTAAGAATCGGTTTTAAAAATGGATAGTATAAGTCATCTTTTATCGGATAGGAAATTTCTTTTTTATTAACCTTTTCACAAAAAACTATTGGTGCATTTTCTATTATTGCCAGTGGTTTTTTTTCGTTCGCTTCACCCATATTTAAAGCAGATGTTGATGCTAAAATATCAGCAATATTTAATTGTTCCATTTTCATTTTTCTGCCATATAAATCTTTTTTACCAATATAATTTCTTACACCCTTAAAACCAGCATAACCAACCGCAAAAGCCATTACCCCACGACGAAGAGGGACAATAAAACTATCTGTAATAATTACACCTAAGTTTTTAATTTTATAATGTTTTTTTAATTTTTTTCTAAGTTCGCTTGCTGTTTTGTATGGATTTTTTGGTAGCAAAATTAATTTACCATCTGCATTGCTCTCGTCTATTCCCGCAAAAGGGATTATCATATTATCTTTAATTGTTAGCCATGCAACTTTTGTATTAATTGCAAAATCACTTTCCTGTTTTATTAGCTTTGTTTTGTTTTTATTTTCTACAATTCTATTTTCTGCTAATGCTACAATTTTCGAGGATATAGCCAAAACACTTTTATCTTTTAATTTAGGAATACTCTTTATTATAAACTCAAACAAATCTTGTTTTGGTTTAAATAGTGTGGTTTTAATTGCTGTTGTTTTCATGCTCGCCTCTAATCCTTAAAAGGTTTTACAAAATATTCAAACACTTGGTTTGATACAAAAATTGCTTTTGGTGTTAATTTTATTTTACCAACTTTTTGTTCTATTAATTTTAATTTTTTAAGTTCTCTTATCTCTTTTTCAAAAGTTTTTATTGGTTTTGTGCCAGTAGTTAACATTCTTAAACCAAGCATTAAATTTTCGCCCTGCTTTTCTTTACCAGTAAGTTTTTCGCTAAACCTATCTTGAAATCTTGTGCCATTAATATAGCTTGTAGCACCATCGCCAAGCCCAATATATTCGCCATTTTTCCAATAATTTATATTGTGTAAACTTTCTTTACCCTTTTTGCAATAGTTAGAAATTTCGTAATGAATATAGCCCGCTTTTTGTAGCTGTTTTTTTGCTTCTAATAGACATTTTAATGTAAAACTTTCCTCTGGGAATTGTTTTTTATTGAAAAAGTAGCAACCCTCTTCAACACTTAGTCCATAAACAGAAATATGAGAAGGAGAAAGTTTTATTATTTGCGATAAAGAGTGTTTGAAAGTTTCAAAATCTTCAAAACAACCTGCCATTAAATCTAAATTAATATTTGTTAATCCATGTTTTTTTAAATTATTAAAAACTTGCGAAATTTTACTGCTTGTATGAAGCCGTCCAATAGTTTTTAAAGTTTTATTATCAAAACTTTGAGCACCAAGTGTTATGCGATTAAAGCCAAATCGTTTTAATAGTTTGATTTTGTTAATTGTTAAACTTTCCGGGTTAGATTCAAAAGTAGATTCTTTAAAAGTTTTTATTTTTTTAATTTTATCTATCGCTAAGAAAAGTTTTTCTAATTGTTTTTCTGAAAGCAAGCTGGGAGTGCCCCCGCCGATGTATAGTGTGGAAAATTTTGTTTTTTTGTGTTTCTGTAAATCTTTAATCAGTTTATTAATATATTTAGTTTGCACTTTGGCGGGGGCTACAAAACTGTAAAAGCTACAGTAATTACATTTCTTTTTACAAAAAGGTATATGAATATATAAACCAATCATTATTTAACCTTATAATCTAGATAAGCATTCATAAAACCATCTAAATCGCCATTCAAAACATTTTCTATTTGCGAAGTTTCAAAATTAGTTCTTAAATCTTTAACCATTTGATATGGCATAAAAACATAAGAGCGAATTTGATTGCCCCAGCCAATATCAGACTTTTGACCATAATGTTTTTCCTGTTCGCTTCGTTTTTTATCAAGCTCTATTTCGTAAAGTTTTGCTTTAAGCATTTTCATAGCAGTAATTTTATTAGCAAGCTGACTTCTTTCTATTTGACAAGCAACAATTACACCGCTTGGAATGTGGGTTATTCTTACAGCGGTTTCCACTTTGTTAACATTTTGACCGCCAGCACCACCAGAGCGATAGGTATCAATTTTTAAATCACTATCATTAACTTCTATTTCTACACTATCCTCAATATCTGGCAAAACATCGCACGAAGCGAAAGATGTGTGTCTTCTTTTTGCACTATCAAAAGGCGAAACACGAACTAGGCGATGCACACCAATTTCACTTTTTAAATAACCATAGGCAAAAGCACCCTCTATAAAAACAGACGCACTTTTTATACCAGCTTCTTCGCCATTTAAAACATCTGTAATTGTAAATTTAAAACCTTTTTGTTGAGACCATCTTTGATACATTCTTAACAACATTTGAGCCCAGTCGCAACTTTCCGTTCCGCCAGCACCAGCATTTATATGTAAAATTGCATTTAGCTTGTCGTTAGGGTGGGATAGTTTTAGGGCAAACTCTATTTGAGCCAAACTGCCTTGTGCTTTTTCTAGCGAACTGATAATTTCAGCAATATCTTTTTTACTTCCACTCTCGCCTACAAGCTCAAATAGAGTTTGCCCATCTTCTAAAAGTTTTTTAGCGGTATTAAAATTTTCTATATCTTTTTTTAGAATATCTATTTTTTTTAAAAGCTCTTTAGCTTTTTTATTATCGTTCCAAAAACCTTCTTCATTGGTTTTTTGTTCTTCTTTTTCAAGTAAAATAATTTTGTCAGAAATATTTGCAAGCTTTTCTACTTTTAAAAGTTTTGTAGATATTTTTTTAATTTTATTTTCTATTTCTTTATGTTCCACCATATAATCCGTTCCTAAAATTTTATGTGTTTTAACGCTTAAAAGATAGAGAGGGGTTCGTTTGCAAAAACCAGTACTCTATAAAAAAATTAATCCTTATTAAAGACTAGTACTAAAAATAAGCCTAACACAAACAATAATAAACAAATAAGTGCAAAAATATCGCCGACATTTGAATATATAGTCTGCTCTTCTTCTTTAGGTATTGTAAGTTCTACTAGCAATATTTCCTGTTTATTAAGTAGTGTTGATTTTTGAACCCGTCCCGTCCTGCTTATAGTGCCGGAAACACCATTATTAGAAAGTCGTAAAATAGGTCTTGCGGTTTCAACTGCTCTAAACACGCTGGTTGTAAAATGTTGATATGGAGCAGCGGTATCAAGATACCAACTATCATTAGTTATGTTTATAAAAAACTGAGCACCTTTATTTTCAAAATCTCTAAAAACCTGTGGGAATAAGCCCTCAAAACAAATGCTAGGACCAAATTTCACACCTTTAACAGTAAAGGGTTGCTGATCTTTTAATCCTGCCGTAAAACCACCTAAAAAGCCGATAACATCAATAGATGGGAACCATTTTATAAGACTATCCTTAAGAGGCACATATTCGCCAAAGGGAACTAAAACTTGTTTATGATAATCTTGCAAAATAACACCGGTATTTGAAATTAAATGAGCACTCACATGTTGAAAATAATCTTTTTCGCCCTCAATTGTTTTTTGTTTTTGCATAGCACCTATAAGAAATGGTGTGTTATTTTGCTTGGCAACTAAAGATACCCAATCTTTAAGTTCTGGTGTGTTTATATATCCAGGGATAGAGCTTTCTGGCCAGACAACCAAATCTGGTTGATATTCTATTACAGCTTTTTCGCTCATATCTTTTAAGGTTTTTTTAATAAAGGCAACTTGTCCGGGATCCCATTTTGTATATTGGTTTATATTTGGCTGAATTAAAGCTATTTTTATTTTTGTGTTTTCGCCAGTAATTTCTTTTTTTTCTGTCTTACTAACTATTTGAGAACCATTTATATGTAATAAACCAAGCAGTAATAAAGAACCTAATAGTACGGGTGCTTTACCAGAATTTTCTTTATTGGGAGTGAACAAATAACCAATACTCACACTGACTAAAACAATAATAAAACTTACACCAAACACACCTGTTATCGAGGATATTTGCATTATGCTTAAATTCTGCCACTGGCTATAACCAAGCAAGAACCAAGGGAAACCTGTGAATAAATATGAACAAAGTACATCTATCCATTCTAAACCAACCCAAGCGAATGCACAGAATAATGGGAAGAATTTTCCAAGTTTTGTTAAGTGTTTTGAAATAACAGCAAATATCGCAAATTTTATTGATAGTACAAAGGAAAGCAGGAATAAAGATAGATAGCTTAACTCTTTACTTAGCCCACCCATTTGGCAGGTGGGGATTATCCAATACAAAAAACCAAAATAAAATAAAAACCCGATTAACCACCCAAAAGTTAGAGCGGAAGAGTCTCTTTTAACACGGGTGATGATATATGTAAAAGGGATAAATGCAAACCAAACAGCATAAGAAATATTAAATTTGGGATAGCTGATAATAAGAGCGCCAGCCATTAAAATGGCACAGGAGATTAAAAATAGTGTAAATATTAATTTCCCCAAAAATCCTAAAAAACCATTATTTGTTTTTGTTTGTTCGCTCATACTTTTTTGTTTAGCTATATGCTTACCGCATACAACATTTTTTATATTTTTTACCAGAACCACAAGGGCAAGGGTCATTTCTACCTAGTTTGCTTTTGTCTGGTGTTTTACCTGAACCCTGTTCGCCATCTTTTTTAATTTCTTTCAAATTTTTAGCTTCTGTTTCACTTCTTTTTGGGGGAAGTTGCATTTTAAAAATATAGTCTACAATATAGTCTCTAATTCGTCCAAACATTGTTTGATACATTGCAAAACTTTCCTTTTGATATTCAATAAGTGGATCTTTCTGCCCGTAAGCACGAAGCGAAACACTTTTTTGCAAATGGTCTAATTCGTGTAAATGGTGCTTCCAACTTTGGTCTATAACTTGAAGTAAAAGCATTTGCTCTATTTCTTTAAAATCTATTTCTTGTTCTTTAAAATAAGTCGCTCTATCTTTATAAACTTTTTGTATTTTTTCTAAAACTTCTTTTGCTAACTCTTCAGTATTTTTGTTTTTAACATTTTCTAAATTATAGTTAAAATCAATGGTGAAAACCCTTGTAAAAAATGCGTTTAAGCTAGCAAAATCCCAAAGTTTTTGGTTTTTGTCAGACGCCCAATTTGCAAAACTTTCGTCTATAACCTCTTCTATCATTTGCATAATTCTATCTGACACATCTTCGCCATCTAAAATCGCATTTCTTAGAGAATAAATTGCTTTTCTTTGTTGGTTCATAACTTTATCATAATCTAATAAATGTTTTCTTATATCAAAGTTATGACCTTCAACTTTTCTTTGAGCACCTTCTATTTGTTTGGTGATAATTTTACTTTCAATAGCCTGGCCTTCTTCCATACCAAGTTTTTCCATAACGAAAGAAATTCTATCACTACCAAAAAGTCTTAAAAGTTCGTCATTTAAAGACATATAGAAACGGGAACTACCTGCATCGCCTTGTCTTGCACAACGACCTCTAAGCTGATTGTCTATCCTTCTACTTTCATGTCTTTCTGTACCAAGCACATGCAAGCCACCATTTTCTAAAACATGTTTTTGATCAGTTTCATTTATAGGATTGCCACCAAGCACAATGTCTGTACCTCTACCAGCCATATTTGTTGCAATTGTTACTGCACTTTTTGCACCAGCTTGACTAATAATTTGTGCTTCCATTTCGTGATGTTTTGCATTTAAAACTTTATGAGGAATCCCTTTTGATTTAAGCATATTGCCTAACTTTTCGGATTTTTCTATAGATCTTGTACCAACCAAAACAGGCTGACCTTGTTTATAAAGTTCTGAAACTTCGTCTACAACTGCATTAAATTTTTCTTTTTCTGTTTTATAAACCAAATCTGGATAATCTTTTCTTACACAAGGTTTGTTTGGTTCAACTTCAACAGCATCTAGGCGGTAAATTTCCCAGAATTCTGAAATTTCTGTCATAGCAGTACCTGTCATACCAGAAAGTTTTGTAAATAGTTTGAAAAAGTTTTGAAAAGTTATACTTGCAAGTGTTTGGTTTTCTTCTTTTATTTGAATTCTTTCTTTTGCTTCAACCGCTTGATGCAAACCATCACTCCATCTTCTGCCAGCCATTAATCTGCCGGTAAATTCATCCACAATTACAATTTCACCATCTTTAACAATATAGTTAACATCCTTTTCATATAAATGATGAGCTCGCAATGCTTGTGTAATTAAATGAGCCCATTCGCTTGAAACATCGTTATATAAATTGTCTATACCCAAAAATCTTTCGGCTTTTGTTACACCCTCATCTGTTAGGGTTGCTGTATGGTTTTTTTCGTCGATGATAGCGTCATACCCTTTAGCTAAATCTTCTTGTTCGTATTTTGCGCGAACTTCATCTTTTTCTGTTATTAAACGAACTTTTAAATTTGGAACAATTTTATTTATAACAGCATATTTTTCTGTACTTTCTTCTGCTGGTCCAGAAATAATAAGCGGTGTTCTTGCTTCATCGATTAAAATGCTGTCCACTTCGTCTATAATACAGAAGTTTAAATTTGAAAGAACTCTTTGTTCTTTTTTGACAACCATATTATCTCTAAGATAATCAAAACCAAGTTCATTATTTGTTATGTATGTGATATCGCAAGCATGATTGTTTTTACGAATATCGCCACGCATTTCGCTAGAAATATAACCAACAGTTAAACCTAAAAATTCAAATACAGGACCCATCCACTCGCTATCTCTTTTAGCAAGATATTCGTTAACCGTAACAATATAAACACCTTTACCAGACAGTCCATTTAAATATGCTGGAAGGGTAGCTACAAGCGTTTTACCTTCACCAGTTTTCATCTCTGCTATTTTGCCCTGATGTAAAACAATACCACCTAGAAGCTGAACATCATAATGTCTCATTTTCAAAACTCTTTTACCCGCTTCTCTTACAACAGCGAAAGCTTCTGGTAAAATATTATCTAAAGTTTTACCATCTGCTAATAGTGTTTTGAAATGTTGAGTTTTTGCTTTAAGATCGTCGTCTGAAAGTTTTTCTATACTGGGTTCAAGTGCATTAATTTGTTCTACTAATGGTTTTATTTTTTTCAAATCTTTTTGGCTTTTTGTACCGAATAATTTATCTAAAGTTTTTTTAATCATCTTGCGTCCTTATTTTTTAAATGGAGACATTGCTCTTAAAGTTTTTATAATTTTTGGTAATTTTTTTATAACAAAATCTATTTCTTTTTCTGTGGTATTAACACTTAAACTAAAGCGAATTGAACCATGGGCGTAATTAAAGCCTACATTCATAGCTCGCAATACATGCGATGGCTCAAGGCTACCGCTAGTACAAGCACTTCCGCTTGATGCACATATCCCAAACTCGTCCATCATAAGTAATATTGCCTCACCTTCCACATATTTAAAACTTATATTAGTTGTATTTGGTGTTCTGTTTTTAATGTCGCCATTAATTTTTGTATCTGGTATTATTTTTGTAAGTTGTTTTTCAAGCTTATCTCTTAGCTTTGAAACTTTTTCTTTTTCTATTTTGATGTTTTTTGTAGCTAGTTCGCAAGCCCTACCAAAGCCGACTATTCCTGCCACATTTTCAGTACCCGCTCTATTGCCAAATTCTTGATGCCCACCTATTAAAAGTGGCATAAATCTAGCATCATCTTTTATATATAAAGCACCCATTCCTTTTGGTCCGTGAATTTTATGGGCGGATAGGGATAACATATCAATATTTGGTAATTTTTGTAAATTTATAGGCAGTTTACCTGCTATTTGTACGGCATCTGTATGAAACAAAGCTCCGTATTTTTTTGTTATCTTTGCGATTTCTTCTATTGGAAAAAGTGTACCTGTTTCGTTATTTGCCCACATTATAGAAACAAGAGCTGTATCTTTTGAGATTTTGCTCTTAAATTCTGCCATATCAAAATTTCCGTTTTTATCTACATTGATATAATCTGCTCTGTACCCACGGGATTGTAAGTGTTTAAAAACTTCTAATACTGCAGGGTGTTCCACTTTACTTGTTATGATGTGCTTTTTGTTTGGAAAGCTGTTTATGGCACTAAATATTGCTGTATTGTCCGATTCAGAACCGCCAGCTGTAAAAATAATCTCTTTAGTTGTTTTGGTATGCAAAAATTTTGCAACCTGTTTGCGAGCATTTTCCACATATTTTCTATTAGCTCCACCAAAACTATGGATACTACTTGGGTTACCAAAATTTTTGCGTAAAAAAGGCGACATAGCATCAAACACAGGTTTTGACATTTGTGTTGTTGCATTATTATCTAGATATACAAGACGAGAACCTCGCCCCGTTCTTTTTTTATTTGACATTATTTCACTTGTTCCACTTTTATATTTTTATTTATTTTTTCTTGTAAAACTTTTTCTATAAGATTTTTAATTGTGTTGCCGGAATTTACACATCCGCTACAAGCACCAAGCATTCTTATTTTTACTTTATTCCCGTCGATATCTATAAGTTCTGCTGAACCTCTATCTATGTTTAATTTAGGCAAGACATCTTCGTTCAAAACTTTTTCTATAAGTTTTATTTTTTGAACCATGGTTAGTTTGCTGAAATTAATTTTATCTTCTTTTTTTGGTTCAGAAATTTCACAACTATTAACTTTGTCTAAAATTTTCTGTATATCTGGTTTACACTTACCACAAGCACCGCCGGCTTTTGTGAAATGGGTAACATCTTCAACGGTTTTTAAGTTGTTTACATGTATAGCTTTTAAAATTGCCTCTTCTGTGACCCCAAAACATTGACATATAATTTTAGCACCAACTTCTTCTTCAATAATAATTGGCTTTCCACCTTGTTGATAGCTTTTTATAGCAGCTTCTAATGCTTCCATACCCATCACAGAGCAGTGCATTTTTTCTTCTGGCAAACCGCCAAGCTCTTTAGCAATTTCTTTATTTGTTAAATGAGCCACCGCTGTTATTTTTTTGCCCTTAACAAGTTCTGTTAGTATAGAGGAAGATGCTATCGCACTAGCACAGCCAAAGGTTTTAAATTTTGCATCTAAAATTGTGTTGGTTTTTTTATCTACTTTTATGGTTAGTTTTAAGGCATCGCCACAGACGAGGCTACCCACCTGCCCAGTGCCGTCTGCATTTTTAATTTCACCCACATTTTTTGGGTGTAGAAAGTGTTCCTTAACCTTTTCAGTATAGTCCCACATAGTTCCTCCTTCGTCTTTTGAGTATTTTTTTGTTTTTTTGCTTCTAAAGTAGAATGCTCGCATACGCTCGCTCGTCCCTTTCTACTAGTCGTCGCAAAGAAAACAAAAAACTATCTCAAAATACTCGCAGGTACCCCTGCATTCTGTTTTCCCCTTATAATATCATTATATAAAACTATAGGAGAATTTGCTAAAATAACAAGAGAGGGGAGAGTAATATGAAATTTAAAAAAATACTTATAGCTTTTAATGCAAACAAACCAGTAGCAAAGCCAAATGCCGAGAAGATATCAAAATATCTTAAAGAGCAGGGTTTTGATGTTATAAAAACATCAATTTTAAATAAAAAAACCAAAAAGCCAGACCTTGTTATCTCTCTTGGTGGAGATGGCACAGTTTTAAAAACAGCTAGATTTTTTATGGGTAAAAATATACCCGTTTTTGGTATAAATTCTGGCACTCTTGGTTTTTTAACCAGTGTGGATATGGATCACTTTAAACAAGCTCTAGAAAAAATTACTACTGGCAAATATATAATACAAGAACGGGTTATGCTTTCAGCTTCTTTGATGAGAAATAAAAAAACAATAGTTTCAAACGAAACCGCCTTTAACGATTGTGTTATAAAAACAACCGACGCAAGAGCATTTTTAATAGAGGGTAAATTTAAAAATAAACCATTCCAAAACTATTTTGGCGACGGGTTGATAGTATCAACACCAACAGGATCTACGGCATATTCTCTTGCTGCAAGTGGTCCAATAGTTCATCCGAATGTTGATGTGTTTTTGGTGACAGCAATTTGTCCGCATGCCTTAACACAAAGACCACTTATATTGCCGACAGATGGTACTTTAACTTTTGTGCCGTGTATAAAAAATGATGTGCCTGCAATTTTAAGTTTGGACGGTCAGGATAATTTTGAAATAAAAAATGGTGATACTATAAAAATTTCTAGAAGTACAAAAAAAGTTAAACTAATTTTCCCAGCAGATTACGATTATTTTAAAGTTTTAAGCAAAAAACTTTCCTGGGGCAACAGAACTTGTAAATTATAAAAAGGAGTGGGCTTCCCAAAAACAAAAAGCTCAAAGACTAGCAACGCTAGTGTAATGTAGTCACAAAAAAAGAAAGGAGTGGGCTTCCCACATGTTGACGAAACTAAAAGTACAAAATTTTGCTGTTATAGCTAATGCTGAAATAAATTTTAAGCAAGGATTAAATGTTTTTACCGGCGAAACCGGTGCTGGTAAAAGTATTATTATTGAAGCATTAAATTTCGTGTTAGGTTCTCGTGCAGATGCTGGTTTAATAAAAGAAGGTACAGAAAAAATGGAAGTGGAAGCATGCTTTTCCTCTGACATTTTGCCAGAAAATATTAAAAAAGCATATGCTGTTAGTAATAAAGAGTTTTGTATAAGAAGACAATATGACACCAATGGCAGAGGAAAAGCATACTTTAACAACAACCCTATAACAATTTCAGCTTTGACAAATGCCTGCGAAGAGTTGGCGGATTTTCATGGTCAGCACGATCATCAGAAACTATTAAATAGTGCTGTGCATCTTAATATGTTGGATAATTATGCAAAACTTGATACTCAAGTTTTGCAAATGTCAAAACTCTACAAAGAAGCCAGAATTATTAAAGATAAAATTAATGCTGTAAAACTTTCCAACGAAGAAAAACAGAATATGTTGGATCTTTTTTCTTTCCAACTAAAAGCAATTGAAGAAGCAAATTTAAAAGAAGGCGAAGATGCTCAGCTAGACGAAATTTTGCCAAAACTTAAACATGCAGAAAAATTAAAAACAAGAACTTACTCTGCATATAAACAAATTTATTCAGGCGATAATTCCGCTGTGGCACTTGTTGGAAGAGCTGTAGAAGATTTAAAATTGGTCGCAGATCTAGACGATAATCTTGATAAAACTACAAAAGAAGCTCAATCTGCTTTAACTCAAATAGAGGCTATTGGCACAAGTTTGTCAGAATATGCGTCAACAGTTAATTTAGATGCTGGCAAGTTGGACGAAGTTATTTCCCGTCAGGACAAAATTTCTAAATTAAAACAAAAATACGGGCCAGAAATAAAAGATGTTTTACAAAAACAAAAAGATTTAAAATCAAAAATAGATAATTTGCAAAATGCAGATGCACAAGAAAAATTTTTAAAACAAGACTTAGAAAAGCTAGAAAAAGAAATGCTAAAACTAGCCAAAGAACTTCACGATAAACGAATGATAAGTGCCACAAAATTATCCACCCAAATTGAAGAGCAAATAAAACCACTTGGTTTTAATCAGATAAAATTTGTAGTATCTGTTGAAATGGAAGAAGATATAAATTCTATCACAAAAACAGGTTTGGATAATGTGGAATTTTTATTTTCATCAAACCCAGGACAAAGTGTACGACCATTAAAAAACATTGCAAGTGGCGGTGAAATGTCTAGGGTGATGCTTGGTATAAAGACAGTTGTTTCAGATGGCTCTAAACTTATGATTTTTGACGAAATAGATGCAGGTATCGGCGGAGGTACAGGCAAACTCGTGGGACAAAAACTTGCAAAAACCGCAAATGGTAAACAAGTTTTATGTGTTACCCATTTGGCACAAGTTGCGGTTTTTGCTGATGGTCATTTTAAAGTAGAAAAGCAAGCAAAAAATAATGAAACATTTGTCAATATTGTTTTGCTTGATGAAGAACAAAGAGCTAAAGAAATTGCTAGAATGTTATCAGGTCAGGACAAGAAAGGGTCTATCAGCTATCAGCATGCAGAAAAATTATTAAGTGAGGTATAGAAATGGAAAATAAATGTTGTATATATAAGAAAGTAAATTTATGTCACATGTCTACATTTTTGTCGGTAGTGGCAATATTGATTTTTGTGGTAGGTATAATTGTACTTGTTGCAGATATGGCATATCTTTTAAAAACACAGCAAACAGTATTATACATATCCGTATTTATTGTTAGAGACTTGTTTTTTACAGCTATTGTAGCTGGGTTGTTTATGTCAATGTCGCTTGGTTTAAAAGCACTTCAAAAAATAATGTGTGATATTGACGCCATTAAAAAAGACTAATAAATATTATTTCAGTGGATTAAACTATGAACAACAAAAAACTATTTTTGCTGATTATTCTTTTTATGTTTGCTAACCTTTCGTATGCAGAGGTTATTAAGCTTAAAAACGGATCGCTTGTTAGTGGTTCTATTGTAAAAGAAAACACTCACACTCTAAATGTTAAAACTCAGTATGGGGTTGTTTCTTTAAATAGAAAAGAAGTTGTTCAAATAATGCCAGATATGTACAAAGTTTCACTTAAAAACGGCGGTGAAATTATTGGTACTATAGACGATATAAATGAAGTTTTTGTAAAAGTTAATACAGAAACTGGTGTGAAAAATATAGACCTTGAAAAAGTTATTTCTATGGATGTGTACGACTATAATACTGCACCAAAACCAGCTCTTGTGCAAGGTGCAGGACCGATTGAACCACAAATAACATCAGCTCCACCACCAACAACAGTAAATGAAGGTGGAATTAGTTTTGATGACGATTTAGATAGAGCTTTCAATAAACAAAGTTCCGTACCACAAGATTCTATAGTTCAATATAATTCTGGTACAGGTGCAGGAGCGGTTGCGAGTGTTAATGTTTCGTCAACACAAAATGCAGGAACTGTTAGTGTTGCACAAAAACAACAACCAAAAAAACAAAAAAAACAATCTAAAAAAAACACAACCAAAGAAAAAATAATAACAGATAAATACAAACAAAAAGCATTTATTGTAGAAGCTGTTTTAATAAACACGAGCATAAAATTAGACACCAGCTTTTTAACAGGTGGCAACACTTACGAAACTGGTAGTTTGGGTTATGGTGCTGGTGTAAAATATCTTAAAAAAAACGGAAAAAAGTTTTGGTATGGTGCTGGATTGTTGATATCTTCTTTTTCAAGTAAAGATTTTACTTTAGATGATACTAGCACAATTAGAACAAATACCAGTATTAAAAATTTAGAAGTTTTGACAAATTATTATCTTAATCCAGAAAGCAAACATAAGTTTTATCTTTCTGGTGCTTTAGGGTATACAACAACAGAGGTAAATTATAAACATACAGATACTTCTCAAACAGCTACAAGTTATAGAGAGAAGAGCAAAGGTGCTTCTTATTCCCTGGGTGTTGGTGTAGAACGAAACTTTAAAGATCAGGCAATAGGAGCAGAAATTCGCGCACTAAATAGCAAGCGAGGAGGAAAGCTTAGTTCCTCTAGCGGTACAGATGTGATAGCATCTTTAAGATTAAACTGGAAATTTTAAACAATGAAAATATTAATAGCCCCCAATGAGTTTAAAGGCACTCTTACATCAAACGAAGCATGTAAAATTATCGCCAAAGAAGCAAAAAAAATCGGACACGAAGTTATTGAAATGCCAATTTCAGACGGGGGGGACGGTTTTTTAAATGCTATCAAAGTAGCTTTTTCAGACGGTAAAATTCACAATATAAAAGTTAAAAACCCTTATTTTAAAGATGTTAGTGTAAGAATATTAACAAGTAATAATTCTGCATATATAGAAACAGCAGAGATTTGCGGTCTAAGAAAAGCAAAAAAATTATCACCACTTATCGCTAGTTCTTATGGTGTTGGTGAAGCTATAAAAAAAGCTTTGGATATGGGTGTTAAAAAAATATATATCGGGCTTGGTGGTGTTATAACTAATGACGGTGGTGTTGGTTTAGCAAATGCTCTTGGTGTAAAATTTTTAAACAAAAAAAAGCGAGAGCTTAAACCTGGAGTAAGAGATTTAAAAAATTTATTTAAGATAGATGTGTCTGGTTTAGATAAACGGGTAAAGGGTGTAAAATTTTACGCATTATCTGATGTTAGAAACCCATTGCTTGGCAAAACGGGGTCTGCTGTAATTTACGGTCCACAAAAAGGCGCAAAACCAGCGGACATAAAAATTATAGCAAGTGGTTTGTTAAGATATTCCCGAATAGTGGAAAAACAACTTGGTAAAGAAATTGGTTATTTTAACGGAGCAGGAGCAGCTGGCGGTATTTGTGCAGGGCTTTTTGCCTTTTTAGATGCAGAAGTTTTACCAGGTGCCGAACATGTGCTAGATGTGCTTGGCGCAGAGCAAAAAATTAAAGAATCAGATATTGTAATTAGTGGCGAAGGTAAAATGGATAGACAAACCTGTTTTGGTAAAGCACCCTATATAATGTTTAAAACTGCGGGAAAATATAAAAAATCTATCGTGTTTTTCTGCGGACAAATGACAATTAAAAACCCAAAAGCATTAGCAAAGGTTGGGATAAAAGAAATTTTCGCATTGGAAAAAATAGCAAAAAACCAAAAAGATTCGCAAAAAAATGCAGCCGACTATTTGAAGCAAGCTGCATATATAGTTATCAAACATATTGAAGAATTATTATAATTTGCTTCGTCTTTTCTGTAAATTTTTACCAGGGGCTGGCTCCCAGCTTTTTTTCTCCTAAAGTCCCGCTACTGCTTCGCAGTATTCGCTGAATGGACTAGTCGTCGTAAAGAAAGAAAAAATTTCCTAAAAAATACTCGCAAAAGTCTGTTTGGAATATTTGTTTATAAATGTTTTTTAAAGAATTGTGAAATCCTTTTCTGATACTCTTTCCCACCAGTTTCAGCACATTTTGCATGTTCTGCGCCGGGGATAACCCATAAATCTTTTGGCTTATTAACTTTATTTAAAAGCTTTCGTGCATTGCTAATTGGTACAAGTGCATCGTTTCTGCCATAAATAAAAAATATCGGTACTTTAACATCTGCAATGTTTTTTGAAGGGCTATAATATTCCGGATTAATTTTAAAATGTTTTTTTGCAAACTTTAAAGCAAGCCAGACAAAAGGAAAGTATGGTATTTTTTTATGTATCCATGCCCATCTTGCCACAACAACCTCGTAAGAATAATAAGGCGATTCTGTAACAATACATTTAATGCCACCTTTTTTAGCCGTATGATAAATACCAATTGCAGCACCCATAGAAATACCATAAATACCAATTTCTTTGCAGGCATCCGGTTGTGTGTGGTGAAGATAATCTATAGCGGCTTGTAAATCTTTAGTTTCTTTATATCCAACAGAACTTATACCACCACTTTCGCCCGTACCTCGAAAATCAAAATAAAACAAGTTATAACCAAGAGAGTGAAGAAAGGTTGTTTTATCAAAAATATCGCCTTTATTCATACTCCATCCGTGCATTAGTATGATAGTTTTTTCACTACCTTCGCTAGGTAAAAACCAACCATTTAGTTTAACATTATCTTTGGTTTTAAATATTGCTTGATGGAATGGAAGCTTTAGTTGGTCTGGGAAGATTTCTAAATTTTTCCGTTTATGTTTTGGTTTGTATATTTCTCGGCTATGTCTGTAAGAAAACCAAACAGAGAAAATAATAAAACAAATTACCAGCAAAATGCTAGAGAGTATTAATATTTGAAATATATTCATATATATAATTTTATAAATTATTTGGATACTTTCCTAATACTATCTGGAAGGTGGTTGATAATATCTGTGGCAAGTACGCTATAATTTGTTAGTTTTTTGCTCGCAATATCTGCCGATAAACCATGCAAATAAGTTGCTAGCACCGCAGATTCAAAAGCGGATTTTTTTGTAAATTGTTTTTGTTTTCCAATTTGAGCCCAAAGTCCTGTTATTAAACCTGCTAGCACATCGCCCGAACCAGCTTTTGCTAAAGCATTGTTGCCAGTTGTATTGATTATGTGTTTTGTGCCGTTTGTAATAATGGTTTCGTATCCTTTCAAAATAACAATAGAATTTGTTTTATTTGCTATTTGTTTTGCATATTTTAATCGGTTTTTTTGGACTTGTGTTGCAGAAATATTCAAAATCCTGCCAGCTTCTTTAGGGTGGGGGGTTAAAATAGAAATTTTGTTTTTGATAATGTTAAATTTTTTATGTTTTGCTAAATAATTTATAGCATCTGCATCTATAACAAGTGGTAGATTAGTGTTTTTAATAATAGATTCTACTGCTGATGTTAATCCCAATCCAACTCCAATAAGCATTACATCAAATCCGATATTTTTAATATGTTTTTTTATTTGTGTAGTTGCTTTAGCGTTTATTGTGCCACTTGTATCTGCCAAAATCAGCGAGGTGGCTTCTAAAAGTTTTGGCACTGCTTTAATGTGAGCTGATTTTGGCATACCCATACAAATATATCCAGCTCCACTTTTGTATGCACTAAGTCCAGCAAGAACACAAGCACCACCCATATTTTTGCTACCACCTATAATAAGCACTTTCCCAAAGTCGCCTTTATTGCCATCTTTTTTTCTTTTAGGTAGTAATTTTTTAGCTAATGCTTTTGTTGTTTTCATAATAAAAGTATAACAAAAAGACAAAAGGCTCGCCTTCTTTTTTAAGGGTGGTAAAAATTATGCAAAAATTTTGAATTAGTTTATTTTTTTGGTAGCAATAGCATATGCAACAGCATAATCTTTAGAATGAGATAGAGATAAATGAACTTCAAAATTTTTGCCACCTTTTATAGTAGCAAGCGGTTTGCCGTCTGACATATTCTTAATAGCAATATCTTTTAGTGCAACTTCTTTTAGGTTTAAAGCTTTAATGATGGCCTCTTTAGCTGCAAAACGAACTGCGAAATGTTGATATTTATTTTTTTTACCATTACAATAATCAACTTCTGTTTTGGTGTAAACTCGTTCTAAAAATTTAGGAGTTTTTTCTATAAGCTCCCTAACTCTTTCTGTTTCCACAATGTCTGTGCCTACGCCGATAATATTATTCATAAATTACTCCACCGTTACACTTTTAGCCAAATTTCTTGGTTGATCTATTTCCCTACCTTTTTTAAGAGCCACAAAGTATGAAAACATTTGTAATACTACAGCATTTGGAAATGGTGATAAAATATCGCTAGTTTTTGGTGTCATTATAAGATGATCTATTTTACTTGTATCGGTTTTTGGCATTTTATTTGCAATCGCAATTGTTACAGCACCTCTTGCTTTGGCTTGTTCAGAACCAGAAAGCACCTTGTCAAACAATTTGCCATTAGGCACAATAGAAATAACTGGCATATCTTTATCTATAATAGCGATAGGTCCGTGCTTCATTTCGCCACTTGCAAAACCTTCAGCATGGACATATGAAATTTCTTTTAATTTTAATGCACCTTCTAAAGCGATAGGGAAGTTTACATTTCTACCCAAGAAAACAAAGTCTTCTTTTTTATAAATTTTATTTACCAAATCTTTTATTTTTGATTCTAGTTTTAAAGTTTTTTCTATAATTTTTGGTATTGTTAAAAGTTCTTTTTCAATGGATTTTAATCTTGTTTGTTTTTTTACTTTTTTAGCTTTTGCCAAATGTATAGCAAAAACATACATTGCAACTAATTGTGAGGTAAACGCTTTTGTAGATGCTACCGAAATTTCTGGTCCGCAATGTGTGTAAAAGGTGGAATCTACCTCTCGTGTTAGGGTGGAACCTAAAACATTACAAATACCAAGGGTTTTAAAGCCAAGCCGTTTTGCTTTTTTGACAGCTTCAAGAGTATCTGCTGTTTCGCCAGACTGACTTATAGCAATTACCAAAGTGTTTTTAGCATCTGGTATGTGTCTGTAACGGTATTCAGATGCGATATCTACCGCCACCTGAACTTTGCAAATTTTTTCTATTACATATTTTGCTACAAGTCCTGCATGATATGCGGTACCGCAACCAATAATTTGTATATCTTTTACATTTTTAAAAAAATTATAGGATTTTGAAAACACTGTTTTAAAAGTTTCTTCGGATGCTGGCAAAGCACCTCTTAAAGTATCTAGTGTTGCTTGTGGCTGTTCGTAAATTTCTTTTATCATAAAATGTTTATGACCAGCTTTTTGCGAAGTTTTGCTGTCCCAGTTAATAGTTTTTATTGTTGGTTTTTTAGATTTTAAATTTGTGTGTAAAAGGCGAATTTTATCTTTATGAAGAACTATAATTTCATCATCTTCTAAAAATATAACTTTATTTGTGTATTGTAAAACGGCGGTAGTATCTGATGCTAAAAAGTTTTCGTTTTTAGAAACACCGACGATAAGTGGGCTTTGTTTTCTTATACCAATTAAAAGATCTGGCATTTTTTTACAAATAACAGCAATAGCAAAAGCACCTTTTAATTGTTTTACAGATTCTCTTATTGCTACTAATAAATTTTGTTCTAAATTTTTTGTTTTTTGTTTTTTTAAATTTTCCTCTATTAAATGAGCTATAACTTCTGTGTCTGTATCTGAAACAAATTTATGACCTTTTTTTATAAGCACTTTTTTAAGAATATTATAATTTTCTATTATGCCGTTATGAACTATGGAAAGCTCTTTTTTACAATCTGTATGTGGGTGGGAATTTGATTCAATTGGTGTTCCATGAGTAGCCCAACGAGTATGCCCTATGCCAAGACCACTATTAAATTTTATTTTTTTAGCTTTTTGTTCCAATTGTGAAACTTTGCCGACAGTTTTTATTGTTTTTAAAACACCATTTTCAGCAACAGAAATACCGGCAGAGTCGTATCCCCTATATTCAAGTTTTTTAAGCCCGTCTATAAGAATTTTGTCTACATTGCTCTTGTTTCCTATGTATCCTACTATTCCGCACATTTTTTATCTCCTCTTTTTTATTTCTACTTTGTTTTCGCTCGGTTATGTGCCGCTACTGCTTCGCAGTATTCGCTAATGCACACCGCCCTCGCTCATGCCTCGTAGAAATAAAAAATAGTCGTAAAAACTATTTATTTTATTAAGTTTTTCATCTCTTCTATAGCATTCCCAAACCCAGAAAACAAACTTCTTGATATTATAGAAAATCCTATGTTTAAACATTTCATTTTGGGTAATGTTGCTATTTCTTGTACATTTTCGTAATCTAGACCATGTCCAGAATGAAGTTCCATTTTTAATTTATTAACAAGCAAAGATGCTTTTGTTAAAACTTCTATTTCTTTAGAAGTTTGTTTAAATGTTTTGCATTCTGAATATTTTTTTGTGGAAAGTTCCACAATATCTGAACCGATATCTTTTGCTGTTTGAATATCCTTTAAATTAGGATCTAAAAACAAACTAGCTTTGATGTTTTTTTTATGCAAAGCTGTAATAAAACTTTTAATTTTTTTAATACTTGCGGGTGTTAATTTTAATCCACCTTCTGTGGTTAATTCGTTTGGTTTTTCTGGCACTATACAAACGGAATTTGGCTTAATTTTTAAAGCTATTTTTTGCATTTCTGTAGTAGCCGCCATTTCCACATGTATTGGTAGTTTTAGATTTTTCACGAGGTTTTTCACATCTGCATCTTGTATGTGTCTTCTGTCGTGACGAAGATGCATAACAATAAAATCTGCCCCATGTTCTTTAGCTAATTTACCAGCTGTTAATAGGTTTGGGTATCCTACTTGTCTTGCTTGTCTTAATGTTGCAATATGATCAATGTTGACCCCTAGTTTAACCGACATTTAACTCACCTTCTCTTTATAAAATTTTTGCAATGATTTTGCTATTTGTTCTGCTTTGTTTGCATCTTCACATTCTACCAAAATTCTTAGTTTTGGCTCTGTGCCAGAGTATCTTGTAAAAATTCTGCCTTTGCCATTTAGAGATGTTTCAAATTCTTTTTGTTTTTGTAAAAAACCATCAATATTTTCTAATGGAATTTTTTCTTCTACATCAATACCTACTAATTTTTGAGAATATCTTTTCCAGAGTTTTTTGTAATAGCTTAACTTTTGATTTTTTTCTTTTAAAATTTTTAAAATTTGTAGTGCACTTAATATTCCGTCACCAGTATCTGAAAACTTTTTAAATATTATATGTCCACTATTTTCGCCACCTATCGCTAAATTTTGTTCTTGCAATTTTTCAAAAACATATTTATCGCCCACCTGTGTAATTTCACAAGTTATACCGCAAGATTTTAAATAATTTATTAAACCCAAATTGCTCATTACTGTTACAACCACTTTGTTTTCTTTTAAAAACCCTTTTTCTTTTAAGTATAAAGCAGATATTAAAATAATGTCGTCCCCGTCGATTTCTTCACCATTTTCATCGCACATTATTACTCTATCGCCATCGCCATCGAAAGTGACACCTATGGTTTCTTCTGTTTTCTTTACAAGTCTAAAAGTTTCGCCAGGTGCGGTTGCTCCACAATCTTGATTTATGTTTTTGCCGTTTGGTTGGCAACAAATTGTATCAATATCAAAACCAAGTTCTTCAAAAAGTTGTGGTGCTATGGTTGATGTTGCACCATTAGCACAATCTAACACCAATTTAGTTTTATCAAAAGTGATATTGTTTATGCTATCTTTAAGATGTGTTGAATAAAGGGATATTAGAGTATCGTCATCTGTTTTTATTGTATTATCCAAAATTTCTGGTAAATCTTCTTGACTATCAACAGCAGTTTCTATTTTTGCTTCAATACTTTCGGATAGTTTTTTGCCTTCTTGGTCAAAAAACTTTATCCCATTAAATTCTGCTGGATTATGGCTTGCAGAAACCATCACCCCAAAAGGATGTTTTAGTTTTTTTGTTAAAAAAGCCACAGCGGGTGTTGGTGCTATACCAATATTTATAACACTATATCCAGCACCTCTAATACCCGTGCAAAGCCAGTCTGTTATTTGCGAGCCAGATACCCTGCTGTCTTGTGCGATAATTATGGTTTTATTCTCGTTATGCTCTTCTTTAGGAATAATTTGAGCGGAAACAAAACCAAGCTTTTCTACAAAATCTTTAACCAATGGATGTTGACCTGCAATAGCCCTAATCCCATCAGTCCCAAAATATTTCATTTTACTTCCTCTTTTGAGTGCTTTTTTGTTTTTTTGCTTCCTTAAGTAGGGTTCCCTCGCTAAAGCTTCGGGTAGTTCCTACCTACTAGGCGGAGCAAAGAAAACAAAAAATCATCTCAAAATACTCGCAAAATTTAACAAGCTTTTACTTATTAAGTTATGCTTTTTTTTCTTCTAAATTTTCTTCTTTTTTTGGTTTACCATTTAGAATGGTCTCTATTTCTTCTGCTTCTACTACTTCTTTTTTTAGTAGTTTTGCCACAAGAGTATCCAATGCTTTTTTATCTTTTATTAAAATTTGTTTGGCATCTTCATATGCCTTTTTAACAATAGAGGCTACTTCATCGTCTATTCTTTTTGCAAGATCTTCCGAATAGCCACGATGTTTAGAAATATCTCTCCCCAAAAACACTTGGTCTTCTGGTACTTCCACAGATAACGGACCAATATTTTCGCTCATACCAAGCTGTGCTACCATTTTTCTTGCATAGCTTGTTGCTTTAGATAAATCATCATGAGCGCCTGTTGTTATTTCACCAAACACTATTTCTTCTGCTGCTCTACCGCCAAGCAAAATAGCAAGTTTATCTAAAATTTCACTTTTAGTTGTTAGATATTTATCCTCTAGCGGAAGCTGTAGTGTATAACCTAATGCTGGTCCACGAGGGATAATGGAAACTTTATGTACAGGGTCTGCATTTGGTAATCTTTTTGCCACAATGGTATGTCCTGCTTCATGACAGGCAATAGTTTTTCTTTCTCTTTCAGAAATTATTTTACTCTTTCTTTGTGGTCCTGCGATTACTCTTTCAACAGCTTCTTCAAAGTCTTTTAAATCTACTGCAGGTTTATCGTTTCTTGCAGCAAGTAAAGCGCCTTCGTTAATAACATTAGCAAGATCTGCACCTACAAAACCTGGTGTTGTTTTTGCTATTACAGATAGATCTGCTTTTTTGTTTAACTTAACTTTTCTTGCATGTACCTCTAAAATTTCTTTTCTACCTTTAATATCTGGTGATGGAACATTTACATGTCTATCAAATCTACCTGGTCTTGTTAGAGCAGGGTCTAGCACATCTGGTCTGTTGGTAGATGCCATTAGTATAACGCCTTCTTTTGCTTCAAAGCCATCAAGCTCTATTAAAAGTTGGTTTAAAGTTTGTTCTCTTTCGTCATGACCGCCACCAATACCAGCAAATCTTCTTCTACCTACTGCGTCAAGTTCGTCAATAAAAATTATGGAAGGGGAAGATTTTTTTGCTTGTACAAATAAATCTCTAACTCTTGATGCACCAACACCAACAAACATTTCCACAAATTCTGATGCACTTGCTGTAAAAAAGTTTACACCAGCTTCGCCTGCAACGGCTCTTGCGAGCAAAGTTTTACCTGTGCCTGGCAAGCCGTATAGCAAAATACCTTTTGGTAGTTTTGCTCCTAATCGTTGGAATTTTTTAGGATCTTTTAAAAATTTGATAACTTCTTGCAGTTCTTCTTTTGCTTCATCACAGCCGGCTACATCTTTAAAAGTTACTTTTTGTTTTTGAGGGTCTTGCAGTTTCGCTTTTGATTTTGCAAAACTAAATGCCTGCTTCCCGCCGGCCTGTGCCTGTCGTAAAAACAAGAACCAAAATAAGAATATGAAAAGAAGTATCCAACTTAAATTTATAAGCAGATTGCTTACCCAAGTTTTGTCTGGTTCTGCTTTAAAACTTACACCAGAAGCTTCTAACTGGTCTATTAAATTAGCATCGTTTAGGGCGACAGTTTTAAAATTTATGTTTCTGTTGCCTTGTTTCAAAGTACCAGTTATCATATTATTTGAGATTGCTATATCTGACACCTCGCCAGATTTTAGTTTTTGTTTAAATTCGGAATAAGCCACATCGGTTCTTACACCGCTTGTGTTCATTTTATTGTAAATACCTATTAATAAAACGAAAGCTAATGCCCAAAGCAATACTTGTCTTGTTATTGATAGGTTTTTATTTTTTCTGGATTTTTTGTTCATCTAATACTCCCACATATGGTAAATTTCTGTAAAATTCCTGATAATCTAATCCGTACCCTACTACGAACTCGTTTGGTATTTTAAAGCCAATATACTTTGTTGCAACTGGCTGTTTTCTGTTTTCTGTTTTGTCTAATAAAGCACAAACTTCTAAAGATGCTGGCTTTCTTGTTTTAAGGTTTTCTATCATATAGTTCATTGTTAAGCCGGTATCTATAATATCTTCTACTAGAATTACATGTCTACCTTTAATGTTTTCTCTAAGATCTAGTAGTAAGCGAACCACGCCAGAACTTTCCAGGTTTCCGCTATAAGAGGATGGGGCAATAAAGTCCATACTACATTTAATATCTAAATTTTTCATCAAATCTGAAAAGAATAACACCGCACCTCTTAATACACATATAAAAATTGGATCTTTTCCTACATAATCTTTAGAGAGTTGGTCTGCTAACTCTTTTGTTTTTTTAGCTAATTGTTCTTCACTTATGAGAATTTTTTTTAAGGGGATATCTTTGTTTGACATTTTTCCTCCAAATGCTTATTACTATAGGATACTTTTTTTTGCCTTTTTATTCAAAAAACGCTACCCAAAAAAGTAGCGTTTTTTGATAATGCATAAAGCTAATTGCTATCTTGAAAATTGAATAAGTACGCTTAAAGATAATATTATCAATATTATGCCACCTACAATTTCGGATACTTTGGATACTCTTAATATTTTTTCGCCTTTTAAGAAATATCCCATCCAAACGAATAAGAACACAAATATTGCTAAAAGTATTGCAGATAAAAACATTGGTGTGCCTACCATTCTAAGACCAAAACCAAGAAGTATGGTTTTTAAAGACAGCACTACAGCTACTACTGTTAAATATTGTTCGTCGATAAAATCCTTTTTATACAAACTTAATGTTTTTTCTATTGCATTAAGTATCATTCCTACACCAACCAAAAACAGCATACTAAATGCTAGCCAATAGTTGATGGAAAATAAAGAATCTTTTAATGTGTAGGCAAATATCCAGCCTAATACAAAAAACACTAAATGGAAAAATGTACAAAAACCAGCAAATTTTAGAGCGTCTTTTCTTACAAAAGTTGGCATTTTTGCTGTTGATGCATTAGATACCGAAAAGTTGTCTGCACTTATACAAAGCCATATTAGAATTACTTTTATTATAGTCATGGGGTTTACTCTCCTTAAATAACTTGAGGTTTATATAATATATAAATATTATAAATAATATTCAACTAAAATTTTGATACTTATTAGTACTAAAATTATACCACCGACAAATTCAGATTTTTTACCAATTGTTCTTCCAAGCATATTTCCTGCCTTAAAACCAAGCAAAGCAGTAGCAAAAACACAGAAAAAAGTAGCTATCAATAGTAATATTATTGGTTTACTTACTAATGCAAAAGATACGCCCACACCAAAAGCATCAAGACTAGTTGCAATTGCAAGTGTGGAAACTGTTTTTGTGCAAGTTAAACTAGTGGTAAAACAAGAACCTTCTTTGGCAGAGCAAAATATCATTTTTCCGCCGATACCAGCAAGCAATGCAAAGGCTATAAAATGACCAATAGTTGTTACCCAACTTGCCAGCGGACCTATTAATAAATAACCACCCAAAAACATAATAATATGAGCAAAAGCAAACAAAATTGCTACTAAAAAAATATGTTTTATATGAGTTTTTTTATGGTTTATACCATATGCTGTGGACACTGCCAAAACATCCATAGAAAGAGCTATTGCGATTAAAAAAGGTACTACTATTTTCATAAAATTATGATATCATTTTAGAACACCGTCGTTAAGCATTATTTTCTTTAGATGGTTCGGAGGATTTGTTATGGAAGCAGTATCAATATGGAGTTTGTTGAAAATTTTAGGACTTTTTGTTCTAGGAGGGGGTCTTGGGTTTTTTATTAGGAAAAAAATGATAAAAGAAGACTCTTCATTAAAAGTAAAAATAGGGGTTCTTGAGACACAAAACAACAATCTAGAAGAGAGGTTGAAGGCAGAAGAAAAGGTTCGAGAAAAAATTCTTGAAGATAGAGAAGATTTACAAAAACAAACCAAACTATTTCTTGAAAATATTGGAAATGATATTTTAGAAAGAAAAAAAGAAAAACTAGGGGAAGAATCTGTTAAAATTTTAAATCCTTTTAAAACACAGATAGATGATTTTAAAAAAAGTGTAGATGTCTTGTCTAAGCAGGGGTCAGAGCAAACATCGTCACTAAAAACAAAAATAGAAGAAATGGTAAAACAAACAGATGGAATAGGACAAGATGCAAAAAATTTAACAAAAGCATTAAGGGGTGATGGTAAAATAAGTGGAGGATGGGGTGAGAAGAATCTAGAAACCATTTTAGAAGCTTCTGGCTTAGACAAAGAGGTACATTATTTTGTTGAAAGCCAAGAAGATAGGAAAAGAACAGATTTTTTTATAAAAGTACCCGATAATAGATGTATAGTTGTAGACTCTAAAGTTTCTTTTGCAAACTATACTAGATATTTTGATGAAGAGAATAAAGAAACAAGAAAAAACTACCTTAAAGAACACATAAAAGATGTGGAGAAAAATATTAATGATTTAAGCGGTAAAGAATATTGGAAAAGATTTATTGGTAGAGAGTTTTTATCAGGAAACAAATCTCCAGATTTTATACTTATGTTTGTGCATCCAGAACCTGCTTTTCTCTTGGCATTAAGAGAAAAACCATCCTTAGTTGAAGATGCTTGGAAGAAAAACATAGCTTTAGTTTCTTCTACCTCTCTAATACATACATTAAAGCTTGTGGAAAAACTATGGAAAGTGGATATTCAAAATAAAAGAATTGAAGATGTGTTAAATATGGCAACTATGATTCACACTAGGTTAAGTGAATTTATAACACCTTTTGAAGATGTTGGAGATAAACTTCAAAAAGCAATTGTGGCATATTGTGCTGCAGATAACAATCTGCGATATAAGCCCGGAAATCTTGTGAAAAAAGCAAACGAATTTGTTGCATATGGTGTGGATAAAGAGAAAATAAATGAAAACACCAACCCTGTAGATTCGAATTATATTGAGAATCACAAAAAAGAAAAAAGTGGGAGAATTGTAGAATTGGACGAAGTTAAAAAATAGATAAGTTTTGTTTTATCTTTATAAATTACGACCCCTGCCACGTGGCAGGGGTCGTTGTTTCAAAAAATTCAGCCAGAAAGACGAAGCAAAATTATTTTCTAGGTAATCGTCCTGCCATAAGTTCCGCTGCCGCCTTTGTGGTCGGCAACTTATCTAAAACAAACTTTATAACCGCTGTTATTGGAACAGCTAAGAACATTCCTACAACACCCCATACAAGTCCCCAGAAAATTAAACAACAAAGCAATGTTACGGGGTGTAAATCTAAATCATAGCCCATAACTTTTGGCTCTATTATTTGCCCAACAGTAAACTGTATACCTGTTAGTAAAAATAGTACGGTGAAAAAATCCACTCCAAAACCAAACTGCAAAAACAGAACTGGTAGTGGTAATGCGGTTGCTATTATTGAACCTATGCTTGGTATAAAATTTAATAAGAAAGTTAAAAATGCAAACATAAATGCAAGTTCTACATTAAAGTAAGCAAGCACTATCCATGCGAACAAACCAGTGGCTGCAGATATAAGAAGCTTTATAGAAATATATTGAGATATCGTATTTTCTATTTCCAAAATAAGTTTATTTTGAGTTCTCTTACTTTCTTTACCAGCAATTAAAAACAATACAAACACTATAACCAAAATAGATGTGCTTACAAATGAAAATAGTCCTGTGCCTATTCTAGAAAACATAGATAATAATGGAATATTAGCCATTGCATTTATGATGTTTTCTTGGTTAACAGAAAAACCTTTTTCTGTAAGTTTTGTTAAAAGGTAGCTGGTAGAATCAATAAGTTTAGCTTGATAAACATCTGTACCTCTTAAAAAATCTCCCAAAGAGTTGGTGATAAAAATTATTACTAAAGCAAAGAACCCTAAAAATGCTAAGAACGAAACTATGCTTGCTAAAATATGAGGCATTTTTGTTTTTTGTTTTAAGAATTTTCTAACAGGTATCATCATAGAAAAAATAAATAAAGATACCACAAGCGGTATCATTACTATTTTTGTGTATATAAGCACCATCATAATAACTGCTGCCGCAATTATTATTAAACAAACATTGTTAATTCGTTGAAATGAAGTTTCTTTCATATTAATAAACCTCCCAATAGTTTATTTTGTTTTATTATAAGTTTCTATATTTTTAGCAAGTTCTCTTGCTAAAAATAACATTTTATTACACAATTTATCAAAATCTAAAGCACATGCTTCAAGTGTCCACCAGTTAAGTTCCGCTGGTAGCTTGTTGAATTTTTGGTTTAGATATCTAAACACAGAATTAAATTCTTCTATCTGTCTTGTTAGTTTTCTTGCTTCTAAATTTAGGTTTTTTATTAAAAAAGAATTTTCGCTCATATCTTTGTTAGAAAAAGCTCTTATTTGTGTTCGTGTATTATTCCAAAATTCTATAGTATCGTTATCAAATTGTTGCAAATCTTGCACAAAGATTTTAAATTCTTTTTCCAAACCTTTTTTCTTAAGTTCTGTTTTTCTTAATGCTTGTTTCGCCAAATCTTGCATTTGAGGTGTAAAAGTGTTCATTCTTAAAGTTAAAGTTTTTAAGGATTCGTTTATATTCACCATTTTTGTTAATGCGGTTTTTAAAACCGATTCTAATTTGTTTATCATTAAAATGTCCTTTTCAAAGAAAACTTTAGATAGTTTCTTGTATTGTATAAAGATTTTGTTAAATAGTTGTAATAAATATCAAAATAAACATCTCTTTGTATTTTCAAGCTATTGCCTATTATAAAAGAATGAGTTGTTTTTGCGTCGTGAAATTTTAACAAACCATAAGAAAGTATTAGTTTGTTTTTATTATCTTCAAACATTTTCGCAAACTGCAAACCGGCAGAATATTCTGGTAAATTTACTATTGGAGCTACGGTTTTAAGCGGTGCAAGGTCTTTTTGATCTATAAATAAATTGTGTGTAGAAACTTTTGATACCCCACTTAAATATTGAAAAATATTTATGTCTACATCAACATAAAAACTATCGTAATAATTTGTTTTTACACCAAGAGTGTAGGCAAGCTGATTAAAATCTTTATTCTCGCTACTACCATCTTTTAGATTAACTGTGATATCTTTACTTGTTGTGCCACTCACATCTAAAAAACCTTTAACATAGCCGTCTGAATTTTCTTTTATAAAACTTTCAAAACCAAGGGTAGCACCAAAACCGTCTTTTTTAATTTTAGGTTCGTGATAATAAAATGGAATTACTTTTAAAACTCCATAGCTTGTATTAAAGAAAAAGGGTAAATACCCACTATGAGCTTTTTTTGGTGCCGTGTTTTCAGATTGTATATAGTAATATCCGTATTCCGCACCGAAGATAAGAATATCTGGGTTGCCAGTATATATCCCCGCTCTGGCTTGGTTTGTGCTACTAGATGCTGTATAGTCTGCCTTATAATAAACGGCATAAGCGTTTGAAAACACGGCACCTAAAAACAAAATGGTTAATAAAAGTTTTCGCATAAAAATGATTCCCCTATAAGTTGTATAAAATATATAATATATTATATGAAAAAACTAACTAACATTGTTTTGTTTTGCACAATTTCGCTTTTATTTTTTACAAGCGAGGTTAAAAGCGAAATTTTAAGAGGTCCTTATACCGAAGGGTTGGGGCAAGATTCTGCTATTGTTATGTTTGAATCTGCCTACGAAACACCCGCATGGCTAGAATATGGAATAGAACCAAACTGCTCGCAAATAATGAGCTTTTCTGAAAACCAAGAGTTCCATAAAATTTATTTATATGGGCTAGTGCCAAACCAACAATTTTGTTATAAAGCATATATTTTTAACGAGGATAAATCTGGCTTATTACCGCCAATAGAAGGCAAGTTTAGAACACTTCGCTCTGGCGATAGAAAAGTTATGAATTTTTCTATTTTCGGAAATACATTTTCGCTTTCTGAAGTTAACAAAATGCTTATGGCACAAACAATGCTTAAGTTGGATTCCGACTTTGTCGTACACACAGGCAACCTAACATATAGTGGCAGTTCGCAAGAAGAAGCGGATATACAATTTTTTAGTCCGTTTAAGGATTTGCTTGTACAACAACCGCTTTTTATAAATGTTGGTAAAAATGAATATGGCACAACACTTGAAGATAGACAAGACAAAAGATTTTTAAGGAATAATTTTAACAAACTTCACATAATGCCATGGTCTGCTGGTACACCAAGATATTACTCGCTTAATTCTGCAAATGCAAAGCTTTTGTTTTTAGATGCAAGCGATTTGGAATCTGCCAAAGCAGCACCAAGTATCGAAAAAACAAGCGAACAAATAAAGTGGCTTCGTTTAGAGCTTAGTAAAGCAGGCGATATGTGGAAAATAATTTTTATTAATCATCCATTATATCCTAAAGAAGATTTACAATTTTCTAAAAAACTTCAAACAATTTTAGCACCAACAATGCAGGCATATAAAGTTAATTTGGTTGTGCATGGTTATGAACAGCAATATATGCGAACAGAGCCAATTAAATATACAAGCTATAATGATCACCATGTAACACATATAAATATCGGCGGGCAAGAAGGTGCTTCGGTAGAGTTTGACGATAATCTTAAAAGTTATATAAAAGCACAAGGTAATTGGAAGTTAGAGAAAAAAGCAAAGGATATTAAAGGCGATTATATAGAAAGAAACTATACTGCCCCTCATTTTGCGAATGTTAAAATAGTAGACAGAAAATTAATTTTAACTGTTTATAATTTAGAAGGCAAAATAGTAGATAAGGTAGAGGTATACAAATAGATTTGTTTTGCAAGGATTTTTGTGGAATTTTTTGTTTTGTTTATGACGAAGAGTAGATCGGAAGAGTGAGCGAATGCGAACACCTCTACTTGAGGAAATAAAAAAACAAAAAATTACCAAAAAGAAGCCTAGTTGGCGCAGGGGTAGCGCGTTCCCTTGACATGGGAAAGGTCACAGGTTCAAATCCTGTACTAGGCATTTTTTTATTAATTAAAAAACCCTCGCACATTGCGAGGGCTTTTTGTTTCTTAAATTGTTTCGTGCTTTGTGTGTTATGCCCCAGAAAGCACTTCTCTTCTGGCTTTTTCAAACCAGCCAGCATCATAAGATGTTTGTATAAAATCTAACCATTGCTCGTCTGGTATATTATATTTTCCTTGCACATCATCATACACTTTTGCTACAGATTCCAAATCATCTGGGTCTTTTTTTAACCTTTCATTTTGAAGATAAACAATTTCTTTAATAATATCGTAACCATCTGCAAGTGTTTCGCCTGAGGTCATATCTGTAGATATTTCAACCTCTCCATTATTATTTACTTGTTTGTCTATTTTAGTTTCGGTATAGGTTTTATTTGGCACTTGACCAGAGGATATATTTGTAAAAACATTAGGATTGGATATTAAATATATTGTTAAAATTAGAAAAAACAAAAACAGTGTTGTTAAAATTATTCTCATAAAAAATTCTCCTTGGGGGTTTAGGGTATATATAAATGATAGTTCCTACGAGGATTTTTGTCAAGCTACTTTGTTTGTATGCTTTGCAAAAACTTTAAAAATTCTGGATCTTTTGAATATTTTAATACTAATTGTTGAAATTCTGGGTCTTGCACGAGCATGGCTCTGTCCTGCTCGGACATATTTCTTAAATCTTTTCCTTTCAGTACTTCTAAGTTTTGAAATTCTTGCATATAACCATTAAAATCTTGATTTATTTTTTTATCTAGCAAATCTTCAGATGTTTGTTCTTGTGGTATTTGTGCTTCTTGTTCTTTAATATATTTTTCTAACATCACGGTACTTGTTACATATTCGTCTTTAGGTTCGGAGGAAAGCTGTTCTTGATGAAGTCCTATCATAAAATTTTCATTAGCAGAAATTGCAGAATATTGTTTTTGTTTTTCTATATATTTATTATAAGTTTTCACTGCTCGTGTAGTAGCTATTGCTACTACACAAAGCAGTGTTATAAAAAGGTAAAAATAACTCTTTTTACTCATGTGCCAGGGGCACTCCCTAACTATTTTTTAATAATATCTATAAGTTCTACTTCAAATATTAATGTTGAATATGGTGGTATTGTACCCATATCATTAGAGCCGTAAGCTGTATCTGACGGACATGTTAATCTTGCTTTTGCACCTTTTTTAATATGTTGAAAGCCCTCTGTCCAACAAGGAATTACACCTGTTAATGGGAATTCTGCTGGTTCTCCTCTTTTTATAGAACTGTCAAATATTGTACCGTCTATTAATTTACCTTCGTAATGAACTTTAACAATATCGTTTCTGGTTGGTTTGTTGCCATCACCTTTTTGTTTTTCATCTATCTCTACAACAACTCCAATAGTTTTGTTCTTTAAGTCCTTGTTTGATAATATTTTTGTGCCATCATCTGCTAATATTATTGCTTGTTCGTTTCCAATTAAAGCATTTGCTTTATCTTCTACATATTTTGTTTGTTCTTTTTTTCTTGCTTCCATAATTTTTTCCTTATCGCTAATATATCTTTCCCGTACAAGTGGTTTGTAAGTTTCAATATCCACTTGAGCTGGTTTTGATAGCAAGGAATCTCTTATCCCTTGCGAAAACATTTTAAATTCTACATCTTCGTTTTGTAAAATTAGTTGGTTCTTTAAATTACCGCCGACCAAATATCCGATTGCATACATAACTTCGGGGCTGTTTTTGGTTGGTTTCTTTTCTGCACAATATATATTGGCAGATAATGCTAATAAAGTTATTAGCAAAATTACTTTTTTCATTCTTTTCTCCTCGTTTAAGTTGTAATGTGTTTTGAAACATAGCCCTCACCTCGCTAGCCTTTTTGGCTAGTCGTCCTCTCCCAACGGGAGAGGAACCCCGCGTAATGCGAAGCAAAAAAGGGGGTGCCCCTGGCACCTATCGATCATTTATATATAAATACAAACTGCTATAAATTTTATCAGCGATTTCTTCGCCAGTATTTATAAAACTTTTTGTTACAGCTCGTTCTTCTCTAAAGCTACCGTCTTTGCTTTTGTGTGTAAACCGAGCAAAAATACCTTGTGTTTCCATATCTTTAAGCGAAACGGTTGTTACACTCTCTGCCCAGTATAATCCTTGCATTGTTTGCGAATCAAAGGATACAGTTTCTATAGATGCCTCTATTTCTATATCTGGGTTTTCTAAAGAAATATCTGCTTGCAAGCCAAGTTCGTTTAAAGCTTTTACTATACTTGTTTTTATAATTTCGTTTTCTTCTGTGCTAAATACAACAACTACTTTTAGTTCTGCCAAGGTTTTGGATACAAGTTTATTTATATCTTTAATTTCTTTTTCTCGATATCCATTATTTTCATAATCGATAACACGAATTTGCTCGTTAATAAAGCTTGCCTTTTTGGAATATTTTGAAATTGACATTGCATATTTAACTTTTTCAAATTTATCTTTAGCTTTATTGATTCTATCTTCATAGCCAGCGAGCGAAAGCATAAGCCCGTCGATATCTTGTTTAAGAGCATTTTTTATAGGATCTCTTTGCATAATAGCTATGGAATTTGTTTCGCCAGTATCTTTATTTTCCCAAGTTTCATCTATTCTAATAGAATCCACAATTTTCTTTTCTATGTCTGGATAAGCAGAACCTTGAAGTGTTGGGAATTTATCCATAATTTTGAAGATAGCTTTTTCCATTGCTTTTGTTTCAGAAAAATCTGTCCCTGCTTCTGCTATAAATTCTGTTTTAGGATATTTTGATAGTTTGTAATTAACAGTTTTCTTTCTATTACTTGTACAACCTACTATAAATATGGAAACTAGTATCAAAATCGCTATTTTTTTTATCATTTTATTACCCTCCGGTTCTATGAATTAGATAAGTCCTTTTTCCTTGTTTTACCTTTATATTCTTAAAAGTGTGTTCCTTTATTATATTATTATTTCTATCCTTAAACAATACTTTAACATCATGTTTGCCGGGTGGCAAAAACACATTGCTCATTCGTATTTCTGATGGTAGTGTGCCCCAATGTCTGGTATCTGCTCGCTCGGTTGCAGCACCTAGCATTAAAGCTGAAATTTTTGCAATATCTCCCCAAGTTTCGCTTCCTGTGGAAGCTTCTATTGCTTTACCTGTTTCTGATGCTATCACATATTTTAAAACTATTCTGGTTATGGTTTTTGCAAAAATTTCAGATTCTTTTTTCTTAAATTCGCTAATAGATGTTTTTGAAATATTGCTTACCAATTTTGTGCTGTAAACATCTTCGTCCACAATAATTTCGGATTGTTTAATTTCATATTTCACAGCCCTATAAAATGGTAAAGATATTACCACAGAACTTGGATACAGCCCAGCATTTAAAGCACGATTATAAGAAGTTAAAGAAGTATCCAGCTGACCCTCACTTACAGCGATACCACTAGCTTCTCCCCAACCAATTTGTGAGCTTTTGGAAACTTTCATAGCACTTAAACCATTAAGATGGAAAAATATTATTTCACCAAGCTCACCAGCATTTTCTGGCACAGGCATACTTGTTATATTTTTAGGATATCTTTGTTTTGCATAAGCATTTTTTGCATTTTGTCTTGCTATTCTTGCCGAGGATAAATTGCCCTCTTCTTCAAATAATAAGCTTGAGAAAAATTGTACAAAAGGTTCGTCATAACCATCTTTGGAATGTTCTCTTACATAGTCTAAATAAAACACAGCTTTTCTTGCTTCAACAAGTGCTTCTTCAAGATTATTTCGCATTAAAAAGTTCATTGCTCTAAAATAAAAAGTTAGAGCAATTTCGTAATCCTCGCCTTGATATGGAATGGAATAATCATTTAAAACAAGCGAACTGATACCTTCTGTTAAATTTGTATTTATAAGTTCTTCAGCGATACCTTGTGCTTTGGTAAAGTTTCTATCAGAATCGTGATATTTTTTGGCATGTTGTTGAATTAGGGCAAGATCTAAATAATAAAGCAGTATTCCATTTTTACCATACTTGCCCCTATTTTTTTGAATTTTCTTTTCTGCAGTATTAAAATTTTCAGCCACTATTAGAGAATTGACATTCTTTTTATAAGCTATCGAAGGCCCACCGCATGCGTATAAACACAGCGAACAAAATATTATTGCAAGCAGTTTAGCCGATATTTTCATTTGTTAGGTTTGTTATAGTACTCGTTTTCTTTTTACTACATACTTTTTAATTTTCTTTTCACCGTTCCAAACTATTTGATTAGTTTCAATGTCTACAAGCTTTAAATTTGTTTGGTAAAACACTACCTGTTTTCTGCCTTCTTTGTCTATTATGGAACTTAATATGCCCATCATCATATAATCTGCACCGATTTCTTTACCAAATTGTTTTATGGTTTCTTCGGATGCATATTCGTCTTGCTCAAGTCGTTCTGTTCTTACATCGCCTCGTTCATCTGGGCTAGCTACAAATGTTGCTTTGTTAGAGTTTATAATGGAGCGTTGAATTTCCTCTACAAAAGTATCTGTATTAATATGTTCCATTGTTTTATTTTGAACATTACCCACAATTATTGTTGGTTTTTTGCCAAGCTTTTGAGTAGCTTCAGAGTACCATGGTCTTGTTAAGCAATCTTGTATCATTTCTTCTGCTACTAAGCGGGAATCTGTATCGTTCCATTTACCACTTAAATCTTTAACTTTGTCTGTTTCCATTCTTTCCACTTTTGTTGCACATGCAAACAATAATGGGAAGATTAAAAGTGTTAATATCAGTTTTTTCATATTTTTACCTCCAAATGCATATAGTACTAAAGTACCATGCCTATATAGTACTAAATTACCTTGTGGGAAATCACTACAGATAATATCATATATGTATATGAGTATTAAAGTAGCGAGAAAAATTTTAGCAGTACTTTTGAGCATAGGGATGTTTTGTACAAACATCTCCGCTCAGAATTTTGTTATGAGCAATACAGCCCAGCAAAAAGAAATGGAAAAGGTAAATGGTTTTGTGGATTATCAGTTAGCAAAACAAAATTTCCCTAAGGATATGAATGTTGAGCTAGAAGGCATATATAAGCTTGATGACGAATCAGATCCAAGCCAATACTTACCAGAACCATATGTAGCCCAACGAAATAGCACTGATGTGTATAATGCCCATAAAGAAATTTTAGAAAATTCTGATATGTTAGATCAGGATAATAAGTATCATATAACAGCTAATTTAGATAATATCAAGGTAGATTATGAGAATGCAAAACAATGGTTACAAAAAAACATAAAAACAACCTCAACAAATAGAGAACTTGAATATAAAATCATAGTAGAACATTTACAAGGCAAATTTGAATATGTACAAGCAACAAAAGTTGCGGAAATTTTAGGTACAAATGCCTTTACCGCACAAGAAACGGCAGTAATTTGGAAACTTCTTAAAAATAAGTTTTATAAATTTCCTTATGGCTATCAAAACCCTAACGATGTTCCAATGCATGTTTCATATACAGGAGCATTATTATCCAATCCTTATGCAGAAGGCACAGACAGAGTTTTGCAACAAATATTTGAACTTATAGACCAAGTACCATCAACAATCAAATTAGATTTTGTGCAAGCAATAATGATTTCTGAGTTTGGTGATAGCCAAAAAAAAGATGTAGCAATAAAAGTAAAACAACTTATTGCAAGATATGATGTTTTAAAATATGGCACAAACCAAAGCTTTTTACAAGAGCTTGGATTATCTGAAACAAGCTATACAACAAACCAACGCCAAGCAGAATTCTTTTTAGTTTGGAATTTAGATGAGGTTTTAAATAACATAGATTGGTTAATTATGGGTCAAGGCTGGGAAAAGAAACCGGGTGAACATCAATCCGAAGGTGCAGGATTTTTTGGTGAAAAAGATTCTATGCAGTATTCTGATAATGGTGTAAAGCATTACATATTAAAATTTTTAGTATTTACTTATTTTAAAAATACGGAAGGACCTCAAAGAGCAGAGTTTATAGAAGAATATATTTCTATTGAGCAAACAAGTGAAGAAAAACACGACTTTAAACATTATGTTGTAACTGGTTGGTATGGTTTAGATGCGTTAAACATATTTGCACCAGAAGATTTGGAACTTTATAAAGATTCTATAAAGACAACACTAAAATCAAATTTAAAAAAAGTTATAGGTAAATGGGAGTATAGCTATATAGCTAGGGAATGTTGGGCTAAGTTTATGCTAATGTTTATTGCTGAGGATATTCTAGTAGAAGGATTATTGCTACCTCTTATCTTTATAATTAGAGTTAATGTGGGGTGTAGGTATTTAGGCAAGCTTACATTTGCAACAGGAAGAAAACTTATTAGTAAAAAAGCACTAGCTGTTTGGTATAAAAACAAAGCATTTAGAAAGGCAATAATTCAAAATATGTTTTCTAGCAAAAAAACTAAAGAGATATTAATATCTGCTAAAGAAATTTCAGAATTAGTAGCTAAAGAAGCTCGTATGTTTAACTATTCCAAACCTTTTGCTAATAACTTTAATATGTATGGGCAGACAATAGCAGTTGGTGGTGGCAGATCTGCATCTAAAGGCACTTTTAAAGCAGGTGGTTTAAGAGCTGTGAGAGGTTTAAGCTCTTATTTTAGACATATTGCCAAAGTTAAAACAATAAGAATAGGGCAACATAGAGTGCCATACGAAACAAAAGAATTATTTTATAAGTTTATAGATTCTGCACAAGAATTAGGTATAAAATTTACTCCGCTAGAACAAACAATGCTAAAAATTGTTGAGAAAGAATTTGCAGAAATGGCTGTTAAAAAAGGTGCATATGCAACATTTGTAAAAGGTAGTATTGCAGTAACAGTACTAGCAGCCCCACCGCTTATTTTAGAGCTTTTTGATAGTGCTCCATACGAAGCAATAGAAGGTATTGAAAGATCAACAGATGGTATTAACGATACAAACGAAGAAACCTGTACCTGGGTCGAAGTTGAAGAAGAGCAACAACCACAAAATGAAATAACAGATATGTTGGATCATTATTTACAAGATTAATTTATAGCCCTTTTATAAGAGCTACAAATTCTTGTTCGGTTAAAATTTCTATACCCAAAGTTTCAGCTTTTTTTAATTTACTACCAGCATTTTCGCCAGCTACAACATAGCTGGTTTTTTTTGAAACAGAATTTGATGCTTTTGCCCCAAGTTGTTCCACTTTTTCCTGTGCTTCTTCTCTTGACATTGTTTTGAGTTCGCCAGTAAATACAAAACTTTTGCCAGAAATTTTTGTTATCTTTTTAGGACTGGAAGTATCTTTAAAATTTAAACCAAAATTTTGCATACGATTAAGAAGTTTTATGGAATTTTCGTCCTTTAAAAATTCAAAAACACTTTGTGCGATAATTTCGCCTACATCATCTGAATTTTGCAGATTTTCTAGCGAGGAATTTTTTAAATTTTCTATATTACCAAAAGTTTCTGCCAATGTTTTTGCAGTTTTAGAACCTACATGTCTTATACCCAAAGCAAATAATAATTTAGCAAATGGTTTTTGTTTACAATCATTAATTGCAGACAATAAATTGTCTGCTTTTTTATCTTTAAAAAGCTCTAAATTTAAAAGCTGATCTTTTGTTAAATCGAAAATATCTGCGAAGTTTTTTATATATCCCTTTTCTAATAATTGAGCTACTGCTTTTTCGCCAAGCCCTTCAATATCCATAGCTCCACGGCTAGCAAAATGAATTATTTTACTCTTTATTTGTGCAGGACAATTTTGATTTATACAAACATAAGCAACATCTTCTTCATCTTTATAAACACTCGAATTACAAGATGGACAATGTGTTGGCGGGACAACTATTTTACCACTGGAAGTCTTTGTAACTTTTATTATTTTTGGTATAACTTCGCCTGCTCTTTCTATTAAAACGGTGTCACCTTCTTTTACATTTAGGCGGTTTATTTCATCAAAATTATGAAGTGTTGCATTAGAAATCATCACACCCGCACATTTAACAGGTTCAAGCTCTGCAACTGGGGTAATTACACCAGTTCTTCCAACACTAAAAATTATTTTTTTAATGATTGTTGTAGCTTGCTCTGCAGGATATTTAAAAGCAACAGCCCAACGAGGACTTTTCGCTGTTGAACCGAGAGTATGTTCCATTTCAAAATCGTCTACTTTTATTACAAGCCCATCAATTTCATAATTTATTTTTGATTTTGTTTCGTTTACAGTATTGTAGAACTTTATTATTTCGCTAATATTTTTAGTTTTTGTTCGTATTGGGCAAGTTAAAAAGCCCCAACTTTTACATTTTTCTATAAACTGACTAAAACTTTTTAGTTCAATATCACCAGCACCAAAACTATGTGCAAAAAACTTAAGCGGTCGTTTTGCTGTAACCATAAAATCTTTTTGTCTTATACTTCCTGCAGCTGCATTTCTTGGATTTGCAAAAGGTTCTTTGTCTTGTTGTTTTAGAGCTTTGTTTATATTGTTGAAATCTTTTTTCTCAAAAAATATTTCGCCACGAATTTCAATTTCTTTTGGTGGATTTTCATCTTCCAATTTTAATGGAATTGAATGAATGGTACGAATATTTGAGGTTATATCTTCGCCGATAGAACCATCACCACGGGTTGCACCAGTATGCAAAATACCGTCCTTATATAATAGGGAGCAGGATACCCCATCCATTTTGCCTTCTACAACAAAATCTATATCTTTTGTTTCTAAAATTTTTATTATTCTTGTGTGCCAACTTTCAACTTCTTCGGCAGAGTATGTGTTTTCAAGCGATAACATTTGTCGCATATGTTTAACGGGTGCAAAATTTCGCGAAGGCACACCACCTACTCTTTGGGTGGGGGAATCTTGCGAAATAAATTCTGGATGTTTTTGTTCAAGATCTTTTAATTGTTTGTAAAGGTTGTCGTATTCGGTATCTGAAATTTCTGGTTTATCACGATTATAATAAAGGTTATTATGATGATTAACCTTGTCTTTAAGATTTTGAATTTGTTTTTTAATTTGTTCGTTCATTTTTAATTTTATCTAAAATACCGTTAACAAACCTGCCGGAATTTTCTGTTGAATATTTTTTAGCAATTTCTATCGCTTCATCTATAATAGCTGCAATAGGGATATCTGTAAACAAAATTTCATAGGTTGCTATTCTTAATATGTTTCTGTCTAGTGCTGGCATTCTATCAAGTGTCCAGTTTTTGGCATATTTTATTATGGTTTTATCTATAAGATCTTTATTTTTTAAAGTTTCTGTAATAATATTATTTGCGAATGTTAAAGCATCTTCTTTAAGGGTTTCTAATCCAAATAAAGATAGTTCTTTTGTTTTATTAGTTTTACTAATATCTGCCAAATATAACATTTTTAGGCAGTATTCTCTTGCTAGTCGTCTTGTTCCCATATATAGATTTTAGCAAATTTTACACTACTTTTGATTGACTATAATAGCAAAAGATAGTAAAATAAAGGTGTCCCCTAATTTGGGGATATATTTATAGTATGAGAAAATTTAAACCAAGAGAAAAGAAAACTTTCGTAAGAAAGAACGAATATATCCGTGTTCCAGAAGTAAGACTGGTAGACAGCGACGGAACAATGCTAGGTATAAAGCCTATACAAGAGGCGCTAGATTTAGCTAAAGAAAGAGAATTAGAGTTGGTGGAAATATCCCCAACAGCTAAGCCTCCCGTTTGTAAGATTTTAGATTATTCTAAATTTCTATACGAACAAAGCAAAAAGAAAAAAGAAGCTAAGAAAAAGCAAAAAGCTAATGTTCTTAAAGAAGTTAGATTAAAAAGCAGAATAGCTTCACATGATTTGGAAACAAAAGTTAAACACGCAGAAGAATTTTTAAAAAAAGACGAAAAAGTCAAAATTACAGTAGTGTTTTTCGGTCGTGAAAATAAGCATAAAGATTTGGGAAGAGAGATGCTTACTAAAATACAGGAAAGGTTATCAGAGGTTGCTACATCAGAAGATAGAATACAATCGCTTGGTAATAGAATTTCCTTAACTTTTAGCCCCAAAAAAACACAATAATATAAGGTGGTATAAAGCACTAGTGAAATAAGTGTTATATAATCACGAAAACGAGGAAAAAATGCCTAAACTTAAAAGTCATAGTGGCGCAAAAAAAAGATTTACGAAAACCGCATCTGGCAAGTGGAAACACAGAAAAGCCGGAAGAAGCCATTTATTAGCAGGTGGAAGTAAGAAAACAGAAAGAGAAATGAGAATAAAAGGTGTGTTGCAAAAAGAAAGTCCAGAGGGAAGAGCAATAGCAAAACACTTGCCAAATAAATAGGCGAGAGGCTCGCCCCCCTTTTTTCGCTTTGCGTTGGGGCTTTAAAAAATTTGAAACTAAACATACGGTGGCAATAAAGTAAAAACAGAACAGGTGTTATATAGTCACAGAAACAAAGGAAAAAGAAAAGATGAGAGTAACATATAGTGTTCCAAGGCACAAAAGAAAGAAAAAGATTTTAAAAAGAGCAAAAGGCTTCTATGGTGATAAAAGCAGAAGATTAAGAATGGCTACTCAACAGGTAGACAAAGCCTTAAAAGCTTCTTACACAGGTAGAAAGGATAAAAAAAGCGAATATAGAGCACTTTGGATAACCAGAATTAATGGTGCATTAAGTGCAGAAAAAACTTTAAACTATTCAAAATTCATAAACGGGCTTAAAAAAGCAGAAATTACCTTAAACAGAAAAATGATTTCTGAAATGGCAATTAAAGATCCTGCTTCTTTTAAACAGTTAGTAGAAATCGCTAAAAAGAGTTTATAAACAGATTATAAATCAATTTAAAAGCCCCGCTCATTACGAGCGGGGCTTTTTTATAGTACCTTGCTTAATTCCCCGTGTGTAACACGGGGTTGAAAGAAAACTCCCACATTAGTTTAATTTTTTTGTCATTGCGAAGATTTTGGAGATTGCCACAGAAAACGAAGTTTTCCTCGCAATGACACCCTAGGAGAGGGTCTCTCCAAAATCTGTGGCAATCTCATTTTGAACTACCCCCAATCTCTCTTAGAGAGATTGGGGGTAGTTTTGTCATTCTCAGAGGGAGGCGAGTGTCTCGCCCGAAAGTGGGAATCCAATATAAAAAAAGTAAAAAATTTGTGGCAATCTCATTAAATACATTGTGTCATCTTGAGCGGAGCGAGCTTTGCGAGCGAAGTCGAAAGATCTTGGTATTATAGTGTGAAGTTAAAGACAAAGATTCTTCGGCTTCGTTTCACTTCGCTCAGAATGACAAAGAATTTCAGAATGACAATAGTGAGTGGACATGGGTTGTTTGTTGGAAAAAAGAAACCCTGGTCGTAAACCCGGGGAGTTTCATTTTTTTAGTCAAAAATTTAATTTAACTCCAAGAGCAGTAGCGAGAGCCAGAAGGGCCAGCACATGTAGCGCCAAAGTTGTTTGCTATTTTTTCACACCTATCTTTATCTAGAGATACTTCCATTGATATCGTGCCTGTATCATAGCACCAAAGTCTGTAATTATAAGAATAATAGCTTAGAGCGTTTACTTTTATTTCAAATGCTGCAAAAACAGGATTAGTATAAGAAAAAAGAATAGTAAAATTTCTACCATGAGTATCACTATAATTCAAATATGGTTGTATACTATAATCTTTACCAGAAACTTTTATTCTACAAATACCACCAGTGCAATCACCAGTTCCATCAGATTTTTGAAAAGTAATATCTAATAAATCTAAAGCAGTAGTATCTTCTTGACTATCAAATAAACTTCTTCTATCTAGTGCATCATTAACATTTTTACCTATTGTCATTAAACCACTAAGATGAGCCTTATCTCTTGCTACCATATATTTTGGTAATGCAATTGCTGCTAGTATTGCAACAATTAATATCACAACTAAAAGTTCAATTAATGTAAACCCGAGATTGCCACAGGTTTTAGAGAGACCCTCTCCTCGGTTGTCATTGCGAGAAATTGCAAAGCAATTTCGTGGCAATCTCCAAAATCTTCGCAATGACAAATTGTTTAGATTAGAAACACGGCATTGTGTGTGTGTGTGCGGTAGAGAACCCTTTTTATTCATGTTTTAATTATACATAATTTTAATATAAAATAAGTTCTTTTGTTTATTGTTTCCTCCCCCTATATGAGGGGGGAGGGAAAGCGAACGATAGTGAGCTAGGGAGAGGGTGAGTATTACCTTTAAAAATAAAAATTGGTTGTCTTTTATAAAAAGGGTCTGTATTTTTATATAATATATACTATGAATATCATACAATGGAAAACTACAGTAAAAGATATTGAAACAAAGTATCTAAAGCTGGTAGAAAAAGCTAATACACTAACAGAGTTAGATAATATCAAAACCGCTTGTCTTGGCAGAAAAGGCGAAATTAATGATGTTTTGAAACATCTTAAAAACTTTTCTATAGAAGAAAAAAAACAAGCTGGTCCGCTTGGTAACAAGCTAAAAAATAAATTAACAGAAATTTTCGATACAAAACTAAACACCCTAAACATTGGCGAAATGAACGAAATCCTAAACAAAGAAACTATAGATTTAAGTTTACCTGCCTACCCGTTTAAAACAGGTAAGAAACATCCATTAACCATCGCTCAGAAAAAAATGACAGATATTTTATTCAAACTCGGTTTCAACCTAGCAGATGGACCTGTAATAGAACAAGAATTTTATAATTTCGATGCTTTAAATATAAGCAAAAATCACCCTGCAAGAGACGAGCAGGATACATTTTTTGTTGAAAATAAAATTAAAGACGATTTGGTTTTGCGAACACATACATCAAATGTTCAAATCAGATATATGAAAAAAAACAAACCACCAATTCGTATTATATCGCCGGGAAAAGTCTTTAGAAAAGATGATGTAGATGCTAGCCATACACCAGTATTTCATCAAATAGAAGGTTTGTATATAGACAAAAAAGTTTCTATGGCAGACTTGAAACAAGACCTTAACTCTTTTATGCAAGGCCTTTTTGGCAATAAAGCAGAAATCAGATTTAGACCTTCGTACTTCCCGTTTGTAGAACCAGGGGTAGAGGTAGATGTGAAATGTACATTCTGCCAAAAAGGCAAGCCCTGCAGTGTATGTAAATCCACTGGTTGGATAGAAATGCTAGGTGCAGGGATAGTCCACCCAAATGTTTTAAAAAATGTAAATATAGATTCGGAACAATATAGCGGGTATGCCTTTGGTATGGGTGTAGAACGGCTAGCAATGGTTCTGTTTGGGATAAGAGATATAAGAACATTTTATGAAAACGATGTAAGAAATTTGGAGCAGTTTTAATATGAAAATAGTACATAGTTGGCTTAAAGAATTTATAAAAATAAACTTAACCTGCGACCAGCTTGCAGAAAAACTTAATCTACTTGGAATGGAAGTAGAAGGGGTAGAAAAAATCGGTGCTGATTTTTCTGGTGTATATTGTGGGCAAATTTTAAAAATAGAAAAACATCCAAACGCCGATAAACTTTCACTTGTGACATTAGAAACACGAAAGGGAAAAGCTAAAATTGTTTGTGGTGCTACAAATTTAAAATTAAATAATAAAGTACCTGTCGCCGAAATTGGTGCAAAATTAACAACAACTAACGGATTAGAAAAAGCCAAAATAAGAGGCATAGAATCTTGTGGTATGATATGCTCTGCCGACGAACTTGGTATTGTTAAAGAACGACAAGAAGGTATTGTTGTTTTAGATAAAAATGTAAAAGTTGGTGCAAATGTCAAAAGTTTATATGGCAAAGCAGACTATGTATACGAAGTAGAAATTCCACCAAACAGACCAGATTTACTTTCGCATCTCGGTGTAGCAAGAGAGCTTGGTGTTTTGCTTAATTTACCTGTAAAAAAACCTGCTATTAAAAAAATAAAAACTAGTGGTAATGGTTTGGATATTTCAATTTCCGCCAAAGACGGTTGTTATAGATATATGGGTGCAGTTGTTAAAGGTGTTAAAAATGTGCAGTCGCCAGATTGGCTCAAACAACGATTAACAGCAATCGATATGACTCCAAAAACAGCATTGATTGATATTACAAACTATGTTCTACACGAACTAGGTAATCCATTACATGCTTTTGATCTAAGAAATATAGATAAAAAAATTAATGTTAGATTTGCCAAAACCAATGAAAAATTGAAAACATTAGATGGCGAAATTTTAAAATTAAACAAAAATAGTTTGCTAGTTGCAGATGCTAAAAAACCATTGGTTTTGGCGGGCATTATCGGCGGGGAAAATAGCGGAGTGAAAGAAGATACATTTGATATTTTCTTAGAAGGTGCATTTTTTAATCCGGTAGTTATAAATAAAACTGCAAGAGGTTTTGGTATTTCTACAGATTCTTCCTACCGCTTTGAACGAGGGGTGGATTTAGATGGAGTGGAATATGCTTTCAAACGAGCATTAAACCTTATCACAGAAATTTGTGGCGGTAATGTTAGTAAGATAAAAGATGTTTACCCTACAAAGCAAAAAAATTCTATCGTAAACTTTAAAACGGAAGATATTAATAATATTTTAGGTTCAAATCTCGGGGATAAACAAATAAAAACCATATTTAAAAATCTTGGTGAAAGTTTTGGCGGAAATTCCAAAAAATGGAAATTTTTAGCACCAAGCTGGCGAAGAGATTTGAATCATAAATGGGATTTGGCAGAAGAAGCAGCAAGATTTGCGGGATATGACGAAATAAAAAATTCCACAAATTTGGCACATGTTTCTTACAAAGAACTTTTGAAAGAAGATGTTTTAATAAATAAAATTACAGAAAAATTAACATCGCTAGGTTTTTATGAATGTAAAAATTTTGATTTTGTATCTTCAAAAGATCTTGCAATCTTTAATCATAAAGAAACAAATTCTGTAAAATTAAAAAACCCGCTTAACGAGGATTGGCAATATCTTAGACCAACTTTATTAAATGGTTTAATTAAAAATATCAGTCTAAACCAAAGACATGGTAATCTAAATTTAAGTTTATTTGAAGTTGGTAAAACTTACGAACTTAAAAAAGGTTTCCCAAAAGAGACTTGGGTGGTTTCTGGTGCTTTGTGCGGGGATATAAACAATAAATTTTTTAATGAAAAAGCCAAAAAAGCAGATTTCTTTTACCTAAAAGGTGCTGTTGAAAATTTAGTTTCTAATTTTGGTAATGTTAAATTAGAGCAGAAAAAAGATTTAAACTTTATGCACCCAGAAATTTGTGCAGATATTTTTGTAAATGGTAAAAGCATCGGCTTTTTTGGCAAGCTTCATCCATTAATTGCAGATAAATTTGAACTTAAAGATAAAAATATTTGGGTATTTGAACTTGCACTTGAAGAGGGTTTTAAAACTTTAGAAAGTAGCGAAAGAGTGGTACTTAAACCAATAGGTATTTATCCAGGTTCTTCTAGGGATATTTCACTTATTGTAAATAGTGATGTTAAGTTTACAGACATTGAAAAAGTTATAAATGCTAACAAAATCATAGAGAATACTAGCTTTAATTTAATAGATTTATACGAGGGCGAAAAGCTTGGTAAAGATAAAAAAAGTATAACAATAAGGTTAAACTTTTCGCTATCAGATAGGACTTTAAAAGATAGAGAAGTTTCAGACGCGGTAGATAAAATTGTAGATAATTTGAAAACAAAACTATCCGCAACACAGAGGTAAAAAGTGCAGGAAAAAATAAAGCATCTAGAACTACTTGTAAACGCTACACTTGAACGATTGGAAAAATCGTACAAAGAAACCTCTTCGTTAAAAAATCGTGTTAAATATTTGGAATCATCAATTGCGAAACTTTCTAAAGCGAATATGGAAATTAAAGAACTTAAAGAATGGAAAAAAGATACCAAGCTAAAACTAAAAAAAGTTTTTACTAAAGTTAATAGAGAGTTGGAAAAATCTCAGAAAAATAAATTATTGTAAGGTGACAAAAAAGCATTAACGAAATTAGTGTTATGTAGTGTGCTTAAACAAAAAAGGAGTGTCCTTGACACATGGGTAAGGGTATAAGTGTAGAAATAAAAAAAATTAAATTAGATAATGTCCCCTTAAAGGACATCACACCCCTTGAAGCCCGAACCATAGCTCAGGAAGTAGAAGCTAAAATGAAACAGCTTCAAGACGAAAAAGGTGTCATTAACACTCTTAATCAAGCATTACTTGTCGCTTTAGAATATGCTGCAATGTCTTATTCCAAAGAACAAAACGAAGGCGGACAGAAACGAGATGAAGAACAAAGGGTTAACGAATTAATTCATAAAATAAAAACTAGATTGGATATATAAAAAAAGCCCCACTCTTTATAGAGTGGGGCTTTTTTTATTGTTATAAATTTTTACTTAAATTCATCTTTATGTTTTTCTAGATAATCTTCTTTATCTTCAATAACTTCTTGCTTTTCTCCTTTTTTCAAGCTCGCATATTTTATTATTGTAGCGATAGAACAAATATTACACCAAGATCTAGGTTTAAACAATATTCCGATTAATGCAGCTATGATTGTTGTAAATGTTATAAGTGTTAAAAATACTCTACTCACAGCAACCCAATTTCCCCAGTTTATTATGACATTATAGATAAGAACCGAAGAAATGAAGAACATTATCAGAAATTGGAGTGTAGTATTTTTTAATGATTCTGGGTATGGTTTTCTTCTGCTTATTTTTATTAATAAATAATCTGCTAATTGACCTCGTGGACAAATCCAATTACACCATAATCTTCCTTTGAAAAATGCGATAATTACTCCGACTAAAATACAGTAAGCAAAAAATAGAGCTATGGTGTCGATGAACCAAGCGGCTATTAGCAATACTAAATAAGACATTGCTATAAAAACACCAAGTCCTTTTATTACGCTAGTTTTCATATCAAATCCCCTTTTGCTTTTAATATGAGATTAGTATATCATTTTTTTCCTGAACATGCTTAATGCTTATAAGTACGACTAATAGACTAAATTTCAAGTATCTGTTATTGGCTAAAAATACGGCTTGTTATCACTTTATCAAGCGGGCGATGGGAATCGAACCCACGTCTCAACCTTGGCAAGGTCGTGTGCTACCATTGTACCACGCCCGCATATAGAAATCAATCTACATATACATTATATCAAATTTTCAAATTATTCAAAAATGTGAAAAACACTAATCTAAAATTTGTTTGGAAATTTTTTCTAAAGATTCTTTTTGCTTAAATTCTTTCCTAATATATGGATTTTTAGCTAGCTGGCTAAGATGAGGGTTAGCATCTATTATCTTTTTACTGGTTTTTGGTCTTGCAATATAATATTTTACAGCGGAGGTTCTAAGTGTATAATCTGTTAACCTGCTTTTGCTGATTGCAGATATCACCCTTTCGCTTTCTAGTGCTTTTTTAACAACTATGTTGTTAAAAAAGCTATTCATAAATTTTTGGTTATCTATTAAAGCTTTAAGTGCTTTGTGGTCATTTAGAATTGTGGATACCGAAGGTCTTTTTAAGAAATTTAAAGTTACTGTTTTATTGTTAAAAATTAGGTTTATAACAAGTGGGTCTTCCAAATTTAGCGAAACTACACTTAAAAGAGCGCCAGGGGTTAAACCTATATTTGCAAGATCGTCTTTTTTTAAAGATTTTAAACTTTCCTGTGTTACAGCAGGTATTTCCACCCCGATATTTCTATATTTTACGGTTTGTTTACCTTCTGCAAGTAAGTCGTAGGGATTTTTCATAATTTGGGTTTTATCAAGCTCGTATTCTTCTGTTTGAAAATCCTTCCCGCTTATTCCGTAAGATCCTATTGTTGTAGAACTAGCTTTTCTTATAAGTTTTGCCACAGGATATATTAAAAGTACTGCTAGAAAAATAACTAACATCACTATTGGGAAAGTTTTGGTGCTTAAAAAGTTTTTAAATTTTTTCATATGGCTATATTTTAACATATAATATGTGTATAGGAGAATAAATATGATTAAGAAAAAGATTTACTATTACGATACAGATGCACAAGGCATAGTTAACAACGGTAGCTATCTAGATTATATGGAAGAAGCTCGTACAGAATATATAGAAAAAGAGTGTGAGATAAACTTCCAAAAGCTTCAATATGAACAAAATGTTTTATTTGTTGTTTATAAACACGAAATAGAATATAAATATCCTGCTCGGTTTGGTGAAACTTTAAATATAGAATGTTCTATTTTGGATATTTCTGATATTAAAATAGAAGTTGAATATAAATTTACTAATCAAGAAGACAAACTAACCACGAAAGCTAAAACAGTACTTGTTTGTGTAAATAAAGAGGGTAGCCCTATTATGATACCGGGTGATGTTAAAGACAAGCTTTCAAAACAGATATAAATTTTTCAAAAGAGGTTAATTTTATTTTATTGTTAAAAGTGTTGAAGTTTTGTTTTTTAATTTTAAAAAGTAATTTTCTATATACAGAAAGCATAATTTGTGCTGGAAACATTTTTAGTTTATCTTCTTTAGGCAAACTTTGAAGTGCTGCCTGATAATAAAATTCCGACAATGTGAAATAACAATTTAGAAGTTTGTTTATTTTATCTGAATTTTTTAAAAATAAAATTTCATTTTCTGTTGTTCCAAATCTCTCAAGATCTTCTTTTGGTATATATATTCTGTTGATTTTAGCATCTTCCCAAAAATCTCTGACGATATTTGTTAGCTGAACAGCATAACCAAGTTTTATTGCATATTTTTTTGTTTCTTCGTTTTTGTATCCAAAAATATCTATGCAAATTAAACCAACAGAACAAGCAACACCAAACATATATTCTTTTAAGCTTTCAAAATTTTTGTATCTTACAAGTTCCAAATCTTTGGAAACTCCACCGATAATATTTAAAAAGTTTTCTTGTTTTAGATGGAAATTATCTATCGCTTCTTTTAATTCTGCGGGAAGTTTGCTTGGCTGAGTATTGTAAAGGCTTTCAAGCTCTGTTTTAAGCTCTAGCAATTTTTTTTGAGGTGTTTTTATATTTTCGTCTACAATATCATCTGCATATCTGGCAAAATCGTATACGGCTGATAGGGCGCGCTTTTTTCTTTTTCCTAAAAAGAAAAAAGCTACCTTAAAACTAGACTTGGAAAACGAATTTGATTTGTACATCTTGTAAAAATTTTACAAAATATAACTATGATTAAACAAATATTAAAAAAATATAGCGACTATTTTGCAATAATGCCTGCCTCTGTACTTAGTAAAGAGAGGGGGTTTTTACAAAATAAAATAGCAAAAGGTATACCACAACATATGAGCTATCTTGAAAGAAATCCGAATATGAGGGTGGATATTAAGCAGTGGTTTCCACAAACAAAAAGCATCATTTTAATTTTATTTCCATATTGGAATTCAAAAATGTCAGAACAAAAAACAATAATGAGTAAAAAGAGTTGGCTAAAGTTACGACAACTTCGTGGTAATAAAAAACCGCCCGTAATTAGTGACGAACATTTGGATAATTTAAAAGATGTAAAACTTGCAAGATATACTTTGAGTAGGGATTACCACGAAGTTGTCGGTAATATTTTAAAAGAGATACTTTTAAAATTAAAAGAGAGTTCGTCAATGCTTGAAGGTAAAATTTTTGTGGATAGTTCGCCCGTTATGGAAAAGGCATTATCGCAAAAAGCTGGGCTTGGAAATATTGGTAAAAATATGATTTTAATTAATAAGGAAATTGGCTCTTATTTTTTTATAGGTGGCATAGCAGTTTCCGAGGATTTGGGTGAATATTTAAGCACACAAAAATCGCCTCAAAACTTATGCGATATTTGTGATGATAAGTGTATAAAAGCCTGCCCTAATAATGCCTTGTCTGATAATGGTTTAGATTATGAAAAATGTTTTTCTTGTTGGAACACTCAAACAAAAACAAGCATACCAAAAGATGTGGAAAAAAAGATGACTAATTTAGTTGAAGGTTGTGATATTTGCCAACAGGTATGTCCGTACAATCAGAAAACAGAATGTAAAATTTTAGAAGGTTTGAAACCAATGTGCTAGGAGCACTCCCTCTTTTTAGCCATAACAATTTTTAGCACTTCCTTTTTTTAACCACAACAAATTTATCCTAACCCTTAAATTTTTCACCACCCAAAATTTTTACTACCTAAAATTTTTATTGCCTCCCCACCTGTTAGGGTAATTTAAAATTTAGCAAAGTGGGTAAGTAAATTACCCTAACAATATTTTATGAAATTAAAAATTTTAAGTAAATAATTGTTTTGTATTATGGTTTGAAAAGACTTGTAGCCAATGTTTAAAATAAGTTCTTTATAAAGTAGTAACAAGATTTGTGTTATGTAGTGTGCTTAAACAAAAAAGGAATGCCCTTGGCATTAAGCTGTTGGAAGAACTTTTTCTACAGCATCAACAAGAGTTTGTTGTTTAAATGGTTTGGAAACAACCCCTCTAACTTGCTGGCTATCTGAAAAAAGGGTGTTTGCATCTTTTAAAGAAGAGATTATTATTACGGGGATACTTGCCAAGTCTCTAATAGACAACATTTGTTTTGCCAATGTTTTGCCATCTATACCAGGAAGCATAATATCCATAAGAACAAGGTCTGGCTTAAAATCTTGCATTTTGGCAATTGCATCTCTGCCGTTTTCACAATAATCTATCTCATAGCCTTTTTGCGATAGAATAGCAGTGATAAGTTTTATTATCTGAAACTCGTCTTCTACTATTAATATTTTTTTAGTCATTTTCCTAAAAGCCCCCATAGTGCTTACTAATATTTAATACAATATACTCATATGAATAAGCAACAGTTTAAAGCTAAAGTGTTTAGCTCTATAGTTAAATTCTACAAATTTAATAACCTCTTGGGCAAAGGGGATTTTGTGCTTGTAGGGGTTTCTGCAGGGGCAGATTCCGTTTGCTTGCTACATTTTCTATCTGTAATAGCTAAAAAGGACAATTTTGAAATAGCCGTGGTTCACGTGAACCACGGCATTAGAAAAGCAGCAGTAAAAGATAAGCAGCTCGTACAAAAGTTATGTAAACAGCTTGGGCTAAAGTTTTACACAAAAAAGGTAGATGCTAAAAAATATGCCAAAACAAAGGGTTTAAGTTTGGAACATTCTGCAAGAAACCTTCGGTATGATGTATTTTTACAATTTGCAAAAAAACATAAAGCAAATAAAATCGCACTTGCTCATCATTTGGACGATCATATTGAAACTATCTTTTTAAACATTTTGCGAGGCACAAAAGCGAAAGGTTTTTTAGGTATTCCTGTTAAAAGAAAATTAACAAGCAAGATAGAAATTGTACGACCATTTTTAGCAATTGGTAAAAAAGAAGTTTTAGATTATGCCAAACATAATGATTTAAAATTTTTAGACGACGAAACCAATGCAGACGATAAATTTAGAAGAAACTGGCTTAGAAATACAGTTATTCCAATGTTAGAAAAAAAGCAACCACAAATAAAAAAACATCTTCAGTTAATGTCTTCAGATTTGCAAAAATTTATAAAAATTAAATAAGAAATTAAATAAGAAATTAAATAAGATAAGATTTTAATAATTCTTCAGGCAAGCCAATATTTAAGCGTTTAATTTCACCAACAAAATTTTCTGCATCTTTTTTTAACAAACCATCTTTCACAAGTCCAAGTGTTAATGTTAAATTCGCTTTTATGCATGGCGAATTTGGTTTGCCACTATCTGCATCTAACCCGGAAGGAATATCCACACTTAAAACATTCGATTTTTCTTTGTTTATTTGTTCGATAATATCTTTATAAACACCTCTTGGCGAACCTTTTGAACCTGTGCCAAGCAAAGCATCTACAATTAAAAAAGATTTTGGTATTTTTGGACATTCGCTAACCTGCTTTACAGATAAACTTATAAAAAATGCTCGTTTCAAATTTTTAACAACAAGCGGTGTGTAATTTTCACTATCTACTAAAAAACATTTTACAGATAATCCCCACTGAAGCAAATATCTTGCTATAACAAGCCCGTCTCCACCATTATTTCCACTCCCGCAAAAAATAATTACTTGTTTATGTTTTAGCTCTTCACTCGGCGGGCAGGACGATGTTGGACGGTTGGTATCACAAAGGTCTGAAAAGTAATTGTTTAAAATTTCTTCAGCAACAGCACGACCGGCGTTTTCCATTAAAACATCGCCATGGATATTAAATTTACCCTGTGCTAAAGCATCTATTTCCTGCATTTTTTTAGCAGATATTGTTTTATATTTTTTCATAATTATATTTTATAGAAACATAGAGATAAAATAAAATATCCCTACAAGTGTTAATATCACAATAGCTACGATACTTATAAACGCAGGTATTAAGCTAAACAATAATGCAAACAAAGTGAGTCTTTTTTTTATTTGATATGTTTTTTGCATCATAGAAACAATTAGCCATATTTGAGCGACAATTACAAAAAACACAAACAAGCTAGTAAAGTCGCTAAGTATAGGAAATTGTATGCTCAAAATGATATATGGAAGTATTATTGCCTTTAAAAAATGTGATAAACCTATAATAGTAAAAAGTCCAGTTGCATTGCTTTTGTCTGATATCATATCTAAAAACAAATGAGAACAACTTGCTATAAAATATCCTACAGAAAGCATTAGTACAAAAAAGAATATTATCGACAATACAAAGCTTTCCAACCCTGCTCCTAGGGGTGATTCTATTTTGAAAACTATTGATACAATAATAGCCCCTATAAAATAACCTAAGAAAGCGGTACTCATATACTTTTCTTTCATTATTTTGGTAATTGTTTCTGTTGGTTTTTCAAAAAAACTACAAAGTAAATCTAATATACTCATTTTTTACCCCTTTAGTAAGTCCACAAATAAAGAACTTTTGGTGTGGTTATTTTTTCTATGGATTTGGTTATAGAATTTTTGCCATTAAATTTTGCATATTCTAACATCAAAAATAAATCTTTAAAGTTTGACGGTCTTTGATGCCCTATTTCCAAATTATCTAAACCAGTTAATTCTTCTGCTATTGTTTTGACCTTTTCTTCACCGCCAAGATAATCTACCATTTTCATATTGTATGCTTGTCTTCCGGTAAAAACTCTACCGTCAGCATAGTTTTTTAAAACTTTATCTGTTAACTGTCTGTTTGTTTTTACTACTTGGTAAAATTGTTGATAACTATCGTCTATCATAGCTTGAATTAATTGTTTTTCTTCATCGGTCATTTCTCTGTACGGGCTACCGATATCTTTGTATTTACCAGATTTTATTGGCTGTATTTTTACACCAATTTTAGCAAACAATTCTTGCATATTAGTTGTCTGCATAATTACACCAATGCTACCTGTTATTGTGCCAGGTTGTGCGATAATTTTATCACAAGCCATAGCGATATAATAACCACCGCTTGCTGCTACATCTCTAAATAATGCTATTACAGGTTTTTCGTGTTCTTTTCTAACACTCATTATTGCATTGTAAATATCCTGTACAGAAGCAACCGTGCCACCTGGTGAATCTATATCTATAACAATTGCTTTAATATCTTTATTTTCGCCCATTTTTTTTATACGAGTTGCCAATGCAGATGCGCTGTTGCTTGACGACCAGCCAGAACCGCCATCTTCCATAATAACGCCTCGTACTTTTACCCAACCTATTGTATTTTTTGTAGTTTTAAATATAGCCGGGCTACCGTCTATCATAGTATCTGAAACTGCACAGTATTGTTTATCCATTATAATAAAGACAGATGATATTAGTGATAACCCAAAAAATAACACTAATAATTTCACCCATTTGTTAGAATTATTACCTTTTTGAGATTGTTGATTGTTTTCTTGGAAATTTTCCATATACCCTCCCTATGCTTAGCTTTTTTTGATTAAAAGTATTATACTATATATTAGATATCATTATGACCTAGGAGGATTTTGCTATGTTTAAAGGAGTTTGGCCCGCAATTATTACCCCATTTACTACAGATGGGAAAATAGATTTTAAAGCACTCGAAACTATTATAGATAAACAAATAGAAATAGGGGTAGACGGATTGGTGCTTTGTGGCACAACTGCAGAAGTGCCATCTTTAACAGATGAAGATAGGGATTCCCTATTAAAACATGCCACTCAATATATAAACAAAAGAGTGAAAATAATAATGGGTGCTGCAACAAACTCCACCCCTGGCACATTACAAAAAATAGAGCATGCAATGACATTTAATCCAGATGGCTTACTTGTCGTAACCCCATATTACAATAAACCAAACCCAAGCGGTTTGATTGAACATTTTAAACAAGCAGCCAAATTTAACTGCCCAATAATTTTGTATCACATTCCGGGTAGAACAGGTTTAAAAGTACCAATACCTGTGTTTGAAAAACTATTTGAAGAAGTGCCTATGATAAAAGGTGTAAAAGAATCAGACTATGATTTTGCACATGTAACAGAAATGGCAGTTAAATTTGGCGATAAAATAGATTATATCTGCGGTAATGATGATGTTTTACCAGAATTTTTGGCATTAAACTCACCTGCAATAATAACAGCTGCCGGTAATGTGGTATCTCCTGCATTTGTGAAAATGTTTAAAGAATTTAATGAAGGCAAAACAAAAGAAAGTTTTGAAACTTTTAAAAAAGCACACGAAGTTATAAAGGCCTGCTATTTAGAAACAAACCCAGTTTGCAGTAAATATATTTTAAGTAAACTTGGTATTTGTGGGGAAACCGCACGACTTCCTTTGGGCGAAATTTCAGCGGAAAATAAAAAGAAAATAGATGCGATTTTAAAAGATTGCGACAAAAGTTTAATTATTAGTTAGGAGCAAAAAAATGGTGTATTATCACGACAAATTTAAACCAAGTATTTTTCACGAATTAAGCAATCTTGTAAAATCGCATAAAAGCGATTTAGAACTTATCGATATGGGTATAGGTGATCCGGATATAGCATTTGATAAAAAAATTGCAGAAAGTTTTGCAAAAAATATTGTTGAAGGAACAGATAAGTTTTATCATTACCCATCGACAGACGGGCATCCAATTTTAAAAAAATCCATTATAGATTGGTACGAAAGAATTTTTAATTTCAAACTACAAGACGAAAATGTAACCGTATTTAAAGGTATCAAAGAAGCCATTTCTTATATGTGTTTATTTGCCAATAGTGCAGACGATATAATTATGGTGCCAGACCCTGGATACCCTACATATAAATTAGCTGCAGAAACTTGTGGAGCTGGTGTTTACGAAATGCCACTTTTAGAAGAAAACGATTATTTACCAAACTTAAACGATATATCAGATGAGGTGTTTGATAAAGCAAAAGTTATGTTTTTAAATTATCCAAATAACCCAACTGGTGCAACAATGAGTAAGGAACAATTTGCTCCGTTTCTAGAAAAAGCGGTAAAACACGACTTTATTATTTGCCTAGACAGAGCATATAATGATCTCAGTTTATCTGACGACACAAAAAAATGGACGGTGTTTGATATGCCCGGTGCAGATAAGCATGCGATAGGTATGTATTCTATGTCTAAACCATATAATGCTTGCGGTATGCGAATTGGTTTTGCAACTGCTGGCAAGACGGTTATAGAAAAATTTTCTAATATAAAAAATGTGTCTGATAATGGAGTCTTTATTCCGACACAGCTTGCCTATGCAGAAGCATTACAACGACCAGATATCTTGGAAAACAATATAAAAATTTATAAAGAAAGATGCGAAATTTTTAAAGAATGTTTTGATAAGTTGGGTATACAATATCTAAAACCAAAAGCTACATTTTATATGTGGGTAAAAGTGCCAAACGGCAAAAAATCTCGAGAGTTTGTTATGGATTGCTTTAAAGAAACAGCAGTTTTATTTACTCCGGGAATTGGGTTTGGGAAATATGGCGACGACTATTTTAGAATTGCATTAACACAACCTAAAGAAAAAATTGAAGAAGCTTGTAAAAGGATATCAATGTGGGTGGGCAATGCCCACTGATATTTTGACATTTGCTAACTTATTCCTCTCCCATTGGGTCGGGGACCCAGCCTCTGGGAGAGGACGACTAAGCAGAATGCTTGGCGAGGTGAGGGCTATGGTTTGGAATTAATATGAAAAAAGAAATAATAGTACTTAAGTTTGGTGGCAACACCCTTGCAGATCAAGATAAAATTTTAAATGCTGTAAAAATAATCAAAAGCAAATACGACGAAGGTTTTTTGCCTGTTATCGTCGTGTCTGCCAATGGTAATATGACAGATGTTTTACTTGAAACTGCTTGTTCGCTAAGCAAAAATCCAGATAAAAGGGAACTTGATATGCTTGTTTCTACAGGCGAACGAATTAGTATGGCATTACTTTCTATCGCATTAAAAGATGCAGGGCTTCCTGCGATTTCGCTTACAGGTTCGCAAATAGGTTTGACAACTACTGCAGAGCATAGCGGTGCAGATATTGTTGGGCTGGCTAATGATCGGTTAAAAAGCGAAATCGCTAAAAATAATATGCCTATAATAGCCGGTTTTCAGGGGATAGGCGAACATAAAGAAATTACAACTTTAAAACGAGGCGGTAGCGATTTATCTGCTGTATTCTTAGCAAAAGAGCTTGGTGCAAGTTGTGTTGAAATGATAAAAGATGTTGAAGGTGTTTTTGAAAAAGATCCAAAAAAAGACGAAACCGCAAGAAAATTAAACGAAGTTTGTTTTGATAAAATGCAAAAAATGTGCGAAAACGGTGCTAATGTTTTACATGGTGCTGCTATAAAACTTGCTAAAGAAAATAATATCCCAATAAAAATAATTTATTATAAAACAGGCGAAATGGGGACTATAATTAAATGAGCATAAAGATATCAATAATAGGTGCAAATGGTATGGTCGGACAAACTATGCAAAAGGAGCTTGCAAGAATTAAAAATAAAGAAGTTGAAGTTTTGGCATTTTCCCGAAGCGATGAAATTCCACCTTGTGATATCGCAATTTTATGCACAGATGATTCTTGGAGCGAAAAACTTTATCCAATTATTAAAGACAAAGCAAAGTTTGTTATAGATATGTCTGCAAAATATCGTCAGGCAGAGGGAATACCGCTAGTTATCCCCGAAATTAATGCAGATGCAATTACAAAAGATACAAAACTTATAGCCAGTCCAAACTGCACAACTACTGGGCTTGTGATGAGTTTGAATGTTTTGGAAAAATATCAACCGCAGGAAGTATTTTTTAGTTCCTATCAAGCGATGAGTGGCGGTGGAAGACAAATGTTAGAAGAACTTGATAATAAAAATTCCATTTATCACAAAAATGTTGTGCCAACAATTAGTACCACACTTGAAAACGGATACTGCAAAGAAGAAGTAAAATGTATAGAAGAAACTAAAAAGATTTTAAATATGCCAAACATCATAGTTCGTCCACATACTGCAAGAGTTTCTGTTGAAACTGGACATAGTATTTTTACAAGTGTCCGCTTAAATAAAACTGCAGATTTAGAAGATATTAAAAATTTATTTAATAGCTATACAGGTATGAAATTTTCAGATAAAGAGATAACCCCAAAAGAAATTGTAGGTAAAGATGATGTTTATATTTGTAGACTTCGGGGGGACTATTACGACGATAAATATGTAAATTATTTTATAACTTTTGACAATCTTCTTAAAGGTGCAAGTCTTAATGCAAGACAGATTGTTGAAGTTTTATTGGAGAAATTTTTATGAGCAAAAAAGTTTTACTAAACGGAGCTAATGGCAAAATGTGCCAAAGAATAAAAGAATTGATTGCGAAAAATCCCGCATATAATATGCAGGTGGTAGCAGAAAGAAATAGTGGCGATAACAATGAAATTAAAGATATTGATATGGTTATAGATTTTTCGCTTCCCGCAGGGGCAGAAGAAGGTTTTAAGATTGCCAAAGAAAACAAAATACCATTTTTAACAGGCACAACAGGATTATCCGACAAATTTATAGAAGAAATGGTTGCTGAAAAAAACATAGCAGTATTTTTTGCTCCAAATATGAGTATTGGAGTATATTCTTTTATTAAAATACTAAAAACTGCTAAAGAAATGTTTACTCAAGGTTATGAGGTATCGGTTCATGAGATTCATCATACCAATAAAAAAGATGCACCAAGCGGTACGGCAAAAAAGATAGCTCGTGAAATTAAATTCCCGATAGAAGAGATAACACACGAAAGATTAGAAGATGTTATTGGTATGCATCAAGTAATTTTTAAAAGTAAAAAAGGTGATGAAGAAATCACATTAAAACATAATGCGATTAACAGAGATTTATTTGCAAATTCAGCAATTTTTATAGCAAATTGGATGTTTACAAAAGAACCAGGTTGCTACAAAATGAAGGACTATATTAAGGAAAAACAAAATGCCTAAACTACAAAATATTTTTTACAAACTTTCTGGCTGTGGGAATGACTTTATTTTTGTAGAAGACAAAGTCGCAGAAAATTTGAAATTAAATAAAAGCAAAACAATAAAATATTGTGCAAGAAAAACAGGTATAGGTGCAGATGGGCTTATAATTTTTAGCCTTTCGCCAACACCAAGTTGGAAGTTTTATAATAACGACGGCACCAAAGCAAATTTTTGTGGAAATGCTGCAAGAAGTTTTATATTTTTATTATCTGAAGTATTTAAATATCCTAAAACAAAATTATTTTTCCAAAGTGATATCGGCAAAATTATCGGCGAAAAGAGAAACAATAATTTTTTTGTAGAAGTTGATGCACCAAAAATGGTGGAACATAAAATTAATAAAGAAAAAGATATGTTTTTAATAAATTCCGGTGTGCCACATTTGGTTGTTTACAATGCAAGACTTTCTAATTTAGATCAGCTTTTACTTGTTGGTCAAAAGCACCGTCAAAACGGACGGCTTTTAAAAGAAGGTGTTAATGTAACTTTTATCGACAGAAAATTTAACTCTATAACTTTTGAACGAGGGGTGGATTATTTTACCTTAGCTTGTGGTACAGGTGCATTGGCTGGGGCATTTGCATTGAAAGATAAACTTCAAAGAAATAAATTTAGATTCAAATTCCCTGGTGGCGATTTGCTTGTAGAAACTGGCACAGAAAAATATATGCTAGGTGGTAAAGTGAGCTATATTTATAAAGGCGAAATAGAAGTTATTTAAATAGCTTAAAGGAAATTACATGTCTGGTTCTAAATACAACTTTCACGATATAAAAAACATACATTTTGTAGGCATCGGCGGTGTGGGTATGAGCGCGCTTGCTCAACTTTGTGCTATGAAAGGATGTGTTGTTTCTGGTTCTGATAGATTAATTAGTAGCGGACATACAGACTTGGCTATTTGGACATATCTTGAAAAATTAAACATAAAAATTTTTCCTCAAGACGGTTCTGGCATTACAAAAGATGTGCAGTTAATGGTGCTTTCTTCTGCCATTGAAAAAGATAATCTAGAAATTAAAAAAGCAAATGAGCTTGGTATAAAAATTATCCATCGTTCTGAACTTTTGGCCTCTTATGTTAACAAACATAAAACAATTGCAATTACAGGAACTTCGGGGAAAAGTACCACCACAAGTATGATTTTTGAAATTTTAAGAGGTGCTGGTAAAAATCCAAGTTTAATTACGGGTGCATCTTTATTATCTTTACAAAAAGAAGGTTTGTTTGGAAATGTTTACGAATCAAAATCCGATTTACTTGTAATTGAAGCAGATGAAAGTGATGGCAGTTTAGTAAATTATCATCCACACATTGGCGTTTTGTTAAATATGGAAAAAGACCATAAAGAATTAGATATTTTGGAAACTTATTTTGATAAATTTAAACAAAATTGTGAACATTTTATTGTAAATGCAGATGAAAAATCACTGGAAAAATTTAAAAACGATTGTAAAACTTTTGGTTTAGAACACGGCGATATAAAAGCAACAAATATAAACCTTGGCGGGTTTGAAACTACCTTTGAAATTAATGGTGTCGGGTTTAGCTTGCCAGAAATAGGTAAATACAATTTATATAATGCAGTAGCTGCAATTTCTGTTTGTGTTCAGCTTGGAGTTTCGCTTTTAGATTGCGCAAAATCGTTAACAAATTTTGGTGGGGTGTATAAAAGATTTAACAAAATAGGTAGCTTTGGCGAGGGCGAAAACAGAATTGAAGTTATTGACGATTTTGCGCACAACCCACACAAAATTTCTGCTTGTCTATCTGCTTGTAGGTTGCGAGGTAAAAGGGTGCTTGCATACTTTCAGCCACACGCACATTATAGTGTGAAATTACTTGCAAAAGAATTTGCAGAAACTTTTGAAACCGATATAAAAGATTCTGATATTATGTGGCTTGCAGATATTTATTATCCAGGTGGAACTGTTGACGAAAAGGTATCTTCTAAAGATATTTTAAGTTTAATGAAGGATAGCAAGAATATTAAAAATATCGGGAATAAGCAGCAAGAAATGGCAGACATAATAGAAACAGCAAAAGAAGGGGATGTAATAGTTGTAATGGGTGCGAGAGATCCTGGTTTAACTCAATTCGCTAGAAATATTTTTGAAGGTGTTAAGAAGAAAGTTTCTTCACAAGTTGTTTAAAATCTTTGCCACGAATTTCAAAATTTTTATAACAATCAAAACTGGAACATGCAGGAGATAGTAAAACTATATCTCCTTTTTTTGCGGTTTTAAAAGCAAAATTTACAGCTTCTTCCATTGTTTTTGATAAGACAAGTTTATTTGTGATTTTTAAATCTCTTACAATTTCTTTTTCGGCATTACCAATAACTAAAACTTTTTTTATGCTAGCATCTATATATTTTTTTAACGGTTTATAGCTATCACCTTTATCTTTTCCGCCTAAAATTAGGAAAATATTTTTATTTTCTTTTTTGCAAAAAGTTTTAAGTGCCGTTATGGTAGAATCTACATTAGTTGCCTTGCTGTCGTTGATAAAAGTTATGTCGTTAATTTTCGCAAACTCTTCTATTCTATGTTCCACACCCTTAAAATTATCAAACGCTTTTTGAATACTGCTAATTGAAATACCCATAGCATTTGCCATTTGATAAGATGCCATTGCGTTTTGTAAATTATGTCCACCTTTTATTTTTGGTGGTGTTAATTTTTTAGGCATCGCAAAATGTAAAATTTTTGGTTTTGCCCTTGCGGTTAATTTTTTAACAAGAACATCTCTTTGGTTGATTATCAAAAAGTCTGACTTGTTTTGATTACCAAAAATTTTACATTTTGCTTTTATATATTTACTAAAACTTCCGTGATGAAAAACATGATCGTTGGTAATATTTAAAAGTGCAGAAACTGTCGGTTTAAAGTAGGTACTATCCTCTAGCTGATAGCTGGAAAGTTCCAATACCAAAAAATCGCCCTTTTTAATTTTAGTAGCGAAACTGGAAACTGGAAAACCGATATTCCCACAAGTAAAAACAGAGTTTTTTAGTTTTTTATCTTTAATATGTTGTTTGAAAATTTTAGAAGTAAGTTCTGTGGTTGTGGTTTTACCATTTGTACCTGTAATGGCGATAATATTTATGCCATTAGGTGCAAAAGCTAAGCCAACTTCAAGTTCTGAAAAAATAGGTTTTTTTTGTGCGACAATTTTTTTAATAACAGCATTATTAAAACTTATGCCGGGGCTTTTTATATAAAAGTCGTAGCCTAAAACATCATCTTCTGTGTTTTTTAAAACTACATTAAATTTCTTTTGTTTTAAAAGTTCAAATACCGCTTGACCGCTTTTACCAGCACCCAAAACACAGGCTTTTTTACTTTTAAATTTTTTAGGATTAAACATTTTGTTTTATAGCCTCTTTAATAACTTCTTCGTCGGAGAAATGTATAGTTTTATCTGCAAATAATTGATAATCTTCATGCCCTTTACCTGCAACAATAACAATATCGTTTTCTTCCGCCATTTTTATAGCTTGGCAAATTGCTTCTTTTCTGTCTGACACAATTTTGTAATTTTTTTTATCTTTTATACCAGCTTCAATATCTTTAAAAATTTGTTCTTGCGGTTCTTTTCGCGGATTGTCATTAGTTATAAAAACGAAGTCTGACATTTGGCACGCAGTTTGTCCCATCAAAGGTCTTTTTGTAGTATCCCGCTGTCCGCCACAGCCAAAAACGGTTATTATTTTTGATTTTTTAAATTGAGCTAAAGTTGATAATGCTTTATCTAAACTTTCTTGTGTGTAGGCAAAATCTACAAAAGCGTAAAAGTTTTGACCTTCATCTATCCTCTGCAATCTGCCTGGCACTTGTTTAAGTTTAGATAAGCCAGAAATTGCGGTATCAATATCTATGCCTACACTTTCAGCAAGTGCCAATGTTGCCAAGGCATTATAAATATTATGTTTGCCAAGTAAATTTATTTTTACTTTTTTATTTTTGAAAGTAAAACTTACACCTTCAATATTTGTTTGAATATTTGTGGCATCTTTAAAACTAAAAGGGATAACTTTTATTTTATTATCAATATGTTTAATTAATTTTTGACCATATTCGTCGTCGATATTAATAATTGCTGTTTTGTTTGGTTTTGTGTTTTCTTTTGATAATAAATTATCGAAAAGTTTTACTTTACTTTTAAAATAATTTTCAAAAGTTTCATGGAAATCTAAATGATCTCTTTGTAAATTTGTAAACACTGCACGATTAAAGTTTATGTTTCTTACCCGTCCAAGTTCTAAAGAATGCGACGAAACTTCCATAACCAAGTTTGAAGTTTTATTTTCATTAAAAGAATTTAATAAATTATAAAGGTCTAGTGCGTGAGGGGTAGTGTTTTTTGCCTTCTTAATAATTTTGCCGTTTTGACGATAATTAATCGTACCAATAACCGCATTTTTTTTATTTGCTTCGTTTAAAACACTTTCAAATAAATATGTAATACTCGTTTTACCTTTTGTGCCGGTAATTGCTGTAATATCCAAACTTTCTGCTGGTTGATTGTAGAAGATGTTTGCGACATCTGCCATAGCATTAGCGATGTTTGCTACTTTTATATATGGCACGGCAATTTTTTCTGAACATTCTTGTTCAGAAAAAATTGCGACAGCACCTTGCTTAACAGCATTAACTATAAACAAATTGCCGTCCACATTACTACCTTTTACTGCAAAAAATATATACCCGTCCTTAACTTCTTTAGAGTTTAGGGTTAAGCCTACCACCTGTCGCGGGGGTACTTCATTTTTGGTAAACTTTTTAAGTAGGGTGTTTATATCCATAACTAAATAATATCAAATATGAAAAATTTAAATATAGAATTGCTAGAAAATACTTATAAAGAATATAATAAGCGGAAATTTGTGTCGCCAGACCCTCTTCAGTTTCTCTATGCCTATAAAGATATAAAAGATAGGGAAATTGTGGCATTAATAGCTTCTAGTTTTGCCTATGGCAATGTAAAACAAATAATAAAAACGGTTGATAAAATTTTGAATAAATTAGGCAAACATCCACACAAAACCATAACAACAAATTCACAAGAAGATTTTGAAAAATTATTTAGAGGTTTTAAATACAGATTTACAACAAGCCAACAACTTGTAAATTTTCTGCTAGCGATACAAAACACTTTAAAAAAATACGGCAGTTTGGAACGGTGCTTTTTGGCAAAATATAGTCGAAACAGCAAAAATGTTTTACCAGCCCTAAAACATTTTTGCAAAGAACTAAGAAGCTATGGCAATGTTAAAAGTTTAATGCCAGATCCAGAAAAAACATCTGCCTTAAAAAGAATTAATTTATGTCTGCGGTGGCTAGTGCGAAAAGACTCCGTGGATACTGGCGGGTGGAACAAAATCAACAAAAGTCATTTAATTGTGCCATTGGATACTCATATGCACAGCATAGCGAAAAATTTAGGGCTAACAAATCGCAAACCAGCGGATATAAAAACCGCTCTTGAAATCACTAAAAATTTTGCTAGACTAAATATAGGGGATCCTGTAAAATACGATTTTTGTTTAACTCGTTTTGGAATACGAGACGATATGAATATAAAGGATATAGGTTGTTAGGGGGAAAAAGAATGAGGACTAATCCGCATATATTGGAAATCAATACTTATTCTTGGTTAAAAAACCTTTCAAAAAAACTTGAAAAGGAATGTACCCTCTTAGATGTTCCAGATGAAAAATGGGAAAAAATCAAATATCTCGGTTTTGATGCCGTCTGGCTTATGGGTGTTTGGAAAAAGAGTGCAAAATCTAAACAAATTGCCCAAGAAGATAAGCAAATAAACGATGCTATAAAAGAAGTTTATCCAGAATATACAAAGGAAGATATTTCCGCATCGCCATATTCTGTGTACGATTATCAAGTAGGTTCTTGTTTTGGTGGCGATGAAGCTATGCGAGAACTTCGCAAAAAACTTAATAATATGGGTCTTAAACTTATATTAGATTTTGTTGGCAATCATATGGCGGTTGATAGCATTCAAGTAAAAGAAAATCCAGACTATTTTGTAAATTTAAAACATCCACCAAAAAACTGGCAAAAAAAACTATTTTTTAAAACAGAAAACGATACCTACATAGCTCACGGGAAAGATCCTCATTTTGAACCTTGGACAGATACCGCCCAGCTAAATTATTTCAATCCAGATACAAGAAAATTTATGCAAAATACTCTTCTTAAAATTGCCAGTATGTGCGACGGGGTAAGATGCGATATGGTTATGTTAAATTTCAACGATATTCATCAAAAAACTTGGGGCGATGTAATAGCAGAAGGTGGATATAAAAAACCAGAAACAGAGTTTTGGCAAGAAGCCATAAAAATCGTAAAAGAACAATATCCAACATTTACATTTATTGCAGAAGTTTATTGGAACTTGGAATGGCAAGCCCAAAAACTAGGGTTTGATTATACTTATGATAAAATTTTGTACGACAGATTATTAAAATCTACCGCTCAAGATATTAAAGGACATTTGAATGCAGAAGATTTGTATCAACAAAGATCTATAAGATTTATAGAAAATCACGATGAAGAAGCAGCATTAACTGCATTTGGAAGGGAAAAATCTTTGGCTGCTGCTTTAATAATATCCTCACTTCGTGGTGCAAGGTTGTATCATATACTTCAAATTTATGGACGACAAAAAAGAGTGCCTATCCAATATACTGGTGATAAAGGCAAAAAAGATTTACCTATTTTAAGAAAATACGAAAAAATTTTACAAATTACCAACCACCCAGCTTTCCATGGTGGGCAATGGTTTATTATGGATACATTCCCAGTACAAGAGGGAGATGAGAAACATAAAAACTTTTTAGCATGGTCTTGGGTACAGCAAAATACTTCAAAAATGGTGGTAATAAACTATTCTTCACAAAAAGCAGAATGTGTGTTGCAATGCAAAAAATGTCCAGACGAGCAAGACGGTATGTATGTATTGTACGAGGAGATTTCTGGTAAAGATGTTCACATTCCTGCAGCTTCTATGGATAAGGGGCTAAAACTTAGTTTTGAACCCTACCAAATGTATATATTAAATTATAACTTTTAGAAATTTGTCTAAAATGTTAAAATAGTGTTATGATAACATTATATATAACAGCCATAAGTCTTGGCTTTATACACACAATTTTAGGACCAGACCACTATGCTCCATTTATAGCTTTATCTAAAGCAAGAGATTGGACTGCAAACAAAACCTTTTGGATAACTTTTGTTTGTGGATTAGGGCATATATTATCGTCTGTAATTTTAGGTTTTATAGGTATAAGTTTTGGACTAGCTGTTAATAAATTAGAAATTTTTGAAGCTACAAGAGCTGGTATTGCAAGTTGGTTTCTTATATGTTTTGGTTTAGTATATTTTGCTTGGGGTTTAAAAAGAGCATTTGATAAAAAACATTCTCATAAACCTTTTAGCACAAAAGGTAATTTAACTTTTTGGGCAATTTTTATAATTTTTGTATTAGGTCCTTGTGAGCCACTTATACCAATTTTAATATATCCTGCAGCAAAAGGTAGTATAGTTCATGCAATAGGTGTAGCACTCGCTTTTGGTCTAGCAACACTTATTACAATGCTTTCAGTTGTGATGTTAAGTTATAAAGGGTTTGGTAAATTTAGTTTTGCAGGAATGGAACGATTTTCCCACGCAATAGCAGGTTTTATTGTGTTTATGTGCGGGTTCTCTGTTAAATTTTTAGGACTTTAATAATGGATAAAAACGAAAAACGAAAAGTTATGTTAAATGCTTTTGCTCAATCTACATATTTGGGTATTCAGTTTGCAATTCTGATTGTTGCTTTTGGATATCTTGGTTATATTTTAGATGGTAAGCTAGATAAAGAACCTTTGTTTATGATAATTTTCGGGCTGATAGGTTTTGTTTTAGCATTTTATAATATTGTAAGGAATGTAAAATAAGTTATAGCGAAACAAGCGGGGATGCCCCTGGCATTGTTATGTAGATAGTTTAAAAAAAAAGGAGTGCGCTTCGCACATGATAGTAGATAGTTTGGAACATCATATATTGGATCATGCTCGGTTTCACCTAAATATTTTTGGGTATAATATGAGCATCACAGATCATCTCATTTTTATAACAGCGATGAGTATCCTTATGCTTATTGCATTCCCTATAATAGCAAGGTTAAAACATTGGAAAATCAACAGTCTTATCGAGGTAATGGTACTATTTGTAAGAGACGATATTGTTATAGCATCTATGGGTAAAGAAGGCGAAAAATATACTCCGTATTTCTGCACTCTATTTTTTATGATTTTAACAACAAGTTTAGTAGGAATGATACCGTTTTCAAAAACAGTAACGGGAAATTTATCGGTTACGGGTGGTTTGGCTCTTACGACATTTTTACTTGTTAATTTTATGGGTATAAAAGAACAGGGTTTGATTAAATATATAAAATCTTTTGTACCGGCTGGCGCACCACCACTATTAGCACCATTGATGTTTGTGTTAGAAATTATTGGTTTGTTTACAAAAACAATCGCACTTGCTATCCGACTTTTTGCAAATATGATAGCAGGACATATTGTTGTAATTTGTTTTATATCGTTAATTTTTATTTTTACACAAATGAATTTAATTAGTGGATTAATAACAATACCACCTTCTGTGGGTATGTCTTTATTTGTTAATTTATTAGAAATTTTGATTATTTTTATACAAGCGTATATTTTTACATTTTTAACAGCAATATTTACAAGTATGGCAATACATGAACATTAGTTTTTAAGAACAAAATTTAACTAGAAACAAGGAGAATTATTATGGAAATGGCAAATATGGGTGCAGCAATAGGTGCTGGACTAGCAATTATAGGTGCAGGTATTGGTATCGGTATACTAGCATTTGCAGCTTTACAAGGGATAGCAAGACAGCCAGAAGCAATTAAAGATATAAGAGCTAATATGCTTATAGCGGCAGCGCTTATTGAGGGGTTAGCCTTCTTAGCTTTAATTATATGCTTGTTAGGTATTTTGAAATAATTTTGAGTTCTTTTTCATTTTTCTGCTCCTAAAGTCCCGCTACTCCTTCGGAGTATTCGCTGAATGGACTAGTCGTCGCAGAGAAAATAAAAAATAATCTCAAAATAATTTCAAAGGGAGAATAAAATGGAGCACTTACTGGAACCTCACTTCGGGCTTATGTTCTGGACGATATTAAATTTCTTTTTATTAGTTTTCTTGCTTGGTAAATTCGCATGGAAACCAATGATAAAAGCTATCAATGATAGAGAAAATAGAATATCTTCAGATATAAGTTCGGCAGAAAAAAATCGTCAGGAATCTGAAAAATTAAAAGCAGAGATGGACGAAGGTCTAAAGAAAATTAAGAAACAATCCGACAAGCTTATAAAAGAAGCTAAGGAACTTGGCGAAAAAAATAAAGAAGAAATTTTAATAACAGCCAAAGAACAAGCACATAAAATTATTCAATCAGCTAAAGGCGATATTGAAATTGAAAAACAAAATGCAATAAAACAAATACAGACAGAAATGTCTAATGTTGTAATATTGGCTTCTGAAAAATTAATTGGTAAAAATTTAGATTCAAAAGATAATAAAAAGTTTACAGAAAAGGTTATATCGGAGTTAGAAAAGAATTAGGTGGCTAAAAAATATTAATAGAATAAGTGTTATATAGTCACGGAAACAAGGAAAAAAGAATGCAACCAGCAGATGTAATAGTAGCAAAAAGATATGCAAATGCATTTAGCTTATTAAATAAAGATTTGGATTTGCTTAAAAAATCTTTCACCGTTTTGCAAGAAACGGCGACAGCACTTGATATTGGGAAAGATTTTTTAAGCAACCCAACATTACATAAGGAGTCAAAGCTAAAAATAATGAGCGAAGTTTTACAAGATGCAGATGTTAATGTAAGAAATTTCATTTTAGTTTTGATAGAAAACAATCGTTATAACCTTTTAACCCCGATATTAAAAGAGATAGAAAATATTATTTACAAAAGTCAAAACATAGTTCGTGCTGGTATAGCCGTAGCATTTGAAATTTCATTACAAGAACAAAAAGAAATAGAAAAGCAATTAGAAAAAATTTTAAATAAAAAATTAGAAAGCAAATTTTCAGTAGATAAAAGTTTACTAATGGGTTTTAAAGCCCATGCGGAAGATATACTTATAGATGCATCACTTGCAAATAGCTTAATACAACTTAAACAAGATTTAAAAGAGGAATAAACCTATGATAAGACCAGAAGAAATAACAAATATAATAAAACAAAAAGTAGAACAATTTGATAAATCTGCCGACATATCCGAAACAGGCACAGTACTATCTGTTGGTGATGGTATTGCTCGTGTTTACGGGTTAAAAAATGTAATGGCATCGGAAATGTTGGAATTTCCTAATGGTGTAAAAGGACTTGCCTTAAATTTGGAGCAAAACAATGTAGGTTGTGTGTTAATGGGTGATGAAACCTTAGTAAAAGAAGGCGATACCGTTAAAAGAACCCAAACAATTATGAGTGTACCTGTAGGCGAAGCATTAATTGGACGGGTAGTAAATTCTTTAGGTGAAGCAATCGATGGTAAAGGTGAAATAAAAGCAACAAATATTAACCCAGTAGAAGTTGTCGCACCGGGTGTTACAGAAAGACAACCAGTTAAACAACCGCTTGAAACTGGTATTAAAGCTATAGACTCTATGGTACCAATAGGTAGGGGTCAAAGAGAACTTATTATCGGCGATAGACAAACAGGTAAAACAGCTATTGCGATAGATACAATTTTAAACCAAAAAAATCAGCCAAAAGATACAAGACCAATATGTATATATGTAGCAATTGGTCAAAAACAATCCACCGTGGCACAAGTTGTTCAAACTTTTGAAGAACATGGTGCTATGGATTATACTATTGTGGTTTCTGCGGGTGCGTCTGAACAAGCATCATTACTTTACTTAGCACCATATACTGGTTGTGCTATGGCAGAATATTTCTTGTGGAAAGGTAAAGATGTTTTAGTTATTTATGACGATTTATCAAAACATGCACAAGCATATAGACAGATGTCTCTTTTATTAAGAAGACCTCCAGGAAGGGAAGCATATCCTGGTGATGTTTTCTATTTACATTCAAGACTTTTAGAAAGAGCATGTAAATTAAGCAAAGAAAATGGGAGCGGTTCTATAACAGCGCTTCCTATAATCGAAACACAAGCTAATGATGTTAGTGCATACATTCCAACCAATGTAATTTCTATTACAGATGGACAAATTTATTTAGAAAGTGGACTTTTCAATAGTGGTATAAGACCAGCGGTTAATGTTGGTTTATCTGTATCTCGTGTGGGCGGAAGCGCACAAAGAAAATCTATGAGAAAAGTTGCCGGTAGTTTGAGAATAGACTTGGCACAATATCAAGAATTAGAAGCATTTTCACAATTTGCATCAGAGCTTGATAAAGAAAGTCAAAAACAGCTTTCTCGTGGTCAGCGAATGAAAGAACTTTTAAAACAAGGTCAATATACACCAATGTTAACTAGCCATCAAGTATTAGTATTATTTGCTGGTACTCAAGGTTATGTTGATGCTATTGAGCTCAAAGATGTAAGAGATTTTGAAATGCAATTAATAGATACAGCAAAAAGAAAATATTCCAAAGTGTTAGAAGAAATAGAAACACAACCAGAACTATCAGAAAAGTTGATAGCACAAATGAAAAAAATAGTAGAAGAAGTAGCAAAAAGTTATGTAGGAGAAATAATTAATGAAGATAAATAAGAAACAAAAATTTTTAGTAACCGGCGGAGCTGGTTTTGTAGGTAGTAATATAGCAATGGAACTTCAGGCACAAGGTCATGAAGTTGTAGTAATGGACGATTTTTCGTCTGGAAATTATAATAACCTAATAGGTTTTAAAGGCGATATAATTTCTGAAGATATTTATGAATGTGTACCAGCTAACGATAATTTTGATGCAATTTTTCACGAAGCAGCAATTACAGATACCACCATTATGGATCAAAAACTTATGATGGAAGTTAATGTAGAAGCATTTAAAAATATTTTATATTTTGCTAAAGAAAACAATATACCAAAAGTAATTTATGCATCAAGTGCTGGTACATATGGTAATGGTAAATGTCCTATGAAAGAAAGTCATAAAACAAAACCAGAAAATGTTTACGGCTTTTCTAAACTTATTATGGACAATGTAGCAATGAAATTTGCAAAACAAAATAAAGATATCACAATTGTCGGTTTAAGATATTTCAATGTTTACGGACCGGGCGAATATTATAAAGGTAAAACAGCAAGTATGATGTTTCAATTATACAACCAAATGGTAGCTGGAAAAAGACCAAAAATATTTAAACACGGCGAACAAGAAAGAGATTTTGTTTATATTAAAGATGTTTTAAAAGCTAATTTATGTGCATTAAAAAATGCAAAAAAATCTTGTGTGGTGAATGTTGCAACAGGCAAACCACGAGATTTTAATGATGTGGTGAAATGTCTAAACAAAGGTTTAAAAACAGATTATAAAGCACAGTATATTGAAAATCCATATCCGTTTTATCAGTTGAAAACTCAGGCAGATATGACAAAAGCAAAAGAGCTTATAAAATATACACCAAGCTATTCTTTAGAAAAAGGTATAGCAGATTATGTGAAAGTATTAGAAAGTCGATAAACTCAAAAAACAGGAGCGATATAAAATGAAAAAAATAGTGACTTATTTATTTATTGTAATAATTGTTGTGATATCCACTGTATTTTTGTTGAAAAACATAAGCAATAAAAATATTCATAAATCAGAGCAACAATATTCTAGTTGGAATGTAGAAGTTCCTGAAGTTAGAGAGCTTGTTAATATATTATTTGCTATAACTCCAGAAGGACTTGCTGGAGATTTGAAGCTTTATAGGGTAATGGATGAGGGTCTAGAGTATAGAGAGTATTATAAAGATGTTTTAGAGCATTTTACTCCTTTTAGGGAACATCCTACTGCTAAAAAATTTAAAGAAATAGTAGAGCATGGTACACGAGATGAAAACTATTTTAAATTTAATTTAGCTAGTTTCTATTATTCTTTTGATGGAAATAAAATCATACAGAAAATTGACAGAAGAAGTGGTTTAGAAAAACATATTTCTGGATTAGAAGATTTTGCTCTAAAATCTAATTTTCGTGAATTCTATAAAAAACATCAAAATTTTTATAAGAAGATTATTCAGGACCAAAAAAAAGCGACACCAGTAGATAAACAATGGTCGTGGTTAGAGAGTCAATTTTCAAATAAAATCGATGAATATAATATACTAATATCTCCACTTGTATATGGATTTCATTGTACCGAGCGTATTGAAAATGACGGTCATACGGAGATAGTAATGTCTATAAATGCTCCTGGTAACCTTGAAAGCAATATAGGAGAAGATTTACAAAGAACTATATTTACAGAGATTGATCATAATTATGTTAATCCTGTTTCCGATAAATATAAAGATGATATTGATATTGCTTTTAAAAATAGGAAAGTATGGGTAAAATCAGATAAATTTAATGAGTCGTATGGAAATAAAGGATACCCTCTTTTTAATGAATACATGACTTGGGCTGTGTTTTTGCTCTATATACATGATACTAGCTCAAAACAAGTTTTATTAGAAGCAGAAGATATAACTATAAAATTTATGGAAGAGAAAAGAAAACTTATTAATTTTGGAAATTTCTATGAAGAGTTATTAAGAATTTATAAAAAGAAGAAAAAGGGTGAAAAAATTTCAAATTTATATCCCCAAATTATTGAATGGTCTTCAAAACAAAACTAAAAAAATAGTTTTGTTAAAAAAAGGAGTGTACTTTACACATGGCAGATTCACTTAGGGACATAAGAGAAAATATTAAGAATGTAAAAAACATTCAACAAATTATGAACACTATGAAGATGATAAGTTCCGCGCGGATAAAAAAAGCGCAAGGACAAATATTATCTTCTCGTCCCTTTGCAACCAAAATGCGAGATATGTTGCACGAACTAGAAATAGATGCAAAAGAAAATGATTCGCCGATAAAAGATAGCTGGGCTTATAGTTTTTTTGAAAATTTACCAAACACAGATAAAAATGTTATCGGAATAATACTCGTAACTGCAGACAAAGGGCTTTGTGGTGGTTTTAATGCGGTATTAATAAAAGAAGCCTTGGATATAATTTCTAAAAACAAAGATAAAAAAATATATCTATTTTTAATGGGTAAAAAAGGTAGAGATTTCCTAGGCAAACTAGATAATAAAAATATAGAAATTGTATATGAAGCAGTAGATATTTTCCCTAAAATAAATTATGCAAATGCAACTCTTTTAGGCGATAATTTAGTAAAAACATATTTAGAAAAAAAGCTCAGTAAAGTTTATTTAGTGTTTAATGAATTTAAGAGTATGGCTTCTCAGCGTTTAATATCGCAAGAACTTTTACCATTTAACTTTAGCGATTTGGAAGCAGAACATCCAAACATTAAAAGCAATTTTTTATTTGAACCTAATGAAAGAGCATTTTTTGAACTGCTCCTTCCAAGGTATATAAAAGTACAGTTATACAGATTTTTATTAGAAAGTCAGGCAGCAGAACTTGCAGCACGGCTTTTAGCAATGGACGCAGCAGGTAAAAATGCTGGGGATATTGTGGAAGAATTAAGTTTGAAACTAAACCGCACCCGTCAGGAACTTATTACATCGGAACTATCAGAGATTATCGGCGGTGCAGAAGCTTTAAAATCTTAGTGGGCAATGCCCACAGATATATTGCCTTCGGCTTAAATTCTTTTCCTCTCCCTTTGGGAGAGGACGACTAGCCAAAAAGGCTAGCGAGGTGAGGGCTATGTTTCAAAAATTTAAAAACTCATAAGGAAATAAAAAATTATGGCAAACAACAAAAACATAGGAAAAGTTATACAGGTTATCGGTCCTGTTTTGGACATCGAATTTAAAGACGGCAATTTACCTGCTATCTATAACTCTTTAGAAATAGAAATTAAAGGGAAAGATAAAATCGTAGCAGAAACTGCTCAGCATTTGGGCGACAATATTGTAAAAGCAATAGCATTATCTTCAACCGAAGGTTTAAAAAGAGGTGTTGAAGTTTTAGATACTGGCGCACCTTTAAGTGTACCAGTGGGCGAAAAATGTTTAGGTAGATTAATGGATGTTTTAGGTAATCCAAAGGATCATCATGGTAAAATAGATACCCCACATTCCGCTCCTATTCACAGACAAGCACCAAGCTTTAAAGATCAAAGCACAGAACCAGAAATTTTTGAAACTGGTATTAAAGTTGTAGACCTTTTAGCACCATATCAAAAAGGTGGTAAAGTTGGTTTATTTGGTGGTGCTGGTGTTGGTAAAACAGTTTTAATGATGGAACTTATCAACAATGTTGCAAAAGAACATAGCGGAAGTTCAGTTTTTGGTGGTGTGGGCGAAAGAACCAGAGAAGGAAACGACTTGTGGTTAGAAATGAAAGAATCCAAACTAAAAGACGGCAGTTCCGTTTTAGATAAAACCGTTCTAGTTTATGGGCAGATGAACGAATCGCCCGGTGCAAGAGCAAGGGTTGGTTTAACAGCATTAACCCAAGCAGAATATTTTAGAGATCAAAAAGGACAAGATGTTTTACTATTTATCGACAATGTTTTCAGATATGTTTTAGCAAATGCAGAAGTTTCTGCACTTTTAGGTAGAATGCCAAGTGCTGTTGGTTATCAGCCAACATTAACAACCGAAATTGGTATGTTGCAGGAAAGAATTACATCTACCCAAAAAGGTTCTATAACAAGTGTGCAAGCAGTGTATGTACCAGCCGACGATATGACAGACCCTGGTGTAGCAAATACATTCTCTCACTTAGATTCTACTACTGTTTTATCACGACAAATTGTGGAGCTTGGTATTTATCCAGCGGTTGATCCGCTGGATTCTACGAGTAGAATTTTGGACCCTAATATTGTAGGTGCAAGACATTATAAAGTATCGCAAGATGTTAAAAAGATACTTCAAAAATATAAAGAGCTTCAAGATATTATTGCTATTTTGGGTATTGAAGAATTATCTGAAGAAGATAAAAAAGTTGTATATAGAGCAAGAAAAATACAGAAGTTTTTATCCCAGCCGTTCTATGTTGCAGAAAGTTTTAGTGGTAAACCGGGCAGATATGTAAAACTTAAAGATACCATTGATAATTTTGAAGCATTAATTAAAGGTCAGTACGACGATATACCAGAACAAGCATTTTATATGGCTGGTAGTATAGAAGATGTGCTCAAAAAAGCAGAAGAAATGAAACAAGGTACTTAAGTAAGTGTCATTCTCAGCCGAAGGCTGGGAATCCAGTAAATATAAAGGAAAAAACAAATGGCAAAAAAATTAAAACTGGCAATTGTAACACCGCAAAAGCAAATCGTCCAAAGAGACGATATAGATTTTGTATCTATACCGGCTCATAATGGTGGTATGGGCATTTTGCCAGGACACCTACAATGTGTTGTAAAATTAGAGCCAGGAATTTTAACCTATAAAGCCGATAAAAAAGACGAAGAATTTGCGGTAATGGGCGGTTTCGCCGAAGTGTTAGACAATGTTGTGAGTGTTTTTGCCGAAAGTGCAGAGCTTGCAAGCGAAATTGACGAAGAAGCAAGTAAACAAGAAGTGGCAAAACAAAAAAAATTATTATTAGAAAAGCATCCAAGTTTAGATGTTGATGCAGCACAACTTGCAATTAAAAAAGAAATTGTAAAGATGCAACTCAAGAGAAGAAGATCAGGCAGATAAAAATTATCAGTAAAGTTTTTAAAAGAACCCCCAATCTCTAAAAGAGAGATTGGGGGTTCTTTCTTCCTAGCCCGACTAGTGGGATTAGGGAATGTATTTCAAGAATCTTTTTCTCCCTTTAGTAAAGGGAGTGCCTGAACGATAGTGAGGGCGAGGGTTTTAATGTTTCGAAACATAAAACCCCCGATATTTGTTAACACAAATACCACCCCCTTTTTGAAAGGGGGAAAAAGAAATGAGATTGCCACGGCAAATAAATTTGCCTCGCAATGACAAATAGATTTAACTAAAAAAATCGTAAATTTAACCAACAGATGAAGTAAATAGGTTTCGGTATGCCTGCAAAGCAATAATAGTCTTTGCATCTTTTATCTTGCCGTCATCAATCATTTTCAACGCAGTTTTTAATGGGAAAAGTTTTATGTTTAAAAATTCATCATCATCTGGTTTCGCAATACCTTTTACCAACTTGTCTGTATAATAAATATGTATAACTTCGTCCGAAAAGGCGCAACATGGGTAAAAAACTAAAAGTTTTTTCATGTTTTTTGCAGTATACCCAGTTTCTTCCAACAACTCCCGTTTTGCATTAGAAATAGGGGTTTCTTTTTTGTCTATTTTGCCCGCAGGAATTTCCCACATAGCCTTGCCAACAGGGTATCTAAATTGTTGTACAAGTAAAACTTTACCGTCGATAATAGCCAAAACACTACTTGCACCATTATGCACCAAATATTCTCGTTTAGCTGTTTTACCATTGATAAGTTTTACAGTGTCCACATTAAAGCCAACAACGCCACGATACAAACTTTTTTTGGCTACTTTTTTTTCTTTTAATTTACTATACTTTATCATAAGACTTCTGTTTACCTCGAACATAAATTATAAATATATAATAGCAAACTATGAAACAAGAATTTGTACATCTACATAATCACACTGAATATTCTTTGCTAGACGGTATGCTTCGTTTTTCTAAAAAAGGCGAACCGTCCAGCTTCCTATCCAATGTAAAAAAACACGGCATGCAAGCACTTGCTATGACAGACCATGGCAATATGTTTGGTGCTATAGAATTTTATAAATGTTGTAAACAAACAGGCATAAAACCAATTATCGGTTGTGAAATTTATGTAGCAAAAGATCATAAAGATAAAAAAGATAATAAGATGGCTCATCTAGTTTTACTTGTAAAAGATTTTAAGGGTTATCAAAATTTAATGCAACTTGTTTCAAAAGCTTGGCTAGAAGGTTTTTACTACAAACCGAGGATAGATAAAGAACTTTTATCAAAATATTCCGAGGGTTTAATAGCACTTTCTGCCTGTTTAAAAGGCAGTGTAACACAGCTTTGTGTGAAAGGCGATATAGAAGGAGCTTGTAAAGAAGCACTTGAATTTCAAAAAATCATGGGTGAAGGCAACTTTTATTTAGAACTTATGGATCATGGCATAGAAGATGAGAAAAAAGCTTTAAAAGGTTTACTTGCTGTATCCGAAAAAACAGGAATACCAGTAGTCGCTACTAACGATTGTCATTACGAAAAAAAAGAAGATGCTAAAATTCACGATATCCATTTATGTATTTCTACCGGTGCAACACTTGAAGATGAGAAAAGATTTAAAATGGAAACACACGAACTCTATTTTAAAAGCCCGCAAGAAATGAAAGAGCTTTTTTCCAAAACACCTCAAGCAATAGAAAACACAGTCAAAATAGCAGACAAATGTAATTTGGAATTACCAAAAGAAGGGTTTGTGCTTCCACATTTTGATATCCCAGAAAATTTTAAAGATACGGCCGAATATTTAAAAGATTTATGTTATAAAGGGTTAACTGCAAAGCTTAATGGTGCAGGCATATCAGATGAATATAAACAACGACTGGATTACGAACTTGGCATTGTTAATAGTATGGGTTTTGGAAGCTACTTCTTAATAGTTGCAGACTTTATAGATTATGCTCGTCAACAAAATATACCTGTTGGACCAGGTCGTGGTTCTGGTGCTGGTAGTATGGTTGCATATTCTTTAAATATTACAAAAGTGGATCCTATTATAAACGGCTTACTTTTTGAAAGATTTTTGAACCCAGACAGGGTTTCTATGCCTGACCTTGATATAGACTTTTCAGACGATGGACGGGAAAAAGTTATAAAATATGTGCGAAAAAAATACGGCGAAAAAAATGTAGCACAAATTATCACTTTTGGTACTATGAAAGCAAAACTTGCTCTTCGAGATACTGCAAGAGCAATGGGTATAAGTGTTGCAGAAACTAATCGAATTGCAAAAATGATACCAAACACTCTTGATGCCACTGTTGATATGGCAATGAGGCAAAAAGAAATAAAAGCCGAAATAAAAAAAGATAAAAAGATAGAACAATTATTTGAATATGCCAGCAAAATGGAAGGTTTAAAAAGACATACTGGTGTTCATGCTGCTGGTATTGTTGTAACAAGGGACGAGGTTGTAAAATATACACCACTTTCAAAAGGTTCAAAGCAAGTTATAACAACACAATACGAAGGCGAAACACTTGTAGATTTAGGTCTTTTAAAAATAGACTTTTTAGGTTTGCGGACTTTAAGTGTTATAGAAAGAGCAACAAAATTTATAAAAGAAATGCGTGGTATAGATATTAATATAGACAAAATACCACTTGATGATAAAAAAACATTTCAACTTTTAACTTCGGGACATACTATCGGGGTATTCCAGCTAGAAAGTAGCGGTATGAGAGATCTTGTTAAAAGGCTAAAACCAACCGAATTTGCAGATATTTCTGCACTTGTTGCTTTGTATCGTCCAGGACCAATGCAAAGTGGTATGTTGGAAAGTTTTGTAAAAAGAAAACACGGTAAAGAACAAGTTAAGTACGAACATCAAATGATGGAAACTATATTAAAAGAAACTCACGGTACTATGGTTTATCAAGAACAGATTATGGAAATTTCTAAACGGCTTGGTGGGTTTAGTCCTGGTGAAGCGGACACTCTTAGAAAAGCTATGGGTAAGAAAAAGTTAGACTTGCTTGAAAAATCCCGTGAAAGTTTTATTAAAGGTTGTGCCGTAAATAAAATTACCAAACCAATTGCAGAAAAAATATTTAACCAAATGGTTCAATTTGCGGGTTATGGTTTTAACAAATCGCATTCGGTGGCATATGCTTTAATTTCTTATCAAACAGCTTATTTAAAAGCTAACTATCCAACAGAATTTATATGTTCTGCAATAACTTCAGAAATAGGACATAGTTCTATAGATGCGTCCGATAAAGAAAATAGGATGTTAAATTATTTGCAAGATGCGAAAAGAATGGGACTTAAAATTTTTGGTCCAGATGTACAAAAATCTAAGCAAAAGTTTAATATAGAAGAGCAACCTGACGGCACAGAAGCTATAAGATATGCTTTAAGTGCTGTAAAAAATGTCGGTACAGAAGTTTGTAAACAAATAGTAGCTTCTCGAGAAAAAAATGGCGAATTTAAAAATTTAGACGATTTTTGTATGCGTCCAGATATAAAAAATATAAATAAAAAAGCGATAGAATCTTTAGCAAAATGCGACGGGTTAAGTAGTTTATTTTCTGGTATGAAACCAGAAGCCAGTAAAGCATATGTTTTAGAAAATTTAGAAGAAATTGTAGATTCTTCTGCAAAATATAAAAGTCAAAGAGAAAGCTTGGAAGGTGGACTTTTTGGCGGTGGTGATATTTCCAAAATAGGGGCGGGTAAACTTAAGTATGATGCGAAAAAGGCGAAGCCTTTTTCGCAATCTGAAACCTTAGCATTGGAAAAAGAAGTGTTAGGTGTGTATATTTCTGGACACCCTATTGTTAAAATACGAGAAAAAATTGGCAAGCTTGTACCTTTCACGGTTGAACATGTTATAAATAGTAAAAGAGAAAAAAATTATAATCTTTTATGTGTAATTTCTCGTATGCGAAAAAAGCAAACACGAACAAAACAAAACTGGGCACAATTAACTGTGGAAGATGAAACTGGTCAAATAGTTTCAAATGTATTTCCACGGGTTTATCATGGGTTGGAAGAAAAATTAGTGGTAAATCAACCATTAATATTAAAAGCAAATGTTAAGTTTGACGAAATGGGAACTGCTGAACTTATGATAACAGATGTAGAAAATATCGCTAATTTGGTGGTTGGACGAAGTAAATCGCTTATTATCAAAATAACCAAAAAACCAGACAAAAAACAAATAGAACAGCTAAAACAAGAGCTTGCTAAAAAAAGAGGTATAGTAGATGCATATTTAGCCATTTCAGACGATAAAAATAAAGAAACTCTAATAGGTTTAGACGGCAAAATAGGCATTCATATGGAACTTTTGAAGTATATCGAGAAAACCTTCGGACTGCAGAATTGGACTGTAAAATAGTAATTATTAAAAATAATGTAAAAAAACTATTGCAAAAGACTAGACGATTTAATACACTTTTCTTGAGGATACATAGTTTAGATTAATATAAGAAATTTTTTTAGGAGGAATTCAAAATGGCAGAAAAAGTATTAAAAGTAGGATTAGAAATGGAAAACGACCATATTTATTGGATAGATAAAGATGGTGACATTTCATGTGTAAAAGCTGCAAGAGGAAGAAAGAAACAAGGCAAAGCAAAAAAAGCAGCAAAATGCGGAATTAAAAAAGATAATAAAAAGTTCATCTACTTTGTGAAGAAAGGTGATATTTATCAAGCAAAAAGAGTAAACAGCTAATTTTTACTCAAGTTTTTGAGCGAGAATTTTGTCAAAGGCAACCTTAAATACTCGGGGGTAAACCCCACTCACGGTATTCTACGGTTGCCTTTTTCGTATTCTCATCTCAAAACCTTGGCAAAAATTTTGTGTTATGTTTTTATAAAAATATATAAACAACGACAAATGTAAAAAAAACCCGTTCTTAAGAATGGGGTTTTTTGTATAATACAAATATGAATAAAAAGAGTTCTTTACCGCACACACACACACACATTTCTGTCATTCTGAGCGACTAACAGGAGCCGAAGAATCTTTTTCTTTAAGCACTTCTAAAAACCAAGATCTTTCGACTTCGCTCATAAAACTCGCTTCGCTCAAGATGACAAATAATTTTAAAGGCTTTACTTTAATAGAACTTTTAGTGGTAATACTTATAGTAGCAATACTCGCCAGTATTGCATTACCAAAATATATGGTAGCAAGAGATAAGGCTCATCTTAGTGGTTTAATGACAATAGGTAAAAATGTTAATGATGCACTAGATAGAAGAAGTTTGTTTGATAGCCAGGACGATATTACTGCTTTGAATTTAATAGATATAAGTTTCAAAAAATATGATGGAACTGATTGTACAGGTGGTTACTGTAGCATAAAAGTATCTGGTAAGGATTATAGTCTACATCCTCGTTTGAATGATGGTGGTATTGGTAAAAATCGCACTGTATTCTATTCTAATACTAACATGTCTTTTGGAGCTTATGTTGTTTCTGTAGATGCATATGACCCCTCTTATAATCATGAACTTTTTTGTTATCAACTCGGATCATACATAAATCCAACTATAGATAGATGTATAAAACTAGGTAAAAGCATGGGTGCAAGTTGTGGAACTTCAGGAAATATTACTTGTACTTGGTAAAAATTTTTAACCACCTTAAAATATAAAACACCCCTATCCTTGGCTAGGGGTTCTTTGTCATTGCGAGGCGATGTTAAGGGGCGTCGAGGCTCTCGACCGCCGTGGCAATCTCATTTCTTTATCCTCTCCCTCGTATATAGGGAGAGGACGACTGGTTGTAAAAAACAACCAGCGAGGTGAGGGTAAATATTTCTTCTCTTCCCGCCCGATCAGTGGTAGTACGAAATGTATTTTAAGAATATGAGAAGTCTTGTTTTGATTTGTAAATTTTTTAAATATAAGTTTGCACTAGCAAACAACTAGTTCACTACGCGAAGCGAAAATGTGTGTGCGACTCGCACTTATTTATAAAATTAGGTTGTATTTGCTAAAATATAATTATGGAACAAATATTAGAAGGCAAAACACTTGCCAAAAAAATTAGAGAACCACTCGCTGAAAAAGTCAAAACAATTTCTGCGAAACTTGGTCGAGATATAAATTTACTTGGCATTTGTAATAAAAAAGATTATGCCTCCTCAATCTATATGCAAAAAGAAGTCAAAGCTGCTGAAAAGCTTGGCATAAAAGGCAAAATTATAGAAATAGATGACAATACCAGTGTGGAAGAATTTATAGAAATTATAAAAACCGCTTCAGCTGATAAAAATTTGGACGCATTATTAATAGCTCGTCCATTACCAGAAAAACTAGAAAATTCAAATTACACAAAACATATAAACTCCCTAATAGATATCGATGGTATAAGCATTGATAATATGGGTAAACTTTATATATGTAAAACATTTGACGATGTAAAAAATATAAATGGGTTCGTGCCTTGCACAGCGCTTGCTGTTGTGAAACTTTTGGAATATCATAATATAGATGTTAATGGTAAAGAAATTGTAGTTTTAGGACGATCAATAACAGTGGGCAAACCGCTAGCACATATGCTTTTAGCTAAAAATGCAAGTGTGAAAATTTGTCATTCTCGTACAAAGGATATTACCAAAAGTTTATCCACAGCAGATATTGTAATTTCTGCCATAGGTCGTGCAAAATTTTTGAAGAAAGAAATGTTAAAACCAAACACTATCGTTATAGATGTAGGTACTAATGAAGATGAAAAGGGGAACTTTTGCGGAGATGTAGATTTTGAAAATATCAAAAATTTTGCATCTGCCATCAGTCCTGTGCCAGGTGGTGTTGGACCTGTAACACTTGCCTGTCTGTTGGAAAATATAGTAATATCTGCAGGTAGGAACATTTAAAACTTACATATAAAAGAAGGTAGTTTATGAGATTTTTATTAATAATTTTCGCTTTAGTTTTAGTTATTGGTTGTGCCTCAACTAGCCAAAAAGAACAAGATTTTAGTACAAAAAAAGTATATCTAGAAGAAGATTTAATAAGCCCCAAAAAAGCAACACTCACAGACGATGAAAAACGAAAAGTGGGACCGCAAGATGAGTCTGAATATATATTTGATGTATATTCTGACAAAGAAGTAAATGTGTATAAATTTGACGAGTATAATCAACCAATAGTGCCTGGTGTGCCACAAGAAAAAGAATATAAAAAACCAGTTAAAGAAGATGGTAAGGTTGTTGCTAATCGGTTATGGGAAAAACCAGCACGAACTAAACCTTAAAATATTTTTTTTGACCAAGTTCAGGTTTATCAGAAAAAACTGCATCAATATGCAGTTTTTTCATTTTATCAAAAATTTTTTCGTCATTAACGGTGTATGCAAAAACTTGTATTTTGTTTTTATGTGCAGTTTCTACAATTTTTTTATTAACACGATTTTTACTTATATGTACACTACTTGCTTTTAATTTTTTTGCTTCTTTTAAATCAAATATTTTTGTCGAATATCCTATGTTTATTTTACTATCTAAAGCTCTAACATTTTGCAAAGTCTTATAAGAAAAACCAGATATGCAAACATTGTTTTGAAAATCAGATTTGTAAATTTCTTTTAACACAAAATATTCTATATTTTGATATCGCTCATCATCATTTTTAATTTCTACACAAACAAAACAATGTTTGCCTAAAAGTTTTAAAACTTGTGCTAAAGTTGGTATGTGTTTTTTAAGATTTTTGTAGGGAGTATTTATAATTTCTAAATTTTTATTAAAAAGTCGTTTCAAATTATAATCGTGATGCACGACAATTTTATTATCTTTTGTTAAATGCACATCAAGTTCAAACATAGTACTACCCATACTTTTTGCAATAGCAAAAGATTTTAAACTATTTTCTTGCGAGTATGCACTCGCACCTCTGTGCGAAATAATATCCATAAAATTATTGTAGCAGGTTTTTAAGTTTTTCTAAATGAGTATCTGAAATATTCATACCCATTTTTGATACTCTACCTGCTTTTGGTCCGTGATAATCGGACCCTGCAAAAACTTGTAAATTATATTTTTTACATAAATCCAACAAATCTTGTTTCATTGTGGCTGAATGGGATGGATAATAAACTTCCACGCCATCCAAACCCATTTCTTTCCAAACTGGAAAGTTCCAATGTTCTTTAATAAGACCGGGGTGTGCCATAACCGCAATACCGCCTGCCTCTTTTATTGTGTAAATGGATTTTTTTAAAGTTGCACCAATAGGAGAAACATAACCTGCTTTTCCGGGCATTAAATAATTCCTAAACCCTTCGCCACGATTGGCTACTACTTTATTTATTTTTAGAACATCAGCGATATGCGCACGGGAAGCGGAAATTTTTACTCTATCAAAAACTTGTTGTTCTGTTATGTTGATACCAACTTGCACAAGTTGTGCGATACATTTTTTTACCCGCAAAATTCTATCTTCTCTGTTTTTTTTAAGAAGATTTAAAAGATTTTTATTTTTTGGGTCTATATTATAGCCCAAGATATGGGTATGTTCGTGTTCGTGGGTGGTGATTTCTACACCGGGGATAAATGGTATGTCTAATTTTTCCGAAAGTTCAATGGCCTTTTGTATTCCTTCTACACTATCGTGATCTGTAAGCGAAAAAAGCTCTAGCTGAGCTTTTTTCGCTTCAAATAAAATGTCTCTTACAGAAGATGTTCCGTCTGAGCAATTAGAATGAGTATGAAGATCTATTTTCGCCAAGGGCGACCTCTCTTTTTTTAACTAACTGTATTACACCAGTTCTGAAACATAGCCCTCACCTCGCTAGCTTTTTTGGCTAGTCGTCCTCTCCCAACGGGAGAGGAAACAATACACATCGCGAAGCGAAAGGGGTCTGTCGGCACTGCCGACTAGTCTACTCGTTCTACGCTTTTTACTTCTGGCACAACTTCTACAATTTTTTGTTCTACTACTGATTTAAGCGTCATTTGAGCGCTTGGGCAACAGCCACATCTGCCTTTAAGGCGAACTTGTACTATGCCGGTTTTTTCGTCGACATTTACTAATTCTAAATCTCCACCATCTGCTTGGAGGAAAGGTCTTATTTCTTCAATTACTTTTGCTACTTTTTCTTTCATTTTTGACACCCCTTAGTTAAATTATCTATCATAAATATTATAGCTTTTTTTAAAGCAGAGGAAAAATGACAAAACTATCAAAAGGCGACAAAGGTATAACAAATACCTTAACCAAAAAAAATGTAAGAAAAAGTAGCGATATTATTAAAACTCTCGCCTTTTTAGATGAAGCCGTCTGTTTTACAGGGCTTTTACGGACAAAAATAAGACCTTACACACTTAATAAAAATTTAGAAAATATTCAGCTAAACATTATGTCCGCTAGTGCCGTTTTGGCAGGCGATAAAAATAGTTTGAAAGAGCTAAAGGAATACACTGAAAATTTAACTAAAATTATATCGCAATTAGAAGCCCGTCTGCCAAAACGGCACAGTTTTATAGTGCCTGGTAAAAACGAGCAGGAATGTTTGTTTAATATAGTCCGTACGAAGATAAGAACAGCAGAAACTTATTGTGCTAGCACTAAATGTAGCCCAGTGGTCAAGCAATTTTTAAATAAAGCGTCTAAATATATATATTTACTTGGTATCAAAGTGTAAATAAAAGTTAACTTGTATATGTTGACTTATTATTTTATAATATTAGCTAGGTTTCTTTTTAAGGAGAAGTACAATGAGAAGAACTATATTTGTAATAATTTTACTTTCGGTAGCATTTCTGACAACACCAATATTGAATGCTGCGAAATATGCGAGCATATCGGTCAAACGAGGAAATGTTCGAACATGTCCTAGTATGGATTGTAAAATAAAATTTTATATGTGGAAATATACTCCTGTTGAAATGCTATCAGTTTCAGATGATAAACAATGGGTAGAAGTAAAAGAATTTGAAGGTTATCGAGGTTGGGTTCATAAAACTTTACTAACAGAAACTCCTGGTATGTCTGCCAAAGAAGATGCAAATGTAAGAAGTGGTGCAGGCGATAAAAACGATTCTTTATGGATAGTAAAAAAAGGATATAGTTTTAAATATTTAGAAAGACAAGGCAATTGGTACAAAGTAACAGACGATGCTGGCACAAGCGGTTGGATATATAACCGACTTTTATGGGGCTTTACAAAATACATAAAGTAAGGAAAAAAGAATGAAGAAGACAGTTTTATTAATAACATTAATCAGCTTAGTTGTAGGCGGATATTTTTTATACAACAATAAACAACAGCCAAGGTTTCATATAGCAGGACAGATAGAAGTTTCTGAAAGGTTGCAAAAAAGAGCAGAAGTGCCAAACAATACATGTTCTATCGTCGTAAAAAACGAAGCGGATGTACCTGTTGCAATAAAAAGAATAATAAATCCATCTTTCCCATTAGCTTTTGAAATAACCGAACAGGATTTGCTTATAGATGCACTCGGCGAAGATTTGAAAGTAGAAGTTTATATTAACAATCATGGCGAGTTGGGTGTTTTAAAAGCTGGCGATATTTTTTCAGAAGCAAGTGAAGGGTATAAAGCTAACAATAAAAATGTAGTTTTAGTGGCAGACAAAATGATAGGTATGCCAAGACTTGCAAGAGGATCAAGAGGGAATAACTTCTTTAAAACAGCCGCTAGATAGGCGAAAGGTTCGCCTCCCATTTTCGCTTCGCGATGCAGGTTGTTAACTTTTACTTCGTAAAAGTATGCTTGATTTAGGGGAAAAAAATGAAAAAAGTTTTAATTACTTCATTAACTTTACTATTAGGGTTTTCTTTTATAAATGCTTCAGAAGAAAACATCGAAAAATCAACACAAAAACAATGTACCTGTATAGAAGATTTAGAAAAGATATTTCTATTCCAAAACAAATTCACATTTGACGACGAAGGTAATCCTATCGCTGTAGCATCAACAGAACAAGACGACCAAAGTGGTTTGTCCGCTGGTGTGGAAGATGCATTAAGTGTTGTAAGTTTGGACCCTTTATATAGAGCTTTTGGTGGCGGTAAAGCTGACGACCCAGCAACAGTCATAAAAAAAGATACTGTTGCAGTATCAGAAAAAACTTTAAAACTTATGCGCTGGCGAGAACTTTTAACATATCTTAAAAAAGGAAAACCTTATTATGATTGTCAAAAAATCAAAAGAAATACTTACGACCCTACCGAAATAGAGCTTATGTTAATGGAATATAGTCCACAAACATTAAGATTTTTAAGATTTAGCGAAGCACAAACAGGAATAGATGGTTATTATAATAAAGCAATAAGAAGTGCGACATACATAATAAATGTTTTCAATATGAGGGGAAATGATTTAACAGCATTCTTGTTAGATTTTCATAATTCAATAATAATGACAAACTTATCTACCGAATTTCAAAGAGCAGTTACCCAAGCACAAAGGGAACATGCAGCAGATAATATTTACCAAAACTTCTTAAGAATTTCTGACGAGCATATAGCGTATTTGGAATCTGAAATGGAAAGATTGCATGCAGAAAGCGATGCCTTAAAAGAAGAAGCCAAAGAAGCTAAGAAGAACCAGAAAAAGTATGCTAAAGAAAGTACCGATTCGTTAACCTCTAGATTATTAAAATAAAAATTATTTTTCAGTTGATCGTGGGTGAAAGTTTTCGTGTTTTCGCTTAACGCTTTTTTTATCTATATGAGTATAAATTTGGGTGGTAGTAATATTTACATGCCCAAGCATTTCCTGTACACTTCGTAAATCTGCCCCGCCTTCAAGTATATGAGAAGCAAAAGTGTGTCTGAATAAATGCGGGTGAACCTTGGCAGATACACCTGCAAATTTAGCAAGACTATTTAAATCTTTCCAAATAGAAACTCTACTGATTTTTTCGCCTCTATTATTTAAAAATACTTCGCTTTGTGGTGATTTATTGATAAACTTTTTTTCTCGTTCGATTAAATATTGAATTAGCAATGTGCTAGCTTTTTTATTCATTGGCACCATTCTTTGTTTAGAACCTTTACCAAAAACTATAAGCCAATTTTCCTCGATATTCACATGTTCAAGCTGAAGATTAATAAGTTCTGACACTCGTATTCCTGCACCGTATAAAAGTTCTATCATACATAAAGTTCTAAGTTGGTTAAAGTTTGTTGGTTTAAAGTTTAATAGCTTTTCCATAGCCATCATTGTTAAGTTTTTTGGTATTTTTTGAGATAGTTTTGGCGGTCGTAAAGTTTCTGTTGGGTTTTTAGAAATTTTTTCGTCTATCATTAAATATTTATAAAAGTTTTTTACAGCACCCATATTTCTAAATATAGTTGCAGGGGATAATTTTTGATTTTTTAAATGCCAAAAATATTTATCTAAACTTACATTATCTGCTTTTATAGAGTTTAAATTTTCTTTATCGCAGTATGCCAAAAACTTTTTAATATCAGAAAAGTAGCTTAAAAAGGTATTTTTACTAACTTGCCTTTCAAGTGTTAGATAATCTTTATAATTTTCTAAAAGTTTTTGGCTATTCATATATTTATTCTAGCAGTTTTTTCTTTCCTCCCCCTAAAAGAGGGGGGAGGATTGAGGAGGGGGTGAATGTTTCAGCTTATAAGCAAATGAAACAGCCCCCTCTCCCTAACCCTCTCCCTCGTGGTGGAGAGGGAACAGAAGAAGCCCTCGTTCACAATAGTGAACGAGGGCTTCTTTTAAATCTAAGTTTTCACTAGAAAACGACTATCTTGTGTCGCGAAGCGAAAATACGAGGCGAGGTTCTCGCTTTATTTTTTAGCTTTAACGAAACAAGTGTTATGTAGTCACGAAAAAATAAAGGGCTAGCCCTTGGCTAGTGTAATCCGACTTTACATTTACCGCCACAACCACCTTCTTCGTTGTGTTTGTCTAATGATATTTTTTCTTCTTTTTTATATTCATCAATTCTTTTCATTAATTCGTCAAAATTGATTTTATCACTAGGCAACATCGGTCCGTCTACACAAGCAAATTTGTTTTTGCCATCTACATTTACCCTACAGCAACCACACATACCTGTGCCGTCTACCATAATTGGGTTCATACTGGAATATGGTTGAACACCATTCTTGCTCATTAATTGGCTCACGAATTTCATCATTATTAATGGTCCGATTATAAAGCCAGCTGTAATTTTTTCGCCACCGTCTATTGTTTCTTGCAATGCGTCTGTTACAAAACCTTTTTTGCCTACAGAACCATCATCTGTGCAAGGCACATAAACATCGGATACTTCTTCCATTTCTTTTTGCAAAATCAACAAGTCTTTATTTCTTGCACCGATAACAGATACTACTCTGTTGCCAGCATCTTTTAAAGCTTTTGCTATTGGATACACTTCAGCAATACCTACACCACCACCAACTACTGCGATTGTGCCATAGTTTTTAATGTCGATAGGTGCGCCAAGTGGTCCTGCAATATTTAAGAAACAATCACCTTGTTTAAAAGCATTAAACAATGCTGTACTTTTACCAATTGCTTGGATAATTATTGTTATTGTACCGGCTTCTTTATCCCAATCCACGAAAGTTACAGGTACTCTTTCGCCACCTTCTTTACCTCGCAAGATTAAGAACTGCCCTGCTTTTGCATTTCTTGCTGTAAATGGTGCATAAATTACAAACTTTGAAACGGTATCAGAAATATCTACCTTTTCTATGATCTCATATTTTTTATATTTTTCATTCATTAACTTTTTCTCCTATTTTCTAAATTTTCATAGTCGAGTTTTGAAGAAACGACTATTCTTTAGCCGAAGGCACAGAGTCGGTGCGACTCGCACCATTATTTTGCTCCCTTTGTTTCCAAATATTTATGCATTTTTTCAGCAGCTTCTATACCGTCTTTCATAGCTAAAAGCACAGTTGCTCCGCCACGAGTGATATCGCCACCTGCATATACACCTTTCAACGATGTTTCGCCTGCTTCATTAAGCTCTACGGCGCCCCATTTATTTGTTTTAAGGTCTGGGTTTGTATTTGTGATAATTGGGTTAGGAGATTGTCCTAATGCAATTATTATGCTATCTGTTTTGATGTCAAAACCTGAACCTTCTATTACTTGTGGTCTTCTTCTGCCAGAAGCATCTGGTTCACCAAGTTCAGTTTTTAGACATTTTAATATTGCTACTTTACCGTCTTCATCTGCGACGATTTCTTTTGGTACGGTTAAGAATTGGAATTTGATTCCTTCTTCTTCTGCATTTTCAATTTCTTCTTCTCTTGCAGGTAAGCCGTCTTTGCCTCTTCTGTAAACAATTGTTACACTTTCTGGACCAAGTCGCATAGCACATCTTGCTGCGTCCATAGCAGAGTTTCCGCCACCAAGCACAACAACATTTTTGCCTACATGAACAGGAGTATCAACTTCAGGAAATCGGTAAGCTTGCATTAAATTTACTCTTGTCAAAAATTCATTAGCACTATAAACTCCGACTAAATTTTCACCCGGAATATTTGGCATTGTTGGTAGACCTGCACCAGAACCAATATAAACTGCATCGTATTCTTCTCGTAATTCGTCTAGTGTTATGGAACTACCTACCAAAATGTCTGGTGTGATTTCTACACCCATATCTGAAATGGTGTCTACTTCTGCTTTTATTATTTCTCTTGGTAATCTGAATGATGGGATACCATATCTTAATACTCCACCAAAATCGTGCAATGCTTCAAAAACTACAACTTTATGTCCTAATTTTCTTAGTTCTGCAGCACAGGATAAGCTGGACGGACCTGAACCTATCATAGCAACTTTAAAACCACTTTCTTTTTCTGGTTTCGGTGCTATTAATTTATCTTGTTTTCTTGCTTCGTCTGCTACAAATCTTTCTAATAAGCCAACTGCAACAGCTGGGAATTTTCCACCTTTATGTAATACACAATTGCCTTCACAATGTGTTTCTTGTGGACATACTCTTCCACAAATTGCAGGAAGCAAACTTGTTTCCATTATTTTACTTGCACTTTCGCCAATTTTTCCTTCTTTTAATAGTTGGATAAATTCTGGAATTTGTACATTTACAGGACATGCTTTTGTACAAGGAGCATCTTTACAATTTAAACATCTTTCTGCTTCTTGCATTGCTTCTTCTAAATTACAACCTTGAGCGACTTCTTCGTAGTTATGTCTTCTTTCTTCACCGGACTGTCGTTTTCCGGTTTGCCTTGGCAAACTTGGGTTTGGCATAGTCTTACCTCTTTATATTTTTTTATTTTTGTTGAAAAAAGATAGGCGAAAACTCACCTATCCCATACCTTAATTATATGAAATAAAAGGGATATCTACAATATATATTTACAAAACTCTACATACTTGTCGTCGTACACAAAGCATTTTTTCTCATTATTAGGAATATCTAACAAAAAGAAATATTTAGTTTTAGCTGGCTTGCGTTCTGCCTTGATAGTGCTTATATCATCGCCTTCTGTATTTATTTCGTATTCAAAATTGAAAGAATCATAAGTGCCAGCACCAGAAATTTCTTCCCTATCTACTATTAATTTATATTTTGGTATTACATCAAATGGAATATCATCTGTTTTATAGGAATCTTGTATATAATTTAACATTGATGCTAAAATTCTTCCTAAAGATTGTTCGTGTTGCCAGTTTACACTATCTGAATATAAAGTGTCTTGTTTTAATTTTGTAAGCATCATTTTCATTTCATATAAATTTTGCAAACTCATATCTGTTGGTTTGTTTTCTTTTTTTATTTTTGGATTTTTTAAAACTTCTATTTGAGTTTCTATTCTGTCTAACAAAATTTCAATGTCTGAAAATACTTTTAAATTCTCGTCTGCTCTTTCATAATCGAAAGTGTTTCCTGTGGAACTTACCCTTATTTCTCGTTCCATTATCATATTTTTATCTTTACCAACTTCTCTTACTTGTGGTATTATCATTTTAGAAATAAATGCCATAAAAACTATTACAATTAACACTAAAAAAAGCAGCGCAACTGAAGATACCTTTGAATTATTTTTATTTTCTTCATTCATATAAAACCCCCTGTTCGGTTTCTAAATTTTGTTGTTCTAATAAGACGACAGGCTCTTCTATTTCCACAACTTTTTGCACTGGTGGTAGTATAGGATATTTTAGCCATTGTGCTAATGTTTTGGAAAAATATGTGTCTAACATTTCTGTGCCAAAATATTGATATGTGCTTAGAAATGTAACCTTGCCTTCTCCGCTACTTATGTATGCTATGTTTCTTAAAATGCTGGCATCTATAAAACCTTTTTTTTCTTCCATAGATACTGCAATTAAAACTGGATTTTTGTAAAGCCGTAAACTTTGTGCTGTTAAAACACCTTTGTTTTTTAGGGTGGGGGAAAGTACGGCAGTCATTAAAATATCTTTATAAAAAACCAAACTTTTTAAAAGAATGTTTGAACCTAACCCTTCACCTAAAAATATAATATCTTGTTCTGTGTATCCTTTTTCTAATAAATAATCTACCCCGGCTTGTACATCTCGCACCATTTGGTTATATTCATTATCTACACCCGTTCTTGCGAAAGATTTATAGTCGATAACCTTTCTTTCTTTATCTTCAGAAATTTCCTCGTCTTCGTCTTCTTTTGGCTCTTCGTATTTTATGCTTTTACCATGTCCACGCAAATCTATTGCTAAATATCCAAAGCCAAGCCGTCTGATTTTTTTAGAAAAATTTATCCAACTAGTATTATCTTTTTGGTAATCGTGTACGAGTAAAATTATCGGATATTTTTTTGTGGAAACTTCTGTTTGTAAATCTATTTCAATAGTATCTTCATCATCTTCTAAAACTGCTAGTTTTTCTTTTTCTATTGCTAGGTTTTCGTAATAACTTTCAAAATACGGGTACGAATTTTCTTCTGCAATATTTGGTGCTACATATACTGCATTAATTTCCCATTCGTCAGAAGTGGTTAATGTGATTACTGTGCCTGGCAGCACGGGCTCTTCTTCCGCAGTTTGTTTTTCTTGTGAAAAACAAACTGCAGGTAATATTAATAGTATAAATAGTAGCTTTAGCAGTTTCATTTTATTTAATAAAGTCCTCTTTTTTAAACCAGAGTGCAATTTCCCTTTTTGCTTCTTTTACAGAGCTTGAAGCATGTGCAACATTTTCAAGATGATCTTTTTTTATTTGTCCAAAAGCACCTCTAATAGTCCATGGTTTTGTGAAATGCGGATTGGTTGCACCAAGCACTTCTCTTACTTTATTTATTACATTTTCGCCTTCAAAAACGAAAACATAAACTTTATTTTGATCGTGAAATTCGCCCATCATAAATTTTATAGTATCTTCGTATGCAGGATGTTTTTTTATATCTCTATAATGTTCTTCTGCAAGTTTTTTGGATACTTTTGTTACCTTTGCTGCAACAAGTTCAAAGCCGTAATGTTCTATACGGTCTAAGACAATACCTGTGATGCGTTTTTTAATAGCATCTGGTTTCATAATTACTAGTGTTCTTTCTATGCTCATAACCTTGATATTACAAAATTTTTAGATAGTTTTAAACTAAAGTACTATTTACAGAATGTGCTATAGCTGGTACAATAAACTATAGGAGAAAAATTATGTATAAAAAATTAATAAGTATATTGTTTATATCTTTTTTAAGTTTAAATGTTTATTCAATAGATTTTATAAGTTCTAGTTTTACCACACAACAACCTACTAATGACGGAAACCATGGACTTGCTTGGACTTTAGAGTATGAAATAGATACTCCAGCTTATTTGATGTTTGATGTTTTTTGTCCAAAAAATGCTACTTTAGGTTTTGATATTGAAGAATTCGTTGCCGATTCCCCGTGGATGGGTGTTCCTCAAGGCTGTTTTTATAGAGGAGCTATGACTGATATGAATATAGTTCCAAATGGTGGAAATCCTAATCAAGCAAACACACCAATAGAGATAGAAGAAGTTTTGTTGAAAGATTTTTTTGGAGGTATAGGGCAGTGTTCTTCATACTATCCTCCAGGTTCTTATGTACATTTTGTAATAGCCATAGAAGAAGATAGAACACAATATGCTTATCGTGAACATAATATTGCAATTACTTCGACAGAATCGCCACTATCTTACATAAATGTTACGAATCCTTATGGGGAACATGAAAGTCACCCTCAAGATGTTTGGACTATAGATTATGGTTTAGTAAGAGATGTGGATTCTATTTCTTATTATGTTGATTGCAAAGAAACAGAAGTTTCAGAAAATGATGTTTTTGAAGTAGAGGGAATTCAAAACCCACATAGTAGTTGTACGATTCCTTATTATCATAGCGGTGATCATAGACAACATTGGGAGGGGAGTGTTCAATTACCAAATGGTTCTATAAAAACTATAGCAAGTGCAAAATGTATAGTGGGAATTAAAGCATATGAAAATGGTAATTTCTTTACTATAGAAGACGAAATTACAATAACAGGTAGTAGTTTATCCTCTGATATTAAACAAGATTTAGTTAATTCTAAAAAGTTTAAAATATATCCAAACCCAACAACAGATTTTGTTAATATTGAAGTACCAATTGGCTTTAATGGTAATATTGTGCTTTTAGATATGAATGGAAGAGTGCAAAATGTAGATATAAATTATGAAAACAATAAAGTGGTTATGAATTTAAGAACATTACCAAAAGGTACATATATTATCAATACAGGTTCTTCTTCTCACAAAATTGTAAAGAATTAAATTAGTATTAAAACCATAGAAAACAGGAGGCTTTTTAGTCTCCTGTTTTTCATATAAAAGCAATGGAAAAAATTCTCAATAATTATTATATAATGTAAGTATAAGACTAAGTGTCAACTTGGAGGAATTTTTAATGCCCAAAAAAGTGGAAACTAAGAAAAAGTTTAAAAAAGTTAAATTTGCAGTTATCGGTGCCGGTAAATTAGGTACCTTTCATACAAGAACGCTAGCCAAAATGGACGGCGTAGACCTTATTGGTGTATGCGATCCAGATCTTGCAAGAGCACAAAAACTTGCATGGGCTCATAATTGTTCGCCATATACAAAACACGAGGATTTAATCCCACAAGTAGATGCTATTATTGTTGCAGCGCCTACACAATTTCATCACGAAATTGGAATGTTCGCTTTAGAAAATAAAGTGCATACCCTTATGGAAAAACCAATAGCAGTAACAATGCAAGAAGCTAAAGATATGGTGGAAATGGCGAAAAAAACCGATACTTTACTTCAAATAGGTCATGTAGAACGGTTCAACCCAGCTGTTGTTGAAGCTTTTAAACATATTAAAAACCCACAATTTATAAATATAGATAGACTTGGTCCGTACGATCCAAGAATGTCGCAAATAGGTGTTATTTTAGACCTTATGATTCACGATATAGACCTTCTTTTAACTATGATAGATAGCGATGTAGAAAGTTTTGAAGCTATTGGTTTAAGTGTACTTTCTTCTCATGAAGATTTAGCAAATGTAAGGTTCAAATTTAAAAACGGTGCTGTGGCAGATGTAACAGCTAGCCGTGCAAGTTTTGAACGAGCAAGATTTATGAGACTTTATCAAAAGAATGCATATATATCCGTAGACTTTATGAATGCAAGAGTAAAAATGTATAAAAAAACAAAGCCTACAATAAAATCTATGAAAGATATAGATGTTCATTACCCAAAAGTAGAAAAACAAATGCCAATTACAGCAGAAATTTTACACTTTATAGATTGCATCAACCATACCAAATCCCCATGGCCAAGTGGCGAAAGAGGAACACTAGCTTTAGAACTTGCTATACAGGTAACAGAATATTTGGAAAGATATAATTTACCAAAATCTGTAAGTGCAGAAAGCTCTAAAGGTGCAAGAGCAGTGTCAGATTTTGGTAAAGTAGTCAAAATAGTTTTCGATGAAACCATCGGCAAAATTAAAGGGGGCAGAAAGTAAATAGTATGGCTCAAATTATCCCTTACACAAAAAATATTTTAATAGTAGCAGGCGATGTTTCAGCAGATATACATGCATCAAATATGGCTAAAGAAATAAAAAAAGCAGACCCTTCCATAAATATCGCTTCCATCGGTGGTGATAGATTAGCATCGGTGTCGGACAAATTTATTTATAATCTAGTAAATAATTCTGCAAGTGGTTTTTTGGAACCACTTAAAAAAATTCCACTTTGGGTTCGACTCATTTCAACACTAAGAAATTATATGGAAGAGAAAAATCCAGCATGTGTAATTACGGTAGATTTTTATGGTTTTAACCATCAAGTTTTAGGACTTGCAAAACATAGAAATATCCCCGCATATCATTATGTTAGTCCACAAGTTTGGGCATCAAGACCAGAAAGAGCAGGTAAGCTTTTAGCACTCGTTAAAAAAGTGCTTGTGATACTTCCTTTTGAAGAAAAAATTTATAAAAAAATTGGCAAAAATGTAGAATTTGTAGGACATCCATTACTAGACATAATGCCAGATGCTAAAGATAAAAAGTTTAATATTTCGGGCGAATGGAAAATTGGGATTTTACCGGGAAGTAGACCGGGTGAAATTAAAAGACATATGCCTCTTTTTTATGACACAATAAAAAAAGTTAAAAAAATATTCCCAAAAACAAAAGGTTTCGTTTTTGCAGTACCAGAAGTATCTGACGAAAAAATATTAAGTCTCTGTGGTGATGATACACCAAGCATAGATATCGTTAGGGAAACAAATTATAATAAGCGTCAGGATATGGATATTTTTTTAACATGTTCTGGCACAGCAAGTTTAGAAAATGCTATTTTGGGTATACCTATGATAGTGTGCTACAAAATGTCTTATATTACATATTTAATAGCTAGTGCGATAATTTCTATACCATACATTTCGCTAATAAACATATTGGCAAATAAGCAGATAGTTAAAGAATTTATTCAAAATAATGCAACAAGCCAACACTTATCAACAGAAGTTACAGCTATGTTTCAAAATCCTAAAAAACTAGAAGATATGAGAGGGGAAATGTTAAAAACTACCTCTACACTTGGTAAAAAGGGTGCAAGTAAAAAAGTGGCAGATATTGTGATATCTGGAATTTTTACAAAAAAAACAAAATCATGAGCAAGAAAGATAAATATAAAGAAATAGAACAATATGCTAGCTATAAAGTTTTTCTAAAACTTATTCCATATATCAAACCATACAAAGAACGACTTTTATGGGCTGGTGTTTTTATGCTTTTGACCGCAGCAGTAAATTCAGCTGGAGTTTATCTTTTAAAACCCGTTATCGACGGTGTAGCTCGAATAAGTAGTCATAAGGATTTGTTATTATTAATTCTTATAATTCCAATAGTATATCTTTTCAAAAGTGCTTTCACTTATGCAAATGGATATTTGATAAGTTATGTTGGGCAACGATTAGTTCAAAAATTACGAATAGATATTTTCAAACATTTACATAAATTGTCGATGGAATTTTACTGGCGAAAACGAACCGGTGAAATTTTGACAAAAGCAATGAGTGATGTTGGTATCATACAAACACTTATCGGCGAGATACCAGTATTTTTGTTAAGAGATTTATTCACAACATTGGGTGTGGTTTTTGTTTTATTTTATACAAATGCAAAGTTCGCATCGGTTTTATTTATCATCGCACCATTGGCTGGTCTATTGTTGAGCTTGCTTGGCAAAAAAATGAAAAAAGCAACATTTAGAGCTCAACTTATTACTCAAAATATTTTTCATAGATTTACTGAAGCCGTTGAAGGTATGTCAATTATAAAAGCATTTAATTATGAAAAACTTTCTATCAAACATTTCAGAAAAGATAATGAAGATATTTTTAGCGAAACAATGCGGTTAACAAGAGCTACAATTTTGGCTAGTCCGTTGATGGAACTATTAGGCAGTTTAATGCTTGTTATTTTGCTGTATTTCGGCGGAAAAAATGTTTTAGATGGCACAATGACCATAGGTGAGTTTGGTGTATTTTGTGGTGCATTCTTTATGATTTACAGACCATTAAAAAACATATCCCGTTTATATTCAAAAATCCAAATCGCGATTGTTAGTTGGAGCAGGATTGTTGAATTATTAGAAGAAAAACCAGAAGTTGTTGATCCTAAAAAACCTAAAAAACTTAAAAATTTTAAAGGTGGAATAACTTTCAAAAATGTAAGTTATAAATATCCAAAATCACATGATGATGTTTTGAAAAACATCAATCTTGAAATTAAACCAAACCAAAGTATCGCATTTGTAGGACCAAGTGGTAGCGGTAAAACAACAATAATAAATATTTTGCTTCGTTTATTTGATCCACAAAAAGGACAAGTACTTTTCGACGGAATAAATATAAAAGATATAACAGAAGAAGATTTAAGAAATCAAATGGGTTTGGTAAGTCAAAACACAATTTTGTTTGACGATACTATTGAAAATAATATCCGTGTCGGCAAACCAGATGCTACAGAAGAGCAAATCAACAAAGCGATGCAGACATCAGATGCATTTGAGTTTGTCGAGAAAAAACCACAGGGTATGCAAACTTTAATCGGCGAGCGAGGGGTGAAAGTTTCTGGTGGTCAAAAACAAAGATTAGCGATAGCACGGGCAATAATTAAACAGCCACAAATACTTTTATTAGACGAAGCTACAAGTAGTTTAGATAGTAGAAGTGAAAAGAATGTTCAGCAATCTATAGAAAAACTTTTAGGTACAAGAACTGTAATAATGGTAGCGCACCGATTATCAACAATCACACATGCCGACAAAATTTGTGTTTTACAAGATGGCGAAATTGCAGAGCTTGGTTCACATAAAGAATTGTTAGCTAAAGATGGAATCTATAAAAAACTCTACGATATTCAAAACGGCGGGGAAAAAAGTGAAAGAATTAATTAACAAATTCAAAGCTTATAACACTAACAAAGATCAAATCGAGCTTGTAGAAAAAGCATATAAATATGCGGTGATTCATCATAAAGATCAAAAGCGAAAATCTGGCGAGGATTATATAACTCATTGTATATCTGTAGCAGATATTTTGATGGATTATAAAATGGATGCTAAAACTATTGCTGCTTCGTTACTTCACGATACTGTAGAAGATACTTCCGCAACATTAAAAGATATAGAAAAAAAGTTTGGTGCAGAAATTGCACATATGGTGGAAGGGGTTACAAAGATAGGTAATTTTAAATTTACTTCGCAAGATCATCAAACTTCTGAAAACCTTAGAAAAATGTTAGTATCGACTGCAAAAGATATAAGAATATTACTTATTAAGCTAGCAGATAGAACCCATAATATGCGAACTTTATCGCATTTACCGGGGGGAAAACAACAAATAATTTCACAAGAGACTTTAATGGTTTATTCGCCAATTGCTCAACGGCTTGGTATGTTTAAATTAAAAAACGAGCTGGAAGATTTAGCTTTTAAATTTCTTCATCCAGTGGAATATAATCAAATAACAAAAAACTTTAAGCAAGCAAAAGAAGAAAAAGAAATTTTACTTGAAGAATTTAAAAACGAAATAGACGGCTATTTAAAAGACAGTAAAATAACATATACAATTTTAGCTAGAATAAAAAATAAATATTCTATTTTCAGAAAGATGAAAAAGCACGAAGTAGGTTTTGATAAAATTGAAGATGGGCTTGGTATAAGAATAATAACAAACACAATTTCTGAATGTTATGGAATACTTGCTGTTATTAACGAAAAATTTAAAACTGTCGAAGGTAACTTTACAGATTATATAGCAACACCAAAAATAAACTTGTATCAAAGCTTACATACGACGATAGAAACAAAAAGCGGACATAAAATAGAAGTTCAAATAAGAACACAAAATATGCACAATACTTGCGAGCATGGTATTGCTTCTCACTGGCGATATAAAACTGGTGTTAAGGATAGTTTTCATTTAGATGAAAAATTAAATTGGATACGACAATGGCTACAATGGATGCAAGACATTACAGCTCCGCAAGAATTTTTAGAAGTTTTCCAAACAGATATTAATTTGGAACAAGTTTTTGTTAGTACTCCAAAAGGTGATATCAAAGCATTACCAAAAGGTTCAACCGTTTTGGATTTTGCATATTCCATTCATACAGATATTGGCAAACGATATGTTGGCGCAAAGGTAGATGATAAAATTGTTAAAATGAGTTATGAACTTTTAGATGGACAAAAATGCGAAGTGTTAACCAAAAAATCTGCCAGTCCAAAACAAGATTGGTTGCATTTTGCTAAAACTCCAAAAGCAAGAAGTGAAATAAAAAGGTTTTTAAAACATGAATCAGATAAATAACATAGAAGAAAGAACTTGTCTAAAATGCAAAAGACAAATGCCACTAGAACACAATTATTGTAGTTCTTGTGGAACTGGTTGGGGTAAATATGTACATTGGTACTATAAACATTGGGGAATAATCCTACTTATACTATTGCTTGGTCCTTTTGCTATGTTTTTTGTTATTTTGTCTCCTGTAGTAAGCAAACCCCTTAAATGGATATATACACTTATAATAGCCATTTTTACAATATTCCTAGTTGTAGAAGCTTGTGAGTTGTATAGAATGTTGTCACAAGTGTATAAATTATTTTCCTATTCGTCGGTCTTCTGATAAAAACAGCTTGCCAAATCCCTCTAAAAAATATATAAATTACTAGTATGTATATAATATGTATACATATTAATATAAATCCAATGTCATATATTACTATGGTGTTAGTAGGAGGATAAATGGAAGGAGATTTAAGAGAAGAACAATCAGTACAAGACAAACAGCCGAAAGCGTTATGGCTTTTAGCTGGTACAGAACTTGGCGAAAGATTCAGCTTCTATTCTATGAGAGCAATATTCATGCTCTATTTGTTAAATGCATTAGCACTTGCTCCAGGAAAAGCAGGACCTATAATGGGAGCTTTCATGGGGCTTTCTTATGTGTTAGCTATTATCGGTGGATATGTAGCAGATAGATTCTGGGGTCAACAAAAAGCCATCATCTTTGGTGGTATTTTTATTGCCCTTGGTCAATTCATAATGGGTTTCCATGCAATGACATCGTCTGCAGGAAATACGCAATTAACAATGATGTACTTTGCAATCGCTATCATAGTTGGTGGTGTAGCATTACTTAAACCCAATGTAACAAGTATTTTAGGCCCAATGTATAGAGAAAATGACCCAAGAAGAGATGGTGGTTTCACTATTTTCTATATGGGTATTAATGTTGGTGCATTGGTTGCTAACTTAGTTGTTCCATTTATAGCTGAAGAAAGTTCACAAGATGGCGCAAAATGGGAATATGGTTTCTTTGCAGCAGGTATAGTGATGTTAATATCATTGATAGTTTTCTGCGTACTTAGAAAGAAAGTTATTGGTGAACCAGGAAGTAAACCAGGTTTAAGACACTCTATAACAAAACAAGAAGTAGTAAAATCTTTACTAGTTGTCGCGTTGGCGGTTGGTGCAATTTATGTATCTAAATTGATAAGTTTTGCAGGACCAGTGATGATAATAGCAGGTATTATAGGTTTTACATACTATTTGTTCTCTCACCTAAATGATGTAAAAGAAAAACAAAGAATTATTGTTATTTTCATATTAGCATTCTTTGTTATATTCTTCTGGTCAGCATTTGAGCAAGCAGGTACAAGTTTAACAATATTTGCAGACAGACAAGTAGATAGAGTATTACCTGCCTTCTTACCACTTATTGGTGGAATAGAATTACCAGCTGGTGTTTTCCAATCGTTTAATCCATTCTTGATAATTTTATTAGCACCATTGTTTTCTAAAATGTGGATTAGCTTAGCTAGGAAAAATATGGACCCTTCAACACCAATGAAATTTGTTTGGGGTTTAGCATTATTAGCATTAGGTTTCGGCTTCATGGTACTAGCAGCAACAGCATTTATGAAGACTGGTATGAAAGTAGGAATGAGCTTCTTATTGTTCTCTTATTTATTCCAAACACTTGGTGAGCTTTGCTTATCACCTGTTGGTTTATCTATGGTAACAAAATTAGCACCTTCCAAATTCGTATCTTTGTTAATGGGCTTTTGGTTCGTAGCAATAGGTTCAGCTAACTTTACAGCGGGCTGGGCAAGTGGATATTACGACAAAATCGCATTAAACAAATTCTTTATGATACCAACATTAATGGCTGCATGTTCAGCTGTTGTATTGTTGATATTAATAAAACCAATACGCAAATGGATGCACGGTATCCATTAGTTTTGGTTTAGCTTAATAAGACAATTTAAAAAACCCCGCTCACTAGAGCGGGGTTTTTTGCTATAATATCGTACATACTTTATTTATAAGTGGAGGAGAGAGTCTATGGTAGAAGAACAAATGGTTACTCAAGATGAACAAAAGCATCCCAAGGGGCTTTATGTTTTATTCATCACAGAAATGTGGGAAAGATTTAGTTACTACGCAATGCGTGGTATCTTTGTTTTATTCCTCGTAAAAGTTTTGCTATTTCAAGATGCAAAAGCAAGTCAACTATATGGTGTATTTACTGGTTTTGTATATTTAATGCCAATCTTAGGCGGATACATTGCCGATAGATACTGGGGTCAAAGAAAAGCTATCGTAATCGGTGGTATTTTGATGGCACTTGGTCAGTTTGCTTTAGCATTTGCAGCATTTATATCGCAAACAGTACCAAACTATGGCGAACTTTTTATGTATCTAGCACTCGGCACACTTATTTTAGGTGGCGGGTTTTTCAAACCAAACATTTCGACAATTGTAGGAAGTTTGTATTCGAAAAACGATCCAAGGAAAGATGCAGGTTTTACAATATTCTATATGGGTATCAACTTAGGTGCATTTATATGTAACTTTATTGCTGGTACACTTGGTGAAAAAGTTGGCTTCCATTGGGGCTTCTTAACAGCCGGTATAGGTATGGTAATATCGTTAGTGGTATTCTTTATGTATAAGAAACATTTGGGTGATGTCGGAATGACTCCTACTCATCCAGCACCAGATACTCCGGCAGAAAAGAAAAAGCTTATGTATCTTATCGGTGGTGGTGTAGCGGTACTTTATTTAATATTAATATCATGGTTCTTCGGCTTTGGCGAAATTATGATAAAAGGTTTAAAAATTGCTGCAACCGTTGGTTGTATCGCAATTTTTTATTCTGTAATAAAAAGTTTAAAAGAGGTTCCAGCTAAAAATAAAATATTAGTTATAGCTGTACTATGTTTAGTAAAGCTATCTTTTATTGTGTTTTTCGAACAAGCAGGAAGTTCACTAACATTATTTACAGACAGAAATACAGACAGAATGTTATTTGGCTTTTTGATACCAACAAGTTGGTTTCAAAGTGCAAACCCATTCTTTATCGTATTGTTAGCGCCATTATTTTCAAAAATATGGATGTGGCTTAGCAGAATTAAAAAGAATCCAAGAACACCGCATAAATATGCATACGGTATGATATCTTTAGCAGTATCGTTTGTGTTCTTAGTAGTAGCAGCAAAATTAATTGGAACAACAGGTATAAAAATAAGCATGTTCTGGATAATTTCGTGTTATCTTTTTGCAACAATTGGTGAGTTGTTTATTTCTCCAATTGGTCTTTCGATGATAACAAAACTTTCACCAGATAAATTTGTTGGATTATTCATGGGTGTATGGTTTGGTAGTATATCGATGGGAAGTTTCTTAGCAGGAAGTTTCGCAACACTATATAAAGAAGGCACAGACCTTTCAAGCTTCTTTATGATTCCAGTGATGACATCATTAGGTGTAGCGATAATATTGTTTATTTTCACACCGAAGATTAAGAAGTGGTTAGGCGAAGTACATTAGTTTTTACTTCGTCTTTTGTGTTTTTTCTTTGTTCTTTTGAACCTTAAGTCCCGCTACTCCTTGCGGAGTATTCGCTAATGGACTAGGCGGTTCAAAACGCCTCGAAAAAACAACAAAATACTTGTAAAAACCATAAAGTTTTAGTTTAAAAACCCCCAGCCAATTGGCTGGGGGTTTTCGCATTCTCATCTCAAAACCCTCGCAAAAACCCAAAGCTTTTTGTCATTGCGAGGCAAATTTATTTGCCGTGGCAATCTCATAAAAAATAAATATTTCTTTAACTTTCTCCCTTTTGTAAAGGGAGTACCCGAACAGAAGTGAGGGGGAGGGATTTAATTTAAAAACCCCACTCGTTTTGAGTGGGGTTTTTTATTGCTTACAAAAATATTTTAAGGTTTAATTGCGAGAATTTTTTCTATGTTTTTTTCTTTTAGCTTCTACCTTTTTTTCTTCGGCTTTCTTCTCTAGCTTTTTGCCTCTTCGCTCTTCCCTTCTCGCAAGTCGTTCTTTTGCTGTCATTCTAACTTTTTTTGGTCGCTCTATAAAACTTGTATGCCATTCAAATGTGGTTTCGCCCACTATCAGCTGGTCGCCTTCTTGCAAACCCTCTTTTAATAATGCTTTTTCAAGACCTATTTTTTTAAGCTTATATTTTAACCTTTCAACAGCTTGTTGCTGTTCGAAATGGGTTATGTTTACCATTCGCTCTACCTGTTTGCCGGTAACCATTAAAATATCGTCCTGTGTTTTTGAAATTTTAAACATCGGTGCTACTTTATGCATTGCTTTTTTAGGTTTTTCTATCTGTTTGATTTTTAATGGGTTTTTAGAAAGTAATTTAATTATTTCGTCTAAAACTTTTTTTACATTATCGCCAGTAGCAGTTGATATTAAAAATACTTTTCGTGCTTTATATTTCTTTTTAACTTGTTTAAATACTTCTTCAGCTTCTGGTAAATCACTTTTATTTACAGCTATTATTCTAGGTTTTTTTGCTAGGTTTTTGCCAAACTTTTTATCGAAACTTTTAAGCTCTTCCACAATTTTAACAATGCCTTCCAAAGGTGAAATATTGTCAAACCCAAGCGGATCCACTAAATGTATTATAACTCGTGTTCGTTCTATATGTTTTAAAAATTGATGACCAAGCCCCTTACCTTCACTCGCACCTTCTATAATGCCGGGGATATCTGCTACGGCGAAATCTTTATTCTTGTGCATTACCATACCAATTTTTGGGTTTAGTGTTGTAAATGGATAATCCGCAATTTGCGGTCTTGCAGAACTTGTTGTAGATAAAAATGTGCTTTTACCAGCATTAGGGAAACCGATAAGCCCAACATCTGCTAAAACTTTAAGTTCTAAAATAACTTCAAGCTCTTCGCCTTTGTCGCCTTTTTCGGATATAAACGGAGCTGTGTTTTTATGAGTTTTAAAAGAGTAATTGCCTCTACCACCATTACCACCTGTTGCCAAAACAGCGGTTTCGCCCTCATATACCAAATCTGCTACGGTGATTAGTTTGTCAGTTTCTGGATCTGTAATTTTGGCTACAGTACCGCAAGGTACTAGGACGATTCTATCTTTGCCGTCCTCACCTGTTTTATTCCAGCCGGCACCGTTTTTGCCGCTTTCTGCTCGGATATGTGGATTGTAGGAAACTTCAAGCAAGGTTGTAATATTACTGTTAGCTTTTATTATTATGCTAGCACCTTTACCACCATTACCGCCGTTTGGTCCGCCTTTTGGAAGAAATTTCTCTCTTCTAAAAGATAGACAACCATCGCCACCTTTACCGGCTTTTAGGAATATTTTTACTCTATCTAAAAACTTTTCTTTTCCCATGTGGTTAGACCACTCCTTGTGCGAAGCGCACTCCTCTTTTTGTTTTTGTGGCTACATAACACTTGTTTTGCTTATGCTTTATTGCCACCTTAAAGCTATCTTAACAAAAAATGCCCTGCAAAAGCAGAGCATTTTTTGATTTATTTTCTAAAATTATTATTTAGCTACTACTGGATATACTGATATCTTCTTTTTGCCTTTTTTTACCCATTCGAATTTTACTTCGCCAGTTATTTTTGCAAATAAAGTATCATTACACCCTTTACCAACATTATTACCCGGATGAAATTTTGTACCTTTTTGACGCACTAATATTTCACCAGCATTTACGAGCTGACTGCCAAATCTTTTTACGCCTAGTCTTTGACCTTTACTGTCCCTTCCGTTACTGGACGAACCTTGCGACTTTGTTCCTGCCATTTTACTATCCCTCTATAATTAAAAAATCTTAAGATATTACAATATCTTTAATTTTTAGTTCTGTAAGTTCCTGTCTGTGTCCTTGTGTTTTTTGGTAAGTATTTTTGGCTTTTGTTTTGTAAATTACAATTTTTTTGCCTCTTAAATGCTTTACCACTTCAGCAGTCACTTTTGCGGTTTTTTTACCGCCATCTTTATTGTCAGAAGCCCAAAGTGCTTTAAGTTCTACTTTATCGCCTTCTTTTGCTTCTAATCTTTCAACTTGAATTAGTTCTTCTGGGTTTACCCAGTATTGCTTTGATCCTGTTTCTATAATTGCGTACATATTTCTACTTCTATTAAAAAATTTGCCAGCTGTACTGGCATCTATTACATTCTACCAAATCTTGCCTTTTTAGACAACTTTACCACCAGTTATTAGCTAGTGGCTACTTAATTATTATAACATATTAACACTATTTAGTAAAATATAAGTATGAGCAAAACAAATAAAACAGTAGCCGTAGGTATGAGCGGTGGAGTGGATTCTACCATCGCAATAGCACTTTTACAAGAAAAAGGGTATAAAGTGAGCGGGATAACTATGTCGTTTTGGGAAGAGGCTACTTTTGTGGAAGATAAAGCCGTATTTACGGCTGGCTGTTTTACACCACTGGAAAAAGGTAGACTTGAAAATATTAAAAAGTTATGTGCAAAGTTTGGTATCGCACATCACACAATTGACCTTCAAAAAGAGTATAAAAAATGTGTGTTAGATTATTTTACCAGTACATATACAAAGGGCAAGACACCAAACCCTTGTGTGATGTGCAATAAATTTATTAAATTCGGTGCTTTTTTTAAAACGGCTTTAAAGCAAGGGGTAGATGCAAAACATTTTGCCACCGGTCATTACGCCCGTGTTGGATTTAGCAGGAAAGAAAACAGATTCGTTTTAAAAAAAGCATTAGATAAACAGAAAGATCAAACATATTTTTTATGGGCTTTATCGCAAGATATTTTAAGCAAAGTAATTTTCCCGCTTGGTAATATGACAAAGAAAGAAACTTTTGCGATGGCAAAAAAACTTGGCTTAAAAATGTTCGACGAAAAGAAGGAAAGTCAGGATTTTATTCCGCCATCTGCCTACAAAGCATTGTTTAAAGGTAAGAAGTTTGAGGTGGGGGATATTGTCGATACATCTGGCAAAAAAGTTGGTACACATAAGGGTATAATTTATTATACGGTTGGGCAAAGAAGAGGGCTAGGTATAGGTGGTATCTTAGAGCCGATATTTGTAAAACGAATAGATGCTAAAAATAATTTGATAGTGGTATGTAAAAAAGAGGAATTGTATTCTTGCGAGATGAATTTGTGCGATGTAAATTGGGTATCTATTAACGAGCCTAAGGGTAAGATAGTTGCAAAAATAAAAATTCGCCAACAGCACTTGCCTGCCACAGCCGACATTTTTCCGATGCCAAACAACAAAGCAAAAGTAGTATTTAAAAAGCCACAGTTATCAATAACTAGCGGGCAATCCGCCGTTTTCTATAAGGGTGATATTCTTTTGGGCGGGGGGATAATTGTATAAACAATAAAAATGCTATCGTTTTTTTATCTGCATCCTTCTTTTATCCGCTCTTTTTTTTGCAAACTATTTTCGTATTTAGCTAAATACGAAAATAGTTTGTATAATGTTTGTAAAGTTATTTGTGAGGAGTGATCATGAAATATAATGAGTATAAAAAGTCAAAAGAGAAGTATAGAGAATTAAGTGATAAATTAAAAGCATTATCTAATCCTACAAGATTTTTTATTGTAGAAAAGCTATGCAATCAAGAATGTAGTGTGTGGCAACTTACAGAAATGATAGGTTGTTCGATGCCGACGATTTCAAGGCATTTGTATATATTAATGAAAGCGGGAATAATAAATTATAGTGAATCTAAAAACAGGCATATTTATAAACTGATTAGTCCTACTGCTAGAAAACTTTTAGAGTATAGTAAGAAATTATAACCTCACTATAAGCATTTTAATCTATTTTCGTATTTAGCTAAATACGAAAATAGATTAGTAATAGTGTTGGTACTGGTGCTGGTATTGGTACAAAGTATTTTTATATTTAGCTAAATATGCAAATAGATTAATATTGCTAATGTATAGATTAATGTTGATAATGTGAAGTGTTTTTATATTTAGCTAAATACGAAAATAGATTTAAATTGTATGTTTTATATATAAATAGATTTAATCTGTATAGTTGGTGTGATTGGGGGTGTTCCTTAAATCCAAAAATTTCCACAAAAATACTCGTAAAACATTAAACATCTATTATGTTTCACAAGATGTACTTTTTAAATATTTTTTTAATTCATCTAATTTTTTATTATATGGTTTTTTTGCATCTTTTCTTGGTAAAATAAAATAAAAACAAACTATATTCTCATTTGGTAGGTAATAATATAGTAGACGATATCCAGAGCTTTTTCCAGTATTGTTCTGTTTATTAGGTATTCTTAAACACCATATTTGATAGTATTCTCCTTCGGAGCAAAAAGCATTATGTTTTCCTATTGAAATAATATTAGGATTAAAATCAGAAGAATAAAATAGATTCTCTAATTCTAAAACACTTTCTTCAGAAAAATCTATTTTTTTAATTTGTCTCAGAAAATAACTGCTTTTATTTATAGTTCTCTTCACAAAACCCATCCTTTATATGATTTCAATATCACCTGCATATTTAAAATCAATTATTTCTAAAGGTTTTGAGTAGAACCAAGGAGCTTCTAAGTGTGTTTGAGCGACAAGTTCTGCAGTAAGGGTATTCTTAAAAGTAATTGAGATTTTTTTCAACAAATCAAATTCTTTTTTTTCAAAAGCAGTTTCATCAGCTTTTTTATAAGTAGTGAATTTGTAAGAGAGATTTCCTTTTTTATTTATTGTATTATCTATTTTTATAATATCTTTTTCTCTCATTTTGTTTAGTACGGAATTTACATCAGAGGGAATAGGTCCAAACTGTTCTCTTATGTAAAAATCACGAGTGATTGTTTTTTTATTATCTCTATAGAAGACAAAATCTAAATAATACAATAACTTATTTAGTTTTGTTTTTCCAAGAGTAACTCCATTGCAGTTTTGTATAAAGTACAAAATTGCATTTTCATATTTTTCTATATTTATTTCTTTATTGGTCATTCTAACCCCTTAATCATAAAATATATACGACTCTACAGTTTTATTTTACCACAAAACTAATAAAAAGCAAGTCTTTTTTTGCATATATTTTAATTATTTAACCCTTTTCTATATTATACATAATTTTAATTAGGTCTAGCTATTGTTATTTTATATTAAATCCTTTAAATTTATACTTAAAGCTTTCATTATCTTTTCTAGGGTATCTATGTTGAACCCAACATTCCCTTTCTCTATTTCACTTATATGGTTTTGTCCTGTTTTTACCCTAAAGGCTAGCTCGCTTTGGGAAATATCCTGCTCTCTTCTTGCTTTTCTTAATTTTATGGAAATCTGTTTTCTTAAGCTCATTTATAGGCTCCTTTGTATTAAATATATATTTCTATATATAAATTATCCTTAAAATTTCTTGCTAAGCATATTAGAATTAATGTATAATTAATTAGTGTAATTTAGTTTTTACGAGGAGAAAAAATACAAAAAATGCCGAAAGTGTCTGTTGTTATTCCGTGTTATAATCAGGGCAGGTTTGTTAACGAAGCTGTTAATAGTGTGTTGGAACAATCGTTTCAACACTTTGAAATTATTATCGTTAACGATGGCTCGTCCGATAGCTTTACAAATAATCTGCTAAAAAATTACAACAAACCTAAAACTAAAGTAGTAAACACTTCCATAAATAAAGGGGTGTCTAGTGCTAGGAATACGGCAATTGCTAAAGCTAGGGGTAAATATATTCTCCCACTAGATGCAGACGATAAAATAGGTAAAACATATTTAGAAAAAGCAGTTAAAATTTTAGATACCAAGCCAAAAATAGGCATAGTATATTGTAAGGCAGAAGTGTTTGGCACAACAAACGGAAAATGGAAACTACCAAAATATAAATTCCCAAACATATTGGTAGGAAATTGCATTTTTGTTTCTGCTCTTTTTCGTAAAAGCGATTGGAATAAAACAAAAGGTTATAGAACAGAAATGAAACACGGTTTTGAAGATTGGGAATTTTGGTTATCTTTAATAGAACTTGGGGTTAAGGTTTACAGAATACCAAAAGTTTTGTTTTATTATCGTACACAGGCAAATTCTCGTTCTAAAACAATTTGTAAAAACGAGGATAATGCTAAACAGAAAATTTATAATTTTCATTCTGGTTTGTATATGCGAAACATAAAAAAAATAATAGCAGATTTATATGAGCCAATGCTAAAACATAATAAAGATATTTTATTTAGAATAAATTGGAAAGTAAAAAATTTAAAACTTATTTTTTTTATAAAGAAGAGTTAATTCATTAAAATTTGGGTTTTAGTTTAGCTCGTAGAAATAAAATTTAGTGTTGCCTCCACCAAATGGCATGCTCACATTCTTTCGTTGATAATAATCATCACCGCTTCCCATACTTTTACATAATGCTATGCCCCTATCTATGTCAGATATTAAACAATCCATAGTGTTATCAACAAAATAGCTAGACAATATATACTGCCCGTAAATAGTATCAAAGTCAGACCTTACAGCATACATCCCCTGCTTATCTGGGTGCAATATATAATAAAAATTTTCGGTAAGAATATTACCATAAGGACGACCCGGTACAGGTGCACCACCAACAATTCCACCGCTTATATTTATATCTATGGTTCTTAAATCGTTAGTCCATTCGCTTGTTGTGAGGAAGGTCATTTCGGCGGAATTTTCTAAGGTTCTTAAATTAGTTAAAGATTCTTGAATCCTTGCCTTTTCTATAACACTACGATATTTTGGCAAAGCTATTGAGGCTAACAAAGCAATTATAAGTACAACTACCACAAGCTCTATTAAAGTATATGCAAATAGTTTTTTATATCTTTTTGTTTTTTTGCGATTCTTATGTTTCTTTAAAGCTTTTATTCTTCTGACACACTTTACCATTTTTTGTATCCTCTAAATTTAGCTTAGCAAATATTGTGTTGAAACATAGCCCTCACCCGCTAAGCATTCTGCTAATTTTTAATCTGCCTTTCCGAAGGAAAGGCAATAGTGCATAAGCCGAAGGCAAAGAGGGCGGTGGCACTGCCACCTACTCATCGATTTTGAGCATTGCGACAAATGCATCTTGCGGTACGGCAACATTACCAATATGTTTCATCTTCTTTTTACCAGCTTTTTGCTTTTCAAGCAACTTTCTTTTTCGGGAAATATCACCACCATAACATTTCGCAGTAACATCTTTTCGCATTGCAGACAATGTTTCTCTCGCCAATACTCTGCTATTTATACTGGCTTGTATGGCAATTTCAAATTGTTGTTTACCAATCAAATCTTTCAACTTTTTACAAAGCGCTCTGCCTACATATTCCGCCTTATCTTTATGAATTATAACCGACAAAGCATCAACAGGTTGATGATGTATTAAAATTTCCATTAACACCACATTAGCAGATTTATAATCGCTCATTTCATAATCAAACGAGGCATAACCTTTTGATACAGATTTTAATTTATTATAAAAATCTATAACCATTTCGCTCATCGGCATCATAAAGTTTATTATCACTCTTTTATTAGAAATATGTTCCAAGTTTTGATATTCGCCCCGTTTCTCTTTTAAAAGTTTCATAACATTATCCATAAATTCTACCGGACAAACAATAGTTGTTATAACGGTGGGTTCTTTAATATCAATAATATCGCCGTGTGGGGGGAAGAATGCAGGATTATCTATAACTTTATAGCCAGGACTTTCTGCACCAGCATTTGATAAAGCGGAAAGTTTAAGTGCATCTGGATGATGTTTATTTAATCTAAATTTTACATGGTATACAACATTGGGTGTTGTTGCGATAAGTGGGATATTAAATTCCCGTTCAATCCTTTCTTTGATAATTTCTATATGTAGTAGTCCCATAAAACCAAGCCGAAAACCAAAGCCAAGTGCTTTAGAATTTTCGTTTTGATAACTGAAAGACGAATCTGATAAATTTAATTTTTCCAATGCTTTTCTTAAAGCTACATATTCGGTAGAATCTACCGGGAAGATACTTGCAAACACAACAGGTTTAGCATCGGTATAGCCGGGTAGAGGTTTTTTTACAGGGTCTTCTGCATTGGTAACGGTGTCGCCTACTTTTACTTTATGAATGTCTTTTATCCCCGTAACAATATAGCCAACATCGCCTGCTGTAAGTTTTGCGCATTTTTTAAGTTGGGGTACCATATATCCGACTTCTTCAACTTTTGCTGAAAAACCAGAAGAAAATAATTTTAAAGTTTCGCCAGCTTTTAATGTGCCACCAACAAGTCGTACATAAATTATTACACCACGGAAAGTATCATAATAACTATCAAAAATTAATGCAGAAAGTTTTTCTTTATTATTGCCTGTGGGTTCTGGTATATCTTCTATAATTCTGTCTAACAAATCGTCCATACCCATTCCAGTTTTTGCGCTAACTCTTTCTGCTGTGGGGGTATCTTTTAGAACTTCCCAAATTTGTTCTTCACAAGCATCGGGGTTGGATTGTTGCAAATCGTTTTTATTTAAAACAGGTATTATTTTTAGCCCCAAAGTTTGGGCTAAATGGGCATGAGCCACAGTTTGTGCTTCTACACCTTGTGCAGCATCTACAAGTAAAAGTACACCTTCACAAGCTCGTAAACTTCGGGCTACTTCATATGCAAAATCTACATGTCCTGGTGTGTCTATTAGGTTTAGAATATAATCTTTATATTTTATTCTTACGGCTTTGGCTTTAATGGTTATACCCCGTTCTCTCTCAAGTTCCATATCGTCTAGAACTTGGGCCTGCATTTTGCGTTTGGATATAGTGCCAGTATCCTCTAGTATTCTGTCTGCTAGGGTGGATTTGCCGTGGTCTATATGAGCTATTATGGAAAAATTACGGATTTTCATTTAAATTTTCTACTACAAATTTCTTTATTTCTTTTGGGTTAGCCATTAACAGCGACTGACTTACCACTTTCGAACAATCTTCGAAAGTTATGTTTCTAATTTTTTGCTTTGTTTTTAAGTATGTCTGCGGTGTTACTGATAAACTATCTATCCCAAGTCCTACAAGTAGGGGTGAAATATTTTTATCTGTAGCTATATCGCCACACACAGCAACTGGCTTGCCTTTTTGATGTGCTGTTTTTATTATCAGGCTTATTATTCTTAAAACAGATGGATTATAAGGATCGTACATGTCGGTTATTTTTGGGTTGCCTCTATCTGTCGCCAATATATATTGTATTAAATCATTAGTGCCGATGGAAATAAAATCTACTTCTCCCAATATATTATCTAATGTTAATGCACAAGATGGCACCTCTACCATAATGCCAACTTCTATGTTTTCTACTTTTGCATTTGTTAATATAAGTTCGTTTTTTACTTCTTTAATTATTTTTTTTGTTTCTAAAATTTCTGCCAAAGTTGATACCATTGGTATCATTATTTTTATATTAGTATCTTTAATTTGTTTATCCTCGGCAGCTTTATAAATTGCACGAAGTTGTGTTTTTAACATATCTGGATATCTTAAGAATAATCTTATACCACGAAGACCCATAAACGGGTTATCTTCTTTTATACAAAGTTCTTTATCTATTGCATATTGACAAAGTTTATCACCACCCAAATCTGCAAGTCTTATTATTACAGGTTTATTTTTAAAATGTTTTAAAACTCTTGTGTAAACAGATTTTTGTTCCTCTTCACCCGGTGCAGAATTTCTGTTCATAAATAAAAATTCTGTACGAAGTAAGCCAACACCATCTGCATTAATTTCTATTTTGCTTAAATCTTCCGATACATCTATATTAAGCATAAGTTTAATTTTATGACCATCTTTTGTTATTGTTGGAAGTTTGTCTATCGCTTTTAAATTCTTTTCGCTTTCAAGATATTGTTTTCTTAATTTTTTATATTTATCTAAAGTTTTTTTATCTGGTGCTACAATAAGCAAACCCTGTTCGCCGTCTATTATTATCATTTCACCATTTTTTATTTGTCCACTGGCATTAAGTAAACCTACCACAGCCGGAAGTTGCATAGTTTGTGCAAGCAATGCTGTATGACTTGTTTTACCGCCGATATCTGTAGTAAAACCAAGCACCTTTTTTTCTTGTAAAGAGATAGTATCTGATGGATATAATGTATGAGCTATTACTATTACAGGTGTTGTTATATCTTTAAATTTCTGTTCGGATTTTTTGGCAATATGGTTATGTAATTTTTTACAGACATCAAACAAATCGTGTCGTCTTTCTTTAAAAAAAGTATCTTCTATTCGATTAAATGCTTCGTCTAGAGTTTCTAGTGTTTGTAATAGAGCATATTCTGCTGTTACATTTTCTTTTATTATTTTGTTTGGGATATCTTTTTTTATAAGAGGATCTTGCAGAATCATTTTATGTGTTTCTATTAATTTTGCATGTTCTTTACCGAGCATTTTTAATGCTTTTGCTTCGGCTGTATCTAAATCTTTTAAAGTTAAGTCTACGGCATTTTTAAATTTTAATACTTCAGATTTTACAGAGGTTTTGGATATTTTAGTTTTATGTGCTCGCATTTTCTCTGCATCCAAAATGTATGCAGGACCCATAGCAATACCAGAACTAGCACCAACCCCTCGGATAACTATCATACTTACTTCTCCTTTTTCCGAATTTCTTTGTTCTTTTGAACCTCAAGTACTGCAAGTCCTACGGACTTTGCTCCGCACGTACTCTTCGGTTCAAAACGCCTCAAACTTCGAAAAAATGCTCGTAAAATTACGAACCTTAAATTTTTTAACTTATTTTCTCTCAACCCTTTCTCTTATTCCCTAACAACCCATAAGCCGAAGGCAAAATGGGGGGCGATCCTGTCGCCTACTCAAACTTTTGTTTTAAAATATCTTTTATCTTTTTTAATGCGTCCTGTTCGTCTTCGCCGTTTATCAGAATAACTATTTTAGAATTATATTCTGCAGCAAGCATCATTATTCCCATTATGCTTTTCGCATTTACTTCTATTCCACTTTTCACAAACTTTATATCGCTACTAAAAGCACTGGCTGCTTTTGCTATTAATGCAGCTGGTCTAGCATGTAAGCCAAGTTTGTTTGTAATTTTTACTTCTTCTTTTATCACTAAATTCTCCTTGTTGATAGCTTACAGTACTATAAATGATAGCACACAAGCTACTAATATACATAAAATATATAATTGTATGGCTGAAAATCCCTTTTTCTTTAACACAATAGCCAGTGTTATAAATGCTATTGCCTCTATTGATGTTACGATAACATCACTAATATTTACAGACATTGCCGATGTGTTAAACCACCAATAAGTAACACATAAGCCTACTAATATCAAACCTGCAATTTTTGTGTTTCTAATTATTCTTTCCCAATTTATAATCCGCAAGCCATAACATGAAAACCGTGTACAGTTATAACCAAATTTGAGCCCGTTCCATCTTATCATTAAGGTTGCGATATTATATGTTAAAAGCATTGCTATTGCGGGTATAAGTAGGGTTAGACTATTTACAACTTCTATTTCATCTACAAAATATAAGAATCCGGCATGTGTATAGGTTAAACTTTTAAAAGATACTATTAAGCTTAAAAATACTGCTACTACTAAAGAAAAATCCTTTAAAATAGCCAAAAACAAATTATCGCCAATAGAAGCAGATGCTGTTGTTATGGCCTCTTTGGTAAGACGCCAGTGTTCTTCAATTTCTTCTACATTTTTTTTCTCAGATTTAGATATTTCTTCTTCTAATCTTGTTAACACCCCAAAAGCAAAACTAGACATTATTGGATTTGTATTAAAAATTTCTAAATTTCTTTTTATAACAGCTTTTAATTTTTTATCGTCTTTATAAATTTTGCGTAAAGTAGGAAGCATCACAAATAGAAAGCCTATATTTTGAAATTTTTTAAAATTCCAACCTGCTTTTAAAAACAAAGACCTAAAAAATATTTTATAGCGTATATTTCTATCCATGTGCTTTCCCGTTAAATAAATTATTTCCAAAATTTACTGCTAATCTGCCAGCTCCTATCCATGGGATAATTAAGTAAGAAAATATTAAGGCTAAATTTATTTTTTCTGTTACAAAAGGTAATATTAACATTGCTAATTTACCAATAACAAACACCACAAATACGACATATAAAAATGTTGATATTAAATTAACGAACATATTTCTTAATAGCCATTTTTTTATGGTATCTAAATTGTTGACTATATTTTTTTCAGTTAGTTCGTGTTTTTCAGAATAAAATATGCGGATATATTTTTCCACATAAGCATATCCCCATCCACATAAAAGACCTATTGGAAATATAAAATGAGGGGGACACTCATAAATCGAATGCATTATTAAAATACATGTAGCTGCAACATTACCACTCGGTACGACAAAAGCACCTACGGGAACAAAATCTACAAGTAAAAGTTCTAAGAAAATACCTACCTGTAAACCATGTATAATATTGCCTGTTAGTAAACCGAATATAGTTCCTACAACTACGGGTCTTGCTATTTGAAATTGTCCTATAAAAGAGGTGTCTAGCTCTAACACCGCAGAGATTAAGCAAAGCATTAATATATTTAAAATCAAACTTAATTCCATGAAACTTCCCAGTTAAAAAAATTCTTAGTTAAGAATTTTTTTTATATTTTCGTTTTTTGCAGAAGGTATCATTCTGGTATCTATATCTATATTTTTGTCTAGCAAAAATTTTAGATTCTCCCTATCTTCTTCTCCTGCAAAAACATTTTTTACAAGTTCTTCTTTGCCGTGACTATAATGCATACCACCTATATTTACTTGCTTAAAATCCACTCCAGCATCTACTAAACAACGAAGTTCTTTTGTTGTGTGGCAAAGTATCATTATTTTTTTTGATTCATTTTCTTTTAAATAATTTGTTGCACTTTTGCAATTTAAAGTTTCAAGATTATAATTTTGTGGAACCGATATCCGCATCATAGATTTTCTTATCTTATCTTTTGCAGTTTCTTCAGATACCACCAAAATTTCTTCCACTTTTATTACAGGTAACCAAGCCTGTATTATTTGACCGTGTATTAGTCTGTCATCCACTCGTATAAATGTTATAGCCATTTTATCTCCCTAATACAACTTCTTTTACATCTAAAATGGCTTTTTTACCATCTGCTACTATTTTTGCAGAAAGTTCTTTGGTATCCATTTTATCCATATGAGTTAAAGCCGAAAGTAGCATATTTAAATTAATACCACTTATAATAATACTATCCTCTAACTCTTGAGTACTGCTCATTGCAGAATTTGTGGCACTACCACCAAAAATATCTGTAAAAATTATAACCCCTTTTTTATGTTTTTTAATTTCATCTTTTAAACTAAAAACCAAATCTTCAATAGAAATTTTGCCAGATACAGAATAACTTCTTATATTATGTACCCCATCTGCACCTAGTATTTGTGATGCTGTTTCTATTAAACTTTCGCCTAAAGTTCCATGTGTTATTATTAGTATTGTTTTCATTTTATTTTTTACTATCCCTATGAAATTGATTAACATTATAGCCAAGCTTTTTTAAGTTTTTAGCAATCTCTTTAGAAATTGTCACACTTCTATGTCTTCCGCCTGTGCAGCCGATAGCTATTGTTAAATAACTTTTCCCTTCTTTTATATATGATGGAATAAGCTTTTTTACCATTTTGGTAAACATATTAACAAACTCTATAGTTTGTTTAAAACCAAGCACATAATTTCTTACACTCTTATCTAGCCCGGTTTTGTTTTTGAATTCTTTTATGTAATATGGGTTCTTTATAAACCGTACATCCATAACGATATCTGCATCTAAAGGAACATTATGTTTGAAACCAAAAGACATAAGAGTTATCTGCATATCTTGAGATTTTTTTACTTCTAAAATTTTTGTTACCCGTTCTTTAAGTTCTGCAAGTGTTAGGTTGGATGTATCTATAACTTTGTCTGCCATATGTTTTATAGGACGCAAAATTTTGCGTTCTTTTTTTATGGATATAAGTACATTTTCACCTAATGGATGTTTTAATCTTGTTTCAGAAAATCTTTTTATTAAGCTTTTATCCTCTGAATTTAGAAATATTAGTTTTATCGTACCTTGCTTTTGAAGTTCTGCAATTTTGCTAACAATACTTTCTAAATTTTTCCTAATTCTAATATCTAGTCCAATTGCAACATTCTCTAATTGTTTTTCGTTTGTTGCAAATTCCATCAAACTATCAAACATGCTAAAAGGTATGTTGTCTATGCAATAAAAGCCCAAGTTTTCTAAAACTTTTAGTGCGTATGTTTTACCACAACCGCTCATGCCAGAAATTATAAATATTTTTCTACTATTCTTCACCATTTTTTTATTTCTTTTCATTTGTTTTTTTGTGATTTTTTTGAATCTTTTTATTTAATTTTTTATTGAAATTTTTTGCAGGATATATCCCTTGTTGTTTGAGCTGTTCGTTCAATGCTGCAACTTCAATTAATACCGCCAAATTTCTACCTGGTGTAACTGGTAAAGATAATGATGGTATATCTATACCCAAAATATTTACATATTGTTTATCTAAACCTAATCTTTCGCAATGCACTTTTTCTGGATGTCTTAGATTTACTTCCATTTCTATTCGAGTTTTATCCATAATAGCGCCTACACCGAATAAAAGTTCTACATCTATGATACCTAGTCCTCTAACTTCCATATATTGTTTTAGTATTGCCGGCGAAGTACCTGTTAAAATTCTGCTTCTTCTTCGTTGAACTTCTATAATATCGTCTGCTATAAAAATGTGTCCTCTTTTGATAAGTTCCAAAGCGCATTCACTTTTACCTATACCGGCATCGCCACGAATTAAAACACCGATACCAGAAACTTGTACCAATACACCATGTTCGTAAGTTACGGGTGCAAGTTCGCCTTCTAAAAAGCCAGTAAGTTCATTAGAAAAAACTGCTGTATCCATATCTGTTCTGAGAAGTGCAACTTTACATTTTCTGCAAACTTTTTTAAGTGTTTCGCATGGTTTTAATTTAGATGTTATTATTACACAAGGAACGGCTGGATTACAAAGTAATTTGCCAAGATTTTCTTCTAGTACAGCTTTTTTTTCTTTTTTGCAAAACGCATTTTCGCCTCTACCTAAAATTTGGATAGATTCTGCCCTAAAAGTTTCTAATAAACCGCTTAAAGAAAGCCCCGGTCTGTTTAAGCTTGCTGTGGTAATTTTTTTGTTTAAATGTTGAGTACCACACACAACTTTTAAGTTAAGATGTTTCTTTTTTGCTTTTAATAAATCCTTTACTTTTATAGACTTTTCTATCTTAGGTACCATCATATTTCTTACCTCACCAATTCCTTATTTTATGGATTGAAAATTATTTAAAAATAAGGAAAAATCTTTTTCTAACAATTCTTTATTTTTATTTTCAAATCCAAATGTTACGGTGTACATATAAAGTTGATTGTTTGAGTCTTTTTTCCAAATCATATTATTTTGTTCCACATAACCTGGACGATATATCTCCGAAACTATTATTTTTTTTAGTTGTTTATGTTCTATAATTTTATCACTATGTTTCAATCCTTGCATATCCATAGATCTTTGGAAATCTTTCATGAATTCTTCTCTGCTATAAGGAAAATTATAACCTAATGATCCAAGTTGAACTTGGATGAAATTTTTAGATTTATCAAAACTATTATTAATAAAATTGACCTGTCCTATGACACCACGGGGAATATAATTTACTTTCTGAGTTTGAATCCAACCAGAAGGATATTTGGTTGTAAAGCCAAGTTCTCTATTAATATAGTTTATTATTTTAGCTTTATTTTCTTTAATCTGAGAAGGTTCGTTCGTTGGTGCTGAAAATTCGTTAGGTTTTATTTCTTTTTTTGCTTCTATATTCTGTTTTTCAGCTAGAAGTCTTTCATTAATAGCCTGTTTCGTTGCAACTTTATCAAGGTGTGTTTTATAAGCAAATAATCCTAATGCGATTATCAACAAAATTCCTAATATTTTTTTCATTTTTTATCCTCTCTTTTCTTTATAATCTATCGTTTTTTCTTTGTTGGTTCTAATATTCCGTAGCTACCGTCTAATCTTTTGAAAATCACTTTTGTTTGTTTTGTTTCTTTATCTACGAACATCCAAAAGTTATAGCCCAAAATTTCCATTTCTCTTGCAGCTTCTTCTGCCTTCATTGGTTTTACTTCTACTGGTTTTACTACAGATATTCTTACATCTTGATCTGGTATAACGGTTTCTGTTATAAATTCTTCTGGTTTTTCTCTGTGGATATGTTTGTCTTTAAGTTTATCTTTAAGTTTTTTAAGTTGTTTTTCTATTTTTGTGCTTGCTAAATCTATAGATGCATACATATCTGTGCTTATAGCCGATGCACTAAAAGTTTGTTTTGCTGCATGTATAATAATTTCTGCTTTATGTTTAGCTTTTTTTTCTACTGTTAATATAACCTGTGCCCAAGCTATATGATCAAAATAATGTTCAAGTTTTTTTACCCTTAATTCTGAATGATCTTTTAAACCTTTTGTTAGTTGGACATGTCTTGCTGATATCTGTATTTTCATTATGTGTCTCCCTGTTTTATTCTTATGGTTTCAAAATTTTTATTGCTTGTGGTAATACCTTTATATCTAAGCTATTAGCACTTCTTTGCTCTCCATCTATATGATATAAAATTTTATCTTCTTCGTTTTTACACAAAACTTTGGCTTTTTTTAGCTTTATGCTTTTTAATGGGTTTTCTATTATTTTACTTTTCAAAATTGATTTTTTTATCACCGGATTTCTGCTTCCGATAAACATAAATCCAACCGAATTTATATTTTTAAGCGAATGTTTTGGGAGTACAACCATATCTAACATACCGTCGTTGATAGATGCTTCTGGTGCAATTTCTGCATCGCTACCATATTGAGTTCCGTTTGCAAATGATATCATAAGCGCACGAGTATCTATTATATTTTTTTCGCCGATATCATTATAGTATTCTATTTGGTATTCTTCATGGTGATATTCCAAATATTCTGTTAGAGCAAGTTGAAAATAGCCAATTTTACCAAGCTTTCTTAGATTAGAAGGTAAATTATTAAATTTTTCTGCAATAAAGGCATCAAATCCAAGTCCTGCTATATTTATGAAATAATCCTCGTTCAATTTACCGATATCGCAAGATATCGGTTTCCACTTTTTTAAACTCTTTATTGCTTTTTTAGGGGTGAGGGGGATTTTCATCATTCTCGCAAATCCATTTCCCGTGCCTTTTGGGATAACTGCTAAATTAATATCCTTATCTATAATTTCTGAAAGTACTTCATTAATAGTACCATCGCCACCAACTACGGCTAGATTTTTAAAGCCATCTTCTACACATTGGTTTGCAAGTTCTTTTGCATGACCTTTATAATCTGTGAAATGGATTTGCGAATCTTTAAAATATTTTAAAATAAAATCTTCTAAAGACGCATTGTCTTTTGCTGTCCCACTTTTTGGGTTAATAATGAAGAAAAACTTATCCATTTTATTCCCTACTTACTTTTTTTAGTAAGCCCTACCCCGATAATAGCTACCTTAGAACCGGCAGTTAGTATAAAGAACATCATAAATAGATGTAAAATTAAATTTATCATTTTGGACATATATGCCATGTCTTCCATTTTTATAACACCATATTGTGTTTCAATTGCCATAGGTGCAATATTGATAAGTTCCATTGGTGGTGTTTGTCCTGTAAAAACTTTAAAAACAGATAATGCCGTTACAGCCATAACTGTTAAACCTATTAGTATTAATATGTACCCGCTATTTTTTTCCATAGTATACTCCTCTAACCAATATGATATACTTTATTTAATAATATTTCCAGTAGGTTTTAACATTTTTACGAGGTTTATCATGAAAAGCGCTGAAATAAGGCAAAAATTTTTAGAATATTTTAAAAACAAAAAACATACCATAAAACCATCATCATCACTTATACCAAAGGCAGATCCTACACTTTTATTCACAGCAGCGGGTATGGTTCAGTTTAAGCCGTACTTCTTGGGTATAAAAAAAGATTTGAAAAGAGCAGTTTCCTGCCAAAAATGTTTGCGAACAACAGATATAGATAGTGTCGGCTATACAGGTAGACATTTGACATTTTTTGAAATGCTAGGCAATTTTTCCTTTAATGACTATTTTAAAGAAGATGCCATAAAATATTCTTGGCAATTTTTAGTGGACGAGCTTGGTTTAGATAAAAATAAACTTTATATCAGCACCTATAAAGGTGGCATAGCGCCAAGAGATAAAGAAGCATACGAAATTTGGCAAAAATACGCAGATAAAGATCATATTTTAGAATACGGTGACGAGGATAATTTTTGGAATATGGGTGAAACCGGACCATGCGGACCTTGTACAGAAATTTATTACGATTTTGGTAATGATAATATGGTAGAAATTTGGAATCTCGTTTTCACTCAATTTGATAAACAGCAAGATGGCACTTTAAAACCACTTCCACAAAAGAATATTGATACTGGTATGGGGCTTGAAAGATTGGCAATGGTGCTTCAAAAAGTGGATAATCCGTTTGAAACCGACTTGTTTACAAATATTATGGCAGAAACTAAGCAGGTTTTGGGTATCAAAAAGGAAACTGAAGAAAATATAACAGCTTTAAAAATTATTGCAGATCATATTCGCTCCTCGGTATTTTTAATATCGGAAGGCATTTTGCCTGCTAATGAGGGAAGGGGATACATTTTGAGACGGCTTATAAGAAGAGCATTGCGATATGGTAAAAAAGTTGGTGCAGAACAGGAATTTTTGCACAAAATTTCAGACATTTGTATAAAAAGTTTTGAGGGTGTGTATTTTGAACTTAAAGAAAATGCAGACACTATAAAACAAACAATTTTACTTGAAGAAAAAAGTTTTAATAAAACCTTGAATGCAGGGTTAGAAAAGTTGCAGGAAATTTTGGCAAGCAATCCAAAGAAAATTTCTGGTAAAGAAACTTTTTGGTTATACGAAACCTATGGTTTTCCTTTTGAACTTACAGAAGAAATTGCAAAATCACAAAGCGTGGAATTGGATAGAGAAAGTTTTGATAAAGAAAAAGAAGTTGCAAGAAAAATGTCAAAAACAAAAATTTCTGAAAGCGAAAAACAAAAAAGTTTTTTAATACAAGAGCTTGAAACAAAAGTTACTAAAACAAAATTTGTAGGTTATGAAAATTTAAAAGCAAAAGCAAAAATTTTAGCATTATTAGACGAAGATTTTAAACTTATAAACGGGCTTACAAAAGGTTTGCAAGGTTATGCAATTTTAGACAGCACACCATTTTATGCCGAGGCTGGTGGTGAAGTTGGCGATGTTGGTACATTGTGCGATGCCAAAAATGATGCTAAAATTTTTGCTAATGTTTTAGACACACAAAAACCTTTAGAAAACTTGTATATCCACAAAGTAGAAGTTTTAGAAGATATAAAAATAAAACAAAAAGTTTTGGCGATGGTAGATTCCGAACACGATAAAAAAGTTCGTGCAAACCATACCACAACTCACTTAATTAATGAAGGATTAAGACAGATTTTTGACGGCAATATTCGTCAAGCTGGTTCGCATGTATCGTCTGAAAAGTTTCGGTTTGACTATACCTGTCCTCGTCCAATGACAAAAGAAGAAATTTTAAAATTAGAAACTATCTGCAATGAAATAATAAAAAAAGAATTACCAGTTTTAAGTGAAGAACATCCATTAAAATGCGCTAAAAAATTTGGTGCTATTACTTTAGTTGGCGAAGAGTATCAAGACCCCGCTCGCTTTGTTTTAATTTCAAAAGATGGTTTTAATAAACCAGAAACAAAATTTAGTTTAGAACTTTGTGGTGGTAAACATGTTTCCAATACAAGCGAAATTTTAAAAATAAAAATTATTAAAGATAGAAGCATATCTTCGGGGATAAGAAGGATAGAAGGTGTGAGCGGTTTAAGTGTTATGGATTATCTTGAAAAACAAAAAAGTACAGCAGAAAAAACTAGTATTTCAAAAAAACAAAAAGAACCTTCTGCAAAACCAACCAACCAAGAAGAATTTGAAATTGATGATGGTAAAAAGTTAGTTATAAGTTATGGCGAAAATGTTTCCATGAATCACTTAAGAACAGTGTCAGACAATTTAACACAAAATCAAACAAAAACTTTTGTATTAGTTTTCTCAGATATTAGTGGCAAGCGATCCTTTATAATAAGGAAAACAAAAGATTTGCAACAAGATATTTCTGCAATTGCAAAAAGTTTCGCTAAAGAAATAAATGGTTCTGCAGGTGGCAGAGCAGATTTTGCACAAGGCGGTTGTGATACAAAATTATCGCCTGAAAAATTTATAGAAAAGTTAAAAAATCTTTTATAAAAGCCCAGGGTGTCATCCTGAACTTGTTTCAGGATCTTATAAAAAAATGAACAAACAAATAAAACAACTTCTAAAAACTATATCTCGCTCTTTTTACTTAAGCATAAAGTTTATCCCAAAAAACATGCAAAAATGTTTTGCTTGTGGCTATCTTTTGTGCCGTTATGCAGATAGTATTGCAGATACAAATATTTTTACGAACGAACGAAAATCTTATTGGCTTCAAAAATTTCCTTCCTTATATATATATCAACAAAAAAACGACATAGAACTCTTACTTAAGGAAATTTTTGAAGCCAACAAACAAAGCACACCAGAAAAAAAACTATTAGAAAGTTTTAAATTATCATTAAGCTTTTTCAATACATTAGACGAAGAAGAAAAGAAGTTAGTATTAGAAGTTTTAGAAAATGTCTGCAAAGGAATGCTTTTAGATTTAGAATATTTTGACGGCAAAAAAATAAAAGCATTAGAAACAAAAAAACAATTGGACGAGTATTGTTATTACATCGGTGGTATGCCGGGAGTATTTTGGACAAAACTTATAATGCTAAAAACAAAAGCACATCATAACCCACAAATTTATTTGCAAGCAGAAAAAATAGGTAAGGCACTTCAGGTTGTTAATATATTGAAGGATATAGAACAAGATTATAATCTAAAAAGATGTTATCTATCGCAAGAAGATTTAAAAGTGTATAATCTAAACCCAGAAGACATTAACAAACCACAAAACTTTTATAAGCTAAAACAAATAATAGATGGCCATATACTTTCAACTGCAAACAATTTAAAAGTAATTAATGAATACTTAAGTCAGATACCAAATAATTTTTTCTTAAAATTATCAATAGTACTACCAATACTATTTGCTTTTGAAACATTAACACTTATCGCAAGGGATTTTAACTTTGGCAAACCATTAAAAATATCAAAGCTGAAAGTTTATAGTGCGATAGCATTTAGTCCGCTAACAATACCTTTCCTTAATATAATAATAAGGAAGAAATATAAAACATTAAAAAATAGTTTGACACATATTTAAAAAATTTGTTTAATATATATATAAGATCTATTTTAAATTACTTGACCTCTTTTTGGAAACACAAAGAAACAGGAAAAAGTCAGGTTAGTTTTTTTTACAATAAAAAACAATTTTAAGGAAAGTAAAAACTTAAAAGTATCGACGAGAAAAATAATAGTTGACACAATTTAAAATAATATAGTAAAATATAAAAAACAAATAAAAAGCATTTCCAACAGCATAGAAATGCTTTAAAAAAAATCGGAATCAGCTTTAAACTTTGCTCCCGTTTTTTTCAAAAACAAAGGGAGACGAAAGGTAGGGCTTCGCTCTGTGAAAATTTGATGCTAAATGTGCAAATGGACAGCCTGACTGTTTGAAAGCAAGTACTTCTTTATATATAGGTATATTGATTGGGGAAGGAAAATTTTCAAGGTCTAAGGTTGTAATTTGAATAAAATATACAAGTCTTTTTATCGAAAGATAAATGGGCGTCTTTTAATATGAGTGAAATAGTCAGCAAATGAACTGTTAGGTCATTTATTGTCGTTGGGCAGTTTACTGTTCAATGATAATAAATTTTAACGGAGAGTTTGATCCTGGCTCAGAGTTAACGCTGGCAGTATGCATAACACATGCAAGTCGAGCGGGGATTAGTTGGAGCTTGCTTCGATTAATTCTAGCGGCAGACGGGTGAGTAATAAATAAGCAACCTACCTTAAAGAGGAGAATAACTACTTGAAAGAGTAGCTAATACTCCATATTATCTTAAAACGGCATCGTTTTAGGATGAAAGCTACGGCGCTTTAAGATGGGCTTATTCTCTATCAGCTTGTTGGTAAGGTAATGGCTTACCAAGGCGACGACGGATAGCCGACCTGAAAGGGTGATCGGCCACAAGGGCACTGAGACACGGGCCCTACTCCTACGGGAGGCAGCAGTGAGGAATTTTGGACAATGGACGCAAGTCTGATCCAGCAATACTGCGTGAAGGATGAAGGTTTTCGGATCGTAAACTTCTTTTGCAAAGGAAGAAATCATTGACGGTACTTTGCGAATAAGCTACGGCTAACTACGTGCCAGCAGCCGCGGTAATACGTAGGTAGCAAGCGTTACTCGGAATCACTAGGCGTAAAGAGTATGTAGGCGGATATTTAAGTCTGATGTGTAATCTCTGGGCTCAACCCAGAAACTGCATCGGAAACTGGATATCTTGAGTGAGGCAGAGAAAATCGGAATTCCTAGTGTAGCGGTGAAATGCGTAGATATTAGGAGGAACACCAATGGCGAAAGCAGATTTTTGGGCCTTTACTGACGCTCAAGTACGAAAGCTGAGGTAGCAAACAGGATTAGATACCCTGGTAGTCTCAGCCGTAAACGATGATAACTAGGTGTGGGAGGTATCGACCCCTTCCGTGCCGACGCTAACGCATTAAGTTATCCGCCTGGGGAGTACGACCGCAAGGTTAAAACTCAAAGGAATTGACGGGGGCCCGCACAAGCGGTGGATTATGTGGTTTAATTCGACGCTACGCGAAGAACCTTACCTGGGCTTGAACTGTTAGTGGTAATCTTTAAGAAATTTTAGATGACTCGCAAGAGAGCTAATAGAGGTGCTGCACGGTTGTCGTCAGCTCGTGTCGTGAGATGTTGGGTTAAGTCCCGCAACGAGCGCAACCCCTATCCTGTGTTGCTTCTTCGGAAGGACTCTCAGGAGACTGCCGCGGATAACGTGGAGGAAGGAGGGGATGACGTCAAATCATCATGGCCTTTATGTCCAGGGCTACACACGTAATACAATGGTACAGACAGAGGGAAGCAATATAGCAATATGGAGCAAATCCCTAAACTGTGCCCCAGTTCGGATTGTGGGCTGCAATTTGCCCGCATGAAGTTGGAATCGCTAGTAATCGCAGATCAGCATGCTGCGGTGAATACGTTCCCGGGCCTTGTACACACCGCCCGTCACACCACGAAAGTTGGTTGCAACAGAAGTACTCAAGTTGATTGGGTCCCAAGTTGTGATTGATGATTGGGGTGAAGTCGTAACAAGGTAGCCGTACCGGAAGGTGCGGCTGGATCACCTCCTTTATTTTTTCTTTCTGTCCCGACTTTGTCATCCTGAACTTGTTTCAGGATCTATAAATAGGGATATTATAGAAAGGAAAAATAGGTCGATAATCTTAAACCAGCAACTATTTATAGTTGTTGTAGTTAGGCTGGCCATTTGCACATACAAACATTTAGCGAATTAGAAAACCCTTGAGGTTTTTCTATAAGTTGTGGGATTCTTAAATTGGGCTCATAGCTCAGTTGGTTAGAGCGCACGCTTGATAAGCGTGAGGTCGGTGGTTCAAATCCACCTGGGCCCACTTAACAAGCATTTTTTAGGTGTGTTTAATTACAATCTCTGAAAATCATTCGAGTTTTTATTAGCTTGTAATGTTTTTGAGGAAATTTGAAGTTTGAGAGAGCGACGCGTACATTTAGCGAATACTGCGAAGCAGTAGCGGTACGCGAGCGAGCGAAAACAAAAAATTTACCAAAAAAAGGGGCTGTAGCTCAGCTGGGAGAGCACCTGCTTTGCAAGCAGGGGGTCGTCGGTTCGATCCCGATCAGCTCCACTTTTACTTCGTCTTTTGTGTTCTTTTTTATTTTTTTGCTCCTAAAGTAGGAGCCCTCGCTACGCTCGGTGCTTCGCACCTACTAGTCGTCGCAAAGAAAATAAAAAATATTCACAAAATACTTGTAAAAGTTTTATTTTGGAATTTAGCAAAATAAAAAGAAAAATCCTCGCAAAAAACATGAGTTTTTTTGGGATTTTTTTTAGTATAAATGTTTAAAAACAGCATCAAAAGCAAAAAATTTTTAGTAATAAAAGTTCTTTGAAAATTAGTGATATGAAAGTGTCTAATAGTTTTTACTATTAGAAACTATTTATATCTAAAAGCGCAAAGAAAGCGTTTTGGTGTAACAACCAAAACACATTATAACCATATAGAAAATTCATATTTTTTAAAATCTGTAAATTTACATTCTATTTTACAGCATGGTTTTACAAGCATTTTTGTGGAAATTTTTCTTTTCTTTTCGACGAAGAGTAGGTGGAACAGCGAGCGAAAGCGAGCAACCCTACTTGAGGAGAAAAAAAAGAATAAATTTGCCAAAAAGGCGAAGTAAAATGATATTAAAGAATATGGTCAAGATATAAGGGTGTATGGTGGATGCCTAGGCATTAGAAGTCGATGAAAGACGTGATAAGCTGCGAAAAGTTTCGGGTAGGAGCAAATATCCTGTGATCCGGAAATATCTGAATCGGGAAACCGTTATGGATTAAAATCCATAAACTGTAATGGAAATGCTATATCTTCGGGTATAGAAGTACCATTATGGAGACAACCCAGGGAAGTGAAACATCTCAGTACCTGGAGGAAAATAAATCAAAGAGATTCCCCTAGTAGTGGCGAGCGAAAAGGGAACAGCCCAAACCAGCTTCCGCACTGTGTTCATGTTTATGTTTTAAAGTGGGTTTAAAACACATAAATGTGGGCAAAGTGCGTGAGCTGGGGTTGTAGGGCCTGTCCGTTTTAGAGACAAAGAGTAAAAAATTGTTTTGTTAGTAGAACATTCTGGAAAGTTTGACCGTAGAGGGTGATAGTCCCGTAAACAAAAACATTACAACTCTTGACAGGTTCCTGAGTACTACTGGACACGAGAAACCCGGTAGGAATCTGGGGAGACCACTCTCCAAGGCTAAATACTCTCTAATGACCGATAGTGAACCAGTACCGCGAGGGAAAGGCGAAAAGAACCCCGGGAGGGGAGTGAAATAGAACCTGAAACCATACATCTACAAGCAGCTGAAGCACTATGTAAAATCTTCGGATTTTGCACGTGCGACAGTGTGCCTTTTGAAGAATGATCCAGCGAGTTAGTGGACCGAGCAAGGTTAAGGGCAGTGATGTCCGGAGCCGTAGCGAAAGCAAGTCTTAATAGGGCGTTATAGTTCGTTTCATTAGACCCGAAGCCAGGTGATCTTACCCTGTCCAGGATGAAGCTCGTGTAACAACGAGTGGAGGTCCGGAGTGTTTAACGTTGAAAAGTTACTACATGAGGTGGGGTAAGGGGTGAAAGGCCAATCGAACCTGGTGATAGCTGGTTCTCTCCGAAATAGTTTTAGGGCTAGCGTCATAATTTAATTCACGGGGGTAGAGCACTGGTTGATGTAGCGGAAGCGACCCTTCTAGCAAAGTCAGTCAAACTCCGAATACCGTGTTGAATATTATGGCAGTCAGTTTGTGAGGGATAAGCTTCACATGCGAAAGGGAAACAGCCCAGACCGTCAATTAAGGTCCCGAAATATACACTAAGTGGAAAAGGATGTGGATTTGCACAAACAGCTAGTAGGTTGGCTTAGAAGCAGCCACCCTTTGAAGAGTGCGTAACAGCTCACTAGTCTAGTGAATCTGCGCCTAAGATGACTCGGGGCTAAGTGTATTACCGAAATTACGGATTATATATCTTCGGATATATAGTGGTAGGAGAGCGTTATTGTCTGCATTGAAGGTATACCGAGAGGAGTACTGGAGCGGCAATAAGTGAGAATGCTGGAATAAGTAGCGATAAGGAAGGTGAGAATCCTTCCCGCCGAAAGTCTAAGGTTTCCTAGAGCAACGTTCGTCGACTCAGGGTTAGTCGGTCCTAAGCCGAGGCTGAAAAGCGTAGGCGACGGATATCCGGTTAATATTCCGGAACTATGATAAATGCGATATTACTCAAGGAGGGACGCAGAAGGGTAAGCCAGCCGGGCAAAGGTTGTACCGGTTTAAAGTTGTAGGCGTTATTTGATAGGTAAATCCGTCAGATAGTCAAGTCGAAAACTGAATAGGATTGTAGAGTAATCTACAAGAAGTGGCCCAACCACGCTGCCAAGAAAAACTTCGTGAGGAGTGTTTATTGTAACCGTACCGCAAACCGACACAGGTAGACGGGTAGAAAATACTAAGGCGCGCGAGATAACCCTCGTTAAGGAACTAGGCAAATTAACTCCGTAACTTTGGGAGAAGGAGTGCCCAAGTATCGGTTCCGCCTCCTTTGGAACTGAAAAAGGGTCGCAGTGAAATGGATATCTGGACTGTTTAACACAAACACAGGACTCTGCTGAAATCACAAGATGATGTATAGGGTCTGATGCCTGCCCGGTGCTGGAAGGTTAAGGGGATTTGTTAGTCGTAAGACGAAGCTTTGAACTTAAGCCCCAGTAAACGGCGGCGGTAACTATAACCGTCCTAAGGTAGCGAAATTCCTTGTCGGGTAAGTTCCGACCTGCACGAATGGCATAACCAAGATATCGCTGTCTCAACGAGGGACTCGGCGAATTTGTGGTGTAAGTGAAGACGCTTACTGCGCGTAGCAAGACGAAAAGACCCCGTGGAGCTTTACTGTAGTTTGTTATTGGACTACGGTTGGCAATACGTAGTATAGGTGGGAGTCTTTGATACCAAGCTTTCGGGCTTGGTGGAGACATCAGTGAAATACCACCTTTTGTTAATTGTGGTTCTAACTTTATATCCGTGAATCCGGATAGAGGACAGTGGCAGATGGGCAGTTTGACTGGGGCGGTCGCCTCCTAAAGAGTAACGGAGGCGTTCCAAGGTTTCCTCAGGCTGTATAGAAATCAGCTGTAGAGCGCAAAGGTAGAAGGAAGCTTGACTGTGAGGCTGACAGGCCGAGCAGGTACGAAAGTAGGACTTAGTGATCCGGTGGTTCCGTGTGGAAGGGCCATCGCTCAACGGATAAAAGCTACCCCGGGGATAACAGGCTGATTCCTCCCAAGAGTTCATATCGACGGAGGAGTTTGGCACCTCGATGTCGGCTCATCACATCCTCCCGCTGAAGCAGGTGGGAAGGGTTGGGCTGTTCGCCCATTAAAGTGGTACGCGAGCTGGGTTCAGTACGTCGTGAGACAGTACGGTCTCTATCTGCTACGTGCGCAGGAAACTTGAGGGAATCTGACCTTAGTACGAGAGGGCCAGGTTGGACGAACCTCCCGTGTTCCAGTTGTCATACCAATGGCATAGCTGGGTAGCGGTCGTTCGGAAGGGATAAACGCTGAAAGCATATAAGCGTGAAACCCATCCCAAGATAAGGTTTCCCATCTCTTTTTAGAGACATAAGATCTCCAGAATACTACTGGTTTGATAGGCAGGAAGTGTAAGCATAGCAATATGTTCAGCTAACCTGTACTAATAGATCGAGAGGCTTGGCCATATTCTTTAATCTCATTTTGCATCGGCTTTTGAGCCCTTTTTTGTTTTTTTGCTCCTTAAGTAGGAACACTCACTGTGTTCGTGTGCATAGCACCTACTAAGCGTCGCAAACAAAACAAAAAATAATCTCAAAATCCTCGCAAAATCCGTAAGGGTTTAGCGATTGCAAAAAATGAAATGTGTTGATTTTTGCGGTTTTTCTTTATTCAGTGAACTAAAAGAACCTATAATTGTAAACTGTTGTTCAGAATATTAAGAAAAAATCGCAAAATCTCGCACAAGATTTTAAAGTAAAATATGAAGAATGAATTTTCGTCATGGTTACTTTGCGCTTTGAAAAAAATTAATTATATTATGTCAAGTTTTCTTGACGACAAAAATTAATGTTAAGACTTTTTAAACCTTACTAAAGGGTAGGAATGAGAACGATGGTTATTCCAACAGGGCAACACCCGTTCCCATTCCGAACACGGCAGTTAAGATTGTTAGGGTCGATGGTACTAGCACCCAACTCGGTGCTGGGAGAGTAGATCGCTGTCGTTCTCATTACTATTCTTTAGTAATGGTTTAAATTATGTAGCTTCTTTGTAATTGCGATCACATTATACGACATTATAAAGGAGCTATTTTTTTACTAAAAAATAAAAATAAAGATAAAGATAAAAATAAAATTATGAAACTAAGTAAAGACAATAAAAAAGATAAATCTAAAGGGCTAGCAACAGATCTAAAAGCTGCTAGTGGGATTTTCTTTACATCTTTCCAGGGACTCAAATTTGTTGAGATTTCTGAACTAAGAGAAAAGCTTTCTCCTTTAAACTGTAAGTTTAAAGTTGAAAGAAATTCTATCTTAGATCATGCATTCTCTCAAAGTGGAATTAAAGATGTCGAGGAAAAACTACTAAAAGGGCCAACTGCTATCGGCTTATTAAAAGAAGGCGATGTGGCAGAGGCTGCAAAAGTTTTTAGCGATTTTGCAAAAAGTTTCGAAGCTCTTAAGATTAAAGCTTGTTATGCAGACGGCAATTGGTTTACAGAAAGTGATGTCAAAAAATTAGCAACATTAGGAAGTAAACAAGATAATATTGCTAAATTTGCAGGTGCATTATATAGTAGTGTATCTCAAATTGCAAGCGTAATGCAAGCACCAATAAGAGACTTTGCTTTTGTATTGAATGCAGTTCAAGAACAAAAAGCAAAAGCATAAGTGATCTTTTTAAAACCCGCCTTTGAGCGGTGATAGTCCCTTCGGGGATAAACATTTTAAAGAATGGCTATCCAAAACAGAATAAGGAAGAAAAATAAAATGGCAAAATTAGGAAAAGATGAAATATTAGAAGCAGTAGCAAGTATGACAGTTTTAGAACTTTCAGAACTTGTAAAAGCAATTGAAGAAAAATTCGATGTAACAGCAACTCCAGCAGTTGGTGCAGTAGCAGCAGCTCCTGTAGCAGGCGAAGCAGCAGAAGAAAAAACCGAATTTAATGTTGTATTAGCTGGCTTAGCTGATGCAAGTAAGAAAATTTCTGTTATCAAAATAGTAAGAGAAATAACTGGTTTAGGTCTTAAAGAAGCAAAAGACTTAGTAGAAGGTGCACCAAAACCAATAAAAGAAGGCGCAGATAAAGCAGAAGCAGAAGAATTAAAGAAAAAAGTTACTGAAGCTGGCGGAACAATTGAGCTTAAATAACTTTTTATATACGACAAGAAATATTTAGCACATTAGCCCAATACCGTGAAATTCAAAAGCAATTTTAGAATTTTACGGTATATGGGCTTGGTATGTCCTAACGAGTCTGTATAGACGGGCTTGGGTTGTAAAAATTAATAACGGTATTACGGGAGCTTATTTTTTTAGCATTTAGAGTTTGGGTTTGTATAAATAATATTAATCGCGAGTAATATAACAAACTAAAAAAACAACCAAGACAAAGGATATATTTTAGAAGCAGGATGGGAATTTAATATGAAACATTTAAATTTTGGCAAAATAAAAACAACAATCGATATGCCAAATTTGTTGGATATGCAAAAAGATTCTTTTGTGGATTTTTTGCAAGAAGAAATTACCCCAAAAAATAGACAGGTAAAAGGACTTCAGGCAGCTTTTGAGGATATTTTTCCAATAGAAGCACCAGATGGTAATATGATTTTAGATTTCATAAGATACGAAATCGGGGCACCAAAATATTTAACACCAGAAGAAGCAATTTTAAGAGATGGCACCTATTCTGCACCATTGAAACTTCATACAACATTGTCGATTAAACAAAAAAATGGAAAATTAAAAAAAGTAACAGAACAAGATGTTATGATGTGCGATCTACCACTTATGACCGATAGTGGTTGTTTCATTTTTAACGGAGCAGAAAGAGTTGTTGTAAGTCAGTTGCACCGTTCACCAGCTATCATCTTTGAAGAAGATGAAGAAAAGAAACAATCCACATTAGGTAAAAAATTATTTTATGCAAGAGTAATTCCATACAGAGGAATCTGGGTGGAATTTTTCTTCGATTTAAACAATGCACTTTGGGTAAGACTTGATAGAAAGAAAAAATTCCCAGCAGGTATTTTCTTAAGAGCTTGCGGACTAGAAAATAATGCAGAAATAATTCAATCTTTCTACCCATGCGAAAACTTGGAAATTAAAGTAAGCAAAATTGATAATATTGTAGGAAGGTACGCAGCGGAAGATATCGTCGATAAGAAAACAGGTGAAGTGCTTTGGAACTTAGACGAAAAAGCAACAGCACCAATAGACGATAAACTTTTCAAACAACTTTTAGCAAGAAAAATAGACAAAATAAAAGTAATAGCTGGTAATCCAAGACAGGATAGTCCAGCAATTTTAGCTACCTTAGAAATGAAAAAAGATAGCATTAAAACTCCACAAGAAGCTCAGTACGAAATTTATAAAAAATTACGAGGGCAGGATTTTATTGTTAAAGAACATGCAGAAAGTTTCTTAGATAATATTTTGTTCAAAAACATCAGAAGATACGATTTAAGTTTTGTAGGTAGATACAAAATCAACAAGAAATTCAAATTCATGTTTGAAAGATTGTCAAAATTTGATTCCAAAAAATATAAAATACCAACCGAAAAGAAAAGAACTTTATGTTATGAAGATATCGTAGTAACATTGCAATACTTAATAGCTTTAAATAATGGCGATGAAGCAACAGCAAAAGAATACGGCACAGAAGTTCAGTTTAAAACAGATGACATTGACCATCTTGGTAATAGAAGGGTCAGAGGTGTTGGTGAATTATTAGAAAATCAAATAAGAGTTGGTTTATCCCAAATGGCAAGAGCCGTAAGAGATAGAATGAACAGAGATTTGGAAGACTTAACACCAAGAGCATTGATGAATACTCAACCAGTACAAGCAATTGTTAAAAAATTCTTTGGTACAAGTCAGTTATCTCAGTTTATGGATCAAATAAACCCACTATCAGAATTAACACATAAAAGAAGATTATCGGCATTAGGTCCGGGTGGTCTTAACAGAAAAAGAGCAGGTTTTGAAGTTAGAGACGTTCACCATACACATTATGGTAGAGTATGTCCTATTGAAACTCCCGAAGGTCCAAACATTGGTTTGATAACCTCGCTTGCTTGTTATTCTAAAATTAACAATTACGGTTTAATAGAAGCTGCTTACAGAAAAGTAGACAATGGAAAAGTAACAGACAAAGTAGACTATTTAATTGCAGATAAAGAAGACGATTATACAATAGCACAGTCCGACACTCCTACGACTTCCGCAAACAAATTAGATAGTGATACAATTTATTGTAGATATCAATCTAACTATCCAATATTAGGTCCAAAAGAAGTGGATTATATGGATATTTCACCACTTCAAGTTATCAGTATCTCAGCAGCATTAATTCCATTCTTGGAACACGATGATGCTAACCGTGCTTTGATGGGTTGTAATATGCAACGACAAGCAGTGCCTTTACTTTTAACAGAACCACCATTAGTTGGAACTGGAGTAGAAGAAAGTGTGGCAAGAGATTCTGGTGCAGCGGTTGTAGCAAAAAGAGCTGGTACAGTAATACAAGCATCAGCAGATTTTATTGCAATTGAACCAAAAGATAAAACTGGTAATAAAACAGATTTTTATCAACTAATAAAATACAAAAGATCTAACCAAGATACATGCATCAACCAAAGACCAATTGTAAAAAGTGGCGATATTGTAAAAGCAAATCAAGTATTAGCAGACGGACCAGCAATGAAAGATGGTAAATTAGCACTTGGTAGAAACTTGCTTTTAGCATTTATGAGTTGGGAAGGTTTTAACTATGAGGATGCTATTTTAATATCCGAAAAATTAGTTAAAGATGATACCTTTACATCTATCCACTTGCACGAATTTAATGTAGATGCAAGAAACACAAAGTTAGGTTCTGAAGAAATAACAAGGGACATTCCAAACATTGGTGCAGAAGCATTTTCACATTTAGACGAAGAAGGTATTGTAGTACCATCAACTGTTGTGAAAGCTGGCGATATTTTGGTCGGTAAAGTTACACCAAAAGGTGAACAACAACTTACACCTGAAGAAAGATTGTTAAAAGTTATTTTCGGTAAGAAAGCCGACGATGTTGTAGATGCAAGTTTAAGAGTGCCACCAGGAACAACTGGTAAAGTTATCGGCACAAGAGTATTTGTAAGAAAAGAAAAAATCTCTAAAAAAGAAGCAAGAGAAAGACAATCACAACTTGAAAAAGAAAGAGATTTTGAAATAGAAAACTTAGCAGAACAAAAGAAAATTGCTATAGAAAACTTAAAAGAAAATTGTAAAGACAAAGCTAAATGTAAAAATCAAGAAACAAAGCTAAAAGGTTTCTTTAAGTTAATGGAAAAAAGATTATTAGAAAATTATGACAGAGAAATAGAATTGTCTAAAGAAGGCGATGAATTATCTGTAACAGTAAATAAATCGGTAAAAGTATTTGTAGCATCAAAGCGAAAAATTCAGGTAGGTGATAAACTATCTGGACGACACGGAAACAAAGGTGTTATTGCAAAAATATTACCAGAAGAAGATATGCCTTACTTACCAGATGGCACACCATTGGATATTGTTTTATCTCCATTAGGTATACCATCAAGGATGAATGTCGGGCAGTTATTTGAAACTATGCTTGGTTGGGCAGCGAAGAACTTAAATATAACAACAAGTTGTCCTGTATTTGAAAGCCCAAGCGAAGAAGTAGTTATAGATTATATTAAAAAAGCTAAAGACGAGCTTAAATCTAAAGGTGTAGCAGAAAAGTATCTTCCAGATAATTACTGTAGAACAGTATTATACGATGGAAGAACAGGTGAAAGATTTACAGAAAAAGTAACAATAGGTTATATGTATGTAATGAAACTTGTTCACTTAGTGGAAGATAAAGTACATGCTCGTTCAATAGGTCCATACAGTTTAATAACAAGACAGCCACTCGGCGGTAAAGCACAATTTGGCGGACAGAGATTTGGTGAAATGGAAGTCTGGGCAATTGAAGGCTATGGTGCAACTTATGCATTGCAAGAATTCTTGACAGTAAAGTCTGATGACTTTATCGGAAGAACAAAAATGTATGAATCCATAGTAAAAGGCGATGCGCCACAGGCACCAGGTGTACCAGAATCCTTCAAGGTGTTGGTAAAAGAACTACAAGCTCTAGGTATCGATGTTAACTTGATTAAGAAACAAAAAAAAGGTACCGATAAAGAAGAAATTGTGGTAATCTCTGAAGAAAAAAAGCAAGAATCTAAAATTGCAGAGAAAGTATAAGGGAATAGGTGAAAAAATGTTTACATCTTCTGAAAAGAAAAAAATAAAAAAACCAGCTGACTTAAACTTTTTTGAGTTTGATGCAATAAAACTCGGACTCGCAAGTCCAGAGAAAATATATTCATGGTCTTTTGGTGAAGTTAAAAAACCAGAAACCATAAACTACAGAACATTAAAACCAGAAAGAGATGGTTTGTTTTGTGAAAGAATTTTTGGTCCTTCAAAAGATTATGAATGTTCTTGCGGAAAATACCGATGGATAAAATTCAAAGGATTAACTTGTGATAGATGTGGTGTGGAAATTACTGAATCTAAAGTAAGAAGAGAAAGAACTGGACACATAGAACTTGCAGTACCAGTAGCACATATTTGGTATTTGAGAAAAAATCCATCAAGAATTGGTATCGTACTTGGCATGAAAACAAGCGAACTAGAAAAAGTTGTTTACTATGCAAGTTATGTTGTTATAGAAGATATCGTAGATAGTGTCACAGGTAGAGTAGACTATAAACAAAGAACTCTTTTAAACGATATGCAAGTAAGAGAAGCAAGAAAAAAACATGGTGCAAAACTTAAAGTAGATATTGGTGCGCCAGCTATACACAAACTTTTAGAAGGTATTAAATTTGATGAAGAACTTAAAAAAGCTTATGCAGATTTAAAAACTGTACATTCTGATACAGACAGAGCAAAAGTTTTAAGAAGAGTAAAAACATTAGAAGAATTTAAAGATAGTGGAAACAGACCTGAATGGATGATACTAGCTGTATTACCAGTTATCCCACCAGATTTGAGACCACTTGTGCCATTAGACGGCGGAAGATTTGCATCTTCAGACTTAAACGATTTATACAGAAGGATTATTAACAGAAATAATCGTTTAAAACATATCGAAAGTTTAAGAGCGCCAGAAGTTATGGTGTTCAACGAAAAAAGACTCTTGCAAGAATCCGTAGATGCATTAATTGAAAACGGTGCAAGAGGCAAATATTTTATAGGTAGTGGCGGAAGACCATTAAAATCTTTATCCGATGTAATTAAAGGTAAGCATGGTCGTTTCAGACAAAATTTACTTGGTAAAAGGGTAGACTATTCTGGTAGATCCGTTATTGTTGTAGGTCCAAGTTTGAAATTATCACAATGTGGTTTACCAAAAACAATGGCACTTGAATTATTCAAACCATTTATTATTGGCGAACTTATGAAACAAGACGGCACAACTTTAAAAGCTGCTAAGAAAAAATTAGAAAGAGTGAGTACAGAAATTTGGGATATACTTGAAAGAGTAACAAAAAATCATCCGGTGATGTTAAACCGTGCTCCTACACTTCACAGATTAGGTATACAAGCATTTGAACCAGTATTAATTGAAGGTAAAGCTATACAGCTTCATCCATTAACTTGTGCTGCATTCAATGCTGACTTTGACGGTGACCAAATGGCCGTTCATGTACCATTATCTATTGAAGCTCAAATAGAAGCAAGAACTTTAATGATGGCAACACATAATATTTTATCACCATCAAGTGGTAAACCGATTACAAGTCCGTCACACGATATTGTTTTGGGTATTAGCTTCTTAACAAGAGTAAAAGATGGTGAAAAAGGTGAAGGTAAAATATTCTCTGATATGACAGAAGCCTTAACAGCATTTGAATTTGGCAATGTAGATATACATGCAAAAATTAAAGTACAAGGCATTAATACAATAGTAGAAAAAGCTCTTGGAAAAAATCATAAGAATGTAAAAAGCTGGACAGACTATACTAGTGTAGGTAGAATTATATTCAACAAAGAACTTCCAGAAAATTGGGAATTTGTAAATATCACAATTGGCAAAAAAGATATAGCCAAAATTATAAGCGACTGTTATAAAGACAAAAATTACGGTAGATACGAAACCGTTCAATTGTTAGACAGAGTTATGAAATTAGGTTATCACTATGCAACAAAAAGTGGTTTATCAATATCCATAGCAGATATGACAGTGCCAGCACAGAAAAAGAAAATTATTGAAGTTGCATCTAAGAAAGTACAAGAAATACAAAGACAAGCAGAGTCTGGTATCATCACAGATGGCGAAAGATACAATAAAGTTATCGATATCTGGACAAGAGTTACAGACGAAGTTGCAGATAAATTATTTGACCAAATGCAGTTAACAGAAAAAGAAGTAACCAAAGAAGGACATCAAAGATTTAATAGTGTATCCTTAATGGCGAACTCTGGTGCTAGAGGTTCAAGACAACAAGTTAGACAGCTAGCAGGTATGAGAGGTTTGATGGCTAAACCGCAAAAGAAATTAACTGGTGGTCAGGGTGAAATTATTGAAAACCCAATTACATCAAACTTTAGAGAAGGTTTGAATGTATTAGAATACTTTATTTCTACTCACGGTGGTAGAAAAGGTTTATCTGATACAGCTTTAAAAACAGCAGATGCTGGTTATCTAACAAGAAGACTTATTGATGTAGCACATAACTTAGTAATAATGGAAAAAGATTGTAAAACAGTTAATGGTATAACAGTACAAAACTTAATGAGTGGTGAAGAAATTATCGAACCGCTTCACGAAAGAATTGCCGGCAGAGCAGCATTAGAAGATATAAAAATAACAGTAACAGAAAAAGGCAAAGATGTAGAAAAAACCATTATCAAAAACGGTGATATTGTATCTCACGAACAAGCTGAAGAGTTTGCAAAACACGATATAGATTCTATGAGAATAAGATCTGTATTAACATGTGAAGCTAAATACGGTATATGTTCAAAATGTTACGGCTTAAACTTGGCAACAGGCAAAGTATCAAATGCAGGTGATGCAGTTGGTATTGTTGCAGCTCAAAGTATTGGTGAACCAGGTACACAGCTTACATTAAGAACCTTCCATATCGGTGGTACAGCAAGTCGTGTTGTAAGTAAATCTCAGGCGATATCTGATATTACTGGTAAATTAAAGTTTAAAGATATCAAAGTTGTTAAAAACAAATTTGATAATGATATTTGTACATCTAGAAACGGTTCTATATTTGTAGAAAGTGCAAAAGGCGATATAAAAGAATTCAAAATTCAATACGGTGCAACAATATATGTAAAAAAAGGCAAAGAAGTAGCAAAAGGTGATTTACTTGCAGAGTGGGATCCACACTCAATGCCAATTCTTTCAGAAATTGATGGTAAAGTAAAACTTTACGATGTCACAGACGGTGCAACATTGCAAGAAGAAAGAAACAAAGTTACAGGTATAATTGAAAGAAAAATCACTGCTTCCAGAATGGGTAAAAAGAATCCAAGGGTAGCAGTATCTCATGGTAGTGATAAGTTTAGTTATCCATTACCAATAGATACTATTTTGTTAAAAGAAAGTGGCGACACTGTAGTTGCCGGTGAAATTTTAGCAAAAATACCAAAAGAAGCAAGCGGAACAAAAGATATTACTGGTGGTTTGCCAAGAATTGCTGAATTGTTTGAAGCAAGAAGACCAAAAAACCCTGCAATCATTTCAGAGTTTGAGGGTATAGTAAGTTTAGAAACCTCTCCAAAAGGTTTGATAGAAATTGTGGTAAGAAACGAAGATACAGGACAAATAAAACAATACAGCATACCGCAAAGCAAACACTTAGTTGTATATGAAGGCGATTTAGTCGGAGCAGGTGAAGCTTTAACAGATGGTGCGATAGATCCACATGATATCTTAAAAGTTAAAGGTACAAAAGAAGTACAAGAATTTTCACTTAACGCAATTCAAGAAGTTTACAGATTACAAGGTGTAACAATTAATGATAAACATATAGAAGTTATCATTAAACAAATGTTAGGCAATGTAAAAGTTGTAGATCCGGGAGACAGTAGATTCTTGAAAGGTGAAATAGTTGGTTTAAGAATATTAAATTTAGAAAACGAAAAGATGGAAAAGAAAGGCAAACAAATAGCACAAGGCGAACCAATACTTTTAGGTATAAGTAAAGCAAGTTTAGCTTCGGAAAGTTTCATTTCTGCAGCAAGTTTCCAAGAAACAACAAAAGTATTAACAGATGCCGCAATTTTAGGTCAAACAGATAATTTAAAAGGCTTAAAAGAAAATGTTATTGTAGGGCATTTGATTCCAGCAGGTACAGGAATAGCCGCACGCTATTTAGACGAAGAATTTAAAAACGAGCAAAATAGTTAAGAGCAAATAGTTTATAGGAGATTAGAAGTAATGCCAACAGTTAATCAGTTGATAAGAAAAGGAAGAAACAAACAGGTAGTAAAAACAAAATCACCTGCATTGATGTCATGCCCACAAAGAAGAGGGGTGTGTACAAGAGTATATACGACAACACCAAAGAAACCAAACTCTGCATTAAGAAAAGTTGCAAGAATAAAGTTGACATCTAAGGTGGAAGTAACAGCATATATACCAGGTGTAGGTCATAATTTACAAGAACACTCTATAGTATTAGTTAGAGGCGGAAGAGTAAAAGATTTACCAGGTGTAAGATATCATATTGTCAGAGGTGCTTTGGATACCGCTGGAGTAGAGAACAGAAAACAAAGTCGTTCTTTATACGGTGTTAAAAAACCAAAAGCTGGAAAATAATTAAGGATAATTAGGAGAATAAAGTATGCCAAGGAAAGGTTTGAGACCACGAGATAAAAGACCATTGCCACAACCAGATTATAAATATAATTCTGTGTTAGTGTCTAGATTTGTAAACAAATTAAACTATGCAGGCAAAAAATCTGCATCAGAAAAAGTGTTAATGGGCGCAATGCAAGTAATTGCAGATAAAACTAAGCAAGAACCATTGTCAGTTTTCAATAAATGTATTGAAAATGTGAGACCTTTAGTAGAAGTAAAAGCAAGAAGAGTAGGTGGTGCAACATATCAAGTACCAAACGAAGTTAAAACAATAAGAAGTACAACACTTGCAATGAGATGGCTTTTAACAGCAGCACGAAGTAAAAAAGGTAAACCAATGAGCGAAAGATTAGCAGAAGAAATAATCTTAGGTTCAAAAAAAGAAGGTACAGCTTTTAAGAAAAGAGAAGATACACATAAGATGGCAGAGGCCAACAGAGCATTTGCACATTTCAAGTGGTAAGGAACTTTGCCTTTTGAGCATTTTTTAATTTTTCTGCTCCTTAAGTCCCGCTACTGCTTCGCAGTATTCGCTAATGGACTAGGCGTCGCAGAGAAAATTAAAAAACATCTCAAAATACAAAGTTTGGGATTAAGAATAGAAGAAAGATTTTGAAATTAAAATAAGGATAAAAGAAAATGGCGGAGTTCACATTAGACAAAATTAGAAATATTGGTATTATCGCACATATCGATGCTGGTAAAACCACTACAACCGAAAGAATTTTATATTATACAGGTCGTGTTCACAAAGTTGGTGAAGTTCACGATGGTGGTGCAGTAACAGACTGGATGGAACAAGAAAGAGAAAGAGGTATAACCATCACATCAGCTGCTACATATTGTAAATGGGCAGATTGTCAGTTAAACATAATTGACACACCGGGACATGTAGACTTTACTGCAGAAGTAGAAAGAAGTTTAAGAGTTTTGGACGGAGCCGTAACAGTTTTTGACGGTGTACAAGGTGTAGAACCACAATCTGAAACAGTATGGCGACAGGCAGATAAATATAATGTACCAAGAATTGCATATGTAAATAAAATGGATAGAATCGGTGCTGATTTTGATATGTCAGCAAACTCTATCATTGAAAAACTTGGTGGTAATGCATGTCCAATTCAATTACCAATTGGTGCTGAAGATCAATTTAAAGGTATGGTAGATATCGTAAAAATGAAAGCATTAATATGGCAAGGCGACGAAGTAGGTGCAAAATTTTCAGAACAAGAAATTCCAGCAGACTTATTAGAAAAAGCAAAAAAGACCCGAGAAAATATGATAGAAAAACTTGCAGATTTCGACGAAGATATGATGGAAAAATTCTTAGAAGGTACAACAGATTTTCCAATGGATCAAATTAAAAAAGCAATAAGAGCAGGTGTATTAACAGGTAAATTCTTCCCAGTATTATGCGGAAGTTCTTACAAAAACAAAGGTGTACAACCATTGTTAGATGCAGTTTGCGATTATTTGCCATCTCCAACAGAAGTAGAAGTAATTAAAGGTTTAAATCCAGATACAGATGCTCCTGAAACAAGAAAACACAGTGATAAAGATCCATTTTGCGCTTTAATTTTCAAAGTTCAAACAGACCCATTTGTGGGTAAATTAAGTTTCTTCAGAGTATACTCTGGTGTTTTAAAAACTGGTGAAAGCGTATACTTCCCAGGTAAAAATAATACCGAAAGAATTGGTAGATTATTAAGAATGCATGCTGACAAAAGAGAAGAAATTAAAGAAGTACGAGCAGGCGATATTGGTGCAACAGTTGCATTAAAAAATTCTAGTGTCGGACAAACAATGTGTGATAGCGATAAACCAATCGTATTAGAACAAATTACTTTTCCAGATCCGGTTATATCTATCGCAGTTGAGCCAAAAAGTAAAGAAGACAGCGAAAAAATGTCTACAGCTTTAGCAAGACTTGCAGAAGAAGATCAAACATTCAGAGTAAAAACAGACGAAGAAACAGCACAAACAATTATCTCTGGTATGGGCGAACTTCACTTAGATATTATCGTCGACAGAATGAAAAGAGAATTTGGCGTACAAGCAAATATTGGTACACCACAAGTAGCTTACAGAGAAACAATTAAAGGCACAGTAGATAAACAAGAAACAAAGTTTATAAGACAATCTGGTGGTAGAGGTCAATACGGGCATGTAATAATGAAAGTGGAACCAAACGAAGTAGGAAAAGGTTTCGAATTTATTGATCAAATTAAACAAGGTCGTATTCCAAAAGAATATATACCAGCAGTAGAAAAAGGTTGTAAAGGCGCATTAGAAAATGGTGTGTTAGCCGGATATCCTATTGTTGATTTAAAAGTAACATTATTTGATGGTTCATTCCACGAAGTTGACTCTTCTGAAATGGCATTTAAAATAGCTGGTTCTATGGCTTTAAAAGAAGGTTGTAGAAAAGCAGATCCAAAATTATTGGAACCTATTATGAAAGTTGAAGTGGTAACACCAGAAGCTAATATGGGTGATATAATGGGTGATTTAAGTTCAAGAAGAGCACAAATTGGCGATATGGGACAACGAGGTAATGCAAGATTTGTGAAATGTAAAGTACCACTCGCAGAAATGTTTGGTTATGCAACAATTGTAAGATCTTTATCACAAGGTAGAGCATCATTTACAATGGAACCAAGTCATTATGAAGAAGTACCATCAAATGTTGCAAAAGAAATTATCGAGAAAAAAGAAGGTAAAAAATAACCTAAATTTAAAAAAAGAACAAAGGTGGCAATAAAGAACGAGCAACAAAGTGTTATGTAGCCACAGAAACAAAAAAAGAAGTGCCCTTGGCACAAACGAGGAGAGAAGAAAATGGCAAAAGAAAAATTTGATAGAAGCAAACCACACGTTAATGTAGGAACAATAGGTCATGTTGATCATGGTAAGACTACATTAACAGCAGCATTAACAGCAGTACTAGCGAAAGAAGGAAAGAGTACAGCTAAATCGTATGCAGATATTGCGAAAGGCGGAGTAGTTCGTGATG
>Ga0233437_1000075_pt1 | contig 244406 bp, 208 predicted proteins | sample SI_122_August201_FD_182714 | JGI IMG/M metagenome (GOLD analysis project Ga0233437, IMG submission 182714) | Seawater microbial communities from Saanich Inlet, British Columbia, Canada - SI_122_August2016_200_MG | ecosystem: Environmental > Aquatic > Marine > Inlet | place: Canada: British...
TTGCCTCCAGTAATAACAGCAGTAAATGGTATGATGACCATTGTCTTTTCCACAAACTCATCAAATACGGATTTAGGCTGGGATGCTTACTTCAGTGTTATTACAGGGGTTGAGGAAGATTTAAATACAGGTTTGGAAATATTCCCTAATCCTGCAGATAATATGCTTCAAATCAGAAGTTCCAGAACTATGAATATTAAAACTGTGAAGATTTATAATATGTTAGGAACTGTAGTAATGTCAGAATTAAATCTACCCGAAGGAATAACTAGTATTAATACTGCAGGTTTATCAAACGGTATGTATATTGTCGAACTTTCAAACTCAAACAGTACTTTCAGTAAAAAGGTTGTAATAAAACATTAACCATATATATAGGCCCTTTTCAACCTTTGTTTTCAGTTTTCCCAATAATTTAGTGGATTTAAACTCTAAACTTTGGTTTAATAGTCTTTATTTTAGGTATAGCTTTTCGTTAATTCGGGAGGTTATTTAAAGAAGCATCATATCTTACATTGATGTACAAACATTATACAAATTGTGAATGGGGATAATTCAACAAGCAAAAAGGTTGTTGTTTTAAAACGATACGTTATCAGGCGATCTTAGAAGCTTCTTATGGCTCGCACATTGCTCTCATTGATATTTTATTTAAACTTGAAGGTCGTCTATTTCTTTGGCAGCGAATTTGATTTCGTCAATATCTTGGCTACTTTTTATTGAATAAATAAGAATAATAATACTCAATAAGAGAGTCCATAAAATAGTAGTCCAAAATCCAAACATCCCATTTCCTCCCAACATCTGTGGCCCATATTTGGATATAACTAACAATCCAAGAAAATATGGCACCAGCCATAAAATCTTCATCCAACTTTTTCTTGCGGGAAATTTTGAGCTAGATATAAAGTTGCCTATAATATAAATAACCAGAAAGAATAAAATAATTTTTAGCATAAAGCTAATTGCCTCATGACCTGCCCAAATAATTATACAGTTTGATATAAAAAATGCTACTGGAGCAATAATTCCAGCCCACTTTAACCTAAAAGGACGTTCTCGCTCTGGAAGTTTCTTCCTTAGTATAAGTAGAATAATTGGACCCAAACCAAATGATAATACTATAATACTTGTTACATAACTAACCATTTGTTGCCAAGAAGGAAATGGTAAAAAGAATATGCATCCAAATAAAAATGTTACCACGAGTGATTTCCATGGTGCACCATAACGATTGAGATCTGATAAAAACTTTGGGAGATAACCAATTTCTCCAGAAGCCATGGTAATACGTGAAGATGTTGTAACGCATATATAACTAGATCCCAATGGAGATACAAATGCATCTGCATATAGTACCAATGACCACCATGTTGCACCTATTAATGCTGATAATACAGCAAGCGGCGCTGAAACACTAATAAAAGATAGATTTTTCCAATTAATTGTTTCACCATTTGGGATTGAAACGATAAATGCAAATTGTAACCCCACATAAATTAACATGGCTATTCCAATTGAACCTATTAGAGCAATTGGAATATGTTTATTTGGGTTTGAAGATTCACCAGCTAAATCAATGGCATTACGAAAGCCGATAAAACTAAAAGCAATTCCTGCGGTTGCAATTGTTGGTAGAGCATCTGCCATACTAAATCCATAACTAGCATATGTAAGATTCTCTGTATGGAAAGCATAAACACATAGTACAACTATGGTTGTTACTGGTATAACTATTTTCCAAACAGTTATATATGAATTTATTCTTAAAACCCATTTAACGGCCAAGAAGTTTATACAAACTAGTATGGCTAAAATAGCTATGGATACAATTAGGCCGGTTGTAGATAGAAGTCCAGTATTTTGTTGAATTAATTCGGGCACATATTTGCTAGCATATGTTATTACTGCAATTACTTCAACGGGTGGAATTGATACATAAGCAAGGAATAATATCCATGACCATATTCTACCCAAAAATTGTCCATGAGTTAAGTGAGACAAATGAACAAGAGCACCACTTTTGGGAAACATGGTACTTAATTCCGCAAAGCAAAGGGCAACTAGTAACATTGCAAAAGCACCAATTATCCATGCCAATATACTATATGTTCCGGAAGCTTCTGCTGCATGAAATGACCCAAAAAGCCAACCTGACCCAACAATTCCACCAACAGAGGCGAATAATATTGCAGAAAGACCTATTTCCTTCTTTAACTTTAGTTTCATGAGTATTAAGTTTAGTTATCCTAAATGGATGCGCAAATCTAATAATTTCTAATAATGGCTAAAAAGGGTATATTTGAAATAAAAAGATGTACCCCATAAAACAAGCCACTTTAACTTGTCTGTTAGTTATTATCCAACTTTCTTTGTTTTCACAGTACAAATTGACCGACAACTGCGAATATGCATGGGAAGCGATAATTGATTTGAAATTCGCCGATGCTGACTCTATAATTGAGGTAGAGTTAGTTAGTAACCCAAATAATTATTATTGCACATATCTAAGGCAAACCAGTGAAGCATTTCAATTTATGATAAATATGTCAGATGATGCTTATGATAATATCTCTGACAACTATGAAGAAAGAATGAATTACTTGGAGGGTAATGATATTGAATCTCCATATTATTTATCATGTCAGGCTGAAATGCAACTGCAAATGGGTATGTTCAATATCATATATGGTGATCGCTTATCGGGATTGAAGAAAGCTTTTAATGCCTATAATAAAACTTATAAGAATATTGAAAAGTATCCCAATTTTAATCAAGGCTACAAACTAGATGGTATATTTAATGTTGCCATATCAAATATGCCTCCGTTTGTAAACTGGGCCATTACTTTTTTTGGAGTTTCAGGAAGTTATGTTGAGGGTTATAGGATACTTGAAAAATACTTTAAAAATTGTGAAGGTACAACAGGTATTGATGCCGAAGCAGCCCTATACAATATTCTAGCATTTAAACTGAATAAGGATCCTAAATCTGCATATGAATTTATAAATACTCTTGATTCGAACTATCTAAACCTAACTTTATTAAAATACTTTCAAGGTAATGTTGCATATCGTTTGGAAAAAAATGAGGAAGCATATGATATTATTTCAAGTATTCCTGTGCAGCAAGACGATTTTTATTTTAATAGCTATAATTATATGATGGGAAAAATTCTTTTGAGAAAACTTGATACCAACTGTAGAAATTATTTTTCCGTGTATCTAAACAATCAAAAGGAATTGCAATATCATAAGGAAATTAATTATTTAATTGCCTTATCATATCTAATGGAGGACAATTTAGAGAACTTTGAAAGATATAAGCAAATAAGTGAAGATAAGGGAAATGAAATATCAGAAAGGGATAGAGAGGCGGTCTGTGACTATGATAGAGATTTTATACCTAATATTTATATTGCCCGCGCTAAACTATTAATTCTAGGGGGATATTATGATAACGCTGAAAAAGAACTGCGCTCATTCAAATACTCCCTTCCCAAATATTCTTCCAACTCTCCATTTGAACTTGAGTATAATTTGCTAAAGGGTAGGATAGAGGCAAATACTGGTAATCCTTTACAAGCTCAAGAACTATATGGTAGAGTGATTGAAGATGGTGGTGAGGAAAACTATCAATTTGCTTCGGAAGCAGCAATGTTGCTTGGTCTGCTCCTTGAAACAAAAAATGCTCAATTATCAATTGATTATTTTAAATTGGCACGAAAATTATATAAATCAGGGTATTATGAGTACATTGATGAAATTTCTAAAAAGAAAATAGAAGAACTGAAGTCTGCTTAAAGTTTGAAAGAGAATACACCAAAAAATAAGTATTTTTTCTAGTTTATATCTGACCTCTTTCTATCATAGTGACAATTGTTTCAATTTGCTTGTCTTTCCCGTAAGGATCATACTTAATCTTAAGGTTGTAACCCCATAATCTGGCAAATGCCTGGTAAAAGAAAGCTGTAAAATTTCCTCTTAAATCTTGTACAAGCCCATAGGATGAACTTCCAGTTTCTCTATCTATAAGTTTTATCAGAATCTTGCCCTGAGAGAATGTTAACTTTTTCAGATCACCACCATATTTTTCATTAATCTCTTTCTCTGCTATCTTCATTATTTTTTTTCGTTCTCTTTCATTCTTGGCATTTATGAGTTCTTTTTCATATTTGCGAAGCTGAATTCCTGCTAGTCTTGCCCAAGGATAAACTTTCTTAACATTTTTAATTAATCGAGTGAGCTTTTTTTGTTGTTTTCTCGATGGTGGTATGATAAGGGAGTAAATTTCAATCTCAGATAATTCAATTGATGGTATTGTATCTCCGTCAATAACTTGAGCTTTAACAATAATTGGGTTAAGTGATTGCGAAATGGATATTCCACTGGATATCGCTAAGATGAAAGTTATGAGGGCTAAATGCTTCATAGTTTGATAAACCAACAAATATCATACCCAGAAATAATTAATTACTAGATACTTATACTGCAGCTTTTAATTTGGCTATACTAGCTGTGCCAAATTTTTCTTCGGCATATTTCCTAGTAATATGGAGTTTTTTTGTGCGAGTTTTTGATGGTAACTCAAACATTGCATCAACAAGAATGGATTCAATAATAGATCTTAAACCTCGCGCTCCTAGTTTGAACTCACTTGATTTATCAACCACAAAGTCAAGTGCATTATCATCAAATATTAGCTCAATATCATCCATACTAAACAATTTTTCAAATTGTTTAGTTAGGGCATTTTTTGGTTCGGAAAGAATTCTTTTAAGCGCCTTCTTATCAAGAGGCTCCAGATAGGATAAAACAGGTAACCTTCCAACAATCTCTGGAATTAAACCAAAGTTTTTCAAATCACTTGGTGCGATATATTGAAGTAGATTTCTTTGATCTATTTTGTCATCATTAATACCTGAAAAGCTATATCCTACAACATTTGTTCTCAAACGTGACGCTATAATTCTATCTATTCCATGGAATGCACCACCTGCTATGAATAATATGTTTTTTGTATTGACACTTATCATTTTTTGTTCCGGATGCTTTCTACCTCCTTGAGGTGGAACATTAACTGCTGTTCCCTCAAGTAATTTTAGTAGCGCTTGTTGAACCCCTTCTCCACTCACATCTCTGGTGATGGATGGGTTGTCGCTTTTGCGAGCAATTTTATCAATCTCATCGATAAATATGATTCCCTTTTCTGCAGCAGCAACATTGTAATCTGCAGACTGCAGAAGGCGAGTAAGTATACTCTCAACGTCCTCACCTACATAACCTGCCTCGGTTAGTACCGTTGCGTCTGCAATCGCAAAAGGCACATGAAGCATTCTAGAAATTGTTTTAGCTAGAAGAGTTTTCCCTGTTCCTGTTTCTCCAACTAATATGATGTTTGATTTCTCTATCTCAACATCATTTTTATCACTTTCCTGATATATCCTTTTATAATGATTGTAAACCGAAACGGATAGAACTTTTTTTGCATCTTCTTGACCTATCACGTAGTTATCTAAGAATGTTTTAATCTCAACTGGTTTGGGTAAAGTGCTTCTATCTTCAGGGCCATCAAAGCTTCCGGATGTTTCTTCCTTAAGAATAACATTTGCTTGATCAATGCAAAAATTACAAATTTGGGAATCAATACCAGAAACAAGTATTTTAGTTTCTGATTTCGGTCTTCCACAAAATGAACAATTACCTTCTTCTTTTTTTTTGGCCATGGCAACAACTTCTGGACTTACCTAATGTAAGGTTAAACTATTATTTTTTATTCTTGATGAGTACTTCATCAATCATACCATAATCCAAAGCTTCTTGAGCTGTCATCCAGTAATCTCTATCAGAATCTTTCCAAATCCTCTTATAATTATGTTTACTATGACTAGCTATTATTTCATAAAGCTCTTTCTTGAGTTTTTGAATTTCTCTGGCTGTAATTTCAATGTCTGATGCCTGACCCTGTGCACCTCCCATTGGCTGATGTATAAGAATACGCGAGTGCTTCAAAGCAGTCCTTTTTCCGTTTGTTCCTGCACACAATAACACTGCAGCCATTGATGCTGCCATCCCGGTACAAATTGTAGCTACGTCAGGGTTAATGTATTGCATAGTATCATATATACCCAAGCCTGCATAAACTGAACCACCAGGAGAATTTAAATAAATCTGTATGTCACGGTTGGCATCATTGGACTCCAAAAAGAGTAACTGAGCTTGTATGATATTTGCAACATAGTCGTCAATTGGTACACCAAGAAAAATGATTCTATCCATCATAAGTCTTGAAAATACATCCATTTGGGCAATGTTTAGCTGACGCTCTTCAATAATTGTAGGTGAAATATAGTTTCCATAAGCTGAACTATATTTATCAAGAGAAATGCTACTTATTCCTCTGTCTTTAATTGCATATTTTCTGAATTCTTTGCTACTATCCATAGTTTTGACCTCCTAGTCTATTTTTGATGCAATTTCGATAAATTTATCTTTGGTTACACTTTTTTTCTTTGAAGAAATATTTTCTTTAAATAATTTAATGAGTTTTTCATCTTGAATATCATTAAATATTTTTTGTTTTTCTTCAGGATTACTTAGCACTTGGTCAATAATACCATCAATTTGTGGATTCATTTCAGAAGCACCACCCATGGCTTGAAAATATCCTGCTACTTTAGCTCTAACCTCATCATCTTTAACCTCCATTGCTTCCTTATGCTCTTTTAATAGTTCACCTTCAAGAAGTTGCCATTTAAAAGTTTGAGCATAGTTATCATATTGGCTATCGAGTTGTTCCTGAGTAATTTTACCTTCATTACTCTCCATAAGCCATCTTTTCATGAAGTCATCGGGCAATTCTACCTTTGCTAATTTAATAAGTTCTTTGATGGTGTCACCAAGAAACTGACGTTCTGTATCTCTTTGATAATGATTTGATAAATCTTCAGAAAGTGCTGTTCGGAATTCATCTTCCGTTTTTATTTCTCTTGTTGGAAATACTTTTTTATAAAGTTCTTCACCAATCTCAGCTGTGTGTGTGCGCACCACTTTGGCAATTTCTAATGTATAATCAGAATTAAGTTTTTCATCACCTTCTTCATGTCTGTTTAGCAGTGAAGCAACCTTAGTATCATCCTTGATGGCTTTCATTAGGTTAAGAGTGATTTTATCTCCAATCTTTTTGCCAACAAGCTTCTTCTGTGCTGTTTTAAGCTTTACATCATCGTATTTTAGGAACCCATCATTTTCAACACCTCCTTCTATTACGTTTCCGTCACCATCAACTTCAATAAACTTACCCTGAAGAGCATCACCTTCCTCTGATACTTCTGGATTTTCATCTTCGCCAAACCTAACTTTTATATCCTCAACGGCATCATCAATCTCCTTTTCTGATACTTTTATTGAATACAAAGGAATCTTGATATCCTTGGATAGTTTAATGTCAAGTTTAGGAGCTATCCCCACATCAAAAAAGAAATCAAACTCCTGTTGATTTGCAAAATCAATGTTTGTGGTTTTTTCTGTATTTGGAATTGGATTTCCAAGAACATTAATTTTGTTTTCAACAATATAGTTATTCAATGCTTCTGAAAGAGTTTTATTTACCTCATCCACAATTACTGAGTTACCATACATCTTTTTAATCATTCCCATGGGCACTTTACCTGGTCTAAAACCTGGCATACTTGCTTTTTTTCTGTATTCAACAAGTTGCTTGTTTACAGCATCAATGTAATCGACCTCTTTAAGTTCGATTTGAATTGTGGCGGTTAAATCGCCTGTTGATTCTTGAGTAATATTCATTAAAGTGTTTTATTTAATAAATTAATAACTGATTAGCAGTGTTATTATTTGAAATGAAAATACCAATTATTTGATCTTTTGACTATTCATAGGTTCATATTTTAAAGCTTTACATACGGAGCTGGCAGTTAGATTACCAGTTGAATTAAAAGATTAATGTAAATTATTTAATCCATATCCAGGTAGATTTTAGACTTAAGTGTCTGAACATCTAGTTTTAAACTTTAAGAACTCTAATTTGTGCGGATGAAGGGACTCGAACCCCCACGCCTCGCGGCACTAGATCCTAAGTCTAGCGCGTCTACCAATTTCGCCACATCCGCATGTGAAACCCCGTGATTTTCGGGGTGCAAATATACTATTTTTTTATATCACAAAATTCTTTTAATTATTTTTTTAATATAATTTTTAGGTGTTTTTATAATTGTGCTAATACTCACAAGAACAGTGATATAAGTAGGGGGTATATTTAAGTAGTTTAGTGTTAATTTTGTTCTAAACACAAAAAAAATAATACTAACCTATCATTTGATTCGTCGAAACAATTATCTGGTTGTGTAATTCTTTTAGCTCAATAAGCGATTTATCACCCGAGAGCGATTTGAATAAATATCTTAAACCATTGTATGTGTATGAGAAAAATTTTGCCCATCGCCAGCATATGATCGCTGATACTGGGAGACTTAGCAGATAGATAAGGGCAACAAAAGAGCTAGTTGATAAAAGGATTAAGGTGGTTTGTAGTAAGTAAAAGAGTGGAAATAAGATTGCTGATACCACAAACTTTGCACTACTTTTAAATTGCTCATCTTCAAATATAGTTGATACCCATATGGGAAGGTAGTAGGGGATAAAATTATTTATAAAACCATAAATAAAAGCTGGTAGAGTAGCTAGTAGGGATATTAAGCTAATAATTAATCCCGGCCAACAAAATCTGTTGTTATTAATTTCTGAGTTGGTAAAGTCTAATTCATCCCTAAGGTCCATGTAAGCCTCGGTTAGTTTTTTTACTTTATTAACTTTACTTGGATCTAATAATTCATATTCCTCTATCCTTTTAACTGTTTCTTGATCAAGTAGAAGCCTGTTACCTACATTACTTGCACTGACACCCAATTTTTTTGCCATATTATGTCTGTACAATTTTCTAATTTCATTGTAAAAATCATAATTATCTACACTTTTGATATTTAATATGGTTGGCTCCAAATTTTTACTGAGTGTTTCCTTGAGTTTATTTATTCCAATGGGTTTGCTTTCCTTATAAATTTTATTGAATTCAATTACCGGAATGGCTTCTCCAAAATTGACAATCAATGAGCTTCTATATTTGGAAAAACTATCATAATCAACGCCAACGGGTACAACCTGCAAATCCATATTAAAATCGTTAAGTTCCAGTGTTTGAAAAGCAATTCTTGCAAATCCTTTTTTTAAAGGACGTAGTCTTCTAAATCTAGAATGATTTCCTTCAGGTAAAATACCAATTGAAGCACCAGAGGTAATTATATCAGTAGTTTTTCCAATTATTTTTTTACTTTTTTTTACATTGTCAAACCCATCCCTTACCCTATAAATAGGTAATATTTTGAGAAAGTATAAAACAGCAGCAATATTTGGGTTTTTAAAGATATCTGCTCTTGCTACAAAAACCACTGTTTTATTGGTTGTAAATAGCAGTGCTAGGGCATCCATTAATGCATTTTGATGATTGATTGTGAAAATAATGGGTTTGTCTATAGGGATTTTATTTTCCCCAAATACAATATAATTCTTATAATAAACTCTATTATGCCAAAATCTAAGCCAAGCTTTTAGAAGATTGTATGAGAATGATTTTTTTTCAATGTTATGAAGTCCCATTTTTAGCCTTTAACTTTAATGTTTTCTTTAGAACTTATACTGACCCTGCTCCATATTCCTGCAATGGTAAGACCAGCTATAATGTGCCAAATACCCCACCATGCAGCGATAATAGCCATACCTCCCAACTCTAGATCGGGTGAAAAAATATTTGGATTAAAGATAAGAACCAATGCAAGTCCTGAATTTTGAATACCAGTCTCAATTGCTATTGTTTTCCTGTCAACCATGGGTCTGCGAGCAACATAACCAAGGAAATATCCTGATCCAAGTGCCATGGCGTTATGGACAAGAACAATTAGGAAAATATATCCAATGGCTATTATGAAATAGTCGAAGTTCTTTACCAATGCTATTATTACAATTGCTGCAAATAATAATATTGATATTTGTTTTATTGGTTTAACCACTAGCGAAGTAAGTTTCGAAAATTTAGTATTAATAAAAATACCTAATATCAAAGGAATACCAAGAATTATAATAACTGTTTGAAACATTTGGTAAGGGTCAATATGTATAGGCCTCAAAATCATTGCTGGATCTTGAGATGAAAAAAAATTAATTGTCATCTTTCCCCAAAAAGCAAAATTTAAGGGTGTGAAGAATATTGCACCCAGAGTTGCAATTGCAGTAAGACTAATGCTTAAAGCTACATTTCCTTTTGCTAGGGAGGATATGAAATTTGAGATATTTCCACCTGGACAGGCAGATACTAATATCATACCAAGTGCCATGGTAGGGGTTAGGTAGTTACGAAGTAGCAGGATGAGTAAAAATGTTAGGAATGGTAACATGAGAAACTGTGAAAAAACACCTATAAATGCTGACATGGGGTTTTTTAATAATTTGCCAAAGTGTTCCAGCTTAATCTCAAGGGCTACTCCAAACATAACAAAGGCGATTGCAATGTTTAGAGCGTACAGATTATTCGGGCTGAAGTTTAAACGAATTTCATCCAATGCATGCAGTGAGTCCATAGTTATGAGGGTAGTACAATAAATGGCATATATAAGAAAAATATTTCAATTTTGTTATCTGTTACGGGTACTTGTAATTTTAAATTCAATAAAATAATCTCATAATCTTCTGAAACAGTTTATGTAAGGTATTTTTCAACATTAATTGTTTAACAAATATTTCCTAAAGGGTCAATTGTACCTAGTATTGTTGCTATTTTAGCATCAAAATGGTTTAAATGTCCGCTGAATACACAGAAGATAGTATTAGATCCCTTGATTGGAAAGAACACATCAGGTTACGTCCTGGTATGTATATTGGCAAACTTGGTGATGGAAGTTCTCAGGATGATGGAATTTATGTTCTCATAAAGGAAATAATCGATAACTCCATTGATGAATTTGTGATGGGTCACGGCAAGGATATTAATATATCGGTTAATGAGCGAAACGTTACCATTAGAGATTTTGGTCGTGGTATGCCACTTGGAAAAGTACAAGAGTGTGTAAGTAAAATAAATACCGGTGCAAAATATGACTCAAAGGTTTTTAAAAAGGCTGTAGGACTAAATGGTGTCGGATCAAAGGCTGTAAACGCTCTCTCATTTGAGTTCTCTGCTCAGTCAATAAGAGATGGAAAGACAAAAATTGTTGAATACCAGAGGGGCGATCTAGTAAACGACCATCCAATTGGATCCTGTGATGAAAAATCTGGTACCAAAATTTCATTTACACCGGATGACAAGGTGTTTGGCAACTTTCGTTTTCTCGTAGAATATATCGAAGAAATGTTGTGGAATTATGTATTCCTTAACAATGGAATTACCATACATTTCAACGGAACTAAAATGCAAGCTAAAAATGGTCTTTTAGACTTGTTAGAGCACAATATAAATGGAAATGGTCCTGTAAGATATCCAATAATTCGTATTAAAGAGGGAGACTTTGAATGTGCATTCTCTCATAGCTCAAGATCATATAGCGAAGAGTATTTTTCATTTGTAAATGGTCAGCATACGACCCAGGGAGGTACTCACCAAACTGCATTTCGTGAAGCTATAGTGAAAACAATTCGTGAATTTTATAAAAAAGATTTCGATACTAGTGATATACGTTCTTCTATTATTGCCGCCATTAGTATTAAGGTGCAGGAGCCTGTATTTGAATCTCAAACAAAAACAAAGTTAGGGTCTCAAACCATAGAGCCTGATGGACAGGGTATTCGAAATTATGTAAATGATATTGTAAAAAGGAATCTTGACAACTACCTACATATACATCATGATACGGCCGAAATATTGCTAAAAAAGATACTGCAATCTGAAAAAGAGCGTAAAGAAATGGCTGGTATCAAAAAGCTAGCAAGGGAAAGTGTTAAAAAAGCTAGCCTTCACAATAAAAAACTTCGTGACTGCCGTGTTCATCTTAATACAAATCATGAAAAAAGACTTGATACAACATTATTTATAACCGAGGGTGATTCTGCTAGTGGTTCAATTACAAAATCAAGAGATGTGCAAACACAAGCGGTTTTTAGCTTGAAGGGTAAACCCTTAAACTGTTTTGGGTTAAGCAAAAAAATAGTTTACCAAAATGAAGAGTTTAACCTGTTGCAGGCTGCACTTAATATTGATGAAAGCATTGAAAACTTAAGGTATAATAACATTGTAATAGCTACAGATGCTGATGTTGATGGTATGCACATTAGACTATTGTTATTAACCTTCTTTCTTCAGTTTTATCCTGATCTTGTGAAAGCGGGACATGTTTATATTCTGCAAACACCACTATTTAGAATAAGAAATAAAAAAGAAACCAGATATTGTTATTCTGATGATGAACGTATTGAAGCAATTGAAAAGTTGAAGCCTAATCCAGAAATAACAAGGTTTAAGGGGCTGGGTGAAATATCACCATCGGAATTTAAACATTTTATAGGTAGTGCCATTAGGCTTGATCCAGTTATTCTAAGAAGAGAATCTTTAGTTAACGAGACGCTTAGCTTTTATATGGGCAAAAATACTCCCGATAGACAACAATTCATTATCAACAATCTTCGAATTGAGGAGGACATATCAGAGGGAAAAACCAAGGTTGCATAACTTAAGTTTCTGACTTTATTTTCAATCAACTCTGTGTCTAGATTTAATATTCACCCCAACTTTTAATCTCTAAATCGTCAGACTTATATCGAGTTATGGCAAATATAAAAGCACTTGCAAGCCTTGCATTTGTTATTAGTGGTACATTAAAATCAACGGCCGCTCTGCGAATCACATAATCATTGTTTAATTCTTTCTGACTAAGGTTTTTAGGGATATTAATAACAAGGTCTATTTCCCGTTTCTTAATCATGTTATAGGTATTTGGTTCCTCATTTATATCTGGCCAGTTTACAACTGTGGATTTAACATTATTTTCTTTAAGGAATACATGCGTTCCCTTTGTAGCAAATATATTATAACCATTGTCATCAAGTAATTTGGCACTCTCCAAAAGTTCTGTTTTTGACCTCATTGGACCAGATGAAATGAGAATATTTTTTTTAGGTATTTTGTATCCAACCGAAAGCATCGCTTTAAGTATTGCCTCATAATAATCATCACCAATACACCCAACCTCTCCGGTTGATGCCATATCCACGCCTAAAACAGGATCAGCCTTGCTAAGTCTTGAGAATGAAAATTGAGATGCCTTAACTCCTATATAATCAATATCAAAAAGAGTTTTATTTGGCTTGGTAACATCCTCACCCAACATTATTTTTGTTGCATATTCTATGAAGTTAGTTTTTAGAACTTTTGAAACAAAGGGAAAGCTACGTGAAGCTCTTAGGTTACATTCGATTACTTTAATATCATTATCTTTTGCAAGAAACTGGACATTGAACGGCCCATTTATCTGTAATCTTTTCGCAATCTTTCTACTTATTTTCTTTATCCTTCTTATAGTTTCCACATATACCTTTTGAGGTGGAAACATAATAGTAGCATCACCAGAATGTACACCAGCAAACTCTATATGTTCAGATATTGCATAAACAATAATTTCACCATCCTTTGCTACGGCATCCATTTCTATTTCTTTGGCATCAGTTAGAAACTTTGATACTACCACAGGATATTGCTTGCTAACTTGAGTTGCTAGATTAAGAAAATGCTCCAGTTCATCTGTATTTGAGACAATGTTCATTGCAGCACCAGATAGAACATATGAAGGTCTGATGATAACAGGGAAGCCTACTTTCTCAGTAAAATCAACAATCTCAGGGATATTTGTTAGCTCCTTCCATTGTGGTTGATCCACACCTAGTTTATCAAGCATGGCTGAAAATTTATGTCTGTTTTCAGCTTCATCGATAAATTCTGGTTGAGTACCAAGTATCTTAACATTTGAGTTGTTAAGTCTCATTGCCAGATTATTTGGAATCTGACCACCCGTTGAAACTATTACACCAATGGGATTTTCAAACTCTATTATATCTAGAGTTCTCTCAAAGCTAAGTTCCTCAAAGTATAGCTTGTCGCTTGTGTCGTAATCCGTACTTACTGTTTCCGGATTATAATTTATCATTATAGACTGATATCCAAGACTTCGGGCAGTTTGTGATGCATTCACACAAGACCAGTCGAATTCGACGCTACTACCAATTCGATAAGCACCAGATCCTAGAATAATTACGGAGTTGTTATTTTTTTTTGGTTCGATATCATTTTCTGCTCCATGGTATGTGAGGTATAGGTAGTTAGTTTGGGCAGGATGTTCGGCCGCTAGGGTATCAATTTGTTTAACCATTGGCAGTATTCCCATATTTTTACGTTTCATGCGCACCATATGCATACCTTCGTCACTAGAGCCATCATGATTTTCCTTTAGAATAATTCTTGCAATCTGAAAATCAGAAAATCCAAGTCTTTTGCCTCTGGTAAGTATGTCAATATCAATGTTGTCAATGCCATCAACCAGGTTTAATTGTTCATGACAATCATGAATATTTGATAATTTTTCCAGGAACCATAGGTCAATTTTAGTTAGATCATATATTTTCTGGATACTCCACCCTTGCCTAAATGCTTCTGCAATTGCGAACACCCTTGTATCAGTTGGATTTGAAAGAGCTTCCTCAAGGTTGTCAATTATTATTTCCTTGTTGGCCACAAATCCATGCATTCCAACACCAATCATTCTAAGACCTTTTTGTATTGCCTCTTCAAAGCTTTTACCTATGGCCATTATCTCACCAACACTTTTCATGCTGGAACCTATTTCCCGTGAAACCCCAATGAATTTATTCAAATCCCATCGTGGTATTTTAACTACCATGTAATCAAGGGCAGGTTCAAAAAATGCGCTTGTGGTTTTTGTGACGCTGTTTTTTAGCTCAAAAAGGCCATAACCAAGCCCTAGTTTAGCTGCTATGAATGCCAATGGATAACCAGTTGCCTTTGATGCCAGAGCACTTGATCTCGATAACCTTGCATTTACTTCAATGACTCTATAATCCTCGGAGTTTGGATCCAAAGCATACTGAACATTACATTCACCAACAATGCCCACTGACTTAACAATATCAATGGAGATCTTCCTTAGTTTGTGATACTCATTATTTGTTAGTGTTTGTGATGGAGCGACCACAATACTCTCTCCAGTATGAATACCAAGAGGATCAAAATTCTCCATGTTACAAACCGTAATACAGTTGTCATATTTATCTCTAACAACTTCATATTCTACTTCTTTCCATCCTTTGAGTGATTCTTCGACGAGTATCTGATCACTAAACGAGAATGCCTTATTAGCAAGTTTGTCGAGTTCATCCTCATTATTACAAAAACCACTACCTTGACCACCTAGTGTAAAAGCAGCTCTTATGATAACAGGAAAGCAAATTTTCTTGGCAGCATTTTTTGCATCATTTACTGATGTTACTGCAATGGATTTTGGTGTTTTTATATTTATTGAATGTAGTTTGTCTGAAAATTTTTCTCTATCCTCGGTTTCCATTATTGCAGTAACGGGTGTTCCCAAAACTTCAAGGTTGTATTTTTCGAATATTCCCTGATTATAAAGCTCCACGCCACAGTTTAGAGCAGTTTGTCCGCCAAAAGCCAATAATATTCCATCGGGTTTTTCTTTTTTGATTATTCTTTCTACGAAATAAGGTGTAACAGGTAAGAAATATATTTTATCTGCTATTTCCTCGGATGTTTGAACCGTTGCGATATTTGGATTTATAAGAACAGTTTCTATGCCTTCTTCCTTAAGAGCTTTTAGTGCTTGTGATCCACTATAATCAAATTCTCCGGCTTCGCCTATCTTGAGGGCTCCTGAACCAAGTATTAAAGCTTTTTTTACCTTTTGTTGCATTTTGAAATTATTGGTCTCAATTAATTTTAAGAATAATATCTATTATTTAGTCTGTTTCTTGTATTCTAGTACTTCATCAATAAATGAATTAAATAGAAATGCTGTGTCCGTTGGCCCGCTTGAGGCTTCCGGATGAAACTGAGTGCTGGAAAACGGTTTTGATTTATGGCTTATACCTTCATTGCTGTAATCATTTAAGTTGATGAATGCCTCTTTCCAATCAGTTGGTATTGAATTCCCATTTATAGCATAGCCGTGGTTTTGTGAAGTAAGATATGACTTGTTTGTACCTACTTTTTGGACTGGCTGGTTATGTGACCTATGTCCAAACTTCAACTTGTATGATGATGCTCCAGCTGCTATTGCAAGTAGCTGATGGCCCAAGCAGATACCAAAAATTGGTTTGTCACGGTTTATTGCATATCTGAGACTGTTTATGGTTTTATCGCACACCGATGGATCTCCAGGTCCATTTGAAATAAATAGGCCATCATAGTCTTCGTTCGTTATATCATGGTCCCAAGGAACTCTTATAATAGTTGCGTTAAACCTTTGGAGATATCTTATAATGTTATACTTTACCCCACAGTCAATGAGTAATATACGGATATCGCCGTTGCCATAGGTAATAGTTTTATTACAGCTTACCATTTCCACAAGGTTTGATTTATTGGGATCGAAAAATTCTATGGAATCATCAAATTCAATTTTTGCTAACATTGACCCCTTTTCTCTGATATGCTTTGTCAAGAGCCTAGTGTCGATACCAAACAATCCAGGAACACCTTCTTGTTTCAACCACTCACCCAAACTTTTAGATGCATTCCAGTGATTGTATTTTGATGAGTAGTCGGAAATAATGAGTGCCGAAATATGAACCATCTCGGATTCAAAATTTGATGGTAGACCATCTTTTTCACTCTTATCAGGAACACCGTAGTTACCTATGGAAGGATATGTAAGAACTAGTATTTGACCTTTGTATGATGGATCCGTTAAACTTTCTGGATATCCTGTCATAGCTGTATTAAATACAATTTCACCAGCAATGGATCCTTCATGTCCGAATGAGTATCCAGTGAAAACTGATCCATCCTCCAGTATTAGCTTAGCTTTACGATATTGCTTCATCTAAAATATTATTATTTGAAAAACACAAAAAAAGACGGTCGAACCGTCTTAGAATAAAACATACATTATTTGAAAACTCCCAGGTATTGGGAAGCTCTGACTTTTTTAATCTGACATGAATTGTTGGCGTCATATTAAAAGTCAAAAATATATTAAAGTCAGATGTTTTTTTGTTTAAATTAAAAAAGTATTAAAAAGGATATTAACAATTTTAAATGTCGCCAAAGAAGATTAACATATTTAAAAATGTTGAGCTGTATTTTTTATGCTATTATAATGAAAGTAATTATAAATACGAGTAATTATTATTTGTTTACTTTTGAAATACCAACATAAACCTACACAATGGAACTAATCTCAACCTACATATGTAAAACAAGTGATATTGGTGTAAATCACAACCTATTTGGAGGTACAATGCTTTCATGGCTTGATGAAGCTGGTGGTATTATGGCTGCATCCGAATGTCGTTCCAATAACGTTATCACACTGAAGATGGAGGAAGTCCTTTTTAAGAAGCCAGTTAAAGTAAAGGAAACGGTTCGCGTATATGGAAGAGTTGAACATGTGGGACACACATCAATAACATTGTATATAGAAGCCCGAACTGTTAATCTTGAGAATAGGTCTGAAGTAATTGTATGTTCCACAAGGATGATATTTGTTAATATTGATGATGATGGTAAGCCAAAGCATATAAATAAATAAATCATAATGGCAATTCCAATATAGAATCCGTAGATTATATAAATACAACAATAGTAAAAGCTAGATATCACATTGAATTCCCCTAGAAAGATTATCATCGAAGCATGTGTTTCATCAATAAATTCAGCTATTTCGGCCGGAAGGGCAGGAGTAGATAGAGTAGAATTATGTGATAATATTAATGAAGGTGGAACAACACCTTCAGCTGGTATGATAAAAGCTGTCAGTGAGTTGTTGGATTGCAAATTATGGGTGCTCGTAAGACCCAGAGGTGGAGATTTTTTATACAATGATTACGAGCTTGAGGTCATTAAAAAGGATATAGACATTGTAAAACAGTTAAATGTTGATGGCATTGTTATTGGTATTCTGAATGCAAATGGTGAAGTTGATAAGTTAAGGATGAAGGAGGTTATAAATCATGCTGATCCATTGAAAGTTTCCTTTCATCGTGCATTTGATATGTGCAAAAACCCTTTTGCTGCAATGGAAGATTTAATTGAATTGAATATTTGCCGGATATTAACATCTGGAAAACAAAATACAGCCATGGAGGGAGCAAGACTAATTAAAGATCTTATTACCAAGTCCAATGGCCGTATCGAAATAATGCCAGGCTCAGGTATAAATATAGGTAATATTGAGAAATTAAAGGAATTAACCAATGCAACAAGCTTCCATCTAACAGGAAGTTATTATGTTGAAAGTGATATGAAATATCAACATACCGACGTGGTTTTGAACAATATTAACCCATCAATAGATTATAATTGGAAAGAAACTAGTGAAGACTTATTAAAGGAAGTCATAAGAAGGTGTCGCCAGTAAACTTGATACATTAAAGGCCATTGTCAAATTACTTTATTACTAATTATTGAGTCATGGTCTTGTTAACCCCAAATACTCCACCTTACTTTTTTTAACACATCTTTATTTAATTATCTTGAACACCTTCATTCTATTTTTGTTTAAAACTTTGAAGATATATATGCCCTTGCTATATTTTCTCATATCAAAATTAAAACTTTGTGTTGAAACAGTAAGCTTGGTTATAAACTGCCCTGTTAGATCATAAACCATTATCTGGTTTTTCCCTGCAGGAAGATTCATATTTAAGAAACTGGTAGCCGGATTCGGGTAATATGATATATCAAAAGTATTATCAAAATCTTCTATAGATGATGGTTTACAACTTCCAATTATATACGAATCCTTATGTGCTGAATTATTATGTTCACCCTGTCCGGGATAGGAATAAGTATAATAGAAAAAGATTGTTTCCCCCTCACTTGCATTAATCTGATAAGGAACATTTGGAGATACATGATAACCCGGTAGATTATTAGCATTTGTTCCGTAATAAAGTATACATGTAGGAGATCCGACACCTGATTGAGATGGAATAAAGGTGATAGTAGGATTATTATCTGCCGGCGAAAATTCCCAGTCAAACTCACCATTATAGGCTGTTCCGGTGCACTCCGGTGCTGGATTAACTAATATACTAACAGATTGTGATATGGTTGAAAGTCCTTCATTGTCGTAAGCTGTTGCTGTTAGACTATGATCTCCAATTTCCGATGACCATTGGGTGGTGTATGGTGCTTCAAGCACACTTTCAATAAGCTCATTATTAATAAAAAAATCAACCTTTTCTATATAACCAACAATATCAGAAGCACTGGCGTTTATGGTAATTATATCGCCCTCGGTGAATTCTGAATCATCAACAGGGTGTACTATGGATACTACAGGAGGTATATTTGAGCTGGTACTTGAAATAATATAAAGTTCATCAGTATCGGAATAATTTCCATTATCTACTCTTAGGCTGATCATATAAACCCCCTCAACCAATGATGAAACAGATGGTTGAGCAATATTTTGGCTTGAAAATGAAAGTGTAGATGGACCATATATTTGAGTCCATTGATATGATAAAGGAGTACCATTAGGATCATAACTTTCTGAGCCGTCCAAAGTTGTTGAGTTTTCGGGTAGCACTATAAGTTGATTTTCTCCTGAAATAGCAATGGGCTGGTCGTAATCAAGTGGTGATATGAAAGTAAATGTCATGTTGCCCAGATTTAATTCACCATTTTCAAAGAACAACCGTAGGACCTGAACTCCAGATTTAAGAGGTATATTATTTACCGTTTTGCTTTTCCATGCTCCCCAATCTCCGGAGTAGTTTACTGATATACCAGTCTTTGCAATAATCCCATCCGACTCAATATTAAATGGACCACCACCACTGGTATTTCCGCATGCATATCTGAAATCCATCGAATAGTAACCTGCATCCTGAACATCAATAGTATATTCAAGCCATTCACCTGATGCAATCCAACCAACCACTTTGCCTTCTGAAAAGTCAGAGGAAGCATCTACATATTCATTAACCCTAAAATTACCTTCATTGTTGGCAGAAACATCGCTATAGCAAATTCCCTGACCAATTCCTCCTTCAAATTTATCATAATGTCCTGCCTCAAGTGAACCAGGCAATATACTTGGATCACCCAAAAATGGAATTTGTTCACCCACAGTTACTGAAACCAAATTACTAATACTAAAGTTTTCGCCCTCATAAATCCTGGTATAGAAACTATGTACTCCAACCTGTAAATTTTCTGCAGTTAGTACATATGGCATTTGACTGATTTCACCAATAAGGTTATCACCATCAAAGAATTCTACCTTAGTAGCATCACCTCCTGTAACCTCAACTGTTAATTCAACACTACCTCCGGGATATGCCCTATCGAAATTTGAAGATAAACTTCCCAATAATGAAATATCTTTACTTGTTGCCATACTTCTTGAAGGGACTTCGAGTGTATAGCCATCAGAGAAATTAATAGTTACGGGTTCGTTTTTATAGTTATGAGCTGTATAAATTATTTCACCATTATGGTTAAATGAAGCTGCCAGCGGACTATTTGACGTAATAGAGGTATTAACATTTCCTAGCACATTCATTGAATGCAACCAATGATAGGTTTGAGCATCTGAGACGCCAAACTTTAAAGATCTATTAGGATAGGAATCATATAAATCGATTGCTTTTTGTGGATCAATGAATGATAGATATTGCCACATTATATCGTGCCAAAGATTATCATTTGCTTCATTTTGCAGTATGCCTGTATTTTGTTCAATTTCATTCCACAACTGGTTAACATAAACAGTATTGTGTCCAAGATATAGAGATCCTCCATGGATTGGGTACATCTCAATACCATAAGAGGCGGCAATGTCATTGGTCCAAAAGGTACCATTATCGTAACTATTTCCCCATATACGTGAAACAAGGCTATATTGCTGTGTAGGTCCAAATATTCTATTATACATATCAAACCAGTATTCCTCAACAGCAGATTGTTCGGTTGTATAAAGATAAATTCCCAGGTCCCTTATTTCATCATTACCAGTAACAGCACCCCAGTGAATTAATGATGAATTAAACTGCATACTTTCGGAAGTAGATTCCTGATCGTTACCTTGAGGAAAAGTGGCAAAACCATTTGCCCAGCAATGTCCGGCATATGGACTGAAATTCCTTAAAAATGGAAACATAGTATCCTCGCGATTATTGCAAGCAGCGTCACGGATTAATAAATCGATCATACCTCCCCACTGACTCGACCAGCCGGGTTCAAATTGTTCCACAAACGATGCTGCATGAATAAAGTAACCCCAATGAAAATGATGATCATTTAAATTCCCATCTTGGCCGTGACCTGCTGGATAACCAATCATTGAGGACCATGTATCATTATAGTAGAAAATAAAAGCAACTTCGCTACTGTTTGCTTCTAACCAGTCCTCAAGCCTATCTTTAATTGTTGTAAGAATTTTATCAAGTGCCGCGGTATTTCCTGTAAGATCAGCAATACGTGCAGTTTGAATTAAACGATTCATCATCTGCCCTTCATTGTATGAGTCGGTCCATGTACTCAAACCATCATTTTCCAGTAATTGTATTTTATCATTCATTTCCTGAGGGCTAAAACCGTCGCTATAGTTATCAAGATAAGGAAGGGTTGGCAGAATACCGTAAAAAGTATTTTCCACAGCAAATGAATTGCCATCAAGGGTTTTTAACTCACCACGCACTGTTGAGTATGAGTACTGATTAGGCGTAGGTGAATCATCGCTTAAATTTGCCCACTGATGAGGAAGCAATCCAATCAGCATATTACTTTCTGTACCTTCTTTAATTTCAGTTTCAACATTAAACTCAGTTCTCACAATGGATGTTAGTTCATCATAGTTCCATGATGATGTTGTGTTCTTGGGGAAAACATAGGCGTATTTCTTATACTCATTTGCCACGGCCGTAATATTAGATGCATCCAAAGGTATAAATGCCAATGACCAATAATTTTTTCCATTAAGGTTGGATGTATAGGTGTTAGAACTTTTTGTCCAGGTGCTTCCAACCGGTCCATAAACAACAAAATCAGCACCATTCCTAATATCTGTAATTATTAACATTTCATTTGAAATGGTAACCGAACCTGATTCAACGGTAACCTTTGCCTCATCGGAAGGACTTTTTGTAAAATATAAAAAAGGCATGCCTATACCTGTTGTAGCCTGAAAACTATGGGAAGCATTCGTCCAATCCATTGTAACGGTCCAGTCTGAAAAATCCGACACTTTTGCCGAACTGGCTGACAAACCTGTAACGCCAATTGTTACTGGTTCAATGTCATCAATAACTCCCCAGGGGATATATGTAGCTACAAGTCCGCTGTTTTTTGTTTTAAGAGTGAACGGATAATTAAATAAATTATCAGCATGGTTGTTTTTAATCTTTGCTGACCACCAGTCGTTTGTTGGTGCAGGTTTAGTAGCCGCAACTCCGGTTGTAAAAGGAGTTCCTGAAGGATAAGTATTTCTACCTGCAGCATCAACTCCTGGAAAAACAGTAGTATAACTACCATCACCAACCCCTACAATCTGTGATAGTAATTGATGGTTAGGGATAATAAGTAGTAAAATAATTATGCTGATTATTCCTAGGTGTGGAATAGTTATGTGTTTCATTTACAATTGATTTGAGGGTAAAGAAAGAAATTAAAGGTGGCAAATATCCTTAGCAATTGTCTAAATAACAAGAATATTACCTCATATTAAGTACATCAGGAGCTAAAATAATTACATCAATATTACATCAGTAAATAATTCTACTATGAAGACCGAAGAATAAACCTTTTTAGGCCATTGCCAAATTATTTTATTACTAATTTCTGAGACATGGTTTTATTAGCTGATTTAATTTCAACAAAATAAACTCCCTTGGCTTCTTCCGAAAGATTTACTTCGTAGGATGCTGCTGTCTGACTATCTGAGTAATTTTTATTCCATACCACCTGCCCATGTATATTACGGATGATAATGTCATATTTACCAGTGATATTAGTTGCAGAAATATTAAATAAGCCATCAGATGGATTTGGTATCACTTCAAAAGTTTCATTATTTAGGTTTTGTTCTGATACACCAACATTATTAGCTATCAACACATTGTCAATATAAAGATTGTTACCATAATGACAATATGATTCAAACATTATTTTAACGTTGGGCACACCTTGCCATGCTGTTAAATCCAGAAGAACACATTGCGCTCCATAACCCTCGCCGCACCAATCCTCACTGTTCTGAGGTTCAAATTCATTTTCATTGGTTGGGCTTGTGGCAAAAATACCAGAGCCATCTGGCCCGTTTGCATATATCCTTGACCATGTGATACCGCAGTCATTACTAATTTTCACAATAAGAGAATCTTTTTGATAGTAGCGTTGAGCATATGCATACTCAAATCGTAAATGTAAGTTGCTCATACCTGTAAAGTTCAAGGAAGGACTTATCATCCTGTCTCTTTCACCAAATTTGGGATAATTAATCATGTTCATGTATGGAGCTTTATTCCCAGGATTATTACCCAAAACCTCCTTCATTTCCCATCCAATCTGCTCATCAGGGTTCTCAACTGTCCATCCTCTATCTGTTAATGACGTTGCTTCAAAATCTTCAATAAATGGTAGTTGCTTGCCACCTGCTTGTATGTAATCTACCTTCGTTAGTGAATTACTCCCTATTGAATTAGATGTTGTTAATTCAACGGTATATAACCCTGGTTCAAATGATACCTTAGGGTTTTGTGAATTTGCATTTGTGCCATCTAGATAGGTTACAGTGGAAGGACTAAAGTTCCATTCCCATGTACTTGGACAATATAGTGATAGATCATATAGTTGTAACTCATTATCACTGCAGGCAATTGAATCCTCTGTCATAAAATCAGGTTCTGGTAATAGGGTTGCACTAACGGTGATATAGTCTTCAATCAAAAGAGTATCAGAGCCAAGACTGTTTGTAACAATCAATTGAACATCCCACGATCCTGGTGTATTATAACTAATATCAATCGGGTTTTTATCAGTTGATGTGGATGGATTAGCACCTTCAAATATCCATTCATATGTTTGTGGAGGTCCCTGCGAGAGACTATTAAAGTTAATGCTACAATCTATAGGTATCAGTGTTTGGTCAGCCTCAAATAAGGCTTGTGGATCATAGATAATAAGTGTGTTCTCCCATAACCCCCTACCATAGGTAGCAGCTCTTATAAGCTGTGCATCAATATTTATTTCCAGCTCGTTTACAATTACGTTTGGTAAGTTATCCATAAAAGAATTCCATTCTGTCAAATTACCATCGGTGTAATAAACTCCAACATCCATTCCCACGTACAGAGGATTAATATCGCCAATTCCAAAGGCTACGCAATTCGCAGGTATATTTGGAAGGTTAGATGAGTAGTTAATCCAATTGGATCCACCATCTTCGCTTGTGTAAACCTTTTCACCATTTGTGAACCCCGATAGACTAACTGCAATTGTTAGTGGGTCTTCAGGATGTACAGCTATGTATGATATACTTAAGTTTGGTAATCCATTTGATATACTCGACCAGCTTGCACCACCATTGGAAGTACGGTAAATATTGTCATCTCTTGACGCATAAAGGTAATCACCATTAGACTCTGCTATCGCTAGGTTATTTAAATTACCCATACCAAAGTTTGAAATAGTTGTCCAGCTCATCATACCATTTGTAGTTTTCTTTACTTCTGATGAACCAACAAAAAGTGTTTGAGGGTCTTCAGGGTGCATAACAAAAGGTGTAACCCAATTGCCCCCTCCTGGTTGAGTTATGTTTGCTCCTCCATTATTTCCACCAGACGTGGATTTATAAAAAACTCCATTTTGGGAGGTGCCGTAAACAATATTGCTATTGGTATAGTCTGGTATACATTCCATACCATCAGCTCCAAGCCATTCATGCCAATGATTAGTCGTGTATACGCTTGTTCCATTGTCCTGTGAGCCACCAAGTATTTTATAAGGATCATTTTTTGATGTGCCTATTTTGTAAAACTGTCTTATGGTGAGGCCTTCTGAAAGGTTAATCCAGTTATTACCTCCATCTGTTGACTTAGATATTAGGCCATCACTACCAACATAAAGAGTACCATTATAGAACACCATCTCATGTATATCGCAATGTGTGTATCCAATTGGATTGTTCCATGTCCAGTTCGTTGTTTTTGTCCAGGATGTTCCTCCTGTTGTTGATCTCCATGTATTTATTTCACCCAAATGAACCTCATTAGCATCCATATCTGAAACACAAAATGCTAGATCATACCAGGCTTGACTTCCCTGATTTGGTTGAGAAGACATTTTTGTAAATGAGTCGCCGCTATCTTCTGAACGATAAATACCATTGTTAGATGAGAAGTAATATACGTAGTAAGGGTTATCATCAGTAACGGCAATTTGTGCTCTACCAGAAGTAGGCACACCTGTTGTCTCAACAAAGGTATCACCACCGTCTGTTGATTTGTAAAACTTTCGTGGCGCAATTGCATAAACAACATTAGGGTTACCTGGTTTGAACTCCAAGTCATCTATGTCGCCTGATAATACTTTAAACCATGAGACACCTGCGTCTGTTGTCCTATAGAGACCACTAGTTGTTGCAGCATATAGTATATCGGTGTTGTTGCTGTTTATTATCAGTTTTGCTATAGTCCTATTTTGGTTAATTGTCCAGTCGAGTCCCGTTGTGTTCCAACTATTTCCGCCATCTAGTGACTTTAGCACACCAATGCTATAGTTATCACCAGAATCTTTGTCACCCGTTCCAATGTATAGGACGTCTGTATTGTTAGGGTTTATGGCAATCGCCGACACTCCTAAAACTGGCTGATTATCTGTAAGTGGAGTCCAGTTTGCTCCCTCATCCAAAGTTTTCCATAATCCACCAGACGGTGAACCTATATAGATGATATTGGAATCATTTGGATCTACAGCAATAACATTAATTCTTCCAAGCCCAGGATTCCAATGGCCAGTAACATTGGCAGATGTGCTAGGACCCATTGGAAGCCAGCTATTTTGTAACATGCGGTTATTACCTGTATTTGAGGCATTGAATTTGGAAATTTCATTCCAAATTTGGGCATGATTAATTCTATTGCCAGTCGGGTATACTCTGGGTTCGGTAAAATATTCCCATCTCTTAAATTGTTTCCAACCACTTCCTTTTCCTTGGGAGTTGATTCTGTAGTACTCGGTTGCAATTTTTTGAACATCGTAAAAGTTTGCATCCATGTCACCCATCATATATACCCATCCAGGTGTGGGATCATCATTTTGATCTTCCTGTGAATTTTGAGAAATAGCAATGGTTGTGGTTAGTATTAAAAAATAAAAAATAAGTAGATAATGTCTTAATGAGCTCATAGTGGTATGGTTGCTTAAATTATGATTGTTCTTTGTAGAGGCAAATTTATGATTAAAGGTTGCATCCAACTTCAATATTACAAAAAATTTATTCAATAAAATTTTATAATTAGTTTTAAAATACTCGTTCAACGAAATGTATAAATACAAACACCAATTTTAAGTTTATCCATTATTATATTTGCGTCATCAATAATTTACTCGTAATTGAACAAGGAATACAAAAAATATATTCAAAGTGCTCTTTCCAGAAGGAAGGAAAATAAGAGGGTTGTTCATAGGTTAAAAAAAATGAAGCCTGCATTATTAAATAAGCTAATAAACAACATGCATGCTGAGGCCTTTGAGATTATCGACTGTTTGGAATGCGCTAATTGTTGTAGTTCAATTAGCCCTGCCGTAACCGACAATGACATTTCAAAGATTTCAAAACACCTTAGAAAAAAACCGAACAAGGTAGTTCAGGAGTATATGCTGTTGGATAATGATAAAGATTATGTTATGAATAGAACACCTTGTCCGTTTCTTATGCTCGATAATTGTTGTAGTATTTACGATTCAAGACCATTGGCATGCAAAGGGTATCCTCATACCGACCACAATAAGATGCACCAAATTTTACAGTTAACGTTGAGGAATACTGAAGTGTGTCCAGCAGTTTGCTATATTTTTGAAAGGTTGAACTCCATAAAATAGTAGCTAAAGAAAACATTCCATTTTATTTAAAGGCTGTTCCCAAAGATATTGGTTGACGATGCTTAAAATCAATATTTATAGGCAACTGCGTTCACATTCATTCCAGCACCTACAGATGCAAATATTATTATGTCGCCTTTTTTAAGGTTATGGTTACCTTCAATTGTACCTTTTCTAACCATATCAAATAATGTTGGTACGGTACTTACAGAACTATTGCCAAGTTTATTGATACTCATTGGCATTATATCCTCAGGAATATTTCGCTCCTTATATAGTCTGAATAAACGCTTTATTATTTCATAATCCATCTTTTCATTTGCTTGATGGATAAATATTTTCCTTACATCATGAATATCAATATTAGCTTTATCCATACATGCTTTCATGGCGGAAGGAACATTTGTTAGTGCAAATTCATATATTTTCCTTCCAAGCATTTTTATGTATCTAACATTTGGACCTGTTTCTGTAATATTACTTTTTCCCAGAAATAAAAAGTAGGTTTCATCAGTTGTAAAAGATGCTACATTATGACTTAATATGCCTTCTTGTAAATCACTGGCAACTTCTTCGACTATGCAGGCGCCAGATCCGTCTGCAAAAATCATTGAGTCTCTGTCGTGCATATCCAATACTCTTGATAACGTCTCGGTAGCTATTACAAGACATTTTTTTGCCATTCCCGCTTTTATATAAGCTTCTGCTTGAATAAGACCTTGAACCCATCCAGGACACCCAAACAATACATCGTAGGCAACACAACTTGGATTAGTTATTTTAAGACCATGTTTTATCCTTGAAGCAAGGCTCGGTAGAATGTCAGTTTGAATCGTATTATCTCTTACATCACCAAAATTATGAGCAACAATAATCTGGTCTATGCTTTCTGGATCAATGCCAGCGTCTTCAATGGCTCGTTTACCAGCTATAATGCCTATATCACTAGCATTTTGATCCTTACGAACATATCTTCTTTCCTCAATACCGGTAATTACTTTAAACTTTTCTACAATTTCTTCGTGTGATGCCTCAAAGGCAACACCATTGGCATCATAAAATTCATTTTTGGCAAATTCACTATTGGTAACAATTACTTCAGGGATATAGCTTCCAGTTCCAGTAATTACTATGTTATTATGGCTCATATCTCAAAGGTTATAAATAGACGTATTTTGATAGCGAAAGTAAAAATATTTAATAAGTCACGTATGGTATTGTTGTTAAATTTTCACATAAGGCTTAACTAGTGCTATGGCAACATGTATAAATACCTAAACAATCGTTTACGAAAGAATAATAATAGCATTTAAGCTTTCATAAATTGGTTCTGAATTGTTTTTTTAAATAAAATCCATATTATTTAGGTATCTTTAAAGAAATATTCAGCAACTAAAGAGTTTAGTGATAATTGATTTAAGATGCTTTTTCACTTATGCTTGCTGATTATTTCTGTCAACCTGCTACTTGATCTACTCGTTAATATTTGAGCATTTATGAGAACATTAGATCGTATACCAATATTTTTTATCGTAGGTCGGCCAAGATCTGGAACCACATTATTGCGTGCTCTTTTTGAAACAAATCCAAATGTTTGTTTTCCACCTGAGTGTCAGTTTATAATAAACCTTTATCCAAAATACGGTAACCTTATTAAATGGGAGAGGAGGGACATTATAGCGTTTATATACGATTTACAACAACAGTGGTTGTTCAAAACATGGAAAGTTGATATTGAGCAATTAAAAGAAAAACTACTTGGCGTAAGAGAGGAAATAAGTTATGGTGTAGTATGCAAATTGGTATTAATGCAATATAAATCAATATTTCCTAAGGAAGAAGTACTTTTCTTTGGAGATAAAAACCCAGGATATACAATTTACACAGAGCAATTATTAAAGATATTTCCAAATGCAAAATTTATTCATATAATAAGAGATTATCGTGATCATTTTGTCTCAATAAAAAATGTTGATTTTGATTTACCTTATATTTCTTTAATATCTTGCAAATGGCGTTTATTCATCAAAAAGTACCGAGATGTAATGGAAAAGTATCCTAATTCTCACATTGAGGTTCGTTATGAAGATTTGGTAACTTATCCTGAAAAGGAAATGAAAATATTGTGCAATTTTGTTGGTGTTCCATTTGGTGCTGAAATGTTCAACTTTCATTTAAAAGCGGATGAAGCAAGGAAATTTTATGCACCGATACTACTTGAAAAATTATTTTCAACTTTATTCAATAAGATTAATACTGATAAGATTGGCGTTTACAAAACACAATTGAGTATCCGTCAGATAAAAATGGCAGATATGACGGTCGGTAAATATGCAGAAATGATGGGTTATAGACGGGAATTTAAGAACTATAATATGGGAATAATATTAATGTCTTCTCCAGGAATTATTTTAGCTAAAACTCTTCAGTATATGACCAAAGTAGCTAATTATTTGCCATATCGAGTTCGTGCAACTATATTAAGTAGATGGCCATTACGTATGGCTAGGTTTTATTTAAGTATTTTCAACCCTAATAAACTCAAAGGACTTAGGCGGTAATAAAAAAAGCTTTTTTTAATTCCATATTGACAGGGTAGCAAAATGAGTAATAATAAACTAGTAGGTTTGTTAGATTTGTATAATACTGAAATACAGGTATATTAGGTAAGCCTATTTTTGATAATAAACTACAATAGTTTGATATTATCAAGTTTACAGTAAGATGTACTTATTAATCCTCATTTGCGACATTCCAATAACCTACAGTTTGACCGTACTGAAAATGAATAGGTGTGTGTGTTGGGTCATTTTTGAAAAGATACAGGTCAGGTGCATTTTCAAACAGCAAGATGATGTCAGACCCTCCAAATTTAAACCTTCCAAATTCCTGACCTTTTTGGACTGTCTTTCCCTGAAGCTCAGTATACATATCTACACCTGAAACTTGTGCCATACCGATTGGAATAATAGCAACTTTTCCAACAACTGGGCCAGCATCTATAATAACTACACCACGCGATTGAATAAATTCATAGCCATTTATAGCTCCATCAGGAGCATCCCATTGTCCATCATTAGTTATGTTAACATCTAAATATACTTTAGCTTGAATGGCTTCAATTTTTAGTACTTTTCCTCCAACTGATGTGTGAAAACGGTGATAATCAAAAGGGCTTAGAAAATAATGTACAAAAGTTCCGCCATAAAAGTCTTTAGCATAACTACTTCCTCCCAAGAGATGAGCAACCGTGCCAATATGATGCGTTCCTTTAATTTTGATATTGGTTTTATTCCCAGCTTTATCCAATACATTACCAAAGTCATCTATCGGAAAGTCGTGTTTGAATGTGCAGTCTGCTGGGGCAACAATTGTTTGGTTATTATTCGGTTCAGCAATTGGTCGCAATGGCGTTATTCCTGTTCCCTGAGCTGCTTGGTTAAATTCTCTGTAAAAAAACTCGTTAAAAGTATGCCAATTTTTGTGCGAGTCAGAATAAAGGGAAAAGTTATACATTGGGTTATATTTAAATGAGATCAAGGTCTCTTTATCCAATGAACCATCAGTGTCAAGAAAAGACCCCCATTCTCTAGCACATCTCTGAAGCCAGGAAGCAAACTCTTTATAACTTTGCATGGTTCTGTTCGGGCTAGGTATTTCTTGATTCACCAACCAATAATATTGACATAAAAGGTCATACACCTTCTGGTTATATCCATTTTGTTTTCCATTGCTTTTCCAGGCATTTGGGTAACGAGGATCATTGACCTCATCTGGAATTAAGCGTATGTAGAGATCAAGGTAATTCAAGTAAGAGTTAATGGTTACTGGCCAGCCATCTCCTTGAAAAACACGATCTATAGCTTTGTACAAATCCTTGTTCAAATTATTTTGAGCCGCTTTAACGGCAATGTTTAAAGATGTCAATAATGTCTCTTTCATTTCTGGATTATTATCCAAAAGGCCTTCTAATTCTTTTACCACAGGCGCATGCTCATGTAATTCTACAGTATACTCAGAGGTATTAGGTTGTTGCTTCTGCGCAATGGCAGTATTAGAAGATAAAATCAATCCCATTATAATTAATGAGATAAAAAATTTTGAGTTTTTTTTAGGCTTTTTCATTTCTTTTTGATTTAGTTAGTTGTTATTAGTATTTAATAAATTATTGAAGATCAGGTTAGGGGTTCCCAACTTGTTGGCAATAGTAATAATATAATTTTCAGGATATTCTTCGCTATTAATGTCTTCCCCTAGATTACCAGAGTCTTTGTCCTTTTGCCAGGCTGTCATTGAAACTAAAAATTGAACAAATATGAAAGATGATAATGTTTTCATTAATATTATGCCTAATAAAATTAAACGTGCTCATCTTGTTTGGGTTACAATAATAAGACATTAAATATACAAATTTTATTTAACTTGTTCTAAAATATTAAAAGCCGCCTTTGACTCTGACTAATTTATAAAGGTGAGGTTTTTTGTTGAAAAAATAAAAAACAGGAACCCAAGTTATAAAAAAAAGAGTCACCATTTTTGGTAACTCTCTTTATCTCATTGCGTCGGGGTAGCAAATCTTGAACCGAGACTACTGTTTTTTATATCAATTTCTCAAACAACTGACTAATAGTCAATTAATACTCATTAGATTTCCACTTACTCATCCATTTAAAGTCATGGACTTCATTTGGACTTTCAACTCCCTTCTATTAATGTAAAAATAGTGCTATATACCAGAAGAATATATAAATGTAGTATCCCCTAAAAATAAGACAGTTTAAAAGTAGACAAATTATATTAATTTTAAACTGTTAAATATGAAGAGAAAAAGATTTACACCAGAGAAGATTAGTGCCATTTTACGTGAATATGATAATGGTAAAGATATTCAAACAATAGTTAGAGAATAAGGTATTAGCAAGGCTTCCTTTTATAAATGGCGTCAACGTTATGAAGGTATGGACACCAAATCTCTCAAACGCCTTAAGGATCTTGAGTTAGAGAACCAAAAGCTAAAGCATATGTATGTGGAACTGGCTCTGGATCTAAAAGTGGCTAAGGAGATCATCGAAAAAAAGCTTTAAAGCCCTGTGTTAAGAAACAAGTAGCTCAGGAGTTAGCAGATGAGAATACATGCAGTATTCATAGGGCTTTTTAACAACTTGCATGCTAGGGCAGTGTTGTCCATTTATCTATTCAAAAACTAATAATACTCTAACTACTAGCTATAATATAGTAATAGTAATAATAGTCTTTTCATAAAACAAATTTACTCAATAAGTTTCTAAAAAAGTTCCAACTTAGGACCGAAAGGTCCACCAAAAATAAACCCACTCAATTGAGTGGGTTTTTCTTTATTCCAGAATTATTCTCTTCTCCTATTACTCAAGAATCAAATTATCAATTCTTTCTAAAGGCCCTGGGCACATACTAATATGGCAATTAATGCATGTGTTTACAATAGATTTATAGTTCTCTTCAGAAGGGTAGCTATTAAACTGATTAATGATACGACTATATTCTTCTGACATAGGAACAAGCCCCTCTTTTATAAAACTACTGTCTGTTGCTTCTTGCGAATGAATGATGGCAAATGATAATTGCTCTTTGGAAAGGGTCTCATTATTTTCAATCTTATCTTTAATAATTTCCATTCTTTCAAACATATCCCTCATAAGTAGAGCCATTTCACTAGATTCGTTAGGATCAGTAATAGTAGTAGGCTCATCTTTACTATTAATACAAGCGCTAAAAAAGAGCACAGATATAATTAAAAATACTCTCATTACTCTTGTATGATTACTCCATCAGCAGTAAAAGCAACTACATATTCTGGTTCAGTAATAGATAAAATTTCTTCAGATGACTTTCCAGCATCTTCAGCATAATGTTGTAAAAGCTCTACACTTAAAGTGTCAAAGAATGCTTCTCCACTAATTATAGCAGTTTTACCTTCAGCACCTTCCTTTGGAACAAAGAAGCCATAGTCTTTAAAACGCACCATTAGAGTATCTTTACCAGCTTTTAGTTCCATCCAACAGCCTTTTTTAGCACAAGTAGATAAAATCTCTCCTTGTATTTTGGCAGTTGAAGTTCCATTATTTTCTACTTCTGCCTTTACTGAAGAATACTCTTCAATATTATTATTCTCAATTTTTTCTCCATAAAATTTTTCTACAACTGCAGATGTGTCTTTATTTTCACCACTAGGATTACTACAAGCAACAATTGCTCCAAGTCCAATTATAAAAAGTGTTTTTTTCATCTTACAAATATAAAAAATAAGTTTTAAAAAAGTTCGAAACTGGGACCGAGAGGCTCACCAAACATAAACCCACTTATTTAGTGGGTTTTTATTTATTCAATAATTATCTTTTTTTCAACTGTTCCGTCATCATAGATGTAAAAAAGTAGTTGATTATTCGCATTTGTTTCTCTACCAAAGATATCTATAGTTTTAAGAAGTGTTTTATTTGTATTATTATGGTCTACTATTAATGTGTTATTATCTACAACAGTAAATTGCCCCATCATACCTTCATCCTCATGTACAAGCATATGACAATGGTACATAAAAGGTATATTGTCATCTGCAAAGTCTTCAAACTTAGTTATAAACTTTGCTGTGCTCATATGACCAGGAATAAGAAGAATATCTTTCCAACCCTGCATATGTAATGGTGGAGCTGCTCCATTAATTTCTAAGATATTAAATTGAACATCATGAATATGGAAAGGATGAGCAATAGGAGTTTGATTTGTAAATGACCATATTTCTTTATTATTAAGAGGTATTACATAATTTACTTGACTCATATCAAAAGTATTTCCATTAATTAAAAAAGGTCCACTCTGCCCTCCAGTACTTGTAAAAGTAAATTGTCTGTTCTCATCAACATTAGATTGACTATAAGGATTTACTGAAACTAAAGTAGCAGGTATTGTTGTAATAGGATTTAAGGTTTGAGCTATCACATTTAAAGATAACATAGTGAAATCAGCACCATTAAGATGATTGTTGTTATAATTCTGAATTGCACCACCTCCCATCATAGTTCCTGAACCATAAGTACTTGAAGGAATTCCAGTTCCATAATTTAAAATTGAAATATTTTGACCTTGCATTCCTGATAAGTCAACTAAAATCTCATACCTTTCTCCAGGAGCTATTAACAATCTATTATTCTGAACTGGAGCAGAAAGCAATCCGCCATCAGAACCAATTACCCAAAAATCATTTCCATTACTTAATCCTATATTGTACACTCTCATAGGAGAACCATTTAATATTCTAAATCGAACAATTTGTGCTGGAGCATCAAAATATGCATTTCTGGTTGCATTTGCCAAAAACAAAGTATCCATAACACTATTCATCATGTTTGCATCAATCTGATAATTAGCATCCATTACTTTTGTTTGAAATATTAAGGGAATGTCATCTATACCATAATCTCTAGGTAAATCAAGAGCACCTTCATCTGAATCTTTATTTATTATTAACCCAGAAACTCCCATCATTACATGTTTATATGTTTTATGATGCAAATGAGGGTGATACCACATTGTTGAGGCTCTTTCCATAGAAGTCCAACTCGGAGTCCAAGTTGTATTAGGAAATATCTTAGAATGAGGACCGCCATCCATTTCTGATGGAAGATGAACTCCATGCCAGTGCATTGTAGTTGTATCAACTAATTTGTTTTCAACATTCATTGTTACTACATCTCCATTATTAATAATAAGTGTAGGTCCAAGAATTGAACCATTTACTCCAGCAGTCTGAGTAAAAACTCCTGGGAAAAACTGAACAGAATCGTAATCAATAGTTAAATTGAAGTTTGGCCCGGTTAATGTAGGTGGAATTAATAATTGATTTTGTGCTTTTATACTGCTTATTACAAACAGCACCATGGTAATTAATAATATTTTTTTCATAATGCAAATTTATGCAATAATTTTCTAAAAAAGTTCGAACTTAGGACCGAGAGGTCCACCAAATATAAACCCAATTATTTAGGTGGGGTTTATTAATTTCCAAGATTATGACTATGATTAACTTAAATACGAAAAAGAAATATTTTTTTCTACATTTTCTGATAAAGTATGATGTACTGGACAATTATGAGCAGCCCTTTCTAAAATAGTTTTAGTTTTAGAATCGTATTCTTTTGGGAAAATTATATCAATTTGAATTTTAGCTATTCTTCTAGGATTATTTCCCATTGTTTTTTTAACCATTGCCGTAGTACCTTTAATATCAATATTATTTTTTTCAACAGCAATTGCCATAATGGTTAAGATACAACTTGCTAAAGCAGAGCAAACAATATCTGTTGGTGAAAATGTTTCTCCTAGTCCATGGTTGTCTTTTGGTGCATCTGTACTTATTTCAGATCCAGAATCTAAATGAGTAGCAGTTGTTCTTAAATCTCCTTGATATTTAATTTCAAATGTGTTCATAATAAAACTTTCAACAAATATAACTATATGGTTATTATTTGTTTTAATTATCAATAATAATTTATACAGGTGAGGTTTTTTGTTGAAAAAATAAAAAACAGGAAACCAATTTATAAAAAAAAGAGTCACCATTTTTGGTAACTCTCTTTATCTCATTGCGTCGGGGTAGCAAGATTCGAACTTGCGGTCTCCTGCTCCCAAAGCAGGCGCCTTAACCGGACTGGGCCATACCCCGTTTTTGAGGGTGCAAATGTAGAAATTTTTTTAATAGAAAAACAAAAAGAACTAAAAAAATAAACCCAACTTTTGCTGGTCATTATAAGTCGTTGAAAATATCAAATTAACTTTTCACCAATAATACCAATCAAAAAACCTAGTGTAGCACCAAGCGATGTCGAATAATTATTTTCCAACTTACTGGCAGGGATAATATCTTGAATTAATAAGTACAAAATACCTCCGCTGGCAAAAGTCATAAGGTGCGCTGTCAGCATGGTATAATCTCTCAATAGAAAATGGCCAATTAATGCCGAAATAATTCCAAAGAAACTTAGGAAGAAAAATATGGTTAATGTCTTGGTAGCTGTGTATCCGTTTACAATGAAGTCTCTATATGAATTAAATGCTTCCGGAAGGTTTTGAAGCCCAATAAATATTGCCAATACGGCAGCCATGCTTGGTTCAATTGCAAACACTGCTCCCAATGCTATTGACTCTGGAATAAAATCCATCATCATCGCAAGCAATGTAGCAGTTTGGCCACCTGTTTTTGATAATTTTTTATCAATCAACATAAATATGATTGCGCCAATTGTAAATGATAATGCCATGGGAAAAAGATCCAACTCTTCTAAGCCTTTAGGCACTAATACCAATGCAACTGCTGATAGTATAATGCCTGCTCCAAATGACATGGAGGTATGAGTAATTTTATATCTGATATGTTTTTCTGTTACTTTATGATTAAAATAATTTGCGAGTAAGCCTCCCAAGAAGACAGTTATCCCTGCAAATCCTGAAAATAATACTAGATCTAAGAGCATAGGTATAGATTTGTTTGTTTAATTGTAAATTAATATCAAAATGTAGCTGATAAAAATACATTTAATTTGACTGATGATTTCATTTAGAATACAATCAAATAATTATTTGATTACTCAGTAAATTCTTATTCTTAATCATTATTGATAATATGCTATATTTACTTCATAAAAACTAAAATCATTTAAATATGGAAATTTTTACGATTATTCTAGTAACAATCCCAGTTATTCTTGCTATTTATGGAGTAATAAGAAAGCAAAGGAACTTTGTTTTATGGGGTTATTTCATTTATGGCGTAATAGTATTACTGGCCGAGTCAAACTCATATCGCTTAAACCACGACTTTTCTCATATTTATATTGCAGCCCTATATGGTGTTCAGGCAATAATAGCTTTCCCTAATAAGATGAGCTATACTGGAAGTAAAACTATGAAGTCACTTGCCATCAAGAATTGGCTTAGTTTAATGCTCATAAATGTTATTGGAATATACGTGGTTAATAACAATGAGCTCCCTGAGTTATTCGCCTATTACCATATTATTCTTGCCATTATTCCATTAATTGGCATGTATTTTATGGCAACTAACAAGATTCCAATTGAAGAAAATAACTAAAAAATACAATTAAATATGGAGGTATTAAGCTTATCAAAATCAAACAAAAAAAATATACTTAGTCTTTTGGCTGGTATTGCAACAGATGAAGGAAAGTTAGACTTACATGATATCCATAAGAAAACGATTCATGCAATAGGTCATCATTTACTTGGTATAGATGAAAGTGATGATATTTTATCCAACACATTTTCTGTCTCAGAATCATTCACCAGCAAAGATGTTCAGTCTGAAATACTTCACTTAGCAGGTCCACTGGTATTCTTAGAAGAAGCGCACCAACTTCAGCGCTCAATGGCCATGGAAAGGTTAGCTAAGAAATGGAAGTTAAAGGATAAATTAGTTAAAACCATAATAAAAACTGCCGAAGGAAAGAAATTGGCCATACTCATGTGTGAAGTAAGACCAACTGAAGTGGAAGTAGGAGCGTCATCTTTGAAACAAGCTTATGGTTATTTAATGGGTAAGCTTGGGTTGGATCATAATAAGGAGCTATATGACATGTATAAGGGTTATGAATCCTTACCTGAAAATTCCCTTGGCAAGACACTTTCAACATATTATAAGCAAAACCAGTTCCTAATTCCAGGAGAAGGAGGAGCTCCCTTGGTTGATATACTTGTTACTCATGATTTTCACCATGTGTTATCAGGATATGACACAACACCACTGGGAGAGCTATGTGTTTTAGCCTTTGATAATGGGATTTCCAAAAATGACTATGCCGGTATACTTACTGGAGTTACGGCTCAATTCCAAATTGGTGTAACAATTGATACAACAACAAATACTTGGGTTAACCAATTTGATCCTGAAGCCATATACAGGGCTTACAGAAGAGGTTTAGATTGTAACACTAATTACATAGATAACAAATATGATTTTAATTTAATTGCAGATCAATCATTATCTGAAATAAGAGAAAAGTTCAACATATCAGAGGAAGGTATGTTCATTAATTCATCCAAAGATAAGTGGTGCGGTAAATATGGCCCCCCGGCCCTTCGTAAAAACAAAAATATTGTAAAAGAAGGTAAGGCTCTATAATTACTAGTTAAGTCATTGCTCATAAATCAAAGGGTATAAATAATCTTTAAATTTTTGCACGAATTATTTAATTAATACTATAATAAAAATTACACAATGAAAAAACTTAATATTATTATCTTCTGCTCAATTACTATATTTTTCTATTCCTGTGAGAAAAACTCTGAAGACCCTGAGGTTATTGATTGTAATGATTACCACTGGGAATATGATGGAAGTTCTGCTCCAGATACATGGAGTGCATGCTATAGTGAATGTGACGGCGCATCGCAATCACCCATAAATATACAAGGAGCGATTATGGATACTTCACTATCCGCTTTGAATATCAATTATGAGAACGTGCCAATAGAATTGATTTATAATGGACATACCATAGATTTCGTGTATGAGTTTGGTAGCTCTCTTAATTTAAATGGTGTTGAGTATAGCCTGTTACAGTTTCATTTTCACACTCATTCTGAGCATTCCATAGACAATAGTTTCTCACCACTTGAGGTACACCTTGTCCATCGGGATCCAGTTACTGAAAATCTTGCAGTTATTGGTGTTCTATTAGATGAAGGAAATGAGAATGAGTTCCTTTCAAAATTTATTAATGACTTGCCAGATAATGAGGAATTTCCTTTTAACTCAAATGAAATGGTAAACGTAAGTGATATATTACCTGAAAACAATGGTTATTATTCATATAGCGGTTCCCTAACAACCCCTCCGTGCTCTGAAAGCGTTGCATGGTTTGTTATGAAATCAAAAATGGAGGCATCTGAATCACAGATTAATAAAATACAAGACATAATAAAGGATAATTTTCGTCCTTTGGAGATGTTGAATGATAGAGAAATTAAATCTTTTAATTGAGAGGCTAATATCAATGGATTAGTGTTTCTTCATTAGAAAACCAACCACAATAAATTATTTGTTAAGGAGCTTTAGCTCTAACTAGAGTAAGAGTTGGTTTGTATTATTTATGGAATAAGTTGAAAAAAATTGTAGTTTTGGTTTTATAGCATTTAAAAATAAACAAAATGAATACTTCAAAACTAATGACAAATAGATTAGTAAGAATATTGCCATCATTCATGTTAGTTCTGTTTTTATTTTCAAACATGGCCTGTAAAAAGGACAAAGATTCTAGTAATTCAGGGGACGACATAAATAGCGAAGATCCAGAGAGTTACGTTATTACTATTATCAACAAATCGGGGAGCCCTATATACGTATATGATTGGGATGGCACTTTAAACCCTGCAGTACAAACAAAACCTGTAACGGCAGGAAATCCATTAACTGGGGATACACTATCGATAACAATGAAGACCTGCCAGGAACCATCAAATAAAAATGGGAGGAGAATTTACTTCTCTGATAAAGAACTTAAGAAAAGCCTTGATGATACAGCATCCCCTGATCTCCCTGATGTGTTTAACTATAACCGTGATGCGAATGTTCAATATTCCTTTTTAGAATATATGATAGATAATAATGATAATACTTATACTGTCGATATATCCTATATTGATGGATATTCATATCCCTTAACATATAAATTTTCCAATTTAGGAACATATACAGATGCTGAAGAAGACCATGAGTATGGTTTTACAAGTTTGCCAGATCTAAAAGCAGCCTTAGAGGATAAGGCAGATTATGCATGGAATGCTCTTATATGGCCTGATACTGTGGTATGCAAATGGAATAGCAGTAGCTATCCTTATGGTATGGGCAGAATAATAGGACCAAATAAAGTTTGGACTCAGATGCCTCATGATACTTTAAATGGTAATAATGTTCCTGAAAGCTACTTAGCATTTATTATATCTCTCCCGGCCAATGGAAGTCAGCTCTTTGGAGAAAATGAGTCTAATTTTAATGGTTGGGAACAGTGGGCACCCTCTCATAACCCTAGCCCATCAAGCACAGGTTATGTGCAAGCTCTCCAATCCGTTGCAACTGCAGATAAAAATGGTAAATATGGTTTTTTCTGTTATCCAAATGATGATGGTCAGTTCACCAAATTGCCTGCATCAGCAATCTGCACAGTAACAGTTTATTCCATTTCAGGTGGAGATTAATATTAACAAACATAATATTGCCGTTTTAAAAACAAAAAGGGCAGGAGTTTGGAAAGTTTAGATTTGGAGGATCTGATATTATATTACTGTTTGAAAATACACCTAACCTGTATCTTTTCAAAAAAGACCCATCACACAAGCCGATTCATTTTCAGTACGGGCAAACTGTAAGTTATTGGAATTACACAAGTGAAGATTAGGTTTAGTTTTGATTTATAAACTTCACTTTTTAAATGGGTAGGTTTGTTTTATAATTGGCAACTGTTAACTAATAGTTAAAAAGAAAAAACCCCACAAGAGTGAGGTTTTAAGGGGTTTATTTATAGTTTTACTATTATAAACTATAAGTATGTGCGGAGAGAGGGGGATTCGAACCCCCGGTACCCGTTATAGGCACGCCAGTTTAGCAAACTGGTGGTTTCAGCCACTCACCCACCTCTCCGAAAAACGGACTGCAAAAGTAACTATTTGTTTTAATTGTACAATATATTTTTTCAATAAAACGTTTTTTGATAATTTAATTTGCAACACAAGACTTATAATAACAAACAAAATGCTCCAACGTGAAATTAAGCTACGCATAACATTAAGTAAAATGTATCGTTTGAATATTATTAAAAATTGGGTTATATAGAAATAAATACCAAATATTAGGTATTTTATTTTCTGAAAAACTCGTAAATTTGCAACCTAAAATTATCCTAAAATTGAAAAAGGGCATATTAGCAAAAGTATTGAGAAAATTATTGGTGTCATTTATGTCACTGGCATTTTTCTATTTGATTATAGGCGACCTTATAATTTTTCATCAAAGGGCTATTTTCAATTACGATGCTTATGGTGATTATCCCCTTAACAAACCGGGTGATAAAAATGATAAATCCAAAGTATACAAAGTTAAAGATAAAAAGAAGAAATCATTTACCTCTAATTTAACTTTTGTATCTGAATTAGTAGACATAATCATAAAGCCATACTTTAGTTATGATGTTTATGATGTAGCTTTATTGTTTGATTTCAATATCATAGATGGCTTATTTACTTCGGTTAAACAAAGAGGTCCTCCTTTATTATAATTTTTTTAAGACTATTTTATTTTTATGCTATCCCCTTAGTTGGTAGTGTAACATTTTTCTAATTGTATGCTATTTATCAATTTATTGAAAGTAGCCCGGATTAGATTATTACAATATATAAATTATAATATAAAGAATTATTCAGATGAAAAAATTTTTATCAATTATTGCTTTACTTGCAATTATAAGTTGCAACAGCTCCGAGGTGTTTTCAAGTAACCCAGACACGCTTAGTATGAATCCAGGTTATGCCTCAGATATATTTTATAGTATGAGCCAAGGTGAAGTATTAAATACTCCACGCGCTGGTTGGGACATGGCTTTCTATACCTCTGCTTTCAGTGCAGGAATCATTATTAACGAAGGTAGTGGTGTTGAGTTATATGCCTATCCAAATGGCGACACATCAGCATGGTCATCAATGGATACCACAGGACTTTCTTCATGGACACCTCTATACAACAGTCCAACAGACTGGGAAGATGGTGCTTTTAATAGAACATCTCAAGGTCATCCTGATTATGGTTGGGGTGTATATAATATGATAACTCACAGCATTGTTGGAGATTCATTATTTGTGATAAAAACAGAGGATGGGTCTTTTAAAAAACTTTGGATAGTTGACAAAATATCCGTTGATAACCTTTATAACATCCGTTTTGCAGATCTTGATGGTGCTAATCAAGTGGATCAATCAATAGATGTAAAGCCATTCATATCAAAAAACTTTATTTATTACTCCATTACAAATGACGAACTTTTAGATAGAGAGCCATCAGAATCATGGGATATGCTCTTTACCAAGTACATAGACCTTACCACAAATTCAAGTGGTGAATTGGTCGAATACCTCGTAACGGGTGTAACAAGTAACATTGGTTTGCATGCTAATAAGTTTACTGGTGTGGGACCTGATTTTGATGATTGGATATCCAAACCTTTTGATTCATTGAAAAATACCATTGGGTATGACTGGAAATCATTTGACATGCAAACATTTTCATGGGTTGTAGATGATTCAATAGCATTCTTCGTTAAAGATGATAATGATGATGTTTATAAATTAGTTTTCACGTATTGGCAAGGTTCATCAACTGGTGTATTTGCCATGAACAAGTCTATTGTTTCTTCTTCTAGTATTCAATATGATGTTATATCCATGAATAATCTAACAATATATCCTAATCCATCTGTTGGTTATGTTAATGTTAAAGTAGCTAATAATGATAATTTCAAAGGACAAGTAGTCCTAACTGATATATCAGGAAGGATGGTTTATGAATCTGAAATTAATGGCAACCATCAAATAAATACCAGTGGATTTAACACAGGTATGTATTTTATAACTGTTTCTAACTCACAATTGAAAGAAACATCTAGACTTATCGTAAAGTAGAAATATTTTTACCAAAACAAATTACCTTCTGCGGTATATCCGCAGAAGGTTTTTCATAAAAAGGATACTTTCATGAGGGCCTTAATCAAGGGTATTTGCATTTTTCTTTTGCTATTTGTACAGATATTATCAAGTGCTCAGCAGTCAACTGTTGCGGTGTATAATGATATTAATAATGATCCAGTAGCTTTTGCTAATATTGTATTTACCCCATTTAATAATAACACAATAATTTCTGGTTACGTAACAGATATCAATGGAAAGGTTGATATTGTTGTGGAGGAGAGTTGTTTAATTAAACTTTCCTATGTTGGTTTTCAGGATTATACCGACACAATACATGCTGGAGAAAATAAAAATATATATCTGAGTTCAATCTCATACAACATGGATGAAGTTGTTGTAACCGGTCAATACAGTGAATCACGACAGGATAAGTCCATATATAAAGTTCAGGTAATTAATTCCAAGGAGATACAGCATAGAGGTGCTGTAAATTTAAAGGAAATGCTATCTACTGAACTTAATATTCGTACTAGTCAAGATAATGCTCTTGGCTCATCTTTAAAGATGCAAGGCTTAGGTGGTGAACATGTGAAGTTCCTGATAGATGGAGTTCCAGTTATAGGTAGAGAAAATGGAAATATTGATCTGGATCAATTGAATTTACAAAATATTGACCACATTGAAATTATAAATGGGCCAATGTCTGTTGCATATGGTAGTAATGCTTTGGCTGGAGTTATTAATATAATAACAAAGTCACCAGATAGGTTACTTTACTCATCTAATCTAGATGGGTACTATGAATCAGTTGGAGTTTACAACTTGAATATGGCCGTTACCGGCAGAGCCAAAAGAAATTCTTTTGGATTTACTGGTGGCAGGAATTTTTTCGATGGTTTTCAAGCGCCAGGCACAAACTGGGCTCAAAGATGGAAGCCACGGGAGCAATGGAATTTTTCAGGTGACTATAAATATAACTGGGATAATACTCAAATAAATCTTGGTGCTACATATTTCAACCAGGAATTACGTGACAATGGCATTTTGATGCCTCCCTACTATGAGAGAAGAATTGATAAGTACTACTTTACACAGAGGTTGGTCATCAAATCCAACGTAAAATATGAGTTAAATTCAAAATCACGTATTAATGCAATCGCCTCATATTCAAGGTATCATAAGATTAGAAATGTATATCTGAATGACCTCACCATATTAGATAAAACTCTTGTGCCGGGTGAACAAGACACCACCTTGTTTAGTGATATTTTACTTAGGGCTGATTACAGTTATGGTAATGAATCTACTAAACTTAAATTTCAGGCCGGGGTTGATCTCAATTCTGAAAAGGGTTCGGGAAAACGCATCAAGGATAATGAGCAAATTATAGGCGATTACGCTTTGTTTGCTAGTTTTAACTATACACCGGTTAAAGTGCTTAATATTCAGCCTGGCTTGAGGTTTATTTATAATACAAAATTCAAAGCTCCAGTTGTATATTCCATAAATGTAAAATATGATATAAGTGAATTCGTTTCTATGCGAGCATCGGTTGCCAGTGGTTTTCGTGCACCATCATTGAAGGAGTTATACTTAAACTTTGTGGATGTTAATCATGATATTCAAGGTAATGAAAACCTACAGGCCGAAACATCTGTTAGTACTAATCTGCTATTGCAATATAACAGCTCACAAAACAGGGGGTATGTATGGGGAATTGAGATGAACTTATTCAACAATAACATCAAGGATAATATTCAGTTAATACCCCAGGGAATTACTTCAATTTATTATACTTATGTAAATGTCAACAGATACCTGACCAGAGGCATGGAAATAAATTTTAATAATAAAGTATATCCTTGGCTTACTGTAAAATTTGGATTTACATATACCGGACAGAAAATAGATTATGAAGGGCTATCTGAATCTAATTTTGAGTACTATACTGGTTTTAATACGGTTGCAAGCTACAATGTTCAAAAATGGAACACCACATTTTCACTTTATTATAAGTACAATGGAAAATATCCACAACTGTATTTTATTGGTCTAGAAGAAACACCAGAGATATTGTATATGGAGCCATATAATACCCTTGATGTTACCATTGGTAAATGGTTTTGGAAACGGAGAATTAATCTTCAAATAGGTGCCAAGAATTTATTCAACAATACTAATGTCAATGTAACTGGCGCTTCACAGGGGGGAGTCCATACTGGTGGGAGCGGGAGCCAGTCTGTTAACTGGGGCAGAACATTCTTTGCACGCCTTCAAATAACCATAAATAAATAATGATTAAAAACATTACATACATAATTATCTTGTCCATTCTGACATCCTCTTGTTTTAAAAAAGATGAAGTAATTGAACCACATCTGCCAGGTGATATAACAACTGTTGTGGTTCCAATGACAATGTATTATACAAATCAAGTATATGTTAACCTTGACGACACAGACTTTACTTCCATAAATAATAGATCTGACTTTGACTTGAACTTTTCTTGTAATGATACTTCGTCGGTAATAAGATTGAATACCGCTAACTTTGGTTTAGCAGCAATTACTGAGTTTGAAGATTTTGAATCTGTAACTGATACATCAGGTCTTAATTGGAAATTTGATGGATCAACAGGTGACTTAGATTCATTAGCATTTGATAACTGGATTACAATAAGCAATGGAGACACATCATTTTCCAAAAGAGTTTGGGTAATGAACAGAGGTATAAGCTCATTAGGTGTTCAACTTGGGTTGATAAAATTAAAATTCACAGGTTTGGTAGGGAATAAATTCTATTTCACACATTGTAATATGGATAATTCTAATCTAACTAATGCTGCGGTGGAGAAAAATCCAGAGCACATAACAACCCAGTACTCATTTAAAGAAATGTTACAAATGCAAATAGAACCCAATTTTGATAATTGGGATTTGATATTTACGCAATACACAACTATGTTGTATACTACAGATGGACTTGCTTACCCATATCTAGTTACAGGTGTAATGCAAAAATATGATATGATATCCGTTGCATTGGATACCACATTAGTTTTTTCTGATATTAACCTTTCAGATACCCTCTTAATGGACTTTTCAGAAAATTTTGATAAGATTGGTTATGATTGGAAAGAGCTTATAGGTGATGTAAATACAGGAAACATCAGCTATGAGGCTAAACTAAATTATAACTATATAATTAGAGATGAGCAGTTGGTTTATTACAAACTAAGGTTTATTAGTTTTTATAACCCAGAAACTGGAGAAAAGGGCTACCCAACTTTTGAATACCAAAGATTGTAAGACTGTTTATTTCTATTGCTTTTTGTAATTAAAATTTCATTTTAGGTTTTAATTTTATTGAAATACATGTAATATCTCCATTAATTTGTTAAGAAATTCTTAAAGTCAAAATATTTATAATTTTGACGCGTTAAAATGCTAGTGTTCGTGAAAAACTAACTGTGAGATTCATAATAAAAATCATATTACCAATCTGTATACTTCTATCACTATTTTTTGGTGTTAGAACATTTTTCCCAAAGTATACTGTGCAATTAATTTTTATGCTGGTATTAGTCTTAGCAGATTTTTACCTCTGGTCGTCTCTTAAGAAACAGGTGTTTAACTATAGAAATTGGTTAAGGGTAGTAATTATTGCTGTGTATTGGTTCCCTCTGCTATTATTGTTAGTAATAATGGTTGGATCTCTCATAAAGCCAGTCCTATTATGGAATGATGCCATACGCACTTACATGGTTGGTACAGTTATGATATTTTATACAGCCAAACTAATTCCGATCTTATTTTTAATCCTAGCAGATGTAATTAGAGGAATTCAAAAGCTTATATATCTTTCGAACAGAGAAAAACGGAAAGAAATTATTATCAGTGGATATGATAACAATGAGATAACAAGAAATAAATTTTTACAGTATACAGGATTTGTTACAGGTGGACTGATTTTGGGAACTATGTTCACCGGAATGCTAAAATGGGCTTACGAGTTCAAAATCCATAAGGAAAAGATAACTTTTAAAAGTCTTCCTAAGAAATTTAATAACCTTAAAATTGTTCAGATATCTGATCTACATCTTGGGAGCTGGGCTTCTAAGAAACCGTTGCAAAGAGCAGTTGATATTATAAATGAGCTTGAACCAGATCTAATTTTCTTTACCGGAGACTTAGTAAATTATGCCACCAAAGAAGCATATGGTTTTGAACAAGTTCTATCCCAACTTAAAGCTAAGTTGGGAATTTATGCTGTTCTTGGTAACCATGATTATGGTGATTACGTTGCTTGGCCTTCAAAACAAGCAAAAAAAGATAATATGATTGACTTGTTTAAGTTCTATAAATCACTTGGCTGGAACTTGCTAAATAATGAAAATCAAATACTTGATTCTACCGATGGTAGCATAGCTATTGTGGGTGTTGAGAATTGGGGTGCTAGTAATAGGTTTCCAAAATATGGAGACTTGGATAAAGCCTTTAAAGGCGCAGAAGATGCTGATGTTAAGATACTTTTATCTCACGACCCTTCTCATTGGGAAAAGGTAGTAATACCAGGTAATTATAATATTGATCTATCCCTGTCAGGGCATACTCATGGCTTTCAATTTGGTATAGAAACCAAAGAAATGAAGTGGAGTCCAGCAAAATATATGTACAAACAATGGGCAGGTTTATATGAAGATGATGAAAAACTGGGCCGATATATATATGTGAATAGAGGTTTGGGCTCGATAGGTTATCCGGGCAGGATAGGTATACTTCCAGAGATTACATTAATTGAACTAGCAAGTTAATCCAAATAACTTTTCTGTGCTTTGCTAATTACAACTAATTTGCGTCATAATTATCGGCTTTGTATGTTCTGTTGTCGGTTTACTATTTTAATATCTTTGCCTCACTAAAATATATACCATGGCATTCATTAATTCATTTGAAAAAGAGGGTAATTATTTGTTCAGGCATCGTGGAGAGATTCCCGTAATCTTATTTGTATTGGCAATACCTGTTGTGTTTTTCACCACAACAGAAAATATAAGTGAACAATGGCTCAATTTTATAACATGGGGAGCTATATTTCTTAGTTTCCTTGGCTTTGTAATCAGAGCAATAGCAATAGCAACAACTCCCAAAGGTACCTCTGGTAGAAATACCAAGGAAGGTCAAGTAGCAGAGTCTCTAAATACTACAGGAATATATTCCGTGGTGAGGCATCCACTATACTTGGGAAACTATTTTATGTGGATTGGGATTGTTATCTACACCTTTAATTTATCTTTTGTTATAATTGTTACGCTAGCCTTTTGGCTTTATTATGAGCGTATTATGTTTGCTGAAGAAAGGTTTCTAGAACGCAAATTTGGTGATAGCTACATGAATTGGGCCAATAGAACATCAGGGTTTTTACCAGAGTTTAGTAGTTACGTTTCCAATGTTGTGCCATTTTCATTTAGAAGTGTTCTCAGAAGAGAATATTCAGGTATTTTGGCTACGGTTGTTGGCTTTGCCTTCATTGATGACCTAAGACGATATTTTGAAACTGAAGAATTCATTTTATATACTCCTTGGCATTATGCGGTAATGGTTTCTTTGGTGCTGGTTATAATACTAAGGTCATTGAAACATTATACTTCCGTTTTACAAGAGGAGGGTAGATCCTAGATATTCAACTTATTTACCTAAAGTTCAACCTCTTAATCTCATAGAAATTATTTGATTGTTTTGTTTGTATATTTGGGTTATAATATAATAGCAGAATGAAGAAGATTATTGTGCTTGGTGCGGGTTTAGTGGGCCTTCCAATGGCAAAAGACCTTGCAAAAGATTCTAACTTTGAAGTTTCACTAGCTGATATCGACAATGATAAGCTAGCTAGTGTAAAAGATAAATGCATAAACACTATTCGGGAAGATCTAAGTAACCGAGAATTATTGACATCATTGGTTAAACCATACGATTTTGTGGTAAATGCTGTCCCTGGGTTTATGGGATTTGAAACTTTAAAAAGGTGTATTCAATCAGGCAAGGATACAATTGATATAGCTTTCTATCCAGAGGATGTTTTTGAATTATCAGACTTGGCTAAGGAAAAAGAGGTGAGGGTAATATGCGATATCGGGGTTGCTCCAGGTATGAGTAACGTACTTACCGGGCACGCTGCTTCCAAATTAGATAGGGTTGATAATGTTGAGATTTATGTTGGTGGATTGCCAAAGCTACGCACAAAACCCTGGGAATATAAGGCAGTATTTTCACCAACAGATATTATTGAAGAATACACACGCCCAGCACGAATAGTAAGAAATGGTAAAATAATAACTGTGGATCCTTTGACAGAAAATGAGCTACTTGAATTTGATAAAGTTGGCACACTTGAAGCATTTAATAGTGACGGCTTAAGATCATTACTTTTTACCATAAAGGCTGAAAATATGGTCGAAAAGACTCTTCGTTATCCTGGATATGCTGAAAAGATTAAACTGTTTAATGAAAATGGCTTTTTCTCAAATGAAAAAATAAATATTAGTGGAAATATGATATCTCCCCTTGATTTTACATCAAAATTATTATTTGATAGTTGGAAATTGAGTAATGGAGAAGAGGATTTAACAATAATGAGAATTTTAGTTGATGGAGAAGCTGGTGGTGAAAAACTAAAGTACACATTTGACCTTTACGACGAATACTGTAAAGATACTGGTATTCATTCCATGGCAAGAACAACTGGATATACTGCTACTACTGCTTTAAGACTGCTTTCAGAGAATATTTATACAGAAACAGGAATTACACTTGGTGAAAAACTGGGGGAATACGATACAGTTGTAGACTTCATGTTAGAAGGATTAAGGCAAAGGGGAATTAATTATGAATCAAAAATAGAGAAAATATAACGCATAAATAATAATGTAATATAGTAGCGCAAGTGAAGTATTAATTATGAGCGATCAACCAAAAAAATTTGGATTCTTTGCAGGGGTATTTACACCTTCTATTCTCACAATCCTTGGTGTAATAATGTATCTCAGGTTAGGTTGGGTTACCGGAGTGGCTGGCCTCGCTGGTGCAATTGCGATTATAGTGCTCGCTCATGTAATCTCTTTTGCAACGGGTTTGAGCGTGTCTTCAATAGCCACAGACAAGAAAATAAAAGCCGGAGGTATATATTACATACTTTCACGATCTCTGGGGCTACCAATGGGCGGCTCAATTGGAATTACTTTATTCATCGGAACAGCTCTTAGCATTGCACTATATATAGTAGGGTTTACGGAAAATTTTCTCTCCTTAAAACTAATAAGCAATCTATTGGATATTACTGAAGTCACCCTTAGTCATATAAGAATTACTGGTTCAATAGTACTTATGTTACTGATTGTAATAGCCTTGGTAAGTACAAATGCAGCCATCAAAACTCAATTTATAATTTTGGGTGTAATTGTGTTGTCTCTACTTTCTATTATATTGGGAATAACATTGTTTACACCAGATATTTCAAATGTAGAATCAATCATATCTACTCCTCAACGTGAATTTTCTTTTGTGGAGATATTTGCCATATTCTTTCCTGCCGTAACTGGTTTTACAGCTGGTATAGCAATGTCGGGTGACTTAAAGGATCCCAAGAAAGATATTCCCATGGGAACAATGATATCCATAGTTGTTGGATTTATTATATACATGGCACTTGCAACGTTATTTTACTATGGTGTTGATGAGGAGTTACTCAAAAATGATTATAACTTTCTGGTAACAGTAGCATGGATACCATTTCTTGTTATAGCAGGAATATGGGGAGCTACCTTATCATCGGCACTTGGTGGTATATTGGGAGGTCCTAGAATCATTCAGGCGGTTGCTCAGGATAAGATTCTTCCCAGAGTATTATCGGTTGGTCATGGTAAGAATAATGAACCCCGTAATGCTCTAATCTTCACTTTTATTATTGCTGAATTGGGAATTCTTATAGGTGATTTAAACGTTATAGCAGGAGTAGTTTCTATGTTTTACCTAACTGCTTATGGCTTTATAAATATATCGTTCGCTCTTGAAAAATGGGCAAGTACTGATTTTCGACCTTCTTTTAATATCCCTATGTGGGTTGGTATACTGGGCTTTGTTGCTACCTTCTTTGTTATGATTCAACTGGATGTTATATCCATGTTAGGAGCAATTATTATACTAATATTAATTTATTACCTAATAAGGAAGAAGCAACTTAGCCTTGCAATGGGGGATGTATGGCAAAGTGTATGGGCATCAATACTAAGGTCAATGTTAACCAAGATGGATCAAAAACAACTGGATGAAAGAAACTGGCGTGCTAACATTTTATTGTTTAGCGGAGGTAAGAGTAGCAGACCTCATCTAATTGAATTTGCCAAATCCCTTGTTGGTCAGCATGGTTTGATATCAAACTTTGATTTGATACCAAATGAAACATCAAAGGTTCTTTTTCCAAAACATATGCAAGCCATACCCGAAGATGAGATGAGTGGGGATGAGGGCATATTCTCACGAAGACAGGAGTGCAGTAATATTTATGAAGGTATGAAAAGTATTGCCGCAACTTACGGGTTTTCTGGTGTTGAACCAAATACTGTTATGCTTGGTTGGGCCCGAAAAACGGAAGATCCGGTAGGATTTGCTAAGCTACTTAAGTATTTTAGTGAGCTTGACCTTAATATTGTGCTTTTGGATCATGATTCCATTAGATTATTTGGAGAATACAAACAAATAGACATATGGTGGCGTGGAGGATCAAATAATGGTAATTTGGTTTTATCATTGATTAAGTTCCTGAGGTTATCATACGAATGGCGAAATGTTACTGCCAGACTTATGATAATTAATAATGATGAGGAAAGAGAAATGAATATTATTGAAGATGCAAAGGATGTGATGGATAATATGAGGATTAAAGTCGAAATACAAATTGTTAATAATAATGAGCAATTACCAATAAACCATGTTATTAAATCCCAATCAAAGGACGCTGATTTGATTTTTCTAGGCCTTGCAGATGTGCAAGAGGGAAGAGAAATGGAGTTTATAGAAAGAGCTGACCACCTTTACAAGGATTTGGGTACCATTGCGCTTGTTAAGGCATCATCATTTTTTAAAGAACTTCATATAGGTGTTTAGTTTAAAGGATTCCCATACATCTTTACAAATACTTTCTTTTTAACAATTCTAAATTTCTTAATTAATACGATTGCACCATGTAAAATATTAATTTTATGGTCCCAAAATAAATGAAAATGATTACGAGAGAATTAACTCATCCCAGAAACATTGTTATTGTTGGAGGATCTGAGGATACAGAAAAACCTGGAGGTAAAATCTTAAAGAACTTATTAAATGGTAATTTTTCTGGTGAATTATATGTCCTTAATCCCAAGGCTGATAATGTGCAAGGAGTAAAAAGCTTTCATTTACCCGAGGAGCTTCCAGATGTTGATCTGGCAATTATTGCAATATCAGCAAGGTATACACCAGATGTTGTGGAATATCTAACTCAATATAAAAACACAAAAGCCTTTATTATCATATCCGCTGGGTTTAGTGAAGAAAGCAAAGAAGGAAAAGTATTAGAGGATAGGGTTGTAGCAGCAATTAATAAAGTTGGAGGTTCATTAATCGGTCCAAACTGTGTTGGAATATTAACTCCTCAGCACCATAGCATATTCACTGAACCCATCCCAAAACTTAGTCCTCAAGGTTGTGACTTTATATCAGGTTCAGGTGCAACAGCTTGTTTTATTATGGAAGCGGGTATCCCCAAAGGCCTTCAATTTGCGAATGTTTACTCGGTTGGAAATTCTGCTCAGCTTGGTGTGGAAGAAATACTAAAACATCTTGATGAAACCTTTAATCCTGATACAGATTCAAGGATTAAACTTTTATATATAGAAACCATTGAAAACCCAAATATGCTCTTAAAGCATGCCGCATCTCTAATCAAAAAAGGATGTTGTATTGCTGCAGTAAAAGCAGGATCATCTGAAGCAGGAAGTCGCGCGGCTTCTTCTCATACTGGGGCCATAGCAAGTTCCGATTTTGCCGTTGATGCATTATTTAGAAAAGCTGGTATAGTTAGATGCTTTGGTCGCGAGGACCTTATAAGTGTGGCATCTGTTTTCACGTACCCCGAGTTGATAGGTAAAAATGTTGCAATCATAACTCACGCAGGAGGTCCTGCGGTTATGTTAACCGATGCACTTTCAAGCGGTGGTCTTTCTGTTCCTGAAATATCAGGAATGAATGCTGATAAACTTAAAGCCGAATTATTTGAGGGGTCGTCAGTTTCTAACCCAATCGATTTTTTAGCAACAGGAACGGCAGAACAGCTTGGAATAATAATCGATTATGTTGATGATAAGTTTGAAAATATCGACGCCATGGTTGTAATCTTTGGAACGCCAGGGTTAACAGATATTACAGAAGTATATGATCTCCTATTTGCCAAAATAAAAACAAGTACCAAGCCAATATATCCCGTTCTGCCATCAGTGCTAACTGCACAGAAGGAAGTTAATCATTTTGTTGGCTTGGGTGGTATATATTTTCCAGATGAAGTAAACCTAGGAAATGCGTTGTCAAAAGTTTTCAATACTAAAACACCCATTGACTACAGGCACGTAGATTATAATATTAATATTAAGCAGCTTAGGAGTATTGTTGATACATGTGATGATGGTTTTATGAGTCCAGATGATGTTCAAAAAACATTGGATGCTTGTGGAATTAAGAGAGCAAAAGAGGTTATAATTCATTCACAAGAAGAATTGCTAGCAGCAACTAAGCAGGTTGGATTTCCGCTGGTGATGAAAGTAATAGGACCAGTGCATAAGACAGATGTTGGTGGGGTAATTATTGATATTAAAGATATGGAATCTGCATTAACTTCAATGAATAAACTCATGAATATACCATCTGCAATAGGCGTATTATTGCAACCTATGCTTAATGGAGTAGAGCTATTTGCAGGAATTAGTAGAGAGGATAAATTTGGTCATATGATATTCTTTGGTTTGGGAGGGGTATTTGTTGAAATGATAAAAGATGTAAGAGTATTGTTAACGCCATTTTGTAGCCTTGAGGTGATGGATGAAATTAAACAACTTCGCAGCTATAAAATAATTGAAGGTTATAGAGGAAATGAACCCGTTAATGAAAATAAATTTGCGGAAATAATATCAAGGTTAGCACAACTTGTTGATTGTGTGCCTGAAATTTCAGAAATGGATCTAAACCCACTACTTGGAACAAAGGATGATGTAGTTGCAGTGGATGTTCGGATCCGTTTGTCAAAATGATTATCTTGAATATGAAAAAGCACGATATAATTTTCATCATTCTATTAATTTTAATATTTATTCCTTTTATATTAAGCTCTAACATCTTTAATGCTTATTTGACATTTAACCATAACCACTCATTGATGACATCTTTTATTAAGTTTGCTATATTAGCAACCATAGGCGAAATAATAGGCCTTAGAATAAAAACAGGTGTTTACACTAAGCCAGGTTTTGGAATACTTCCACGCATGCTTGTATGGGGATTTATAGGGGTTACCATTAAAATCGCAATGGTAATTTTTGCAACCGGAACTCCGTATTTATTAGAATATCTGGGTTTAAATGGTGCCATTAAATCAATGGGTGGAGATTTTACCCTTGAGAAACTATTTGTATCATTCTCAATAAGTGTTTTTCTCAATGTAATTTATGCTCCAGTGATGATGACATTTCATAGGATAACTGATATGCATATAAACAATACTGGCGGTACCATTCGTGGTTTCTTCACACCATTTGGTTTCAATAATTTATTACTAAATTTGGACTGGGATGTGCAATGGAATTTTGTTTTTAAGAAAACAATCCCATTATTTTGGATTCCTGCTCATACCATCACTTTTTTGCTGCCCCCAGATTTCAGAATTTTATTTGCAGCAATTCTGGGTATTGCATTGGGTACCATATTAGCCATTGCTGATATAATGGGAGACTCGAAATCAATTATGAAAAAATAAAGAATATAGACACTGATAAAGTAAACTTAAAAGCATGAAACAAACCCCAATAAATTTTGAAATAGTAAGTAACAAGATTAGTGAAAGTGGTATAAATTCAGTGGGAAAGGCTTCCATAAGGGAGATAAAGAAACTCGTTGATGATATAGAAAATGCAACTGGAGATAAATATATAAGAATGGAGATGGGTGTGCCAGGTCTACCACCTCTTGAAGTCGGTGTTCAAGGTCAAATCGATGCATTAAAGAAAGGGGTTGCCTCAATATACCCAGATATTTCTGGAATCAAACCTCTTAAGACTGAAATTAGTCGCTTTGTTAAGATGTTTATGGACATTGATGTAGAAGAAGAAGGATGTATTCCAACTGTTGGCTCAATGCAAGGCGGATTTGCAGCATTTCTTATTTTAAGCCGTATACATAAGAATAGAGACACTACTCTTTTTATTGACCCTGGTTTTCCTGTGCATAAAATGCAACACCGATTGCTAGGATTAAAGTATGATAGTTTTGATGTTTATAACTATCGCGGTGAAGCCCTTAGAGACAAACTTGAATCATATTTAAAAACGGGGAAAATACATTCCATAATCTATTCTAATCCAAATAATCCATCTTGGATCTGCTTTAAGGATGCAGAGCTAAAAATAATTGGAGAGTTAGCTACTAAATATGATGTTGTGGTTATGGAGGACCTTGCATATTTTGGAATGGACTTTCGTAAGAATTATTCAATTCCAGGAGTTCCACCATATCAACCAAGTGTGGCTAACTATACTGATAACTACATATTGTTTATTTCTAGCTCTAAAAAGTTTAGCTATGCGGGCGAACGTATTGGTATGATGGTTCTTTCTGATGGACTATATTTGAGTAAATATGAGAATCTATTAGAACATTATCCTTCAGAAGTATTTGGATATGCTATGGTGTTTGGAACAATGTACCCATTAAGTTCGGGAACTTCCCATTCAGCGCAATATGGTCTATTAGCAATGCTTAAAGCTGCGAATGATGGAGAACTAGATTTTATTGAAAAGGTTAAGGATTATGGAAGAAAGGCCGAACTTATGAAGAATATTTTCATCAAGAATGGTTTTGAAATTGTATATCATACTGATATTGATGAACCCATAGCACATGGCTTCTATTTTACTTTTTCATATCCGGGCATGTCCGGCGAAGTACTACTAGATGAATTAATCTATTATGGCATTAGTGCTATCTCATTGCTCACAACTGGAAGCGAAAGAGAAGAAGGTATACGTGCATGTACGTCACTAATAAAATATGAACAAATGACAGATTTAGAATCAAGATTATCTGCATTTAAACAAAATCATCCTATATCTTAGCCAAATGACATATGATTAACTTCAGGTTTTATTTGGTTGGTAACCTATATTTATACATTCCACAAAGACTTATGTGCACTTAGTAGTTTTCGGCAGTAAAATATTATTAGGCAATTGTATCACTATTATGTTATTGATTATAAAGTTAGGGGTGGTTGATTGTGATAAAAAAGATATAAACTATGCCTTTTGGCCTATTCTAGGATATTTCCCTTAACTTTACCAATGTTATCATACCACAATTTAATTCGTCGTAAATATGACTTTCGGAGAAAGGGTAATTGACTACTATGGAGATCTGCAAATCAAAGCTAACCTGCCCCAGGGAGTTGAAGTCCTAAATCCTTATTTGGATGATGAAGTAATGAAACTATGTAAGATATTTTACCATAAATATTATAATGATGAGAGAGGTAGAATATTTATTGTTGGTATAAACCCTGGCAGATTTGGAGCTGGAATTACAGGAATTCCATTTACTGATCCTGTAGTTTTGGAGAAAGAATGTAGAATATCTAATAATTTTGAGAAACGTAAAGAGCTCTCATCTGAGTTTATATACAGACTTATTGATAGAATGGGAGGGCCGGATCATTTCTATAAACATTTCTACATTGGAAGCGTAAGTTCATTGGGTTTCGTAAAAGACAATAAGAATTATAATTATTATGATTCAAAAGAGCTTTACAATGCTCTTAAAAGTACTATTATTTCAAATTTAGTTGATCAAATAGGCTTGGGTATAAATTCAAGAAAATGCTACTGTCTTGGACAAGGTAAAAATTATGAATATTTGAATTTACTGAATATGGAATTAAAACTTTTTGATCAAATAATTCCACTTCCACATCCTAGATGGGTAATGCAATACCGCCGTAAGAGATTGGCAGAGTTTATGGATCAAGTTATTGACAAGCTTATATACTAATTTATAACTCAATAAATGTATATAAAATCCATATTTATACTCATTATAAATTAGAGTTTGAGGTGTAACTTTATCCCCTAAAGTGCCAATTTCACGCCTTAAAATCGTATTTTCGTAAGCAAGAAAAATTAAACTAACCAAATAATTTATGGCAAAAGTCAGAGGTGCAATAGATGTTGATATTGAGGGCTGTAAAGGATGTTCAGTATGCATACCTGCATGCCCAACTGATGTTATTCTATTGGCAAACAATGTAAATGGTAAAGGATATCATTATGCATATATGGAAACTCCAGAAGCATGCACTGGATGCACAAATTGTGCATTGGTTTGTCCAGATGGAGTGATTACAGTATACAGGATAAAAGTTTAATGATGAAGCAATCAAAAACTAATAAAATGGGAGAATTAAGATTAATGAAAGGTAATGAGGCATTTGCTGAGGCTGCTATAAGGGCTGGAGTTGATGGTTATTTCGGTTACCCCATTACACCTCAGTCAGAAGTGATTGAATATCTTATGGCTGAAAAGCCTCACGAGAGAACAGGTATGGTTGTTTTGCAAGCTGAGAGCGAAGTTGCATCAATAAATATGCTATATGGTGGTGGTGGTTCTGGTAAGAAAGTTATGACATCATCATCTAGCCCTGGTATAAGTCTAATGCAGGAGGGTTTGTCCTACATGGCTGGAGGTGAAGTACCTTGTGTAGTTGCTAATGTTGTTCGAGGAGGGCCTGGTTTAGGAGATATTCAACCTGCTCAATCGGATTACTTTCAGTCGGTAAAAGGGGGAGGCCACGGGGATTATCGTTTACCAGTATTGGCACCATCATCGGTACAAGAAATGTCAGATTTTGTGCCCATAGCTTATGAATTGGCTTTTAGATATAGAACCCCAGTTTTGATTATATCCGATGGACTAATTGGTCAAATGATGGAAAAGGTAGAGCTATTTGATCAAATGCCCAGATTGACCGATGAAGAGATAAATGAATTATACCCATGGGCTACAAATGGAAAACCCAAGGGAAAGAAAAGGCGAGTAATCACATCTTTGGATTTGGATCCATATAAACTTGAAAAACATAACTTCAAACTACAATCTAAGTATAAAACTATTGAGGCTGAGGAGGTAAGGTGTGAAATTATAGAATGCGAAGATGCAGACTATATAATTATTGCATACGGTTCGAGTGCAAGGATAAGTCAAAAAGCAATTCAGCTTGCACGGGAAGAAGGACTTAAGGTTGGTTTATTGCGACCAATTACATTATGGCCTTTTCCAAAGAAACCAATAAATGAGCTTGTTGAAAAGGGAGTTAAAGGAATTTTGTCGGTTGAAATGAGTGCAGGTCAGATGGTTGAAGATGTTAAACTTGCTGTTCGTGAGAGAACTAAAGTTGAACATTTTGGCCGTTATGGAGGAGTTATTCATTCTCCGGAGGAAGTTTTAGAAGCTCTTAAAAATCAAATTATAGGAGATTAAGCTATGTCAGAAATCACAATAAAAGATATAATCAAACCGGAAAATATAGTTTATGAGAAAACAAGCCTCATGACAGATAAAAGCCTTAGCTATTGTCCTGGATGTGGTCATGGAACTACTCATAGACTAGTTATGGAGGTGTTGGAAGAATTGGGTCAGGAGAATGATACAATAGGTGTTGCTCCCGTTGGATGCTCTGTTTTAGCTTATGAATTTATGAATATCGATATGCAGGAGGCTGCCCATGGTAGAGCTCCAGCTGTTGCTACTGCTATTAAAAGATTATGGCCTGATAAAATAGTATTTACATACCAAGGTGATGGTGATCTTGCAGCAATAGGTACTGCCGAAACTATTCATGCCTGTAATAGAGGCGAAAAAATTGTTATTGTATTTATCAATAATGGTATATACGGAATGACAGGAGGTCAGATGGCACCCACAACTTTACCTGGTATGAAAACTTCAACATCCCCTTATGGAAGAGATGTTAATAGCATGGGAAATCCTCTAAAGATTACAGAGCTTATTGCCCAGCTTCCAGGAACATACTATGTGTCTAGACAAGCCGTTCATACACCATCAGCAGTTCGTAAAGCAAAAAAAGCAATTAAAAAAGCTTTTCAAAATCAGCTTGATGATAAACCAGGGTTGTCATTTGTGGAAGTGGTGTCAAATTGTAACTCGGGTTGGAAAATGGAACCTGTAGCATCCAACGTTTGGATGGAAGAAAATATGTTTCCATACTACGAGCTTGGTGATATTAAATTAGAGGGTAATTTACTGTAGTATAAGTGAATCAAAAAAATTAATAAGATGACTGAAGAAATAATCATAGCTGGTTTTGGTGGACAAGGGGTCCTTTCAATGGGAAAAATTATTGCCTACTCAGGAATTATGCAAAATCAGGAAGTTAGCTGGTTTCCAGCTTACGGTCCCGAAATGAGAGGTGGAACAGCAAATGTTACTGTTATCCTTAGTGATGAGAGGATAAGCTCACCAACCCTTACTGCATATGACACTGCAATTATTCTCAATCAGCAATCCATGGATAAGTTTGAATCAACGGTTAAACCAGGCGGTATACTAATATACGATCCCAATGGTATATCTAAGCATCCCACCCGTACAGATATTAATATTTATACCATTGAAGGTGCAAGAATAGCAGCTGAGATGGGTAATACTAAGATATTTAATATGGTTGTTTTAGGTGGCTATCTTGAAGTAAAGCCCTTGGTAAAATTAGATAATGTAATAAAGGGTTTGAAGAAGTCATTGCACGAGAGATACCATAAGTTGATACCGTTAAATGAGGATGCAATCAACATGGGAATGAGAAATGTGAAAAAAACTGCTTAAATAATAAGACTTTTATAAAGATTTATTGGATTATTTAATCAAACATCTGATCTGAGAATTCTTCAGTCCACGATACTAGTAACTCCTTCTGTTGATCGCTTAAAGATGCTCCCCGATGCATTGCTGTATAAATGGCCATAGGCATTTCATCATCAATTATTACATCTGTTATCTCATCAAGGGCACTGGCTTTATCCAGCTTGTTCATATCCTCCCAGTTAGAGAAATTTAAATCATCTCGTGCATGGTTTATATCCCTTGCAACTAAAAAAGAAACCGGAGCAATATTAGAATACCATGGATATGTAGTTTCGTTGGAGTGGCAATCGTAACAGGATACTTGTAAAATGGTTTTGATATCTTCAGGTATATCAGGATTGTTGGTTATTAAATCTTTAGGGTTTTTATTAATTACCTCTGGCAGTTCAGGCCCGAAGAACTGAAGTATTAGAAAGCCTATGAGTAAAAGTATAGTTAGCTTCTTAATCATACTTGATAACTATTCGTTGATATATTGCGATGCCATCTCAATTGCCCAAGAGGCTAATTTTTTACTATCTTCTTCGTTAAGGGCTTTTTCTGGATACTTCTTGAGAAATTTCTTAGGCGGCATATCATTTTCTTCAACCACACCATGAATTTTATTTAGTTTTCCAACACGCTTGCCAACTTTCATGGTAGACATTTTGTCGAAATTAAGCTTCATTTTACCTTTCTTTGATTTACTATCGCTATTGTGGCATCCGTAGCATGAATTATTTATGATCTCTTGAATATCATTGGGAACGGTATAATTAACTTCAGATAGCTCGTATGTTTTTACAGCTTTGTTTTTATTGGTGAATGACATAAGAATGATTACTGATAGAGTAATAGATAATAAAAGCGATAGATTTTTCATTGTAATTTGTAATTTCATGATTATTTTGTTTTGTCAAAGTTAATACTTATTTAAATTTGCCACAAATAATGTTTTGTGGAAGGCATAATCGACTTATTAGATAGTAAGGTTAATTTATATAACAAACCAAGCTTCATTGAAAGCGACCCGATTAGTATTCCCCATCAATATACTCTGAAGGAAGATATAGAAATAAGTGGTTTTTTGACAGCAGTAATAGCATGGGGTAGGAGAAGCGCAATAATATCAAAAGCAAATCTGTGGATGGAATTGATGGATGGTAAACCATACGACTTTATTATGAATGCCTCTGATACAGATATGAAACGATTTGAGAAATTTGTATATCGTACATTCAATTCCGATGATTGTCTTTTCATTATGACCTCGCTTATGGATGTGTACAGAAATAAAGGAGGGCTTGAAACAATAATAACAGATAACTTCAAATACCATGGAAACATAAAAGATGCAATATCAGGAATGCGTGGCTCATTAATGGAAACAGCTCATCTAAAACGTTCTGAAAAACATATTGCAAATCCAACTTCCGGCTCTGCTGCTAAAAGAATAAATATGTTTCTTAGATGGATGGTAAGAGATGACAAATGTGGTGTAGATTTTGGATTATGGAAAAATATTCCAATGTCTGCTCTAATGTGTCCTTTGGATGTTCATTCAGGTAATGTTGCACGTAGGTTGGGTATGTTAGATAGAAAGCAAAACGACTGGAAGTCAGTTGATGTACTCACATCTCAACTTCGGAAATTTGATCCCAATGATCCAGTAAAATATGACTTTGCATTATTTGGAATGGGTGTTTTCGAGGGGATATCATAATTTTAATAATTTAGTTGATTAATCAAATTTGACATGACAAAGAAATCAATAAAGAGTTCCCTTCATTCAGTGATATTTGAATCAAATACGCCATTGGGTAAACTATTTGATATAGTGTTATTAATCGTAATATCATTCTCAGTTGTTATTGTTATGATAGACAGTGTTGAGAATGTTCATAACAAGTATGGTGACCTATTTCTTTATCTGGAATGGATAATTACAATAATATTCACAATTGAATATGCCCTTCGGATATTTTCATCAATAAAACCAACACGCTACATATTTAGTTTTTATGGCATTATTGATTTACTATCCATATTGCCAACTTATATAAGTTTGGTAATAGCAGGGACTCATTTTTTGATAGTTATAAGAATGCTAAGGTTGATGAGGATTTTTAGGATACTAAAACTTGTTCGATATGTCAGAGCATCAAATGTTTTGGCCGAAGCAATTAAAAGTAGTCGCAGAACCATAATAGTTTTTTTGGAAGCGATAATCATTATAGTAGTAATAACTGGATCGCTAATGTATTTGATAGAAGGGCCGGAAATGGGTTTTACAAGTATCCCTAAATCTATTTATTGGGCTATTGTTACCATAACTACTGTTGGTTATGGGGATATTGTTCCACAAACTGCTCTAGGTCAAACCATAGCATCAATGCTAATGATTGTAGGCTTTGCAATAATTGCTGTGCCAACAAGCATAATAGGAGGAGAAATAATTAAAGGAGAATTAAATAGAAAATCTGATGCCACATGCATAGGATGCAACTGCAGTGAGCATGATGAACATGCTAAATACTGCAAACAATGTGGTAAGGAGCTATAAAAATAAGGGCTGGTATCGTATATAACTTAAATCAACTTTATTAAAATATTATTTATGAAAGGATATATCAACCTGCTGGTCTTAAGAATGCTTAAAAATTGCTACTTGCATATATAATTTTTATATTTTTGTTTGGTATTTATAAAACATGAAAAAAATGAAATACATTGTAATAATACTCGCTATTCTGATTTCTGGATTTGCAGTTAATGCTCAGACACAGAAGAACGCAAATGGACCAGAGATATCATTTAAAAAAACTACACATGACTATGGTACAATTGAGATTAATGGGGATGGTACATACAATTTTGAATTTACCAATACGGGTAATGAACCATTAATTTTATCTAAACCTCGTTCATCATGTGGCTGTACAGTTCCACAATGGCCAAAAGAGCCGATACTACCAGGTGAATCTAGTGAAATTAAAGTTACTTACAGTACTCGTAAGGCAGGTCCTTTTAATAAAACTGTAACAGTTTACTCAAATTGTAAAAGTAAACCAACAATTTTACTAAGAATAAAGGGAAAGGTTGAAAAAAAACCTGATGAAGCACTACCAACAAAGAATAATTCGTCTGGCGCTACTCCCATAAATAATTAAAAGCATAAAAAATTTGTAACTTACACAGGTCATAATCAAAAATTATTGGTTTATGGCCTGTTTTTGATTTAACCAATTAATTACATTGTCATGCTAAAGATATCCCAGAAGGGTAGGTCGATGCCCGAATCACCAATACGTAAACTAGTTCCATTCGCAGAAGGTGCAAAGAAGAGGGGTTTATATGTGCATCACCTTAACATTGGTCAACCTGATATAGAAACACCAGAAGTTGCACTAAATGCTATACATAATTTTGGAGATAAAGTATTTGAATACAGCCATTCAGCAGGTATAGCATCCTTTAGGGAAAAACTTACAGAATACTACAGAAGTGTTAATATCAATGTAACTGCAGATGAAATAATCGTTGGTGCCGGAGCATCTGAAGCTTTATTATTTGCATTTCAATCAATAATGGATCCAGGTGATGAAGTTATCATACCTGAACCTTTTTATGCAAATTATAATGGGTTTGCAAAAAATGGTGGCGTTAATATTGTTCCAATATTCTCTTCAATAGAGACAGGTTTTGCACTTCCACCCATTGAAGATTTCGTAAATAATATAACACCGCGTACCAAGGCCATATTGGTATGTAATCCAAATAACCCCACTGGATATTTATATTCAAAGGAAGAGCTTGATACCCTTAGAGATATAGTAAAGAAATATGACCTTTATCTAATCGCTGATGAGGTTTACAGAGAGTTCACATATGATGGTAAGAAGCATTTTTCATGTATGAATTTATCAGGTATTGATAATAATGTAATACTAATTGATTCGGTATCTAAAAGATATAGTGCTTGTGGTTTAAGAATTGGGTGGCTTATTTCTAAAAATAAGGATGTGATTGCTTCAGCTTTAAAGTTCGCTCAGGCTAGATTAAGTCCTCCAACCTTAGGACAGGTTGCAGCTGAGGCCGCATTAGATACTCCTGATGAATACTTTTCTGAAGTTATGGCGGAATATGTTGCAAGAAGAAACACTGTTGTTGAGGGAATTAATAACATTAAGGATGCCTTTTGTCCAAATCCAGAAGGAGCATTTTATGTTGTTGCAAAACTACCCATCGATGATTCAGATAAATTTTGCAGATGGTTACTTGAGGATTTTAACTACGAAAATCAAACAATTATGTTGGCACCTGCCTCTGGCTTTTATTCCAGCCCTGGAAAAGGTAAGGATGAAGTTAGGATAAGTTATGTGCTCAATGTCCCAGACCTTAATAAGTCAATCAAAATTCTTGAAGAAGGACTTAAGGTATACCCCGGTAGAACAAATTAAACATTTATACTACATTATTTATGCATGAGTTCTCCATTGCTATTAGTATCATTGATGCTGTTGAGTTTGAGGCTAAGAAAGTAGATGCTAATACTATTACCAACTTAACACTTGACATTGGAACAATGTCAGGGATTGAATTTTATGCTCTCGATACTGCCATGGAAATGGCAATCAAAAATACAATTCTAGATAAAACTAAAATTATTGTAAATAAAGTTCAGGCTACAGCCAAATGTATTGATTGTAGCCATAACTTTGAAATTTTTCATATAACCGATGCATGCCCCAAATGTAATGGGTTTTTTCATGAAATAATAAGAGGTAAGGAATTGAAAATAAAGTCTATAGTTGTTGAATAGTGCAAAAAAATGCAATCTAAGATTTAAAATACCTAATAACATAGTATATCGCGGGTTCTCATAATAGATATCAGCTAAATTGTTACATTTGTGTGAATTTAATTTTCCCTTAATGACTCAAAAATCTAATAAACTAAAAGCAATAAAAACGCAGGATGAGGACAAAGTGAAGTCCGGTAAAGCCATTAAAAGAAAATCGAGAAAGAAAAAAACATCCTCGGCTAATAAGTCAAACTTTTTGTCAGATCCGAGGTTTCTAAGAAGTATTGGGTTCGCATTTCTTGTGATAGGTATTTATTTGTTTATAGCCATAACTACATTTGTAATCAACTGGTTTGCTGTTGATATAGACTCTGGTAAAGTTGCTTCAGGTGTTGCTGACTACAAGGACCATGTTGAGACGGTTATGAACTGGACTGGTTGGTTGGGGTCCTACCTAGCAAACTTTATAGTTCTTAAAGGGATAGGCATTGGAGGTATTTTTATACCAGTTATTCTGCTTGCATTGGGATTGAATTTACTTCTGAAAATCAAGATGTTTAGTTTATGGCGATGGTTTGAACTACTAATATTATCATTTGTATGGATGCCCGCAACCTTTTCTTTGATATTTCCTCTACATCCTGAAAATATACTTGGAGGCCTTGCAGGATTCCAACTGAATTTATGGGCTATTGCATATTTAGGAAAAGCAGGGCTGATACTTTTGATAATACTAATACCTGTTATTTTCTCCATGATTGACTTTAAATTTCAGTTTTCCAGAAAGGAGAAAAAAGTGCAGAATGGTAGTGAAGGTGAAAACGAAGCAATAAACTCAATAGTACCAAAGGAAGAAATTTATAATACGGTTGAATTCGCAGTTGATGATGAACCTGAATTACCTTCTGATACAACTGATAACAAAACAGATAAGCCATATAAGGTAGAAGAAGAAACAGCAATACAGGAAGATGTTTTGGAGGAAGTTGTAGAAAAGGAGGAAGTTGCCGAAGAAGAAATTGAAGGAGATGACCTGGAACTGACGGTTGAGCCGATAAAGGTTGAGAAAACAAGCGATAAGATGCCTGATACAGGAGAACATTTAGGTATTGATACGGAATTTGATCCAACATTGGATTTGGCCGATTATAAACTTCCACCATTGGATATTTTGGAAGACTATGATCAAAATAATGTACTGGTAACAAAAGAAGAGCTTGAGATTAATAAAAATAGAATTGTTGATACCCTCAATCAATACCAGATAACCATCACAAAGATAAAAGCTACCATCGGCCCCACGGTTACATTATATGAGGTAGTGCCAGCACCAGGTATCCGGATAGCTAAAATAAAAAACCTGGAAGATGATATAGCTCTCAGTCTCTCGGCCATTGGAATAAGAATAATTGCACCCATTCCAGGAAAGGGAACAGTGGGAATTGAAGTTCCAAATCAAAACCCTAATATCGTAAGTATAAAATCCATACTTGCATCAGATAAATTTAGAAATAGTAAGTTTGATTTGCCTTTTGGAATAGGTAAAACAATTAGCAATGAAAGCTTTGTAGCTGATCTTGCAAAGATGCCTCACCTTCTTATGGCAGGAGCAACTGGGCAGGGTAAATCTGTTGGACTAAATGCTATCATAGCATCCCTATTGTTTAAAAAGCATCCGTCTGAGCTAAAGTTTATTCTTGTTGATCCTAAAAAAGTCGAACTAAACTTATATTCAAGGATTGAACGTCATTATCTCGCAAAACTACCTGATTCAGAGGAAGCCATTATTACTGACACACGCAAGGTAGTTCGTACTCTTAATAGTTTGAGTATTGAGATGGACAATAGATACGAACTGTTAAAGGATGCGCAGGTAAGAAATATAAAAGAATATAACACCAAATTTATTGCAAGGAAACTTAATCCACTCCACGGACATCGATACCTGCCTTATCTTGTTCTTGTTATAGATGAGTTTGCGGATTTAATTATGACAGCAGGTAAGGAGGTTGAAGCGCCGGTGACAAGATTAGCACAATTGGCACGTGCCATTGGTATTCATCTTATTATAGCAACCCAAAGGCCGTCGGTTAATATTATTACTGGTACTATCAAGGCAAACTTCCCTGCTAGGATTGCATTCAGAGTGATAACTAAGATAGACTCCAGAACCATATTGGATACAAGTGGTGCTGATCAGTTGGTAGGCCGTGGCGATATGTTGTTTTCAACGGGTAGTGATGTGATACGACTGCAATGTGCTTTCATTGATACACCAGAGGTAGATAAGCTAACAACCTTCATTGGATCTCAACGTGCCTATCCAGACGCTTTGCACTTACCAGAATTCAATGATGAAGAGGCTGAACAAAAAGTAGAATTTGATCCTAAGGAACGTGATGAATTATTTGAAGATGCAGCATTAATAATAGTTCAAACACAGCAAGGATCTACTTCCCTTTTGCAACGAAAATTAAAACTAGGCTATAATAGAGCCGGTAGAATTATTGATCAGCTTGAAGCTGCTGGTATTGTTGGTCCTTTTGAAGGAAGTAAGGCTAGAGAGGTTAGAGTTGCAAGTGAAATGGCATTGGAACAATTTTTGAAGGATCTCAATTCTAAGGATGATATCAGTGAATAAATACATCACTATTTTATCATAAATATTTTTAGCATGCCCAAGTTTAATTTTGTAATCAAATGAAAATAAATAAAATGAAAAATTTGCTCACAATTCTAATATTGATAATTTCAATTTGTACTTATGCTCAGAGTGATAAGCAAGCTTCTAAGTTGCTTGAAGATGTCATAGACCATACATCATCATATGAAAACTTTAAGGCTAACCTGTCTTATACAATGGTTAATGTAGAAATGGGTATAGACGAGAAAAAATCTGGTGTAATCTACGTCAAAGGCGATAGCTATAGAATTGAAATGGAGGGGCAAGTAATAATTTCCGATGGATCAACAATATGGACATACCTTCAAGACTCTGAAGAGGTTATGGTAAGTAACATGGAAGATAATGAAGAAAGTATTTCCCCCACTGATATACTTACTAAATATAATGAGAGTTATAAGGCTAAATTTAACCATGATAAGAAGTATAAGAATTCAAATCTTAAAGAAATAGAGCTAAAGCCAAATGATAGAAACAATTTTGAAAAAATGAGTGTTATCGTAAACGCCAATAAACTCAGCCTTGAAAATTTCTCAGTTTATGATGCCAATGGCAATGTGTTTACTTACCATATTGTAGATTTAACGCCAAATCTTGACTTACCTGAAGATACTTTCACTTTTGACTACTCAAAACACCCAGATGTGGAGGTTATAGATATGCGCTAAAAGGATTAGCTGCGGCGTTTTTTATGATTATAGTTTACTCCTGACATAACAATTGCTATCCAACCTGCTATTAATAATAATCCGCCTACTGGCACCAGTTTACTCAATATACTAGGTCCAAAACCCGTTAGTTCCTTTAATGAACTTATATATAATGTGCCAGAAAATAAAGCAATACCGATTACAAAAAGATAATAGATTGTTGTGGTATATGATCTTTTCACATATCTATTCATGAATGTGAGAGCCAATAGAGCAAGTGCATGAAACATTACAAATTGATTTGCAGTATTAAACAAACCCATGTGGTTTACAGAAATATTGCCTTCCAAAATATGAGCGCCAACTACTCCCATAATTACGCTTAAAGCACCCATTAAACCGGTAGTAATAAGAAATTGTTTAGTCATAATTTTATGAATTGTTTTGTTAATTATTAAAGCTCAAAATAATGTACCTTTGAACCTATATTAAAAGTTTTATCAAATATAGTGAATATATCCATCGACATAAGTTATTATCCATTGAAGGATGAGTTTATACCTCCAATCAAAAATTTTATTGATCGTTTGAACAGTTATAAGAGTCTTTCTGTTGATACTAATGGAATGAGTACACAAGTATTTGGCGAATATCGGATGGTTATGGAAATAATTACAAATGAAATTGAAAAGTCATTTGAGCTACCCCATTCCGTATTTATTTTAAAAATAATTAATGCTGATTTGCAGGTTCATACAAGTAGTTAATGATTGAATTATTCGATTTCTTTTTGGAGCCATATAGAACGGCTTCTATTTTCAATATAATTTTAGAGTTTATAGCTGCACTATTTGGCGTAGTAAGTGTAATTTATGCCAAAAAGGAAAATATTTTAGTTTTTCCAACTGGTATTATATCAACTGGAATATATGTTTATATGCTTGCTCAGTGGTCTCTTTATGGTGACCTTATTATAAATATCTATTATACTTTAATGAGTATTTATGGATGGTATATGTGGAGTAAAGTTATTGATGCTAATGATAAACATATCTCGATTACGCGAACTAATTTATTGGATAAGGCTAAAGCGTTTGGGATATTTGTATTCACATCTATATTTGTGATTATAGTGTATAGGTTTTATGATATTATGCCAAATGAACTTTCTTTCAAGGAAAGTGTGATATACGCCCATTATAATTTAATTTCAGGTAATATTAATGACTTTAGAAAAGCAACTCCATTTCTGGATACATTTACAACTGGAGTTTTCTTCTCAGCTATGTGGCTTATGGCCAATAAGAAGCTAGAGAGTTGGACTCTATGGATTATTGGAAATATTGTATCAATTCCGTTGTATTTTGTTAAAGGTTATGGATTCACAGGTGTTCAATATTTAGTATTTCTTATACTAGCCATAATGGGATATATTGAATGGCGAAAACAAATTACTAATAAGAGTAGTGAAAACTAGAAAAATAGCTGTGCTCGGTCCTGAATCAACAGGTAAAACATGGTTGTGCGGTAAATTGGCAGATCATTATTTTACAAGTTATTGTGAGGAATATGCTCGAATTTATTTCCAAAATAAGAAATATGATTATTCAATTTCTGATATTGATAAGATTGCACTGTGTCAATTCGGTATTGAGAAAAAACAATTAAAAGAAAATAAACCATTAATATTTTGTGATACGGATTTTATTACCCTCAAAATTTGGTCGGAAGTTGTATTTGAAAAGACAACAGATACAATAGAAAACCTAATTAAAAACAACATATATGATCTGTATCTACTTTGTGATATTGATGTTCCGTGGAAGGAAGATCCATTACGTAAAAATAAGCACAATAGGCAATATATCTTTAATCTATTTGTTAAAGAACTAGAAAGAAATGATTTACAATATAAAATTGTCTCAGGGTTGCAGGATAACCGACTCCGTAACGCCATTAAAATAATTGATAATTATCTAGTTAACAATGAGTGATAGTAAGAAACTAAAAATATTACATCTGGTAAGGTGGTATCCAAACAAGTTTGATCCAATGCCAGGGCTTTTTATTCAACGACATATTGAAGCAGCTAATATTTATTCTGAATGTGGTGTGGTTTACACTCATTTAGTGAGCAAGGATTGGGATTCTGTATCCTCTTTTGTCACCGAAATTAGCATGATAAATGGCGTTCCTACAGCTAAAGTTTATTACAAGGGAGCAAATAGGTACCTCGGACCACTAGGTAAGATAATTAATATTTATAGGTTCTACAAAGCAAATCGTATTGGTATTGGGGTAATTAAGTCAGAATTAGAAGGTATTGACTTACTTCACATACATATATTAACGAGGTTAGGGTTAATAGGACTGTATTATAAACTAACTAAAGGAATTCCTTACATTTTAACGGAGCATTGGTCTAGATACCTTGATATTACATCTGGTTTTAAGGGATTTTTTAGAAAATTAATTACCAGAGTAATCGTAAGCCATGCATCTGCTGTTACTGCTGTTACAAAAAACCTTGCTAATGCAATGCAAAAGCACGGACTGAAAAATGCCAACTATTTGATACTACCAAATGTTGTTGATGATGTGTTTTTAAAATATAATCCAAAAAAAAGAGAACATAATAAAGTCAATTTCTTACATGTAAGCTGTTTTGAGGATAAATCTAAAAATATAAGCGGATTACTTCGTGTTATAAAGGAGCTGTCGCTTGAAAGAGATGACTTTGTATTTACAATGGTTGGGGAAGGAATAGATATGGTGGATATGGTTCAATACTCTAAAAAATTAGGAATAGATGAGGCTAAGCTAAGATTTACAGGATTGTTGGAAGGAAAGAGCCTTGTTGATGAAATGAAGAATGCTGATATGTTAGTCATTTTTAGCCACTATGAGAATTTTCCTGTTGTAATTAATGAATCATTATCACTTGGGGTTCCTGTTATTGCCACAAGAGTGGGGGGTATTCCTGAAAGAGTTAATAAGAGAAATGGGATTCTTATTAAACCAAATGATGAATCTCAGTTACTTTATGAATTAGGTGCATATCTAAACGGTAAAAGAAAGTTTAATCTTAGGAATATTCATAAGGAATTTGCAAAAGAATTTTCAGCGGATAAAATAGGCTTAAAATTGAATGAGATATATGACAAGGCAATAAATGCATAGATAGTTAGTCATGTAATGCAATCATTGGTAAATCAAGTCTAAAAAAATCATGTTTCGTTAATTCGGCAGAAAACATATGCTTAAAAATATTGCTTTTATGCGCAATAAATGAAATAGTGTTTATGTCATTATGCTTTATGAAGTTATCCATTGAGGTCTCCTTGTCGGATGTGTCAATAGTTGAGAATGACACACTATTAAGGTATACACTTTCATAGAATAATTCTTTGAGTTCTTCGATTAAAAATTCATGTTTATCTTTTTTACCTTCAAAGTGAAAATGGACCACATATACATGTAATTGAATATTTATCAATAATTTAAACAAAGATTGGATTTTCATGTAATCATTGTTCTTATTACTGTTACACGCATACATTACATTGATTTTTGTACTTTTTTCAAAATCTCCAAATGGAACTGCAATCACTGGAATTGAAGCTTTATTCATGATCTTTTTTGCAACACTACCCTGAAATATATCTTTTTTCCCTTCACCTCTGGTTCCCATTATAATAAGGTCTGCATTAATTTCATTACATAGGTCTATTATTTCCCAGTTTGGGTTTCCTCCTTCAACACTAGATTCTATTACGAAATTTGAGAGGTTCATAACATCCAGATATTGCTTCACAGTTGAAATTAACTTTTTCATATTGCTCAAAGACTGTTTTCTAAACTCATCAATTAATTCCATGTTCAACATTGAGCTGTCATCGAAGCTATTGTCCATTACTGGATCAGTATTTAACAATTGATCATTGAATGTATGATGAAAGTATAGTCTTGTTCTTTCTGAAGTTCCTGCTATGTTAATAGCATACTTATATGTGGAAACTGAGTGGTCTGAAAAATCAACAGGTAGTAAAAAAGTTCTCATGATTGAATTTCTGATTAAGAGGTTTAAATCAACATCAAATATATCCAAAATTGTTTAATATATAATTGTTGTTTTATACAGGGGTGTTCATTTAATCGTTTATTTTTACACATATATTTTGCTAATTCATAGCAATGGACGAAATCAAAAAGTTATGAATGTACATTTTATTGCCATAGGTGGAAGCGCAATGCATAATCTTGCTATAGCACTTAGCTTAAATGGAAATAATGTAACTGGATCAGACGATGAGATATTTGATCCCTCCAAGAGTCGTCTGAGTAAATATGGTCTTCTTCCTTCCAGTTATGGTTGGTATCCCGATAAATTATCATCTAGCATAGATGCAGTAATACTTGGCATGCACGCAAAAGCAGATAATCCGGAGTTGCTTAAAGCACAGGAGATTGGGTTGAAAATTTATTCTTATCCTGAATTTTTATTTAATCATTCAAAAGATAAAAAACGAATTGTTATAGGAGGCAGCCATGGTAAAACAACCATTACTGCAATGATAATGCATGTATTAAAGGATCTAGAGTATGACTTTGATTATCTCGTTGGTTCCAAGATCAAGGATTTTGAAGTTATGGTGAGAGTTAGTGATGATGCTCCATTAATTATTTTTGAGGGCGATGAATACCTGAGCTCACCCATTGATAGACGACCTAAGTTTCATTGGTATGCTCCTCACATAGCATTGATAAGTGGAATAGCATGGGATCATATAAATGTTTTTCCAACAATGGATAATTATATTGAACAGTTCGATCAATTTATTTCTATCATTGAACCAAAGGGAACATTAATATACTTTGACGGTGATGAGATACTTAAAAAGCTTACTGATAAGCACCAATCTCTGAAGCTAATACCATACAACTCTCCATCCTATGAAGTTGTTGACAGCACAAATTATATTAAGGAGGGTAACCTAAGGCATGAAGTTTCTGTTTTCGGAAATCATAATATGACCAATATGAATGGCGCAAAATTAGTGTGTAACCAGTTGGGTATAAGTGATATGGATTTTTATGCATCAATCGCAAAATTTGACGGAACATCAAATAGGTTGGAACTCATATCCTCATATCATAATAGTAAGGTGTTTAAGGATTTTGCTCATGCACCTTCAAAGGTATTGGCAACGGTTAATGCAGTAAAGGAACAGTTCCCGCATCATAATGTAATTGCATGCTTAGAGTTGCATACCTTTAGTAGTTTGAATAAAAATTTCATTCATGAATATAAGGATACCCTTGATTCTGCTGATTTAGCTGCCGTATATTTCAATGAACATACCATCGCAATGAAACAATTACCCGAATTATCAGTAAAAGATGTAAAATATGCGTTTAATCGCAACGATTTAACTGTTTTTACTGATGCATTAGATCTGAGGAACTGGTTAACTGAAAATAAGAATATAAATAGTATTTTCTTATTAATGAGTTCTGGAAACTTCAGAGGCTTGAATGTACAGGAATTAGGAAAAGAATTGACGGGTGAAGTATAATGCGAAATCTTATTTTAATATTATCACTTTTATTAACCTATGCGTCTTACGTTAATGGGCAGTCTGTCATTGATAGTGCAATACACGAACAACAATACCCATTGGTAATAGGTAGTATAGCTTTTTCAACAGATAGTGTAGAAATTGTTAAGGGAGATATTCCTGTTGGACAAACAACTAGCTTTGAATTTGATATTATTAATATTGGTAAGGAGAATGTAAATTTCACCAATGGTCAATCGAATAAATTTATAAGTGTAACTATAGAGCCTTCAATGTTATCAGCGGGTTCTACCGGTAAAATGTTAGTGGATTTCAAAGCAGATGCCGAATTGGACTTGGGAGAGTTTGCAGTTGAGATATCCATAGTAAGCGATGATAAGTATAGCCCCTATAAATTCTTAACACTTATTACCAATCTTGTTGAGGGAAATAATGTAGAAGAAGCTATTTATGATAGTGTACCCCATATTGTTTTTGATCATTACAATCATGATTATGGACACATGAAAAGAGGAAAGGTTATATACCATACGTTCATTATAACAAATGACGGTAGTGACCCTTTATATGTTTACGAAATAGAAGTACCCAAAGGTATCTCTGTAATTGATTCGCCAATTTCTCCCATAATGCCCTGGGAAAAAACAATATTAAGATTGAAAATTAATACTAGAGGTAGGGTAGGAGTGCAGCATAATACCATACTTGTTCATTCAAATGATATTGAAAACCCATTGGTAATTCTAGGTTTACATGGTTCTGTTAGGATATATCCAGATCACAAAAAGCCAGAAAATCAATGTGGAGATATTAGTCAAAATTTTTAGCCAATAATTTTCATATATAAAAAAACCTCTGCAGAATTAAAGGCAGAGGTTTTGAGCTTTTAAGAATATAATATTTAGCTATTCATCGAAATCAAGAATTCTTGATTTGTTGCTGTGAACTTAATTTTATCCTTGAGGAATTCCATTGCTTCAACTGGATTCATATCACTTAAATGATTTCTTAAGACCCATATTCTTTGTAGCATGTCCTTGTCTACTAGCAAGTCTTCGCGACGAGTACTTGAGGCCACGATATCAATTGCAGGATAGATTCTTTTGTTTGACAACTTACGATCAAGCTGAAGTTCCATATTTCCAGTTCCTTTAAACTCCTCGAAAATAACCTCATCCATCTTAGAGCCAGTATCAATAAGTGCTGTTGCAAGGATTGTCAATGATCCTCCATCTTCAATTTGTCTTGCTGCACCAAAGAATCTTTTTGGTTTTTGTAAAGCATTTGCTTCCACACCACCAGATAATACCTTCCCAGAAGCTGGAGAAACTGTATTATAAGCTCTTGCTAAACGAGTTATTGAATCAAGAAGTATAACTACATCATGACCACACTCTGTTAGTCTTTTTGCTTTCTCAAGTATTAGATTAGCAATTTTGACATGTTTTTCTGCAGGCTCATCAAATGTGGAAGCAACAACCTCTGCATTAACGCTTCTGGCCATGTCTGTAACTTCTTCAGGTCGTTCATCAATTAGAAGTATAATCAAGTAAACCTCCGGATGATTTGCAGCAATTGCATTTGCAATTTCCTTTAAGAGTACTGTTTTACCAGTTTTTGGTTGACTAACAATAAGTCCGCGCTGACCTTTACCTATGGGGCAAAACATGTCCATAACACGTGTGGAAACGTTCTCATTCTTATGACCTGTTAGAGAAAGCCTCTTGTTAGGAAATAATGGAGTTAGGAAATCGAAGGGAACTCTGTCACGAACCTCTTCTGGTAACATTCCATTAATTTTACTTACTTTGATTAGTGGAAAATACTTTTCACTTTCCTTTGGTGGACGAACATTACCCTCTATAGTATCACCAGTTTTTAATCCAAATAATTTAATTTGAGATAGTGATACATAAATATCATCAGGACTGTTTAAGTAATTATAGTCTGAAGACCTTAGGAAACCATATCCATCGGGCATTATCTCCAAAACCCCTTCAGCATTAACTATACCTTCAAACTCAAATGAGTACTTCGGTTTTGGTTTCTTTTCTTCGGTTGATTGAGCTTGGGTATCCTTCGTATGAGATTCGGTTTCTTTTTGAACTGGTGTATTCTCTCTTTGGGATGAGGAATTATCCTTTTGAAAAGAAGAATTTTCTTTTCGACTTATATTTTCATCTTTTTTAGGCTCAACCTTTCTATTGTCAGATGGTTGTGATTGCCTTCTGTCGTTTTGAGAAGTATTTCCTCGGTCAGTTTTTTCAGGATGTCGTGTTCTATTCCTTTGTGGCCTGTTATCTTTATTGTTATTGGCCTTATCTGAATTGACTTTCTGCTCACTGTTAACCGATAATTTTTCGTCTGGGATGGCAGTGAGTTTTGTTTCAGTTGTTTCCTGATTTCTTTTTGTTTCAGTTGTTTCCTGATTTCTTTTTGTTTCTTTTTGTTGATTTGAACCAGAAGGATCTTGATTCTTCCTTGTTTGAGGCATTCTTTTTCTGATCTTTTTAACTGAACTTCTTTTTTCTGCTTCTAAAACATCTTTTGATGGATTTAAAGCTTGATAATCTAATATCTTGTAAATCAGCTCTTTTTTTAGCAATTTGTCATGTTTAGGAATGTCACAATCTTTTGCTATTTGTCTTAATTCAGCAACTAGCTTGCCGTTAAGCTCTACAATGTCGTACATAAATTGGGATTTAAATTTTATTTCAGCAGAGAGTGCTGAAGGATAATTTTAAAAATTAGATTTTATTGTGGAATTATTGAATAAATTTTTCCTATTAGATGGGACAAATGTACTAATATTTTTCGGTATTTAACTATTTTTGCAAAAAAATGATAAATATGATTCAGAGAAAACAATCCATATACTTATTTTTAGCGGCTATATTAATGCTGATTACTTTTTTTGCACCAATGGCCTCTTTTATTGGTGAATATAATTCGTTGGTATTATACCTATATAAAGTTGAAAGTCTTGTGCCTGGTATTGAGTCACAATTGAGTCCTTATTTCATATTACCACTATTAACAATTGTATCATTAGTTATAATATTCGCCTTTGTAACCATATTCTTTTATAAGCGAAGACGTATTCAGTTAATATTGGTAAGGTTCATGATATTATTGGTATTAATATATTTTGGGTTGTATTTCTTCCATTACCAAGAAATTCTTGAAAATATCACAGGAGGATATGCCACTTTTGAGTATGGTATAAACATACCAAACTCTGGCATTCAAATACCTGTAATTGTATTTGTTATTCCACTAGTTTCTGCAATTCTTCTTTTTATGGCATCAAGGGGAATATTAAACGATGAGAAGCTAATACAATCAGCTGATAGACTAAGGTAATTTATCTTTCTGCTTCAAATATTTCCACTTCTTCTATTACACCGTTTCTTATTATAAACTTCAGTAAGGTTATTACCTTGTGTAAACCTATATTTCCTGCTGCCCCTGGGTTGATGTGTAGTAGATTTTTGTTTTTATCTGGCATGACTTTTAAAATATGTGAGTGACCAGATATAAATAGGCCAGGATTGTGTTTATCCAATAGGTATTTTACTTGTTTCTCGTATCTGCCAGGATATCCTCCAATATGTATTATTAGGACCTTGATGCCCTCAATTGTAAATATTTCAAATTCAGATAACTCGCTTCTAAGATCTGCACCATCAATATTTCCATATACTGCTCGTGTTGGCTTTATATCTTTTAGTAATTCCAACGTTTCGATGTTACCAATATCACCAGCATGCCATATTTCATGACAATCTGAGAAAAAATCGGTTGCCCTGGGGTGTATATGGCCATGAGTGTCCGATAAAAGTCCTATTCTTTTCATTGCTAAAAAGTTGCAGCTAAACCGATCTGCATATTTTCATTAAATTGAGTTCGTGGTCCGATTGGGTTTCCAGAATTATCATGGAACATAATATCATCATCATATATAAGTTCTGTATTTATATTAACGTTTAACCATGAATTTACTTTCAGAGTAACGTTAACCTGCCAATTAACATCGATATTCTGGGGATTACTAAGGTAATCTGAGAACATTTCAAGCTTACTTCCAAAGGTAACATTTTCAAAAATTTCCTTTGAGAAAATAGCTATAACTTTGGCTCCAAACATTGATTTTATCTTGCTTGCATGCTTTATTATAACTCCATTTGAGTCTGTTTCAGCAGGGGTGAGTCCAAATGAACCTGCATCCGCAAGGTTCTGATCATTTACAACTATCCATTTTCCAGTAAATGGTGAAATATTTACACTAAAGTTATCATTGGGTTTCCACTCAACACCTGGACCAATGTCAAAGGTTCCTGGTGCCATAAATTCTGAAATATAATTACTTGAATCAAGCTTATAGTCGTATCCCTTAGCGAATTGAGTCCTGAATGTAAAAACAATTGTTGCATAGAAATTTTTATGTATTTCACGTCCATAAGAAGAGATCAATTCTAATTTATCATCAGTTTTCATGGGCTTATTATCACCTATCAAAGAGTATCCTAAAGCAAGGTCTAACCATACATCCCACTTGTGCTTTTCTTCGGCATAATTTCCTAGAAATGTATATTTTCCGGTTGATGCAAGAGTGTTTTCTCCACCCGCTGACCAATTTGAAAAATAACTTTGTGAAAAATTCAAACTAACGCTATTTTCAATTTTCCAATTATTTACTGTATCAGATTGTGAAATTGCTGTACAGGTTAATAGACCTAGTACAATGGTTAATATTTTGTTCATTTTGTTTGCTGGTTTATTTTATTTCACTTGATTAACATGCACATCCATTTGAGGAAAAGGAATATTGATGTTATGCTTGTCTGCATTTTTATAGAATTTTTCATTCATAGAGAAATAAACTCCCCAATAATCAGCAGGTTTTACCCAAACTCTAACAGTTAGGTTAACCGAACTGTCAGCCAGCTCTCCAAGCACTATAAAAGGTTCTGCAGGGTCATTTAATATTCTATTGTCTTCTTTTATAAATCCCATTATCATGTCTCTTGCTACATCATAATTATCTCCATATCCTATACCAAAGGTCCATTCAATTCTCCGTGAATCCTGTGTGCTATAATTTGTTAAGCTCCCATTTGAAAGTGGGCCGTTGGGAATTATTATAGTTTTGTTATCAGGTGTAGTTAATATCGTTACAAAGATGAGGATCTCTTTTACTGTACCAGAATATCCTTGAGCATTAATAAAGTCTCCAATTTTAAATGGTTTGAAGAATAATATCATTACTCCTCCAGCAAAATTAGATAATGTTCCATTGAAAGCCATTGCTACAGCTAGAGATGCTGCCGTTAACATTGCTATGAAGGTAGTCATCTCGATGCCAACCATCCCTAAAACACTAATGAATAGTATAATTTTTAGAAGAACACTAGCCATGCTCTTAACAAATGATCTCAAAGCAGGTGTGATATCACTTTTGTCTAAAATTACACCAAATCTGTTTGATATAAATCTAATTACCCATAGTCCTATAATAAGAACAATAATTGCACCTAATAGTCGCATCCCATAGTTAACACCATGCTCTGTTAGCCAGGTAATTATGGAGTATGCTTTGTTCGAAATATCGTCAATAGTATCCATATATATGTTATTTAGATTAAAGTTAATTGTTTGAATATGAGAACTCCTTATTATAAGGTTCTAAACTATATGAAATATTAAGTTGTTTGTTAACAGGTTTTGATGCGACAAATATATTAAAAGTATTTATATTTAAATTCCGCTACCCTGTTGATTTGGTATAAAACCATCGCGATTTTGTGATTTTTGGAATTTTATTGAAATATTTCTTTTTGATCTGATGGCATTACCATTAAGTATTCCGGGATACCATGTTATGAGGTTAATGATACGCATGGCTTCTTCTGTACATCCACCACCCAAATATTTGGTTGCCACAATATTTGATGAGAGACCGTTTTTTTCAATAATAAATTCCAACACTACTTCACCTTCAATACCTACTTTAATTGCTGCTTCTGGGTAGTTAAGGTTGCTGTAAATGAAATTACTTAATGTTTGTTTTGAACCTTCTAGTATTGGTTTTGGAACCGTATCAAGTTGTTTTATGTTGTATATCTTATATGAGGTGTCCAAAGGTAAATAAGGTGGTATAATATGGTAATATCCTCTTCTTTTGGAAAGTTTATCAAATGTTTTTTTGTTATACTTTAATTCAAAGGAAGCTTTTCCTTTAACTGGCTTTAATTCGTATGTAGCCGGTGACCATATAACTTGTTTGAATAATGATATAGCTGCTGAGTCAATTCCACGACTTACATTCTGCATAACTAGGCAGGAAATAACCTTCCCAGATTTATCAGTTTCAAAATCTATTATTACATTTCCTGATATGTTATTATTTAAATCATACTCTGGATAATCAAAATGTTTTTTTATCATAACCTTTAATGATTTTTGTCCCACTATAGGCATTGGCTCTACGTATTGTGATATAGCCAATAGGGTTATAAATACCATTATTAAGGTGGTTGTAAAACGCAACATTTTTTCTTTGTTTTTAGGACTGTTAAAGATAATTCATTTGTAGTTATTTTTACCTAGTTTTACGCATTATTTGATATAACCGCATTGATTTTCTATGATTTATAATAAAAAGAAAGAGGATTCTGAGAATATTGTAATTGGCATAAGACCTGTTATTGAGGCAATAAAGGCAGACAAAGAAATAGATAGGGTATTTATCCAGAATGGTTTAAGGTCAGAATTATTTCGTGAACTTATGACACTTCTAAAATCATTAAATATTCCATATAAGTATGTACCAGTAGTTAAATTGAATAAAATAACCCGCAAAAATCATCAAGGTATAATTGCCTATGTATCACCCGTTGATTTTTCCTCCATTGAGGAATTAATACCCTCCATTTATGAAAGGGGAGAAGAGCCATTTATTTTGATTCTGGATAAGATAACAGATGTAAGAAATTTTGGTGCAATATTGCGCACTGCAGAAAGTGCAGGTATAAACGGTGTGTTAATTCCAGCCCAGGGTGCTGCTTTATTGAACTCTGGAACAATAAAATCTTCTGCAGGTGCCATATTTAATGTTACCATATGTAGAACCGATAACCTTAAATTAACCATAGATTTTTTAAAGAATAGCGGACTGAAGATAGCATCAGCTACTGAGAAAGGAGCTGAACTATACTATAAAAGTGATTTAACAGGCCCGATTGCAATAATAATGGGCTCAGAGGATTCTGGTGTAAGTCAAGAGTATTTGAAACGATCGGATGAAAAACTGATGATTCCAATGGTTGGTAAAACGGAATCACTTAATGTTTCAGTTGCTGCCGGTATTATTTTGTTTGAAGCTGTGAGGCAAAGATCATAAGTGCAAATCAAAAAAAAAGCTCCAACCTTAAGCTGGAGCTTCAAATTTTATCTTGTGATTAGACTATCTTTTGGCTTCTTTAATACGTGCTTTTTTACCTCTAAGATCTCTAAAGTAAAAGATTCTTGCTCTTCGAACAACTCCTACTTTATTTACTACGATTTCTTCGATAAATGGCGATGCTATTGGAAATATTCTTTCCACACCTACGTTGCCTGATAATTTTCTTACGGTAAAAGTCTCTGTTGGACCACTACCCACACGCTGTAATACAACGCCTTGGAACTTTTGTAAACGCTCTTTATTTCCTTCTTTAATTTTATAGGTAACTGTAATGTTGTCACCAGCCTTAAACTTTGGAAGTTTCTGCATGTTAACAGAGTCGTCAACTAATTGTAATAATTCGTTCTTGCCCATCGATTTAATATTAAGAGTAGATTTCTCAAAAATGAGTGCAAATATACAGGATTTTGTGATATCACAAATATTTTATTGAAAATAATTAAAGTGATTATTAAAACTCACTTGTTAGTAAGTATTCCAATTCTTATTATTTAATTAAAGAATAATTTATCCCCTACGTTTTAGTATTTTTACAGATAATAATTTATAATAATTAAACCACTTATGGTCCATAAAACCATAGTGTTTATAAAACTATTTATCCGTGATAAGACATATTGTAATGATAAAACTGAAAGAGGATAAAAATACTCCTGAAATAGCTAATCAATTAAAAAATGCTTTACTTGAGCTTGAAAATACTATCGAATCCCTCGATCGCATGGATGTTGGTATAAATATTAGTACACGACCATCTGCATTCAATATTGTATTAACAGCTGATTTTGCCAACGATGAGGCATTAGAAAATTACCGTGTGCATCCGGAACATGTTAAAGTGTTAGATTATTTAAAGTTGGTAATAGCTAAGGCTCATGTAGTTGATTACATAATATAGTTCTTGATGTAATCAAAAAATGGAGGTTTTATAAAGAAAACTATTATTTATCGTCACCAGTTATTCCGAGTTCTTCTATGAGAACAGATTGAAGTCTTTGTGGACTAACTCTAAACTTCATTTCTCCTTTTATACTGTATGAAATTTTACCTGTTTCCTCTGAAACAATGATTGCGATGCAGTCAGATACTTCACTGATTCCAATTGCAGCACGATGTCTTAGACCTGATTTGGCAGATATTTGTTTTTTAGTTACTGGCATAATGCATCCCGCAGCTTTTATTCTGTTTTTGGTTATAATCATTGCACCATCGTGCAATGGACTATTCTTGAAGAATATATTTTCAATTACATGAGATGATATTGTCGAATCTATTGGGCTGCCTGTATCAACGTATTGACTTAATTCATTCTGTCTGGTTATAACAATTAAAGCTCCTGTTTTAGATTCCGACATATGCTGACATGCAACTATAATTGGATCAATATCGTGTTCGTATTTTTCCCTTAAGGTTAAACTTAAGAATTTTAGTTTTTCACCTAACTTAGTAAAGAATGATGTTGTTCCGAGGGCCAATAGAAATTGACGTATTTCGGGCTGAAATATTATAATGAGTGCAACAAGACCAACACTAATGAATGCACCTAATATTTGGGATAATAGTTCCATTTGTAAGGCATCAACCAGCTTCCATATTAGGAAGAGGGAAACAATACCAAAAAGTATATTTATGGCAACAGTACCTCTTAACACACGAAATAAAGCATAAAGTAGTACAGCGACAAAAAAAATGTCGATGAGATCTAAAAACCGGATGTCAATAAATAATGGATTCAATTAATGTGATTTTACTTAAAAACTACGCAATATACGTTTAATGGCTATGGTAGGTTACCTTATTTGCATTTTTCCTTTAGCCATTTGTACCAACTATCCATTCCATCCCCTGTTTTAACAGATAGTGAGATAAATTCTAGATTGTTGTTAACTCTGGATGCATATTCTTTTGCTTTATCAATATCAAAGTCAACATATGGTAGTAAATCGGTTTTGTTGATTATACATAATTGTGCAGTTTGAAACATTGTGGGATATTTCAATGGTTTATCTTCACCTTCTGTGGTACTGATTATAACGATTCTTGAAGTCTCTCCGAGATCAAACATTGATGGACAAACAAGGTTTCCTACATTTTCAATAAAAAGGACTGAATTATCCTTCGGCTTCAATTGTTTTGCAGCAACATTTACCATTTCTGCATCAAGATGACAACCATTACCGGTATTAACCTGAACAACTGGTGCTCCTGCAGCTGAAATTCGGTCTGCATCGTTGGAAGTTTGTTGGTCACCCTCTATGATAAATAAGTCCATATTGTCACGAAGCTCTTTTATGGTTTTCTCCAATAGGCTTGTTTTCCCAGAACCTGGGGAGCTAACTAAATTCAAAGCAAAGATGTTAAGTGCTTCAAAATATCCTCTGTTTCTTTCGGCCTTCATGTTATTTTCAGCCAATATATCAATCTCTAGCTGTATTTCCTTAGCATTTCCTTTACCAATATCATTGGTGTGATCATGATTATGAGATCCATTACCATGATGATGACTATTTTGCCCAGGTATTGAGTATGTAATATGATTATCTTCTCCACATCCACATGTTCCGCACATATTCTTTATTCTTTAAGTGTTTTATGGTTACAAAATTAATAAACATAACCATAATACAAACCAATTATTTTTTCGGTATATGCACTATATTCTATTGTACTATGTATGTAAAACATAAGCTTTGTAGTGGTTGCGGGCATTATTTATTATCTATTTGAATTGATTATATATTAGGTTTCATCAAAATAAAAGCATCATTTTTAATTATCTTAGCAAAGAATTATAAACCATAAAAAGCCAAGCTATGAAGAAGCAAATCTCATTAAATGTACAATGTCCCCATTGTCTGACATCTTTAATGGATACAGAAAATGTATTACATGATTTTCCATCCATTAAGCTCAATATAACTACTCCAGCAAATAGAGGTATTATTCATTTATGTTCAGTATACGAATGTTTCGATCATAGGTCAAACATCGAAATAAAAGACAATACTGTGGTAGACTTTTATTGTCCGTCGTGTAATAGAGAATTACTTGTAAACGAGGAATGTAAACTTTGTGATGCGCCCATGGTGTCATTTGTGCTTTTGACAGGAGGTAGAGTTAATATATGCTCGCGTAATGGATGCTCAAATCATTACGTTGCTTTTAGCGATTTAACCACTGAGGTAACAAAATTTTACAATGAGTTCGGAGTCTAGCAAATTCGAGGTAATTGCTGACCACTTAACATTTCAATGACTCTCTTTCCTCCTACACTTGTGTTTAACCAGGCCATTCCTGGGTGATCATAACTAACTTCCCCTATAATTGACGCCTCTTCACCATAAGGGCTTTTCTTCATGCTTTCAATAACATTGTCAGCATCTTCGGAAGCAACAACCATAACAACTTTTCCCTCATTTGCTACATATAGAGGATCAAATCCTAGAATCTCACAGAGTCCACGAACATTATCATGAACAGTGAGCTTATCTTGGTTCACTTCAATTCCATAATCTGATCCCGCAACCAATTCTGATATAACAGTACCTAAGCCACCACGTGTTGCATCCCTCATAAATCTGATATTATCACTAACAGATAATGCATCTGCTATGAGATCGTTAAGAGGTGCACAATCACTCTCTATATGGGTATTTATATTTAATTCATTACGAGCAGCCATTATGGCCATTCCATGATCTCCTATACTACCATTAATAATAATTTTATCTCCAGGTAGAATATTATCTCCCAAGCTTATATGAACATTTCTTTCCTCAAGATCTCCAATACCCGAAGTATTTATGAATACTTTATCACACTTTCCTTTGTCAACAACCTTTGTGTCGCCTGTTACAATGGGCACACCTGCTTTTTTTGCATCCTGAGCCATTGAAATAACTATTTCTTCAAGTTGCTTAAAAGGCATTCCCTCCTCAATTATAAATCCGCAACTTAGATATTTTGGAATAGCACCAGATACTGCAAGGTCATTTATGGTGCCAGCAACAGCAATGTTACCAATATTTCCACCAGGAAAGAAAATAGGATCTACAACAAAGGAATCTGTTGTGAATGCAATCCTTGAATTATTTATATCAACAATAGCTGAGTCCGACTGTTGAGATAATATTGAATTTGAGAAGTGCTTGATAAAAAGGTTATTTATCAAATCATGGCTTAATTTACCGCCACTCCCGTGGCCAAGTATAATTTTATCATTATTTTTAGTCATTGTCACAAAAAATAAATTTATTATCTGTTGTACAAGTAGTAGGCATGGCAAGACCCTTCGCTTGAAACCATGCATGCTCCAACTGGGTCACTTGGTGTACAAGCCTTACCAAAAAGTTTACAATCCTTTGGTTTTTTTTCACCCCTTAATATTAATCCGCAAATACAGCCCTTGGGTTCTTTAAGTTCTTCAACTTCAACTTTAATCATTTCTTCAGCATCAAACTTATGATACTTCCTCTTAATTTTTAAACCGCTATCTTTTAGCACACCAAGGCCCCTCCACCAGTCATCTCTGGGTTCAAATACTTCGTCAAGCATATCCTGGGCAACCTTATTGCCATCTGGCTTTACAACTCTAGAATATTGTATTTCTACCTTAGCTTCATTGTTCTCCTTCTGCTTAACTAGCATATGAATGGATTGCATCAGGTCAACTGGCTCAAATCCACTTATAACAACGCCCATATTAAATTTTTTTGGGATATTCTCATAAATACCCTTACCAGTTATGGTGCTAACATGACCGGGGCCTATATAGCCATCTAATTGAACCCCTTCATCAATTAATGATTCCATTGCTGGTGGCATAACCTTATGTGCACTGAATACAAAGAAGTTGGTTAAACTTGCGGTTTGTGCCTTTATTATTCCCGCTGCGGAAGCTGGAGCAGTTGTTTCAAATCCAATGCCAAGAAATACAACTCTTTTACTCTTATTCTTCTTTGCAATTAACATTGCATCTAAAATTGAGTAAATAATTCTAATATCTGCGCCATCAGCTTTTTCTCTTTCCAATGAAGAGGAGGACCCAGGCACTTTTATTAGATCCCCATAAGTAGTAATAATAACATCTTCAAGTCTGCTATAAGCTATTGCACGGTCAACATATTCTCTACCTGTAACACAAACAGGACAACCTGGACCAGATATTAATTCAACATTCTCTGGTAATAGATGTGGTAATCCAAACTTTTGTATTGACATTGTATGACCACCACATACCTCCATTAATCTTATTGGTTGATTGGAAATGGTTTTTATTTGGTTGGCAAAATATTTTACAATATCCTTATTTCGATATTCGTCAATATACTTCATTCTATACTATTCTTTTATTTTGTTTCAGCTCTTCCTTATCTAAATTATCGTTTAATTTCTTAAACTCTTCAAAGGTTGCCAAAATACTATTTGCTTCTTCAGTATCTAATTTTTGCAATGCAAACCCAGTATGTATAAGTAGGTAGTCACCAACCTTCAAGTCTTCCTCTGATATTAAATCAAGGCTTGTGTTATAAGTTGATTGACCAACAGAACAAACAGCCATTCCACCTTCAATGCTCTCTATTCGAGCAGGAATACTTAAACACATAGTTAAAATGTTTTAATTACAAATTAATTTTAATTCTCTTCTTTTTGCTGCTATTGCAAGTTGTCCCAATGCAATTCCTCCATCATTTGAAGGAATATCAGATTGGCTATAGCATTCAAAGCCAGCTTCCAGTAACTGAATCTCCGATTTCTCAAGCAGAATAGAATTCTGAAATGAACCACCAGAGAGTATGACTTTATTTATACCAGATTTATCTCTCGCTTCTGATGCAATATCCACTATAATAGCTACAATTGTATTGTGAAATTTACCAGCAATATTTGAAATACTAACACCTGATTCCATATCATCAATAATGCCGACAAAGGTATGTTTTAAACTTATATTATCAGAAATTTCATAGCTATAAATAGCTTCAAAATGCTTATTTGAAATGGATTCAAATTGCATTGGTGCCTCTGCATGATATGTTGATATTTTGCATATACCTGTTAATGCGGCTACTGCATCAAAAAGTCTGCCCGTGCTACTAGTTAGAGGACAGTTTATATTTTGCTTAATCATATTTAAAATGGTAGCTAGCTCTTTTTTATCTACGTTTTCAAATAAATTAGGCCTGGTCTTGATAATATCTTCACCGAAATATTTTATTAGGTATGAAGTCATCATTCTCCATGGATATTTTGATACAGCATCTCCTCCAGGTTGTGGGATATATTCAAAGTGATTTATTCTTTCATAATCTGCCAAATCACAAATAAAGAATTCACCTCCCCAAACATGTCCGTCATCTCCTAAGCCCGTACCATCGAAACTCACACCAATAACCTTTTCATCAATATTATTTTCTGCCATGCATGATGCAATGTGAGCATGATGGTGTTGAACACTTGTGGACTGAATACCTAATTTATCCACAAACCTTGATGAGAGGTAGTCGGGATGTAAGTCCACAGCTGCTAACTGAGGTGTAAAACGAAACAATTTGAAATACCTATCTACGGATTCTTCATAAAACTCTAATGTTTCAAGATTTTTTAGGTCACCAATATGCTGACTTAAAATAGCTTGTTTTCCCTTTCCAATAGAAAAACAATTCACAAGCTCAGCTCCTGCAGCAAAAATTCCTTCTGTATGCAAGTTTAATTCTACTGGCGACGGCGCATAACTCCGGGATCTTCGTATAACTCTTGGTATGCGGTTTATAACTTTACATACTGAATCATCAGTTCGATTATATATGTCCCTATTATAGGTAATTAATGCATCTGTAACTGGTTTAAGCTTCTCTCTGGCTAAATCATTATTAATTATTATTGGTTCATCACTAATATTACCACTGGTTAATACAATTGCTGGTGTTTTGAGCTTTTCAAAAAGCATATGATGTAAAGGCATATATGGCAACATTACACCAACCCTGTCTAACCCTATTCCGATTGAAGTAGAAATAGGTTTCTTTATTTCTAGTAATACAATTGGTTTTCTCCAACTTGTAAGCAATTCTTTTTCCTTGGAATTAATATTTAAGAATTTACTAGCACTATTTATATCCTTAAACATCAATGCAAATGGTTTACCATCTCTAGATTTAACCTCTCTTACCCTTTGTATAGCATCTTCATTGAAACCATCACAAGCAATGTGAAAACCTCCCATACCTTTTAGGGCAATTATTTTACCATTTTCCAATAAATCAGATGTCCCTATTAATATATGTTCAATTGGTTTAATAATATCACCACCTATTTCTAAGCTGTAATTAGGACCGCAGTTATTGCATGCAACAGGCTGTGCATGAAACCTCCTATCCATAATGTCATTATACTCCTTTGCACAAACTTTACACATTGGAAATTCATCCATTGTTGTTTTGGGTCTATCGTAGGGAAGATCTTTTATGATGCTGAATCTAGGTCCACAATTTGTACAATTAGTAAATGCATAGTTCAAACGGTGGGTTTGATACTTAATATCATTCAAACATTCGATACATGTTCCGATATCAGGACTCACCTCTGTTACATCCTTGGATTTTGATGTGCTTTTTACGATTGAAAAATCTTCATATCCATTTGTTGGCAAATCCGTAACTTCAATGGAGGATATTTTAGATGCCTGGGGAGTAGAAATGGATATGTCTTTTATAAATTCAGAAATAGATTTATTATTCCCTTCAACACAAATAATTACACCACTGTTGTTATTTTCAACAGTTCCAAATACTGAATGCTTTATGGCAATTCTGTATATGGATGGTCTAAAACCCACGCCCTGTACTAACCCTTTGATTAGTAACTGTTTAGCTATCTTCATTAATACGATGGTTTTACACTACAAATCTAATTTAAATTCATTATTAATTTCCAATTTTTCATAAGATAAACTCTTAATTAGGTATATTTGTTGTGAAATATTTAACAATAAAAAATTATTAGTTCTTCGGTCAATAAAATTCTAAATATGAAAGAAAAAATTCTGGAAATCATAGGTAATTATAATAAGGACAAAACTCGTCTCCTGGATATGTTGCATGATATTCAAAATGTTATAGGTTACGTTGATGATGAATCCATACTAATATTAAATCAGGAGTTAAAGATTTCAATTTCTGAAATTAAAGAGGTTATATCTTTCTATCATTTCTATTCAAATGAACCCATGGGAAAGGTAAATATATACCTAAATAACAGCGTTACGTCCGAGATGCATGGCAGAGGTGCCGTTCTTGATGCATTTGAGAAGGAATGTAATGTTACTGAAGGATCAGTCAGTGCTGATGGATTATTTGGGTTATTTCCGACGTCTTGTATTGGCATGAATGATCAGGAGCCGGCTGCAATAATAAATGGAAAAATTTTCACCCGATTAACTCCCTATCGTGTACATGAGATAGTTAAAAGTTTAGGTAACGGTATAAAAATAGAAGACCTTATATATGAGGGTGACGGAGGTGGTAGAAATTCCTTGCCAGAAATTCACTCTATGGTTTGTAATAATATTCGTCGCAGAGGTGCTTTACTCACACATGATTATAAATTTTTTGATACAACCAATAATTTACTTAGTGAAAAATCACCACAAGAAGTAATACAGATTGTCGAGGATTCAAACATAAGAGGTAGGGGTGGAGCAGGATTTCCAACAGGAATCAAATGGAAGTTTGGACGTAAGGCAGAGGGAGAGCACAAAGTTATAATTTGTAATGCTGATGAGGGTGAACCAGGTACATTTAAGGATAGAGTTATATTGACAGAATTTCCGGAAATGGTATTTGAAGGGATGGTTATAGCGGCCTATTCTGTTGGTGCTGATATTGGCTTACTTTACCTTAGATATGAATATAAATACCTTCTTAATTATTTGAATGGTATACTGGATAAAATGAGAGATAAGCACTTATTGGGAAACAACATTGATGGTATTGAAGCTTTCAATTTTGATATAAGGATTCAACTTGGTGCTGGAGCATATATATGTGGAGAGGAAAGTGCCCTTATAGAGTCACTTGAAGGTAAGCGCGGAGAACCTCGTGATAAGCCACCGTTTCCCGTTGAAAAAGGCTATCTTAATTATCCCACCATTGTAAATAATGTTGAAACACTAGCTTCAATACCAAAGATTTTGACAAAAGGTGCAGATTGGTTTGTGGGTTTGGGAGATAAGGCATCTACTGGGACCAAGATATTGAGTATCTCAGGAGATTGTAATTATCCTGGTATATATGAGGTTGAATGGGGAACATCTATCAAAGACGTATTGGATATGTGTGGAGCATTCAACATTCAAGCAGTTCAGGTAGGTGGGCCTTCCGGAGCTCTAATAGGTCCTAAGGATTTTGGAAGAAACCTAAGTTATACAGATTTGCCAACGGGTGGGTCAATAATTATTTTTGGTGAGCAAAGGAATCTATTATCAGATGTTGTTATGAACTTCATGGAATTCTTCATTGAAGAATCATGTGGTTCATGTTCAACATGCCGAAACATGCCTGCTGTTCTCAAGAAGCGATTCACAAAGATACTTGATGGTAAAGGTGTTCAAAGTGATATTGATGATTTAATTAATTGGAGTGAATTACTTAAAGTAAGTAGATGTGGTTTAGGTCAAACAGCTGCTAATCCTATAACTACCAGTATAAATAATTTTCGTCATCTATATGATAGGCTTATTCAGCCTGGTATTGAGTTTGATACAGGGTTTTGTTTGGAAGATTCAGTAAAAGATTCTTGCTCTGCTGTTGGCAGGCAACCCACACTTCATCACATGTAACCTATAAAATGACAACAATGAATAATACAATAAAATTCAAAATAGACGCTAAGGAAATAGTTGCCGAAAAGGGTAAAACAGTTCTTGAAGCTGCACGTGATAATGGGGTTTACATTCCTACTCTATGTAATTTCCCAGGAGTACCTCCAAAGGGAGGATGTAGGATGTGTACAATAAAAATAAATAATAGATTTATGACTTCGTGTACCACGCCAGCGGCAGCGGGAATGGAGATAGAGAGTAATACTTCTGAAATAAGTAATTTGCGTAAAGGGATAGTTGAACTTTTGTTTGTTAGTGGAAATCATTTCTGCCCATCTTGTGAGAAAAGTGGTAATTGTGAGTTGCAGGCGTTAGCATACAAATACCAGATGATGGTTCCAAAATACCCATATTCATTCCCTCAAAAAGACATTGATGCATCAAGTCCAAAATTAATTAAGGATCAAAACAGATGTGTACTTTGTCAGAGATGTATGAAAACCATTAAAACTGACAAAGGTGAACGCTATTTCTCATTTAGTAAAAGAGGATCAGAACTTGAAGTAATCATGGACCCAACATTATGTGAATCGATGACAGATGAAGTTGCACAACTTGCGATGGATAACTGTCCTGTTGGATCCATATTAAAAAAAGATATCGGTTTTGTTGAACCAATAGGAACTCGAAAATATGATAAAGAACCAATAGGAACTGACATTGATGGTTAAACCTTAAAAAATGGAAAAATGAGTAAGAAAATAATAGCAACAGCTTCATTAGCAGGATGTTTTGGTTGTCACATGTCTATCTTAGATATTGATGATCGAATCATTGATCTTGTGGAATTAGTTGAATTTAATAAATCACCTGTTGATGATATCAAAAAATTTACAAAGCATGTTGATATTGGTATCATAGAAGGTGGTTGTTGTAATAGTGAAAATGTAGAGAATCTCAAGTATTTCAGAGAGAATTGTGATATACTCATATCATTGGGAGAATGTGCAATTATGGGTGGTTTACCTGCATTGCGAAACGGTATACCTATTAAAGAGTGTTTGAATGAAGCATACCTGGATGGACCTACGGTTGGATTAAATACAGAGAAAATTGTGCCCAATGATCCTGAATTACCAATGATTCTCGATAGGGTTTACCCATGTCATGAGGTTGTTAAGGTTGATTATTACCTACCGGGTTGCCCACCTCGTGCTGATTTAATATGGGATGCATTAGTAGCCCTACTAACGGGGAGTGAAATGGATCTTCCATATGAAGTTATAAAGTTTGATTAATATTCTAAACTATAAAAGAAATGCCAAAGAAAATAACCATAGAACCTGTAACACGTGTTGAAGGTCACGGTAAAGTAACAATTAAATTGGATGACCAAGGCCAAGTACGCGAGTCAAGATTGCACATTGTTGAATTTAGAGGGTTTGAACGCTTTATCCAGGGACGTCCCTATTGGGAAGCTCCGGTATTAGTTCAGCGATTATGTGGAATTTGTCCAGTTAGTCACCACATAGCTGCTGCAAAAGCTCTTGATGTAATTGTTGGGGCTGGCACAGGCGAAGGGCTTACTGCTGTTGGTGAAAAGATGCGTCGTTTAATGCACTACGGCCAGTTCTTTCAATCTCATGTTCTCCACTTCTTCCATTTGAGCTCACCAGACTTCCTATTTGGTATCAATGCTGATCCTAAAATTAGAAATATAATTGGTGTTATTGAGCATCATAAAGACCTTGCAGTACAAGGAGTAATGATGAGAAAATATGGTCAGGAAGTAATTTATCATACTGCAGGTAAAAAAATACATGGCACGGGAGCAATTCCTGGAGGTATCAATAAAAACTTGAGTATCGCTGAGCGTGATTTATTATTAAATGGTGAAGCACCGCTGAATGCTGATCAAATGGTTGAATGGTCAGTTGCTGCCATTGATTTCTTCAAGGCATATCATAAAAGCAACCAAACCATGGTGGATACTTTTGCTGATTTTCCTTCCAATCATCTTAGCCTGGTACGCAAAGATGGTGCACTAGATATTTATCATGGTGTGCTGAGGGCAGTAGATACAAATGGCAATATTATTCTTGATGATGTGGATTATCAAGATTATGATAAATATATAGAAGAGGAAGTTCGCAACTGGAGTTATATGAAATTCCCTTATTTAAAGCATATTGGTAAAGAAAAAGGATGGTATAGGGTTGGTCCATTGGCACGCATGAATACTTGTGATTTTATTCCAACACCCCTTGCTCAAAAGGCGTTTGAAGAGTTTAAAGCCTATACAAAAGGTCAACCAAATAATATGACGTTGCATTATCATTGGGCTCGATTAATTGAAGTTCTACATGCTGCTGAAGAAATTAGAAACCTGCTTAGAGATCCTGATTTACAGAATGAAGACCTAGTTGTAAAAGGTGAAAAACTCAATAAGGGTGTTGGTGTGATTGAGGCTCCTCGAGGGACCTTATTTCATCACTATGAGATTAACGATAACGACCAGATATCATTGGCGAACCTTATTGTTTCTACAACAAACAATAATGAACCTATGAACAGGGCAGTAAATCATACAGCCAAATCATTCATGAATGGGCAGAAGGAAATAACAGAAGGAATGATGAATGCTGTTGAAGTTGCCATAAGAGCTTATGATCCTTGCTTAAGTTGTGCCACACATGCTCTGGGTCAAATGCCTCTAGAAATGAAATTAGTTGATAGTAATGATAATATTATATCACATAAAACTAAATAGTTATGGCACATTTAAGGAAGAGAGTATTGGTTTATGGTTATGGTAACCCTGGCAGGGAGGACGATGGCCTGGGAATCGAAATGACTAGAATGATTCAAACCTGGATTGATGAGCACAAACTTGGTTGCATGACGACAGATAGTAATTATCAGCTTAATATAGAAGATGCTGAAAAAATATCTGAGTGGGATATTGTGGTTTTTGTTGATGCAACAAAAACGGAAATTAATAATGAGTTTACTTTCAGAAAGGTAAATCCTTCGGATGCACAAGTTGAGTTTACAATGCATGCCATATCCCCTTCCTATGTTAGGTATCTTAGCGAGGATCTATTCAATAAGAAGCCTGAGACATATGTGCTTGCCATAAGAGGTTATGAATGGTCTTTTAAAGAAGGCTTATCTGCAAATGCAAATCTGAATTTGGAGCAAGCATACCAATATCTAACAAGAAAGCTTGCTGGATGGGCAGTATTTAAGAAAAATCTTCCAATAAGTATGCTTTCCTAATTTTTAGTAAATAAATTGATCTCAATTTTTCTTTAGTTTTTATAGTTAAGCGCGAAAAAACCTGTCAACTGACAGGTTTTTTTTGTGGATAATACTTATATTTCGAAATATAATAATTCCAGATGATTATTTATTTTGTAACCGTCTGATTGGTAACCAAATATATTACACTATAAATCTCTGATATTGTAAACTATACCAAGAGTAATTTTATATAATTGTGACCAGTTAGACTCTCTGAGAGGGTCTTCCCAAACATTTGAGAAACCAATTGTGAACCCAGGCGATAATCTAACAGATATATTTGAGTTAACATTATAAATTCCTCCAATAAAAGCAGTAAAACCTAAATCCCCAGAATTAATATTTTGAATTTCCGGGTCAAGTGAATATAAGCCTGGACCATTATAACCTGGTATTAGAGAAGTGTTAATGTGCGGTGCATCTGTTTCAGCTATATATAGATTGTTGTAACCCGATTGCTGCGAATTAATTAAAAAAGAATAATAAAGTGTGCCCTGTATATACAGTCTAAATTTACCCGTGCCCCTTGAATAAACTAAACTTAGTGGTATGGTTATATAATTTATACTAAAATCTTCTCTAATATCCATGTAACTATTAGTCGCATAATAGTTTGAATCAATATCATAAATGGATTGTTTACCATTCTCAAGAGAAAATTTTCTATTGTCAAAATGTATTGCAACTCTTAAATTAACCGAGCTACTTAAAATATAATCCATATAGGGCCCTAATGAATATCCTAAACCAGAGTTTGATATTGGCATTATCGGATCATTAATTCCAGTTATTTGAATACCGCCTTCGATTCCAAAGTTAGTCATGCCACTATTTCTTTGCGGGTTGATTTCCTGTGAATTTAGGCTTAGTGACAGTAGTAACAAAAATACCAATGATGTTACATAAGGATGAAATCTAAAGCTAATGATATTCATAACTTGTTATTTTATAATTATTACCATGTTTTCCATATCCATAAGATACCAATTATAATTGCTGCAAGACCAGCTATAGAATTCATCACAATTAGAATAGTATCCTTTCTCTTTCTACTTGCATATTTTGATAATAACCCGAGTAGGAATGAAAAAATAACCATGGAAATTATAGTGCCAAATGCAAAACCCACAAGATACATAATTGCCTGTTTATTATTCTCAAAAGCTAATGTTGGTAGCATACTTACAATATGTGAAACCCCAGCAAAACCATGTATTAAACCAATACCTGCTGCCGCTTTATAGGACTGTTTCTCTATTTTTATATCGTGAGTATGAATTATGGCTTCATTATATTTCTTGTCCTTTTCAAAGTTATAATTATGCCTGTGTACGTAGACAGTGTCTTGACCTACTTGATGCTTATGATCATGATGTTGACCTAGTTTCAAAAGACCTTTTATTTTTAATAATGCCCATATCCCTATTGCTAAAAGTAATATTCCCACAAGTTTTTCACTATTATTACTAATAAAATCAATGGGTATTAAATCTCGGAAAAAGAAAAATATAGTTCCAAGCAAAAGCATTCCAATGATGTGGCCAACACCCCATGACATGCCAATTAACCAGGCACGGTATCTTGTACTGATAGCAAGTGGGCCAATCGCAGCTAAATGATCGGGTCCAGCTACCACGTGTATTACAGATGCAATTAATCCAAATATTAATGGAAAGCCAACCAGATATTCGCTCATGTGTGAAAATAAATAATTATTATACAAAATTACCTTTTTGTTAATGATTTCACAACTAAATGGCGTGTTATAATTGGTAAAACAAACTATTTTTGTTGTGATTTTATAATCAATATTATGAATAGGTATTTGCTCAAATTAGCATATAACGGATCTAGGTATCATGGATGGCAAATTCAAGATAATGCACACTCCGTGCAAGCAGAGATATCAGATAAATTATCAGTATTACTTAAGGGTGATATAAGCTTGGTTGGTTGCGGTAGAACAGATACAGGTGTTCATGCTAAACAGTTTTATGCTCATTTTGATTTTGCTGATCTAGAATGGAATTTCATGGACTTGATATACAAGTTAAATAGTTTTCTTCCTTCTGATATTGTTATTTACGATTTGATTTCGGTGGATGACTCATTTAACTCAAGGTTTTCTGCCTTAAGTAGAACATATAAATACTACATATCAACAGTTAAAGACCCATTTAGTGAAAAAGTGAGTTATTTCTTCAATGGAGATTTAAATATTGATGATATGAATGCAGCATGCAAGTACCTGTTACATTATACAGATTTCACAAGCTTTTCAAAGTTACATACACAAACTGCCACAAATGATTGTAAAATTGAAACTGCTTATTTTAAAGAAACAAATGATAATTTGGTATTTACCATCACTGCAGATAGGTTCTTAAGAAATATGGTAAGAGCTATTATGGGAACTTTGCTAGAAATAGGCAAAGGTCGTTTATCCATAGAAGATATGCCAAAAATAATTGAAGCAAAGGATAGGGGTAAGGCTGGATTTTCTGTACCAGCTCATGGTCTTTTCTTGGAAGTGGTAAAATATCCCGACAATTTCCAAATAAGCTAATGAATGGTTTGTTACATTCTTTAAATAACCCTTAAGTCAATGATTTAATTATATCAGTAACAGAGTTTATTTTCGTTATATTCTCAATGGAAGGTCCTGCAACCCAAACGGTTTTATATGTTGGTTTAGTTGCAGCTTTCTTAAGCGAGTTCATTCCTTTTGACATAATAATAAGTTTGGTAATTTTCTTTAACTTCTTATTATTTAGCAACTTCCTTTTAATCCATCCATTATTAGACTTTAAACTTTTAACATAAGGTGTATTTATAACCGTTAGTGGTGTGCCAGAAATATGTGAAGTCATAATTATATCGTTAGCCGAATAATCAACAAGAGCATTTTTATAGTCCTCACTTACACCTGCTTCATCAGAGGCTATGAATATTGTTCCAACAGAAACTCCTTGAGCACCTAATTCGAAAGCTTTATCAATATCACCCTTACATGAAATACCACCAGCTGAGATTACTGGAATATTTAATTCGGAATTCAATTTTGGTATGAGTTCTGATTGTGCTAAATTTCCCGAGTGTCCACCTGCTTCTGAATTAACTGCTATAACTGCATCAGCACCACTTGCTTCAACTTTTTTGGCGTAATTTAGATCAACAACATCACAAAATACTTTTATACCTTTGGGTTTACATTTGTTGATTATCTCCTCTGGGTTTCCCAATGATGTTATTATAAATGCCACCTCTAAATCCAAACATGTTTGAAGTTGCTTTTTGAGTTTTATATTAGATTTATTAACTATTAGATTAACACCAAAAGGTTTTGAAGTATGTGCCTTAATCTCATTTAGGGCGCTTCGCATATCATCATCAGTTCTGAAGTTTAAGGCTGGGATCGCAGCTGTAATGCCATTGTCAAGAGCGCCAATCATCATCTCAACATTAGTAACTAAAAACATTGGTGCCATTATTATGGAGTGCTCAACACCAAGCATTTCGGAAAGAGAGGTTTTCATTTGGTTGTTTTTAATTTATAACAAAATTTTTCACGGATCTCCCATTTGACCCTTGTAATACACATGTATATATGCCAGGTGATAATTGATCAAGGTTCAATAAACCACCAGAATAACTTCTATTTAGTTGATCATTGTATATCTGCTGACCAGTTGAGTTATATACGGAGATATCATAATCATCTTCAATAATATCATTAAATGAAATATGGAATTTTCCATTATTTGGATTTGGAATAATTTCAAATTCAAATGTATTATTTGTATTGTTCTTAATATCAAGAAACATATCAGTATAAAAGCTATGATATATTTGGTCTCCAAAATCTCCATTAAACACTTTGAGAACATTACCATCTAAATCATACCATCTAAGTAATCCACTCCCTTGATTATTTGCCCAAAATGAAATCCCATTATGACCGGTATCATACATATAGAATTTAAAACACCCATTCATAAATGTAATTGTATCTACATATAAGGTCTCATTATCAAACCCATCGCGTTCAAGTATTACTTGGTCATTATTTAATTTAAGCTCCCAACTATTTTGGTATCCTGCTTTGTTTGTCCTAAAATGTATAACAATTGTGGATGGATAGACAGCAGGAAGGTTGTAGTTGGTCTCATATGTATTATTTATGGGATTTTCATCGTTAGAGTTATTTGGGTTGGAAACCTCCACAGTGAAGTTACCATCTCCAGCTAACCATTCTTCCCAATCAAACTCCTCTAGGATTACATTTTCCGTCTGATCAAATTCAAGATTGCCACTCCACATATATTCTTTGGAACTTCCATTGGGACCATAAGTAATTTTCAAATCTGTAAGGGTTTCACTACCATTATTAGCAATAATGATTTCGGGAGCACCTGCGGAAGGATTAAATCTTCCATAAATCTTATCGTTATTTGGGGCAATAACCTCTTCAACACTAGCGTCTAACTCAAAGTTAAGTTGGCCATATGAAATCAAATGAGTTTCCAGCAGATAATTTCCGTATTCGTCGTATTGTGAATTGTAATCAATAATTACCACATCCGAAGTAACATAGGGAGTAATTTCTATGTTCTGATCGGTAACTTTTGCACCTGGGCACCATCCTGCTCTGTCATATATCCATGTTCCTCCTTGGGGATGGAGTGGGTTATTAGCACATTCTTGCATTATCTGCCAATCTGCAACCATTTGGCCATTAACATCAAGACTTTGAATTTTGTAACAAAATTCTGCACAGTTTGTTGGGTTGTCAAATTGATGTCCTGAGGTTCTTGTTTTTACCTTGAATGTTTCTGCCATAGGATCCAATGAAATTGTATCTGGTGTTACATTCTCAGCAAAATTCTTAAGAGAAAAGGATCCAGAATAAAGTTTATCGATGTTTACAACCTCACGTGATGGAGTTCCTTCAATCATATGAAACTCCAAATCAAGAAGCTCCTGAAAGTTACCAGCAGTAACTTGCAAGGAGTCAACCAACAAAGGCCTATAATCTGTAACATCAAATGTCCATGTCCAGCCATCATCTCCCAGTGAAAGACCGTTACCATAGGGAGTAATATATCTTGCAATCTCCCATGGAATTAGTATTTCATATGGATCGCCATAATAAGGCATATCAATTCTATAGAATGTTTCATCCGGAACCACAAGGCTTGAGTCTGTTGCCACTCCTGATGCATCATACGAATAATTATTGTAGTATGCATCCCAACGAGTTAATGTATCAGAGGGAACAGGCGGATTGTCAGGATTATATGTAACTACATTAAGAGGTGGATTCTCCATAGTGTCAACAACAACAAGAGAGTCTAGTAGTAATGGATCATAAATACCATTTTCAAATGTTAAATGTAACCGTGAATCATCACCATTAGCATTTTTCATTCTAGATTGTCCATTATAATCTAACCATCCTGGATATCCAAATTGATAGCCGGTAAATCCATTCGGACTTGAGTCTGATGCCTCAAAACCTGATCCATCATTAAATCTATAGTTAGCTCTTAGATTATCATAATTGGGATGGTCTGGTGTAATATCCTTGTACATCCAATTTTTTATTTCATCCCAGCTCAGAACGGTATCCCATATTCTAAAGTCATCAATATATCCATCGTAATATCCGTCATAGCCAATTGCCGAACCAATTCTAAATTGATCAACATTGTCAACAGGCTTAATTCTTCCACTGCCAATAAACCATAGATCTCCATTTAATAGTATTTGCATACTACCTGTTCTGCAATCCTTAAGAAATGTCCAGAAATTCCATTTACCCTTATATTCATTTGCGCTAGCAGCACGATAAATTCGTTCATAACCATCGAAACCAGCATCCCAATATACTTTACCATTGCTCCATGGTAAATGAGCATTCAAAACTCTTCTGCCCAAACTATCAACACCCTCAAATATTGAAGAGTTTATGGGTTGAATCGCAGGGTCACCATACTGCCAGAAACTAATTGTAATAGCACTATCTATGGTATTAAATACATCCTTGGGAACATCAACATAATCCCAACCTCCAAAATCAAGGTAATTGTCAGGTCCATCGGAAATATTTGATTTGTCATCTGATGATGAGTCTCCAATAAGAACAGATGTTCCACTGTGATTTGCATAGCTAACATCGATTAATATATTCTGGGCACCATCCCATGAGAAAGGGAAAGAAAATGAAATTCCATTATTACCATTGGCAAGAGAGGTGTTCCTTGAATAAACAGTCTCCAAACCATCTTCAACATAAGTATATTGAGGTAACACATCTTCGGAATAGTGAGCGGCTCTAATTGTAAAGTGCTTTAGTGTAGAACTACCACTTGTTAATTCTAATTGGATACCAGTTATATCTCCGGCTTGCAAGCCAGAAGCTAAAAGCTCTGAACTTGAATAAATGAATTGTGCTCTACCATCCTTTGTGCTTTCCGTAAATGGAATATTTATGGATTTACTCATATCCCCAGGATTGCCTGTATTTGTGGATGTAGACTGATTTATATACTCAAGTGTTGGAAGGTACTTAAAGGATGGTGAAGTCATCATCATAAAAGTATCAGGAGTAATGTTGTTCACAATAAAGTTTGGGTGGAAATATAATGTTGAGTCAAATAAACCAGTTTTTTCGTATATTCTCGTGTGTGTAGTATAATCCCATTCGCCGCATGCTGGACTTTGTGAGGGATCACATTTAAGGTTATAGGACATGAGTATTTTCGAAAAACTTACTGTGGCAGGTGGAAAAACATAGGTTCCTGACCTAGGGCTATTCCATCCTGGTAATGTTGGAGTATTATGATCTATTGTTTGAATTACAATGGTATCTCCTTCAGCAGCAATTAATGATGATATACTAAGTATAATGGCAATAATTATATGGTATATTTTTTTCATACGGTCTGATTTTTTACAAACTTAGTAATATTACTATGAGAATATTAAAAAAATATAATAATTACACATAATTTAAGATGCGGTAAAATATTATAATTAATGAGCCAATAATTAATTGATATTTTTGATAGTAATCCAGAATATTAATATGCTAAAAGGTATCAAATACTTAGGAGGTTGAATATGCCTAATTTATAAGGTTAAAACCTAAATCATCTCAGTAATAATATCATCAATACTTACTCCTTCAGCTTCGGCTTTATAATTTCTTATTATTCTATGTCTTAGTACTGGATGTACTACTGCTTTAATATCATCAATATCAGGTGAGAACTTACCACTAATTGCAGCATGAGCTTTGGCACCAATTACTAGATATTGTGAAGCACGTGGACCTGCTCCCCAATTAAGGAAATCATTTGCCCATGGATGAGCATGTTTAGTATTTGGTCTGGTTTTGGATACGAGGTTTACAGCGTACTCCATAACATTATCTGCGACAGGTATTTTTCTTATTAAATTTTGAAAGAAAAGAATTTCTTCCGAGTCCATAGCTGTGGAAAGTTTGGTTGAGGTTTCTCCTGTTGTTCTTTTAATTATCTCAAGCTCCTCATTCATTTCAGGGTAGTCAAGAATAAGATTAAACATAAACCTGTCCAATTGAGCTTCAGGCAAGGGATAGGTTCCTTCTTGCTCAATGGGATTTTGTGTAGCCATTACAAAAAATGGAGTTCCCAATTTGTAAGTATTGCCTGAAACCGTAACGGATTTTTCCTGCATTGCCTCCAATAATGCCGCTTGAGTTTTAGGAGGGGTCCTATTAATTTCATCCGCTAAAATTATATTGGCAAAAATAGGACCATTTATGAACTTAAATTTCCTATTCTCATCTAGAATTTCGGTACCTATGATATCCGAAGGCATGAGGTCGGGAGTGAACTGGATTCGGTTATACGATAAACCCAGAACATCACTAATGGTATTTACGAGCAATGTTTTGGCAAGACCTGGCACACCAACAAGTAATACATGTCCCTGACTAAAAATTGAAATAAGTGAATTTTTGACAATATCTTCTTGCCCTACGATTACCTGTGAAATTTCATTTTTTAGATTTTGATATTTCTTAACCAAAGCTTCAAGAGCTTCAACATCTGATTTATATGTATTATTTGTCATCTCTATTTAATTGTATTTTAAAAGCAGATCTAATTCATCCCCCAATCATGAACAAATGTACATGATTCATATTCCTCATTAATTCTAACGTATGTATTAGCAGCTTTCTCTTCAATCCATTCGCTAACCGTTACCATTTGTTTATTCTGCAGAGCCCATTCTCTAATTTTCGTATAATCCTCCTGAAGATTTGCTTGATGCGGCTGTGATCTTTTCTTGAGCAGTATTATTCTAAATGCATCCTTATTATCCTCTGTTTTCATGGGAACAGGATTTGAAATATCGCCAACTTCCATTTTTTCTATGGTAAAAGAAACTTGCGAATCAAGTTCCTCGGCTTCAAATGTTGTACTCATGGTGTAAGGATTTATCATCAATCCATTGTTATTAGCATTATCGCCTTCTGAAAAGCGAATAACTGCTTCATCAAATGATAATGAGTCATTATTAATTAGGAGCACAATACTGTCAAGTTCCATTTTTGCATCATTTAGATCCTGTGGACTTACCTTTGGCGAAAGTAGTATATGCCTAACATTGATATAGTCACCCTTCCTTTCAATCATTTGTATAATATGATAACCGGCCTCAGTCTCGATGATATTACTTATTTCACCTTCATTTAATTTAAAAGCAACTGCTTCAAATTCAGGGTATAGTTGCCCCCTTCCATAAAAACCCAATTCGCCTCCTTTTTTAGCTGATCCAGGATCTTGTGAATACATGATTGCCATTGTGGAAAAACTACTTCCGTCTAGAATTCGTTTTCTAATATTATTTAGCTGTTCTTTTACCATCAACTTCTCCGAAATACTAATTGGAGGATTTTTCACTATTTCCGCTATAACATATTCTGTTTTGATAATCGGGATGCTATCCTTAGGTATGGATTTGTAAAATACCCGTATCTCAGATGGTGTTACATCAATTCCACTTACGATCTCTGATTGAACTTGCTGCGCAAGCATCTGTTCCCTTACTATATCTTGTAACTCCTGTTTTATCTCAATTAATGTTTTTCCATAGTAGTCTTCCATTTTTTCCTGAGAACCAAATTGCTGTATAAATCCGGATAGACGTCTATCAAGATCTGCCTCAACTTGAATATCACTTATAACTATACTATCTACTTCTGCTTGTGCAACCATGAGTTTTTGGAATAATATGTCTTCAATAATATCACACTTCAGTTCACTTACACTTGCACTTATACCACCTTGCATTTTATAATTAAGGTACTGATTCTGTATATCACTTTCTAGTACGATATTTTTTCCTACTATGGCTACAACTCCGTCTATAATTTGCTCGTTCTGACCATTGGTTGTAATTGATGTTAATATAATAAGCATCAGTAGCGATGATGATAGAGAGGTCTTTTTCAGTAAGTTGAAAAATCTTATTTTACTTGAAATTATCATTATAGTTATTTTATTGAGCAGCAATATATTTAGTTTAATTATTGTAATATATCTCAAAGTCTTTATTGATTATGGCTCTTTCGTATATATCATTTCTAACTTCTTTTGCCAATTTAATCTTTCTTTTTGATATTATGATGTTGTAAATATCCTTTCTTTCAAAATCCAATGGACTAATGTCATCTTTGATTCTAAAGTCAAAGAATTTAATATAGTATATCAGCCTTTCAGTATTAATCTTCACCATTCGGTTATTTTTTAGAAATAGCTCAATATTGTATGTTTCTATGGGGATTGTTTTTTGAATATCGAAAAAAGTTACCCATTTTGATGTGTCCAAGCTATAAGATAACGCATATGATGGCGCATAGTACTCTATTGAATCAAATAATAAAGAATCTGCCAAGGTAAATAAATGATCAAATATTTCTTCTTTTTCATCGGAATTATCAGTAATAACATACAATGCTTTTGATATGTTCTCCTTCAATTCAAAATCACTTAGGTGAGAGTTGTAATAATCATAAATCTCATCTTCTGAAACTATAGTATCTAAATTTTGATTGATAAGGCTCGTCTCATAATTGTATATGATAAGTGAATTTCTGTAGTCATCTAGCTGCTTTGTGAAGTCCAATTGATCCAAAGGAAGATTCATTTCAGCCTGATATATCATAACATTAGTTCGAACCCACTCATTTACGTACCCTCTTACCGTTGATATACTATCTCTAGGTGACATATTTTTGGGGAATAATCCTTGAAGATCATCTATATAAAGATATTTGTCATGTACCCGAGCTAGTATTTTACTATCATTATTATTCATATTATTTAAGCAACCCGTGGTTACAAATAACAATAATAGATATGATAATAGCTTCCTCAAAATATTAAAATGTACTTATTAGTTGCTTGGATTCTTCTCAATGATGATCTTTTCGAGCACATCATCATTTATTTCTACGGTGTATTCTGTTTTTAATTCCTTCAACCACTGAGTTTCAAGAAAACTTTGATAATCAGCAGTTACGAGTCCTCTGGCATCTTTAAGAGCCTTGGGTTCTGGAGATAAAACTTCTCTAACCTTAACAATAACTGTTAAATCTTCAACGTCAGAATTAACAGGTTCCGATACCCCAACTGCCCAGTCTATTTGGTCAACGTATTTATTGTCGCCCAATTCATATGTGTTTGGTATAATTCTTACAGCTTTTATACTATCAGTTTCAAATGCTTTTGCAATATCTCCATCATTGTCCATAGTAGATATTATTTCGGTAACCTGAGCAATAATATTTCTATCGCGAATTTCATAAACCGTAGCATCTACTCTTTCATCCCAAATGTAATTGTTACGATTACTTTCAAAAAACTCTTGTAAGCCCATAGTATCCTTGACAGCCTTTGACCAAACCTTTTCGTCAGTTAGGTTGAATAACAGGATTCCATCATGATATTCTTTCACAAGTTCTTTAAAATCAGGATAATTAGCTTCGAGATTTTTATCCATAAAACTTAAGCAGCAATCCTCCTCAAATTCACTAAACAGTTGTTTAACATAAACATCCCTGTCAATGTTATCTTGTATTCGTTGATTGATTTGAACAAATTTTGCAAAATCATATTGAGTATACTTCTCCTTTTTAATTTTTATTACTGTCTCTGTCATGAATTTCAGACTATCAGCAACAAACCTTTTATTTAGGACAGATGAATCTATGGCATCGATTATTGCATTTGCAGCTTCTGTGTATACCTTAAATTTGTTATTCGTTTTGATATTTGTAATTACAGCATCCTCACTTTTTCTTGATCTATTATCTTTTGCTAGCCTTTTCTTTAATATGGATGATTCTTCATCAAATGAACCAGGTTTATTAGACTCTATCAATTTAACAATATGATAACCATAGTCGGTTTTAATTGGTGCTGATATATCGCCAACTTGCATAATATCGACAACTTCGACAAATTCAGGTACAACTCTGTTGCAGGTAAAATGGCTCAATTGGCCATTGTTTTTAATTGATCCTTTATCTTCGGAATATTGGGCTACCGCATCTTCAAATGATAGTCCCTCTTGAATTTTAGCATGTATATTGTTTACCTTTTCTGTTTTACGCAGAGAGTCTTGTTTTGAAGCGTCTGGTCTTAATGCTACAAAAATATGAGCAACTTGGGCGGTTCCCATTGCATCCTTAACATCTGTAACGTTAATAATATGGTAACCATATTTTGTTCTTACGATTGGAGATATATCGCCAACCTCTGTATTGTAAGCGACACTTTCAAAAGGATATAACATATTAAATACTGTAAAATAACCAAGATCACCTTTATTACCTTTTGTTGCACGCTGTTTATTTGGAACTGCTTTAGTATCTCTTGCTGATGGATCGTCAGAATATTCAATGGCAGCAACAGAAAATTCCTTTCCAGCATTTAAGTCATCAACAACTCTTGATATTTTATTATAAGCTTTTAGAGTATCTTCGGGAGTTGCATTTTCATCAACCATTATTAATATATGACTTGCTCTGATATCTTTTTTGAGTCTGTCATATGCTTCCAAAAGTAACTCTTCGTTTACTGATTCATCCACAAAATAGGGCTTCGCTAATTGTGTTCTGTAACCACTAAGTTCAGTTATAAAACTAGCTGATGTGTCTAATTTAAGATATACAGCTTCAGTAACTTTAAGTTTAAAATCTATATATAGGTTTAAATAATCATTAACGTCATTTTCAGAATATAATTCATCAGTGTAGTTATTTTTTTCATACACTCTCATAAACTCACCAGCAGTTACATTCTCGTTGTTAATTGTAACAAGAACTTTTTTATCTAGGTTGCTCTGAGTAAATGCAACATTTGATGATATTGCAATAACCATTACAAACAGAATTGCTTTGAAAAGAATCTTCATTTTTATATTCATTTTAGTTTTTGATAAATATTTTAATTGTTTCTACTATAATTTGGTGCTTCTCGGGTAATTGTAATATCGTGTGGATGGTTTTCAGTAACTCCAGCAGAGGAAATTTTGATAAATTTTGCATTTTGTAAGTTGGTAATAGTATGTGAACCAGTATATCCCATACCTGCTCTTAATCCACCAACCATTTGTGTTATTACTTCATTTAAGGACCCTTTATAGGGAACTCTACCAACAATTCCTTCTGGAACAAGTTTTCTGATGTCATCTTCATCATCCTGAAAATATCTATCCTTGGAGCCTTTTTTCATAGCTTCTACGGATCCCATTCCTCTGTATGATTTATATTTTCTACCATCATATATAATAGCTTCACCGGGTGATTCATCCACTCCTGCAAATAATGAGCCTGCCATAATTGAATTAGCTCCTGCTGCAATTGCCTTAACTATATCTCCTGTATATCTTATCCCCCCATCAGCAATAACTGGTATTCCAGAACCTTCAAGAGCATTGGCTACATCATAAACCGCTGTAAGTTGTGGTACCCCAACTCCTGCAATGATTCGTGTTGTGCATATTGAGCCTGGGCCAATACCAACCTTAATCGCATCTGCTCCAGCTTTTGCAAGGTCCTTTGCCGCTTCTGCTGTTGCTATATTACCAACCACTAGGTCGATATTGGGATATTTTGATTTTATTTCTTTTACCATCGCTATAACACCTTGTGAATGACCATGAGCAGTGTCAATAACAATTGCATCAGCACCTGCATCAACAAGGGCTTCAACTCTCTCTGAAGTACCTAGTCCAATGCCAACGGCAGCAGCCACTCTGAGCCTGCCATGTGAGTCTTTACAGCTATTTGGATGCGCTTTAATCTTGATTATATCTTTGTATGTTATTAATCCTATCAGCTTATTATCATCATCAACAACGGGTAGTTTCTCAATTCTGTGTTCTTGAAGAATATCAGCAGCTTTTTCAAAATCAATAAATTCTGAAGAAGTTATTAAACCCTCAGAAGTCATTGCTTCAGTTATGGGCTTTTCAGAATCTCTTTCAAACCTTAAATCTCGGTTAGTAACAATTCCAACTAGTTTTTTCTCCTTATCTACAACAGGAATACCCCCAATGGAATATTCTGCCATCATGTTTAATGCATCCTTCACACATGCATCCTCATTTAGTGTTACAGGGTCTGGTATTAATCCGTTTTCAGCACGCTTGACTTTATGTACTTCGTGCGCTTGGGCCTCTATTGATAGATTCTTGTGGATAACACCTATGCCACCTTCTTGTGCCATTGCTATGGCCATTTTAGACTCTGTTACAGTATCCATTGCTGCTGAAACAATGGGTAACTTTAACTCAATGTTTCTAGAAAACTGTGTTGAGAGGTCTGTTTCTCTAGGCAAAACCGTGGAGTGAGCCGGAACTAACAAAACGTCATCATAGGTGAGACCCTCAACCTTAAATTTATCTTTTTCGAATGACATAATTGTGTGAATTTAAAATTTGCCAAAAGTACCAAAAATAACGATACAAGCAGGCTCTGTTTATTGTTATGAAATCATATTTAACATGATTTAACTAAGAACAGAATAGATTATTCAATACCTAAAAAATCAACTTAGTTAATAAGTGTGACCGTACCCTGTTTCAAAACCTCTTTACCAAATACACTTTGATAAACAAGACGATAAACATATGATCCCATGACATGGGGCTTACCATTATATGTACCATCCCATCCCACAGTTGGATCTGTGGTCTCAAAAATTAACTGTCCCCATCTGTTGTATATCTGAAACTTATAATTGGTTCCACCAAAGCCTGTGGTTACAGGTTTAAAGCTTTTATTAACTCCATTTGGCCTAAAAGCATTTGGCATGTAAAATTCTGTTTCTCTGAAAAAACTTATGATGTTCGAATTGGTCTTTTCGTTATACCCAAAGTTATTTAGACCATTTTCTTTTCCTTGAACCCAATAGTTAATTATACTCTCTTCCGCACTAACATTAGATATATCATCTGTGTACTCCGTAATATTATGGTCTACAGAGTCAATAATTATAGCATTTGCTGGGTCAGCAGTGTATCTCCAAATAAAATACTTTTCTATCCCAGAATCATATCCTTCAAATTTATTCCATATGAGTTGATTATTTGTTTTACTCAAATAATTACCACCTAGAAATATTGTTTTTTGCTGATTTGATTCTATTGATAGGGTATTACAACTATCGTATACATCAATGCGATAATTATAATAGCCAAGGGTTGCGTTCGCGCTTTCATCTTCATAGAGGTAAGGGGAGGAGCTTACATCTGATCTGTTGAATGAAAATAACTGTATCATGTTATTGTTGTCGGGTTCGCTTCTCCATATTTCCCAAATACATGAATTCGGTGTAATGTCAATGTCAATAAGCACCTCTATAGTATTGTCTGCTTCAACGGTAGAGTTTGCTAGATAAAGGTTTGTGGGTGGAGAATAACTTCCAGTTTTGATTTCTTTTTGGCATGAAGTTGATGTAGAATTTCCAAATATACCTCTTACAAAATAAATGTAATCACTGGCATTTTGAACGTTATCATGATTATATGTTGTTTCATTACCATCAATACTTTGCACAAGTTGAAAGGAAGCACCATTTAAAGATGACCATATTTCATATTCTTGCACATTAGGTTCTGCATTGATATAGGGCTCCCATGTAAGGGAATTTGTAGCAGAGCATATGTCGTAACTAACATCATTAAGCAAAATTGGTCTCAATGGTTTTTGAAAAGAACCTGGGCTAAGTATTTTACAGCTATCTATGGAAGCAATAGCATATTCAATGTTAGAACCACAGGCATTGTAAGATATGTCAATATACTGAGAATTGGTGTTGCCCATTACTGTATCAATAATAACCCATATTCCTGATTCATATCTATATATAACCGTGCCAAGTGCATCTTCACTGGATGAGGGTTCCCATCCAAGTATTACAAACTCATCATTTAGGATACTAACGGAATCAAATATTGGTTTTTCCGGTTGAATGGTTTCGCTAAACCAATTGCCTGCTATGTTTGATACAGATTTACACCCATAGGTGTTTTCAATTTCAACCTTAAAGTTAATACTGTCAAAGCATATTCCATTTGGAATGGTATAGTTATAAAGAGTGTTTGATATATTGTTTGCAACAGAATTCCACTGTACGGGGTTGCCTTCAGCATAAATAGACACAAAGAGCTCAAACCCTTCAATTGTTCCCTCTGGCAATGGATTTCCAAGGGAGTTCCATAGTAAAGTTGCAGATCCATCGGTTGAGTTGTCAACCACTAAAAACATCGTATTATAAACCTCGGAGTCAACATCCACTGATGGATAAACAACCGTTATATAGAAATAATATATTTGTTCATTTGCATTTACCCAATTATTACCTATTGTGTATTGCATTTCTAGATTCTGACTTTCAACACTACCTGCCTGAAACCAGTTTATATTATCCGTTGAGTAATAAATTTTAAATTCTAAAGCTGTTGGGTCCAATGACCTCCAGTAAATTGTAACCTCTCCATCTTCAAGAACTTCAATGCATGTTATTATTGGAGCATCTAAAGGTTTTGAGAAAACCGATGTTAAAAGTGAAAAAGCAAAAAATATCGTTAATAATAATCTCAAGATTCCAGTTTTATTGAATTACATTGATGCCAAAATATTAAAATTTTGTTTCCGTCTTCTAAGTAACGTATGTATTAGCATATAATTATATACTTACAAATGGCAAACATACATATAACGTTGGGAATTACACCAAAAAATGTATTATGATAATTAAATAATTAATACTTTTGTAGAACTAAAAGTTTTAAGAAACCACCACCCTTTAATTTACTTTATATATGGAAAGAGATCATAAGATATTTGACCTTATTACTAAAGAGAAAAATCGTCAGATGCATGGAATAGAGCTAATTGCATCGGAGAATTTCGTAAGTGACCAGGTATTGGAATCAATGGGTTCTGTACTTACTAACAAATATGCTGAAGGATATCCTGGGAAAAGGTATTATGGTGGATGTGAAATAGTTGATGAAAGTGAACAACTAGCCATAGATAGAGCTTGTGAATTGTTTGATGCAGAATATGCAAATGTTCAACCACATTCTGGCGCACAGGCAAATATGGCTGTTTTTCTAGCATGCTTAAAAGCAGGCGATACATTTATGGGGTTAGATTTATCTCATGGAGGTCATTTATCACATGGCTCAATGGTTAATTCATCAGGTATACTTTATAACCCTGTAGCTTATAGTGTAAAGGAGGATTCTGGATTACTTGATTATGATGAGATGGAATCTCTTGCCCTTAGGGAAAAACCAAAAATGATCATAGCTGGTGCCTCAGCATATTCTAGAGATTGGGATTATGAAAGAATGAGAAATATAGCTGACAAGATAGATGCAATATTATTAGCCGATATATCACATCCCTCTGGTTTGATTGCGAAAGGTATTTTAAATGATCCTATTGAATTTTGTCATATTGTAACCACAACAACTCACAAAACCCTCCGTGGCCCAAGAGGTGGACTTATTCTAATGGGAGAAGATTTTGAAAACCCATGGGGTTTAAAGACTCCAAAAGGGGTTACAAAAATGATGTCAGCCTTACTAAACTCAGCTGTTTTTCCTGGTATTCAAGGTGGACCATTGGAACATGTCATAGCAGCAAAAGCCGTTGCATTTGGAGAAGCATTAACAGATGAATATTTTGAATATATTTTGCAAGTACAAAAAAATGCAGAGGTAATGTCAAATGCTTTCATCACAAGAGGATATAAAGTTATTTCAGGTGGTACTGATAATCATCTAATGTTAATTGACTTGAGAAGTAAATTTCCAGATATTACAGGAAAGCTTGTTGAAAACACTCTTGTTAAGTCTGATATAACAATTAATAAGAATATGGTACCTTTTGATAGTCGATCACCATTTCAAACAAGTGGGTTGAGGGTAGGTACTCCAGCAATAACAACAAGAGGGCTGAAGGAAGAACATATGGAGCCTATAGTTGAGTTAATTGATGAGGTTATTTCAAATATTGATAACCAGAGTGCAATTGAATCTGTTAAAACAAGAGTTAACGAAATGATGAGTGGATATCCATTGTTTGGTTATTAATATGGTTTACCTATAATCAAGTTTACAAGACAATTTTAATGTAACTTGTTATTGCAATAAACTGTCATGTAATTTATTACACGAAGATTATGAAATTACTCACTTTAGTTCGTCATGCAAAATCATCTTGGAGTAATTTTGACTTATCAGATCACGACAGATCGCTCAAGAATGTTGGGGTGAAGAGAACAAACAAGGTAGTTAGTTACTTAATAGAATATGGCCTTATGCCAGAATTAATACTATCAAGTACAGCTAAAAGGGCCCTTGATACTGCTAAAATAATCGCAGGCGGTATAGGTTATAATATTGATAATATCATAGCGAAAAAATCTATTTATCATGCTGATACTGATGATATTTATTCAGAAATATTTTCTTGTGATAATAAAATTAATTCATTAATGTTAGTGGGGCATAACCCAACATTCACATATTTAGTAAACGAATTTGTAAATCCTAGCATTGACAACCTTCCCACAACTGGTGCTGTATCCATAAGATTTGAAACCGACGAATGGGATAAAATACCTGATGCGAAATTTAAAGTTAACTTTGTTGTTTTTCCCAGTATGCTGCCCTAATGAGCAATAGAAAGCGTATCATAAATAGAGAAATATCCTGGTTACACTTCAATGAGCGTGTGCTTCAAGAAGCAATGGATGTGAATAATCCCATAATCGAGAGGTTAAAGTTTCTTGGTATATTCTCCAATAATCGTGATGAATTTTTCAGAGTAAGAGTTGCCTCAATGAGGCGATTGGCACGCATTCAAAACAAAAAGGGTAAAAAAACAAATATTAATGCATCATCCATACTCAAGCAGATTAATGCAAAAGTTGAGGAACAAGAAAAGTTATATAATCAAACATTTGATCAAATAGTTGAGGAGTTAAAAGCTCATGGGATTATATTTCTTGATGAAAAACAATTAAACAAAAAGCAAGGAGATTTTGTTCAGGATTATTTTAAAACAAAAGTTATCCCGCACCTATTTCCCATAATGCTAAAGAACATAATAAATTCAGATGCCCTTCAGGATAATGCAACATATTTAGGCGTGAGTTTAAAGGACTCTTCCAAGAAAAAAGAAGATGACTATGCTCTCATAATGGTACCTAGCGACGTTATATCACGATTTCTAATAATACCATCAGATAATAGTAATAGTTACATTATTATGCTCGATGATGTTATGAGGTATTGTATGGGTGAAATATTTGGTCCTTTTGGGTTTGACTTATTCAAGGCCTATACCATAAAATTTACACGTGATGCCGAGTTAGATATCGATAATGATATCAGTAAGAGCTTCATTGAGCAAATGAGTGATAGCGTCAAAAAGCGTAAAAAAGGCGCACCCGTAAGGTTTGTTTATGATAAGGATATTCCTGAGTTCTTTCTTTCTAGATTATTGCATAAATTTAATATCACAAAATCGGATAACCTTAGAGGAGGAGGTAAATACCACAATCTAAAGGACTTTATGTCTTTTCCAAAAATAGGATCCAAGAGTCTTGTCTACAAAAAAACAAAACCATTAACCCATCCGCTATTAAAGGAGAGAACTAGTATTATTAAAACCATAAGACAAAGGGATATTCTTTTACATTTTCCCTATCAATCTTTCCAATACATAGTGGATCTTCTAAGAGAAGCTTCAATTGATACTAAAGTACGATCCATAAAAATGACTTTTTACAGAGCTGCAAAGGATTCAAATGTAATTCAAGCTCTTATAAACGCTGCAAGAAATGGAAAGAATGTAACAGTGTTTCTAGAAATCCAAGCCAGATTCGATGAGAGAGCTAATATTTTTTGGACTCGTAAGTTAAGAGAGGAGGGGGTTAAAATTATAAATACCCTTCCGGGTTATAAAGTTCACAGTAAATTATTACTAATAAGACGTAAGGAAAATGGGAAGAATATTTTCTACACATATATAAGTACTGGTAACTTCAACGAGTCAACGGCCAAAATTTATTCTGACACTAGCCTGCTTACTGCTAATCAAAATATTGGAAATGAAGCTAACATGTTATTTCAAATGTTTGAGATGCCCTTCAATCTACCAAAATTTAAGCATATGATGGTATCGCCTCATCAGCTTAGAAGTGGATTTAATAGCCTGATAAATAAGGAGATAAGAAATGCTAAATTGGGAAAAGAAGCATGGATGATAATTAAGCTTAACAATATTGTTGATACTAAAATTGTAAATAAACTATATCAGGCGTCACGAGCTGGTGTGAAGATTGATATTATTTGTAGAGGTATTTGTGTTCTTATCCCTCAGGTAAAAGGCCTTAGTGATAACATAAGGGTAATTAGTATAGTTGATAAGTACCTAGAACATTCGAGAATACAGGTCTTTGCCAACGACGGTGATCCACTCTATTATATTTCTTCTGCAGACTGGATGGCACGTAATTTTGACCATAGGTTTGAAACGGCTTGTCCAATATACGATGATGCATTAAAGAGTGAAATAATGGATATATTAAAAATACAATTAGGTGATAATGTTAAAGCTAGACTAGTTAATACAAATACTATTAATGCTTATGTGGATAGGAAAAATAACATCAAAATAAGGTCTCAATTTGATATATACAACTATCTAAATAAAAAATCCCGATCCTAGTTGTGATGCTAAGTTATATTTTGAATATGATAACTATGAGGGGTTTAAGATTTTTAATTTTATTAACCTTTTTTCTTATTTCAATCTCATTAAGTAGCCAGATAAACTATAATCATTTCATTTCAAAGGGGCAAACAGAACTTCAACAGGAAAAATATGTTGCGGCCATAAAAAGTCTGAATACAGCAGTGAGGTCAAAAAAAGATGCCTTTGAGGCATATTTTCTTAGGGGAATTGCAAAATTTAGCCTTGGTGATTACCGGGGAGCAGTCGCTGATTTTACCAAAACTGTAAAATTACACCCATTATATTCTAGAGCATATCAGTATCGTGGAATTTCATATGATAGATTACTCGATTATGCTCATGCCATAAGCGATTATGATAAAGCCTTAGAAATAGATCCATTTAATCATGAAATATTTTTGGCGCGGGGAGATACTAAAATGCACCTACATGATTATGAAGGAGCAATAGAAGATTTTACATCATCACTAAATATTAAGAGAAATACTCCGTCAGCATGGTTAAATAGAGGTGTGGCAAAGCATCTGATAAATAAGAACGAGCAAGCTTTGGAAGATATAAATAAGGCCATAAACCTTGATTATTTTAATGTAGATGTATGGGTTAAGCGAGGCATGATAAAATATGAACTAGATAGCCTTGAATCTGCATTGGTTGATTATAATCATGCCATTAAGTTAGACGACGATAATCCCTTTGTTTATTTTCAAAGAGCTCTTACAAATCTTAAACTAAAGGACACATTAAATACCATATCTGATTATTATAAAGTGTTGGATTATGACAAGAATAATGCTCTCACATATTATAACCTTGCAATTGTTTATGGCGCATCTAAAAAGTATGAAGAGGCCATAGATGCTTATAATCAAGTATCTACCTTAAATCCGTTTAATGTTTATGCATATTATAATAGGGCAAGCATACACTTTATGCAAGGGAGGTATATGGAAGCTCAGAATGATCTTAATATAGCGATTGATATATTTCCTGATTTTGCTGGAGCATATATTAATAGATCTGCTGTCAGAAATGGATTAAATGATAAGAAGGGTGCACTTGAAGACAAAAAAAGAGCCGAGCAGATAATTGCAGATGCCAATGACCCAACTGTTGATTTAAAGGCTTTATATATGAGGTATGCTGATTCAGCTTATTTTAATAAGATAATTGAATTCGAGGCAGATTTTGTGAATGGCGATATGCAAAAGGGTAGGGTGCAATTTGACAGAATAAACATAGTACCCAAGTCAAACTTTCATTTAATCTATGCATTTAACCTGCCTGATTCATTATATATGCTATATAAGCAGTATGAATATTATGATGAAAACATAAGTGCATTTAATGCTGATAATAATCTTGGAATTAGATTTGTTTTTACTACCCGAGAATGGCCAGTGAGTAAGGATATAGCGATGATGGAGTTGGAAAGAATTGATAGTACAATATTAATTTCAGGAGATACCGCAGGAGCTTTTTTTCTAAAGGGGACAGTAAATGGGATGTTGCAAAATTATTCAACAGCAATTAATGCATATGATAATGCACTAGACTATGATCCATCAATTTCATATGCATATTTTAATCGTGGGACACTTCAGCATGAGATGGATGAATTTATATATTCTGATATGATGTATACAAATTCAATAACAGTGAGTAGAAGTTCCATTGGGGGAAGTCCAAATAATAATGTTGTCGTTCCAACCCATAACAAGGTTTTAAATGATTATGCTGAGGTAGTTAGAATAAATCCATCCTTACCTTATGTATACTATAACATGGCAAATGTGAAACTAAGCCTTAAAAAATATCAACGTGCAATTGATGATTACTCAATGGCAATAAAATTACAGCCTAATCTAGCTGAAGCATATTATAATAGGGCTTTAACATTATTATATGTAAATGAGCCCAAACTTGCATGCAAGGATTTGAGTAAAGCAGGTGAGCTGGGACTTAGTGAGGCTTATAATGTGATTAAAAGATATTGCAATAAGTAAGTTTATCTGACAATAGTTTCGCTTCGATCCGGGCCGTAGGATATCAATTTGATTGGAACACCAACTTTATTCTCGATATATTTTACATAGGCCTTAAAATCATCCGGGAAATCATCAAAATTGTTGGCTGAGGCAATATCTACTCCCCATCCTTTAAGATCATCATAAACAGGCTTTAGGTTGCCATCTTTTGCGTCGAAAGGGATTTCATCTGTTTCACTACCATTGTATATGTATTTGGTGGCAGCTTTTATATCTTTAAACTGATTCATAACATCAGATTTCATCATCATGAGCTCTGTAACTCCATTTAGCATTATTGAATACTTTAATGCTGGAATATCTAACCATCCACATCTTCTTGACCTTCCTGTAGTTGATCCAAATTCGTTGCCAACTTTTCTTAATACTTCACCGTCTTCATTTAGCAATTCTGTTGGAAAGGGACCACTTCCAACTCTAGTGCAATATGCCTTAAATATGCCAAATACATTCCCAATATTTTTTGGTGAAATACCAAGTCCGGTGCAAACACCCGCAGCTGTTGTATTTGAAGATGTGACGAATGGGTATGAGCCAAAATCTATGTCAAGAAGAGTTCCCTGTGCTCCTTCAGCTAATATCTTTTTCCCTTCTGCTAGTTTTTTATTCAAATAATATTCACTATTTACCTTTTCAAGTTCATTTAGGGTAGAAAGTGAGCTGTGCCATTGCTTTTCATATTCATCAAATGGAATATTGTCGATTTTAATACTTTTATAATCGGGGTTATATTGCTTTATAATTCGTAGATGGGCATTTTTGGATTTCAAATATATTGCATTAAAATCTGGGTTATCAGTATCACCAACTCTAATGCCATTTCTGCTTATCTTATCTGTGTAGCATGGTCCTATTCCCTTTAACGTGGAACCAATTTTATCTTTACCTTTTGCTTCTTCATATACGGCATCTAATAATCTGTGTGTAGGTAATATCAGATGAGCTTTGCGGGATACAAGTAAGTTTTTTCTAACATTTATGTTGCCATCATCTAGAGTTAAAATCTCTTTTCTTAGAATAAATGGGTCTATGATTACACCATTTCCAATAACGTTAGTTGTTCCTTCATTAAAAACACCTGATGGAATTGTATGTAGAACAAATTTTTTATTGTCAAATTCAATAGTATGTCCTGCATTTGGGCCTCCTTGGAACCTAGCAATGATATCATATTGCGGTGTTAAAAAATCAACTACTTTTCCTTTACCTTCATCCCCCCACTGGAGTCCAAGTAGTACATCTATTTTCATCATATCTATTTTGTTCACTAAGAGATTAGTTTAAAGTGGAATATTGATTTCTTATTACAATAAAAAACCCTGTGATTTCTAACAGGGTTGATATTGAAGCAAATTTAAGAATTTGCCATATTTCAGATGAATTAGTTATTAAAACTTACTAACTATTTTCTTTTTTGTGTGTCTTACATTTTCCATAGAATGTCAGAGAGTGATATGCTACCTCAACACCAAGTAAATCCTCCACAGATGTTTGTATCTCCTGGATTCTTGGATCACAGAATTCCAATACTCTTCCATCTTCAGTACAAACAAAATGATCATGTTGTTTGAACTTGAAGGATCTCTCAAATTGTGCACAATTATTTCCAAATTGATGTTTTGTAACAAGGTTACAATCCAGAAGTAGCTCAATGGTATTATAAAGTGTTGCTCTACTAACTCTGTACTTATTGTTCTTCATCCTAATGTATAGGGTTTCAATATCAAAGTGCCCATCTGTAGCATAAATTTCCTTAAGGATGGTGTAGCGCTCCGGTGTTTTCCTATAACCTTTAGACTCCAGATGTTCAGTAAATAGTTTGTTTACTGATTCATAGGTATCATTCTTGGAATTTAATTTCATTATCGGGTATTTTGCGGGTAAAATTAACAAAATTATTCTATCTGATATAACTATAAAAAATTATAAATATCTCACAAAGATAATAGAAGATAAAAAATATTTTTCAGCTATAAATAAATCAATTTAAACCCAAGGCCACCGAATCTAAAATTAATCGTTTGAACCTAAATTTTATCAAGTCGTGTTATCTTTATTATTGAGCTAACCTTTTTAAGTTTGGCCATTAGTTTTTTTAATATGCTAGTACTGGAAACATATATGGTTACATCGATATTTGCAATTCCTTCGTGAGCATCTAAATGAAATGATCTGGTATTGATTTTAAATTCTCCAGAGATTACACCAATAATTTCTTGCATTATACCTTGATTATCAGCCGCCTTAATATTAATACCAGCTAAGAATGTTATTCCAGCTTTTTGTTTCCACTTAGCCTTAACAATATTTTTTCCATGCTGCGACATTAATCTAATGGCATCTTCACATGTTGTTTGATGAATTTGAATTGGTTCATTTGGGAAAACTAGTCCCATAACATTATCACCCGGCAATGGATTGCAACAGTCAGAAACTATGTAATCTAGAGATGTAAAGTCTGAAATATACTGCTCATTTTTTTGGGGTTTAGGATTATTACTTTCTTGTTCAATTTCGGAACCATTTGTTTCAAGTTTTGACCTAGTGAAAGGAATCCTGAGATTCTTTATCCATCCTAATCTACTTTCACCAGGTTGCATCACCTCTTTAATTTCTTTTAGCCCAATCATCTTCTGAGCAACATAATAATACAAATTTACACTGCTCTTTACATTGATGGCTGTCTTAAGCTTGTTGAGGCTAATTTTATTATCTTCAATATTTAATTGTTTGAAGTAATCAGATAATTTTTTTCTACCATCTGATTTATATTTCTTTCGTGCTTGTTTGATCGCATCAGTAATTCTTGATTTAGCTCTGGCTGTAACAACATATTTGAACCATTCTTCGGATGGGGATTGTATTTTTGAAGTAATTATTTCTACCTGATCTCCGGAACTCAACTTATATCCCAAAGGAGCAATTCTATGGCTTATGTTTGCACCAATACATTGGTTTCCTATGTCTGTGTGGATGGCATATGCAAAATCAAGAACCGTTGCTCCTGCTGCCATATTCATCATCTTTCCCGCAGGTGTGAAGACAAAAATTTCATCAGAGAATAGATTGCTTCTGAAGTCTCTAATGAAGTCAAAAGTATTCTCATCATTTTCTTCCAGTAGGAGCCGTGTTCTGTTCAGCCAATTCTCCAAACTTGTATCTATTTTACCAAGTTCTTTATATTTCCAATATGCTGCATATCCTTTATTTGCTATCTCATCCATACGCTTACTTCGTATGTGCACATCTACCCATTTCCCATAAGGATTCATTATTGTAGTATGTATAGCTTCATAACCGTTTGCCTTGGGAGTACTTATCCAATCTCGTAATCTGTTACTATTTGACCGATATATATTAGTTATAATTGAATATGCTGACCAGCAAATTAACTTTTCGTCCGTAGTTTCTCCATTTAATATTATATCTATGGAGTATTTGTTATAAATATTTTCAAAGGATATTTCTTGCTTTCGCATCTTTTGCCATATGGAATATGCGGTTTTAACATTTAACCTTATATCAACATCGCAATTAATCTTTTTTAGCTCATTTGTTAGAACCTTTTTCAGAACGTTAAATGATAATAATCTATCTTCCTCACTACTTTGGATATTACCCTGAATCTCATTATATAATTTTGGTTGAGAATACTTAAAAGATAACTCCTCAAGTTCACTTTTTATGGCATATAAACCAAGTCGAAATGCAAGTGGTGCGTAAATGTATTGTGTTTCAGATACTACTCTGAGCTGTTTATCACGGGGTAAGCTTTCTAGAGTTCTCATATTGTGGACTCTATCCGCTAATTTGATTAATATAACTCTTACATCATCAGATAGGGTGAATAGTAGCTTTTTTATAGTTTCAGCCTGTGCAGTAGAGTTAGAAATAGATATCTCGTTTATTTTAGTTAGACCATCAATTATGTTTGCAACCTCTTTGCCAAATTGGTTTCCAATATCCTCTAACCGCATTTCAGTATCTTCAATTGTGTCATGAAGAAGAGCTGAAATAATAGATGTACGTCCCAAACCAATATCTTTTGCAGCAATTATTGCAACTGATATCGGATGTAAAATGAAAGGTTCTCCGGATTTACGACGCATATCCTTGTGAGCATCTGCAGCAAGACGAAAAGCTTTACGTACAAGCCATTTGTCTTGAGTGTTTTTGCGAGTATGCCAAACCTCAATAAGACGTTTGTATTGCCTGAGTATTTCAAGCCTTTCTTGTTCATTATTTATTACACTTACGGACATGGTATACCATTAAACAACAAAGTTAGACAATATATACGGATTGCTATATGTTTAGTTTCGACGTAAACACCAATTTTTAAATAAAAAATTAAATTAATCTATGGAGTGTGAAATTCAATAAGACCTTCCATGGGCTCTTTTAGTATTATACCCATGCCAATACCCTTGATTGTCAATGATTCATATAGTATGTCCTTAAAGTAATAGGCAACTGAACCAGTGAAGCATATATGACTTGATTTATAGTTTGGGTAATGTGAGATTTGGTTGGTAATGAAATCATCAAATGAATCTAATACCTGTTTTCTTATCCAAGTATTGGTTATATTTTTTCCTGCAAACATACTTATGTTAGCAAAAAACCTATTTGGCTGATGTTCATCGTAAATTTTATTTAAAATTTTCTCAAAAGTTAATCCCGACTCTTTTAGGAACTTGTCATGTATTTCCTTTGGTGCTTTATTTTCAAGAATACCCTTGAGTATTTTCATTCCAATATATGTGCCACTACCCTCATCACCAAGCATATAGCCCAATGACGGAACATTGGATATGACGCTTTTACCATCCCATAAGCATGAGTTTGAACCAGTGCCTAAAATACATGCAATGCCTTTTTGGTTTTTAAGAAGAGCTGTAGCCGCACCTGCTAAATCATGGTTAATTAATATAGTAGCATTTTTGAATCTGCTGGAAAGGGCATTTTTTACTCTAAGACAGTTCTCTTTAGTTGAACAACCTGCACCATAAAAGTATATTTCAGCAATGAAATAATCCTTTAGTTTTGGTAATAATTCGTTATCAATTATTTCTAGTAATATTTCATCATCATAGTAATAAGGATTAAAACCTGAGGTATTTTTAGTAGATATAACCTTATCATTTTCAATGAAGGCCCATGATGTTTTTGTGGACCCACTATCTGCTAAAATTTTCATAATAGAGGAATTAATTTGGGAATAAAAATAACAAGTCCTGTAACAAGGGCACCCATTGATATTAATAATACTGCAGCCGCACTAATATCTTTAATGTCACGAGCCACATCATTCTTTTCCATAGATATATAGTCAACAAGTAGTTCTATGGCAGTATTAAATATTTCTGCTGATAAAACCACGGATATCACAATCACAATGGCGATCCATTCCATAAGACTTATTTCTAGGATAATACCCATTAATATAGCTATGACTCCAAGTAAAATATGAATGAGAAAATTGTGTTGGGTGTATAATACGGAGCGGAAACCATTAAGAGCATTATTAAAACTTCTAATACGTTCTTTTAAGGAAAATTTATTTGCCATGGGTGCAATTTATGACAAATATAATGGATTTGGTTATTGGTTAATCATCTGCATTGCCATGTTTAACAACAGCATTCTTCTTCCATTTACCAGATAAATAGTAAATATAAACAGATATAACTCCAAAAATCCATGCTATTGGAATTCCCCACCAAATTCCATTACTACCTATTTCATTGCTTAGTAACCATGATATCGGAACCCTAATACCCCACAATGCAAGTATGGTTATTATCATCGGTATAAGGGTTGCCCCAGCACCTCGCAGCAGTCCATTAAAAATAAACATAGTACTAAACACTATATAGAAGGGAGTTACAATGTAAATATACTGTTTGCCAATATTTACTACCTCTTGACTATCCGTAAACATACTTATTAGAGGTCCTGCAAATAACAAGGCTATTATGGTTATCATCAATGATATCGAATTTATCATTAATAATGTTGATTTTAGTCCACGTCCTAATCTTTCAAACTTATTTGCACCTATATTTTGACCAACAAATGTTGAAATTGCAGCTGAAAAATTCATTGCAGGCATCACAGCAAATGAATCTATTCTCATGGCAATGGTGTAAGCAGCGATGGTAGGTACACCAAAAATGTTTACAATTCTGTAAAGTGCAAGGAAACCTAATGATACAAATGTTTGCTGAACGCCAGATGGTAATCCTATTTTTAAGCTTTTCTTGAAAATACTTTTATCAAACCTCATTTTTGAAGGTGAAAAGTCCATGAATGAGTGATATCTATTAAGATACCATATAATTGTAAAGAATGCTCCTGCTTGTGATATTACGGTTGCAGCAGCAACTCCCTCGATGCCCCACTTGAAGACCACAACAAATAGAATATCCAAAGCAATATTCATAATAGTTGAAATTATGAGGAAGTAAACTGGAGTTTTGGAGTCACCAAGTCCTCTTAGAATGGCACTTGTACCTTGAAAGCCAAAGAAAAATATAAATCCAATAGCATAAACCTTAAAGTATTCAATTGCCATCGGTTTAACGGAATTTGGAAGATCGATAATTTGGAATATCCACCCACTCATTAAAATACCAACAGTGGTAATAAATACGGAAGCAAAAAACATAAATATGTACAATGTATCAATTGTTTTTTTTACATTGTCCATTTGTTTAGCCCCGTAATATTGAGATATTATAACAGTCGCTCCAATTGCAATACCTACCACAAAAGAAATTAATGCGAAAATAAAAGGGAAGTTTGCGCCAACTGCTGCCAATGCCTCATCACCTAAAACCTTACCCACTATTATGCTATCAACAATGTTATACATTTGTTGAAACACATTTCCCAGTAGCATCGGCAATGCAAAATTTAGAATTTTATTACCTTCTTTACCTGTAGTTAAGTCTTTCAATTAAGGGGTAATTCTTTTATTTATAAAATTTTATTTACTCGATTTTATATGTTTCCTATTGCCAACTGAATTACGTGGGTCAATATCTTTTACCGATGATTTTAAATCATTTATTTCAGAAGCAACATCTTTGATATCGTTTTTGAAGTTATTTTCATCAGTCGCATCTTTGAAATCTCTGATACCTTTTCCCAAACCCCTTGCAAACTCTGGTATTTTTTTTCCACCAAAAAGCAACAAGACCACTACCAAAATGATAATTATTTCATATCCACCGATCCATCCGAGTTCATGTATCATAGAATTAACTATTTAGTTAATTGTCCCTAACGAATTGTTTTGTTTTTAAAGGACATATAAAATGAAAAGGGCAAAGATATGGGATTAGTTGATAGAATGATAAAAAAATTATTATCTGACGTAGACACTATCAATTAATGCACTGGAGACAGGCTGATTAATAACAACTTTAGTTGTTCCTTTTGGTAGGTTTGATATTAGTAGTGTCTTAGCTTCTAAATTAATATTCCCCGGAGCGCAACCCTGTTTATCTTCATGCTTTCCTAATACGGTTATGATCAGTGAGTCGGGTACGTAGGATGGTTCAAACTTGTAGAATGAATAACAATCAGTTGGCCCAATATGTCCATGAAACTGAATTATCATAGTACTATCAAAGAATATGGTATCTGGATGGTTGATACTATCAACTTTTATGGTAAAGGTAGTTACATTGTCATTTGAGTTTTTTTTGCAGCCTAAGCTGAATACTAATAAGAATACTAGCGTGTAAATTGTCCCCAATAAACCAATATGTTTTCGATTTAATTTCATTAATCGTCAAAATTTGAATTAATGTATACGGTATAAGAAAAGTCAAAAGTTGTTTCAATATTGTCTGTACCTTTACTGATAAGTCTAATATTTAATGCATAATCTTTATCTTTCATGTAATCCTTTAAATCATCATCGGTAAAATCTAAGCTAACTATCTTCGTAATATCTTCGGGTATTTTATCTAACCAGGCAATCTTTTTTTCTTGCATTTCATTGGCTGTCATATATACCTCTACGGACTCAATATAATTAAAACTTATATCCATGGTATCTATGGAGGATAGTGTTATTTCCGAAAGAGCAATCTTATTTGTTCCATATATATCACTATGATTTTCCTTAAACAAAGAATCTTTATCCTGCAATATATTAAAGATCCATATGTCGATTGTTGAACCTGGTTCATCACCCGTGAAGAAAGTTATTTCTTGGGAAAAATCCGCATAAAAATTTGTTAATTTATCTATTTTCTTGCACGAAAACAGCACAACAGTTAAAAGAATTAAATACTTCCAGTTCATAATATTTGAGTTTATATATGGTGTTTTACAATTGAAGTTCAGCTTGTAACTCAGTATCACACATCAACTTTTAAACTTTTCTATGTGTTCAGGGTTTACCATAACTTATCAAATTATATATTGCAAATCTATTAAAATTAAATGTTGTTAAGCCACGGTTTTCTATCCAGATATTATTTTCTGACCAAACATACATTTAAGACATTGCTTTTCCTTGCAATATGAGTTATAAAGCTCAATAATAGCTTGACTATCAAGAGCGTTGTCCGTATCAACACCGAGACTTTTAAACTTTCTTGTAATCTTATTATTCTCGGGTTTAATTTTACTACTCCAGTTAATTACTCTGTCGATATATACTTGCTTTCCTGTAATCTTACCATAGGAAAAAACTAAGGGCATAATAGTGTTTAATATAATAATATCGATGGTTGTGGGGCCTATTTTTTTTACTCGTGAGCTAACTTCATTTCCGAACCTATAATGAGTGTCCCAATATTTTGATGCCTTGGAAGATAATAGTTTACGTAGCTTATTTATGTCGTCAAGTTCGAATAATTGTGTTAAATCTCCTGAAATATTATATAAAACGCCTGACATTTGTGAAATTCTTATTGTGGGAAAGTTAGCAGGACGCATTCTCATAAACTTCCAAACTTTGTTACTCGAATTTTTTATCTTGTACTTTGATTTCAAATACTTATACTCGGTTTTTATAAATGTTGGATATTTTCCATTTTGAGTATTGTTTATTAGTCCGGAAGCACCAAAAAATAAAGATTCCAATTGTAATCTATTTGTAGAGTGTTTTAAAATAATCTTATGACCTATTGATTTGGCAAGTTGTTCCATGGCATCAGCATTTACTGAATAGCCAAAAGACCTTGCAATTTTCTGCAAGGCAACTTCAAAAAAGTCACCATTTGTCGTATTTAAAAGTTCCTGAACTTTTTGAGATTTATTTTGAAGTCTGTCAAATGCCAATCTCTCAAACCATTGAATTTTTGTAATGGTTTTAATATTTTGAAGTTCACCACTGCAGCTAATATCATCAATAGATAAAACCAACTTGCTATATAGTTTAAAGAATTGCTTTTGAAATTGATTCTTTAGTTCTAAGGCTGGTATTATATCACCACTTTTTCTCTTAATACTGACATCATTATTATAAACAATATGGATTATAATATTATCGTAATTATTATCTCTATCATGATTGTGTTTAAACCAATCCGATGCATTTACATGGATCTCAATATTACCAGCCCATTTTGTTGGACCTATATCAATAATTGCATTAAAGAAATCGGGTCCTGCATCATAATTCCTTTGCCCAGGTGAATGGATAATGACATCAGAGCCGGTGGTGGTTTTTAGTTTACTATTCATGAGTTTATAGGTCCATAAATAATATAGAAATTCTTCATTCATAATGATAGATCTTTAGCAGTTAAGGTTTTGGCTAATAAGTTGTAAATAAAACATTACATCATACCCATTGGCAATTAATATGTATCTTTGTAACAGTATTGAAAAAGTTCAATGGCTACAGAAGAAATATTAATTGCAGGAATAGAGTATAAAGTTAAAAAATTAATTGAGGTTAATAATTTTTTAACACAGGAAAACCAAAGACTACTGGTCGAAAACGAAGATTCTGCAAAAAAGTTAGAAGATTTAAATAAAAAGATAGAAGAGAATCAAAAAGAAATTTTTAAATTTACACTTGCAAATACATTGGAGACAGAATTTGGTGTTGAAGAGGGCAGCAAAAGGATTGATAGTTTGATTGACGAAATTAACAGATGTATTGAAATGCTTGGCGAATAGATCATTATCCTCAAAAATTGATAATGAAAGCAGAAATAAATATAAAAGTTGACATTGGAGGAAGACCTTACAATTTGACAATAAGTAGGGAGGAGGAGGAGCTTGTAAGAAAAGCTGCGGAAGATGTTAACAAAACAATTAGTAAGTATTCAAAGGCTTTTGAATACAAAGATATGCAAGATCTATACGCAATGGTATCATTACAGTATGCTTCAGGCACAATGCACACTGAAAATGAAAAGTCTTTTAAGGAAAAAGAACTGAAAGATAAATTAAAGGATGTTGATGAATTTTTATCGACTCATTTAGAAACTATAAATCATCGTTCATAAAAATAATAAGGTGCCCCCGTAATTCAGTTTGTAAATTCAACACTACAACAATTAGGGAAAAGCTTACTGTATTGTAGGACAGGCCTGAGTACCCGCATTAGCGGGGATTTTTCCGAGAGGAAAGACACTGGACGTTCGAAAATACTGGCAGCCCTAGACGTTACTTAAATTGGAGTTTACCAGCTCCGGTTGCGGAGGGCCTTTTTTTATCTCCTTTTTGCATGGTATATAAAATTAAAAACCATGGATCATAATATTATTTTAATTATTGTAGCAGTGATATCTCTGCTTGTTGGAGGTATAGTAACCAGCACTCTCCTGAAAAACTCCGTTCTAAGAAAGAGTAAGGGTTTACTGCAAGAGGCGAGAGACAAATCAGAGGTTATAAAAAAGGAAAAAATACTTCAGGCCAAGGAAAAATTCCTGCAATTAAAAAGTGAGCACGAAAAAATCATCAATGAAAAGAATCAGCAAGTTCTGAAGAATGAAAACCGTATTCGGCAAAAGGAATCAACCTTATCAAAAAAGATAGAGGAAACCAATAGGAATCAACAAAAAATAGATTCTCTTAAAGGAAACCTAGACAATCAACTACAAATTTTAGAGGCAAAGCAAACGGAGATTGATAAAATGCACAAGGATCAGGTTAATCAACTTGAAACTATTAGTGGATATTCTGCCGAACAAGCTAAATCCAAACTTATTGAATCTCTAAAGGGTGAGGCTGAATCTGAAGCAATGGTTCAAATTAGAGAGATTGCTGATGAGGCCAGACTTACCGCAAATCGTGAAGCTAAAAAAATTGTAATTGAAACCATCCAGAGGACTGCAGCCGAGCATGCCATTGAAAATACCGTTACTGTCTTTAACATAGAAAGTGATGAGATAAAAGGTAGAATTATAGGTAGAGAAGGTCGTAATATCAGAGCATTGGAGGCTATGACTGGCATTGAAATTATCATTGATGACAGCCCTGATGCAATATTATTAAGTGGTTTTGATCCAATAAGAAGAGAGATTGCTAGTTTAGCCCTTAAGAAGCTTGTAACTGATGGGCGCATCCATCCGGCAAGAATAGAAGAGGTTGTTGCTAAAACTCGCGCTGAAGTGGAGGAAGAGATATTAGAAGTGGGTAAGAGAACAGTAATAGACCTGGGCGTTCATAACATGCATCATGAGCTTATTAAATTAGTTGGCCGAATGAAATACAGGTCATCCTATGGACAGAACCTACTGGCCCACTCCAGGGAGGTTGCAAACTTAAGTGCAACAATGGCTTCTGAGTTAGGTTTGAATCCAAAAAAAGCAAAACGTGCTGGATTATTGCATGACATAGGAAAGATAGCTGAAAATGAAGCTGAGTTACCCCATGCAATTCTTGGAATGAAACTAGCTGAAAAATACAAAGAGAAGCCTGATGTATGTAATGCAATTGGTGCCCATCATGATGAAATAGAAATGGATACCCTGATTAGTCCCATCGTACAAGTATGTGATGCTATTTCTGGAGCTAGACCGGGAGCTAGACGTGAGGTTGTAGAAGCATATATTCAAAGGTTGAAAAAACTCGAAGGACTAGCTCTTACATATCCTGGTGTTGTTAAAACCTATGCTATTCAAGCAGGGCGTGAATTAAGAGTTATCGTTGGTGCAGAGCAGGTTTCTGATAAGGATGCTGACAAAATATCATTTGAACTTTCACGAAAAATACAAGAAGAAATGACTTATCCTGGTCAGATTAAGATAACCGTAATACGCGAAACCCGTGCAATTAATTACGCAAAGTAATAATCAGCGTATCAAAGGAAATCATTTACATTACTTTTATTTAAATTTTTATCAATTTTTTGCGAATTTAATATGAGGTAATTGTATTTATAATTCTAATATTTTGTGTTTTCAAAAAATATTATATTTGGCGCCGAATTACATCAAAATATTAAAATATAAATTATGAAAAAAATATATTTATTAGCAGCAAGCATAATGTTTAGCACCTTAATTTTTGCCCAAGCAGGCGGTGTTGCTCCTTTGGCAAAAGGTCAGAAACAATTGAATTTTGGAACAGGTTTTTCAAACCATGGAATACCTGCTTTTGTATCCTTAGACTTTGCACTTCACAAGGATATAACACTAACTCCTGTGGTTAATGTATTTCTTGGTGATGAAGTTAGAGTAGGTGCCTTGGTAAAGGCAGACTATCATTGGAACTACCTAATTGGTATACCTAGTAATTGGGATTTTTATGCAGGACTTCATGCCGGATTTGATTTTGGTGATGATTTCCTTCCTAGCTTCGGTCTTCAAGTCGGTGGTCGTTGGTACTGGAATGAAAAATGGGGACTAAACCTCGAATTTGGAGGTGGAACAGGTGTTGGAACAACATTTGGACTTAGTATGAAACTTTAATTAAAGGGCGCTTTTGCGCCTTTTTTATTGACTATTCCTCTCAAACTCTTCAATGAGTTCATCAGGGCTTTTACCCAAGTTTTGGAGCGAAATCAAAGCATCATCTGCGAAAACACTATTGGGATATTTCTCTATATATTCCATGTAACAATTCTTAGCCATTTGATAGTCTCTCAGCTGATCTTCGTATACAAAACCCTTTAGAAAATATACCGTTGATATATTTCTGTATTCTGGGTATTCATTAATCATTCTATTGAATATACCTATAGTTTTTTTTGCTGCGCCAAAATTCATACTTATATCTGCAGCTTTGAATAGATACTCCACCGATATCGAGTCCTTTGGATGTAGGTTAGCAAATTCAATATACATTGAAACCAATACCTTTGCCTTCTCAATATCCGGTGAGGTGATATCACCACTGAACAACTCTTGTTCTGCTAAACTAATTTTTTTCTCTGTAACTTCAGAGTTGTTGGTATTTAGATTGCATGATGCAACAATAAGGTTTAGTGAAATTAAAATTATGAAGTATCTTAACATGCTTGATGGCTTAAATATTATCGTTTAGATTTTTTCTTTGGTAGTAACATTCTATAATCAACATCTGCTGTACCATTGCTTATATTGCGTAATTTACCTTTTAATAGCATCCGCTTAAGGTTAGGCAAGTGATCTATGAATAGTGTTCCGTATATGTGATCATATTCATGTTGTATTATTCTTGCAATTATACCATGAAACTTCTCATTTTCATGGTAATTGAAGTTCTCATCGTAATAGGAAATAATTATATCAGACTGCCGCTTTACATGTTCACTTATTCCGGGTATACTAAGGCAACCTTCTGCAAATTCTTGCTCCTGACCGTCTTTACTAATAATTTCAGCGTTTATAAAAACTCTTTTTTTAGTATCTATGTTTGGAAATTCCTCACCAAATGGAGTTGGGTCAATTATAAATAGTTTAATTGCTTTATTTATTTGTTGAGCGGCTAAACCTACTCCCTTTGAGTTGTACATGGTTTCAAACATGTCTTCAATAAGCTTATCCAGATTAGGATAATCTTTGTCAATATCTTCTCCTACTTTTTTCAATGTTGGATGACCGTATGCAGTTATTGGTAGTATCATGTTTAATAATTAATATTTAGCACAATGAATCCATAAATGATTGGAGTATTAAAGTTGCACTTATTTTGTCAACTAATGCTTTGTCTTTTCGTTTCGATTTACTCAGACCACCAGCTATCATAGTATCAAATGCCATCTTTGAAGTAAATCGTTCATCAAACCTTTTTACTTCCACATCAGGATATTTACGTTGAAATTTATTTACGAATGGTTGAATAAATCTTGTTGAGTCTGATGGGTTACCTTGCATATCCATTGGTTCACCTATAACTACCATGTCAACATCTTCAGTAGTAAGGTATTTATCTAAGAATACCCATATATCTTTAACATGCACAGTTGTAAGTCCATTTGCAATAAGCTTCATATTATCTGTTACAGCGAGCCCTACACGCTTTTGCCCATAGTCTATGGCGAGGATTCTTCCCATGATAAGTATTAATGTCTGATAATTGGAGTCAAGCCGCAAAATTAGCATTTTTTTATACTTTTATGACAAATTTGTGAATAGATGGAAAATATAAAAAGACTTATAAACCTTTCTTGGGAAAATAACTCTCTATTAGCTGATAATGAGTATTCAAATGCAGTTGAGTTTGTGCTAGAGAAACTTGATAATGGTGAGCTAAGGACCGCAGAAAAAATGTCGGATGGTCAATGGATTGTTAATGATTGGGTAAAAAAGGCTGTTATTTTATACTTTGTTATCAGAAAGATGGAAAAGATGGAAGTTGGAATCTTTGAATTTCATGATAAAATTCCATTGAAACACAACTATAAGAAATTGGGCATAAGGGTTGTTCCTCATGCAATAGCCAGATATGGTGCATATATAGCACCTGGTGTAATTATGATGCCATCCTATGTAAACATTGGTGCCTATGTTGAAACTGGTACAATGGTGGACACTTGGGCAACCGTTGGATCCTGTGCTCAAATTGGAAAGGATGTTCATCTAAGTGGAGGCGTAGGAATTGGAGGCGTTCTGGAACCCATCCAAGCTGCACCTGTGATTATCGAGGATAATTGTTTTATAGGCTCTAGATCAATTATTGTAGAAGGTGTTCATATTGGTAAAGAATCTGTTCTTGGAGCAAATGTTGTTATAACGCAATCAACAAGAATTATTGATGTAAGCAATGATGAACCCATTGAGCATCGTGGAGTCATACCTCCTAGATCTGTGGTTATCCCAGGTACAACTACTAAAAAATTTCCAGCTGGAGAATATCAGATTCCGTGTGCACTTATAATAGGAACAAGAAAAGAGTCCACCAATAAAAAGACATCTCTTAATGATGCCTTAAGAGAATATAAGGTATCCGTTTAGGATTTATTACGCTTGTTTCTCTTATTTCTTCTATTAAAACTATTCTTTCTGTCAAAACCCCGTGACCTGTCAGAGCCCTTAGAATTCTTTGGTGCCTTATCGCCTCCCGATTTTGGATTTGCAATTTCAACAATAAGTGGAATATTGTGATATTCACCTCCATTTAATGACTTTAGTATTTTATCTTCATAGGCTGAGTCAACTTCAAAAAATGAAAAGTTTTTCATTATTTCAATTCGCCCCACATCAATGTTTCTTTCTCGAGTATATTTATTTATCAACCCTATTATGGAAGGTGGAGTAAGGTTTGTGCTACTTCCAGCATTTATGAAAAAGCGACTAAATCCAATCTCTGGATTTATATCTCTTCGTGCGTTACGCTCCTTTTTCCTTTTTGACGGCCTATCGTTTTCTTTATCAAATTTATTTAGATCTCTGGAACCTTTATAATATGAAAGAAATCTATTAAACTCAACAGATACGAACTTTTTAATGAGTTCCTCACGGTCCATCCAGCCAAGCTTTTTATTTATAACTTCCATAAATGGAGCGATTTGTGATTCATCTATTTCAACATTTTCAACCTTGTCAACAAGATTGAATAATTGTTTTTGACAAATATCTTTTCCACTAGGCACTAGGTATTTTTCAAAACTTCTACCTATTATCTTTTCTACAGCTCTTAATTTATGTTTTTCCCTCATGTGAAGAATGGATAGAGAAATACCCTTTTTGCCTGCTCTTCCAGTTCTACCACTACGGTGCACATAAACTTCATTTTCATCTGGAAGATTAAAATTAATTACATGAGTAAGGTCATTAACATCAAGACCGCGAGCTGCTACATCTGTAGCAACGAGTAGCTGTAAGTGTTTTATTCTAAACTTATTCATTACCATATCTCGCTGAGCTTGACTTAAATCCCCGTGTAATGCATCTGCATTATACCCATCATTAATGAGCTTATCTGCAATCTCCTTTGTTTCACGCCTAGTTCTACAAAATATGATTCCATAAATCTTCGGGTTTACATCCGCAATTCGCTTTAGTGCCTCATATCTATCCTTTGCATGTACTTCACAAAAGATATGTTTTACGTTTTCCGCAGCATTATTTTTAACACCCGTTGTTATCTCCACGGGATCCGTTAAAAACTTCTTGGATATTTTTTTAATCTCCGCTGGCATTGTTGCGCTAAATAGAAGGGTTTGCTTTTCCTTTGGTGTTTTCTCAAGTATGCTATTTAACTCTTCTTTAAAGCCCATTGTAAGCATTTCATCCGCTTCGTCTAAAACCAATGTTTTAATTTTACCAACTTCAAGTCGATTTCTCTTTATGAGATCTAATGTTCTTCCGGGTGTACCAACAACAATATGAGTGCCTTTTTTCAGATCTTTTATTTGCATGTCAATACTTGAGCCACCATAAACAGGTGTTACCCTTAATTTTTTGGTGTGAACGGAATATTTTTCCAGATCTTTCGCAATTTGAATGCATAACTCGCGAGTTGGTGATAGGATAAGACCCTGAGGTGATTTTGCATCTAAATTTGTTTTTTGAATCATGGGCAAACCAAATGCAGCAGTCTTACCAGTGCCTGTTTGAGCAAGTCCCACCAAATCTTTGTCTGACTCCAATAGAATTGGAATAACCTTTGCTTGGATTGGAGTAGGTGTTACAAAACCCAAATCTTCTACTGCCGATAATATTTTATCGCTCAGATTTAATTCTTTAAAACCGTTCATTAGGATATCTTTAATTGTCTTTTATGAAATAGTGCACCATAATAAGGAAAGCGCGGCAAAAGTAATTATTATTTGGTTACTATCTTATATTGAAGCAATTTAATATTAGATATTTATGCAATCGTATGCGAAAACTTAATGTTATTTAGAACAAGTTAAAATAAAAAAATAATTTACTTTTGCACCCTAAATTAGATTCTAGATGACACAGACGAGAAGATATACCCTTGACAAGACACCTAAGACAACTTTGGAGGATTGGTATAAACTGATGACAATAGGAAGGATGCTTGATGAAAAAGCTCCCAATTACTTGAAACAAGCCTTGGGATGGTCATATCATGCTCCCTATGCGGGCCACGATGGCATTCAATTGGCAATTGGTCAGGTTTTTGATAAAGATAATGATTTTCTTTTTCCTTACTACAGAGACATGCTAACTGCAATTTCGGCAGGTTTATCAGCAGAGGAAATAATATTAAATGGGATTTCTAAGGCTACGGATCTTGCAAGTGGAGGTAGACATATGTCAAATCACTTTGCTAAGCCAGAGTGGAATATACATAATGTTAGCTCAGCCACAGGTAATCATACCTTGCATGCTGCAGGTGTTGCTCGTTCTATTAAAATATATAAAAGTAAGGGAATCGCAATAAGCTCTCAAGGAGAATCATCAACTTCAGAGGGATATGTTTTTGAAGCTATAAATGGTGCTTCCAAGGAAAAACTACCTGTTGTATTTGTTTTTCAGGATAATCAATATGGTATTAGTGTTCCCCAGCGTGATCAATCTGCAAATAGAAGAGCTGCAGAAAATTATCGTGGTATAAAGAATCTAAAGATTATGTATTGCGATGGTAAAAATGTATTCAATTCAATGAATGTTATGCATGCTGCCAAAGAGCATGCTACAAAGCATAGTGAACCTGTTATTGTACATGCAAACTGTGTTAGAATTCACTCACATTCAAATTCTGATGCTCATGACCTTTATCGTGATGAAAACGAGCGTCATTGTGTCAAACTAAGTGATCCTCTTACACGTTATAGAATTCAGTTATTACATTCCGGTAAATTTACTGAAGAAGAACTTGATATAATAGATAAGGCTGCAAAAAAAGAAATTTCAGCTGCTCATAAGAAGGCTCTTGTGGCTCCAGATCCAGATCCTAAATCCATATATGATTTTGTTGTTCCTGAAGCATATGTAAGTAGCAAATATCCTGATGGTACTCATGATGGGTCCAATGGTGATTCTCTTCGTCTAATTCAAGCTTTGAACCAAACTTTGAAAGCAGAGTTTAGAACTAATCCTGATACATACCTCTATGGCCAGGATATGGCTAATAAGGATAAGGGAGGTATTTTTAATGTAAGTAAAGGAATGCAGCAGGAATTTGGCATAGAGCGTGTATTTAATGCTCCAATTGCTGAAGATTTTATTCTAGGTACTGCTAATGGTATGAGCCGTTTCAATGAAAAAATAAGAGTTGTTGTGGAAGGCGCAGAATTTGCAGATTATTTTTGGCCTGCAATGGAACAGCTTGTTGATAGCTCTCACGATTATTGGAGAAGTAACGGTAAGTTTGCTCCAAATGTTACAATAAGACTTGCATCAGGAGGGTACATTGGTGGTGGACTTTATCATTCACAAACAATTGAAGGAGCATTAACAACTTTTCCTGGATTACGTGTAGTATATCCATCAATGGCTGATGATGCAGCTGGATTACTGCGTACATCATTGAGGTCCAAGGGAATGACACTTTTCTTGGAGCCAAAAGCATTGTATAATGATCCTCTTGCAGAAACAGTCGTTCCGGATGATTTTGAAGTGCCATTTGGTAAAGCTCGAATTCGAAGGGAGGGCGCAGACCTAACGGTTATTACCTATGGTAATACCTTACCCATGTGTTTAAATGCTGCTGAAAAGGTTACTGAAGAACTTGGTAAAGAGATTGAAGTTATTGACCTAAGATCTCTTCTTCCCTTGGATGAAGAAACTATTTTAAATTCAGTTGAAAAAACAAATCGCGTTTTGATTGTGCATGAGGACAAAGTTTTTGCAGGTTTTGGTGGTGAGGTTTCTGCATTAATATCTGACAGGGCATTCAAATCACTTGATGCACCTGTTAGGAGAATAGGCGCTACTTTTACTCCAATTGGTTTCAATAGAATATTAGAAAATGCTATTCTGCCTGATCAACAAAAAATTATGGATGGAATGAAAGAAGTGCTTGAGTTTTAAATAAGCTTTGAGGTCTGAATTCTACTTCCACTCAATATAATCCACTATTGAGAAATCATAAGTTCCCACACCAATTATATTATGGGATATTTGACGGTTTATACTCGTTGAAAGTATAAAAACACCATGTGTTTCTGCAACGTAACTTGTGTTTATTTATGTTATCCTCAGAAGATTAGTGCTATATGATACTAGGTGTCAATATTAGCATATTTTGCATTTGCTTCAATAAAGGCTCGGCGTGGTGGTACTTCATCGCCCATAAGCATTGAGAATACATGATCTGCTTCCGAACTGTTTTCAATTGTTACCTGTCTCAGTGTTCTTAAATCAGGATCCATTGTCGTATTCCATAACTGCTCAGCATTCATCTCACCCAATCCTTTATACCTTTGTATATGAATACCTTTTTCAGATCCATCCGTAGACCATTCCTTCATTACCTTTTCACGTTCTTCTTCTGACCAACAATATCTTTCTTGCTTTCCTTTTCGAAGTAGATACAATGGGGGTGTGGCGATGTAAACATAGCCTTTCTCAACTAACTCATACATATGTCTAAAGAAGAAAGTTAATATAAGAGTTGCTATGTGACTACCATCAACATCAGCATCCGTCATTATTATGATTTTATGATATCTTAGCTTTTCAAGGTTTAGTGCCTTTGAGTCTTCTTCAGTTCCGACACTTATTCCAAGAGCTGTGAAGATATTCTTTATCTCTTCACTCTCAAATATCTTATGCGGTAATGCTTTTTCAACATTTAGTATTTTACCTCTTAGTGGCAGAATTGCTTGAAACTTACGATCACGACCTTGTTTTGCTGTGCCGCCAGCTGAATCACCCTCCACAAGGTATATCTCAGTATTCTCAGGGTTTTTATCCGAACAGTCGGATAGTTTTCCAGGCAAACCTGATCCTGTAAGAACATTCTTACGCTGCACTAATTCTCTTGCCTTGCGAGCAGCATGTCTAGCTGTGGCAGCTAGTATAACTTTTTGTACAATAATTTTAGCATCCTTTGGATTTTCCTCCAAGTAATGCGACAAGGCTTCGCTTACCATTTGATCAACGGAACCCATTACTTCACTATTACCTAATTTTGTTTTTGTTTGACCTTCAAATTGAGGCTCAGCTACCTTTACAGATATAACAGCAGTAAGACCCTCACGAAAATCATCACCATTGATGTCAAATTTAAGCTTTGAGAGCATTCCAGATTTATCAGCATAACTTTTCAAGGTTCTTGTTAAACCTCTTCTAAAGCCAGATAAATGCGTACCACCCTCAGTTGTATTAATGTTATTCACATAGGCATGTAAATTCTCCGTAAAAGAGGTATTATATTGCATTGCGATCTCAACGGGAATTTCATTCTTTTGACCTTCAATGCTAATTATTTCTTTTGTTAGGTTATCTCTATTTTCATCGAGGTAAGCTATGAAATCACTCAATCCATTTTCAGAAAAGAATGAATCCTTAATAATATCACCATTATCATCTTTATTTCTTTCGTCGGTGAGAGAAAGACGGATTCCCTTGTTTAGAAATGCTAATTCCCTTAACCTAGCAGCTAGTATTGAAAAATCATAGTCATGAACAAGAAAAATACTTCTGTCTGGAATAAAGTGAACTATTGTTCCTGTTATATCTGTCTTACCTACTACCTTAACATCTTCTTCCGGATCACCACAATGATAAACCTGCTCAAATACTTGTCCCTCACGGTGAACTGTTGCAACAAGTGTCGATGATAGTGCATTAACACAACTAACGCCAACACCATGTAGTCCACCAGATACTTTATATGACCCCTTATCAAACTTACCCCCTGAATGAAGAACAGTCATAACAACTTCCAATGCAGACCTATTCTCCTTTTCATGTAGTCCGGTAGGAATACCACGTCCATTATCTTTTACGGTTATTGAATTGTCCTCATGAATAGTTACATCTATGGTATCACAGAACCCCGCAAGTGCTTCGTCAATAGAGTTATCTATAACTTCATAAACTAAATGATGAAGTCCTTTTATATTTACGTCACCAATGTACATGGCTGGTCGCTTTCTCACAGCTTCCAAACCTTCAAGAACCTGAATATTATCTGCAGTGTACTGTTCTTTTCCTAATTTACTTTTTTCCTCTTCTGTCATAATCTAAAAGTCAATTGTTTTCTACTATTTTAGATAGTTGCAAAGGTAAGAATATTATGTGAGGCAACTAAGAATATTTTAAGTATAAATACTAATTTATTAACATTGTAAAGGTTTATAAATCAGTAGTGTATAAAGGTTGTGTAAATTGACTATAATATTTAATTATTAAAAATCTTAAATGCCATCTATTTGGGTTGTAGAAAGCTAAAATGATGGATTCTCACAAATTTAAAATCTATAGGTAATTCCTCCCATTATCTGTATACTCTGAACAGGGTAATATAGATATCTTTGATAGTTATTATTTAGAACATTTGTAACATTTAAGAAAACTGAAAAGTTTTCAGCTAGAGTATAGTCGACTCCAATATTCAGGTCAATGAATGGATCAAGCTTTATTGTATTAAAATTAATGTTTGGGTTCATGGCGATACGTTCTCCATAATAATAAACTTCGGTCCAAAGGTTAATTTTCGATGTAATCATATAGCTAATGCCAAACTTTACGATATTAGATGGTTTATTAAATGGTTTAGAAAGAGAATCCAAGGAGTAGTTATAAAACTTAATGGAAGCTAGTATACTTAATCTTTCACTTGCTGAGTATGTTACTTCACCGTCAAAGGAAAACAATGATCCCCCATCATAAACAGCTGAAAATTTATTAAATGGCAGGGAAGGGTTAATTCCATCTTGAACGTTGACGAAAAATGCCATATTTTTAAATTTACTCCAAGATACTTTTGCACTATAGTTAACCTTTTGTGAGAAGTTTCCTCGGATACCGCCATATGCATCAAAACGTCTGATCCACTGGGTATTTATTAATGATTCTATCCATGGATTTGCTGTGGACAATTTTAATATTGAATTATTATCTACGTTTCCATCCACTCCAGCATATACTGTAAGGTAATCATCAATCAAGCTAAGATTTGCATCTAGAATAGGGTAGAAGTAAAAATCTGATGAATTTGAACTTAAGAAATTAAAATTCAAACCAATTTTAAAGTTTATTTTACCATAGTTGCTTTTGAAATATGGAGTAGCAATAACCAGAAAGTTGTTGGTTGATTTCAGACTATCTTTATTTGCATAGTATTTAACTTCTCCTTCAACTCCTAACAGCTGATAGTCAAGCATCTCAGTTAAATCAAAACTTTTATGCAAATCCATGGATACGCCACCATACATTTCGGAGCTATTGTACTTATCGAATAGGTAATAAGTAGTTATTCCTACTGAGTGGTTTAGTTTCTTGTTTGAAGAATAGTTACTTCTAAGGCTTATTGATGCATTAGCAAGGTTGTATGATTGCTTCAACCTTGATTCAGAAATGTTTATGCCTTGGTAATCATCAGGATCAAAACCATAAAACCTATTTGAGCGTAGTTCATATTTTAATGCAAAATCTAAGATATGGTACCTAAGAAATTTACGGTAATTAATATCTGTATATGCTTTTAACTCTGGACTTGGAGAATAGTTTTTAATATCTTTAAATGTAGATAGCTGATAAATAGTTATATCTAGTCTATGAGTATTTCTCTGACCACTAGAATGTCTGAAATCGAAATAAGGACTAAACAAACTACCAACGCCAGCCCTAATGCTATTATTAAAGTTATTTGTTCTCTTATCAGCATTTATAACAACAGGAATAATAGGTTTAAGATTAATTTGCGTTGAAAGGTCAAAGTTTAATGACTCATATTTGAATTCGGGTTTATCCATATTGAATGATAGCTCATCAGGAGAATAGTTTAACTTATACGCTTGGTTTATTGATGGATCAAATGAACTTATAATGGTAACCTGTTCGTTGTGAGAATTATCGCTTTTAACTTGCTGAGCATTTAAATTAACAAATGAGCACAATATTAATGCTGAGAACGTTATATAATTAAATATTTTCATGCTAATTTTATTTACTGGTTATCATTTACTTCCTCAGATTCAAGCTCCATTACTTTTAATCTATCTAACTTACCCTGTGCTACTTCCTTAAGATCTTCACCACTATAATTATCTATAACACTAATTAGAGTTTGTTCAGCTTGAAAATAATTTTCCCTACCAACATAAATATCTGCCAATAATATGAATCCCTTAGCTATCCAATAATTATATCCTGGATAATTTTCAGGTATCTTATATACCTCCTCTTCAGCAGAGTTAAGATTGTTATTTTTATATTCAATTAGTGAGACATTGTATTGTGATTCTGCACCAAGTTCCTCTCTAGAAAGTTTTGATACAATACCAAATTCATTTAATGCTGCGACTAATTTATTTTCTTCCAATGCTATTGATCCCAATATATAATGGGCATAGATTATCTGATTATCGGAGGCTTTATCGCTAATTATTAACTGCTGAGCGGCATCCTTTGCTTGTTTTGCATTGTTCGTTTTCCAGGCACTTTTCATAACCCCATCACGGGCTTCGGCTAATAAAACTTTACTATCAGTAAGTTCAGAAAGACGGTCGTAATAGATCAGAGATTTGTCATAACGTTCTTCATCATAGCTAGTCCTCGCCAATTTCAATAATGATTTACTAGTAAATTGATTCTCAGGAAACTCTATTATCTTTTCATGATAAACCAAGGCATCGGTGTTATTATTCATTCTTTCAAGACATTCTGTAAGGTAGTTGTAGGCTGTTAATACAAAACCTCCTGATGGATATTCTTCCACATAATTCCTCAATGCAGCGACAGAATTTTCACAATCATTAGAAACAAAGTAATTTTCACCAACTACGAAGTTAAGAGAGTCTTGTTCACTAGTTGAAACCTGAACAAAATCAAGACTATTTGCATAATTAATATAAGTGTCTACCTGACCCATATCCATGTAAACATTTTGAAGAGTTATCAATGCTTCCTTTGCTTCTAAAGATGCGGGATAAGTGTCAATTATTTTTCTCAATGGTTTAACAGCTTGATCATATTGATTGTTGTTGTAATATATAGAACCCATTTTCACAAGGGCTTTCTTTGTGTAGCTGCTTTTTGGTTTTTCCTTGATAAGCTTATCGAAATATATTATTGCATCACGCTGATTATTTAATATAAGGTTTGTGGATGCAAGGTCATAGAGAGCCTCATCGTAATATGAGGATGATTTATAGCCATTTATAAGTTGTGTTAATGTGGATATTTTTTTATTAAAATCACCCTGAGAACCAAAGCATAATGCCTTCTGGTAAAGAGCGTAATCAGTGGATGTTGATCTATTATTAATTACTTTATTAAACCATACAATGGCAGTGTTATAGTTATTGGTTATAAGATAGCAATCTGCCATCCTAAGATACACATCTGTAATCATCTTCTTGTCCGTAATATTATTCTGAAGTAATCTTTCAAAATCCATAATGGCTCTCTCATATTGCTTTGAATTGAAAGAGCAATAGGCAATGTTGTATTCCGCTGAAACTTCTAATGATGTTTCAGACGATCCCTTTGATCTCAAAAACTTATTAAACTGGATACTTGCTTTATCATATTTTTTGAGGTGATAATATGCATCGCCACTCCAAAAAATTGCTTCCGATTCAATTTTATTATTAACCGGAAATTTTAATGATTTTTCAAAGTAAATCAATGCATCCGAATATGCTCTCTTCTTTAGGTTATCAATGCCTTGGGCATAAGCAAGTTGCTGATAAACAGTTTGTACTCTCTGGTTTGGATTATTAACCTTTTCTATTGACTGTAGAGCAGCAGGGTAGTTTTTAGAACTTAGATATAATTGAGAAAGCAGATCGTATGATTTTGCTATATATTGTGAGCTAGGATTTTGATCAATATAATTCTCGATAATTAAAACCGGATCATTGAAACTATCTGTACCAATTTGTATTGTAATTTTCATGTAATTAAAGAGTGCATCAGCAGCAATATCTATGTTAGTATTATTTTTGAACGCCTTTAAAAAAGAGCTTTGAGCAAACTTTGGTTGATTGGAATATAAATAGCAGAAACCAAGATAATACCATGAGCTTTGCTCTATAGCGCCTCCAGCTTTTGTTGCATTCTGAAGATTAACAATAGCACTTCTAAATTCTTCTCTTAGGTACTTGCAATAGCCTATTCTATACTGCTCGGTTGGATCATCATTCTTTCTGGTACTACTTTCATAAATCACAAAGTATTCATAGGCTTTAGCATATTTTCCAAGATTATAATAGGCATTTGCCATTAACCTTGCCATATTTCCTTTTTGTCGTCTTGGTACCTTTGAGATGTAATTATCACCCTCTTCGATAACATTTAGATAATCACCAATTTGATAATAAATATTAAGAAGATAAAACGGAACATATTTTTTATATCTCGAATCTCCTGCTATTGCCTTAAAACCAATTAAGGCTTCGTTGTAGTTACCCTTTTGATATTGTATATTAGCATAATAGTAACTTGCTGGCTTTTGATAGCTACTATTTGAATTCAAAATATTTTCAAATGATTTTAAGGCATAATCAAACTTGCTTTGTTTCATCTGGCAATATCCCTTTTTATAATAATATTCATTTAATTGCTCATAGTCTAGTTTTGAAACTGATATGCCATTGTATGTGTTTAGAGCTTTTGAATATTTTTTTTCCTTGAAGTAAATATTCCCAAGCTCAAAATTTATCTCGGGAATCCATGCACTGGAGGGAAAATCAGATGCGAATTTTTCAACTCTGTTTTCAGCATCCTTTTGTTTTAATTTAACCGCACAAACCGTACTATAATAGGCAGCATCCTCGTATATTGCTCCCTTAGTATTGGTTGTTTTTTTCATGAATAAATCAAAGGCAGTTATCGCAGAACCATAATTTTCTTGATTATATAATTCGATTGCGGATCTATATTCTACATTTAATGGATTGTTGTAAACTGTTTGCTGTGAATAGCCCAATGAAACAATAAAAATCATTAGTGTAGTGATAGATGGGATAACGGATACTATTTTCATTATGATCAATTGTATTATGGTTGGTAAATGTATCTATTCAATGTGTAGGTGAAATACAGTTGCAACCTTTTTATCAACAAACTATATGTTCATTAAACGATAAATATTAATAATTAATATTTTTATACCATTAATCATGAAAAGCAATTTATATACATATTTGTGTCAAGCAATGGACTTCCCTATATTAACATCTGGTTACTTGGGAGTTACTTATTGATGAATATATGGGTGCTTATTAAAAAGATTTTGAGTTTTATATCGCACAAGCTATACATAATGATCCTGGCATCAGCAAAAGTCTCTGTATTGGTATTGCTTTTTTGCATCTAATACAACTTCCAAAATCAGTATCATTTATTCTCTCTAAGGATATATTCACCTTATTTAGCCTATCTCGCACTTTTTTTAAGGCTTCTTGGTTAATAGCTTTATTTACAATTGCGTCCATTCTGCTTACTCTACCAATTGCATCATCGGGTTCTATGGGCTTTGTTAATTCAACAAGTTCAATAACACGTTGATTTAGCTTTTCTTTCTCTCTAAGGAGGTACTCTTCTACTTGTAATTTTTCGGATTTTTCCATAATCTAATCAAAAAGCAAAAATATCAAATACTTATGCATAGCTAACAAAAACTATTATCTAAATTCATAAGAGTTGGGTTTACTTAAAATATTTGAGTTTTTATTTAGTTAAGTTATAATATCAATTAGGATGTTGAGTAACCATAGGGTAATCTATAATGATAAATCTACACTCATAAGCATATTCGAACTGTTTATGTCTTGTAATTAATATCTTTGTTTCAAAAATTTAGAGATGAGGAGTTTAGTATTTTTGATAGTTACTGGACTTTTGTTTTATTCCTGTAATTCAAATATTTCAAAGGTAAATAATGGCGAAATTATCAGAATAGATAGTTTTCCATCTAAATTTGTTAGCCCAAGAAATATTGACATATGGATACCATCAAACTATTCTTCTGATTCATTATATGCAGTGATGTATATGCATGATGGTCAAATGCTTTATGACTCTTCCAAAACGTGGAACAAGCAAGAATGGGGAGTTGATGAAGTTATTTCTAATCTACAAAACAAAAGGTTAATACAAAATTGTATTGTGGTTGGTATTTGGAATTCAGGCCCAGGACGTCATAGTGATTATTTCCCTCAAAAGCCTTTTGAGCAGCTAGATATACGATTTCAAGACTCTCTTCTTAACAATGTAAATAGAAATAGTTCAGAAGGTCTTTTTTATAATGGTATACAATCTGATAATTATCTAAAGTTTTTAGTTGAGGAACTTAAACCATACGTGGACAAAAATTTTCAAACTAAACCTGATTTAGATAATACCTTCGTTTGTGGCTCAAGTATGGGAGGTTTAATTTCAATGTATGCTATTTGTGAATACCCTAATGTATTTGGAGGAGCGGCATGTTTGTCAACTCACTGGATAGGAACATTTTCGGCAGACAATAATCCAATACCTGAATCATTTGCTACATATCTATCAAATAATCTCCCTGGATCTAATAACCATAAACTATATTTCGATTACGGAACAGAAACTCTTGATGCTCTGTATGAACCTTTCCAGTTAAAGATCGATTCTGTTATTAAAACTGCTGGATATGATCAAAACAATTGGCTTACACTTAGGTTTGATGGACACGACCATAGTGAGAATTCATGGCGCAAACGATTAGATATTCCATTTGAGTTTTTGTTACGAATTAACAATTAGTTCCACATTTGAAAAATATCTTTAAATATCTTGGACCTGGTATTGTAGTTGCTGCAACTGGCGTAGGAGCTGGTGATATGATTGCCGCAACTGTTGGAGGTAGTTCTTATGGCTTTACAATATTATGGGCAGTTGTATTGGGTGCAATTTTTAAATATGTTCTCAATGAAGGTATTGGAAGGTGGCAACTAAAATCTGGTATTTCTGTACCAGAGGCATGGATATTGAGGATGCCATCTGTTTTTCCATGGTATTTCATAATATATCTGGTATTATGGACATTTATTGTTTCAGCAGCACTAATTGCAGCTACAGGTTTAGCAGCAAATAGTATTTTCCCTGTATTAACTGTAAACGAATGGGGAATAATACATACCGTTATTGCAGCGCTATTTGTATTTTTTGGTAACTACAAGTACTTCGAATTAGTCATGAAAATACTAATATCCCTGTTGTTTGTAATCGTAATTCTTAGTATAATAATATTGTTCCCAAATATGGATGGATTTTTTACTGGGTTATTCATTCCTAGTTTTATGCCTGGCTCAGGACCATATATAATGGCGATAATAGGAGGGGTAGGAGGAAGTGTAACTTTATTAAGCTATGGCTATTGGATTTCAGAGAAGGAGTGGAAGGGTATTGAAAAATTGAATCGCATAAGAATTGATCTTGCAGTTGCATATTCGTTAACTGCTATATTTGGTATATGTATAGTTATCATTTCTGCTAACCTTAAACCGGATGTTGTAAAAAGCAATCAGATTATTTTAGCATTGGCAAATGAAATAGAAAAATCCACTGGTGAAACAGGCAGGTTAATATTTTTGATAGGATTTTGGGGTGCAGTTTTCACTTCAATGCTAGGAGTATGGCAAGGAGTACCATATTTATTTGCAGATTTTATAACAACATGGCGTAACGAGAAAAAGTATCTCAAATCCCTAAAAAACAATAAATATTATAAATGGTACTTGTTATTCATAGCCTTTCCTCCATTGATAATTCTGTTTTATCAAAAACCTGTTTGGTTAATAATGGCTTATTCCATTACAGGAGCTCTTTTTATGCCATTTTTAGCAGTTACGTTATTATGGATTACAAACAAGAAGGACTGGATTCAGGATAGCAAATCAGGTTTAATAACAAATATCATATTTATTCTAACGATATTATTATTCGGATATCTTGCAGTCAATGAGATAATTAATAATGTATAGAGGATTATAGTATCACATTAGTTTCAGAAAAATAATTTTACGCATAATTATTATAATTTAAATTAAAAATCTAGTCTAAATTATTCTATCTAATACGCTAATCAATTTGTTTACTTCTTCTATTGTGTTATAATGTGCCATACTTACTCTTATAACACCATCATTTTCAGTCAGCCCTAGGTCAGTAATGAGTCTCCTAGCATAAAAGTCACCCCATCTTATTGCGATATTGTATTTATCAACTAAAACAGGTATTTCACTACTTTTCTTATCTAGAACAATAAATGAAATAGTTGGTACCCTAATATTTTTAGAAGAAGTACTATTTCCAATTACTTGAATCTTATTATTGTTGTTAAGATAGTCCATTAGGGGGATGGTTAGTTTCTCTTCATGCTCTGCGATAATATCGAAAATATCAGTTATTTTAGAGTGTGTACCCTTGTTACTGCTACCAAAATGTAATTCGTGTATATCTAAAAGGTAATCTATAATTCCCAAGCACCCATAACTCAATTCAAAATTAACATTACCAGGTTGGAACTTATATGGTATATTATCACCATCTAAAAAATAGTGATTTGTGCCGGGCAATTTCTCCAAAAGGTGCTTTTTGCCGTATAGAAGAGCTTGGTGGGGTCCATAAACCTTATAAAGACTAAAAACATAAAAGTCTACATCCCATTTTTGCATATCCAATGAACGATGTGGTGCATATGCAACACCATCAACACATACCAACGCTCCTTTACTATGAACAAAGTCTGTTATTTCCTGAACTGGATTTATGCCTCCTAATACATTGGAAACATGAGAAAATGTCACAAGTTTTGTTTTATTTGAAATCAACTTATCCAAATCTAAGAGCGATGGTGTTCCGCTATGATTATTGATATTCCAATACTTTATAACTATTCCTTTGTCCTTGAGCCTTACCCATGGTCCAATATTTGCCTCATGATCAAAATTAGTAACAATGATCTCATCACCAGCTTCCAGGAAATTACCGAATGATAATGAAAGCTGCTGAAGTAATGAAGTAGTTGACGGTCCAAATATAACCTCTGAATTATGATTTGCATTTATTGCCTCTGACCACCTACTTCGCGCATTAATTATTCTATGTCTTGCCAACTCAGATATTTCATAAGATGCCCCGTGCTGAACATTGGTTTCATATAGATATTCAATTATATTATCGCCAACATGCTTAGGAACCTGCGAACCTCCTGCATTGTCAAAATAGGCCCAGGTGTTATCAAGAGCTGGGAAATAGCTACGTACTTTAGTTATTAATAAGGGGTTCATTTATTTTAATATTAAATTAATTTCAAAAAAATGTTATAGAAACAGATATACACACCAGAATTCCATTTTAATACTAATCATCAATAATAGTATTAATTACCATAATATGTATTCATATTTTTACAATATTTGTATTAAGTAAGAACAATATTAACCACTTTTTTAATATGTCGAAAAATAAAAGCAAGCCTGGTATTCTTTTTCCACCAGCCGTTGGATATAATCTTGGGATACTAGTTAGCTTCATAATTAATCATAAGATTTCGTTAAGGTACGTTCCAAGAACCATTATGATATTCATAATCAATTTTATAAACTTGCCTTTTAGAATATATGAGAGATTGTTTATAAATCCAAAGTACAAGAGAGCCAAAATTGAAGAGCCACCCATATTTATTATCGGACATTGGCGCAGTGGCACCACATATCTTCATAGTTTACTCAGCAAGGATTCAAAATTTGGATATGTTTCGACGTATCAGAGTGTGTTTCCAGATACTTTGTTTGTGACACTTGGCAGAATGTTATTTAAGGGATTTACAACTCTTCTAATACCGGGCAGAAGACCAGGAGATAACGTGAGTCTTCACCCGTCATATCCTCAAGAGGAAGAGTTTGCACTAGGAGTAAAAACACCGTTATGTTTTTATTACATGTGGATGTTCCCCAGGGCTATAAGAGGTCTCTATAATTCATCAATACGCTTTAGTAATGTTGATGCATCTATGCTCAAAGATTGGGAGCAGGATTATAAATTACTAATAAATAAGGCTCTTAAAAATACTGGTGGGAATATTTACTTGAGTAAGAATCCACCAAATACTGGGAGGATAAAACAACTAAAAAAAATGTTTCCTAATGCAAAGTTTATTCATATTCATAGAAATCCCATTGATGTATATATGTCAACAAAAAACTTTTACAAGAGGATGATGCCACATCTGCAACTTCAGAGTATATCAGAAGAGGAAATTGTTAATTCTATAATTGACATATATAAAAATACGATGCAAGATTTTATTGCCTGTAGAAATGAAATATCAAGTGATAATCTGATTGAGGTTAGTTATGCAGATCTCGAGAAGAAACCAATGGAGTTAATTGAAAAAATTTATGAGTCTTTTGAGATTGAAGGGTTCAAGAATGCTAAACCAGTTTTCAAAGATTTCATCAAAGGAATGGGTGTTTACAAGAAGAACAAACATTATATTAGTGATGAATTGTTAAAAAGAATAACAAGTGAGTTTGGTTTTGCTATGAAGGAGTATGGCTATAATATACCCGATAATTTAGAGACATTCTAAGAACTAATGCTGTTCATTTTAATCAATCTTTAAAATAAAACATTTTGAAATTATTTTTCAGCATTTATTGTGATGCTGTAGATGCCAACCTTATCTTTTTTGAAATCCATTAACTCATCAATTGTCAGGTAATTAAGCATTATTTCGTTAGGAATGTCTATTGCCTTTTCCTTGTGGATTACAATATTATTAAATCCACTATTTTTTATAATATGAACATAATCATCCTTATCTATTGCTCCTGAAACGCAACCGGCATACATTTCAGCGTCTTTTTTTAATTTGTCAGGTAGTACACCTGATATTACTACATCGGAAATGCAAAAATGGCCACCTTTGTTAAGCACTCTGTATATTTCATTGAAAGCCAGTGTTTTATCAGGCACAAGGTTTAAAACACAATTTGAAATTACAACATCAAATATATTATCATCGAAAGGCATTTCTTCAATATCTCCTTTAACAAAATCTATGTTGTTGAAGCCTAATTTATTGTTGTTGATAATAGCCTTCTCAATCATTGCATCTGTAAAATCAAGTCCTGTAACTTTGCCTTTGTCACCTACCTGAGAACGTGCAACAAAGCAATCGTTGCCTGCTCCGCTTCCAAGATCTAATACATTATCTCCCTCTTTTATATCTGCATATGAAGTTGGTAAACCACAACCAAGACCAAGGTCAGCATCTTTTGCATAACCTTGCTCAGAAGTGTAGTCCTCACTGAATATGGCATATTCAATTGTATCACAGCATCCTGTGGAACCACAACATGAGGCATCATTTTGCTCTTTTGTTTGGTTTGCAATTAATGAATATTTATCTTTAACTATTTCTTTTATATCTTCTTCCATGTTGAGTCGCTTAAATTACTTCACAAATGTATTGTAATTAATTTGGTAGATATTAAATTAATAAAATGCTATGACTAATATGAGTATGTTAAATTGTTATCAGAATGATTGTTTATCTGATTAGGGTAACCACACCTTGATAATTAATTGTCTCATTATCAAGAAATAAAACATCAATATTATAAACAAAGCTACCCGTAATCAAATACTCTCCATCCATTGTTCCATCCCAACCTGTATTTGGTTCATTGGGAACAAAATTATTTTGTTCAAATATCATTTTACCCCATCTATCAAATATCTGCATATTATTTATTTTTTGAACATTTGGTATCAATCCAAAAACAGAAAAGTAGTCATTTAAGCCATCGTTATTAGGGGTAAATGCATTTGGAATGTATACTTTTCTAGATTTAATAACAGTTATCATAACCGAATCATAGATTGTACAATTTAAGTCAGATGTTGCTTCTATGTATATGTAAGTTGAAGATATTGGTGTTATCAATAATTCGTTACAATCATTTTCACAATTTATAATATCAGGAGGACCCCAAATGTAGTTGTCTAATTCTATACTTGCTTCAGGAATTAAAATCACATCTTCGCCAAGTTCAACGGTCTGGTCATTACCTATTGTCAAAGTAAATGAACCAGAAGGGTTTATTTGGATTGAATCGCTGAAACTACAACCATACCTGTCCTTTATTGTATAATAATGTTTACCAACGGATAAATTGTCAATGTTATCATTAATTCCGTATGATGAATCATCAAAATTTAGTTCATATGGGCCGGTTGCATTGAAAACAGAATCAATGGAGAATATGCCAATTTGAATATCCGAGCAAGGTGGGTTTATCACTGTGTGTGAAGAATACATTTGTATATCTGGCATCACAGTTAGGTCCAGAACAATAATACTGTCGCAACCAAGAAAATTCAGCAGACTGTCATAATAAGTTCCTGATGAGGTGTATGTTGTATTTGCAAATTCAACACTTAAACCTTGACATATTGTATCCACATAATTTGTGTACTTTGGAATTACTTCTATTTTTATTTCATCACTAGATACTCTACATTTGTCATTTAATACATTTTGATTCCCATTTGCTACAAGGTATCTGTAATGATAAATGCCAGAAATTGAATTACTATGTGTGTATAGGTTGGAGATTTCTCCTACAATATCGGTCCAAGTTGATCCTCCATCAGTACTAATTTGCCACTGATATACAGGATTATTATAGGTACTATTTATCAAATTAGCATCCAATATGACCGGTGCATCATCAATGCAAAAAAACAAAGATTCACCTTGAGCTATAATAGCTTTAGGACCACACGGTCTAAATGATATATTATCTATTGCTAAGTCATTGCCATTTCCTCCAGGCGCATTGTTTCTCAATGAAAGAGTTAATGAATCTTGGTCTGGTAGTGTTTCAAATGTAAAACCATATGTCATCCATGTTTCATTTTCAGGTATGGGACCTGTGGTATACATGTTAACTCCATTAAGTAGGAAAGAAACATTGGGTTTAATCATATTTCCTCCTGTATTTATTAAGTTTATTACATCTGCTGAAAATTCATATACAGTATTTGCACACAAACCATTTATTTCATTGGTGTAAAATAAACCAGGATTATTACTGGCGTTTACAACCATCATATATCCTTGTGGATCTGAGCTATTATCATATATTCTTATCCATCCAGCAAACAAACTCCATACGCCTGTTGAGTTAGTAATAGTATATTTACCATCTTGAGGTGGGGGAGATGTTTCGTATATATACCCTGGTGCTATTTTTGGGTCAGTTTGTAAAACATTATCAACCCCTTTACCAAAATCCCCATCTGTAAATATATTTTCACCTAGATTTCCACTACATACTTGACCTTTGCCAGTAATTGATATGGTAATTAACATCAAAGTGCATGCGAATGGAATTGAATAATACTTTAGTTTGTAAAGAAAATCATTGATACTATTTAATAGGTAATTTTTCATTAATTAATAGACTTCTAATTATTGGAAATAGTTGTCACAAAAGTAAATTAATTAATGAATTGAAACATTCTAGTTTATTTCAAGTCATTAACTATTTCCAATTGATTTTCAAAGTAATCAATCATATCAATATCATTAAACTCTTTCCAATACTCAGTTAATTCCTCGCACATCACTTTTACTTCATCATAATCCTCATTAATTAAAAGGCGATTAAGTTTTTCTAATTGCTCGCTTTTCTTTTGTTCTCTTTGCTTGTTATTCATTTTGTATAATCTTTATATGAATATCAAATATAGGTATAATATTTTTTTAACTTTATGTAATTAATAGATAATAAATGACTTAAGCTCTTTTAAATATGTTGGGCCTTACATTATTTGGTTTTAGTCAAACCACACTACTTTCCGATACAGAATTTCCCAAAAATATTACCAAGTAGGTCATCTGTGGTTATCTCACCAGTTATAGTACCAAGTTCATGTAATGCATGTCTAATATCTATTGCAATGAGGTCAGTGGGTACATTATTATCAAAACCTAGCCTTACATTGTCAATGGATTTTTTAGCATTTACTAATGAATTATAATGACGTGAATTAGTTATTATAACATCATTGTTGATGTTGTATCTTTTTACAACCTTTACAAGCGATTCCTTTAGTAAATCTATATTCTGATTTTGTTTTGCTGAAACTAACACCAAATTAATATCACTCACATTTGAAAGTTTGAAATTAGGCTCATTAATCTCATCAATCTTATTTGCAACAAAAATAAAATGCTTTGATTCATCATTAATGTATTCACTGAACTCCTTGGTTACTTTGTGGATGCTATCTTTGGATAGTGCAGTAACATCACCTACATATATTATGATACTTGCTTGTTTAATTTTGTCATAAGCTCTCTCAATTCCAATATTTTCAACTAAATCTTGTGATTTTCTCAGGCCTGCAGTATCAATAAATCTGAACTTAAAACCATCTAATACATATGTATCCTCAATCGTATCTCTTGTGGTTCCTGGTATATGACTTACTATTGCCTTTTCTTCATTTAATATCGCATTTAATAAAGTTGATTTACCCACATTTGGTTTGCCAATTATTGCAACTGGAATACCATCTTTCATAACATTGCCTATTTTAAATGAATCTATTAGAGATGTAAGTTCTTCATTTAAATCATCAATTAATGTGAGAAATTGTTTTCTGTCGGCAAATTCAACATCTTCCTCACTAAAATCTAGCTCCAGTTCTATGAGTGATGCGAAGTCAATTAATTTTGAACGTAATTCGTTAATTTTAGTGCTAATTCCACCACGCATTTGGTTCATTGCTACCCTGTGAGCATTTTCAGATTGTGAGGCAATTAAATCTGCAACAGCTTCAGCTTGACTAAGATCCATTTTTCCATTCATGAAAGCCCTAAGGGTAAATTCACCTGGTTCAGCAATCCTTGCCCCACTATCTAATACCGCATTAAGTATTTTTTGTTGTATATATTCTGAGCCATGGCAAGATATTTCTATGGCATCCTCAGATGTATATGATTTTGGAGATTTGAAATAACTAACCAAAACGTCATCAATCACTTTATCTTCTTCATTAAATGATCCAAAATATAATCTATGACTTTCAATATCATCAATTGATATTTTTGAAGCTGGTATAAAATGATTCCAAAGTATTTTTAAACTATTTGAACCTGACAACCTAATTACAGAAATAGCTCCAAAGCCTGATGGCGTGGCTATTGCCGCTATTGTGTCCGTGTTATAACCTGCTGATTTAAAGCTCATAAAATGATATTATTGAGAAATTAATAAAAAGCAAAAATAATATTTTATTACTTCCATATTTTTAAAAACATATTACCTTTGCGCAACAAAAAAACTAACAATATTATTTTACTATGAGCGTATTGGTTAATGCAGATTCAAAGATAATCGTACAGGGATTTACTGGCGGTGAAGGCACATTTCATGCTGGTCAAATGATTGATTATGGCACAAACGTAGTAGGAGGGGTTACTCCTGGTAAAGGTGGTACAACTCATTTGGATAAACCTGTTTTTAATACAGTAAAAGAAGCAGTAGATAATACAAATGCTGATGTTAGTATAATTTTTGTTCCACCACCATTTGCTGCTGATGCAATAATGGAAGCAGCCGAGTCTGGTATAAAGGTTATAGTTTGTATAACAGAAGGTATACCTACAGAAGACATGGTTCAAGTAAAGGAATATTTACGTGGTACTGATTCAAGGTTAATCGGCCCCAATTGTCCAGGTATTATAACCCCAGAAGGGGCAAAGGTTGGAATAATGCCTGGCTTTATTCATGAGAAAGGGATAGTGGGTATTGTTAGCCGTTCAGGTACATTAACATATGAAGCTGTTGATCAGCTAACCAAAGTAGGACTTGGTCAAACAACTGCCATAGGAATTGGAGGGGATCCAATTATAGGAACCACTACCAAAGATGCAGTTGAACTGTTCATGAATGATCCTGAAACAAAAGGTATCGTTATGATAGGTGAGATTGGTGGTAATATGGAGGCAGATGCAGCCAAATGGATAAAAGAAAATGGCACAAAACCAGTTGTTGGTTTTATTGCAGGGGCTACAGCACCAAAAGGAAGAACAATGGGTCATGCTGGAGCGATTATCGGTGGTAAGGCCGATACAGCAGAAGCCAAAAAACAAATAATGAGTGATTGTGGGATCTATGTTGTTGATTTACCTGCAGATATAGGTAAAAAGATGGCAGAGGTGTTAAAGTAATCACCCTCATTGAAAGACATAAAGAGCTGTAAAGGGTATTTCCTTTTACAGCTTTTTTTATTCCTTAATAATATCAGGTCGTCTTACCTTAGTGCGTTCTAAACTCTGGTCGTGTTTCCATTCTTCAATGAGTTGTTCGTTACCGCTTAGGAGAACTTCAGGTACTTGCATCCCCCTAAAATTGCGTGGTCTGGTATAAACCGGTGGGGCAACCAAATTATTTTGAAAGGAATCACTAAGTGCTGAAACTTCGTTTCCAAGCACACCTGGTAATAATCTAACCAAAGCATCTGTAATAACAGCTGCTGCTAGTTCTCCCCCTGAAAGAACATAATTTCCAATGGATATTTCTTTGGTGATAAAATGTTCTCTTATCCTTTCATCAATTCCTTTATAATGACCACACAGAATAATAATATTTTTTAATAGCGACATTGAGTTTGCCATAGGTTGATCAAACATTTCACCATCTGGGCTTGTGTAAATTATCTCATCATAATCTCTTTCCTTTTTCAAGGATTCAATGCATGCAGCTATTGGTTCAATCATCATTACCATACCCGCTCCACCTGAAAAAGCATAGTCATCTACTTTTTTGTGCTTGTCGGTTGTAAAATCTCTTAATTGATGTAAATATATATTCACGAGCTTCTTTTCCTGTGCTCTTTTAACAATGGAGTGGTTAAAAGGCTCAGTGAGCATTTCTGGGAATATTGTTATTATATCAATTCTCATGGTAACTAAGTATTCAATATTCTAGATTAAAAAAAATGATTGACAAGCCAATAAGCGGGATTCTGTAATCCACTGCAAAAGCAGTAGTTTCCATCATTTATCTGCGATAACAGTCACCCGTTACCTGTAGCAATCTACCCACCAGTTTCGGGCGGGCAGCCCTTATCCGCCTAAGCGGAGTACTGGTTTATTTGATCTTGCAGCTCCTGAGGTTTACCCCTCTGAGATGTTACCATCACAGAGCGTGAGCTCTTACCTCACGTTTTCACATTCACCTGAAGTTACAGAGTAACAACATAGGTTACCTTCTCTGCGGCACTGTCTGTATTGGCCAATGGCCAATCCTTCTATCTAAGAAGCAGGATGCCCTGCGCTGTCCCGACTTTCCTCCCCAATTTCAAAAGAAAAAGAGGCGATGGAATAGCTTGTCAATTCTCTGCAAAGGTAATAAAAAAAGGAGGTTGAGACATCAACCTCCTAAGAGGGTGGAAGACCGGATTTGAACCGGCGACCCCTAGAACCACAATCTAGTGCTCTAACCAACTGAGCTACATCCACCATGTGACCTATGGTCATTTTTGAGGCTGCAAATATACTATTTTTTTATATCCAAGGTGTATCGAAGGGTATATTTAGTGTAATAATTATTACCCGAAAAATACCATAAAATAATCTATAATTATGGATTAATATATGACCATTAAATCAATATTAGATTGATTTTTCATTCGAGAAATAATATATTAATTATAACACCTTTATTTATTATTTTTGATGACAATGATATTTGGCAAAAGAATATATACATCAGGTAATTCATTATCACAACTTGCATGGAATAGATTCAGAAAAAACAGTATTGGTGTAATATCTCTGGGCGTAATAATAATCAGCGTATTAATAGCCGTGCTGGGATATCTTATTACACCTGATTCAACTCCCATGTGTAATAATCAGGTGCTTGAAATAAGTACCCAAAGACCAGGATTTGAAACAGATTTTCTATTGGTAAGAAAGAATACAATAGAGATTAAAACAACAATATTTAATAAGATGTTGTTCGGAGCACCCTCGAATTATAAAACAATTCCTGTAGATGCAATAGAATTTGATGGAGACATGGTTGTAGCTCATATATTTGATCAGGATAACAATGAATTCCTAGAATTATTTAATATAGCAGACGTATGCTATCCATTAGCTGGTGATCCAATATTTAATGATGATATAATGTATTTTACGACGATAAACGGAGATGAAATGCAGATACCTATTTCAGAATTATATTCACAGGTACTAGATAATAATATTAAACTTAAAAGATATATACTCGGCACAGATCAGTTTGGTAGAGACTTGCTAAGCAGATTATTGATAGGAAGCAGGATTAGTTTGTCAGTTGGGGCCATTTCAGTTGCAATATCATTATTGGTTGGTATTTTTCTTGGTTCAATGGCTGGATTCTATAGAGGAAGAACAGATGATATAATAATGTGGTTTATAAATGTTGTTTGGTCAATACCAACGCTACTGTTGGTTATTGCCATAACATTTGCTTTGGGACGTGGTTTTTGGCAGATTTTTGTGGCTGTTGGCCTCACAATGTGGGTTGAAGTAGCAAGGGTTGTAAGAGGTCAAATAATGAGCATTCGAGAGAAGGAGTTTGTTGAAGCTGGGTTTGCTTTGGGCTATTCAAATTTTAGAATAATATTTAAACATATTCTTCCAAATATAATGAGCCCTGTGATTGTTATTTCGGCGGCTAATTTTGCAGCTGCAATATTGATAGAAGCTGGATTAAGCTTTCTTGGTATAGGAGTTCAACCTCCAATGCCATCATGGGGAAGTATGATAAAGGAGTATTATAGTTTTATAATACTTGATAGTGCCTACCTGGCAATTGTACCAGGTATAGCTATTGTGATATTAGTTCTTGCATTTATGACTCTTGGTAATGCATTAAGAGATACTCTTGATGTTAAAATGCAAAGCAAATAGGTTATAATAATGTTTAATTATGTTGGAGAAGATAAAGGTAATAGGTTTTGATGCAGATGATACCTTATGGGTTAATGAGCCATTTTATCGTCAATCGGAAATGGAATTTGCTGAAATGCTTTCGGATTATGGCGATGAAGAATATATAAATAATGAATTCTTAAGGTTTCAGTTAGCAAATCTTGATAGATATGGATATGGAATAAAGAGTTTTATATTGTCGATGATTGAAACTGCCCTTTTCATAACTAATAATAAGGCTAACATCTCAATTATCAATGATATCATCGATATTGGTAAGCGAATGATTGATAAGCCTGTTGAATTACTAGATGGTGTAAAGGCTACTCTAGAAGTACTAAGTGATAAAGGGTACACCCTTATTGTTGCAACAAAGGGAGATCTATTGGATCAGGAAAGGAAACTTAATAAATCTGGTATCGAAAAATTCTTTCATCATATTGAAATAATGAGCGACAAAACAGAATTTAGTTACAGGAAACTTTTAAAACATCTTGACATAAATGCTGAGGAATTTATGATGGTGGGTAATTCCATGAAATCAGATATTATTCCTGTAATTGATATTGGAGGTAACGCAATTCACATACCTTTTCATACTACATGGATACATGAGCAAGTTGACTCGTCTAAGGATCTGAAATTTTACAGAGAAATGGAGGATATTTCAGAGGTAGTGAAGCTTTTTAGCAGCTATTAAGCAGATGCTTGTTATATGATTGCCCCCTCAATCGTTGGAATTAAGACCAACTATTAATACTACCTTTTTCTTCGTAGTATATTGTTTCCAAAATTATTGTTATCACATGCTCCACCAAATCTTTCTTTACATGACCCTTTATTGATGCCAATTTTGATTGATGCGTATATATCCATACCATTCATGTCAGATAACCCCAAATATGTACCCAATCTTTCTGTTCCAATTGTTATGAAGTAAAACCTTGCAGCAATACCAACACGAGGATAATTATAGTCGTATAAAGATATGGGGACACTAAGTTCAAAGTATTTGGTTTCGTACCTAGGTATAATTGCCAATTGGGGCGTTCTTCTTAGTGTACTTTTGTTTAATCTCAATGGGTGAATGAAAAATCCTGCAACATAGATGTTATTTCTTAGATTAAAATCTGCTTGTATACTGAGGGCTGTCGGTAACCCAATCTTTATGTTGTCTCCAACATACGATGCATTTGGGTTTCCATAGAAGGTATTGCTTAATTCATGTAAAAATGAATTTGCGTTGTTAAACTGAAGTGTGTCTACATCTTCCCAGTAAATGGATACTTCATCAAATTGATGTTCTTGGGCATTTTCCTTAAATTTTACTCTTCCTATATCTACAATTGATACTCCGATCTTATAGTCATAGTCTACAATATTTTGAGCACATAGTCTTTCACCGTTCCATTTATTTAACTCCACTTGACGTCTTTTTACATATACTACGCCAATGTCCATACCAACTCCACTTCCACGGAAAGTAGGACTAGTATTAAGAAACTCTGAGTTGTCATAATTAATTGGACCCGAGAACCCCAAGCTTGCATTCATTTCTTTAATATCAATGGTTGTATCGTTTGGCACAAGGTAGTTTAGTTTATCTGAATATACATATGCTCCGGCGTATCCCCATAATTTTTTGACCGATAATCCAACTGTTAATTGCTGATCATAGTATTTCCATACATCATAGGCATAACTTAAACCAACTTCCATCCAGGAGTTACTACCAAAATCAATATTCTTCTCATCAAAATCAATATTGTGTAATGGTCCATAATCAAGTCCCCAGTAACCAAACTCTGCAACGTTCCAAGGTATATTGTTTCCAGATGTGAATACTCTAACACCCGTTGTGATTCCAAAGGCATGATCGCCTATCTGAATCATTGCTGATGGCCCTAGGATTCGTGTGTTTTGAGTTATTTGTTTTGCTTTTGAATTATTGTAGTAGAGAACATTTTTTTCTTCCTCTCCATATGTTGGGAATTGGTAGTTTTTGTCCAATAGATCCCAGATTACAAAATCTTCTTTTGGTAAGTACGCGAAGTTATTTCTAAGGAAAACATTAGCCGTTGCTAAGTTTATATCTAGGTATACCTTGTTGGTTGTCATACTCGCAGGGTTTATCATAACACCTGTAATACCCTTGTAGTTGCCCATGGTAAGACCCAACATTTCCTGAGATTGAGCAATGTTAAAGGTGCTGATTAGACCTAATAATGCAAGAATATATTTTAAGTTCTTTAATCTCATGGGTGGATTTATAATTATAAACGATAAAATAATAGATTTGGTCTATGTACTTGAAACCCTCATAATATCTCAGACAAAAATAATGCTTACAAGGTTGACATAAATGCTCTATTATTATAGATATTCACAACTTAGAGTTAGTTAGTATACCTGAATATTGGTGTATTATTACCGCTAAATAGTAAGTAATGAGCTACTTGTATGCATTTTAGAATTATTAACAATAAAAATACAATAGCCATGAAGCTTGAGGAGTTTTAAATCATACATTTGAAATGTTAAATTTACCGTTATGCAGAGATACATCATAGTTATTATATTATTTACCCAATCCTTGGTGGGTTTTTCCCAGAGTTATAATAAACTTAACCCGGATGAAACCGTAAAAAAAATCAGCACTTTACTATACCTGATAAATAACTACTATGTTGACACATTAAATATGTCGAAAGTTACGGAGGATGCCATACAGATGACACTCAAGGAATTAGACCCTCATTCTGCATATATTTCATCCAAAGACGTAAAAAAGGCGAACGAAGGTCTTGAGGGTAGCTTTGAGGGTGTAGGTCTTACTTTCCAAATATTTAAGGATACAATTCTTGTTGTTTCACCAATACCAGGAGGACCATCCGACAAGGTTGGTATAATGGCTGGTGATAAAATAATCACTGTGGATGGAGAAGATGCATATGGCAAATCAATTACCAATAAGTGGGTTATGGATCACCTAAGAGGTAAAAAGGACTCTAAGGTAGTAGTAGGGATATTCAGGCGAGGTAATAGCGAGTTAATAGATTTTGAGATAACTAGAGATAAAATTCCCATTAACAGTCTTGATGCTGCTTTTATGCTTGATAAAACAACTGGTTATATCAAACTTAACAGATTTGCAAAGCAGTCATTGGATGAATTTACTAAGGCTGTAAATGACCTTAAATCACAAGGAATGAAGGACTTGGTTTTTGATTTACGTGGTAATACGGGAGGATATCTTGGAACTGCACTAAGTATAACCGATGAATTTCTGGGCGACGGTAATCTTGTGGTATATACAGAGGGAGTAAATCAACCACGACAGGAATTAAAATCAACTAGTAAGGGTGATTTTGAAAATGGAAAACTTGTTGTATTAATAAATGAAGGGTCTGCTTCAGCAAGCGAAATTGTTAGTGGTGCTGTGCAGGACTGGGATCGCGGTGTAATTGTTGGAAGGCGTTCCTTTGGTAAAGGGCTGGTTCAAAGACCTTTTCCTTTGCCAGATGGTTCAATTGTGCGTTTAACAGTAGCACGATACTACACTCCTTCGGGTAGATGCATCCAAAAGCCATATGAAGATGGTTCAGAAGAATACTACAAGGATTTTTATAACAGAATGAAACAGGGTGAAGTTTATCATGCAGATAGCATACGTTTTCCAGATTCATTAAAATACCAAACCAAAGCAGGAAGAACTGTGTATGGAGGGGGTGGTGTTATGTCAGATATATTTATTCCTTTGGATTCAGCAAGATACAATGACATATATTCATCTCTGGTAAGAAAAGGCATAATGAACATGTATGTAAATAATTACCTAGATAAATATAGAATTAACATTAAAAATAAGTTTCCAACTTTTAAGGATTATGATGAGGAATTTTTCCTAACAGAAATTGATTTTGACGTTTTTGTTTCAGATGCCAATGATAAAGATATGGAGATTAGCGAGGAGAGTATAGCTTCGAATAAGAAATTTATCATGCTTCAATTGAAAGCTCTAATGGCCAGAAATATTTATGATGTTGGAGACTATTTTGAAGTTATTTCTCCGGAGGATGCCGAAATCCAAATGGCTATTCAGATAATTCATGACAAAAAAGAGTATAAGCGTTTAATATCAAGGTAGTATAATAAATATAGATAATTTATCGGAATTATTGTAAATAAATAAATAAAAGACAAACAGGTCCTTTATAGAAAAATATTATAATTTTGTAAAATATTTAACTCCTTATGATTATAACTCGCAAAACTAAGATTTCCGAAATATTAAATCATGATATTAATGCGATAGATTCAATCGCCTCCATTAATTCAAATTTTTTAAAACTTAAAAATCCGTTTTTAAGGAAAATATTAGCAAGAAGAGTAACTGTGGAGGATGCGGCACGCATAGGGGGAGTTAGTGTCAAAGAATTTTTGATGACATTAATGAAAAGTGGAATTAAGGTTAAATGTTTAGAAATTGATGAAATAAATAATTCAAAATCAAATAAAATAAAACAGATGATAAAAACAGATATTGTTGAGTTAGATGTAAGACCAATACTTGAGGGTGGGGTAGACCCTTTTAAAGAAATTATGGCAAAATTAGATACACTGAGAAGCGATCAAACACTACTTATTGTAAACACTTTTGAGCCAATACCATTGTTGAATATCCTTAAAGCACAGGGCTACGTTTATGAAACTGAGAGATTGACAGATGGTGTTGTGAAAACATATATAACTAAATCAGATGGTAATACTTCTCAGTCCGATGACCCTAGTTATCGAATTAATGATAATGAGTTGTCATTTAGTGATATTGAAACAAAGTATGATGGTAAAATGGTTGAGGTAGATGTAAGAGACCTCGAGATGCCTATGCCTATGGTATTAATACTTGGTGAAATTGAAAGAATAAGCGATGATAATGCTTTATATGTTCATCATAAAAAGTTACCCCAATACTTATTACCCGAGATAAAGAACAGAGGATATAAGCTTGTTCATAAAGAAATTGATGAAAATAATATCAAATTAATAATTTACAAATAATGGAAGCAGGTTTAAGTACGAAAAATGCACCATCACCAAGTATTGTACTTCCTCACTATATCTTCGGAGCCATTTCATTTTTGATCGCTACAGTATTATTGTTAATTAGTAGCTCTGGAGATTTTACACATTATATGAGTCCAAAGTTACTATCAATAACTCACATCATGGTGTTGGGTTGGATAACAATGATTATAATGGGGGCTCTCTATCAGCTGGTTCCAGTGGTTATGGAGGTTCGACTGCATAGCGAAAAAATAGCTCTAATTACTTTTATTGTGTTTGGTTTAGGAGTCACTTTCATGTCAATAGCATTTTGGTCATTTACATTTAGTCGAAGTATTCTTCTTGAAATTGGGGGTGTATTGGTATTAATCGCTATGATATTATTTGCTTTTAATATACTTAAAAGTGCATTAAAAACCCAACGTAAGGACATAGAAAATACTTTCGTTATAACATCTGTTTTTTGGTTATTAATAACCGTAATTGCTGGAATTATCATAACCTTCAATTTTGCTTTTAATTTCATTCATGAATCACATATTCAGTTATTAAAAATGCATGCACATATTGGTGTAGTGGGCTGGTTCTTGTTATTGGTAATCGGTGTTGCTTCCAAGTTAATGCCGATGTTTTTAATAGTACATAAACTTCCTCGCACATTATTAATTTATTCCTTCATATTTACGAACATTGGGCTTATAATGCTGACCACAGGATATTACTACATAAACCACCAATGGTTTCTAATTCTGTCATCAGGTCTTATTATTTTGGGCATTTTCTTTTTTCTTCGATTTAATTTAATTGCTTTTAGAAAACGAATAAGGAAAAACCTTGATACAGGAATGAAACTATCTGCGGCTGCATTTATGATGCTTGGGATAAGTGTTTTGTTCGGACTATTTTCAGTTATAACACCAGATTTATTTACAGACATTCAGAATCGTATTGATATTACATATGGTTTTTTGATATTATTTGGATTTTTAACATCGCTAGTATTGGGTCAAACTTATAAAACACTTCCTTTTATAATTTGGTTGCACAGATATAAATCACTTGTTGGTAAGTTTAAAGTACCTCTTCCTGTTGAGTTGTATTCTGACAGAATGGCTAATATTCATTATTACACATATTTGGTAGGAATGTTATTCATGATAATAGGAATACTTTCAAATAATGTTCTCGCATTAAAGGCAGGAGCATCATGCCTATTAATAACAGCAATTCTTTATAACTACAATGTTTTTAAAATAATCTTTCATAAAACTCAAAATAATGAATCTAAATAATTTAACTCATGAAGAATCAAATATTCTAGAGCTACTTAAAACGGTTATGGATCCTGAAGTAGCAGTTAATGTGGTTGACCTTGGATTGATTTATGAAGTTCACCATAATCCAGATTCAAAAAATATTCATGTTTTATCAACTTTGTCAACACGAGGTTGCCCATTGGGAGATACAATCATGGAAAATATACGGGTTGTAATAGCAAATAAATATCCTGAGTATAATGTTGATGTAGAACTTACATGGGAACCAGAATGGAATCCTGATATGATAACCAGAGAAGGTAGAATTGCTATTGATTAATGCACGATGTTATCAAAAAAGGCTGAACATTCAATAAGAGTGATATTGTTTTTGGTTCGGTCTAGGTCTTCACTCATGCAGTAAAGAAGAGCATGCCCAATACATAACGACTATAAACATGTAGAAGTTATATTTTGAAAAGCATTGTCAAACAAAACCATAAGAGAAATTAATGAAGTTTTCTTATGTGCGAACAAGTCCAAGGAAATATTTATTTAGGTTATATATTCTGAAAACCAATCAAAAATGTGATCGTATTTAATACACAATTTTAAATGCTTATTTGTATGTTTTAAACATATAGTTCGCAGTTAGATATCATATGGTTGGTAATACATATCTCACTACTTGTAAATAGAACGATTCTAAGTGATTTTATACTATTTAAACATAAAAAGGTTAGTATATTTGCCATGGATATAATAAAACACTAAAACAATGAAAAAACATAACTTTTACGCGGGACCTTCGATACTGCCTGAGCTTACAATTAATGAAACCGCAAAGGCTGTGGTAAACTTTTCAGATACAGGCTTATCTGTAATGGAGGTGAGTCACCGCAGTAAAGAGTTTGTTGCAGTTGTTGATGAGGCAACAGAATTATTTAAAGAGCTATTGAATATTCCAGATAATTATTCAATTTTATTTCTTGGGGGTGGTGCAAGCACTCAGTTTGCAATGGTTCCGTTCAACCTTTTTGTTAATAAGGCCGCATATCTAAATACAGGAGCATGGTCAAAAAAAGCAATTAAAGAGGCCAAGATGTTTGGCGAAGTCGAAGTTGTAGGATCCTCAGAAGATAGAAATTTTAACTATATCCCGAAAGGTTATACAATTCCACAGAACGCAGATTATTTCCACATTACTACAAATAATACCATATACGGTACCGAAATAAAGCATGATATAGAATCTCCTGTGCCACTTGTTGCTGATATGTCATCGGATATCTTTTCTCGTCCAATAGACATAAAAAAATATGCGATTATTTATGGTGGTGCTCAAAAAAATCTCGCACCGGCAGGTGTTACATTTGTAATTATAAAGAATGATATTCTTGGAAAGGTAAAGCATCATCTACCCACAATGCTAAATTATCAAACCCATATTGATAAAGAAAGTATGTTTAACACACCTCCCGTTTTACCAATATTTGCTGCTTTACAGACACTTAAGTGGCTTAAAAAAGAGGGCGGTATAGAGTCCGCTCACAAAAGAAATATTCAGAAGGCACAATTGTTATACGACGAAATTGACAGAAATAGTTTATTTAAGACCAGCGTTGATGATTTAGAAGACCGTTCGATAATGAACATATGCTTTGTAATGACTCATGGTAATGAAGACAAAGAGAGTGCATTTTTTGATTATGCATCATCAAAAGGTATGATTGGTATAAAGGGACATCGCTCTGTGGGTGGTTTCAGAGCTTCTACTTATAATGCTTTACCACTGGATAGTGTTCAAGCATTGGTTGAAGTAATGCAAGACTTCGAAAAAAAATATTAATAAATAACTTCTACTAAAACTTAAATATTACTGATATGACAAAGGTATTAGTTGCTACCGAGAAACCATTCGCAGAAGCTGCGGTTGAGCAAATAAAGAAAATATTTGATAATTATGGATATCAAGTTTTCTTTCTAGAGAAATATACTAGCCAAGAACAGCTGATTAATGCACTTTTAGATATTGATGCCTTGATAGTGAGAAGTGATAAGATTACACCTGATATTATAAATGCTGCCAAGGATCTTAAAATAGTTGTAAGGGCAGGAGCTGGATATGATAATGTAAACCTAGAAGCAGCAACGAAGAATAATGTTGTTGTAATGAATACACCTGGTCAAAACTCAAATGCAGTAGCAGAACTTGCAATTGGAATGATGGTGTATCAGGCTAGAAATCATTTTAATGGGAAGTCAGGAAGCGAGTTGTGTTGTAAAACCCTTGGAATTCATGCATATGGTAATGTTGGAAAACTAGTTTCAAAAATAGCAAAGGGATTTGGTATGAGTGTAATTGCATTTGATCCTTTTGTAGATAAAGCCTCCATTGAAGCAGATGGTGTAAAAGTTGTTGAGACCATTGAAGAGTTATATGGCAATTGCGATTATATCAGTTTGCATATTCCTGCCAATGAGCATACCACTAAGTCCATAAATTATGATCTGCTTTCTTTGATGAAAGATAATACCACACTGATTAATACTGCTCGCAAAGAGGTTATTGATGAGGATGGTATGATTAGGGCAATGGAAGAAAATTCTGGCCTTTCTTATGTTAGCGATATCGCTCCAGTAAAATGTGATATAATGATTGATAAGTTTGGTAATAGATGCTTCTTTACTCCAAAAAAAATGGGAGCGCAAACTGCAGAGGCAAATATCAATGCAGGTAAAGCAGCAGCAAACCAAATAATAAATTTTATTGAAAAAGAAGATGTAACCTTCAAAGTAAACTAAATGTAATTACAATATGCCATTCATATTAAAAAGCATGATTGGCATTATTTAAATATAATTAATACTAAATCAACCCAAATTAACTTTAACTATCATGTTTAACAAAAAAGAAAAAGTAGAAAAAGTAGAAAAATCAGAAAAAAATGGAACTTTCTTCCGTTTTGAAGATCTCAGGATTTATAATAAATCTTTGGATTACATAAATTGGTTACAAGACCAAACTTCTCTCTTTCCCTCGGATAATAACTCCGAATTTGTACTTCGATTCTGCGATTCTGCAAGAAATATAGCTTTATTCATTGCAGAAGGCTCATCAAGAAATAAAGGTCAGTTTATTTACTATTTAAAGATGTCTAAATCCGCCATACGTGACTGTGTTGTATATACAAGCTTGGCTTATAAACAATCTAATATCAGTGATATGCAGTTCGAGGAATCAAGACAGCAATTAATGGAGATGACAAAAATGATTGGTGCATTAATAACATCACTTCAGAGACCCAACACATCATCGGGAAATAATAATTCAAATACTAACCTTAAGCATGGAATGAATACAGGATCCTATATAAGTACTAAGGAAAGGTATGAAGATTTTGACCAAAACAATGTTGAAAATCAATATTCAGAATCCACATATTAAACTTGGAATATAGTCCCAACTAAAAATACTAACTATTATGGCAAAACTAAAAGCATTCAAGGGATATAGACCTACAAATGATAAAGTAAAACAAGTAGCATCAAGACCGTATGATGTTCTTAATTCCTCAGAGGCGAGAGAAGAAGCAAAGGATAACATTTATTCGTTATTACGCATAATTAAACCAGAAATAGGCTTAACACCTGGAGTAGATTTATATACTAAAGAGGTCTATGATAAGGCAAAGTCGAATTTTGATTTTTTCAAAGAGAATGGATGGCTGGTCCAAGATGAAGAGGAGTATCTATACATTTATGCTCAAACAATGTTTGGTAAAACGCAATATGGTATCGTAGGTTGTGCTTCAGTTGATGACTATATGAATAACGTCATAAAGAAACATGAGCTAACTAGACCTGATAAGGAGGAGGATCGCATGAAACATGTTCGCGTTACAAATGCGAACATGGAGCCAGTATTCTTTTCCTATACTGCTGTTGATGAAATTGATAGTATTGTAGGTGCATTTGTTAAAGAGAATAATCCAGTATTTGACTTTACTGCTGATGATGGAGTAGGACATCATTTCTGGGTGATAAAAGACAAACATATCATTAAATCCATAATTGATTTATTTGAAAAATTACCAGCTACTTATGTTGCAGATGGTCACCATAGAACAGCAGCAGCAGCTCTTGTTGGAAATGAAAAGAAAAGAAATAATCCAGAGCACACTGGCGAAGAAAGTTATAATTATTTCCTTGCGGTGCATTTCCCTGATAATCAACTAACAATTATTGACTACAACAGAGTGGTTAAGGACCTCTCTGGATATTCGAAGGATGAGTTTATGGACAAACTAAAATTATCCTTTGATATTGAAGAGATTGGTTCTGAAGTTTATAAGCCTAATAAACTACATGAGTTTTCAATGTATATTGAAGGAAGATGGTATAAATTAACTGCAAAACCTGGAACTTACGATGATAGTGATCCAATTGGCATATTAGATGTGACAATACTTACAAATCAGGTACTAAAACCATTGTTGGATATTGAAGACCTTAGAAGATCTAAACGAATTGATTTTGTTGGAGGTATTAGAGGTCTAGAAGAATTATCAAAACGAGTAGATAGCGGAGAAATGAAAGTGGCATTTGCACTTTACCCAGTTAGTATGAAACAACTTATTGACATAGCTAATAGTGGTGAAATAATGCCTCCTAAAACAACTTGGTTTGAACCTAAACTACGTTCTGGTTTGGTAATACATGAGTTGGAATAGACCAGTATTTGTTATAAAGTAATGGATTGGTATATTATGTAATTACCAAATAATAAGCAAAGAAATACAAATAGAAGATTTGTCAAAGATCTTAATCAGCTGGCAGCTAAACATAGGCACCTAATTAACCAATAAAAATCAAAATCCAGCTTCAAAGTTATATCAGGTAATCATATATTTTGTTGGACACCATTTAAATCTATTATCCGAAATTGGATACTTGTCGCAAATTTATTACTTTTGGAAAAGTAAACCATATAACCCGACTATGTCAAAAGCATCTTTAAGCAATCAGTATTATAAATCACCTATTTTCATGTTATTATTGATAGCTATTATTATTGTAATCTCTATAGTGTACCCCGATAGTGATAGCTTAGAAGTTAAAACGGATGATATTTATAAAGATAGTATAAACATTGATAGAGAGGACAAGTATATAAAGTTTGCGGATACTTCTACATCACGATTTAGTGTAGAAGAAATTTCAATGTTTACTGGTTTCAAGTATTTTGAACCAGACATAAATTATAGGGTGAATGCCAAATTTACTGTGGATACTACAAAACCAAATTTTGAAATGAAAACTTCCACTGATAGGACGCCAACATACAGAACGTACGGTTATTTAGATTTTACTCTAAATGATACAGCAATCAGATTATATGCTTATCAAAATATGGCCTTCATTGATCACCCGGAATATGGCAACTATTTATTTATTCCTTTTAAGGACCGTACAAATACTATAACTACATATGGTTCTGGTAGATATATTGACATCGATATTCCAGAGGAGAGCATTGTGATTATTGATTTTAATGAAGCATATAATCCCTATTGCGCTTACTATGATAGATGGTCATGCCCATTGGTTCCATTTGAAAACCATTTGGACATACATATTTACGCAGGAGAAAAAAAATACAAATGATGGAGAAACTTGATATAAAACTTCTGTTTGTTGAAGATGATACAATAATTAGAAATGTTTATAAACAGATTTTAAAACAATTTGTTAAAACCTTATATGTTGCATCAGATGGTAAGGAGGGTTATGATAGTTACCTTATCAATAAACCTGACCTGATTGTTACTGATATTAAAATGCCCATAATGAATGGGCTTGATATGATAAACAAGATCAGGGAACAAGACAAAGAAATGCGCATCATAATAATGTCCGCCTATAGTGAGTCCAGATTTTTCATAAATGCCATTGAATCAGGGGTAAAAGGGTTTTTAATAAAGCCAGTTGAAACTCCTAACCTAAAAGATGTAATACAGGAACAGGCAAATGATATTTTAATGGAAAAAAGGTTGGATGAAGAGGCCCATAAAAGACATCAAGCTGAAAGTGAGCGCAATAAGGGAGAAGATTTATTGCGAGCATTATTAACTACAATAACTAGTTTCTTCCATGATGGTATTAATGATAAAGTACTGAACGCAGTTCTATCACTAATTGGTGATAAAACAAATGTTTCCCGTGCATATATCTTTAAAGTTCATTACGATGGTGATAAACAATTAATAAGTCAAAATAATGAATGGGTTGCTGATGGCATTACTGCTGAAATAAAAAACCCGGAACTGAAAAACATGGACATGAATTCGGATCACTTGTTAATAGTAAAGGAACGTTTATCACAAAAGCAGAGTCTTTTAGGTAAACCTGAAGATTTCATTGAGCCGTTAAGAAGCCAACTAATAAAACAAAGCATAAAATCTCTAATTATCATACCAATCTTTGTAAAAGAAACATGGTGGGGATTTGTTGGGTTTGATGATTGTTACGATGTTAGGAATTGGACTGATTCTGAGGTATATTCATTGGAGATGCTTGCTATAATGCTTGGTGGTGCCTTATACAGGAAAAAGGTTGAGGATGAAATGACACGTCTTAATCTAAAACTTGAAGAAAGAGTTTTGGAAAGAACAAAGGAATTAGAACTGGAAATAGTAGAACGCACAAATGCACAAATGCGATTAAAGGATAGTGAAGAGAAGTACAGGTTAATATATGAGAATGCAAATGATGGTATATTCCTACTCATAAATAATGTAATTATTCTAATAAATCCAAAAGTATCTGAAATACTTGATGCTCCTCCTAAGAATATCATAGGATATGCCTTGGGAGAGTTTGTTAAGGATGAATATATAGAGATAATCAAGAAATCATTTAGTGAAAATTCAGTTAATAAGTATGAAGTTGAGGCTCAGGTTCAACTTAAGAATGAAGTTTGGTTGGAAATGAAAGCCACATCGATATTTTGGGAAGATGATCCTGCATACCTTGTATTTGTGTCGAACATTACAATGCGCAAAAAAGCAGAGTATGAGGTAAATAGCCTCAATAAAAATCTCGAAATTCGAATTGAAGATGAAATTAAAAGAGTTAATGCACAACAGCAATTGTTGGTGCAAAAATCAAAACTAGAATCAATTGGTGAACTGTCTGCAGGTCTTGCTCATGAAATTAATCAGCCACTGGGAGGTATTTCAATGGGATTGGAAAACATAATGATTAACCTTAGTTCTGATAGCATTGATAATACTTATCTAAAAACAAAAATAGATGTATTGTTCTCGGATATTGAACGGATTAAAAAGATAATAGAGCATGTTAGATTGTTCTCAAGAGATCAGGATAGTGCTAAGGTTGATAAGTTTAGTATATCTGACGTTATTAATAATGCATTGGGACTTGTAAGCAAGCAGATGAGAGGGAAAAATATTGAATTAATAACACCATCCATGGATGATGGAATAGCTATTATGGGCAATCAATATCGCTTAGAGCAAGTATTTCTTAACATATTGTCAAATGCAAGATATGCTGTTCAAGAAAAGGAAAAGACAATATCCCCTGAGAAGTTCAATAAAAAGATAGATATAAATATTCACAAGGATAATGGGTTTGCGAAAATCATAATCACTGATAATGGTATAGGTATCGACAATTCAATAATCTCAAAAGTATTTGATCCATTCTTTACAACAAAAAGTGAAGATAAGGGTACTGGTTTGGGGTTATCTATTTCATATGGTATTATCTCAGAAATGGATGGCAAAATAGATATTGAAAGTAAACCAAACGAATTTACCAAAATGACCATTCAATTACCTATAGTTTAATAAATGGAAGAAAAAATAAACATACTTATCATAGATGATGAGCCAAGAGTGGCAGATGAAATAGAAGAATTCCTTCATACAAGAGATTATACTGTTTTCAAAGCAAACGTGCCAAGCAAGGCTTTCAAGGTTCTTGAGAAAGAGAATATAAATATAGTAATACTTGATATCAAACTTCCTGAAATGGATGGGATTGAAGTTCTCAAGAAAATTAAGGCAACATATCCAGATATTGAGGTTATTATGATCTCAGGCCATGGCGATATGGAAATAGTAATTCAGGCTATGAGATTCGGGGCAACCGACTATTTTGCTAAACCATTCAGGTTATTTGAAATTGATAATGCCATATCTCGAACCACAAAATACCTAGAACTGAATCAAAAACTTAAAAGTGTAGAACAGAATGTTCATGAACTTTCAAAAAAAATTCTTAGTACACAAGGTGCTAGATTGATTGGGAATAGTAAACCCATGAAAATTCTCATCGACTTAATAGAAAAAGTAGCAAAAGCGGAAAACACCTCTGTACTAATTTTAGGAGAGAGTGGCACAGGTAAGGAGTTGGTTGCTCATGGTATACACCAGCTTAGTAAGCGCAGTAAGAAGATGTTCTATTCAGTAAACTGCTCAGCCGTTCCAGAGAGTTTATTTGAAAGTGAGTTCTTTGGTCATAAAAAAGGTGCTTTTACTGGCGCTGTTGAGGATAAATCAGGTTGGTTTGAAATTTCTAATAATGGCACATTATTTCTTGATGAAATTAGTGACATGCCATTGGGACAACAAGCAAAGCTACTAAGAGTCTTGGAGGAACGTACGGTTAGCAAAGTTGGATCAAGAAAATCAGTAGATGTTGATGTAAGAGTTGTGGCTGCAAGCAATACCAAATTGGAAGAATTAGCTTCTGAAAATAAATTTAGACTGGATTTATACCACAGACTTAGTGTATTTGTTATAAACGTTCCTCCTTTGAGAGATCGTAAAGATGATATACCACTGCTGCTCAATTATTATTTGGACTTTTATAATAAGCAAATGCAAAAGCAAGTGTTAAAGGTAGATGATTCAGTTATGTCATCATTAATGAATTATAATTTTCCAGGAAATATTAGAGAGTTAAGAAATATTGTTGAACGCGCTGTTATTTTATGCGATACTGATACAATAAAATCAGAACATGTTACACTTTCCGGTGATTTAAATTCTGAAAATAATGATAGTTCTTCTGAAAATATATACTCTAATGATAACCTTGACTTAGAGTATCATGAAAGAGAGTTAATAAAAATGGCCTTGAAGCGCACAGACAACAATAAATCAAAGGCGGCAGCTATGTTAAATGTAACTTGGCAGGCACTTGACCGACGAATGAAGAAGTTTGGATTGGAGTAGAGTAGGGGTAGATTAACAATGTATAATCCCTTATATTGATTCTGATACATTGATACATACAACAAAAAAAACTCTGGAATGGTAAAAAACCAAACCAGAGTTTTATATTCTGAGGATAATTGTTGTACTATTTTACTGCATCAACAATAGCTTTGAAAGCTTCGGGATTATTCATAGCAAGATCTGCAAGAACTTTACGGCTTATTTCGATATTCTTGGCGTGTAACTTACCCATAAATACAGAGTAACTCATATCGTATAACCTTGCAGCTGCATTAATCCTTTGAATCCATAATGCTCTGAAATTACGTTTATTAACTCGTCTGTCTCGGTATGCATATACTTGTCCTTTTTCATATGCATTTTTGGCAACCGTCCAAACATTTTTTCTGCGACCAAATTGTCCTTTGGTCTCCTTCATGATCTTTTTTCTACGTGCTTTTGAAGCAACGGTGTTTACTGATCTAGGCATTTTAATTTAATTTTTTTATTATCATAGCGTTTCCGTTTGGAACTCTTCATGTGCTATGACAAACGTTAAACATTAGTTTAGCTACGAATCATTAATCTGATATTCTTTTCATCTGCCTTATCTATGATGGCAGAATATGTCAAGTTGCGTTTACGCTTCTTTGACTTCTTTGTCAGAATATGACTTTTGTAAGCATGCTTTCTTTTAATTTTACCTGAGCCCGTAAGAGTGAACCTCTTTTTGGCACCGGATTTAGTCTTCATTTTTGGCATTACTTAAATATTAATTATTAATTAGAAATTTATTTTTTTGGAGCTACTATCATTATCATTCTCTTTCCTTCAAGTTTAGGCAAGCGTTCAACCTTACCAAACTCTTCAAGTTCCTGAGCAAATCTTAATAAGATATATTCTCCTTTATCTTTATATATTATCGATCTTCCTTTGAAGAAGACATCTACTTTAACTTTAGCACCTTCCTGAAGAAATTTAATGGCATGCTTTAGTTTAAAGTTAAAGTCATGATCATCAGTATTTGGTCCAAGTCTTATTTCTTTTACAACAACTTTAGCAGATTTGGATTTAATTTCCTTCTGTTTTTTCTTTTGTTCATAAAGAAATTTCTTGTAATCCATTATTTTACAAACAGGTGGATTTGCTGAGGGTGAAATTTCAACCAAATCCAAATCAAGATCTTCAGCTAGCGTTAAAGCATCTCTTAACTGGAAAATTCCAGTGTCAACATTTTCTCCCACCAATCTAACTATTGGAGCGGTTATAAATTTGTTGATCTTGTTTGGATCTTCCTTTTTTACAAAAGGTCTACGTGGGCCTCTTTTTCCTCTAAACTGTGCTATTTTAATGTCCTCCTATATTAGTTAATAATTACTTTAAATTCATCATAACTTCAACTTCTGAATTTATGATTTTTGAAATCTCTTCTACACTATATTTACCTAAATCCCCTTCACCATGTTTTCTAACAGAAAGGTTGTTATCGTTTTCTTCTTGTTCTCCCACGATAAACATGTAAGGAATTTTCTTAATCTCGGCATCCCTAATTTTTCTTCCAGTCTTTTCACTACGAGTATCTATGGCAGCTCTTATTCCCAATTCTTGTAGCAAAATTAGTATTTTTTTTCCGTACTCATTATATTTTTCACTGATTGGAAGTATTATTGCCTGCTCTGGTATTAACCATAGAGGAAAATTACCACCACAATGTTCAATTAACACAGCAACAAACCTTTCCATTGAACCAAATGGAGCACGATGTATCATTACTGGTCGATGCTTTTCATTATCAGCTCCATTGTAAGTCAGGTCAAACCTCTCAGGGAGATTGTAATCAACTTGAATTGTGCCAAGTTGCCATTTACGTCCTATTGCATCCTTTACCATGAAATCCATCTTTGGACCGTAGAAAGCAGCTTCACCATACTCAATAACAGCATTTAATCCACGCTCTTCAGCTACCTCTATTATTGCCTTTTCAGATTTATCCCAATTTTCAATACTTCCTATATATTTCTCATGGTTATCAGGATCACGTAATGATATCTGAATTATTACTTCTTTAAAATCTAAAGCTGCAAAAATCTGTTGTATTATATCAATTACTCCATTGAACTCGTCCTTTATTTGTTCTGGAGTACAGAATATATGGGCATCATCCTGTGTAAAACCTCTTACCCTTGTTAACCCATGTAATTCACCACTTTGCTCATAACGGTATACAGTGCCAAATTCCGCGTATCTAATTGGTAATTCTTTATATGAATGAGGCTTAGAATTAAATATCTCACAGTGATGAGGACAATTCATTGGTTTTAAAAAAAACTCTTCACCCTCCACAGGGGTAGTTATCGGACGGAAAGACTCTGCACCATACTTATCATAATGTCCAGAGGTTTTATATAGCTTCACATTACCGATGTGAGGACTTATAACAGGCTCATAACCTGCTTTTCTTTGTACTTCTTTCAAATAGCTTTCTAGTCTTTCTCGAAGCTCTGCGCCTTTTGGAAGCCATAATGGTAAGCCTTGTCCAACTTTATGGGAAAAAGTAAAAAGATCAAGTTCTTTACCAAGTATTCTATGATCTCTTTTTTTAGCTTCTTCGAGAAGAACTAGGTATTCGTCAAGTTCTTTCTTTTTCGGAAATGTAATTCCGTATATTCTTGTGAGTTGCTTTCGCTTTTCGTCACCCCTCCAGTAGGCACCTGCTACTTTAGTTAACTTTATGGCTTTGATAAATCCTGTTGATGGAATATGAGGACCACGACAAAGGTCAGTAAATGAACCTGATTTGTAGAAAGTTATACTACCATCTTCCAATTCATTTATAAGTTCTAGTTTATACTCATCACCCTTTTCTTCAAAATAACTAATTGCATCCTTTTTTGAGACATCATTACGCTCATATGATTGCTTTTCTCGGGCAAGCTCCTGCATTTTCTTTTCTATCTTACCCAAATCTTTTTCAGAGATCTCATAATCCATGAAATCTACATCATAATAAAAACCCTGCTCTATATCTGGGCCAATACCGAATTTAACTCCTGGATAAAGTTTCTCAATGGCCTCAGCCATAAGATGTGCAGATGAATGCCACATAGCAGCTTTACCGTCATCATCGTTCCATGTAAGTAACTGCAAGTCTGCATCGGTATTAATCGGACGAGTTGCATCCCATACCTCTCCATTTATTCTGGCAGCCAAAACATTACGTGCTAAACCTTCGCTTATGTCACGAGCAACATCTAAAGCAGTAGTGCCTTCTTCATAGGAGCGAACTGAATTATCTGGTAAATGTATGTCTATCATTGTTATTTTTCCACAAAAAAATTGGCTGCAAAAGTAGTAAATAATTGAATATTACCAATAAAAAGGGTCAATTAAAACAAAAAATATATCAAATTTTATTTGAAGATGTGTATGGTATAATTACATTATTTATGAGAATATGAAATACATAACGTTTGACTCAATATAATGATTAATAAAAATTTAAAGTTTATACCAATAATTGCCTTTGACGTAAAGCATAGCCCACTATCATAACAGATTATAGATTAGGCATTAATAATGTTTTAAGAAAACGTTAATCTAAAACTCTAAATATTCATTTGTATATTTATAAGATGTGATTATTCCATTACCAAAAATTCTAGATGCAACTTTTAATGCATTTTCGTGTCTATAATGAAAACCCCTGACTTATGAAAAAACAATCATTTCTACTTGTGATTCTTACTGTTATGATGTCAGGTATTCTATCATCGCAGGTTCCTTTTGGGGTTAATTTAGCAGGAGCGGAATTCGGTACAAATATGCCTGGAACATACAACATCGATTATACATATCCCACAAGTTCCGAATTAGACTACTATAAGTCGAAAGGGCTTGATTTAGTTAGGTTACCCATTAGGTGGGAAAGAATACAGGAATCTTTAAATGGAAATATTAACTCTGCCGAATTACTCAGATTAAACTCATTTTTGCAATCAGCTGAAGATCGAAATATTGATGTAATTATTGACTTACACAATTACTGCAGATATAAACTAAACGGAGTTTATGAAATAATTGGATCGCCAAATCTTAGTATATCTGATATCAAGGATTTGTGGACTAAGTTATCATATGAGCTAAAGGATTCTCCAAATATATGGGGCTATGGAATTATGAATGAACCTCATGATTTATTGCCAAGTGCTCCATGGTTTAATATAGCCCAAGAGATTATTTATGGAATTCGTTCTAGTGATATTGATACAAGAATAATTGTTGGTGGAGATAGTTGGAGTTCTGCTGAAAGATGGCTGCAGTACAGTGATAACCTTAAAATCCTTGTTGATCCCTCGAACAAGTTAATATATGAGGCCCATGTTTATTTTGATAATGATGCGTCGGGTAGTTACAACCAAAGTTATGATGGGGAAGGTGCTTATCCAAATATTGGAATTGATAGAGTGACCCCATTTGTAAACTGGTTAGAAGATAATAATCTAACTGGTTTTATAGGCGAGTATGGTATTCCAGCTGACGATGATCGTTGGTTGATTGTACTTGATAACTTTTTAAGTCACCTTGAACAAAATTGTATCAATGGAACCTATTGGGCAGGAGGTCCTTGGTGGGGTAATTATAAACTATCCATAGAGCCTTACAATGGAAATGATAAACCTCAAATGAGTATCGTGGAGAAATACCTTACCACAAATGTTAATTGTTCAACGATAATTTACAATGATTTGAACGAATCTACCACTGAATTAATCGTTTATCCAAATCCATTTTCAAACCATCTATTCATAAATGATATTAAAGATGGTGAGCTAATAGAAATTTATGATATCAGTGGAAGGTGCTATAAGAGTAAAAGATCAAAGGGTACAATGATTGACGGATTAGGTTTGCTAATGCCTGGAATATATATAGTTAGGTCTCAAGAAGGTTTGATAAAAAAAATAGTCAAGTATTAATTAAAGCATCATATTATTAGATTTGTAAAAGAATTTGTTCAAAACAATTTAAATGAAAGAATGCATTTACATAGTTATCATTAGCATATTTTTACATGGATGTAATGAAAATTGCGATGAAGTAAATACCAATGATATAAATGGTCTGTGGTCTCTAGAAGTTATGGAGCAAAAAGATATTAATACGGGTGAATGGCGTGAATGGAGAAATGGAATGCAAGGATATTTACTCTATGACGATAATGATAACATGGCCCTGCACCTCACAACTGAAGGCTATGAAGAAACTGATTTAAGATTTCCCAATTTTACCGATACCATTTCTATTGATGCGTTGAAACATTTAACAAACTCTTATGTCTATTTTGCAAAATATAAAGTAGATAAAGAAAACAATATTGTAGAACATTCTAGAATTTCTCATTCCAATCCTGGAGATTGGAATAAGGTGGTAAGAAGAGGATTTGAACTTAACAAAGATACGCTGATTATAAGGCCATTAGAAGATAGCAATTCTGGCTTGAGGTTGACTTGGATTAGATATTAAGGCATGAAAATATAATAATTAATGCTAATGTTTAGTTTTTATAAGAGAGTTAATCATAAGAACTTACTTATGCTAAAAGATATTCGCATCTAGCTTTTTCAACTATCACGTTTGGGTCAGGTAATCCCGAGCTTCATTATTATGAAGTAATTATCAAAAACAGCATTTCAACTGTTAGCATTAGCGAAACAATTTTATTAACTAAAAATACAGAGCTATGAAGAAACTAACAATAACACTATTGGTATGTATTTTGACATTTTCTGCGGTACAAACTATTGGACAAACAAATGACAGAATTGTATTAGGCTATTTTCCTTCTTGGTCAGAAACATGGACCACCACAAACCAAAACTCCTCACTAAGAGAAGTCCCTAATTTTGTTAATTATATATTTCTTGCTTTTGCAAAACCAAATTTAGAGTATATCTCAGGCTCCTATGATATATCAGCTACAGGAATAGAAACTCCATATGATGGTTGTCAACTAAAGGAGAGTGTTTCTGCTCTTAAGGATAAAGGTATTAATGTAATATTATCCATTGGTGGTGAAACTTATTGGGGAACCCCTGACGCATATAACATAGATTATCAACAAATAAAGGATCTTGTTGATGACATAGGGTTTGCTGGTATAGATTGGGATTATGAGCCCAATGGTTCCTTTGCGGAAATAGGTAATCCAACTAATGTTCAGCATTATATAGATTTTTTTAATAACTCAAGAGCACTAATGCCAGAAAGTGAAGGTTACATTTTAGCATGTGCTCCCAGCGGTGTTGGGGCTCTGGGAGGACAAATTAATGATGATCCAAATTCTCTATTTGCATTTGCAAATAGAAATAGTCTCACAGGAGAAAATGATAATAACTTGTATAATGGAGCAGCTGTAACAAATGGGATTAATTTATTCGGATTTACATCAACAGGTCATATGATACCAGTGATACAGAGTGTTGGAGATAAAATAGATTTGATAGCATATCAAGGTTATAATGCTGGTGGTAGTACAAACCGTTCAATAATGTATGACGCATACGCTTATTATGCTAATCAGTATGGTTTCAGTATTGCTGCGGGTGTTCATTATCCAAATGAACCGTGGGGTCCCTATTATGAATACACTCATACAAATGTAGCATCATTATCAAATCACATACTCCAACATCCTGAAAGAATAGATAGTGATGATGGCATCATGATATGGCAAATTCTTCTTGAAAACCCAGCTTTAAATAGCTCAGCCTATTCATATATGAATGTAGCATCAATGGTTTTAGGAGGAACCTCAGAAAATACAGCGATTCAAAATGCAAATAATTATTCATTGGCTCCTTATACTGGAGGTGCACAAGGATGTAATTCCGGTGGTGGCGGTGTTTATTGTGGTGTAAATGAATATAATATTAGCTATTCATACCCCGAACCAAATACGCAAGTTTATTATGAATGTAAAATATGGTATAATCAATGGTATGCTAACCCAAATGAGGTTCCTGGTGTTAATAGCGTATGGGTTGAAGAATCAGTATGTTACGAAGATCCTAGTTGCATTGCTTCTATAGAGGATAACTCGGATAATAATATTATCGTATTTCCAATACCCTCCAAAAGTTATATCCAAACCTTAGGTGCAAATAAAAATGAGAAATATTTTATATACAATACCTTTGGTCATAATATTGAATCTGGTTTTATAAGTGATGACCAAATGATTGACATTAGAAGTTTATCATATGGGTTATATTTTCTTAAATTTGAAAACGGAACAACAATAAAATTTCTAAAGAATTAACGCTTACTTTAACAAATAGTTATATCCAATGATTTGTTGTTTCCCTATTTTTAGGTAAATAACTTTTTTTGTTTGATTTTAGAGAACTTCCAACATAATGAGCAGTAAAAAAATTGGATTCTGGTCGAGTACATCTCTAGTAGTTGGTAATATGATTGGTTCGGGAGTATTTTTATTACCGGCATCCTTGGCTGCATTCGGATCAATTAGTCTGTTAGGTTGGCTATTCTCATCATTGGGAGCCATTTTGTTGGCAGTTGTTTTTGGCAAACTAGCCAGAGTGGCACCAAATACCATAGGCGGCCCCTATGCTTACACTAGATTAGGTTTTGGGGATTTTCCCGCCTATCTTGTTGCATGGGGTTATTGGATCTCCATATGGGCAACAAATGCAGCAATTGCTGTTGCTTTCGTTGGATATTTGAATGTTTTTTTCCCTGTCATTTTAGAATACAAACCATTGGCAATTTGCTTGGGTTTGGGAGTCATATGGATATTTACTTGGATAAATTCAAAACCCATAAGAACAGTTGCTCTTATTCAAATAATAACAACTATTTTCAAGATACTACCCATATTCCTCGTGGGCTTCATAGGTATAGCATATATAAATTCAGAAAATTTTTATCCCATTAACATAAGTGGCGAATCAAATTTTTCTGCAATAACTTCCACTACAACATTAACTCTCTTTGCTTTTTTAGGAATGGAAAGTGCAACTGTGTCAAGTAAATTCACAAAAGATGCATCAACTACCATAAGAAAGTCCACTATGATGGGAACTCTTGTAACAGTAATTGTGTACATACTAAGTTCTGTTGCTATTATGGGTATTGTTCCACAAGAAATTCTGGCTAAATCCAGTGCTCCCTTTGCTGATGCCGCTGGCGTATTCTGGGGAGAAGCCGCTAAGTATGTAGTTGCAGGAGGTGCAGTGGTAGCAACCCTAGGCGCTTTAAATGGTTGGATTCTAATTCAGGGACAAATACCAATGGCAGCGTCAAGTGATAATCTCTTTCCAAAGATTTTTGGGAAAGTAAATAGTAATAACTCCCCAATTCTTGGCATTATATTATCAAGTATTCTTGCTTCCATATTAATGAGCTTGAATTATTCTAAAAGTTTAATAGACGCTTTCACATTTATGATGAAACTTTCTACTCTTTCAGTTTTAACACCATACTTGTTGTCTACGCTTAGTTTAATGATTATAATATGGAAGACTGAGGGAAAGATTTCATTGGGAAAATTAATTTTGATTTCTTCATGTGTTGTTTTTTGTGTCTGGGTAATTATAGGTTGTGGACTAGAAATAGTATGCTGGGGTCTATTGTTATTAGCGGTTGGAATCCCATTTTATTTTAAATTAGTAAAAAAATAAGCGGATTTAAATGGAAAGGTTCTATGTAAACCCAGATATTAGAGTTGCAGAAACACTGCCAGCCTCATTTTATCGAAGTCAAAATATTTTTAATGCTCTTAAGGATAAAGTTTTTGAGCAAACATGGCAATGGATAGGAGATACAAATAATATTTTACCGAGTGCGGAAAGTGTTTATCCATTTGTATTTCTTGATAAGTTCATTTCTGAACCTATGGTAATGATTAAAGATGGGACGGGAGTTATAAGATGCTTCAGCAATGTATGCACACATCGTGGAAATATAATAGCACATAATCCTGAAAAAGCTGATCAATTGGTTTGTTTGTACCATGGAAGGCAATTTAATTTGGATGGTAGTCTAAAAAGAATGCCAGAATTTAAAGATGCCAAAGATTTTCCAAGAGCATGTGATAATTTGCATGAATTTGAAGTTTTTAATTGGTCAAATCATTTATTTGTTGGACTGAAGCCCATATTTGATTTTACTGAAGTTATTGATGTTATGAATGAACGCATAGGGTTTTTACCAATTAAGAATTTTAAACTGGATAAAGCCATATGTTCCGATTATTATGTCAATTGTCATTGGGCGTTGTATTGTGATAACTATTTGGAAGGTTTTCACATCCCATTTGTTCATGAGGATCTAAATATCGCTTTAAATTATGGTAAGTACACCACAGAGTTATATGAACACATGAATTTACAAATAGGATACGCCGGAGGAACGGATGAAGTTTTTGATTTACCAGAAGGCCATCCCGATGAAGGTAAACAAATTGCAGCATACTACTACTGGGTCTTTCCAAATATCATGTTTAATTTCTATCCTTGGGGTTTATCAATAAACCTTGTCAAGCCAATAAGTCCTACAGAAACAAAAGTATCTTTTATAACTTATGTTTTTGATGCGAGTAAAATTGATAAAGGTGCTGGTGCAATGCTTAATAAGGTGCAAAAGGAAGATGAGTTCGTAGTTGAAGGGGTTCAGTCTGGAATACAATCCAAATATTACACTACTGGACGGTTTTCTCCAAAGATGGAAAAGGGAGTACATCATTTTCATATGTTGTTATCCAAATATCTTAATAACAAAGTAAAGGTTGCAACATAGTAGTATATATTTTAGAATTTATATTTAGAATTATTAAATTTGTTTCATTACAAAATTAAAGGATCAATCTTAATACCCTAAAAAGAATATTAATTATATACTTCTTCAAAAAAGAAAAGTATTATAATCATAAACAAAACAAGTAAACCCATGAAACATTTAGATATAATAGGACCTGGTCTTTTAGTAATAGGAATTGGACTGTTTTCATATTTTCTTCTTGGTATAATTGGACCAGTGGTAATAGGTGGAGCAGGAACAGGTGGTTTTATACTGTACTTAAAAACAGGGTATAAATATCGCTTTGATACATCCAAAGTTATAATCTCATATCTCTTAACCATAATTTTCTTTACTATCCATGTATATGAAGAGTATATCTTTGGGTTTAACGAGGTGGCATCAAGTTTATCTGGTACAGTAGTAACTCAAAAAGAATTTCTAACATTTGCAGGTTTCTTCGCTCCAATAATGTGGGTTACAGGAGCTATTTTAATAATAAAGAGATGGGCAGTTGGTTATTATTTTTTAACCTTCTTCTTCGTTGCAATGACTATTGCTGAGCTTACACACTTCATCTTCCCATTCGTATTATACGGTGAGTGGAAATACACTGCTGGAGTTGCCACTGCAGCTCTTCCGCTTATTCCAGCATGGTTTGGCCTCATAATCACGCTAAAAGAAACAAGAAAATTAAAGTATGCCAAAGCTTAAGTATTTAATTATCATATCCTTTTTGCTATTTACCCCCATTGGGGTGCTTGGTCACAATAGTTTACGAACAGAGAAAGATGTTGTTGTGTATTTAATTGCCCTTGGTATAGTAATGCTTACAATATCTTTTGTATGGATAGTTAGCAAGTGGATAGATAAAAATAGAAATAATTGATATTTATACCTCTATATTTTTTCACTGACGTTGATCATCAGTTACTCAACTAAGTGAATTCAGTACTTTTGTAGCTTTTTCCATTGTTAATACTAAAATGACATGAAACATTTATCATTAATCTTTTTAACTATTTTTTCATTACAAACTTTAGCACAAGACAATAATATTAAGGATATTCTAAAAGAACATGAGTTTGAAATCCAATATTTAACAACGAGTTTAAAAGATGGTAATGCAGAATATTTTTTTGATGTAAAGATATCAACTACCAATGGTGATAAACATAATATTGAAATTGCCAAGTTTGATCCAACCAAAGCAGTGGGAGAGAGGTGGATTTTGATATCTGTAAATAACAACACTCCAAGTACAGATGACTTTATAAAATTCAATAAGGCACACAATACTCAAAAAAGTGGGGTTAATGGAAAGATAGATGCAAGTTCATGGACTATAGTTACCAATGATAGTAATTATCTAGTTCTTAGTTATAGATTTGATAAGTCAACTCTTCCTGAAAAATATAAATTTCTTGGTGATTGTAAGGGCTTAGCTTACTTTAATAAGAAAACTAAGAGATTAGAAAAATCGGAATTTGTTAATGAGAGCCCCTTAAAGGTAAAAATATTTAAGGTTGATGAGCTTGACATGGTAATGTACTATGAATATATATCGAAAGATAATACATATGTGATTGAAAGGGAAGTTATAGATATGGAGGGAAGATTACTGGGGACAAAAGTAACTGTTAAAGAAGTAGATGATTTCTCTAATTATAGAAAAAATTGACAGGAATTTAAGTTTTCCATACTATCCTAATTAAAAACTTAGAATAGATTAATAGTTGTAATTGGATCATAGTAATTGTAAATAAAATCTATTTTATTTGACTACATAGTTTTGCAATAAGCTGAATGCCTGTTTATTACCCTGATAATAAGCGAGCTATTATAATTTGTTGTTCGTATTAAAAAAAATCAGACTTTTACCCCTAAAATACTTTAATGCTAAACGCTTACATAAAAGGTACGGGATCCTATGCTCCTAAAAATATAGTTAAAAATGATTTTTTTGATAGTATAGGATCATCTGACAAATGGATTTATGAGAACCTCGGAATAAAAGAGCGAAGAATTTCTGAAGGTGAAACAACAAGTGATCTAGCATATAATGCAGGATTGATTGCCATAAAAGATGCTAATTTAACTCCTGAAGACATAGATCTGATAATTGTAGCCACAGCAACACCAGACCGACTTGCTCCATCATGTGCATGTTTTGTTCAGCAAAAACTCGGAGCAAAAAACGCAGTTGCTTTTGATATTTCTGCTGTATGTTCTGGTGCGCTATTTGCAACTTCTACGGGTGCTCAATACATAATAAATGGGATGTATTCCAATGTTATTGTAATAGGTGCTGATACATTCTCTAACATAACCGACTGGAATCGAAGAGACGCTGTATTTTTTGGAGATGGTGCAGGAGCAATTGTTCTTTCTGCAACTAATGATAAAAGTAAAGGGTTTTTAGATTTTATTTTACATACGGATGGAACAGGTAAGGAACACTTTACCATACCAGCAGGAGGATCTGAAACACCAGCATCTATGGATACCATTGACAATGGTAAACATTTTTTTCAAATGAATGGACCTGAAGTGTTTAAGACTGCAATTAAAGTTGTTCCTAAATGTATTAATGAGATCCTTACAAGGAATGATATTTCCATTGACGAAATACAATTTCTGTTACCGCATCAACCGAGCATAAAAATTCTTCAGGAAATTGCAAAAAGAATAAATATGCCATTTGAAAAGGTAAAAACAAATATGGATCGATATGCGAACACCTCAGGAGGTACAATACCAATAATTTTGGATGAAACCAAAAAGAATAATGAATTTAAGAAAGGCGATTTATTATTGTTTGCAGCTGTTGGTGCTGGTTGGACATGGGGAACAGCTCTTTATAGGTGGTAATCTCAATATGAACTATTAAATACTAAGAAAATATGTTATCAAATAAGATCTTTTTAATCACTGGAATAGCCGACAATCACTCCCTTGCGATGTATACTGCGAAAGAAATTATCAAACAAGGAGGTAAGGTAATATGTACAGGATTGGGTGTAAGTGAACATCATAAAGGTTTATCAGAGAAAGCTAAAATATTCCTAACAAAGAATTTTGAGGATTTTAAGAATGCAGTATCCGAGGAGATAGAGGAGGCTCAGGTTGAAATATTAGATGTTACCATCGATGAAAACATAGAATCATTTGCCAGAAATCTGTCCCAAAGAAATATTAAACTAGATGGAATGCTCCACGCCATAGCCATGGATAAAACCATTCGCAACAAAGAAGTGAAACCACTTATCGATGTCACCAAAGATGAATTCTGTGATACCATGGATGTATCTGCATATTCTCTAATAAGACTTATACATTACCTCCTAAAACATAATGTGTTGGAACGAGGTAGTTCAATATGTTCATTAAGCTACATTGCAGCAGAGAAAGTTACATTTCATCCATATCGAAACATAAGTATTGCAAAAGCTGCTTTGGAAAGAATATCGGTGGAGTTAGCAGATGAGCTTGGTAGATCACATGACATTCGTGTTAATGTGATTAGGTTTTCTCCATTTATGGGAAGTAAAGCTGGTAACGCAACACTTAATATCGAAGATGTCAATACTTCAGATAAAATGAGTCCACTTGGTAATGCAAAACCAATGGATCTAGCTCATGAGGTTGTTCACCTTTTTAGACCAAATCTTAGAATTACCGGTGAAATAAGACATGTGGATGGTGGATATCACATAACTGGTTAAATGTTGCCAATACATTATGTTTCAGAATATGGCCATTTACGTAAATAACTATAATGGGCATCCCTGTATAGAAATAATTGAATTATAATAATGATTAATAGCCTAAAAATAAAAGAGTTTGAGCAGCGTGTAAAGAATAAGTTTGACATTTATAATAGCTTGTTCTTAAATCTTCCTTATCCAAATGTAAATAATATTGGGATGCTAATACCACTTCTTCATAGTGTGTGTAAGCATGGTTTAGAATCTGGGAAAGACCCTCAAGAAACTCTGGACTATTTCTTTGATACTCATACTAATATAAAATCTGAAAAAGAAAAGATAGATTTTATGTTTAGGGTTATTCAGTACGTTGAAAGACAAGTTGTTTTGTATGATAGCGTTGAAGATGCTGCATTCAAGGATTTATTAGAACTGGAAGACAAACTATCTCTCAAAGATTACATTAAGATGTTAGATAATAAAAATGATGATGATGATTCAATAATCAATAAACTATCATCATTTAGCACACGTATAGTGTTAACAGCCCATCCTACTCAATTTTACCCTCCAGCAGTACTTGATATAATTGCTAAACTAAAAACACTCATTACTAATAATAGTATCGATGAAATTGATATTACGCTGAGACAGTTAGGTTTAACGTCTTTAATAAATTCAGAAAAACCTACTCCATTTGATGAAGCAAAGAATATAATATACTTCCTTCGTAATGTATACTATGACGCAGTAATTGATATTTATGCTGGTATTAAGAAGAATCTGAAAAGTAGCGATTTTAAAAATCATAAAATACTTCGATTTGGATTTTGGCCAGGAGGTGATAGAGACGGAAACCCATTTGTGACAGCTAACATAACAAAAGATGTTGCAGATGAACTTCGTATGAATTTAATGAAATGCTACTATAAAGACCTAAAAGCATTGGAGAAGAAACTAACCTTCAGGGGCATTAAAGAGATAATTTCTAGTCTAAGGTCAAGATTATATGTTACAATGTTTGATAAAAATAAAACAATTAAATATGATAATATATTAAATCCATTAATTGAGATCAAGGAACATTTAGCCTCAAACTTCAATGGTATTTATATCCAAGATGTTGAAAATCTAATTGATAAGGTTGAAATATTTAGAACCCATTTTGCGTCGCTTGACATAAGACAAAACCACACCGTTCACAAGCAAGTTGTTGAAGAAATACTTGTAAAGGAAGGATTTGTAAAGAACAATATTGATGAACTTGATAAGGAAGAGTTGAAGCATATACTTTTAAATGAGAACTTCAATATCGATGCAAATGACTTTTCAGATACCATTGTAAGTGATACAATCAGGACCATATCTCAAATCAAGGATATTCAAATAAAAAATGGAGAAGAGGGATGTAATAGATACATAATTAGCAATTCCGAAGATATCTTTGCAGTTTTATATGTGTTCAGCCTTCTAAGGTGGTGTTGTTGGAAGCAAGAGGATATTCCGATTGATATCATTCCCTTATTTGAGTCAATGGAGAGTATGAAAAACTCTGCAAATATTATGAAAGAACTGTTTGATACACCTGAGTACAAAAGTCATTTGCTCCAGCGTAATCGTATTCAAACCGTTATGCTTGGATTTTCTGATGGTACCAAAGATGGAGGTTACTTGCAAGCAAACTGGTCTATCTTCAAAACAAAAGAGAATTTGTCAAAGTTGTGTGAAGGATATGATATAAAACCAATATTCTTTGATGGTAGAGGTGGTCCACCAGCCAGAGGAGGAGGTAAAACACATAGTTTTTATGCTTCCCAAAGTAAAAATATTGCAAATCACGCTATAGAGCTTACGATACAGGGACAAACAATTTCAATCAATTATGGTACAAAAGAGCATTTTATTTATAACTGCGAGCAATTAATTACATCCGGTTTATACCAGAGTTTGTCTGATAGCGAAAATATTATTTCCGGTGAATCAAGAGAAATTATTGAGTCATTAGCACGATTAAGTTTTGTTAAATATAATGAACTTAAAAACCATAAAATGTTTATACCGTACCTGGAGAATAAAAGTACTCTGAAATTTTATGGTGATACAAATATAGGAAGTAGACCAACAAAAAGAGGTAAAAAAGATAAACTTGACCTTAAGGATTTAAGAGCTATACCTTTTGTTGGTTCGTGGAGTCAACTAAAGCAAAATGTTCCGGGTTACTTTGGCCTAGGAACAGCCTTAAAAGAAATGGTTAATGATGGATATTTGGATAAGTTACAAAAGCTTTTTAAGGAAGTCCCATTTTTTAGAACACTAATGTTAAATAGTATGATGTCATTGACCAAATGCTACTTTGACCTTACTAAGTACATAGCAAATGATAAGCAGTTCAAGGATTTCTGGAATATTTTACACGATGAATATTTGCTATCAAAAGAAATGACATTGCTAATATCTCAATATGAAATTCTTATGCAGGAAGAACCCGTGTCCAGAAAATCCATAGAGATAAGAGAAAACATAGTGCTTCCCCTTTTGGTAATACAGCAATATGCATTTCAAAAAACCGAACAAGGCTCTTCACATTCCTTAAATTATCAAAAAATAATAAGACGCTCCCTCTATGGAAATATTAACGCAAGTCGTAATTCAGCCTAAAGCCTGATGTTGATATGATCATTCGATTATACATCGAAACCATGATATTCTAATACGATTATTTTCCCTTCCCAATACCAAGGCCAGAAGTTTATGGTCTAGAAGTTTCATTGTCTGGTGCTGGAGATTATGTAATAAACACATATCAGACGAGATTACATTGATGATGTATCGGTGAGAGTATATCCAAATCCTACCTCAAACAGTCTTAATTTAGAGTTTAATATGATTGATGAGTCTACCGTTGATATTTACCTCCATGATAATACGGGCAATGTAGATGATCTTTATTTTATTGGAACAACTATATCTCCTAAGAATTCATACTAAATAAAGATGTATTAGAATTTAAAAATTATTATAATTTTACTGATGATGATTGTATGATAATGTTTTTTTAATTTGATATAATGGTACACGGCACGCACAATGCAAAAGTTGATAAAAGAAATGATGACATCTTTATTCATGTAAATGGTGAACTACTAAAAAGGAAGGATGCTAAAATATCTGTTTTTGACAGTGGATACCTTGTGGGTGATGGGGTATGGGAGGGTATGAGACTTAAGGAAGGAGTCCTCATTTCTCAAAGCTTACATTTTGATAGATTGTGGCAGGCCGCTTATACCATAGGAATCAAACTTAATTTCAACCGCAAGGAACTTGAGGAGAAGATATGGAGTACTATTAATGCCAATGACATGCATGATAATGTTCACATCAGAATTATGGTTACACGCGGTATAAAAAAAACACCATCCCAGGATCCAAGGTTAACAATATCAGGACCAAATCTTGTAATCATAGCTGAATTTAAAGAAGCTTCTGGTGAAACAAAGGAACGTGGTATAACTTTATTTACGAGCACTTATAGAAGAGGATCACCAGACTATTTAGATCCACGATTGAATTGCCATAGTAAACTACATGAGGTTCAAGCATTAATTCAGGCCATTGAAGCAGGTGCGGATGAAGCTCTTATGCTTGATGTAAATGGGTTTGTTTCAACATGTAACGCCACAAACTTTTTCATAATTAAAAATGAAGAAGTATGGACATCAACTGGTCAGTATTGCATGAATGGGATAACTCGAGGAAAGGTAATTGCATTATGCAATGAGAATAACATAGTTTGTTTGGAAAAGAATTTTTCATTATTTGATGTTTATGGCGCTGATGAAGCATTCGTAACAGGAACTTTTGGTGGTTTAACACCCGTAACTAAAATTGATGGTAAAATAATAGGAAAAGGTAATTATGGCTCCTTTACAAGAAAACTGAGTAATATGTATGATAAGGCCATTGCTGAGGAAGTTAAAAGAAATGTTAATAAATGAATGAAGATAACATAAAACGAATATGTCTTTGGTCTGGTCCAAGAAACATTTCCACTGCATTAATGTATTCATTTGCGCAACGTGAAGATACACAGGTATTTGATGAGCCTCTATATGCCTATTATTTGAATAATAGTAAAGCCTCAAAATACCACCCAGATTCACAAAAGATAATTTCTTCAATGGAAACAAATGGTAGTAAAGTTATTGATATGATGATGGGTAGTCATGATAAGCAAGTTGTTTTTTTTAAAAATATGACTCATCATCTAATGAATTTAGATCGATCTTTTTTAAATAATACAGTGAATGTTATTTTAACAAGAAACCCCGTTGAAATGTTACCATCGTATGCAAAAGTTATCAATAACCCATCCATGGACGATGTTGGGTATGCTCTTCAGGTTGATTTATTAAACTATTTAAATGAAAGAGATTTAAATCCATTAGTCATTGACTCAACCAAAGTATTATTAAATCCAGAGAAGGAATTGATGTATTTGTGTAAAAGAATTAATATTCCATTTAATGACAAGATGTTATTATGGAAACCACAACCCATAAAAGAGGATGGTGTATGGGCTAAACACTGGTATAAAAATATTCATAAATCTGAAGGATTTAATAAGTATAAACCAAAAACGGAACCATTTCCCATGGATCTTAATGCTTTGTTGGAATCATGTATTCCCTGCTATGATGAGCTTATGAGGTTTTCGAATTAATTATCCAGTAAATTATTTGAAGCTTGACGATAGTTTCATTAAAATAAAAAAAGCTCATCCTTACTTTGGATGAGCTTTTTACCTTAATTGCTAAGGTTATAATATTAAACTTTATTAATTACTTTCTCTACTATTGAGGAAGAAAAGTAAAGCTAATACGGCTGTTATTATAGCATTACCGTAAGCTGTAGCACCTCCGGCAGCGCCGTCAAAAATATGATAACCAATGATTAATAACCACATTAACTCTCCAAGAGCCCATAACATTCCAAATCCTTTTAATGAGTCACCTGCAATATCTGGGGTTTTCCACAATAAGATTCCTAGAAAAAGGAATGTTACACCCATAAATTGACCTATTGTTGTCGTTTCTCCATTAATAATCTCAAAATTGGCCATTTCGAAGAACATATCTGTGAAAAATAAGCCCATTATTCCATTCAATAAAAAAATGATGGAATTAATTCTGAAAACTAGTTTTAAATTCATAGTATATTTAGTTATTAGTTAGATACCTCAAAACTACAAATTAAAATCTATGTTTCAAATTAATGAAATCTTATGTGAGATTACATAAGAACAAGGCCATAAGCTATTATGGGGTGGTAAACTTAACATAAGTACAGAGATTAATATATCTAGAACCTTTATGAAATAAAATAATGCTTCGCTTAAATATGAAGATATAGCGAAAATAATGAGTTATTATTTTTAAGTTCAAAGTATAAATACAAAAAAAAGGCGCGATTTTAACAAATCGCGCCTTAGTTAATAAATACTTTTCTAATAAATTATGAAGCCCTAAAAGGTAAAAATGGACTTTGTATCCATTTAACTAAACTGCTTATTATTCCATAGAAGAAATAATAGATCGCTAACGAAACATATAACTTAGCTAGAATAGCAACTACTCCAACATATTGCCATAATACAGCATAGAAACCATTAACACTCCAAGCTTCTCCAGAGGATACCATTGGATTCCAAGCGTACCAATCAGCAAAGACATTGCTAATAAACTGAAGATGAAGTAGCTCTGCTAATGCAGCTACAGCTAACATTGGAAGACCAAATGCGTAATCAATCTTTGCGGTCCAGGCTGTGGAAAACTCCCCTGAAACATCAAGACTAGTAACCCAAGTGATTGTCATGCATATTGCACCAAACAATGCAACTAATGCAGAAACATATCCAAATAACTTAATATTTGCTATGGCGAAGTCTCTAAATACAAAATCTACTATTCCGCTTTTGGACTCAGATAAGCTATCTCCTGCAGACCTTACGACCTGTGCAATAGGAAATGCGGCATAAACCCAAATAATCATAGCAATCACAACGCTTAATATACCAATTCCTTCACCCATGCCACCACTCCATATAGGAGAAAGCACCCATATTATTGAGCTGATTAAGATAACAAATGCAGCAACGGTGTAGATAGTTCCTACCCACTTTGCAATTTTGTGCTCCGAATCTTCTACCATTGAATTAAAATTATTCATTGGAAGATTACTGTTGATAGTTTTTGGAAGATCAAAAAACTTTTTTACATTTTTTTCCATAAAATTTAATTATTAGTTAGATATCTCAAAACTACAAATAAAAATCTATGGTTCAAATTCATAACCTCTTAATCCATAGTGAATAACTGAAATAACACCCATATTAACTTACTTTCATTTTGTGTCCAATGTACTGTTTTTAATGATTATCCTACAAATAGAGCAATTTTTATAATGGTTGTTAATAAGTAATTGAAATAGACCATAAAATGAGCATATTTATGGGGGAATTTTTTAATTTATACTATTAATAGTATGATGAATCGACTACTAAATTATTTCAGTATTTATTAAAAAATTGATTAGTAGATCAATAGAAAAATTAATTATATTTACTTAAAATTAATAAACAAATTTGTTATGAAAAAATTATTAATGCCACTCATGGTGGCGATTATTGTTATGGTTTCGAGTTGCGATATGCAAACTAAAAAAACCAAGGTGGTTAGTGTTGATGATAAAGCAGTTGCTTTAGCCAAGGATTTTTCCAAAAAATTTGAAACTAACTATAATGAAGGTAACTCTGAAGGAGTTGCGCTACTCTTTACTAATAATGCCATAAGAGTTATTGGCACAAGTCAGAAAGCTATAGTTGGTTTTGAGTCAATCAAAAATTCTTTTGAGTCAGAAATCGGTAATAATGGTATTTTGGAAGGGGCAACCATAGCCATTACCACAAAAACAGCTCGTTTTTTAACAGATGAATTTCTTATTGGTTGTGGAACATGGGCTATCATGAATAAGGATAATCAATCAGTAATAAGTGGAAAATGGGGTAATACCTTTAAACTGATTAATGGCGAGTTAAGAATTTTTATGGAGTCTGCTTATCCAAATACATTGGATGGTATGGATTCAGTTAGTAGGTTAATTCCAATTGAGGCACATCATGTTTTTGCTTTAACTACCAAAAAGAATTATCGTAAGATAGAAGCTTCTATTAATGATTTTACAAATCTATTTAATACCAAGGAATTTAACGCTCTTTCCAAAGAGTTTACTGAAGATGGAATAAGATCTGTAAGTGGTATTAAAGATATTATTAAAGGTAGAAAAGCAATTGCAGGATCATTTATAAATGAAACTGAAGGTATACTAAACGCATCCGTATCAGGATTTAAAAATGTTGGAAATTCATTTATTGTTGCTTATGGACAATGGAATTTGACTGATATTGACGGTAATTTGATTGAATATGGTCAGTGGGGAAATGTTTTAGAAGTGATAGATGGACGTGCAATTATTGTGATGGAATCTGCAGGTACATTTTATAGCAGATAGCATGCTATACATATTAAGTTTAATTATGTATTGTTATAGATCTAGGAACAATTTAATATAAATTACTGGTTGGCTTTTTAACGAGGCCAACCAGTTTCCATGCTTATGGTATAAAAAGTTCTAAAATTAATAACTGACACGAGTAATTACTTAATAGTAACTTAGTTGTAAAAACAATTTTTTTAATTTTAATAATGAGTATAGAAAATAAAACTAATCCACTAGACGGATTAATTGGAACATGGGAAGGTGATAGAGGAACTGATATAGCTCCGAAACCCATTATAGATGAAAACAATCCGTATTACGAGACCTTGGAATTTGAAGTTGTTGATATTGACATAGAGAATGCAGAAGAACAGCAACTATTAGCAATTAAATATTATCAATTAGTTAGAGAAAAAAAGGATGATAAAGTTTCTCATAGTGAAACGGGTTATTGGATATGGAATAAAGATGATGATACCATTATGTGTGCATTTGCAATTCCACGTGGTGTAAGTGTACTCGCTGGGGGATCATATGAAAGAATCTCTGATGAGGAAATTATATTTACGGTAACTTCTCATAAGGATGATCCAAATTATGGAATTGTACAATCACCATTCATGGAAAAAAAGGCTAAAACAATTGAGTTTAAGCGTGAGATAAGAATTAATGGAAATAAAATTTCATATCATCAAGAAACCATTGTAGATATATATGGTAAAATATTTAATCATACGGATGATAATTCCTTGGGCAAGCGTAAAGCATAATGTCGCTAAAAACCCAACATATTATGAAACATGCGCCTATTTCAAGACTGCTTAGGCTTTTATTGATTTCATTTTTTGTAGCAAACATATTGTCATGTTACAATTACAAACACAATAAGGTATTAATTATTGGAATTGATGGTTGTAAACCTGACGCTCTCCTAAAGGCAAAAACACCAAACATTGATAAATTGTGGAAGAATGGTTCCTATTCATTTTCAGCTACTACAGATGAACTAACGATTAGCGGTCCGTGTTGGACAAGTATGCTAACAGGTGTATGGCACGATAAACACAAAGTTATAACAAATAAATATCTAGGCCCCAATATTAAGCAGTATCCACACTTATTCAAAAGAGTAAAGCAGTTCAACCCAGATTTGAAAACATACTCAATAGTAAATTGGGAGCCAGTAAATAACATCCTTAATAGGGGAGATGCTGATTTTGTCCAAACTTTTGAAACTGATGAAGAAGTTGTTAAAAAGACGGTGGATGTTATTAAAAGTGATAATCCCGATATTATATTCGTACAGCTAGATGAAGTAGACATTGCAGGTCATACTCATTCATTTGACACTATAAGTAATGAATACCTTAAGGCCATTAGTGATGTTGATGAAATGGTAGGGCAAATAGTTAATGCTATGAAGAGCCGTGCTAGCTATGAAAAAGAAAATTGGTTGATCATTTTAAGTACCGATCATGGTGGTAGTGGTAATAATCATGGAGAAAATATAAAAGAACATAAAACCATATTTTATATAGTCTCTGGAAAGCGAGCTAACCAGGGATTGATAAAACAAGATGTATATGTTACGGATGTATCTATAACCGCATTGCATCACATGGGTATTCCAATAATGGCGGAATGGGATATAGATGGCAGAGTAATTGGTTTAGACCTATATTAAACTAGTATTAAAAATTTCTGTTGTATTTATTTATTATAAGTCAAAATACATTAAAAAAGGAGCAAGAATATTCCCATAATAAATTAAAAGGAATATGTTCTCACACCTGATCTAATTATCCAAAAGTTAATCAAAGCTTATTTTAATACAAGATTTATATCCAAGGTGAAGTCATTATAGATTGCTTTGTCTCCAAGATTATCAAAAAATGAATTAGAGCCGTATCTGATACCAAACTTAGTTCTATCTATTTTTAGAGTAGATAAGTAATCAGTGTCTTTCTTGATTATTTCAAATGATATAGTTTCTGTTATCCCCTTGATGGTTAATTCACCTGTGATAGAAGCCTTCCCATCAACAAATTTTGAACCCTTTGTAATAACAAATTCGGCAGTTGGATACTTTTCAACTCCAAAAAAGTCATCATCTTTCAAGTGGGCCACAAGCTTTTGGCTATAATCTTCATTTTCGATATCCGTATTCGTTATGGAATTCATATTAATAACAACCTTTCCTCCAGATACCATATCCTTTTTTACATCAAGAAAACCACTCTCTATGCTTATGGTTCCCATATGTTTGCCAGTAATCTTTTCACCGGTCCATTCTATTGTGGATTTTTCTGTATTAATATCTAATTTTTTGGCAAATAAAACATTGCCGGAAAATAAAATAATTGTTGCTAACGCAAGTTTAATTGATTTCATATTTAATAAGTGTTAATGATTATTTGTGATTAATTTTATATTCTTAAAATTATATTTGTTTTAATTTCTTATTTTTTTTAAAAGCTCTCTTAGCTTAGAAGCTTCATCATCGGAAATTTTATTCTTGAAGAAATTCCCCAATGACTCCTTGGCAGCAATATTTGCCTTTTTAAATAGTATTTCACCATCTTTTGTTAGGGATATGTCAACCTTTCTTCGATTCATGGGACAGGTTTTTCTATTTACACAACCTTTTTTTACTAATCTATCCAATAACCGAGTTACATCTGGACTGGATACTAATATTCCTTTTTTAACGGATGAAGCAGAAACAGGGTTTGGATGACTATCCATTAGTATGTGCAAAGCGTTTAGTTGGGCATGAGTTAACCCTAGTGGTTTTAGTGCATCTTTAACATTTATCTCAATCCAACCGGCAGTCTTTAATAAATTGAAGTATGCCAATGCATGAATGCTTTCAGAATCTTCCATATTATTCAGATTAAACGTTATATTAGTTATAAACAACTTTTGTTATAAACGTCAAATATATAATTAATTCATTTTACGAATCAATTAATGGTGTTTTTTTTTAAAAAAACTAAACTTATTTATTGATTAAAAATTAATGTTGTACATTGTTTCGACGTTAGTCAAGCCACTCCTCAATGGACACTACCTAAACCCAACTTCACAAACTGTGACCCTAATTAACATTTATAGCAGAGCAAACTAAATATAATCTATTCAGTCTCCTTTACTTCGTATTGATAACTTCACATGTATTACTTAATCTTTAATCAATTATTTTTACCTTCACAATCTCAAATAAATATTATCAAGTATCAAAAGGTATTTAAACCAATCCATATTAATATTACTCATATTTACTTCATGTGTTCCTACCATTGAAGAAAATAGAAACAAGCATAAATCAAATATTGGTTCTGATGTAATTATCATCTCTCGAGATACATATAAAGACCAACTCTATGGTTTTTGGCTTGGGCAATCTATTGCCAACTGGACAGGGCTTGTAACGGAGATGGATAAAATTGGCAATATAGGAGAGATTAAAACTGGTGATTTTTATGTAAGAAATGACTGGGGGAAACCAGATGAACCTAATATCTGGTCAGATACTATACCTAGTGAGTTATCACACAATATCGACTTTGTTTTTAAGGATACTAACGAGATATGGGGTTCCGATGATGATACTGATATTGAATATATCTATCAGTATCTTATGTATAATCAAAATACTGCAATTTTAACAGCAAAACAGATAAGAGAAGGATGGTTAAATCACATAATTCTTGAGGAAGAAAACTATCTGTGGGTTTCCAATCAAAAAGCATTTGACCTAATGTTACAGGGGTATGAGCCTCCAGAAACTAGCGATACATTTTTGAATGAGCATACTGAAATGATTGATGCTCAGCTTACAACGGAAATATTTGGCCTATTTGCTCCTGCTAGGCCCGATGTTGCAATAAGGCTAGCTCACCTTCCAATAAGAACAACAGCTAATCTTGAGGCAGCTAAAATTGCCGAGTTTTATGTTATTATGTATTCTCTTGCATCAATTACAGATACTCTTGCATCAATGGAAAGCAGGATTCAATGTATGGCTGAGAATGCAAGAATGTTTCTTCCCAATAATTCTTATCCAGCTCATATGTACGACTACGTTAAGGAAAAGTTTAATTCTGGAATTACCTGGGAGCAAGCCCGAGACTCAATATATTATAGGTATCAAGTATCTGGAAAAGATGGATATGATATTACATCACGAGAACTATACTGCAATGGTTGTTTTGCAGCAGGTATTAATTTCGCAGCCAGCCTAATAAGTCTTTTTTATGGAAAAGGAAATATCTCTGAGACAATAAAAATTGGCACTTTGGTTGGTTGGGACTCAGATAACCCAACAGCTACTTGGGGAGGTCTTCTTGGCTTTATGATGGGTAAAAAAGAAATCGAAAAAACCTTCAAAAGAAAATTCTCCAATAGGTTTAATATTCATAGAACAAGAAAGAATTTTCCAAATAATGGAATAGATACTTTTGAAAATATGGCAGATATGGGCATTAAAATTACTGATAACGTAATCTTAAATGAGATGAATGGAAAAATATCTGAAAAGGATAATAGTTGGTTAATACCAGTAAATGCATCTGATAAGTGCACTAGTATTAACATAAATAAAGTAGGGAAGTAGTTATAAACTAAAAGTATAAATGATTAGTGTAAAATCACGATCAATATTTATAAGACACTTATGAAAAGAAGACAATTCATTAAAAACACCATGTTGGCAATGCCTTCAATTACTCTTATGATGTCAGCATTAGCATGTAATGATGACGATATTATCAATACAGATAAAACTGTATTAGTTATAGGAGCTGGAGTCTCAGGGCTTGCCGCTGCAAAATATCTTAGCAGTAGGAATGTAACCGTTAATGTAATTGAAGCTCAATCCAAAGTAGGAGGTAGACTTAAAACTAACCGAAGCTTAGATATAGCTTTTGACGAAGGTGCTAGCTGGATCCATGGTCCCGATGGAAATCCAATTACCGAACTAATTAGTCCATCAGGAGTAAATACATTTCCAACCAATGATAATAACGTGGAGGTATATGATATAAATGGGTCGGTATATGATGAAAATGTATTGGATACATCGGAAAATGCATATAATAACATACTAAATAGTCTTGCTGGAAGCATAGATAAGAGTTTTGAAGAAGTTTTTTATGACAATTATCCTCAGTATAAGAATAACAGGTTATGGTCTTATATGTTGTCAGCATTTCTTGAATTTGATACCGGTGGAGATATTTCTGAACTTTCGTCATTAGATTACTATGATGATGAAGAGTTTAGCGGCGATGATATTATCGTAACAAATGGATATGATAGAATTGCGGATTATTTAGCTAAAGGCTTAAATATTGAGTTGAATAAGAAAGTGACTGGTATTGATTACTCTGCGTCTAAGGTTCTTGTTAGCACTACTGATCAAGAGTTTAGTGCGGATTATGTCATAGTTACTGTTCCACTCGGGGTTCTAAAGAATAATGTGGTAAACTTTACCCCATCATTGTCAGGTAATATCCAAAATTCCATAAATAATTTAAAAATGGGTTCAGTAAATAAGTTTCTATGCGTTTGGGATACTCCATTTTGGGATACTAATCTTCAATATATTGGATATACACCTGAGACCATGGGAAAGTTCAATTATTTTTTGAATCTAAATAAATTTTCAGAATCTAATGCACTGATGACATTTGCTTTTGGAGATTACTCCAAAACTACTGAGAACATGGCAGATAATGAGGTGATTGATGAAATTATGAATCATTTAAAATCAATTTATGGATCCGGAATTCCAGAGCCAACAAAATTTCTTAGAACTAAATGGGTATCGAATGAGTATACATTTGGCTCTTATTCATTTGCTACAAATGGAACTCGAACCTCAGACTTTTCAGTATTCGAAGAATCCATGAATAATAAATTATTTTTTGCAGGTGAACATACTTCAAAGGATTATAGAGGTACAGTTCATGGTGCCTATAATAGTGGTTTTAGAGCAGCGGAACAAATTACAAACCTACTCTAGAAATTATCTTATAACCCCGGATAGTAGCTATTGTTTGTTCCAAAATTGAAATAATTATATGCCTTTTAACTATTTTTTGTATTATTGAAAGTAAATTAATAAAGTAGATGTGCCTAATTAATAGAAACAACTGAATTTATTTTTATATATCACTACTTGTAATCAAACAACAATTTCCTAACCCTAAGACATTATTTAACTTGCTATTTTTTGTGGAATACAGAGACCTCATTATAAAACGTCGCGATATACAAAAAGCGTTATGAATAGGAAAACAAAATTAAACAACAAAAAGATGAAAATATTTAACTTATTAGTAATACTAACCATAACTTTATTTGTTTCAAGTTGCTCCAAAAACAGCTTAAACGAGGAAGAAGTCCAAGACTTTGATAATGTTATCAAAGAATATCAAGATAATTTAGTCAGTAATGATTCTATTGATGTAAGAATGGCTAAATACGAAAGTATATTATCAGAAGACCCTATATTATTAGTAAATTTCAAAAATTTTAGTGATGCCCCAACAGAAGTGGGGTATGTGCCACAGCCGCAAATACTTAGGGGGAAAACAGATATTTTAAATTTCCAAAAGGAAGCTTATGAAACAACTACATGGACGGCTCTATGGTATGAAATAGTTGACAGTAATATTGGAGATAATGAAGGTTATGCTGTGGTTAAAGGAACGCACATAGTTTTTAAAGCGGGTGAAGAGGATCCCGTTTATGTTCAGGCTCTAGAAATGTTTGGATTAGTTAAAGAAAATAATGAATGGAAATTAGGTACAGTTTCATTCATAGATTATTTATGGACCGAACCTAAAGATGGGGTAAGTACGGTTATAAAACTTCCTTAAGTTTAAATAAAAATAAATCCACCTATATGCATTGGTACATTAATGACCTCCAAATTAGAAGATATTAAATCATCGCTAACTATTTTGTGGAGTGCAGAAACCACAATAAAAAACGTCGCGATATCCGAAAAGCGTTATGACTAGGAAAAGAATATTTAATACCAAAAAAAATGAAAAGAATTCACTTGTTAGTAATTGTAACTTTAACTTTATTTGTTGCGAGTTGCACAAACAAAAGTTTAAATGAGAAAGAAGTAAAAGACTTCGTTAATGTTCACTTTGCAGAGAGAGTGAACGGAGCAGAAGCCGTAGAACCATTTATTAATGATTTTAACGACTCAATATATGTGATGTTTGCAAATTATCCTCCTCGATATTGGGACCCTAAAAGTATTGATAGCACAAGCTTTGTGGAAGATTCGGCTGTATCAGAAGTTTATTCGGTTGATATTTATGGTAATAATGCCAGTGTTTTTGGTAAGGCATCAATGTATTTAGATGGAGTTGAAATAGATGACTTTCAGTTTCATGCAATTATTTCAAAAATGAAGGATAAACTTTACTGGAAAAGATTTTACTGGGTTAACTCTAATTCAATGGCAGATAATTATATGTATCCATCTACATCATCTGGCGATGATTCAGAAGGCTACTGGAAAATGCGTGATGCAATGCTAAATATGCGAATTAATGAGGGGGTTAGATTATCCGATTCTCTAGTTGCTGCTGATCCTAATTGGGCATCAGCACATCTTGGTCAGTTACACGCTTTTATAGTAAATGAGAATGAAGATGGCTTAAATAATACTTTGAAAGTTATTGATAGTAAACTTGATGGTGCATCAACAGCAGAAAAACTCACAATATCTGCATATAACCCTTCTCTTACTAAGCAAGAAAGGCAAAATATACTCTCAAAGGCTCTTGCCTATGCAAATGATGATATGATGTTAATGTTTTGGTATGGATTTACCATTTCAGATTCTGATACTCAGATTGAATTTTATAATAAGGCTCTTAAAAGATATCCTATCAGTGGACCAATAAATAACATTATGGGATATGCTTATATGAATAATGGTGACATGGATTTAGCAGGAAAACATTTTGCAATCTATTTAGCTTTTCATAGTGATGAACCAAATGCTTATGATTCAATGGGCGATTACCTTGCAAAATTAGGTGACAAAGATGGTGCGAAAAACATGTACCTCATGGCAGCTAAAATGGATTCAGAGTTTGCAAAGATGTCCACAGCTAAAGCTGAAGCTCTTTAAATCATTTATAGTTTTTACTAAACTTTATACCTAGGCCGTATATGTTTACAAACCCTACTAATCCTTCTCATAGAAGTGTTAGTAGGGTTTTTTGTTGTAGTATAGTGACTTGTCAAATTGTTTAGAGGTTCTTCCTAATAAACTTTTTATATTTTTACATTGGATATGCTAAATTTTTACATATTTTGCATGCCTAACTGAGAATGATTTATGGAGAATATCAAAGTTTACATTGAATATGTATCAAATGTAGTTGAAGCAGTTGGTGTAATAACAATATTTATAGGTATTATTTATTCACTAATTAGGTATTTAATATCCTTGAATAAGCATGATTCAAACACCTTCATTAATCTACGACATAACATTGGGAAATCGATTTTATTAGGATTGGAAATATTAATTGCTGCTGATATTATGGGAACCGTTGTAACCGATCCTACATTAGACTCAGTATTTGTATTGGGGATCATAGTCATAATTAGAACAGTGCTTAGTTTATCCCTTCAGGTTGAGTTGGATGGTAAATTTCCATGGCAAAGAAGTTCCAAATAGTTGAAATTTATTTGACAATTGTATTTGCTAATTTTTATTTCCCTAAGTTATCCGGAGAATGATTAAATAAAGCGTATGTATAGGGTTGTATAACCACTATACGTATATTACATGTATATAAATCTTTTAAAATTTAAAACAGTGATATTCTTGAATATCACTGGTAATTGTAAAATTTTACATTTGCATTATCTATTAAGTAATTAAGTTATGCTCAAGGCAACAACGTATGTGTATATTATAGCTTTGCTAGTATTTTTAGTTGGGTGTAATGTTATTCATAACAATAAAGAAGGAGCAAGTTCACCCAACATTTTGCTAATTGTAGCTGATGACCTTGGTTATACAGACCTTGGATGCTTTGGAAGTGAAATTAGTACTCCTAACATAGATAAACTAGCCGAAGTGGGTGTAATTAACACTTCTTTCTACACATCCCCCACATGTGCACCCACAAGAGCTATGCTGCTTACTGGTGTAGATAATCATAGAAATGGTTTAGGAACGATGGGAAGGGCTGCAAACAATCAAAAAGGAGCTCCTGGTTATGAAGGATATTTAAACTTTGATGTTGCGACACTACCAGAAATTTTACTTGAAAACGGTTATCACACATCCATGGCAGGTAAATGGCATCTGAGTAGACCATCATTAGATACTACTAAATGGCCAGGTAATAGAGGTTTTCAAAGATATTTTAGTCTTATTCAGGCAGGAGCTAGTCACTTTTCAGATAAACAACCACTATTTTCAAGCAGGCAAACCACGTATGTTGAGGATGGACAAATCGTGGATAGACTACCTGAAAATTTTTATTCTAGTAATTATTACGCAGATAAGATCATAGAATATATTGACGAAAGTAGCAAACAAAATAAGCCATTCTTCTCGTATGTTGCCTTCACCGCTCCTCATTGGCCACTACATGTACCCGATCAACATATAAATACTTATAGGGGCTTTTATGATGATGGCTATGAAGTTTTGGCAAAAAAGAGAATACAATCTGCAAAGGACTTGAAAATCATAGATGACAATGTGGTCTTAAACCCACTAACACCTAATGTTATTCCATGGGAAGATCTAAACACATCAGAAAAGCAATTATCAGCACGGACAATGGAGGTATATGCTGCAATGGTTAACCTGATGGATTACAATATCGGAAGAATAATAAACCATCTTAAAGTCACAGGTCAATATGATAATACATTAATCATTTTCATGTCAGATAATGGAGCAGAGGGTAACTCAATACTTGGAATTGGAGATACTCGAGAATGGATCGCCGTTAATAATGATAATACCCTTGAAAACATTGGCCGTAAGAACTCTTATGTATCGACAGGGCCGTCTTGGGCTCAGGTAAGCTCACTGCCGTTTAGCTGGTATAAAAGTTTCTCCACAGAAGGTGGAGTTAGGTCACCTTCAGTTATTTCATATCCCAAATGGAAACATAATTTTAAAACCATTAACAATAATGTTTTAACGGTTATGGATATAACACCAACTATTTTAGATTTTGTGAACATTAAAAATCCAGGAGGATCTTTTAAGAATCGTAAAATTCACCCAATTGATGGTAAATCGTTACTTCCATGGCTCCAAGGAATTGAAAACATAACACATTCTGATGAAAAAGCTCATTGTTGGGAACTTTACGGTAGGCGAGGAGTAAGAAAGGGAAAATGGAAAGCTGAAAAGTATGATAAGCCCTATGGAACGGGTAATTGGGAACTTTATAATCTGGAAGATGATCCCGGAGAATTTACCAATCTTTCAAGTGATTACCCTAACAAGCTAAAGGAACTAGTAAATGATTGGGATATTTATGCCAAAGATTATTCCGTAATACTGCCCGAAGAAAAAGTTACCTATGGTACCGATGAAATTTGGAGGGTAAATTAATACTTAATGAATATTATTAAAACAATCAATATTAATATATAACATTACACCCATCCACATATTAGATAAAACAAAAATTACAAAATGAAGATAAATGCATACGCATCACATGAGCCCAAAGGCAAATTGAAAGAATATTCATTCGATAATGGAGACCTTGGTCCTGAAGAAGTTGATATAAAAGTAGCTTATTGTGGTATTTGCCACTCTGATCTTAGTATGATTAATAATGATTGGGGAATGACTCAGTTTCCGCTTGTTCCTGGCCATGAAATTGTTGGTGAAGTTGTTGCTGCTGGTGACACTGTAAAAAATATAAAAGTGGGAGATAAAGTTGGCCTCGGGTGGCTATCAGAATCATGTATGAGCTGTGAGCAATGCATGAAAGGTAATCATCATCTGTGTGCCAAGTCGCAAGCCACTATAGTTGGCAGAAAAGGGGGCTTTGCGGATTATGTTCGTGGACATTGGTCATGGGCAATACCATTACCAGAAAACATAGATATGAGTAAGGCAGGGCCTTTATTATGTGGTGGAATAACAGTATTTAATCCAATAATTGCATCGGGTGTAAAGCCTACGGATCGTGTTGGTGTTATTGGTATAGGAGGATTAGGACATATGGCAATTAATTTTCTTAAACACTGGGGATGCGAAGTAATTGCATTTAGTTCTAACCCAGATAAAAAGGATGCAATTCTTAATATGGGTGCACACAAAGTAGTTAATTCCAAATCACCTGAAGAATTAGAGAGTTTGTCCGGGCAACTAGATTTTATACTTAATACCACAAATGTAACTCTTGATTGGAATTCATATCTACTAGCATTGGCGCCGAAAGGAAGGTTTCATAATGTTGGCGCTGTTCTTGATCCAATGGCTATTCCAGCTTTTTCATTAATGGTGGGTGAAAAAACACTTGGAGCTAGCCCAATAGGAAGTCCTGCTCTAACTAAAACAATGCTGGATTTTTGTGTTAGACATAATATTTATCCCATAGTAGAAGAGTATCCGATGGATAATGTAAATGAAGCTATGGAGCACTTAGAGTCTGGTAAAGCAAGATTTAGAATAGTTCTCAAAAATTAGAATCTGTATCTTTTGTCTACAAGGCATTTTAGGGTATAGTTAAAATTGATGAAATAAGTTACTAGAATGAAAAAACACAAAATAATAGTATTAACACTTTTTCTTTTGAACATTTGGTTAAGTTCATTAACTGCTGCTACTGTTAATGTCAAGAATCGTCATATTATGGTTAATGATACAGTTTATGTTATCAAAGGTATCTGTTACAACCCCATACCCATTGGAACTAATCAAAGAAGTTTCGGTTCTCTGGCAGATGATATAGAACTAATGGTAGCTGCAGGAATAAATACAATAAGAGTATATGCACCAATTGATGATGTATCGATATTGGATATTATAAATGAAGCAGGCCTTAAGGTAATAATAAGCTTTGGTTATAATCAAGATGGATACTATGATATATTATCTGGATCATTTATTGATTATGTAAATAAATATAAAAATCATGAAGTGATATTATTTTGGGAATTAGGTAATGAGTTTAATTTCCACCCAGAATGGTTTGAAGGTGAATTAGAGAATTGGTATACAGCATTAAATAGTGCCGCAGATTTAATACATCAAACAGACTCATCTCACCCTGTAGCTACTGCTCATGGTGAATTACCAAATTCTCTTGCCATGAACATGTCAACAAACATTGATATCTGGGGTTTAAATGTTTATAGATGGGATAACCCTGAAGATATTTTCCATGAATATGCATTAATTAGTAATAAACCAATGTATTTATCTGAGGCTGGTGCCGATAGCTATATGGCAGAGAAATCGAACAATTATGAAATGGGTAAAAACGAAATAGCACAGGCAAATGCAACTGCTAACATACTAAATGATGTCTTTGATAACCTAGACGTTTGCTCAGGAGTAACCATTTTTGCATTTGTAGATGAATTGTGGAAGGCTGGTGATAACGACACACAGGATATAGGAGGTTGGGCACCTAAAAGTAGCGGTGTTCCTTATGATGGTACTGCAAATGAAGAGTACTGGGGAATTGTTGATATTAACAGAAAAACAAAATTAGCCTATGATGTTGTAAAGAATGCGTTTAAAAACAAAGGACATTAAATATCACTATATTTCATTTTATTAACACATTATTATAAAAGCCCTTAGAATTTATGAAGCCATTACTAAGTTTTCTGTTTACATTTTTTGTTCTAATAAATGGTATAATCTCTCAGCAAACCATAAATGGTGTACTTCAACATGAAGGGTTAACGAGGGAGTACATACTTTACATCCCTGCTAGTTATAATGCTGAAGAATCTACACCATTATTATTCTCTTTTCATGGCTATACCAGCAATGCACAAACAAATTTGTATTATACAAATTTTAAATCCATAGCAGATACAGCTGGTTTTATATTAATTCATCCCCAGGGAAGCCTTTTAAATGGTATTACGCACTGGAATGTTGGTGGTTGGACCATTGGAAGCACAGTAGATGATGTTTCATTTGTATCTGAGCTAATGGATACGATATCTAAGGCATATAATATTGATTCAGATAGAATGTATAGTACAGGAATGTCAAATGGAGGATATATGAGTTTTTTACTGGCCTGTAAATTAAGCGATAGAATCGCTGCTATCGCATCAGTAACTGGTTCAATGACCCCGCAGAGCTATAATACATGTCAACCATCACATCCAACACCCATAATGCAAATACATGGTACATCTGATGGCACAGTTCCCTACAATGGAAACTTCCTATGGACTAAGTCTATTGATGATGTTATTGAGTATTGGGTAGAATACAATAATACTTCTTCTGAACCAATCATTATTGAAATACCAGACATAAATACCTCAGATGGAAGTACAGTCGAACATTATATATATGGAGATGGCGATAATTCTACAGCCGTTGAGCATTTTAAGGTAATTGGTGGAGATCATGATTGGCCTGGAGTATGGGGTAATATGGACATAGATGCAAGTAAAGAGGTATGGAACTTTCTTTCTAAATACGATATAAATGGATTAATAGAAAGCCAACCGAATGCCATAACTGATAATAATAATTCATTTTACGATCAGGTTAGTATCTTTCCAAACCCTGCAACCACAACAATTAAAGTGTCAAATAATATCAATAAAAATATTGATTACCAGATATACACTCCACAAGGTCAGATGATTAAATCAGGTACTCTTGATTCAAATAATAGGGAAATTGACATTACAAATTTAAAACCTAATCTGTATTTTTTCAATGTAGGAAATAAAACTTTTAAGATCATCAAGGTAAATTATTAAAAAATGAGGATACTACTAACTGGTATACTTTCTTACCATTTCACGAGTTCATATTTCAAGGTATGATAGATAATATCGTTTATGAAGTTTGATATAGTATCTACTTCTATCCTCCATATGCCTTAAAGATTATATCCGTTTTTATATTAATACAACCTCGCATACAAATGAAATAACCACATTTAGGTATTGACAACAAATTCCATATTAAGGATTTTTATGCATTCTAAATACACATATTTTCCAATAATCTCTAATTGATTTTTAAAATATGTAATAAAAACTTAAATCATGATAAAGGTTTTAAATACATCAGATAACGGCAGGGTTTTTAGGTGTTCGTCATGCAACAAAATTCATATTGAATTTAAAAACCTAAATTTTAATTTTAATGATAAAGAATTTAAAAGTTTTTTTGATTATCTGATTAGTTTGGATGGTTTACACTGGGAAAACAAAAATAGAAACATTCAATACAAGCGTAAAATACTAATACCAACCAATCAAAACAATATGAATATTCTATTGAACAAGGATGAATTAAATGAATTAAGACGTTTGTTTATTCTACCAGTATTCAAAAACCTAGAATTTTGTAGAATTAAATATGATATCTGCAATAATTAGTGGTAATATTAAATACTTCATTTTGCTAAATATTTATATTTTTAATTTTAAATTTAACACTATTATACTTCAATAATATGAACAAAATTGTAATCATATATGGCACATTAACAGGAAATACAGAGGAGGCGGCCATAGAAATTAAAGAAAAACTTGGAAGTGAACTTACAACATTAATAGATGTTTATGATGCTTCAGCTAGTGATTTAGAGAATTATGACAACATAATCTTTGGAGCATCTACTTGGGGTATTGGTGATCTGCAAGAAGATTTTACAGATTTTCTTCCGGTAATTGAGGCCACAAATATGAAAAATAAGAAAGTAGCTATATTTGGTTTCGGAGACCAGGATTATTATCCTGACACATTTGTAGATGGTATGGGTGTAATTTATGAATGTTTAAATAAGAAAGGTTGCGACATAATCGGTTATGTTTCAACAGAAGGCTATGAGTATGAGGAATCACGAGCTGTAATTAATGGAAAATTTATTGGACTTCCCTTAGACTATGAAAATCAAGATAAGCTTACTAGCGATAGAATCTCTAATTGGTTAGATCAAATCAAACCTGAGTTTAACTAATAACATATATTAGCGGCTCTATTTTCGAATTATTATTGAATTCTAAATCAATTATTCATTTTGAAAATATAATCTCATAAAATATTTGCCAAACATTGTAAATGAACCTTTCACTATCCAAATATACAACTGAAGTACTGCTACTATTTACAGCTATTATTTGGGGTTTCGCTTTTGTAGCTCAAAAGGCAGGAATGCAAGATATTGGGCCCTTGGCATTTACTGGCATTAGATTTCTTTTGGGGGCTATTACACTAATACCAGTAATTTTTCTAACGAAAAAGCAGTATGATATTAAGGTGAATAATGGCTCAATCTGGGTTGCAGGTCTAATAAGTGGAATAGTTCTAACATTAGCAGCTGTATTACAACAATATGGAATAGTATACACAACAGCAGGAAATGCTGGCTTTATTACTAGCATGTATGTTATCCTTGTTCCCATTATTGGTATCTTTCTTAAGCATAGGGTAACTGTTCAAACATGGGTTGGTGCAGTTCTTGCAATTGTTGGCTTCTATCTATTATCAGAAAGTGAAGACTTAATGCTCGTAATGGGTGATTTACTAGTATTTATAAGTGCATTATTCTGGGCATTACAAGTAATACTTGCTGGTATATATTCACTTAAGTTTAATGTAATAAAGCTCGCAGCAATTCAATTTGGATTAACTGGTATTATATGTATCATTCTATCATTGTTCTTTGAAAGCTACGATTGGAACAATATAAGAAGTGCTATGATACCCATCTTATATGGAGGGATTATGTCAGTTGCTGTAGGATTTACATTACAATTGGTTGCTCAACGAAAAGCTAATCCAACTCATTCTGCTATAATCCTAAGTACGGAGGGTCTTTTTGCAGTAGTGGGAGGGTGGTTAATCCTCGATGAATACCTGACAACATTGCAAAGCATAGGTGGCATAATTATTCTTGTTGGAGTGGCAGTCTCACAATTGAGAAAAAGAAGCGGCTAATTCCAGAAAGTAACTCCAAGGTTAATATCTGAATCCTTAGGGTTCATGAAGTCTCCTACAATAAGAGGAGAGTTACCCACAGTAATTGTGGCAAATCCATCTTTACCAACCGTTATATTAATATTAGTACCTCGAAAAGTAGTTTCTGAAGAAACATTAAAATTAATCTTAATGGCACCCTTGTTATTTTTTGGCTCCTGAAATTTATAATTATTTATGGTACCATCAATGGTAATACCACCCAAACCATTATCAGAGAGGTACTGGTTAGTTTCTACTTGTATAATTACCCTGTCACCATTAACAGCTATGAAGTTTAATCTACGATTAAGATTGTATATTTTTCCATTTCTAGTATTCGTGAACCTACTAAATTGTACAATGTAGCTTTTCTCTTCAGCCAATTCCTGAAGCAGTTTCCATTCTTTTTCTTTTTGTTTCTTTTCAGCGAGTTTCTTTTCTTGGCGTGTCATTTTATGACCTGAGTTCATGTCAACTTGAGCGTGTGAACCCACAATTATTAGAGTTAATAGTCCAGAAAGCAGTAATCTAATAGTTTGTTTCATAATTAAATAAAGTATTTCTAATCTATAATAGGAAGCTTAAATCCGAACCCACTTTAAATTCTTTTGGCTTAGAACCAAACATAAATAATCTTGCATCTTTTGATCCTAGTAGCTTTATATTATCACCATCAACGTAAAGCATACTGGCTTCCCTTAGTCCAAGAACTTGAATAGTACGGTTAACAACCAAGAATTCCTCAATACGCTGTTCTCTTGTTTCACCACCATGGCCCTTCGGATTTGCATCAAGATAATGTGGATTTATCTGAAAAGGTATTAAACCCATGCAATTGAAACTTGGTGGTTCAATTATGGGCATATCATTTGTCGTCATCAATGATGGGCATGCTACATTGGAACCTGCACTCCAACCCATATATGGCATTCCATCAAGAGCTCTTTCCTTTATAGCATCCATAATGCCAGTTTTTTGCATTTCTGATACCAGATGAAATGTATTACCCCCACCAACAGCAATGGACTCAGATTCATTTACAAGTGCAACAGGATCACTAACCTGATGAACAGATGTAACTTCAAATCCAAGTTTAATGAATACCTCACTTACTCTCTTCGTGTATAAATCGTATGATGCTTTTAAACTTTCGGTACACAAACCAACTCCTGCATATGGGACGAAGGTTACTTTCTTTATATTTTCTGAATTTAAAAAGTCTTTAATATATTTTTGTGGCCAACCAAGATAATCCTCACCAGCCATTGTAGAGTTGCTTATCAATAATAACTTTCTTTTCATCTTATATTATTTTCATTGCTAAATTAGGTGATTTTGGTTTATTCTGACGGTTTGACAACTCTATTTTTTACATAAATAATCTTAAAATAATTCATTTTTACAAGATCGTCCGTATATAGTTGTAAAGTTTCATTTACAGGCAAATTCACCGCATTATCCCTAATTGCTAACAACTTTGCTAGTTTCATTATTGATGGCTTAATTTCCTTCATGTTTGCACCTTGATCATATGCTAACTTCATGTAATTAATGGCATTATCAAGATCATTATTGCTAATACTATATAACATAGCTTGTATTGTGAGTTGATATAAATCTTGATTCTTAATAAACGGCATTAAATCATTATGACTAACATCGGTTAATTCTGATTCATGATCATAATAATAACTATCCAATTCTTGATAAATATCTATGACCATTATATAATCCTTGTCTAACAATGCAATCAGCACATCATTGAATGTTTTTTGGTATTCAATGATATATTTATACTTTGAAATAAAATCATATAAAATGTTACTATCTAGTTTACATTCATTATTTTGATGAAGATATGCTGAGGCTTGTGAGACCAAGGTAGGAAGATCAGTAAAACTTTTGTTCCTAATATGTATTTCTGCTTTTCTAATGGCATCAATATAACCATTACCTATATCGATACAATCTCTATACATCATTTGTTCCTGAAGATTATCAATGGCTATGTTTATCCTATCATTATTACTTAAGAAATATTTCTGATTTAAAGTCATGGCCATATTCAACTTATGACTAGCAGAGTCAATATTATTTTTCCATGTATCGTATTTTGCGTTGTCAATATATCCAAGTATCATAGGTTCGGCAGCAAATTTTATAAGTTCATTTATCTCATAAATATCATCCCTATTGTTCTCACAAATTTCCTTTGCATCTAATAGAAACTCTAATGCTTTTGTAGGCTTTTTTACTGAGATTAACTTCTTACCCTCTGATATTAGAGTTGCGTATAAACTGTCAGATAACTGCTTGTAGTTTTCGCGTAGGTTATTGTCCTCACATTTATAACTATTGATACTATCAACTATTAAAGCTAACGATTTAGATGCATCTAAATATTGATTATTATCAATTAGTAATGACAAGTCCATTAGCATAGCATTTAAAATATCTGACTCTAACACACACCTAATGCTATCACCTTTTATGCAGTAATCATATGTTCTACCCAAACAAATTAGTGCAGAAAGATTACTTAATTCTATTGCATCATCAAATAGTTCCAACTCACTATAACTACCAATTGTCATATTTTGGACAACTAAAATTTCTTCCAACCTCTCATCGAACTCCTCCAAACCATAAATTGATTGTAAACTGTTATGTAAAAGTTCGTTTGATTTACTTATGTACTTGTTACCAAAATCAATGTTACCATTACTAAGAGCCATATTGCCAACACGTATAAAGGATAAAGCGAGACCCTCAGTAATTTCTATTTTAAGACTGTCGTAGGATTTTGGTAGAGTAATGTCGAACTGTTCCGATATTATAAATGCATTGTTAAGTAAAATCAGAGAATTATTAAAATTCTCCATGGATCTCCAGTAATAGGCCTTTTCTATAAACTCACCAATTATAAGTTTATATGTATCATCCGTACTTCTTCCATTTAACTTAGCATAGTAATCTGCTATCGCTTCCAAAGTAAACTGTGAATCAAAATCACCGTTTAAGTAGGCATTGCTAACAAATGCAAATGCTTCTTGCGGCTGCAACTTATCCGCAATCAGTAAATAATCATTGGATGTATTTGCAAACTGGGAGCAAAATTCATTTGGCTCAATTTCATAACTATCAGATGTTGACAAAAGGTTCAAAAAAAGTGTTTCATACCTTTTTAGATACCTGTTAAACTTTTCTAGCTCATCACTGAAGGCTATGGGGTCATTATCTTTTATGTTGAGGCTATAAGTATGATTTATCGAATCTAGGTTATAAGCAATTCTATCAAGTTCAATCTTATGCATGAAAACATCATGACTTGATAGAGTATTTTTCATGCTTATATCAGAATATTTTTCATTTATATAATTTAGAAAATATCCATAGGAATAATAGTTCTTAACTGCATTAATAAATTTATCTAAACGCAGGTAATCATCAGCATCATAGGCATAAGTCACATTAGCAACTTCAAGGGTTAAATCTCCTTTAAGGTTACTTAACATATTCAAATTATATTGCTCTTCATATGGTGAGCATGATACCTTAAGAGTGTCAATTTGGCCAAATTCATTACTCACTACTAGCATAAAATGTACTAGTGATGGTAAAATAATTGTATCTGCATCAAAACCCAATAAATCAAAATCAGGCTCAACATTAATTATGCTCGCTGATAACATAGCATTATAATTATCAGGCGGTTGTGATTTTATTTTGATAATTAGATTAAAACTAACATCTATTTTAATACTATCAGGATTTGACTGTTTTGTATTACCAATCAAATCAAAAATTTGAATTCCTATATCTTGATGTAAATTGTTTCTGGTAATAGTAGTATTTATATCAACTTTAACCTCTTTATGCTCTTGTGAGAATAAAAATATATTGGAAACTAACAGATAAAGAATAAAAACTTTTTTTAGCATTATTAAAATGTAGGATATACAAATTTAAAAAGCTTGACGTAATAAGTGTGATATTATATGTAAATAGATCTTATAAGCATGCCATTGAAGACATTTACCATTAATTAGAAATTTGGTTGTAGAGAATATTTTGAATAAAACTCTTCAATTACGCCAACAGCTTCATCAACAGTATCTACTAAATGGAATATATTCAAATCTCTCTCGCTTATACAGTTACCTTCTAAAAGTGAGTTTTTAATCCATTCTATCAACCCGGACCAATAATCCTTTTTAATTAATACAATCGGAAAATTCACGAGCTTATTTGTTTGTATCAAGGTAATAGCTTCGAATAATTCATCCAAAGTTCCAAAGCCACCTGGCAGTATAATATAACCTTGAGAATATCTCATGAACATGAGTTTTCTTGTAAAGAAATAATCAAACTGGATTAATTTATCAGAATCTATATATTTATTAGAATCTTGCTCAAAGGGTAGGTTTATATTTAATCCTACGGACTTACCACCACCATTATGAGCCCCCTTATTGGCTGCCTCCATTATACCAGGTCCACCACCAGTAATAATTCCAAACCCTTTTTTAGTTAGTTTATATGAAACTTCTTCCGCACTCTGGTAATCAGTATCACCAGGTTTGGTGCGGGCAGAGCCAAATATTGCAACACAAGGGCCTATTTTTGCTAATGTTTCATACCCATCAACCACTTCAGACATTATCTTAAATACAGACCATGAATCATTAGCTTTGATTTGCGACCATGATTTTGGCTTAAACTTCTTTTTCATACGAGCTATGTCAATTTTATTCATGGTATTTATATTTTAATTTGATTATAATTCATTTTTTATAAATGGGGCAGTACAGCTATTCGTATTTTTAATAATCTGCTCAGGTGTCCCGAAACAAATTAATTGACCACCTTTTTCACCACCTTCAGGCCCAAGGTCTATAATATGATCAGCAACTTTTACAACTTCCATGTTATGCTCAATAATAATTATTGTATTACCCTTATCAACAAGTTTATTAAGCACACCAAGTAATACTTTAACATCCTCAAAGTGCAAGCCTGTTGTAGGTTCATCCAATATATACAAAGTGTTCCCAGTATCTCTTTTTGATAATTCTGATGCAAGTTTAACACGCTGAGCTTCACCACCAGAGATTGTTGTGGAACTCTGTCCCAATGTTAAATATCCAAGTCCAACATCCTGAAGAGCTTTAAGTTTAGTTATTATAAAATGTATATTCTCGAAGAAATCAATGGCTTGATTGATTGTCATATCAAGAACATCATTTATTGATTTACCCTTGTATCTTACTTCCAGAGTTTCTCGATTATATCTTTTTCCAAAGCAATCATTACAATGAACATATACGTCAGGAAGAAAATTCATCTCAATTACTTGCATACCAGCTCCCTTGCATGTCTCACATCTGCCACCTTTTACGTTAAAAGAAAACCTACCTGGCTTGTATCCACGTATCTTAGATTCGGATAAACTTCCATATAGTTTTCTTATCTCATCAAAAACTTTAGTATACGTAGCGGGGTTAGATCTTGGAGTTCTACCAATAGGGGATTGGTCTATTTCAATAACCTTATCAATGTTTTCAACACCATCAATTGATTCATATGGTAGATGATTACGAGAAGATTTGTAAAAATGATTACTTAGAATGGGGTATAGTGTGTTATTTATTAAGGATGATTTTCCACTACCAGAAACTCCAGTTATGCATATTAACTTTCCAAGAGGGAAAGTTGCGTCTACATTTTTAAGGTTATTACCACTAGCACCTTTAAGGGTAAGGTTCTTTGAATTACCTTCTCGTCTTTTCTTTGGCACTTCTATTTTTTTACTGCCACTAAGGTACTCAGCAGTGATTGTACCATTATTTTTGATTTTTACCGGATCTCCCTGAGCAACTATCTCGCCACCATGCATTCCAGCTCCTGGGCCTATATCTATAACATGGTCTGCAGATAGAATTGTATCCTTATCATGTTCAACAACAATAACTGAATTTCCAATGTCTCTAAGGTTCTTTAAAGCACTAATTAGCTTTAAATTATCACGTTGATGCAAACCAATACTTGGCTCGTCTAATATGTACAAAACACCCGTCAGCTGAGACCCTATTTGCGTAGCTAGCCTTATTCTCTGTGATTCACCACCTGAAAGGCTTCTAGCAGATCTAAACAAGTTTAAGTATCCTATTCCCACATCAAGTAAAAATTCTAATCGTGTTTTAATCTCACGTAATATTTCATGAGAAATACGAACCTGTCGTTCATCCATATTAGTCTCAGCATCATCAAGCCATTTACGCAGATTTGAAATATCCATTAGGCTCAATTCTGAAATGTTCTTTTCATTAATAAGAAAGTGTAGCGATTCTTTTTTTAAACGTTCACCATTACACTCACTGCAAGTATCTCTGTTCATATAAGAATCAGCCCATTTTTTAGAAACTTGAGATGAGTTCTCCTTACTATAGTTCTCAATATACTTAATTAGACCTTCGAAAGACAATGTGTATGAGGACGTTATACCTAAATATTCCTTTTTTACTTCAAATGTTTGATTGGACCCGTGAAGAATAGTTTTAAGGGCATTATCAGAAAGTTCGCCAACAGGAGTTGTTAGTTCATAACCATATTTTAGTCCAATTGCTTCAATTTGATTAAAAACCCAATTGTTCTTATGCTCTCCAAGTGGGGCTATTCCTCCGCGTTTAATACTTAGTTTTGGATCAGGAAATACTTTTTTCATATCTACTTCCTTTACATATCCTAATCCATTGCATGATGGACATGCACCATATGGCGAATTAAACGAGAAAGTATTTGGCTCAGGCTCATCATAAGACATTCCTGTGGTAGGACACATAAGTTTACTACTATAATGCCTTACTTCATCATTATCATCCAGAATCACCATGAGGGATCCCTTTCCGAGCTTCATTGCAGAATTTATAGTTCTTTTTATCCTATCCTTATCCTTATCTTTTACAATAAGTCTGTCAACAACAACTTCAATATCATGTACTTTATATCTGTCAAGCTGCAGACCAAAAGATATTTCCCTTATTTCTGAGTCTACTCTAACTTTTAGGTAGCCTTGTTGTCTTATATTTTCAAATAGTTCTCTATAATGTCCTTTCCTTCCTTTTACCAATGGCGATAATACGGTTATCTTTTTACCATCGTTTGCCTTCATAATCAATTCAACAATCTGGTCCTCTGTATACTGCACCATTTGCTCTCCTGTCTCGTATGAATAGGCCTTTGATGCTCTTGCATATAACAATCTTAAAAAGTCATAAACCTCTGTGATGGTTCCTACAGTTGATCTTGGATTTCTATTTACGGATTTTTGTTCTATTGATATTACAGGGCTTAAACCAGATATTTTATCAACATCTGGGCGTTCCATGTTGCCAATAAACTGTCTTGCATACGCTGAGAATGTTTCCATATATCTTCTCTGGCCTTCAGCATATATCGTATCGAAGGCGAGTGATGACTTTCCACTACCACTTAACCCTGTAATTACAACGAATTTATTTCTAGGTATGGTTACATCTATATTCTTTAAATTATGAACTCTTGCACCAAGAACCTCAAGATTATCTTCGGTTATTTTAGGGTTTTTATTCATCTAAATCTATTGAGCATTACTAATTCCGTTGTTATTTAATATAATCGATTCATGAGTATGATCGAAGGGAGGGTTTGGTATCATTATCTTATAAGTCTTCTTTTTTCTGTTTTTCAAATAGTTTTGTCTCAGCCATGGGTTAAAATACTTTAGTAACTTGTAACTTACACCATTATCTTTGGCAAAATCAGCAAAGTCTTCAATTTTATCATCCACAATTATGTAACGAGTTGATATTTTAGGATATACATCTTCATTATCTATATAGAAACCGTAAATTTGAGGGTTTTCGAATATAATTTTCATTGCAGCAATCCTGTATATGTACCTTGTTGTTTCATCGGATAGTAAAAGATCATAAAATGACTCTGATTTTTGTCTCTCAATTTGACGTGAAACACCTCTATTACCAGCATTATAGGCTGCTGCAACCAAGGTCCAGTTTCCAAATTTCTCAAAACTTTTATTGAAATATCTACATGCAGCCTCCGTAGATTTTATTACATTATACCTTTCATCAACTTCCTTGTTAACCTCAAGGCCATTTTCCTTTGCAGTTCCTTTTAAAAATTGCCAATAACCCACAGCACCAGCGGGAGAGGTAACATTTGAAAGAGCACTTTCAATTACAGCAAGATATTTAAAATCCTGGGGTATATCATTTGCATTCAAAACGGAGTCAAATATTGGAAACCACCTTTGTGACTTTTTAATTATTTGCAAAGTAGCTGAATGCCAGTAAGTATTTACGCTTAACTCTCTGTCTAATGCTTCTCGTACATAAAAGATATCTAATGGTAATGGCTCACCAGCGAAAGACATGGTTTCAGGTATCGGAACAGCAACTATTTTATAATACTGTTCATTGGTGCCAGGAAGCTCTGATTTCTTATGGATAACAAATCGATCCAAGCCCACTATTAAAAGTAAAATAATAATTGCAAGTAATATATATGTTACTGTTTTATTCATTTAGCTATGTAATATTAGCTTTAGAAAGCATTAAACATAAGAAGAATGATGCCTCAATATTTTGGTTTTAATTAAATTTAAAAAGGGGTTTTGAAATCCCTGAATAAAGGTCCACTTTTATCTTTATCACTTAGAATTGGGTTATCTATTTTCCAATCTATATTCAAATCAGGATCATTCCATTGAATACTATCTTCAGATTCTTTGTTATAAATATTTGTGCATTTGTAAAAGAATACCGTATTATCCTCAAGGGTCACAAACCCGTGAGCAAAACCTGGAGGTATCCAATACATCCACTTATTGTTATGGTTAAGTTCAACTGACTCCCATTGGCCATATGTTGGAGAGTTCTTGCGAAGATCAACAGCAACATCTAGCACAGCACCATGCATGACACGGACAAGCTTACCTTGAGTAAAAGGTGGCTTTTGAAAATGTAAGCCTCTCAATACACCCTTATTCGATTTTGATTCATTATCCTGAACAAAGTTGTCATCCAATCCTATTTTTAGAAATGCATCCTGATTATAGGATTCAAAAAAGTAACCACGACTATCATTATAAACTTTTGGTTTTATTATAACTAAATCGGGAATTCTTGTCTTTACAATTTCCATTTACGTTTCTTTTTTGCAAACATAAAATTAATAATTATTGTTGAAATGTAAAATGAGGTATTTGTTAAGAAGTTTGTAATTTTATGCCGTAATTTTCGTTTATATCATCAATGAGAAAATATATACTTATTTTAATATTATTTGCAACCCACAATACCTCTTATACCCAGGAGATAAAAATTGGTGTTCTGAAATACAATGGAGGGGGAGACTGGTACTCAAATCCCACATCAATACCCAATTTAATAGAGTTTTGCAATACTAATCTTAAAACTAATATTAGTACTGATGTGCAATCAGTAAACATTGGCAGTAGTGAGTTATTTGGTTATCCAATCGTTCACCTCACAGGCCATGGTAATATTATACTGACTCCTGATGAAACTGAGAATCTTAGAAAATATTTGTCCTCAGGTGGATTCATGCACATAAGCGATAATTATGGATTGGATGAATATATACGAAGGGAGATGAAAAAAGTATTTCCAGAATTAGATTTTATGGAGTTACCTTATAGTCATCCCATTTATCATCAAACGTACAATTTTAATGCTGGACTGCCTAAAATTCATGAACATGATGACAAGGCTCCACAAGGGCTTGGTCTTATATTCGATGGTCGATTGGTGTGTTTCTATGATTATGAGTGTGACCTTGGAGATGGTTGGGAAGACTCAGAAATACACAACGACTCTGATGAAAAACGGTTGGAAGCTTTCAAGATGGGATCTAATATCATTGAATTTGCATTTGAGCAATAATTAGTAAACACACATAAAAAATAAACAGCTATGACAAAATATATTAAGTCTATTCTATTAGCATCATTCATACTAGTAACAACATCTATAATTGCTCAAAACAACAGTGATGATGGCAATGGCGTAATGATTAATCTACAAGAACCAGAATATGCAGAAATGTCTTTCCAGGATATACTTGATAAATACAAAGGTAAGGTAGTGTATATAGATTTTTGGGCCTCATGGTGTGGCCCATGTAAAAAACAAATGCCCTATTCTGCTAAAATCAAAAAGCAATTGGATGGCAAGGATGTGGTTTTCCTTTACATTTCCTCTGATAGAAATGAAAACGCATGGAGAAATGCTGTTGCTGCAATGAATATAAAAGGGGAAAATTATAGAACAAGTGCTAAGGTTTGGAATGAATACAATGATCTATTTGATGTGAAATATATTCCTAGATACGTGCTAATAGATAAAAACGGTCAAGTAATTAACGATAATGCCAAAAGGCCAAGTGATCCTGCAATAATTACTGACATAGAAAGTCTTCTTTAGAAGTAAAAAAACATTCTGTCATCAGGAAGAAATATATTTATTTATTGCTTGCTGTTTATTGAGATTCTTCTGGCACGACTTTTACAAGCTTAGCTTTTGAGTTTAACTGCACCTTTATATACGTAAATCACTACTAATTAGCATATTACCTAATTTAAGGTTAAATGTTCCTAAATCAATATCGGTGTGGTAGTTAATACTCTACAGTTATAATTCAAGTGCGAGTTTTTTGAATAATTTTATTAAATCTACTTCTGCCTTTGCAGCATTTTCAAGCAAGTCTTCGATGTGAACAGGTGCTAGGTTATCAGGATCACACAAATCAGTAATAACTGATACTGCTGCTACCTTCATACCCATATGGTTAGCAACTATTACTTCTGGAACCGTAGACATACCAACAACATCAGCACCCATTAGCCTAATGAATCGATACTCAGCACGTGTTTCAAGACTGGGGCCTATCCACGACACATACACTCCTTTATTGATTGGCATATCTTCATCGGTAGCTATTTTTTCCATCATTTTTATGAGATTGCTATCATATGGCTGGCTCATATCCACAAATCTTGGTCCTAGCTCTGTATGGTTTTTACCAACCAATGGATTTCCTGGTAGCATATTAATATGATCATCAATGATCATTAGGGATGCAGGTTTATAGTCAGGATTGATACCTCCACATGCATTTGAAACAAATAATGTATTCACACCAAGCATCTTCATTACTCTTATTGGGAAGGTTATCTGATGCATAGAATATCCCTCGTAGAAGTGAAATCTACCATCCATTACAACCACTTTTTTTCCACTTAAGTAACCAACTATTAGTCTACCAGCATGTGATTCAACCGTTGCCTCAGGAAAATTAGGGATTTTTGAGTATTCAATACTCTTTTCTATTTCAATGTGATTCACAAGGCCACCAAGTCCAGTCCCTAATATTATTCCTAGCTCTGCATCCTTAACATCATGTTCTGATAGATATTCTATTGTTTCATTTATCTTCTCTAACATAAGTAATACTATTTGATAATTATTTCATTTAATATTGATTTACCAGCAGCAGTATTTAATTTCTTAACTAACTTTGATCTATCCATATACAACTCGTGACTTAAAGCGGCAGAATCAACACTAACAAAAAGTTTACCTCTATTTACATAGAGTTTGGTTGTGTGCTTAGCTATAATAGGACCTACTACATTTTCCCATTGGTTGGTTATTTTAACACCATCCATCTTCTCAGTCCATCCATATGACCTGAAAAGATCTTCTAAAATTTCACCCAACTGTTTATCCTTACTCTTCATTTAGTTATTGATGTATTTAATCGTCTGTAACCTTTAACTGTCCGTTATGTACTTCAAATATTTTATGATCTATTTCAACAGTCTTAAATATTCTTTCAACTCTTACTCTTTGTGTATCTGTGATAAAAACTTGTCCAAAATTATTTTCACTTACAAGTTGGATTATCTGCATAACCCTGCTATCATCAAGTTTATCAAATATATCATCAAACAGAAGTATTGGTTTAAAATCCTTAACCCTCCTTGTGAATTCAAACTGTGCTAACTTTATGGCAATTACAAAAGATTTCTGTTGTCCCTGTGAACCATACTTTTTTATTGGATAATCATTAATTGTTAATATAAGGTCATCCTTATGAATACCCTTGGATGTATATTTTAATACTCTATCTCTATCAATAAATTCCTCCAGTAAGTCTTTAAAGCTGGTATTATCTAGTTGAGAATCATAATGAATATTTACATTTTCCTTACCTCCGGATAATGTTTGATAGTATTTTTCAAAAAGTGGATTAAACTCTTCAAGGAACATTTTTCTTTTCTCAAAAATTCTACTACCATGTTTAATTAATTTATCATTCCATATCTCAATGGATACACTATCAAATACTCTGGACTCATGCATCTGTTTAAGCAAAACATTTCTCTGCTGTAACCCTTTATTATATGAAAGCAGATCGTCTAAATAAGCCTTGTCAAATTGAGATATAACCCCATCAATGTATTTTCTGCGGTGTTCGCTACCATCATTTATGAGATCTCTGTCATAGGGTGAAATCATAACCAAAGGGAACAGTCCAATATGGTCAGCGAGCCTTGAGTAAGTCTTATTGTTTAGTTTAAACTCTTTTTTATGACTTCTTTTTTGAATACAGCTAACCTTATCTGAAGTATTTAGCTGATTGTGATAATTACCATGCACAGCGAAAAAATCATTGCCATGTTTTATATTTTGTGTATCAATGGAATTGAAATAACTCTTGCAAAAAGATAAGTAATAAATGGCATCTAGAATATTTGTTTTGCCTGCTCCGTTATTGCCAACAAAGCAATTTATTTTATCGCTGAACATCAGCTCAGCATCCGCATAATTCTTAAAACCCGTAAGAGCAAGTTTCTTTAGAAACATAATATGGTAATGGTATGTCTATTTACAGTGTTGGAAAAAGAGTTTATAAGTCCAAACGCTGTGTAAATGCTTAACAATATTAATAATTAATATAGCAAGCTAAGATAATTATTATTTACAAAAATAATCAACAAAAATTTCATGATAGAATTAAGGAGGTAAGCATATCAAAATCCATTACAAATGGGCATTACTTGCCTATTTCTTCATAAATGAATTCAAATCAAATGCAACTGTAAGGTAATTTGGTGATCCTGCAAGGCTATAAGTTACCCTTGAGTAGTTAATTCTGAATTTGTATATCCTAACACCAAATCCCCAGCTAAAGCCAACCATTGCCATTCTATCTTCAATTTTCATTTCTTGACGTCTCTGGTAATTATAACCACCTCTAAGTATTAAGTTTTTGCCAATGTAAAGCTCTGCACCAAGTGTGATGTGTCGTAGTAGCTGATCACCAAATTTTGAAAATCCTTTTTTGTATTGAGGTTCACCGGTAATAGGATCAAAACCATTCGAAGGATTTAGGGGATCATCAACAGTGAGATTCCATTTTTCTATGTGATCGTATACGAATGAAAACCTAATTGGAACATGCTCTAGTCTGTGGGAGAGGGCATATTGCAAACTAAAAGGTAAGGGATCTCTGGATGCGCCAGGATAGTATGTGGACATTTGTAATCCCATATTTCTTGCAACAAGGGACATTGTCATACCTGATTTAGCACGATAGGTACCAGCAACATCTACTGCCATTCCAAATGAGTTATAGGACTCGTATGAAGAATAAATAATCTTGGCTGCAGCTCCAATGCTAAAGGATGAATCAAGTTGACGACCCCAGCCTATTGTAAATGCCATATCATATGCTCCAAATGTACCAGCAAGATTTCCATTTTCATCAGCATAATCTATCTTGCCATAATCCATGTATTGCAAAGTCCCCAAAAAACTACCAACCTTTTCGAATGATTTCCCGTACTGAAGACTACTGTAATTAGTACCCGTAAAAAAGTTTATGTAATTAAGCGCCATACTATTGTCCATTTCTGGATTAATGAGTGACGGGTTAACAAAGCCTAAGTTAACATCATTGTCATCTATGGAAGCAACATTACTGCCAAGCGCAGCAATTCTTGCAGATATTGGTTGCTGTAGAAACTGATAACCAGTGGTGCCTCCACTTTGAGAGTATGAAGTTAGGGATACAATAAGGGATATTATTATTATTGGAAGTATTCTTTTCACTTATTACTGTCTTTTGTACCTGAATTTAACGGCAAAGAAATATTTTTATTACTAATGGTTGATAATTTGAATCAAAAGTTATTAACCCAACGCATTTAGTAAGTAAGAGATTAGTTTTTGCCTGAAAATCATGAATAATCATGATTTCTTATATCATAGTCATAATTTAAAATTTATCCCCCATAAAATAAGTCATAATATACCTCTTATTATATTATCGCTTATTAATTGATTTTATTCAATTTACCACTACCCGATATTGACATATCAATTTTTGGATCACCGGAATAGTTAATATTTCCACTACCAACTATATCCGCAGATAGTTTATCATGAGTTACAATACTCGCATTACCAGAACCATTTATCTTAACCTTTGCCTTGAAGGAATTAAAGCCCAAACCATTGAACTCACCTGAGCCATTCAACCTAACGTCGAGCTTTTGACTTGTTCCATTTAATGTTATTAAACCACTGCCATCCACATTGCAATATGTGTTTCGGGTAAATACGCCTAATAATATGTTTCCTGAACCATTTATCGTTAATTCCAAATCATCTGATCTCAAGGGAGTGTCAGAATTTAAATTTGCACTGCCGGATATTGATATATCATCAAATTGTTTGGTTGTTACTACAATCTCTACATCATCATTGGATGCCTTACATAAGTTTCCTTTAACTTTAAGAGTGTTTCGCCCAATGGCAGTTGATATTGCATTAACAAATGATTCTTGGGCCTTTATAGAGATGCTCGGAGCACCTCCTGCAATAATTGTTACATTGGCAGGTATCTGAATATCCAAACCAGAAAATGCTTCCAAATCTCTGTTATCAGTTATTATACCACCTGATGGTTCTATGCATTTCTCACCACAGGATGATACATAAATGGTCATTAACACCATCAATATTGCTAGGAGTTTATTTTTTTTCATAATATGTTTAATTGGTGATCAATATAAATGTAAAATATTTTAAGAATTACCAGAATAAATATACTATTACAGGTAAATAAAAAATTCCTTCCCCAATAATACGATGAAATTTTTTAATGACCATATTATTGGGCACTAACTGAATTATTCCAATAAAAAAATTCATCGTTAAAAGAACCAGAATGCTTGCAAATAATATATCAGAGTCTGTTCTAATAATTGCTATTATAAGAGAAATTTCAATTAATACATTTAAACCCCTTAAGAATCTAATTGTATTTTCTTTTCCATATTTTGTTGTAAAGGAGATATGACCATCAGCCATATCCAGCTCATAATCATAGTATGAAATCATAATCCCTTCTGTAAATACAATTATTATTAAACAAATAATAATGAACAGTACTTCAGTTGGTGGAATGGATCCATACCATATGACAGGGGCAAGGAAGATTCCCAAAACGTATATCACAGCAATAATCAATTCCTTGGGGATATATGCATGTTTATAGCTTTTCGCCATATTTATTACAAAGAAGTAACAAATTACTAATAGGCTTAATACTATGCCTGAAATGACTATTTTAGGTTTAAGGTAAGCTGTTGCCAATATCAAATTTATAAATGTAATTGCTATTACCAATGGTATCAGCCACCGTCGATTTGTAAAAAAGAATTTATGCCTAAGAATTGATGATTTATTTTTATTTCTAAGTGAATCGAATATGTGGTCCGCCGAGTATATAATCCATACCGATAAAGCTAATATCAACCACCAAGCTTGATTTGGATCAATATTTAAAAGTTTTACGGACATTGAAGCAACGCACAGAGAACCTCCAACCACATCAAGACTGAGGTATTGGAATATTGCAAAGGATTTATCCACAGTAATTCTCATGACCATAATATCCTTCCGAAGATACAAATAAAAAAACCTCCTGACTTAAAATATCAAGAGGTTTTCCTAGTATAATTATATTCAATGAATTAATGCTCTTCAGTTGTGCTCTCTATTAAGTATGGATGTTTCTGCGGCACCACCGGTATTTTGGAGAGTGATAATCCCACAATAAGTGCAAATAATCCAAAAGACCCTATAAACGTTCCTATTTCTATGAACGATATACCGTGTGATTCAACTGTATTTGGCATTATCGACATGAATAATTCAACCCATTGACCTATCATCAAGACTCCAACTGTAAATAACAGCCAATTGGCACTCTTTGCTATTCTATTCCACATAAGGAAAAAGAACGGGAAAGCCCAGTTCATTAATAATTCGGTATAGAATAGTGTTTTATATTCACCCATTTCACGAGGGATATAATAAACTGTTTCCTCTGGAATATTTGCATACCAAATAAGAAGGTACTGTGACAGCCATATATACCCCCATATTAATGATAATGCCCATATATATCTAGAAAAATCATGTAGGTGTTTCTTGGTAAGCATTGGAAGATATCCCAATTTATTTAATATAATGGCAATGGCTGTTAACATTGCTACACCATGGAAAAAGCCCATAATGAATTTCTTAACAACATAGATGGTACTATACCAGTGCGCATCAAGAGACATCAGCCAATCTATGGTAAACAAAGAAAATGAAACAGCAAAAACAAATATGAAAACCTTAGATGTAAACTCTAACTTTTCAAACATCTGAATTCCACCTAGTGTATCCTCCCTCAGCGACAACTTCTTGATTCTCCATGTTAAATAAATCCATAGGCCAAAGAAAACAACATAACGGGCTGCAAAAAATGGAACATTTAGATAAGGTTCTTTGTGTTTTAATAGGGGGTCATGAGCAACAGCATCAGCATGTGACCAGTGATATAAATCATGAACACCAAAAAATAAAATTGCAAATAAAACAGCAGAAACAATAATATAGTTACTCATTGCCATTGGAATTCTAATGTATGCTGATGACCAGCCAGATTGTGTTACATACTGTATTGCCATCCAAAATGTCGCTCCTATAGCTATAGAAAGAAAATAATAATTATTTAGTAGAAGGTTTGCCCATGCTCTTTTTCCATCTTCAGTAATAAAACCGATGGTTACAGAAATAAGCCCAACCACGATCATAATAATCATGGCAATTTTAAATTTTCCGCTGAGCTGTACTTTTTTATCCATTGTAGATATGTTTAAGAGTTATTACTATTCTGCTAATGTTCTTACATAATTAATTATCTTCCACCGATCGTCAGGTTGTATCTGAGATCCATGCGGTCCCATAAGACCAGAAATTGAACCAGCTGTGATAACATAATATATCTCTCCGTCTGGCTTATTATTAACATAAGCTTCTATAAGCGACGTAGGTTTAGCAGGAAAAAGGCCACTTGTATAAAGATACCCGTCACCACTACCATCTTCTCCATGACATATCTTGCAAAAAATATCATACTGGACTTTGCCATCTTCAATATTTGCTTCGTTAACAGCAACTGAGTTTACCATCTGTAGCCCAGCAAGCGTTTGGTTAACAGCACGATCAGCAATTGTTTTAGTAGGGTAGGAGAATGGCATATTTCCTCTTGAAATTGCACCCTCTGCAGGTAACTGATTTGTCATCTTGTCTTTGAAGACAGGATTGGGAGAATATGCCTTATAAAATTTGGTGTAATACATGTCATGCTCACCCATGTAAGCATATCCAGGGTTATTCTTATCCTTATTACATGATGATAATAAAACCATGAAAAGGACCACCAGTGATATGTACTTTGAATATTTCATCATATTAATCTTCATAATCAACATTAGATTCATTTACTTCAACGGCTCCAGTTTCAGTTAGTAGATCTTTTATCTTAGTTACCTCCTCTTCTGGCATACCTTCAGTTTTTTCCACTACAAGCACAAATTTATCATCAGCAGACCTTCCATCAGGTAATTTACTTTCTTTACCTGGCCAAAGTTTCTGACGAATAAAGAAAGTGGCTGCTGTAAATATTGTTCCTATGAGAATAGTTATAACAAACATTATTATAATAAAAGACAGAGTATTTAGAGGTTTACCTCCAAACTTTAGTGGATAACTAACCACAGATGTCCAATACAATAATGCAAAGGTCATAATACCACCAACTACTCCATAGATAAATGTAGCATAGGGCAGACGTGTTGTCAAATTTAGTTTTTCCCATACATGATGCATTGGGAAAGGAGAAAAAACATCCTTCACAGGTATTCCTCCATCCTGCAATTTATCCACAGCATGCAATATATCATGCTCATCATCATAAACTCCTAGTATATTAGTCTTCATCAGTAAATGATTTTAAAGTTGTTGTTTCTTTTAATACACTTTTAACCTCACTAATAGCAATTGTTGGAATCCAGCGGAAGAAGGAAATTACACCCATTACAAACAACCCAATGGTTCCAGCAAATACTGCAACTTCTGTAATAGTAGGTTCATAAGTAGCCCATGTGGCTGGGAGAAAATCCCTTGATAATGATGTTACAACAATAACATATCTCTCAAACCACATACCAATGTTAATGAACAATGATATAATGAATACCATTGTTATATTCTTCCTAATTTTTTTGAACCAGAATAGTTGTGGAATAATAGCATTACAGGTAAGCATAGACCAGTAAGCAAATGTATACTCACCCGTTACTCTGTTTTTGAGAAATGTAAACAATTCGTATTCATTTCCTGAGTACCAGGCTGTAAACAACTCAATGAGATATGCTGATCCCATTATTAGAGATATAAAAGTAAGTATTCGTGCTATGGCTTCCAAATGACCATCCGTAACATAATCGTTGAATTTGTATAACTTTCTGAGTACTATCATTAGGGTAAGTACCATGCCAAATCCTGAGAATATGGCACCTATTACGAAGTATGGCGGAAATATGGTTGTGTGCCAACCAGGAATTACCGATACTGCAAAGTCCATTGATACAATGGAGTGAACTGAAACTACCAGTGGTGCAGCTAGCCCTCCAAGCAATAGAGCAGCCGTTTCAAAGCGTAGCCAGCTTCTTGCATTACCAAGCCAACCAAAGCTCATTACTCCGTAAATTTTCTTTTTGATTTTGGAAGCAGTAGTTTCTCTTATTGTTGCAAAATCAGGAATCATACCTAAATACCAAAATAAAAATGAAGCTGTTAAATATGTAGAAATAGCAACAACATCCCAAAATAGAGGAGAGTTAAAGTTATCCCAAAGAGGTCCTCTGGTATTCCAGTAAGGGAATATGAAAAAGCCGTCCCATATACGACCCATATGAATCAATGGAAATAATCCTGCAGCCATTACTGCAAAAATAGTCATCGCCTCTGCGGCTCTATTTATTGAGGTTCTCCATTTTTGACGTAGAATCAATAAGAATATCGAAAATGCTGTACCTGCATGTCCAATCCCAATCCACCAAACAAAATTGATAATAGCCCAACCCCAAGCCACATTATTATTCAAGCCCCAAGTACCAATTCCTGTGCTTATGGTATTATAAAACCCCCATACACCCCAAATCATGGCAGAAATTGCTAGGAAAGCTGTTACATACCACCATCTTGGCATGGGTGCATCCATTGGGCGTAACACATCTTGGGTAACATCCTTTAAGCTCTTGTTTCCCTTAATTAATACTCCTCTGACTCTTGTGTTATACATTTTCTCAGATTTTAATCATTTCAAATTTTACTACGACTCGTTATTTCTTACTCTTGTTAAGTAACTTGTTGATGGCAGCGTATGCAAAGATTCAAGCAAATGATACATACGAGGGTTATCTTGATCTTCTTTGATTGCTGAATTTTCATCAAGTAAGTTTCCAAATGTAATTGCATCCGTAGGACAGCTCTGTTCACATGCCATTTTAATATCACCTTCACGAAGCTCTCTATCTTGCATCTTTGCAGTGAGTTTACCTTCTTGGATTCTTTGAACACACATTGAACATTTCTCAACAACACCACGCTGACGAACTGTAACATCTGGATTTAAAACCAGTTTACCAAGCTCACTATTCATGTTATAGTCGAAGTTATTATTGTTTACAAACTCAAACCAATTGAAGCGACGAACTTTATAAGGACAATTATTCATACAATACCTTGTTCCTATACATCTATTATACGCCATTTGATTTAATCCTTCAGTACTATGGTTTGTAGCAGCAACAGGACATACATTCTCACAAGGAGCGTTGTCACAATGCTGACACATAACAGGCATATGAAATACCTCTGGATTAGCCTCATCCTTGGAATAATATCTATCGATACGCATCCAATGCATAATTCTTCTGTTCTTAACCTGTTCTTTTCCTATTACAGGTACATTATTCTCGGCTTGACAGGCAATAACACAGTTGGCACATCCAGTACAGCTTGTCAAGTCTATTGACATACCCCAATGCAATCCATCATATTTTATTTTATTATAAAGAGTAACATTATGTTTCTCATCATAAGTGTGTAGTTCATTACCTGATTTCGGGTCTTTTTTAAATTGATCAAATGTGGTTTCACGAACTATTGGTCTTTCCTCCATATCGTGATGCATTTGAGTCATGGCCAAAGGATAAGTCTTCCCGGCAATTTTATTGATGGTAATTGATTCACCAAATTTAAAACCAAATGCATTGAAACCTCTTCCATCGCCAGCTTTTCCAGCTGATGTTCGCCCATATCCTACTGCAACAGATGCAGTTCCTACAGGCTGACCTGGCTGAACTAATACAGGCATTTCAATACCGTTAACCTCAACAACATCCTCTAGTTTTAGATTGTTATCATCTGCATAAGCAGGAGATATTGCAAGGTAATTGTCCCAAGTTGTGGTAGTAATTGGGTCTGGCATTTCTTGTAGCCATGGATTATTGGAATATTTACCTATTCCCATCCCTATTTTTTCATAGGGCACTAATTCGATATCAACATTTTTACTTGTTCTGGCTTTTAAGCTTTGTGCTGAAAAATTAGAAAGTTCATCTGATTCAACTTTGGCATGATAAACACCATCATGTTTAATGTTATTCCAGTCACTTTCGAAATTAGTGCTATCCGCGAGCATTGTTTTCCAGTTATTCTCCATATAATCAGAGAAATCGCCATCATTGCCCATCCATTTTAGCATGGTATCTTGAAATTGACGAGTATTGAAAATAGGCCTTATGGTTGGCTGCATAATACTGTAGCTTCCTCTAATTGGTTCGGCATCATTCCACGATTCCAAATAATTATGATCAGGCAGAACATAATCACATAGTTGTGCAGTTTCATCCATTGTATCAGCAAAAGAAACCTTTGTATCAACTTTGGCTAATCCAGTCTTGAAATCGCTGGCGTTTGAGTAATCATAGGCAGGATTAACATTTTGTATTAGAATACCATCAACCTTTCCTGCGTTCATATCTTTTACCAGAGCTTCCATTGCTTTTTCATTACCCTGCTTGAGATTAACTGGCAATGATATGTTAAGGGTAGTACCATAATTTCCTAGTGCGTTGTTGATTGCATTTACAATGAGTTGAATATTTAGCTCATTAGTACCTGAAACAACCAAAGACTTTCCTTTATTCTTTAATAAATCCGTTGCTACATCTGTAACATCAACCGGAGACTTGGGAGCATTGTAAACAGACATTCCCGTGGATTCGGCTATTTTATTGTAAAGGTTAAGAAGCACAATAGCCTCTTCAGAAGGTTTTATTCCAAATCTATAGTCGGCGTTTGAACCAGTTAATGACATTAAACTTTCAAACTGATAACTTCTGGACATTTTAGGATTCTTGCCAGAGATTTTTCTCGATGAAGAATATTGCTTTGAAAATGTAACAGGCATAAGCCAGTTACCAAGATAATCGGCATTAAAACCAACTATTACTTTTGCTTTATCGAAAGAATATGAGGGTATTACTGGTCTACCGAAGTTAAGATCATTTGCATTGCGAATTGCTGACATGCTCATTGCATCATACATAACCCATTCAACATTTGGATTAGCCAATGTAAACTCTTCTATCAATGCAGTTGTTGAAGGACTTATTATAGTAGAGGTTAAAAGCACTACCTTTTTTCCTTCATCCGCAAGAACTGTCAATTTCTCTATTACCTCTTTGTCAGCAGTTTCCCAATCGGTGGCATTACCACTTTTCATGGGTCCTTTTAATCGAGCATCATCATATAGATTTAATACGGATGCCTGCACACGAGAGCTTGTTCCACCCTTGGTTAGTTTAGACATGTCATTACCCTCAATTTTGATGGGTCTATTTTCACGTGTCTTCACCAGAATGCTGCAATAATCAGTTCCATCAAAAAAGGTTGATGCAAAATAATTAGCTACACCAGGAGTTAATTCTTCTGGTTGGTTAAGTAATGGTATTGCTTTTCGCACGGGCATCTGACAGCTCGATACAAGAGCTACAGCACTTACCGAAAAACCCAGCATCTTCAGAAAATCTCTTCTTGAAGATTTCGCTTTAATTTCTGATTCATCAAGTCCTTCAATTGAGAATTCGGGCTCAGCTTTCTTACTGAAATCAGATTTCGTTTTAGTTTCCCTGTAATCCTCTAGACTTTGCCAATATTGTTTATCCATGGTATATATTCTCTGGAATTATTGTTCTTTATTTAATAGTGACATTTTGCACATTCATCTCCACCAATATTTTGCACCGTAACATTTGATATCTCACCATCCTTTAGTTTTTGATGAAGTTCTTTGTATTGGTCATAAAACTTATTGGTTGCAAACTGTACATCTTCGGTTCGATGACATTCAATGCACCATCCCATGCTTAGGTCTGGTATTTGGATTATCTCATCCATCTCTTTCACTTCTCCGTGACATTGGGCACAATCAAGTTTTCCGACATTCACATGCTGAGCATGATTAAAGTAAACATGGTCTGGTAGGTTGTAAACCTTTACCCATTCAATTGGTTTATTGTTTTCAATTGAAGCATATATCTTTTCTATTTCTTTCGTCCCCGTTATGGGTCCTTCTTTTACCTGATTGTGACAATTTAAACATGTTTCAACAGGAGGAATTCCCGCACTCATACTTCTGTCAACAGTAAAATGACAGTACCTGCAATCGATCTGATTTTGCCCAGCATGAACTTTATGTGAAAACCATACCGGTTGATCCGGCTGGTAGTATTGTTGTCTTCCAAGGCTAGTAGCATCAACAAAAATTATCTCTGATATAACAACAATAGCCGTTAGCACTATTATATAATGAATCCACCTAGCCTTTACAATATGAAACACAGCTAAATCAAATAAGCTTACAACAATAAGAATAACCATAATAATGAATACATAGCTCATATTACGCATTCCATCACGTTTCATTTTTACCAATAATAATTCAGCATCTGCAGCAACATTAAGCTTATTTGCTTGTTGTTCTTCAGTATCAACAGCTGCCTGGGCAACAGCTTCACTTTCAGGAAGAACGCCACCACCTTCAATATAGAGTAATAATCCCCTAACTTCTTCGTCGGTGAAATTCTGGGAAGGCATGGGTATTTTATTATTCTCATTGTAAACCTGTACGGCTAGTTCATCACCATTCTGAATCATTTCTTGACTATTCTGGATGAACTTTATTAACCATGCCTCATCGCGCTTTTCTGATATCCCTTTCAAATTGGGACCAATTAGTTTTGCGCCGTCTATATTATGGCATGCTTTACACTGCTGGAAATTTTTCTCATCTTGAGCAGTTTGAGCAAAAGAGCTCATGGATATAAGCATCAAAAGAGAAAATAAACCGCTAAATATGTACCCTTTGATCATCAAAGCGTTAATACGAACAAAATTATTTATTATCATGGCGTAAGTATTATCAAGTAGCTGATATTTTTACTATATTTTTTTTAAAATGATATGTGTTTATCATTTCACTGAAAATGAGGCACAAAAATATTTCTTTTTTTTAATTAATTATCGCTATTTAAGTATTAAAATACTCATTAAAAGTATATGATTCTTATAATCAATATTTTAATGAAAAAATATTTATACAATACTGTTGTTAAGAACTTTCTTTTACGTTTAATTCTACTTAAAAAAACCTATTTTGAAATAGTTAATTAACTTAATGGTTAGACATTTAGCCAAAATACCGTTTTAGTTTTAAAGTGAAATTATTGTTATGGTTATAATTTATCTCCGTGGCAATTTGAAGATGCATTATTGAGCCCAAATAATTCGGCATGGCCATCATTAAATTATAAGCTGAAGTTAACTGCGCCTTTTGAAATTTTGAAGTATGTTTTTCAGGTCTTTGATATCATTACCATTTGGCACCCAACTTTGAAAGGTTGTATTAGTTTCTTTACTAAAAATACGATACTGATAAATCACCGTTGAAATATAGCTAAATGAAGCTGTTATTGCTGCACCTACATATCCAATTTTTGGTATTAGCACAATTGCAAGAACAACCGTAACTATCATTCCAACTGCATTAGCCCATAAACTTACAATTGGCCGTCCCAAGCCACTAAAATAATGACTAAATATGGTATTTATTGATAATGCGATAACTCCAGGACTTAAAGCTACAATGATAATCTTCAGGTTCTCAAATTCTGAAGTGAAAACATATTCATATATACTTGTTGGTATAATTACCAATATTAATAAGGCACAAATTGTCAGTATTACTGAAAACTTCATTAATTTTATGGTTACAATCTTGGCAAACTCTTTACTATTTGAGTTTGATATTTCAGAAAATTGAACAAGAGAAATACTTTGACCTATAAGTCGCAAGCCCTCAGTTAATTGTGTACCAGCGCCATAAATACCCACAGCATTTATACCTGTAAATATGTTTAAAAAATAAAGGCTAATTCTTTTGTTGCCCATGTGAAGCATATTAGCTACTTGGGTGGTAAAACCATATTTAAAAACATCAACAATTAATCTAATACCACCACTAAGGTCAAAGCTCCTTATTTTATATAATACTGCAATTAAACTGAGTAAATAACCAAGCATATATGAGTAATAAACTGCAGTTACCCATGAGTCTACAGATACCTCATTTAGATAAAATAACTTACCTGTAAGCACTAACAACAGAGCTAATACTTGAATTGTAAATATTATATTGTATATGCCAATTCGTTTACTACCAAGCAGAATATTATAATTAGTTAGCATTAGTGCATTAAGAGAAGCAAGAACAATAATATCCATCTCGTAACCATCGGGAATAATGATGCTATATAGCCCTTGGAAATGTAAGGAAAGTATCCCCAATAAAAAATATGAAAGAGATATTATGATAGCTATCCAAAGATATGAGGGTAGAAGAAGTTTTAAAACACTTGTTCTAGGTGTGAAATATATTAATGAGCTTCCTGCAATTAGATCAATGAACAGTTGAATTATTGTTATGGCCAATAGAACAAGCATTATTACACCAAAACCTTCGCTACCAAGCTCACGAGTAAGTGAAATAAGTATTATCAAGTTGACAAAAGCATTAAGTATTCTTGTGCCGGTTGTTCCTAGGATATTTTTTACCATTGGTACAAAAGTAATATTTTGAATATCAACTGTATCAATTTATGAAATAATTAAAATTCATTGGTAGAGCAACTAATTATTAATTATTATTATCATATATGTAATAACATGTGTATAAAATGTTATTACATATTTATCTTTGAATGTTGCAAAAGTTAAATAATCCTTTATTTTTGAAATCACAATATCAAAGGATCTTTATTTGAAGCCATAAGGGCTGCATATGGCGGTAAAAAGCTCTACGATATGAAAAAAGAAGAGTTGGAAGAATAGAATGTATAGTCGAAAATAAACATAAGCCTCGTGATCTATTACGGGGCTTTTTTTGTATCTACTTTATTTGCAAATAAGTATTATTAAAATACATAGTTTTTAAAGGCTTCTTGATTTTTAATGTTGAAATTTAGTAAGAGTATTATAATATTTTAATTATACTTGCATCTATAATATTGCAAGAAATCGAAAAACTATCTCGAAAAGATTTAGTTTTTTTATATTAACATAACCAGGAAGCAACAATGTTGATATTTATGATTTAGCACCATGTATTTATGCTAATAACTTTAGTAATAGTGACACTAAATTAACTAAAAAACTAATAATTTATTAAAACCTCTGATTATGAAGTATTACTCAAAAAGTATATCGCTTATAGTTACATTACTTTTCTTCATGTTTTCTTCACAAATGCATTCTCAAGTAACAGTAGATTATGTGCAGCAGACAGGGAACTATGATCAAGCTTTTGATGATGGTGGAGAAGTAAGTAACCCAAATTCTTATCAAATGCAGATGGCGGCGAATACTGGAAATAAGAAAATCGTTCGGTGGAGAGATTTCGATACCGATGGTATAAACTCAGGAAGCGCTAGGTCACTTCAGGTTGGTGATGAGTTTAGAATATCTGTTTCTGCACATAATGTTGTTGGTGAGATGGGTTTTGCACTATTAGCAAGCCCTACCAACTTTGGCACATGGGCAAACAGATTGGAAAATAAATCCATATATTTAACACTTTCTAGTTCAGGTAATTGGACTGCAACGTATTATGGCGGTGCCACAACAACAGGCACAGCTGATATAGGCGGCACTACAAGCTATAAGAACTTCGTTTTTACTTGTTTACTAACCGCTCCTAATATGATGACCGTTACTATTACTGATGGAGCAACTACATCATATCTTTACGACTTGCAATTATATAGTAATAGCGCCATAACACATTATTCTGTATTTCTTAATGATGATAATGATGGGTCTGGTAACTATAATATATATTGGAACACAGATGCAACAGCTCACGATGATTATGTTAAAAATACTAAGGCAATTACATTAGGATTGAGTAATAATGGATCCACAGTCACAATTTCCGATGTTATACCAGATGGTTTGGCAGCTAATTCCACAAGTACTCCAAGTGTTAATTCACTTACAAAATCAGGATCAGGAACTTTTTATTTAACTGGTAATAATACTTATGGTGGGGGTACAACCGTTAGCGCTGGCATCTTATGTTCTGGAATGAATAATGCATCTAACACAACTTTTGGTTCGGGTTCCATAAGTGTTGCTAGTGGAGCTACACTTTGGATAGATGGTACTAATGATGGTGTTTACTCCAATACTCTAACCTTAGATGGCGGTACATTCCTGCTTACCGGCACTTGCTATTACGATGGCAATATTATTTTAACAAGTAATTCAACATTGAGATCCGCCACTGAAATTAACTACCTTGATGGTATAATATCCGGCACCTCTAGCGTCACTAAAACTGGAGGCTACCCATTGTATTTTAGAGCTGCTAACACTTACTCTGGATCAACAACTGTTTCAGCAGGAACCTTGGTAATACAAGAAAATTTATCATCCAGTGCCGTATCAGTATCAAATACAGCTACTGTATCAGTTAATGGAAGCGATGTAACGATTAGCGCTTTAACAATTGATGGAGGAGGAACCGTATCCATAGAAGTAGACCAAGGATTAACGGTGACCAATAACCTAACAAACAATTCATCGGGTAATCTTAGGATTCAAAGTGATTCAGATGGAACCGGTTCATTGATTGTAAACGGTACAATATCAGGTAGTGGTACTAACACATTTGAAAGATATATTGCAGGATATACAACTTCCAGTAATGGATGGCATTTTTTATCGTCTCCAGTAAGCAGTTTTACAATAAGTGGATCGGATTTTGCTCCCTCAGCAGGAACAGATGATCTCTATCGTTGGGATGAACCAAATAATCAGTGGAACAATTATGATCAAAGTGGATTTAGTGAATTTGCCGAAGGAATGGGGTATTTGGCTGCTTATGACGATGATGCTACTAAAGAATTTACTGGAACACCATATAATAGCGATAAAACTCACACTGATTTAACTTACAATTCAGGAAATACCTATGGAGCTTATCACTTACTTGGTAACCCTTTCCAAAGTGCTGTTCTTTGGAATAATGGTGACTGGGCTATAACTGATGTAAATACAACGGCAAAAATATGGTCAGGGTCTGGTGCAAGCTACTCTGATATTACCGCAAATGATCCAATACCATCAATGCAAGGTTTTATTGTATATGTTGCAAATGGTACAAATAGCATTACCATTCCAGAGTCAGCTCGTTCTCACAACACTCAAAACTGGTACAAAAATTCAAAGGTGAACCAGATTAAGCTGACGGCTTATGATCCAGAAGGAGGAACATATCAAGAGAGCACAATTAGATTTGATAATGATGCAACATCCGGATTTGATAATAATCATGACTCTCCTTTTTTAAGTGGTTATGCACCTTTATTTTATAGTAAAGCTGGTCAGGTTGATGTTTCAACAAACACATTACCAGAAATTACGGAATCCCTAACAATACCAATGTACTTTACTAAAAATGGTAATAACTCATTTTACATAGAAGTGGAAGGGGTTAATACACTTTTAACAGAGCACAACCTGTACATAACTGATAAAAAAACAAATCATACTCAAAACCTTAACGAAAATCCCATTTACTCATTTACATCCAATGAAAATGACGATGATCAAAGATTTGTTTTACACTTCAGCCCGCTGGGTGTTGATGATAATATTATAAATAATGATGATATCCAGGTATACTCATATAGTAAAACCATCAATATTACTAACGGCAAAAAGCTATCGGGTAGCATACATATAACAAACATCCTCGGGCAACAAGTTGCATCCTACAATCTTGATGGAAGCAACAACCAATCTCTTAACATGGATGTTCCAACGGGAGTTTATGTTGTTAATGTTATTGTAAAGAGTACAAAAATCAGCAAGAAAGTATTTATCAAGTAAAACCTTATAAAAAAAACAAAGATGAATCAACCAAAAAACATATTATTCATTTTATCAATAGTTATAATTACACTTATTCCATTTTCTGCTATATCTCAGAGTTCACCTCCTCCTCCTCCAAGCGCACATGGTGAGTCGGGAAATCAATCAGCAGGTGGTGGAGCACCAATTGGTAGTGGCTTATTTATTCTACTTGGGCTTGGTGCTGCATATGGCGGTAAAAAGCTCTACGATATGAAAAAAGAAGAACTGGAAGAATAGAATGTATAGTCGAAAATAAACATAAGCCTCGTAATCTATTACGGGGCTTTTTTTGTATCTATTTAGCTAGAAAAGAACTGATATGATAGGTTAATCTATATTTACTATTAAAATAAGGCATCTGATATATAAACATCCAAAGCCATAAGAAAAATATCATTAAAGCGTTTTGATTATTATTATCATAGATTTTGCTTTACAAGCTAAAATACGTCAATGGATTTATTATATGAAGTCACTATATTTGCAACTCTAATACATGAAGATGAAGCTATCCATAGTTATTGTTAACTACAATGTTGAATATTTTCTAGATCAATGTCTAAACTCAGTGTTTAAGGCAATGAAAAATATTGACGGTGAGGTTTTTGTTGTCGACAATGATTCAATCGATGGTTCAAATGAGATGGTTAGGAAAAAATATCCTGATGTTAAGCTCATAGCAAATAAGAAGAATGTTGGGTTCTCTGTTGCAAACAACCAAGCTATTAGAATATCAGAAGGGGAGTATGTGCTTCTGCTAAACCCTGATACAGTAGTTGAACATGACACCTTTGAAAAATGCATCAATTTTATGGATAAAAATCCTGATGCTGGTGGATTGGGTGTTAAAATGCTGGATGGTTCAGGAAAGTTTTTACCAGAATCCAAGAGAGGCTTACCAACACCATCTACTGCTTTTTATAAAATGTTTGGATTAAGCTCATTGTTTCCTCGCAGTAAACGCTTTGCCAAATACCATCTGGGACATCTGGATGACAATAGTATACACAAGATTGAAATACTACCTGGTGCCTTTATGCTATTGCGCAAGGAAGCACTCGATAAAACAGGATTATTGGATGAGGAGTTCTTCATGTATGGTGAAGACATTGATCTGAGTTATAGAATAATTAAGGCGGGCTATGAAAACTATTACTACCCGGAAACAAGAATTATCCATTACAAGGGTGAAAGCACAAAAAAAGGAAGTGTTAATTATGTGCTTGTATTTTACAATGCAATGGTAATATTTGCACGTAAACATTTCACCAAGAAAAACGTAAAAATATTTACATCACTCATAAATATTGCCATTTACTTTAGAGCTACCATTGCTCTAATAAATAGGCTTTGGAGTGCTTTATTATTGCCACTACTAGACTTTATTGCATTATTTGCGGGTACTCTTCTAATTAAAGAAGTTTGGAGACGAACACAAATTTATACGGATGGAGGGGATTATCCACCCGAACTAATATACTTTGTTATACCAACCTATGTGGTTATTTGGTTGCTATCCGTATATGTTTCTGGAGGTTACGACAGGCCTGTTAAAATAAGGAAATCCATTGTTGGTTTGATAGGTGGTACAATATTAATCCTTGTATTATATGCTTTACTACCTGAAAGCTTGAGATACTCAAGAGCGCTAATCATTCTTGGTACATTATGGGGTATAATATCCCTTCCGTTGATTCGCCTAGCACTAAATAAGCTAAACATTGGAAACATACAAATAGGTGTAAATATACATAAGCGATTCATTGTTATTGGAGAAGAAGATGAAGCCCACAGGGTTGAATTATTACTTCAAAAATCTTACATAGTGCCAGAGTTTGTTGGATTAGTTAGTCCTGAGGAGGAAATTTCCACTAAAACAAATTTTATTGGAGCCATTTCGCAGGTGGTAGATATCATAAGAATATATGATATTGATGAAGTTATCTTCTGCTCCAAAAGCATAAGCCATCAGCGCATAATTGATAAAATGACAGACTGGCAAGTAGCTAAGGTTGATTATAAAATAGCACCCGAAGATAGCTTATCCATAATAGGTAGTAATTCCATACATAATCGCGGTGACCTATACACTGTGAACATTAACGCGGTGGACAATATAGAGAACCGAAGAAATAAGAGGTTACTTGACATTATCGTTAGCCTTGTATTAATAGCTTTGTCTCCCATTGCAATATTTCTAATGAAAAAGCCTTTTGGCTTTATTTCTAATATTTTTAGAGTGATATTTGGAACTCGGAGCTGGGTTGGTTATTACCCAATTGAAAAACAGCTAATGCAACTACCAAAGATTAGAAGAGGGGTATTAAATCCCGTAGATTCAGTTAAGTTTAACAACTCGGATTTAGATACCATAGAACAATTAAACCTTCTATATGCCAGGGATTACAATACATGGAAGGATCTGAATATAATTTTCTTTGCATTCAGAAAACTAGGTAAATGATCAAGCTAAATGACTATAAATCATTGATTCTAAATGGCCTTAAGGCTATTTTAACCTTACTTCTTATAATGGTACTTAGTAGCCCTGGTTACTCCGATGAATACACTTATACTTCCCAAAATAAAAAGTCGATCAAAAATTATAACTCTGCTGTTTCTTATTATCAAATGGGAGATTATCAGAATGCAATTAATAGTCTTAACAAATCGATTATTTACGATAAAAACTTTATCGAGGCATGGCTTTTACTAGGTGATATCAATGCGGATTTAAAAAAATATCAAGAGGCTATCAATGCCTATAATGGTGCCATTGGAATTGACTCCACATTTTTTCCAGCTGTTTATTATTTTCTAGGTGGTATATATTACGAAATATCGGAATATTACAACTCCATTATAAGCCTTGAGATTTTTCTTAATACTGACAATATTAGTAGTGAAATAAAAGCTTTGGCAAATGATAAGCTCATAAGAGCAAAAACTGCATTCAAACTAATCTCAAACCCAATACCAGTGGATATAATTAGTATGGGTTATCCGGTTAATACTCCCAATGATGAATACATTAATTATGTAAATGTAGATAATGACCTAATAATGTTTACAAAACGAAGTCCATCTAAAAGCAGTAGTAAAAGATATGTGGAGCAGTTATATAACTCGAAGTTATCTGATAATTACTGGAGCATGCCTAAATTAGTAGATCTATCATGGAGAAACAATACTCTCAATATGGGAACAATAAATTTCAGTACAGATGGCAAAACAATGTATTTTACCGGATGTTACTGGCCCAATGGTTTTGGTAGCTGTGATATCTATAAGTCGGGTAGTGTAGGAGGTAAGTGGCTACCACCTCAGAACATGGGAAGCACTATCAATACTGCAACATGGGACTCTCAGCCAATTATTTCATCGGATAACAAAAGGTTATACTTTTCTTCTAAAAGAGTGGGAGGTAAGGGTGGTTCTGACATTTGGATGGCAATAAAGTTACAAAGTGGACAATGGAGTCCACCAATAAATATGGGGGATAGTATAAATACCGATAGGGATGAAATGGCTCCATTCCTACATGCAGATGGTAAAACATTATATTTTGCATCCACAGGACACCCAGGTATGGGAGGATATGATTTATTTGTATCCAGACAAGATGAAACTGGAATATGGAGCAAAGCAAAAAATATTGGTTATCCAACCAACACAAAAGCTAATGAAATAATCATATTTAGCAGCCTTGATGGTAAAAGAAGTTGGATTTCAAGCGATAGAGAAGGAGGGATGGGTAAGTATGACATCTATTATTTTGACAATTACAAACTCGTTGAACCGCAAGAAATAATGTACGTTAGAGGAACTGTAATTGACAAGGAAACAAAAAAGCCAATTAAGTCAACCATAGAAATAACAAACATTACAAACGGAGAAACATTGAATACTGCATTAAGCGATCCAGTTACCGGTGAATTTCTTATAGTTTTATTACCTGGAATAGATTACGCATTTAATATTTCAAGTCCAGGATACTTGTTTTATAGTGAAAATATAAATCTAGCCACCGACTCAACTGGTGTTTCATCCGTAAATAAAACATTTGAATTATCGCCCATAAAAAGTGGTAGTCAAATTACAATGAACAATATCTTTTTTGAATTTAACAGTAGTGATCTATTAGCATCATCATATACAGAATTAGATAGGCTAGTTAAATTGCTTAAGGCTTCCAAAATAAATATTTACATCATTGGTCATACAGATGGCATAGGTACCATAGATTATAATAATAAACTATCGGAAAAGAGAGCTATTTCAGTGGGGAAATATCTCATATCCAAAGGAATAAACCCAAGTAGGCTTGAGTATATGGCCAAGGGATCAACAGAACCAATAGCAGATAATTCCACTGAAGAGGGCAGAGCAAAAAACCGTAGAACTGAAATATTAGTTAAATAAAGGTATTGTCAATTCTTCTTGTTTATTGAGTTATAACCCACCACGCCCCATAAACATTACATTCAGTAATGATTAATAATAATTAAAAGAAAATATATAGAAATAAAAAAAGCCTGATAGAAAACTATCAGGCCTTTTGTGATGACAAATAGTTGAATCTATTTCTCAGTTTTTGTTTCTTCTGAATCCTCAGCTTTATCCTCTGCTGCTGGAGTTTCTTCAGCTTTAGCTTCCTCTGCTGCTGGAGCTTCTTCAGCTTTAGCTTCCTCTGCTGCTGGAGCTTCTTCAGCTGGAGTTTCCTCTGCTGCTGGAGCCTCTTCTGCTTTAGCTTCTTCTGCTACTGGAGCCTCTTCTGCTTTAGCTTCTTCTGCTGCTGGAGCCTCTTCTGCTTTAGCTTCTTCAGCTGGAGCTTCTTCAGCTGGAGCTTCTTCAGCTTTAGCTTCCTCTGCTGCTGGAGCTTCTTCAGCTTTAGCTTCCTCTGCTGCTGGAGCTTCTTCAGCTTTAGCTTCCTCTGCTGCTGGAGCTTCTTCAGCTGGAGTTTCCTCTGCTGCTGGAGCTTCTTCTGCTGGAGCTTCTTCAGCTGGAGTTTCCTCTGCTGCTGGAGCTTCTTCAGCTTTAGCTTCTTCAGCTGGAGCTTCTTCAGCTTTTGCTTCCTCTTCTG